>Ga0208198_1000016_pt1 | contig 219242 bp, 194 predicted proteins | sample AD_JPNTR2_MetaG_FD_184446 | JGI IMG/M metagenome (GOLD analysis project Ga0208198, IMG submission 184446) | Active sludge microbial communities of municipal wastewater-treating anaerobic digesters from Japan - AD_JPNTR2_MetaG (SPAdes) (version 2) | ecosystem: Engineered > Bioreactor >...
GATTTGGAATTTGGGTTTTGGGATTTTTCTCATTTAGCTGTTCTTGGCGCACTTGGCGGTTTATTCTTCCAAGACTAAGAGAAATAAGGCTGAGAATTGTCATTGGTCATTGGTCATTGGTCATTGGGCATTGGTCATTGGTCATTGGGCATTGGGCATTAGTCATTGGTCATTGGGCATTAGTCATTGGTCATTGGGCATTAGTCATTGGTCATTGGTAAAGAGGTTGAGAAAAGAGGCTGAGGCTAAGAAAAGGAGAAAGGAGGCAGCCTGCCTGACTGCGCCGAGCAGGCAGGGAAACAGGAAGAGAATAGCCCACGAGTTCATTCGTGGGAATCCCGTAATAGTGAAATATTCGTGGCTCCTATTAATCATTGACTCAGCCGAAATAAATACCTATATTTAGGTCGTAATTTAGGTTTATTTAGGAGTATTTATGCCAACAATCAACGTATCACAAGACATCGTTCCGGTAGGTGAATTCAAAACTGGAATATCCAAATGGTTAAAAAGTATTCGGGAGAAGAAGCATCCGATCATCATCACTCAGAACGGCCGACCAGCCGGGGTATTGATAGCCCCCGAAGAATACGATCAACTCGTTTATACCAAAGCATTCCTTGATTCACTCCATCAAGGGATTCAGGATGTTAATGACGGTGATATTTTTACGACTGATGAACTAAAAGAGGAAGTTCGGGAAGCCCGCAAAAACCGAGTATGAAAATAATCTGGAGTAGAGAGGCATTAGACAATATCATTGAAATCGAGAATTATATTGCTCGAGATAATCCTTCTAAAGCGGTCGAATTTACCGATACACTGATTAGTAAATGCGATTACCTTCTCGATAATCCTGAATTGGGACGCATTGTCCCTGAGATTTCTAAGACTAATATTAGAGAGTTAATATATCAGAATTATCGCATCGTATATCGCCATATAAATGAAGAAATTCAAATTCTGACAGTTTTCGAAGGGCATCGTCTTTTCCATCTTGACCAAGAAGGGAAATAGGAATTGTCATCTTGAGTTACCGGTCAAAAATAGCCCACGAGTTCATTCGTGGGAATCCTTTAACCACTAAGACTCAAAGACACGAAGTTTTAGTAAAGAGGCTGAGAATGGTCATTAGTCACTGGTCATTGGTCATTGGTCATTGGTCATTGGGCATTAGTCATTGGTCATTAGTCATTGGGCATTGGGCATTAGTCATTGGGCATTGGGCATTAGTCATTGGGCATTGGTCATTAGTCATTGGTAAAGAGGCTGAGAATGAGAATGGTCATTAGTCACTGGTCATTGGTCATTGGTCATTGGGCATTAGTCATTGGTCATTGGGCATTAGTCATTGGTCATTGGGCATTAGTCATTGGTCATTGGGCATTAGTCATTGGGCATTGGTAAAGAGGCTGAGAAAAGAGAAAAGAGGTTGAGAATTGGAGCGGAGGAGCGCTAAATCTAACCATCCAGTTTACCATTACGGCCTTAAGAACATCTCCGGCTGGGAAGTGAAGTCCCAGCGGAAAAAATGGAATTTTCAGCGCTGTAATAGAACACTCGTAATTATCCATAACCTTTCCCTCTATCACTGACGTTAGGCGAACTTGATAACTTTTGCGCCTTAAATTCCATTCGCTGGGACTGAACGAACCCCCGTGAGATGTTCTTTAGCCGTTGCCTTTTTTGGTTCTTTTTTCGGCAAAGGAAAAAAGAACAGGAAGGTTGGTCATTGGGCATTAGTCATTGGTCATTAGTCATTGGTCATTGGTCATTGGTCATTAGTAAAGAGGTTGAGTAAAGAGGTTGAGAAAAGAGATTGAGGCTGGGAAAGGGAGAAAAGGAGAAAGGAGACGGGAAACAGTTTTGCGGAAATTGGTTTGGCTATTTGTGATTTGGGATTTGGGATTTGGGATTTTTCTCATTTGGCGGTTTGATCTTCCAAGACCAAGAAAGAGGCTGAGAAAAGAGAAAAGAGGTTGAGAGAGAATTCAAGTCTTAGCCTTTAGAAAAATTTACCCTGAAATCGCCAGGGCATCCGCTAATTCCTTTTTGGGCACTTTATTTGAATATGAAATTATTTCCACCGCCACCAGATTATTATTTTCATCATAATCAACAACAATTCCGGATTCTTCTATATATTCGCTATCCTTTATCGGCTTTTCGGAAAATTTAATTTCCAGCACATCACCTATTGCGTCATAACTTATCTTTATCATTGTTACTCCTGCTTTATTCGTCTATCAAAAAAGGCGCTAATGACTATAAATTCGTCTTTATCCGCCTGTTTGACGATGACTCTTAAATGTTTACCTCTTACTTTCCCAATATAATGCATCAAATCCTTATCAAATTTATCAGCTTCCCTATTCTCCGGATTCGAAATAACCTTGCGAATTTCGGCTAACTTAATATTTCTCTGCTTCATTTTAAGTTTGGCATGATCGGTCAATTTTATTAAAACGTTCGACATAAATTTTTCTGTCGGTTAATGGGTTTTTGTCATCTATTTCAACTCCATTTTTCCCAAACCAATTTAATATACATATTTATTTATTTTTTGCAATTAAAAAGTCCGAGGCTGAGAATGGTCATTGGTCATTAGTCATTAGTCATTGGTCATTAGTCATTAGTAAAGAGGCTGAGAAAAGAGGTTGAGGCTGAGAGAGAATTCAAATCTTAGCCTTTTTTCTCAGCCTTAACCTTTTTTAGGCTGAGGTTGAGAAAAAAGACTGAGAAAAGAGACTGAGAGGGGAGGCTGAGTAAAGAGAATTAGAATTAGAGCAGAGGAGCGCTAAATCTAACCATCCAATCTACCATTACGGCCTTAAGAACATCTCCGGCTGGGAAGCGAAGACCCAGCGGAAAAAATGGAATTTTCAGCGCTGTAATAGAACACTCGTAATTATCCACTACCCTTTCCTATGTCACAGACGTTAGGCGAACTTGATAACTTTTGCGCCTTAAATTCCATTCGCTGGGACTGAACGAACCCCCGTGAGATGTTCTTTAGCCGTTGCCTTTTTTGGTTCTTTTTTCGGCAAAGGAAAAAAGAACAGGAAGGCTGGTCATTGGGCATTGGTCATTGGTCATTAGTCATTGGTCATTGGGCATTGGGCATTGGTCATTAGTAAAGAGGTTGAGTAAAGAGGCTGAGAAAAGAGGTTGAGTAAAGAGATTGAGGCTGAGTAAAGAGGCTAAGGCTAAGGCTGAGAAAGAACTTAAATCTTAGCCTTTTTTCTCAGCCTTAGACTTTCTTTTAGGCTGGGAAGCGAAGTCCCAGCGGAAAAAAATGGAATTTTCAGCGCTGTAATAGAACTTTAGTAATTATCCATAACCTTTTCCTCTATCACTAATGTTATATGAACTTGGTAACTTTTGCGCCTTAAATTCCATTCGCTGGGACTGAACGAACCCCCGTGAGATGTTCTTTAGCCGTTGCCTTTTTTGGTTCTTTTTTCGGCAAAGGAAAAAAGAACAGGAAAGTTGGTCATTGGTCATTGGTCATTAGTAAAGAGGGTGAGAAAAAAGGCTGAGAGAAGAGACTGAGAAGGAAAACGGGAGACAGTTTTGCGGAAATTGGTTTGGCTATTTGTGATTTGGAATTTGGAATTTGGGATTTTACTCATTTAGCGGTTCTTGGCGATTACTCATAGTAGCACTTATCAGCACTTAACCAATTCACTCACCAATTTACCAGTAAAAATTAACGGACTACTTAAAAAATTACCGCCGGGCTTATTTCTGCTCCGCCTTATTTTCCAGTATCTTTACAAATGGCTTGAATAAGTCAATTGGCACTGGGAAAATCGTCGTCGAATTATTTTCAGCGGCAACTTCGCGTAAAGTTTGGAGAAAGCGTAATTGGATTGTAATAGGCTCTTTGTTCATAATTTCTGCGGCTTGGGCAAGTTTGGTGGCAGCCTGAAATTCGCCTTCGGCATTGATGACTTTGGCGCGGCGTTCCCGCTCCGCTTCAGCCTGTTTAGCCATTGCTCTTTGCATTTCTTGGGGTAGGTCAACGTGTTTGATTTCGACTTGTGAAACCTTAATGCCCCAGGGATCAGTATGAGTATCTAAAATTGACTGCAGTTCCTCGTTTATTTTTTCACGACTGGAAAGCAACTCATCGAGTTCAGCCTGACCTAAAATACTACGAAGCGTCGTCTGAGATAATTGAGAAGTGGCATATAAATAATCCTCAACTTCGACGATGGCTTTGGAGGGATCGATAACCCGGAAATAGACCACCGCATTGACTTTGACTGATACATTGTCTTTGGTGATAATATCCTGCGGTGGTACGTCCAAAACCACTGTTCGCAGACTAACCTTGACCATCCGATCAACTACCGGGATAAGGAAAAAGAGTCCTGGTCCCTTTGCGGCAATCAAGCGGCCTAGGCGGAATATCACACCACGTTCGTATTCACGCAGAACCCGAATTGCGCTGGAAATTAGAAAAATCAGCAGGATAATAATAGTTAGTAATGGAATACTCATCTTAATCTCCTTACTTGTTATTTATTTGGGTTTGACTTTCAAAACCATTCTATCAACATCAAGCACAACAATTTCCGTTCCTTTGAGAATGGGCGTATCGGAACGGACCTTCCAGTATTCGCCATGAACGATTGCCATGCCGGTTTTATCTACGTCGGTAATTGTCTGGCCGGTTTCGCCAATCATACCTTCAATTCCGGTAGTCGGTTTGCGTTTATGAGCCTTGAGCGCCAGCGTAAGAGATATAATGGCAAAAGCGGCCGTAAAAATTACAATCGGCAGAATAACTTTTAACGAAACGGCTTTCAATACTTCAGGCGCTTGATTTACATCGATCAACATTAATGAACCGAATATCATAGCAACAATTCCTCCAATGGTTAACAATCCGTAGCTAACGATTTTCACTTCAAGTATAAAGAGTATAATACCGAGAATAATCAACGCCAGACCAGCATAGTTGATCGGTAGAACCTGGAAAGCGAAAAATGCTAAAATAAGAAAAATGGCACCCAGCACTCCAGGAAAAATTGCGCCGGGATTAGATAATTCAAAATAAATTCCGTAAAAGCCCAGTATTAGTAGAATATAAGCCACAGTAGGATCACTGATTACATCCAGAATCCGATGGTGGATGCCAACCGGACGGAATCGGATAGTCGCCTCTTGAGTGTGGACAGTTTTTTCACCGGAAGGAAGTTTGAAAGTTTTCCCATCGAGAATTTCTAATAGTTCATCTAAGTCATCTACTACAACATCCACGACCTGAAGTTTAACGGCTTCAGTCTCGGTAATGGAAGCGCTCTCGCGCACGGCTTTTTCCAGCCACTCTTCATTACGACCACGTTCGCGGGCAAGACTTCGGATATAAGCGACCGCATCATTAGTGGCTTTTTCAATCATAGTCTGAGAACTAGCGGAATCTGGCTGGCCACCGATTCCTCCGCCACCCAGATTAACCGGATGAGCCGCGCCAATATTCGTTCCGGGCGACATCGCCACAAAATGGGCTGAAACGGCAATAAATACTCCCGCGGAAGCACACTGCGCCCCGCGCGGACTAACGTAAACAACAACTGGAATTTCTGAGTTAAGAATATTCTTGATTATATCCCGCATAGAAGTCATTAGCCCGCCGGGAGTGTCCATCTTAATTATCATACACTCAACCTGATCGGGCTGAGCTTTGCGCAAATTGTCGTTGATATAGGAAGCTGAAACCGGATTGATAACTCCGTCAACTTCCAGCACCCAAATTTCTTTAGGAGTCGCGGTCAGCAAAATACTGCCAACCAGCAAGATCAAGAAAATTTTCGGTAAATAAAAGCGACTCCTCATAATTAGATTGAATATAATCTGTATAGGCGTGAATCTCAAATCTTTTTTAAAAGTCGGTGAGGTTAAATTTTCTGGAAACTGACTATTTGGACTTTGATGGGCTTTTCAGCCGGTCGTTCGGGAGGGAAAGCCAGCGCGGTAAAATCTTCAAACTCCGCGATGATAAAGTAATCTCAATAATTACCACTGACCATTTCCGGGATTAGGGGCAGAAACCAGATGCCATCCCGATATTGCATATTAAATTCTTTATATAACTCAGAAGAATCATCGCGCAGGAAAATTTTAACCCATTTTAATTGACTGTCGCCCGGCGCAATTACACAGGTAATTTCTGCCGGATTATTTTGAATCAAAGTTTTTGGTGGAATATGATAGATATGTGGGATTTCGCCCGCGAGGGAAAATTGTATCAATAGAAGGAGGTAAAATATTAAAGATGAAATCACTCTCACCGTAATATCAATCTCAAAGGGCTTTTAATCTTTTTTAGTGTTTTTAGCCGATACTATCGTGAGAAAAATTAATTTAGAATAGCACAGCCAGCGAGATTGAGCAGCGATTTTCGGTGTAAGCTTGGGTTGTCGTCGTTTCAAAATAGCGATAGAAATTAGACAAATTGCCGAATCCATGCTGAAAACTACAGCCGATGATGATAGACTCTTTGAGAATTGTTTCGATACCCGCCCCCATAACGTGGTAATATTCCTCATCAGGCTCATATTCCGCATAAGGCGATGGCACTAAGCGGTAAGCTAGGCGCGTCGAAACAAAATTGCCGAATGGAATGGTCAGAACCGCACCGATATCGGTCGTATTGCGCAGATTCCAGTAGAGATCGCGGTTGACCTCCCTCATTTCGTCCAATAAATCCACTTCGATCTTTTGCCAGTTGTGGAAAATGAAATCCATACCCAGCGAAATTTTGCCAACCTTTATGGCAAAATTGGGAGCAAGTTCTAAAGGATAGCGTGTTTTGTATTTAAAATCATAAGAGTTTAGGAAAATAGAGTCAACGCTACCATAGGAATAATTTTCTGTCAATTCGCTCACCTCATGCACTTTAAGTCGCAGAGGAGTCGAAAGGCGTAAGCCGATTTTATAATTTTCCGATTGATAGCATATTCCGAAATCCATATTGAATCCAGAATAGCTTGGTTTGATATTTTCTTGGTAAATAATAGAATTAAAATCTAATTCGTCATTGACGTCAACACCTATTTCAGTTGACTCATAGTTGCGCTGTCCGCTGTAAAAATTAAATGACAAACCAAGGTTAAAATTTTTCATAAATTCAGTGGCGCCGGCAAATCGGAATACATTTAGAGTCCCGGATTCATTAATATCATATTCAAGGTCAGTATCAATGATATGAGCATTTCCGTCCCCATCGTAATAAGTCGCGCCGGTAGTTCCTTTGGTATATGAGGAAGAATAATAATAAGCCGCCGGTGAATAGGAAGCCGCCATTACAAAACTACCTTGATAAACCGGAAAAGGATAAGCAAATCCTATGTAGGAAACATTATATTTAGTGGTGGAAGCCGAATAGTCTTTCCCCACATTGGCAAGAGTAGTCAAATTTTTAGGAGTAATACTGATTCCGGAAAAACTGCCTTTAGGCCGTTTAACATTTGTCAGAAAAGCAGGGTTGGACTGAGTCGAACCGATATCCGTTTCCAGGTATGAATTATTCAATAATGTAAATGAGGAAGCTCCCATACCATAAATACTCCAGAATGGTCGAAGGGCTTCGCTACTCATTACTTGATCGAAGTGCTGAGCGGAAATTGACATTGGTAGAAAAAATACCAATATCGTCAAAACTAAGAAATACCGGCGGAATTTGGACATATTAACTCCTATTTGCGATTGTTTTTCGATGAATCCCCCGAAGCTTTAGGCGAAGATGAACGGCTACTACCAGAGCTGGAAGAAGAACGACTGCCGGATGAAGATGAACTACTGGATGAAGACGAGCTGCTGGACGATGAGGAACTACTGGAAGATGAGGAGCTACTGGAAGAGCTGGCTGGTTGATAAGATGAACCGCTAGAGCTTGATGAACTCGATGAGGAACTGCCGCTATTTGAGGAACCGGAGCTGGAGGAAGTTCCTTTTCTAACGGTGGCGCGAGGCGAACTGGATTTCTGCGATGTGGTTGATCTAGTTGAACTGCGGGAATTGGTGTTTGTGGTAATCACCGTGGTTTTAGGAGCCGAAGTTGGAACTAACGTGGTCTGAAAGCCGACGACGGCTTTTTCCTGGGAACTATTTCCCGCTCCTGTCGTCTTGGGCGAATAACGAGCTTTAGCCGAGCCGGAATTGGTGGTAGTCACCGTAGTTTTTTCGCCTGATACGGACGTGGTCGTTATGGCACTGGTGGAAGTAGGCAGGTAAGATGCACCACTTTGAGAACCAGCATCATTTGAAGATCCACGACTGCCACTGGGGGTTGACTTCGGGACATAATTAGCTTTTAACTCATCACGTCCTTCATTATAGTAGGTTCCAGCCCGATATCCATGCCAATGATGCCTATGATAAGGGTATCCGCCATAGTAATTGCCATAGTAGCCGTAATGAGGATAATATCCATAATAGGGATAATAACCGCCGTAGAATGAAAAGTAACCATAAAAGCCCCAGTCATAAAACGGATCGTAAAACCACGGATCATAATATCCGAGGTACGGTGAATGATAGCGATAGCCGCCATAAAATGGCGAGTAAATATTGAAACCTAACCAGAGTTGACTATTCATTGAGTCCCAATAACCATCACGGTAACCAAGACGATAATCATTTAAATAAGAAGAGTCAAATGTGTAATTCTCATAAGTTTCTTGTTCCTGGTAAGTTGTATCGGTAACTGATTGTTGATAGGTTTCTTGGCGGACGATCGGCGCGGAAAACTGAGTATAACAACTGGAGATAATGAGGGCGGCCGTCATTAAAATAATTTGAGTTAATGCGTTCGCTTTCATATTCATTCCTTTATTTTTAGTTTTCATAGTCATTCAATTAGACCGTGAGATTTCCAAATTTAATCCGGGTAGCAATGATAATAAGCAGTAAATTTGACAATTAGTTTTCATTATAGGTTAAATTGCACTCGCTCTAATATAAAAAAGTTCCTTCAACTAACTTATATATTTTTCTCCGGATTTTTACCATTGATGATCAAGCTGGCTGGTAATATTTGAAAACCATATTTGGTTTCGATGATACCCCAGAACACAATACTGCGATTTTGTAATTTTGGTAAAGCTTTTATGGGAACAATCATTTGATTCCATTGATTAGGTTGGCAATCTTTGAAAATTAATTCGCGATCGTAACTCACTTCTCTGCTTTCTGCAGAACATAGGAGTTGGAGCCGTACGCTGTCGCGCTTTTCGGCGTACAGAGGTTTCAAATCAATTTGCAAAGCGGCTTCTTCCCCAGGCATTAAAAAGCCGTCTCCATCGGAATCACGAAAAGACAAGCTGGCGGCAAAACCACTATATTTTTTATCCACAGGCTGGGATTGATAGAAAATATCATCCCCTTTCATGGCAGGCAAAACGTCAACGGAAAAAGTCTTCCCATTTTCATATTCTCATCTTGTTGGAGCGCATACTATTCTATTCACCTCAGAAGAGTTTAAGCAGTAAAATAATGGGATTCAATAAAAATATTCACCATTAAAAAATAATAAATTCCAATACTTAAAATACCGTCCCGAATTTGGATTGAACGGTTAAATGAATTTATACTTTGAGAAATTCAAGATATCAACCTGTGATAAAAAGGTAACTTCCTGTTCTTACTTTGAGTAAATCTCTAAAAAGTTGAAATTGCGGCTAATTCAATCGCCAGATGTTCGTCCACCATACAAATTATTTTTTTATTAAAAAATGAGACCGGTTATGTATATTATCCTCGTGAAACGTTCATTTTTTAAGAAAATAGGCCGATTATGTTGGTTTTCGACTGGTTGGATTGGAGCACGGTATATTTATCGTGAACTAATCTTTCCCTTTTTATTTTCTATCGGAGTTGTGACTTTTATTTTATTGGCTAATTTTTTAATTAAATCGGTTGACCGACTGCTGGGAAAAGGTTTGCCATTCGGTGTCATTTTTGAATTTCTTTATCTGAACTTAGCCTGGATAGTAGCGATGTCAGTTCCGATGGCGGTTTTAGTAGCGACCTTAATGGCTTATGGTCGCCTGGCGGAGGATAATGAAATCACCGCCATGCGTTCCAGCGGTATAAGTTTTACGACGATTCTCGTACCGGGATTTATTTTTGGTCTGGTGGTATCAGTAGTGATGCTGTATTTCCATGATGGTGTTCTGCCAGAATTTAATCACCGAGCGCGTCTCCTCACCAGTGATATTTACCGCAAAAGGCCTGATCTGAACATTGAACCAGGGTACTTCATTGACGATCTACCCGATTATTCCATATACGTTAAAGAAAAAGTCGGCGAGAGTCTGCGTAAAGTCACTATTTATAATAAGGATGCCCGAGATATTCAGACCACGATCTATGCCGATAGCGGATACATTGGAGTAGAAGGCAACACAATTCTATTTACCCTTTTCTCCGGTCAAATTCATGAAATCGATTTGAAAGGACTATCGGATTACCGTCGAATTGATTTTGAGCGTCATCGAATTGCTATTCCGGTTGATAATTTAACGCTCGAACGACGCGAAAGTGAGCGGCGCGGCGATCGAGAGATGACGATCAAAATGATGCGCGCCGAAGTTGAGCGTTATTCCAGAGAATATCAACAAGTCATTGCCAAAATTAACAATTTAGTCCGCAAGGAGCTGGGTGATACCTTGACTTCTTTCGATTTGAAAAAGATCGAGAAAAAAGTTCAAACTCTTCAGGCGGAAAATCTGAAGAATCTACCGCCCGCCGAAGCCGCCCGCCGCAATCAGAAGTTGACTATTTTTCTAAACCGCATTCGGAGTGAAAGCAATCTGGCTTTAAATTATAAGAAACAGATTGCCAAATATAATGTCGAAATTCAAAAGAAATATTCGATCCCGTTTGCCTGTATTGTTTTTGTCCTGCTGGGTGCGCCGCTGGGCGTTATTACCCGGCGAGGTGGTATAACCGTCTCCGCCGTTTTGAGTATTTTCTTCTTTTTATTGTACTATGTGTTCCTGATCGGGGGCGAAGAATTGGCTGATGCGGCTATTATTTCACCTTTCTGGGCGATGTGGACGCCGAACTTGATCCTATTAATCGTTGGTATATATCTGATCTATTATACTTCCAGTGAGCAACGCGTGATAGATTTTTCACGGTTTCCGTATCTTTTTCGCCGTTTGAATAAAAAAAGTAAAAAATAATCCATAAATAAGCCTGGAGAAAAGTAATGCCGCCTGTCAAACAAATGAAACGAACCAAAAATTTTATTATGGTGGACCTGATAGAAAAGAAAAAAGCTGGATTGGAACATAGCAAGGAGGAAATTCAATATTTGATCGCTTCCTATACCAAAGGTAAAATACCCGATTATCAGATGGCGGCTTGGCTGATGGCGGTTAATTTTCAAGGAATGACCGACGCCGAGACTTTTGCGTTAGTGGAAACGATGTTACTTTCCGGTACGACACTCGATTTGAGTCATATTAAACATTGCAAGGTGGACAAACACAGTACCGGAGGTGTGGGAGACAAAGTAAGCCTGATTCTGGCGCCTCTGGCAGTCGCCGCGGGGTGCGTTGTGCCAATGATTTCCGGACGCGGACTTGGTCATACTGGTGGTACTTTGGATAAGCTAGAAAGCATTCCGGGTTTCAACGTAAATCTGAGCAGTCAGGAATTTGTCCGCTTAGTCGAGAAATATGGTCTGGCGATGGGCGGCCAAACCGAGGAACTCGTCCCTGCCGACCGTAAAATCTATGCTCTTAGAGATGTAACTGCGACGGTCAATTCCATTCCACTCATTTGTGGCAGTATTTTAAGCAAGAAAATCGCTGAAGGTATTGACGGCTTGGTGCTGGATGTCAAAACCGGTAACGGCGCTTTCTTAACCGACTACAACCAGAGTCAGCAATTAGCCAAACAGCTGAAACGGGTCGGGGAAAATTTCGGTTTGCAAATCAAAGCGGTCATCACCGATATGAACCAGCCGTTAGGGCGAGCAGTCGGCAATTGGCTGGAGGTTGTCGAATCAATCGCAACAATCAAAGGCCAGGGTCCAGAAGATTTAACCACAATTACGCTCGATCTAACTGCTTGGATGGTCGTTCTGTCTGGAATAGAAAAGAATTTCGGCGAGGCTCGCGAACTACTAAAACAGCTGATTATTTCGGGCGAGGCTTATCAAAAATTCTTACTAATGGTAGAAGCACAGGGTGGCGATATCAGCTACATCGAGCATCCGGAGAAATATAAGCAAGCCGCCTGGCAGGCGCCGGTTCTGGCGACCGAACCGGGTTGGGTGAAAAACATAGACACGAAACGGATTGGTATGTGCGCTGTGGCATTGGGAGCCGGTCGGCAATCGCTGGACTCCGTCATCAAACCGGAAGTCGGATTGATCATTAATAAAAAAATTGGCGATTATGTTGAAGTTGGGGAACCGCTTGTAACCGTTCATGCCGGCAGTCGCAGGGCTTTCCAGAATGTTCAGAGCGCCATCCGTAAAGCCTATCATTTTTCCAAGGCACCGGTGACGCCGCCACCTTTATTTTATGAAACTTTTTAATTTGGATTTTAGAAAAGCGGTTAATTATTTCTTTTTTTAATTAAATTTACACTTGTTAACTGAACCAGTTAGTCAGGTTTTGTTAGAAAGTCGAAATTTTAATGAATTATCCAAAATCTAAACGCTCGTCCGGTATTTTAATTGCCGCCGAAGGGCTTGACGGTTCCGGCAAATCAACTCAGCTCTATTTAGTTAAACGCTGGCTCGAACTCAGTGGTCACCATGTTTATTTGACGGAATGGAGCTCGTCGGAGATGGTTCGACAGGCAATCAAGCGCGGTAAGAAAAAGAACCTCTTGACACCGACCACATTTAGCTTAGTACACGCCGTAGATTTTGCCGACCGCTATCATCGTCAAATTCAACCGCTTCTGAAAACTGGCTTCATTACTTTATCTGACCGTTATATTTTCACTGCGTTTGCGCGTGATGCGGTGCGTGGATGTTCCAGCGCCTGGTTGCGCAACCTCTATAGTTTTGCGAAAATCCCCGACATTACTTTTTACTTTAAATTGTCTCCCCAAATTGCAGCTGAGCGCATTCTCTCCAACCGCCCAAAGATTAAATATTATGAAGCCGGTATGGATTTAAATCTGCATCCCGAAGTCTATGAAAGTTTCCGAATTTACCAAGGCAAAATCGGTACCGAATACGACCAGATGAGTAAAGAATTTGGGTTCGTCGAGATCGATGCTACTCAACCGATTAAGACCCAACAGGAAAAAATTCGGGCAATTATTGCCGAGAAAATTGATCTGGCGTCGTATAAAAAGGGGGAACTGGAATGAAAAGCTTTTACCTCGAACCGCTCCCAAAATGTGACATCAGTAGACTCAGTGGTAAATTGATCGTCTTGGAAGGTTCGGACGGCTCCGGCCGTACGACTCAGATTGCTCGCATCAAATCCTGGCTGGAAGGCAAAGGCTATGCGGTCGTGAACTGCGAACTGGCTCGCTCGCAATTGGTTGGTCCGGAACTGGAGTCAGCTCGCCGCGGCAATACGCTCTGCCCCATAACCCTTTCTCTATTTTATGCTACCGATTTCATGGATCAGCTCGAAAATGTCATCATACCGGCGTTACGTGCTGGCTTCATTGTTCTCGCCGACCGTTACTTTTATACCTTAATGGCGCGCGATCTGGTGCGCGGCACTGACCTTAAATGGGTCCAGAATATTTACGGTGTGGCTGTAGTCCCTGACCTGGTTTTTTACCTGAATGTCTCTCCGCGCCGCCTAATCGAGCGCCGCTGGCAAAAAGCCAACGCGATGGATTATTGGGAATCGGGGATGGATATGGGGTTATCGCGCGACTGGGCGGTCAGTTTCTTGATTTACCAGCAGTACTTACGGAAGGTTTTTCTCAAATTGCAGGATATGTATGGTTTTATCGTCATCAATGGCAATAAATCAATTACAGCCATCACTAATGATATCGTAAAGCAAATCGAAAAAGTTTTAATCTAAGAGTAATTCCACCAGAAATTTTATTTGACAATTCCATAAGATATTTTTATATTTCATCTACTTATGAGATTTGTTATGAATTATTTAGAGCTATTTCATCGTCTCCATCATCATTCCAGAATAGGAACCGGGATGAGATAGATTATTTACAGGTATTGTTAATCAACCCGGTCCTTCTGTAAGCGTACCGGGTTTTTTATTTTCAGGAGCAATTATGATTACTTTAGCTATTCAAAAAACAGGACGGTTAAACGAGCACACCACCAAATTGCTGAGCGAATGTGGACTCTTCGTCAGCAATGGTAGTTCGGCACGGCTAATGACCGAAGCGTCTAATTTTCCAATGCGAATTCTTTTCCTGCGCGATGACGATATACCGGAATGTGTTGCTGACGGTCTTGCTGACTTAGGAATCGTTGGGGAAAATGTCTATCATGAAAAAGCGCGTCCGTTGAAAATTGTCGAGCGACTGGGTTTTGCCAAGTGTCGTCTTTCAATTGCAGTGCCGAAAGACTTTAGTTACGAAAAATTGACGGACTTGAATGGGCTGAGCATCGCCACTTCATATCCGAACATTTTGAAGCGATTCCTGAACGAAAATAACCTTAAGGCCGATATTCATGAAATCAGCGGCTCGGTCGAAATCGCGCCCGGTATCGGACTGGCTTCGGCGATTTTCGATATCGTCAGCACCGGTAGTACTCTGCTGACCAACGGGCTGAAAGAGGTTGTGACTGTTTTAAAAAGTGAAGCCGTACTGGTAGCCGCTGAAAATTTAAGTCCGGAAAAAACCGATTTGCTGGAACAATTACTTCTCAGAATCCGGGCTGTCCAAGCCGCGCATACCCGCAAATATATTCTTCTCAATGCACCAGATTCCGCTATCGCAAAAATCTGCGCCATTTTACCGGGAATGAAGAGCCCTACGATTATGCCGCTGGCTGAGCCGGGTTGGAGTTCGCTCCATTCGGTGATCGAGGAACATCAGTTCTGGGAACGTATTTCCGCCTTAAAAGCGGCTGGCGCGCAGGGAATTCTGGTTATTCCAATTGAAAAAATGATAATGTAGGATGCCATTATGAAAGTTATAAAATATCCTCAAAAAACTTCCTGGCCAGAGTTAGTTCGCCGACCAGCAATTGATAATAAAATCTTACGAAATTTAGTGATTGAAATTATAGAAGCGGTCAAAACCGACGGCGATGACGCCCTCCGGCAATTTTCCTGGAAATACGATAATGTGCGTTTGAAAGAAATCGAGATCCAGCGCGATGAATTGGCATCTGTCCCGAATGAAGTAGATGATGACCTCCGGAAAGCCATCGAGATTGCGCGTGCTAATATTACCAAATTTCATTCCTCTCAGTTTGAAGGAATTGAAAAGGTTGAGACTACTCCTGGCGTTATCTGCTGGCGTAAAAGTGTGCCGATCGAAAGTGTCGGATTGTATATTCCCGGTGGATCGGCGCCGCTCTTTTCGACGGTGCTGATGCTAGGTATTCCGGCGCGGCTGGCTGGTTGTCCCGAAATTATTTTGTGCACACCGCCCAATAAAGACGGTCGCATTCATCCGGTGATTCTTTACACAGCCCAAATTTTGGGCATCGAGCGAATTTTCAAGATCGGCGGAGCTCAGGCAATCGCGGCGATGGCTTACGGAACTCAGAGCGTACCGCGTGTCGCCAAAATCTTCGGACCAGGCAATCAATACGTGACAATCGCCAAGCAAATCGTCAGCGCTCAGGGCGTAGCGATTGATATGCCAGCTGGGCCTTCGGAAGTGGCGGTCGTAGCCGACCGGTTCGCTAATCCGGATTTCGTGGCGGCTGATTTACTCTCACAAGCCGAACATGGCGCCGACAGTCAGGTTATTTGTGTAACCGATAACGAAGAATTAATTCCGAAAATTATTGCGGCGGTCGAGCAACAGCTGTCAGAATTGCCGCGCCGCGCTATCATCGAAAAATCACTGGAAAGCAGTCGCCTGATTTTGGTCAATAATCTGGATGAAGCGTTAGAATTCGTCAATTGTTACGCGCCAGAACATCTCATTCTTCAAACCCAGAATCCCGAGCAGTGGGTGGAGAAAGTCATTAACGCCGGTTCGGTTTTTCTGGGTGAATTTACTCCCGAATCAGCCGGCGACTATGCTTCCGGTACTAATCATACCCTGCCTACTAACGGTTACGCTCGCAATTATAGCGGAATTTCGGTGGATAGCTTTGTCAAGAAAATCACTTTTCAGAAGATTTCGCCTGCTGGCCTAAAAGCCATCGCTCCGGCTATTGATTGTATGGCTACCACTGAAAAGTTGCAGGCACATCGCAACGCAGTCCGAATTCGCCTGGAAGCGATTGAAAAAGGAGCCGGACGTGGTTGATTTGGAAAAATTGGCGCGGCGCAATATCATTGACCTCCAGCCTTATGCAACCGCCCGCGACGATTATAGCGGCGCGATCGGCATATTTCTCGACGCCAATGAAAATTCTCTCGGTAGCGTAATCCCACAAAAATTCAATCGCTACCCCGATCCACATCAAAAACGCCTAAAACAGAAAATCGCCACCATCAAAAATGTCAACCCGGAACAAGTTTTTCTGGGCAACGGCAGTGACGAAGTCATTGATCTATTGATCCGCGTTTTCTGTCAACCGGGAACGGAAAAAATTATGATCCTACCGCCAACCTATGGTATGTATGCCGTCAGCGCCGCCAGTAATGATGTCAGTGTTGTTTCCGTTGCTTTAACTCCGAACTTTCAGATTAATCTACCGCAAATTTTTGAGCAAATTGCGGGCGTCAAGCTGATTTTTCTCTGTTCGCCGAACAATCCGACTGGTAATTGCCTTAATCCAGCGGATGTTGTCAGTTTGCTGGAGAAATTCAAGGGAATCGTCGTAATTGACGAAGCCTACATAGACTTCGCACCCCAAAAAAGCTTTCTGCCAAGACTGAAGGAGTTCAATAATCTGGTAATTATGCAAACTTTTTCGAAGGCCTGGGGCTTGGCGAATCTCCGACTCGGGATGGCTTTCGCCGATCCTCAGATTATTGATTGGCTGTCGCGCCTCAAATATCCCTATAATGTCAACGGCTTGACCCAGGAGCTGGCGTTGACGGCTTTAGATCGATCTGCGGAAAAGGATCGGATGGTTGCCGAACTTCGCACCGAGCGGGAACGGCTGGCAGGTTCACTTAAGGAATTACCAATAGTTGAAAAAGTCTATCCTTCTGACGCTAATTTCCTGCTGGTGAAGTTTAGGGATGCGCGTAGCGTGTTTCAATATTTAATTAATCAAAAAATCATCGTGCGTGACCGCTCGCAAGCTTTGCATTGTGAAAATTGCCTGCGGATTACCGTCGGTACTCCTAACGAAAATGATATTTTAATTGCCAAACTCAAGGATTTTGCAAGTTGAAGAAAGTACTTTTTATCGACCGAGACGGGACATTGATTGTTGAACCACTAGATGAACAGGTGGATTCACTGGAGAAACTCGAATTCCTCCCGGGCGCCATTACAAATATGAACAAAATCGCCACCCAATTTGATTACCAACTGGTAATGGTTACCAATCAGGATGGACTCGGAACGGATTTATTTCCAGAAAAAGATTTCTGGCCAGCTCACAATAAAATGTTACAAATTCTGGCCGGCGAAGGCGTGGTATTCGACCAGATTTTAATCGATCGTAGCCTTCCAAATGACAATGCCCCATCGCGCAAACCTGGCATCGGCATGTTAACAGATTACCTTAAGGGCGATTACGATCTCGAAAATTCATTTGTAATTGGCGACCGGGAGACTGACGTACAACTGGCACGAAATCTCGGCACAAAGGCGATTTACCTTGGAAGCAACGAATCTATTTCAGCCGATTATAAGGCTAAAAATTGGTCGGAAATTTATAATTATTTAAGCAATATTAGTCGCACAGCCACCGTCACCCGCAAAACCAACGAAACTGACATCCGCCTGGTAATTAATCTGAATGGCAAAGGTGCAAATCGAATAGACACCGGTATCGGTTTTCTTGATCATATGCTGAATCTATTCGCTACGCATTCCGGTTGCGATCTTGATTTGACTGCCAGAGGCGATCTCGCAGTTGATGAACATCATACGGTCGAGGACGTCGCTCTTGTTCTCGGCGAAGGTTTGCTAAAAGCCCTCGGTGATAAGAAAGGAATCGAACGTTACGGTTTTCTACTGCCGATGGACGAGTCACTGGCGCAGGTGGCACTGGATTTTTCCGGACGACGCGAATTCGTTTGGGAATGTGACTTCAAAAGGGAATATATCGGAAAAATGCCCACCGAATTATTTCGTCACTTTTTCAAGTCCTTTGCCGATTCTGCCGCCTGCACTCTGCATATTAAAGCCACGGGCGAAAATGAGCATCATAAAATCGAAGCCATTTTCAAAGCCGTTGGCAGAGCGGTGAAAATGGCAATTCGTCGCGATCCAACCTGCGACCAGATTCCGAGTAGCAAAGGCAAATTATGAAAGTGGTCATAATTGACTATAATTCCGGAAACATTCACTCGGTAAGACTGGCACTCCAGCGTCTAAATGTCAAAGCCGTTGTCAGTTCCGACCCGGCCGTGATTAAAGCCGCGGATAAAGTTATTTTCCCCGGGGTTGGTGAAGCCTCTTCCGCGATGGAATCTATCAAGGCGAATGGTATTTTTGAGATATTGCCGAAATTATGCCAACCAGTCCTGGGTATTTGTCTGGGTCTGCAGTTGATGTGCCGGGATTCAGAAGAGAATGCTACTCAATGTTTCGGGATTTTCGATGTGGCTGTAAGGAAATTTCCACCGCTCGCCAAAGTGCCTCAGGTTGGTTGGAACACACTTTTCGATTTAAAAGGTGATCTTTTTCGCGACGTTGCTGAAAATTCCTACGTTTACTTTGTTCATAGTTATTATGCCGAATTGAGTGAACATACCGTTGCGCAGACCGAGTATATCATTCCCTATTCAGCCGCTATGCAGAAGGACAATTTCTTCGCAGTGCAGTTTCATCCAGAGAAAAGCGGTAAAGTTGGTGAGCAAATCCTGCGAAATTTCATTAAACTATGATTACAATCATACCCGCAATTGATATTATAAATGGTAAGTGCGTGCGCCTTAGCCGCGGCGATTTCAATACTCAAAAAATTTATAACGAGAACCCATTGGAAATCGCTCGACAATTCGCCGATGCCGGTATCAAGCGTTTACATCTGGTAGATCTGGACGGCGCGCGCCAGAAACGAGTAGTTAACTGGGAAGTACTGGAAAAGATTGCGACGGGGACGCCTTTGCAAATTGATTTCAGTGGTGGGATTCGGAGCGAGACGGATGTGCGGATTGCTTTCGAAAGCGGCGCACGGCAAATTACTGCCGGAAGCATCGCAATCTCCGCGCCTGATTTAGTGGAAGAATGGTTGAAAAAATTCGGCGGCGAAAAAATCATTCTCGGCGCCGACGTTATCGATCGAAAAATTGCCATCCACGGTTGGCAAGAAAAAGCCTCACTGGAAATAATGGAATTTTTACAGAATTTTCAGGAAAAAGGCGTTCAACAAGCGATTTGCACCGAAGTCGCACGCGATGGAATGTTGACCGGACCAGCTTTTGAATTATATCGAGAAATCAAACAAAAATTTCCCGATCTTTACTTGATTGCCAGCGGTGGGATTAGCCGAATTGACGATATTTATCAGTTACAAGATGATGGAATTGACGGCGTTATTATTGGCAAAGCGCTTTATGAAGGATACCTAAAATTGAGTGAGTTGAAAGGATTTTTATGTTAGCTAAACGCATTATTCCCTGCCTCGACGTCAAAGATGGACAGACAGTCAAAGGCGTAAATTTTATTAATATTCGGCGTGCCGGAGATCCGGTAGAACTCGGCGCGGCTTATGCCGAGCAAGGCGCTGACGAATTGGTTTTTCTGGATATCACGGCTTCAATCGAAAAACGCGGAACATTTATCGAATTGGTGCGCGAAATTGCGAAACATTTGAACATTCCGTTTACCGTTGGCGGCGGAGTACGCAACGCCGATGACGTCGCTCGCCTGCTGGACGCCGGCGCCGACAAAATTTCAATCAATACCACGGCGGTCAATCACCCGGAGATGATCGAAAAATTAGCCGGGCGCTTCGGCAGTCAATGTATCGTAATAGCGATTGATACCAAACATACCGAAAACGGCGACATCGTATATATCAATGGCGGGAGGACCCCAACTAACCAAACCACGCAAGCCTGGGCACGGCAAGTCGTCGAGCTCGGCGCTGGTGAAATTCTACTGACTTCGATGGATCACGATGGTACCAAAAAGGGCTTTGCACTGGAAATTACACGTGAACTGGCTGAAAATTTACCGATTCCGGTAATCGCTTCTGGCGGGGCGGGCACGATGGAACATTTTTGGGAAGTGTTTAAAATAGGAAAAGCCGATGCGGCACTGGCGGCTAGTGTCTTTCACTTCGGCGAAATCCCCATTCCGGAATTAAAAAAATTCCTTAAATCCAATGGCATCGAGGTGCGACTATGAACATTGATTTTACTAAAAATAATGGCCTGTTACCGGCAATTATTCAGGATGAAAAGACTGGAAAAGTTTTAATGCTGGGTTATATGAATCGAGAATCTTATGAAAAAACAAAGGCGACCGGCAGGGTTACTTTTTTTAGTCGGAGTCGGCAGGCACTCTGGACGAAAGGCGAAACTTCCGGAAATTTTTTAGAAGTCAAGGAGATTCTAAGCGATTGCGACGGCGACACGCTTTTGATCAAAGTTAAACCAACCGGACCAACTTGCCATACCGGCGCCGATACCTGTTTCAACGAAAAAAACATAGCTGAGAAGCCGTTCATTTTCGAACTGGAGGAGATTATTCGCGATCGCCGCAATAATCCGAAACCAGGCTCTTACACTAATAAGCTATTCGATGCCGGAGACGAACGCATCGCTCAGAAAGTTGGCGAAGAAGCCACCGAAGTCGTCATTGATGCCGTGACCGGTAATGAAATGCGCCTGCCAGAGGAAGTTGCCGACTTACTATATCATTTGCTTGTGCTATTAGTAGCGAAAGATCTTGCGCTCGACGATATTATGAACGTGCTGGAAAAACGCCATAGAAAATAAATAATTAACCTTCGGAAGGTTCCCAAGAAATACAACAAATTAGCCGGTTACCCGCGCTTTACTTCTAAAACAATCTATTTTTTAAGTACTGTATAGCAACTGCTTTCGGATAGTCACAAATAATGGGAGATCAAAATACCGAAGTAATCTCTGGTGAGACCGGGCTTAAATTGATAAATCAAATAATCAAAAAATACTGCCCCCGTAACGATTCCTATGGATGAGATAAGGACTAATTAACTGTCCCCTTATTATTAAATTGCTTGATAATTAAGGCGGCGCTATTTTGGGTTTGATTATAAGAATATCCCAATGCTAACGCTGGGGGTTAATTTTTAATCAACAGAATCTCTCTCTGCCGATTTTTAGCTAATTAATTCTAAAAATTCCGCTTCGTTGAGAATTTTGACGCCCAGTTGCCGGGCGGTTTCGGCTTTCGAGCCGGCATTTTCGCCGACGACAACGTAGTCGGTTTTTTTACTGACGGAGGAGGCAGATTTGCCACCGTACTTTTCTACGAGTGCTTGGGCTTCTTCGCGGGTAAAATTGGTCAGCGTGCCGGTGAAAACGAAAGTCTTTCCGGCAATTTCTTCTTTTTGTTTGTAATCTTGTTCGCTACTGATCCGAATACCACTGCTTAGTAATTTCTCAATTGTTTGACGGTTGGATTCCGCATTGAAAAAATTACGGACACTCCGGGCGACGATTGGTCCAACGCCTTCAATTGCCATTAATTCTTCTTCAGAAGCCTGACTGAGGCGTTCGAGGCTACCAAATGCTTTTGCCAGCACTTTGGCTATATGTTCGCCAACGTTTCGAATGCCGAGTGCATAGATGAAGCGCGCTAGACTGATATTTTGGCTGGCGGCAATGGCATCCAGTAAATTTTGGGCAGATTTTTCGCCCATCCGTTCCAGACTCAGCAATTGTTCTTTTCGCAGAGAATAAATGTCGGCAACATTTTTTATTAAACCGCTATCAACCAATTGTTCAATCAATTTCTCGCCAAGGCCTTCAATATTCATAGCCCGTTTGCTAGCAAAATGTTCGATGCTGGCTTTGATCTGAGCCGGACAATTAATATTTGGACAACGGTGTTTAGCTTCATCCTCCTCGCGTACAACCGGCGTTCCGCAGACCGGGCAATTGGCTGGAATCGAATAACGCTTTTCGTTGCCGGTCCGTCGCTCAGTGATGACTTTAACCACTTGCGGAATGACATCGCCTGCCCGCTGAACTACGACCCAATCACCAATGCGAATATCCTTGCGGTCAATTTCATCCTGATTATGAAGAGTTGCATGGGATACGGTTACGCCGCCAATTTGCACCGGCTTTAAATGGGCTACTGGCGTTATGGCACCCGTTCGTCCGACACTGGCTTCGATGTCAATTATCTGAGTTACTTCCTGCTGAGCTTTAAATTTTCCGGCAATAGCCCAGCGAGGACTGCGTGATTTTATTCCGAGTTTAGCCTGCTGAGCTAGAGAATCAACTTTATATACGACACCATCAATGTCATAAGGCATCGAGTCGCGGATGGATTCAATTTTATGATAATACGCTATAAGCGCCTCGACTTCTTTAGCTATTTCAATTAACGGATTGACCCGAAAGCCCCATTTGATTAAAGCTTCCAGAAATTCATGATGGGTTTGAAAAGAATAGCCTTCTAAAGATCCCAGTCCGTAACAGAATATTTTCAATGGGCGTTTGGCGGTGATCTGCGGATCGAGTTGTCTTACCGAGCCAGCCGCCGAATTGCGGGGATTAGCAAATAGCGGTTTTCCTTCCTTCAATTGTTGTTCGTTCAGACGCTGAAAATCAGCTTTATCCATATAAACTTCGCCGCGCACTTCCAGTAGAGTCGGAATCGGCAAATTCGGCATTAATCTGAGCGGAATACTGCGGATCGTTTTTAGATTTTGGGTAATATCTTCGCCGGTTATACCATCACCACGAGTAGAACCGGAAATGAAAACACCATTCTCATAAACGAGTTCGACTGCCAAACCGTCAATTTTTGGTTCGCATACGAACTGGACGGTCTCGCCCGGCAAACTTTTTTGCACCCGAATTGCAAAATCGCGGATTTCGCCCTCATCCATTGCATTGTCCAGACTGAGCATAGGAACGCGATGGGTAACGGTTTTGAACTCGTCTAAAGGTTGGGCGCCGACGCGTTGAGTGGGAGAATCCGGCGTTCTCAATTCCGGATAAGCCGCCTCTAACTGTTCCAGTTCGCGCATTAGGCGATCATATTCAGCATCGCTAATTGTGGGATTATCAAGAACGTAGTAATTGTAATTAGCAGTCTCTATTTGACGGCGGAGTTCCTTAGCCTTTTCCCGTAGTGCATCCAAATTCATAAATAAATTTACTGCCTCCTATTTAAAAATGGTATGAGAATTCACAACGATTTTTTATCAAACTATAATGGAGTAAAAAATAAATTGGGAGTGTCCTAAAGTATTTTGGCAAATGCCGGTAAAAATGATGATTGAGTTACGGAGAGCCGCTTGCCAGTGTGTTCGGGGGATCAATCTCTGGGAATGAGTTGTCCACAAACCGGACAAATTAGATAAACATTCGGTTCACCGAAATAGCGTAAATTAGTGATGCGAAAATTCACCTGCCCGGACATATTCGGACGCTGGGTAATAATTATACTGCCCGAAGCAGTATTTTGTGGTTTAAGCGGGATATCGCTATTCAGCACAATCACAATTTCCTGTTTTTCAATAATGTTGCCGTATTTATCGTAAATATCTATAAATCCAGCTAATTCGCTAATGGATTTCATCGAAGTATTTTTTACCTCGACCCTAATTTCAATTAAGTTATTGTCCAGATCGGAAATTATTATATCCGAAACCTCGACGGCTTGCTGGGCAAATGCGATTGTGCTAAACATCCAGATCAGAAATAATTTTTTCTTGGATTGCATCGCTTACCTCTTTTATTACAATGCAATATACATTAAATCAATTTTATAGTCAAGTTATCAGTTAGGGAGTTTTAAATAGGGAGTTTTAAAGTGATCGGCTTCGGGTAAAATATTGTTTAAATATTTTCGTAAAATTAATTTTCTAACACTATGAAAATTTCTTATTTTTTTGTAGTTTACTTAATGGTAGGCAAAACAATTCAATTTCTCAAAAGCGACAAGAATAAAGCCCGGAAACAAAAATGTTCCTGCCAGGTTGTTTCATCGGCTTTCAGTCCAGAAAAAGCTATTTGCGGCGTTGATACCGAATTCGACAAGCTTAGTCGAATGGGAATTATACTGGAACTCTTACCTATTAATTATTCCCCGGTTACGATGCACCGGGAACCATTATTATCGATATATTTATATCAAAATATATGAGGTTGTCTATGAATGAAAAAATCGCACGCGAAGGCTTAACCTTCGATGATGTTCTTCTAATACCATCTGAATCAAACGTACTACCGAAAGAGGTCAGCCTCGACGCCAAGCTGACCAAAAAAATTCAATTAAACATGCCAATACTTAGTGCCGCTATGGATACTGTGACGGAAGGAAAAATGGCTATCGCCATTGCTCGCGAAGGCGGGATCGGTATTCTTCATAAAAATATGAGTATCGAACAACAAGTAGCCGAAGTTGACAAGGTGAAACGCAGTGAAAGTGGTATGATTGTCAAACCAATCACACTATCCTCCGATAGTACAATTCGCGACGCTCTTAATCTGATGAACCGTTATTCGATTTCGGGGATTCCGGTGGTAGATAATGGCCAGTTAAAAGGCATTCTGACCAACCGTGACATTCGTTTCGAGACCAACCTTGATCTGCGCATTTCGGAAAGAATGACTAAGGAGAATTTAGTTACCGCACCGGAAGGCACGACACTCGAAGAAGCCGAAGAAATTCTTCAGCGTCACCGCATTGAGAAGCTCTTAATTGTGGATGATGAAGGACGGCTTAAAGGTTTAATAACAGTCAAAGATATTCTGAAGAAGAAACGTTTCCCGAATGCCGCCAAGGATGAATTTGGGCGTCTGCGGGTCGGAGCTGCAGTTGGTGTCGGTTCCGATTACCTCTTACGTGCCGAAAAATTAGTCAGTGAACAAGTTGATGTGCTGGTGATCGACACTGCCCACGGACATTCTGCCAATGTCATCAAAAGTGTACGCGAGTTGAAACGCCGCTTTCCCCAGGTAGACGTAATTGCCGGCAATGTCGCGACTGCGGCTGCTACCAAAGCCTTAATAGACGCCGGAGCCGATGCGGTTAAAGTCGGCATTGGTCCCGGTGCCATTTGCACAACGCGGGTGATCGCCGGGGTGGGAATTCCACAATTGACAGCCATTTTGGATTGCGCCGAAGTTGCGATGAAAAGTGGGATTCCGATCATTGCGGATGGTGGAATTCGTTACTCTGGCGATATTGCCAAAGCCTTAGCGGCAGGAGCCAGTACCGTTATGCTTGGTTCACTTTTAGCCGGTTTGGACGAAAGTCCAGGTGAAACGGTATTATACGAAGGTCGTGTTTATAAATCTTACCGCGGTATGGGATCTATTGCGGCGATGGCTCATGGCAGTAGCGACCGATATTTTCAGGAGGGTGAAGAAACCGGCAAGTTAGTTCCGGAAGGCATTGAAGGCATTGTACCATATAAAGGCTCTTTAGCGGATACAATTCATCAACTAATCGGCGGTCTGCGTTCAGCAATGGGTTATTGCGGCACTGCAACAATAAATGAATTACAAAAACGGGGGTGTTTTATTCGTGTCACGCAGGCATCCATTCAGGAAAGCCACCCACATAATGTTAAAATCAGTAAAGAAGCCCCGAATTACCGCCTGGAAAATTAAAGAGGGCAATAATTATACTACTGACGTTCAGGGCAGATTAGCTAAATACTCAGCCAGTGCCGACTTACGGTGAGCGGCATTATTCTTATGGATAATACCTTTACGAGCGACCTTGTCTATCAGTGCCACTGCGGCTTTGAAAAGGGGTTCAGCTTCAGCCTTAGTTTTAGTATTTTTAACCTTTTTAATCGAGGTTTTCATCATTGAGACATAGTGCCGATTTCTTAAGGCGGCTTTTTGAGCCTGACGAGTTCGTTTTAAAACAGACGCATTCTTTTTCATTAAACTCCTTTCACAAAGATTACCAAAAAGTAAGCAAATTTATTTATATCAATGCGTATTTTCAAATAAAAAACCCCCGAACCGGATGATGATTTTTCTAAAAATACTTCTCGTCTTATTTTTTATTTTGATTTTTCTCCTTTTTGTGACTCTATTTTCGAAAACCTGGCTGAGTATTTTTGGGAATTTCAGTGAACAAACTAAAACTGGCACGCTGAAAGTTCAGTTAGCCGGTAAACTGATTAGCATTATAGTTGTGATGGAAACGCCCGAGGTAAATTTTCGTATTGGTATCCTCGGCTTACATTTCAAGGTTGGGCAAAAAAAAGCCCCCTCACTAGCCAAGAAAAAATCACCCGAACCCAAACCAGAGATTCCCAAAAAGCCCCGAACCAGGCGGTATAAATTCTCAATATTTGACTGGATTGAGTTTGGGAAAGCACTGACACTACGATTTTTTAAATTGGTCCATATTGAGACATTAAGCGCAAATCTTACCGTCGGTTTGGGAAATCCGGCCTATACCGGTCTTTTAATGGGCGCTTATTACACGATTCGAGAAACGGTGAAAGATTTCCAATCGGTGCATATCGTCCCAGATTTTGTCGCCAAAAAATTCACCGGCAAAGTCGAATTCCGGGCATCGATTAGATTGATAAAAACAATTCCTATACTTATTTTTATAATGAATTTTTTGAGAAAAATGAAAAATAAAAAACGGAGGTAAATTATGTTGGAAGGTTTAGTAGATACTCTGTTAAGTCGTTTACGTGAAATTGTGGCTTCTGAAACAGTAATTGGAAAACCAATCGAGACTGGAGATACGATGGTAATTCCTATTACGAAAATTTCTCTCGGCTTTATGGTGGGCGGTAGCGGTAATCCAGAAGAGCAAAAAAAGAAGACTGAGGGTACCGGTTTAGGCGGAGGCGCTTTGATCGAACCGCTTGCAGTCATTACAATCCAGAAAGGTGAGGTGAAAATTCACCGACTGAAAGAGAAAGTATCAGGCGTTGACAAGCTTATGGAAATCGTTCCTGAAGTGCTGGAAAAGTATATTAAACCCAAATTCGAGAAAAAATCAGCCAAAGAAAATACGTGATTACTTATTTCATCGAAAATTGTTGAAAAGTTTTTCTTGGTTTTTTGCCGGAGTGAACCTATTTTCTTAGCGCTTTATATATGAGAGTAGTGATATGGAAATAGATATATTAAAAAATATTCCATTATTTGCCGATCTTAAGGATGATATTATCCAGCAAATCTATAACCTTATGCAAAAGCGGGCATATAAAAAAGGCAACATTATCCTGATGGAAGAGGAATTCGGTGATACGCTCTTTATTCTCAGTAAAGGAAGTGTCAAAATTACTAGAATGGGTGAGGATGGCCGTGAGGTAATTCTTTCGATACTCGGTGAAGGTGATTTTTTCGGTGAAATGTCAATTTTGGATGGCGAAAATCGGTCAGCTAATGTTGTCGCGCTGGAAGACACCGCAGTTTTAATTCTAAAACGGGGCGATTTTTTGGATTTACTGGAAAAACATCCACAGATAGCCATCGCTTTACTCCAGGAAATGGCTACGCGTCTGCGCCGTAGTGATCAGCAAATTGAAGGACTTTCGCTAAGTGATGCTGAGAACCGAATTGCAATGTGCCTCCTGCGCTTAGCGGAAGATCTGGGCGTTATCAAACAGGGAAAGGTCATAATAGAAAACCTGCCCTATCAGCAGGATATTGCTAATATGGCTGGTACTTCCCGCGAAACTGTTTCACGAATGTTGACTCTACTACAACGTAAAGGTTATATCCAGAAATATGGTCGTCGTCTGATTATAAACAACTACGACGGATTCGTTAAACAATTCAGCTGAAGCACGACCTCCTTAAGTACGTGCTGACTACACAATTTTAGGTTAATTCAAAGAAAAATATTTTATTTATAAAAATAACAATTAGATACTTCACCCATAATTTGATAATAAATAAATACAAATCTCTCGAACCCTGCTAATTTTACCGATAAAATAGACATTCTCTATTATATGAGGATTAGTAATAATCTATGACTTTCACGTGTAGGATATTTATATTTACACCGCATTTGAAAAAAATTATGAGTATTTATTAAGTTTACCATTAACAATGGCGCGAATCAATTCTACCAATGCCGAAAAAGAAATGGGGTTTCTGGATCACCTCGAAGAACTGCGTTGGCGGATCATCAAAATTTTGATTGCACTAGTATTAGGCACCGTAGGGGCTTTCCTATTTTCTGATCAAGCAATTGACATTTTGATGCGTCCGTCGCGGCAAGTTGGCTCCGAGATGACTATTCAGGTTCTCAAAATTCAGGGCTTATTGATGCTGAAATTCAAGGTTGCCTTTCTACTCGGTTTGGTAATTGCTCTACCGATAGTTGCCTATCAATTCTGGGCGTTTATCTCACCAGGTCTTCTGCAAAATGAAAAACGTTGGGGCCCGGGATTAATAATTGGAGTAACCGTATTCTTTCTATTGGGCGCAATTTTTGCCTTTTTTGTTCTAATTCCGATAGCTCTCAAATTTCTGATTGGGATTGGTGTAGCTGGTGTCGAACGCAACATTTCGATCGAATATTACACGAAATTCGTCATGCAGTTGATACTCGCAACTGGATTGATTTTTCAGATGCCAGTTTTGTCTTTCATCCTTACCAAAATCGGGCTAATTACGCCGCAATTTCTGCGCAAATCGTGGCGTTATGCCATCATTATTTTAATGGTTATTGCCGCTATTATTACTCCACCCGATCCAGTTAGTATGATTTTTATGACCCTCCCTTTATTATTTCTATACGAAATCAGCATCTGGATTTCGCGCATCGCCAGTCGCCCGAAAATTCAAAATGAGACCGATCAAATAGAATTGGCTGGATAGTTCATAATGCCGCCTAAAGATTTAAATAACATATTTGCACCAATTTCCACTGAGCTCGATCTGTTCCAAAAAGAATTCAGACAAGCTTTATATTCCGAAGTGGAATTAATCAACCAGATCGGCAGTTATATATTATCAGGAGGCGGCAAATATATTCGGCCGGCATTGGTTCTGCTGAGCGCCAATCTCTGTGGTAAATCGAACGAACATTCGATCATCGCCGCCAGTGTCGTCGAGATTCTGCATACTGCTACTCTGGTTCATGACGATATTATAGACGATTCGGAATTCCGTCGCGGGCGGCCTTCTGTCAAAGCCATCTGGTCGAATAAAATCGCCGTATTAGCCGGAGACTTCCTTTTTAGTCGAGCTTTAAGCAATATGTTAAGGTTAAAGGATTTTACAGTTCTCGAATTACTTTCTCAAACTTCCGAATTGCTCAGTTCCGGTGAATTATTACAGTTGGAAAAAAGCCTGAACAACAATATGGATGAGGAAATATACTATCAAGTGATCTGGGCTAAGACTGCTTCACTTTTTGCCACCGCTTGTCAGGCGGGCGCTCTCACGGTTGCCGCTAATGAAGAACAGAATAAGGCTCTTTTCGATTATGGTCGCAGTCTCGGATTGGCATTCCAGATTGAAGACGATCTTTTCGATTGCACTGGCACATCGGTTCATACCGGCAAACCGATAGCGCGGGATATTAAGCAAAACTTAGTTACTCTGCCGTTAATCCACGCTTTGAAAACCTTAGCGCCCGAAGAACGCCACCGAATTCGCCAGCAGTTGAAAAATCGCCCTTCTCCCGAACAGATAACCGCAATAACGGAGCTCATTATCAATACCAATGGCATTACTTATGCCGAAAATAAATGCCGGGAGTTGATCCAGCAAGCCGTTGCGGCACTTGCTATTTTCCCCGACTCTCAATATAAATCCGCCCTAATTAATCTGGCTAACTACACGCTTATGAGAAATAATTGACAACGACTACTAATCCCAATTCTATTCTGATCATGCGCTTGAGTTCGATGGGTGACATCGTTGTTCTCACTCCAATTTTCCGCAGTTTAAGGGAGAAATATCCTTTAGCCCGCATTGATTTTCTGACCAAGATGGAATTCGCTGAAATAGTTGCCAATAATCCTTTTCTATCAAATATCATCACTTACGATTCGGGGACAAAATTAGCTGGCTGGCGAGATTTATGCCGCCAATTGAAAGCCCAAGATTACGATTTACTGATTGATATGCACAATAATATCCGCAGTCATATTCTTTCTCACTATTTGCGGCGTGTTTCTCTTCTGCGTTATCATAAACCTTACCTGAGACGTTTTCTACTTTTCTACTTCTGGCTGAATTTTTTCTCGCACGATTTCCGTCTTTTGAAAGAATACTATAAAGTTTTGCAACCTCTTGGGATTAACTATCCGCCGACCGCTAAGCCGGAAATTTTTCTCGAGCCGGAAGCAGTTACCAAAGCGCAGGATATTCTTGTTAAATATGAAATTTCCGAGCCGTTCATTATCATTTTGCCCATTGCAAATTGGCCAAATAAACTATTTCCTCTCGAAAAATATATCAATGTGGCGCGCCGAATCAACACCGATCTACAGATGCCGGTACTCTGGCTTGGTGGAAAAGCTGATATTCACCTGCAACAGCTTGATTATTTAGTTCCTGGTAAGAGTGTTCGTTTAGCAGGCGAAACCACCTTAAGCGAATCTCTGGCGCTGATTGGTCTCAGCCGGGCGGTAATCGGTAATGATACCGGCTTGACCTATGCGGCGGAGGCCCTGGGAAAATCAGTGATATTAATTCTGGGGCCGACCGCGCGGGAAACTGGTGCTAGCTGTTATGCGCCAGAAAGTATTATCCTGGAATCTCAACTATTTTGTCGTCCTTGCTCTCAAAAAGGTGATCGGCGTTGCTATCGCCGCCAAAGGCAATTATGTTTTGATCAAATCACCGATGCGCAGGTCTACAATGCCTTGGTAAAAATAATAGGAGCCGAGTCTTGACCATATTCTGGCTGGTAATCTATAATGCTATTGTTATGCCCATTGCCTATTCTGGATTGATGATTCTATCACATTTTAATTCCAAAATTAAAGAAGGACTGAAAGGACGTCAGACTCTCTGGCTAAACTTACAGAAATTTCGGGAAGAATTTCCTAAACGTACAGTCTATTTAGTCCACTCAGCGTCCTTAGGTGAATTTGAGCAAGCCAAACCGGTGATCCGCGGCTTGAAAACCCTGCGTCCGGATATTTTGCTGGTAGCCAGTTTCACCTCGCCCAGTGGATTCAAAAATGCCGAACGAATGCCAGAAGTTGACTTATTTACTTACCTTCCAATTGATACTTTCTTACAAACCCGTCGTTTTTTACAAAAATTACGACCAACTAAAATTATTTTTGTGACTTACGAATTGTGGCCGAATCTCATTTTCCATGCTAACCGATATAAAATAAAAACTTATCTGATTTCAGCACGAATTCGTCCAGATAGTTCCAAACTAAAGCCGATCATTCGGCATTTTTTCGCTGACCTCTACCGTTCGCTGGATTATATTTATGCCATTTCAGAAGAACATAAACAATCGGTGCTGAAGCTAATCGGCTCAGTCAAGATTACCGTATTGAACCTCGGTGACACTCGCTATGATCAAGTTATCGAGCGCTCCAAATTACTCGCTAATAAAATGGTTCCGCGAGTTTTTAACGATGGATTTGTTTTCATTGGTGGTAGTATTTGGCCTCAGGATGCCCGTCCGCTTCTACCAGCTCTCTACCAATGTCTAAAAAATTTTCCTGATTTTAAAATTATCCTAACGCCGCATGAACCCAATGACTATGCTTTGGAAATGCTGGAGGATGAATTTCAGACGCATAATATTGAGACAGTCCGTTATTCACAATTGAAGGGCATGCCTGCCAATGTACGGGTTGTGCTTATTGATCGTATCGGTATCCTGGCTGAACTTTATCACCAGGCAAATCTGGCTTTCGTTGGTGGTAGTTTCCGAGGTTCAATTCACAATGTCATGGAACCGGCGGTCGCTGGTTTGCCGGTGCTCTTTGGACCATCGTATCATAATTCCCAGGAAGCCGAATTATTGGTGCAGTCCGGTGGCGGACTGGTCTGCCTTGATGAACCGGGTATTTATTCAACCATCAAACATCTAATAACTAAACCGGACGATTACCAGAAAGCCGCCCAATCTGCCCGCCAGGTGATTCTAAAAAATATGGGCGCTTCATCCCGAACCGTCCAAGAAATCCTGGAGTCGGAATGATACTTCGACTTGACGGAATAGATTTTTCCTATCACGGAAACCAACCTGTATTCAAAAATCTCAACCTGACAATTCCCTTAAATTGCTGGACAGTTTTGACCGGTGACTGTGGCACTGGTAAAACTACTCTGGCTAAATTAATCGCCGGTTTACTCAAGCCGGATAAAGGCTCAATCCGATTTGAAAATGATAATGGTCTCAATAATTCATTAGAAGTCGGCTATATTTTCCAAAACCCGGATGACCAGTTTGTCCACTTCAATATTGAACGAGAAGTTGCCTTTAATTTAGAGAACCGCGGTGCCAGTCCCGCTATCGTCCGGAAGGCCGTGCAACTTGCTTTGGAGAGTGTCAATCTATGGCCGCGCCGTGAGAATTCACCGCATGAACTATCCGGCGGTGAAAAGCAGAAACTGACAATCGCTGATTGGTTAGTAAGCAAACCGCAAGTTCTGATTTTTGATGAAACCACCGCTTTTCTCGACTTGCCGACTCGTTTTGAACTTTATGAAAATATTCGCCAGTTAATCGTCGATGGACTCAGCGTCATCTGGATTTCTCAGGAAGATTATGAAATCGCTTTCGCCGATTACATAATTGAGCTATTGCCTGGCTATTTGCTCCGGACGAGTTCGAATAAATAATCCTATTTTTACAATTAAATGAATTACCTAATCTGTCAAAACCTCGAATTCCAATACCCCCGAAATCCGGACTTTTTTTTATCTATTCCCGAATTGACTTGCCCTCTGAATTATCCCCTTGGTGTTTACGGTCTGACCGGTTCTGGTAAAAGCACTTTCGGTAAAATCCTGAGCGGATTATTAATTCCCACGAAGGGATTTTTTCAGATCGAAACATCCGAACCATTTTCATCAGATAAAAAAATCAAACCGCGTATTCTTTATCTACCGCAATTTCCCGAGTTAATTTTTCTCGGAATGAGTATCGGCAATGCCTGGCAGAAAATTCTTAAGAACTGGAATGACCCGGCCGATTTGACGATTAAATTCGCCGATAACCTCCGAAAATTAGGACTGGATTATAGTCTCATTCGCGAACGCTATGGCTACGAATTGAGTAGCGGTGAACTGCGATTGGCTACTATTGCTCTGGGAATAACGCTTGCACCTCAATTGACCATTTTCGATGAACCAACGATTGCTCTTAGCCCATCTGGCCGGATGAAATTTGAAAACATTCTCAAAGAGTATGATCCGCAAAAAGAATTTATGATTATTTCCCACGACTACCGTCTCCTTCGTAAATTATGCCGCAATGTATTAATTTTTAATCAGGGTTCTGTAATTTTTGAAGGCGAATGGAAGACACTATATCAAAATCATTCTATAATTCACGAAGTCGGGTTGAATTTATTGGAAAAATTATACCAGAGGGACATCTACAATGAGCAAAAATCCAATTAAACACACTCTTCAGGTCAAACGTAACATTACCTCCAAGTACGACGCCATCCCTGCCCGTAAAACCGTAACTATCTCCAATATCATTTCTTTAGTTCGAGCATTTTTAGCGGCACCGATTGTCTATTCCCTGCGCAATAATGACAGCAAGACTGCTCTTATTTTCATCCTGATCGCGATTTTGTCCGATATGTTGGACGGCTGGTTAGCGCGCTCCAGTAATGAAATCACTGTGCTTGGCAAGATTCTCGATCCATTTGCCGATAGCGTCGTGATTATGAGCGTTATGCTGTTCTTAACAGTCAAGGAACGTATCCCGACTTTCTATTTTACCATAATGCTCGTTCGTTATTTCCTTATTTCGGTATTTGGAATTTATATGTTGAATAATAGTAAGGTTTCCCCACAGTCAAATAAACTGGGAAAAGTCTCAGTTGTTTTTACTGTAATCACCGTGCTGGCTTTCATCTATCCCAATTTTTTCGGCTCATCGGCTAAGCCGTTGATGATTGTTTCCATAATTTTTATGGCATTGTCCCTAGTTCAATATCTTTATGAATATTCGCGACAAATTATAATCGCTAACCGCGAGAAGAAGACCAACCTTTCTAAAAATGATTAATTTTGGTTTAAATAAAACCGGCCGTTTTCTAGCCAGTCGCCTGCCTCTATTAGGGCGGTTTTTCCGGCTTGATGAAAAAACGCTGGAGGAAATCGAAGAAACTCTAATCCAAACCGACCTTGGAGTAGAATTAACCGAAAATTTAATCGAACGCCTGCGCAAAGTTGACCGCCAAGAAGCTACTCGCCTGAATGAAATTCTGCAGAACGAGCTAAGCGCATTAATTCAGCCGGCCGTAACAACGGAGAAGAATTTTGCCAAACCGACTGTAATTCTAATCGTCGGAGTCAATGGCACTGGCAAAACTACTACGATCGGCAAATTGGCCGCAAAATATGCGAGCGAAGGTCAGCGCGTATTGATTTGTGCCGCCGACACTTTCCGAGCGGCGGCTTACGAGCAATTGCGGATCTGGGCTGAAAGGAGTGGGGTAGAATTCATAGGTAACCCACAGGGCAAAGACCCTTCAGCCATTGCTTACGATGCCGCCCGCGCCGCTCAAGCACGCAATGCCGATATTCTCCTGATTGACACCGCCGGTCGCTTGCACACAAAGTCCAACCTTATGGAAGAATTAGCCAAGGTCAAGCGCGTCATTGGTAAGGTAATTCCCGATGCCCCGCACGAAGTCTGGCTGGTACTGGATGCCACCGTCGGGCAGAACGGAATATTGCAAGCGCGAGAATTCCAGAAAGCCATTGGGATAACTGGGCTAATCCTGACCAAATTGGATGGCACTGCCAAAGGCGGAATTGCTCTTGCCATCCATCGCGAATTGAATATTCCGATTCGCTTCCTGGGCGTTGGTGAAAAATTAACCGACTTAGTAGAGTTTGATCCGAATCAGTATATCCGCGATCTATTAAACATTGAATGAATAGATTAAAATTGATCACAGTATCATCCTTAAATGCCTATAAAAACTCATAAAATTCTCTTGGATACTTTTCTTTAGCAGAAAATTAGCTCATTAATGTCTCTAATACCAGCTGTTCGGTCTTTTGCCATTATCTCTCTCGGTTGCCCGAAGAATACCGTAGATTCCGAAATTCTAAAAGGCGGTCTAATGCAGGCTGGAATGGAATTCAAAGCCGATCCGGCGGAAGCGGATGCCGTTATTATCAATACTTGCGGTTTCATTCAACCGGCTAAAGAAGAATCTATTGAAACGATTCTGGAAATCCTGCGACTCAAAAAAACAGGCGTCAAAAAAGTGGTCGTGATGGGTTGCCTCTCCCAGCGTTACTATGCGCAAATCAAAGCTGAAATTCCCGAGATAGACGGCTTATTCGGCGTCGAATCGCAAAGTGAGGTGATTCGATTTCTGAACGGTAGCCAAAATATCTGTCCCGATCTGGAAACTATTCGCCAGCTAATGACACCACGTCATTTCGCCTATCTTAAAATCGCCGAGGGTTGTGACAATTCCTGCTCTTTCTGCGCTATCCCATTGATCCGCGGACGCCAACGCAGTCGGTCAATTGAATCACTCCTGCGCGAAGCTGAATACCTTAAATCACAAGAAGTTAAGGAATTGATTCTAATTGCTCAGGACACTACTCGTTACGGCAGTGATTTGCCCGGAAAAGTTAGTTTAAAAACTCTGCTGGAGGAGTTACTTGCGGCACGGCTTTTTCCCTGGCTGAGACTAATGTATGCCAATCCGGATTTCTGGCGCGATGACTTGAACCATATTCTTGCTCAACATCCAGAGTTTTGCCCATATATTGATATTCCAATCCAACATGCCAGTCCCCGCCTCCTGAAGTTGATGAACCGCGGTGCCAATCCTAAAAGGCTTAAGGCGACTTTGCGGAATATCCGCCGGTACCGCCCTGATGTGGCTCTGCGCACCTCGGTTATGGTCGGTTTTCCTTCAGAAACGGAAGCCGAATTTGAAGAATTGCTGAATTTTATCGAAGAAATCCGTTTCGAGCGGCTCGGGGTTTTTACTTACAGTGCCGAAGAGGACACAGTCGCTGAAAAGTTTGACGACGATATTCCGGAACCGGAAAAAGAGCGCCGCCGCGATCTATTGATGCAAATTCAATGGGAAATTGGTGAAGACTTTGCACGCCGTAAAATCGGTCAGAAAATTACCGTGCTGATTGAGGCTCAAGACGGCGATGAGTATATCGCGCGTTCCGTCTGGGATGCTCCGGAAATTGACTGCAATGTTCGAGTAAAATCACCAAGAATTCTCTCAATTGGCGATTTTTATGAAGTAACCATTATCGGAGTGGAAAACTTAGACCTACGAGCTGAAACCAACGGTTAAAACTTTTGTTAGTTAAATCCAAATTAGCTAATTTTTGGTCAGATTTTAGTTTAATAATAATCAGGATGAATGAACGATGAAAGCATTGATAACAGCCGGCGGACACGGCACACGCCTTAGACCAATCACCCACACTCAGAATAAACACCTGATCCCAATTGCCAATAAACCAATTCTGAACTATGCCCTCGAATATGTCCGCGATGCCGGAATTCAGGAAGTCGGAATAATTACCAATAAAGAAGGCAACGAAGTCCGTGAAGTTTACGGCGACGGCCAAGCCTTTGGGCTGAAAATCGTTTACATTCCCCAGGAACGACCGACCGGTTTAGCCGATTGCGTCCGGATTGCCGAGCCGTTCATTGGCAACGAACCGTTTGTTTTTTATCTCGGCGATAATATAATCATCGGCGGTATCCGACGCTTTATCGAAGAATTCGAGCGTAATCAGACCAATTGTCATCTCGTACTGGCTAAAGTCCCTGACCCAGAACGTTTCGGCGTACCGGAAATCAAAGGTAACCGCATCGTCAGTATTGTCGAAAAGCCCCAAAAGCCACTCAGCGATTTCGCCGTGACTGGAATTTATATTTATGACCACACCATTTTCGAGGCGGTCAATAATATCCAACCGAGTGCGCGCGGTGAACTGGAAATCTCTGATGCGCATCAATATTTATTAAATAAAGGTTACAAAGTCACCTTTTCGGAAATTACCGGCTGGTGGAAAGATACCGGCAAACCCAGCGATCTGTTAGAAGCCAATCGTTTAGTTCTGGATAATATCACAACTTCTATCCAAGGCAAAGTTGATCAAAATAGTCAGCTCAGCGGTCGCGTGGTCATCAGTAAAGGCGCCGAAATTATCAATAGCAACATCCGCGGTCCGGTCATTATCGGCGAAGGTGCAAAAATCGTCAATGCCTATATCGGTCCATATACCGCAATAGATAAAAATTGCGAAATCAGCAATGCTGAGATTGAATTCAGTATCGTTTCCTGTAACTGCGTGATCCGCAATCAAAAAATTCGGATCGAAGCCAGCCTACTCGGTAAAAACGTCCAGATCATCGAATCACAAGCTAAACCGTTTACCAATCGTTTCATTATCGGCGATCAAAGTATAATTGAAATCAGGCAGACTTGATTGCAACGGTCGCATTTCGAACGCTTGGCTGTCGCCTGAATCAGGCGGAAACAGATGCCATTAAAGCCGAACTTGCCAATCGTAATCTCCACATAGTAAATTCCAATAAACCGGCCGATTTGACTATTATTAACTCTTGCGCCGTGACGCAAGCCGCCGAAGCCAAGACCCGCGGCGCCATCACGGCCGCGCGACGCATTTCGCCCAATGGCAAAATTGCCGTTATCGGTTGCTACGCCCAGATTGCCGCCGCCGAATTGCTTAATATTTCCGGTGTCTTTCTCGTGCTGGGTAATAATGAGAAGTACGAAATATTCGATTTTCTGGAAACGATCGAGCGCGGTGAAAAAATTGTACGAGTTACTAAACCGGAATCTCCAAAAACTTTCCGCATCGAATCGCACTTACCGAATGATAAACGCATTCGAGCTAATTTAAAAGTCCAGGAAGGGTGTGATTATTATTGCGCTTATTGCATAATTCCCCATTTGCGTGGCAATCCTCGCAGTCGCGATCCGGAGGATTGCATTGCCACAGCTCGACTTCTTGAGAATCAAGGCGTTCAGGAAATCGTCCTGACCGGTATCAATCTTGGTCGCTATGAATCACCGAGCGGCGATCTATTTTTTTTAATCCGGCGCCTTCTCGCCGCGACCGGTTTGCCGCGTATCCGGCTGAGTTCCATTGAGCCGGACTTAATCACTTCGGAATTAATTAAACTGATTTCCGAAGAGCCGCGCCTTTGTCGCCATCTGCATATCCCTTTGCAACACGGTTCCGATCCAATTTTAGCCAAAATGAATCGTCGTTATCTCAGCGCCGATTATGCCACACTTATCAACCGGATTAAACAACAAATACCAGAGATCTGCATCGGCGCCGATGTAATGGTCGGTTTTCCCGGCGAAACTGATTTGGAATTTGACCAGATGCGCCAATTTCTCGAAAATCTCGACATTAACTACCTGCACGTTTTCCGCTATTCGCCCCGTCCCGGAACCCCGGCTGGCAAATTTACCGACCGTATTCCCGATTCCGAAAAGAAACGGCGCTCGGAAATTCTGCGCCAATTAAGTAACCGAAAACGGGCTGCTTTTAGGCAATCAATGCTCGCAAAAACTGTCTCCGTTCTATTTGAAGAAAAAATAGCACCCGGACTCTGGCAGGGCTTGACGGACAATTACCTAAAAGTTCGCATCCACACACGAGAAAACCTGCTGAACAAAATCGAAAAAGTTAAATTAATCCACGTTTCCGAAGATTATATAGAAGGAGAATTGCTCGGTGAGTGAACATCCCTATTTCATCGGAATTGCCGGTAACATTGGCGTTGGCAAAACCACTATGACTGACCTGATCGCAAGGCGTTTTGGTTGGCGCGCTTTTTACGAATCCGTTATTGACAATCCTTATTTAGAAGACTTTTATCAAGATATGAAGCGCTGGAGCTTTAATCTCCAGATTTATTTTCTCTCCCATCGTTTCCGCAGTCATAAACAAATGACCGAAAGCAACATCACCACGGTTCAGGATCGCACAATCTACGAGGATGTGGAAATCTTCGCCCGTAATCTTTACGAAATGGGCAATATGAGTCAGCGCGATTGGGACAATTATCGGGCTCTCTTCGAAATAATGACTTCCTACCTGAAAAAACCGGACTTGATCGTCTATTTGCGCGCCAGCGTTGACACCCTTCTGACGCGCATCAAAAAGCGTTCGCGCGGCTTCGAGCGTGACATTTCCCCCGAATATATCTATACCTTGAATCTCTCTTATGAACGTTGGATAAAAGAGGAGCAGAAGCGTAGTAATATTTTGATTGTCGAAACCGATCAGTTTGACATTTTCCGCGATCAGGAGAAACTGGAAGAAATAATGCAGAAAATTAAACAATTCTGTCCCTGACGAAGCAAATTCCAAAGGCATAGTAGTCAGAAATGATATTGCGCTCGATGATAATCCACACCTACACTTACGCAGCTTATCTGATATTTTGGATTATCTTAGCCTTATAAAAAATGCCGATAGATTTCACTAAAATAACGATTTTCAAACCTTGCTCTTTCCTGGTTAAACAGGACGACTTAATTACACTTATGCAAGAGATTACCGGGTACCCAGGAGCAATCAGGTTTTCTATTGAAAAAAATAACGGTGAAACTCCTTCCTTAGCCCAAATCTTCCAAATGCGTCAAAATAATAAACAATTAATCTCGCCGAATGAACAATATCATCAATTAGTACTTTTTCAGCATTTCTTGCGGGAATTGACCGCCGCACTGAAATATAACATTTTAAAAAATACCAGTGTCGCCTTTCGTATGCGCGTGGAACTTGCTAATCTTTTGAAAGAAAATAGGGCATTGATTCAGCCGGCCGCTATCGTTCGATTGGTTGACTGCCTCCCAACCGAAACCGGCTTGGCGCTTGCTGGTGGTACGTATGAATTACACGGCAAAAGCCTTCACCGTTTTGTGAATAAATCCGACCCAGTAAAACCTAAACCGATCTTTATATTTATTGTAACTATTGGTTCGGCGATTGATAAGCGGATTGCCGATTTAAATTACACGGAAGGCGATGCCTATCAGGCATTTCTATTAAACGGGCTAGCCGCCGCCCTGGTCGAAACCGCTACCAGTGATTTACAACAGTATCTTGAAAAATCGTCCTCCTGGTTATCTCCCAGCCAGACTTTGCGCCGCGTCAGTCCCGGTTTCCGGGACTGGCCCCTCACTGATCAGAAGGTTATTTTCGAAATACTTAAACCATCGGAAAATATTGGGGTGACTTTATCCGCTGACTGCTTGATGCAACCGCTGAAATCCACTTCTGGAATTATGGGCGTCATTGAAAATGCCCTTTGAGCAAGTCGGAATAAGGTATAGGCTGAGAAAAGAGAAAATGTAAGTCGAGTTGTTATTACAATCTATCACGGATTAACACAGGAATACTGACATGCCGAAAAAATGATGAAAAACGCCACCAAATCTACAGAGGAATAGCCACGTAGTAGCTTCCTATTTATAGTAAATGAGATGGAATTTGGGATGCCCTCCAAATAAATCCATTTCCTTGCAAATAATCTATATTCTGCCTAAAATCAAAGCAGAATGGCGCCAAAAAATAAAAGTCAACCAATTTATAATCTGTTTCCGCGGATCGGTAATCCGCTTAGTCTCAGTCAAGAGATTGTCGAACATATTGAAGAGCTAATTCGTCAAAAAAAAATTCTGCCCGGTGAAAAATTACCGTCGGAAACAGAACTATGCAAAATGTTTGGCGTGAGCCGCACTTCCTTACGTGAAGCGCTCCAAAAATTGAGTGCCCGCGGACTTTTGCGCATTCGCAAGGGGAGCGGCATATACGTTACTGATTATCAAGCCGAAAATGTAATCAAACCGATGAGTCTCTTCCTAGAGCTGAACCTTGACAAAGATTATCTGATGAGTGTGATGGAAATTCGCAAAATCCTCGAACCGCAAATCGCTAGCCTGGCCGCCACAAGACGTACTGCTCGCGACTTGACGAAATTGCGGAAAAATTGTAATGATTTGAAAAAATGTGATTCCACCGATTATCTCAAACAGGGTCAGATCGATAAAGATTTTCATCTCAACATTGCCATCGCTTCCAAAAACCAATTAGTGCCGATTATCGTCGAACCGATGTTCCGGTTGATGCCAAAAATCCGTAGTCTGGTGTATCAACAAATTGACAGCGCAAAGAGTTCAGCCATCACTTACCATGACCTGATTTTAGAAAAAATCCAGGTTAAAGACTCTCAGGGTGCTTTTGAGGCTATGACAACCCACTTGCAAATCGCTGAGGAACATACTCTCCAGATCATTACCGATTTGGCTAAATAAATTATTTTTCTAAAGGAAATAAGTTCTTTTTAGCCAGTTAATAATAAAAACACTTGCGAAATTTGTATGACAACTTTAATATTCAGCAGTTGAAAATTGGGAATGATTCTATAATAAAAATTAATTCAAACCTTTAAATCATAATAAGGGAATAGAATGGACCGACAGACAATTACTGCAAAATTGATTGAATCAGGACTGGTTGCCGTAATCCGATTAGATAGCGGCGAAAAATTACCAGGCATAATTTCCGCTTTGAGACAGGGCGGGATAAATGCGCTGGAAATCACTATGACTACGCCGGGGGCACTGGAAATAATCAAAAATTTTGCGGCGCAGACTGGCAAAGATTTTCTCATTGGTGCGGGAAGTGTTCTGGATGCCGAGACCGCCCGGTTGGCGATTTTAAACGGCGCCCAATTTATCGTTGGTCCGATTTTTAATCCGGAGGTTATTCGGATGTGTCATCGCTACGACAAACCTGCCATTCCCGGAGCATTCACACCAACCGAAATTCTGACCGCCTGGGAACAGGGTGCCGATCTGGTCAAGGTTTTTCCGACTACAGCGCTTAGGCCAAGCTATATAAAGGACATTCTTGGTCCTTTGCCACAAGTCAAGCTATTGCCGACTGGCGGAGTCACCCTCGAAAACGCCGCAGAGTTCATCCGGTCTGGAGCTTGCTGTCTGGGAGTCGGAACGGCACTCTTGAATAAAAAGATGATAGCCGCCGATGATTGGCAGGCTTTAGCCAAACATGCCGAAGCTTTTCGATCGGCTGTTTTGACAGGTCGTTCCAGTAAGTAAAAAATAATTAATGAGGTATAATATGGAAATTCGCTATTTAGCCGATCCAATTCGATTTCAACGTATGACAACGTCTGAATTGCGGCAAAATATGTTGGTAGAAAATTTATTTCAGGCTGGTGAACTGCGTTTAGTTTACAGCGATGCCGACCGCGCGATCGTTGGTGCGGCTGTACCGGCAAACAAACCACTGACGTTGAGCGGTTCAAAGGAATTAGCGGCGGAATATTTTACCGAGCGCCGCGAAATCGGGATTATAAATATTGGTGAGGCGGGTATTGTATCTGTCGGAGAAGAGTCATTTCATTTAGCCCATAAGGAAGCCTTATACATTGGCAAGGGGCGACATGACATTGTTTTTCAAAGTGATTCAACCCAAAAGCCGGCTGAGTTTTATCTACTTAGTTATCCGGCTCATCAAGCCTATCCCACCCGTAAGGTTACCCAAGCGCAGGCTAATCGTCGTGATTTAGGTAGTGACGCCGAATGTAACAAACGTACCATTTTTCAATATTTGCGTCCGGGAGTACTTGATACCTGTCAAATAGTTATGGGACTCACCGAACTGGCGGAAGGCAGTGTCTGGAATACTATGCCGCCTCACACTCACGAACGTCGCACCGAAATTTATTTATATTTTGATCTACCAAAAAATGGCCTCGTTTTTCATCTTTGCGGTGAGCCGGAATCTACCCGTCATATCGTGATGCATAATAAACAAGTCGTATTATCACCGAGCTGGTCAATCCATGCTGGTGTTGGGACCGCCCATTATACTTTTATCTGGGGAATGGGCGGAGAAAATCAGGATTTCGACGATATGGACGATATTGATCCAGTCAATTTGCGATAGATATTATGACCGGCTGAAGCCCGATTTAAAGATTTATTTTTTATCAGATAAATCTTAATTGATTCTACGACGATATTTAGATAAATTTGAATGTTTATTTAAATGTGGTTGTTTTGAAAAATATTGCTGTTTTTGCGTCCGGGCGCGGTTCTAATTTTGCCGCTATCCTTGATAAAATTCAAAAGGGCGAGATAGCCGCCCGAGTCGTCTGCGTTATAAGTGATAACGAACGACCTCCGGTTTTTGAGATAGCGAATGCGGCGGGAATTCCGAATTTCTGCCTTAATCGTAAACAATTTGCGACGCCGGAAGAGTATGCCAATGCCTTATTGAACGTGTTAGAAAAATACGACGTTGATCTGATCGTTTTAGCTGGATACTTGAAGTTGATTCCGAGCCCGGTTGTAAGGAAATATCCACGGGCAATTGTCAACATTCATCCCGCACTTTTACCAAATTTCGGGGGAAAAGGATTTTATGGAATGAAGGTACATGAGGCAGTAATTGCTTCCGGTGTCAAGTTTACTGGGGTAACGATTCACTACGTTGATGAGAAATACGATACAGGGGCTATCATTTGCCAGGAAAAAGTAGCAGTTTTGCCGGACGACACGCCGGAAAGTCTAGCCGCTCGCGTTCTGGAAGTCGAGCATCGCCTTTATCCGGAAGTGGTAAAAGCCCTGTGCGAAGATAAAATAAAATATGTAAATGGAAAGGTTGTTTGGGAAAAATGAGTGAGTTCAAAATTAAGCGCGCAATTATCAGTGTCTATGACAAATCTAATATTGGGAATTTAGCTCAGGCTTTAGCTCGGAAAGGCGTCCAAATATTTTCGACTGGTGGAACTTATAGAGCTTTGCAAACTGCTGGTATCGCAGTGGAAAAAATTGAAGATTTAACCGGTTTCCCGGAAATTCTCGACGGGCGGGTCAAGACTCTACATCCGGCTGTTTTTGCCGGATTGTTGGCGGATGCGACTGATGAAAGTCACCGCGCTGATTTGGCGCGCGTCAAGGTTGAGCCATTTCAACTGGTCGTGGTTAATCTCTACCCGTTCAGCGAAACTTATCATTCCGGCAATAAAAGTTTTGAGGAAATCATTGAGATGATTGACATCGGCGGACCTAGTATGTTACGGGCGGCATCCAAAAATTTTAAAAATGTCGTCATTCTTTCTGATCCCGGACAATACGATGAATTTCTTCAGCGGCTCGACCAGGATGAATTGACTCTGGAATATCGGCAAAAATTAGCCGCGGCTGTTTTTTTGAAAACGATGACCTATGACTCAGAAATCTCCAATTTTTTAACGGGCGCCGGAGCTGAAAAAATGCCGGAAGTCATTGTTCAGGCATTTCATAAGCAACAGACTTTACGTTATGGCGAGAATCCTGATCAGAGTGCGGCTCTTTATGCACCACTCAATAATCCGAACTGGCAGCCTTTCCAGCAATTACAGGGTAAGGAAATATCGTTCAATAACTATGTTGATTGCCTGGCGGCATACAAATGTTATGCTACTTTCAAAACTGAGCGAGCCGCTGTTGTCATAGTCAAACATACTAACCCGTGTGGTTTCGCAATCGGAGACACTACGCTGGAGGCTTATCGGCGGGCAGTTCAGACCGATCCGGTAAGTTACTTTGGAGGGATTGTCGGGGTGAATCGGGAAATTGATGCCAATCTGGCTGAGGAATTTACTAAGAGTTTTCTGGAATGTATTATTGCACCTAGCTATTCGAATCAAGCATTAGAAATTTTAAGCAAGCGTAAAAATTTGCGATTACTGATGCCAAACGCCGAAGCGTTGCACTATGATTTGGATTTACGGTCTTATGGTCAAGGCCTTCTGGTTCAGGAAATTCAAGCCGCTGAGGATGATGAGAGTCAATGGAAAATTGTGACAGAAAGCCAACCCGATCCAAGCCTTATGCCGACTGTGCGTATGGCTTGGCACGTTGTAAAGCACTTGAAATCCAATGCCATTGTCTTCTGTGATGCAAATGGTACGGTGGGAATTGGCGCTGGTCAGACGTCGCGAGTTGATTCGGTTAAAATTGCTATTCGCAAGGCTGGCGAAGCCGGTTTGTCGATCAAAAATACAGTAATGGCTTCCGACGCTTATTTTCCTTTCCGGGATTCGGTGGATATTGCGGCTGAACAAGGAGTAATTGGTTTCATTCAACCGGGTGGCAGTATTCGGGATCAGGAAAGTATCACGGCTTGCAACGAACGGAAATTATTTATGATATTTACAGGTAAGCGAGTTTTTAAACATTAAAGGGTAGCAAATGAAAATGGGATTAAACTTATTCAACATTTTTACTGGCGATATAGCTATTGACTTAGGTACCGCCAATACAATTATCTATATGAAAGGCAAAGGTATCCTCCTGGATGAACCGTCAATCGTTGCTCGTTCGACTCACGATGGTGAAGTATTGGCGGTGGGCGCGGATGCCAAGGATATGCTCGGCAAAACCCACCACGATATTATGACTATTCGGCCAATGAAAGACGGCGTAATTGCCGATTTTGAAATGACCGATGCGATGATTCGCGGTTTCATTCGCAAGATTAATCTTAGCCGGATTGCTCGTCCGCGAATGGTTATTTGTATACCAAGCGGCATTACTGAAGTCGAAAAACGAGCGGTACGTGATTCAGCCGATCGGGCAAATGCACGGGAAATCTATTTGGTAGATGAACCTGTGGCGGCCGCCATCGGGATCGGGATTGACATATCCAAACCGGTCGGAAATATAATTGTCGATATTGGCGGCGGTACCACCGAAATCGCCGTCATCGCTCTGAATGGGATTGTCACCAAACAGGCAATCCGGGTAGCCGGTGATGAAATGGACGAAGCCATCGTACATTATTTTAAAACCGAGCATAATTTGTTAATCGGTGAACGCACCGCCGAATATATCAAGTGCTCCGTCGGCTCCGCTATGCCGATCAATGACACGACTATCCAGGTCAAAGGCCGCAGTCTCGTAGCCGGTATTCCCAAAACTATCGAGGTTTCATCGGTCGAAATTCGCGAATGTCTGAAAGATACTCTCGATCTAATTATTCAAGCTATCAAACAGGCTTTAGAAAATACACCTCCGGAACTTTCATCTGACATTCTCGATCGTGGTATTATTTTGACTGGCGGTGGCGCGCTCCTAAAGGGACTTGATCAACGCATCCGGGTGGAAACTGACTTGCCGGTCAACGTAGCCGAAACGCCTCTACACTCCGTTGTCAAAGGGGCTGGTATGATTATTGAAGATCCGGAAAAATATCGGGATGTATTAGTTTAGATGCCATGTGGCTGAAAATAATTCGTTTTATAATTGATCATTACGAATATTTACTGCTAATATTTTTAATTTTTCTCTCATTATTTATCTTGGCTCATAACAACAGTCCTCAAATTAGAGCGACTCAGGGAGAGCTAGCCGACGCATTTGCTTTTTTGCATTATCCGAAGGTTTGGATCAACGAATTGTCCAATCTTGTCGAAGAAAATAAGGAACTAAAGGAAGAAAATCTGCGGCTGGCGTTGCTTAATGCCCAATTGAAAGAGGCTTATCTGGAAAATCAACGCTTGCGGGAAATGATGAATTTTGCCGATACATCTCGACTCACAATTTTGCCAGCGGAAGTAATCAGTCAGGGGACGACACCGCTTTACAATTCGATTATGATCAATGTTGGAAGTAAGCATGGTGTTGGTCCGAATATGGCGGTCATTACTAACGATGGAGTCGTAGGTAAAACAGTTGCGGTGGGTGATAATAATACCCTGGTGCAGATTTTTCTGGATGTGAATTTTCGGTTGGGAGTAAAATTTCAGATTTCGCGGGAACATGGGATTATGCACTGGCGACCAAATGGTTTAGCCGAAGTCCGCGAGATACCGAAAACGGCTATTATCTATCCTGGCGAAAAAGTATTGACTTCTGGGTTCAGCGAAATTTACCCGCCCAATATAATCGTTGGTGAAGTTGTAGAGGTCCATCAATCAGCCAATAATCTTTTTCAGATTGCGACTGTGCGACCAAGTGTGAATATCAATTCGATTGAAGAAGTATTTGTGGTTTTGAGTAAATAATGTTACGAAAGATTCTCCTGATAATTGCTTTCAGTCTGGTGACTATAATAATCCAGATACTGCTCGGGCCCTGGATGACAATCCGCGCGATTCGACCAGATTTTCTGCTAATACTGGTATTGTTTATTGGTCGCAGTGAAGGAAAAGTCGCTGGTCAAATCTATGGATTTTTGATCGGTCTAATCGCTGATGCACTCGGATTAGGCTCATTTCTGGGTTTATCTGCTTTAGCCAAGACCATCGCCGGTTTCGGAGCTGGCTTGCTTAAAAAACGCCGCAGTCGTTTAAATCCCATTTTGTTTTATGCCATCGAGGTACTGATTATTATAATTCATTTTTCAATTATCTATCTAATAAATTTCAAGGGAGCAGAGCTCTCGACTCAGACTATATTTTTGCGATATATTTTACCTTCTACTTTATATACGGGAGTTTTTTATTTCATAATCCAATATTTCGTTCCATTTTCTCTGGAATAAAGTATGTATATTTCCCACAACTCAATTACTAACATCAGGAAAAATATTTTGACGATTTTCTTTGTGCTAGTCTTTCTGGTTTTGATCGGTCGTTTATATTATTTACAAATTATCAAAGGCCCAAGTTATAAAGGTATTGCCGAAGCTAATCGGGTTCGGGTTATTCCAATTGAAGCTCCGCGAGGTATAATTTATGACCGTAATGGAAAAATAATCGTTGACAATAAATCACAATATGATATCAATGTTATCCCTTATGAATTCAGTCATACGGCTCGAACGGATTCAATTCTGGCAAAAATCCTCGGGCTCGATGTCGCAGAAATAAATTCCCGCATAAAAAATAACTGGCGGGGTCAGTTTGTCCCAATTAAAATAGCTGAGGATGTTAATGTCGAAATAATTACTAATATTGAAGAACACCGCCTTGATTTGCCGGGTGTTGTTTATTCGGTAAAACCGGTGCGTTCCTATCCGTCCGGAGTTCAAATGTCTCAGTCACTCGGGTATGTCCGGGAAATCTCTGCCAATGATTTAATACGAGAAAAATATAAGGAATATAAACAAGGTGACTTGATTGGGTGGAAGGGAATCGAACGTCAGTATGAACATATTTTGAAAGGCACTCGTGGGTATAATTTCATTCAGGTGGATGCTTTAGGACGGGAAATCGGTCAGGTAGTAGATCGAGATAATATTCCTCCAATTCCGGGAAATGAAATGTTTTTGGCTATAGATCTTGACCTGCAAATCTACATTGAGTCGTTGACTGAAGGATATAAAGCAGGTATTGTAGTGTTGGACGCCGATAATGGAGAGATACTGGCGATTGTCAGTAAACCGGACTACGACCCGGCGTTATTCGCCGGGGTAATTTCAAATAGCTCTTGGAATGCATTGATAAGCGATCCTGACCTACCAATGTTTAATCGAGCTACTCAAGGAACATACTCGCCCGGCTCGACCTTTAAGCTAATCGCAGTTTTGACCGCTCTGGAAACCAAAGCGGTTGATCCCGATTGGTCGGTGCGATGTTATGGTCAGTATCGTCTGGGGCACCGCATTTTTAAATGCTGGCAAGAGCGAGGACATGGATCAATGAATATGTACGAAGCCATTGTCCATTCCTGTAATGTTTATTTCTACAATTTGATTAGACGGCTGGATTTGAATGATTGGGCAAATATGGGAAAGGATTTTAAGTTTGGGTCCGAGACCGGGGTTGATTTGTACGGCGAATCAGCGGGAGTGATGCCCGATGTAGATTTTCTGAATCGCAAATACGGCGAACATGGCTGGACAGACGGCAATAAATTAAACCTCGTAATCGGACAGGGTGATATTCTGGTAACGCCAGTTCAGATGGCTCGCTTCTGTGCCGCTTTAGCGACGCGTGGTAAGTTGGTACAACCGCATGTTGGATTAAAATATATCGACCGAGGAAGCAATGAAACAATCACTTTTCAAGCCGCCGAAGACTCGATTCAAAATATTTCTGTGGACACCTGGGAATTCATTGAGAAGGCAATGGCTGATGTCATTAACCGCGGCACCGGACGAGCCGCGCGGGTCAAAGATGTCCCAGTTTGGGGAAAAACCGGTACCGCCCAGAACCCACACGGCGATGCCCATGCCTGGTTCATCGGATATATGAAGGAACAAAATCAAACCATCGCAACCGCAGTTTTGGTGGAACATGGTAAATCAGGCGGCGGAATCGCCGCTCAGATTGCCGGACAGATTTTTAATTTTATTCACCAACAAAAAAAGAGGCAGTCCTTAGCAAACAATGCGCCGCTCAATTTCTAAAAGAATAAACAATTTTTTAAACTCTTTTTCCAACTTGAACCTGGCAATTTTAGTAATTGTTGGATTATTGTGTTTGTTCGGAATGCTATCAATTTATAGTGCCTCATTAAATATGGAAGGTTCCTTTTTTGAGAAAATTATCGGACGACAGTTGATCTGGTTAGTATTGAGTGGTCTGGTTGCCGCAACTATTTATTTTTTACAGAAAAAGTTGATTTACGACTCAGCTTATATTTTGTATTCGTTAGGTTTTTGCCTCCTGTTGTTACCCTATTTTCTGGGTAGCTCGGTGGCTGGGACAGCCCGCTGGATTACTTTTGGTCCAGCCGGTTTTCAGCCATCAGAGTTTATGAAAATAATGGTTATGCTGGCGATTGCTCGTTTCTTAGCCAGCACATCATCTTCCAACTTGGATTTTAAATTTGTGTTGATTCCAACTCTACTCTCTTTAATACCAATGGTTGTCGTGCTTAAACAACCGGATTTAGGAACATCAATTATTTACTTCGGGATGTTGTTTCCGATGCTATACTGGGCAGGCGCCCGTTTATTCCATCTTTTTATCATCATTGCTCCGATTTTAAGCATCATAACTGCCTTTAATTTTTATACTTTTTTTATCTGGGTAATTATCGTAGTTATCATTTTGTACTTGACCAAAGAAAAACTCAGGGTTTCTTTAACGGTTATGTTGATAAATCTATCACTTGGTTTTACCACTCCGTTTTTATGGAATAGTTTAAAGCCTTATCAGCAACAGAGGATTTTGACACTATTCAATGTCAATGCCGATCCGCAAGGTACCGGCTACCAGGTTCTTCAATCCAAGATTGCAATCGGTTCCGGTGGTCTTTTTGGAAAAGGGATGGCTCGAGGAACACAGACCCACCTTAAATTTTTACCGGAACAGCATACTGATTTCATATTTTCTGTAATTGGAGAAGAATATGGATTCATCGGGGTGTTAGTGGTATTACTACTCTTTTTAGCTTTCATTCTGATTTGCATTAATATTGCTTATCGGCAAAAAGATCGCTTTTGTTCACTTTGTATGATTGGGATTGCCAGCATAATCGGCATACATGTGGTCATAAATGTAGCAATGACTGTTGGACTGATGCCAGTTACCGGACTACCACTTCCATTTATTAGTTATGGTGGATCTTTTTTGATGACCTGTTTTATTCTGGTAGGATTGGCGCTCAACATTGGAGTGGATAAACAATATTAAATTTTCAAAAGCTGATTGGAAAATAAATTTTTCTTTTTAACGAGAAATTTCGTAGCTTTCGTCACAATTTATGTCATTAATAATATGCAACAACCAATCAAAAATAACCTAAAATTTAAGCCATCTGCCATTAAACTTTTTGTTCTTGCATTATCCCTAATGGTAATAAATCTTGATTTGGCTCGTTCGGACTCCAAAAGGCTCAGTAATGCCGAAATAGCCGCAAGTCTCGACCGATTAGCAATGGATATTTCCGATTTAAAGACCCAAATCGCAAATCTAACCAAAACGGTCAATTCACTGACCGCCAAAGACAAAGAGTCTATAACTAAAGCTACCCTAACCACTGACATCAATAAATTGATCGAACCTCTTCAACTGACTATGGCTAACCTTGAAAACAGGCTCAATATTCTTTCCGCTGAACAAGCCAATATGCAGAAACGTTTGAACGAAGTTGAGCAAAGAACACGCTACGCCGATAGTATCAATTTTGAAATTCTATCTCAGCTGGTTATTCTGGAAAATCGTTTAGCATCGTTGTCTAATAGTATCAGTGATTACAATTCAGCCAGTCAGACAGATGCTCGCCAAGCAACAAATCGCTCTATTACTTCGCCCGGCATCACCTATAAAGATCGGTATTTGAACGCCTTGAGTTTACACCAGAAAGGTAAATTTGAAGAAGCTATCGCCCTATTTCGCAAATTAATCGCCGATGACCCAACCAATGAGCTGGCTGATAATGCCCAATATTGGATCGGAGAAAGTTACTATTCGATGAAACAATATCAGCAGGCTATCATTGAATTTGAAAAAGTCCGGAATTTTACTAATACCGATAAAGATGACGATGCCCAATACAAAATTGGACTATGTTTTAAACAAATGGGCGACCAGAAACGAGCAAAAGATGAATTGGAAAAATTGATTAATCTGTACCCGACCAGTGAATATTCAGAAAGCGCCAAACAATTAATTAAATAAAAACACTTATGATTAAGAGAATATACTTTTTAACCTCTGAGATAATCCCATTTGCCGAAACCTATCAACTGGCGATTTTTTCCAAGGAAATCCCGATCGTTTTCAACGAGCGGAAATACGACTTTCGCTTGATGATGCCTAAATATAACTTCATTAGTGAAAGACGTTATATTTTACGGGAAGTGATTCGCTTACGTGAAATGGACCTCCAGTACCGTGGTGAAAATATCAAAGCCTCGGTTAAATCGGCTTTTATCCCCAATACCAAAGTTCAGGTGTATTTTCTGGAACATCCCTATTATTTTAATAATTCCGATAAAAATCTCTACCCGACTGAATGTGTCTCGGATGAATATCTTAACTCGGTACGTTTCGGCTATTTCGCCATGGCGGCGCTTAAAACCCTGAGCTATTTGCGCTGGAAACCGGAAGTAATTATCTGCAATGATTGGCAAATGAGTCTCATTCCTCTTTTTATCCAGTCTAATTTGGTTGATAAAGAGTATTGCGAAGGTATTAAAATCCTGCAAATCATCCATTCCAAAGTTGATTGTTCTAATTTTAAAGTAACAGAATACCAAAAAATAGGATTGAACAATCTTGATTTATCAAAAAGCGTAGATGGGCGATTAGACGTAGTAGCCGCGGCTATGCCCTATTGTGATCATGTATTAATCATTAATAAAAATGAAAATTTGCTGGAAAAATATCAGAAAGATCCTATTTTCAGCGAAATTATGAAGCAGGATAAGAAGAAATTCTCTTCTTACGAGTTAAATGGTGAATCCCCTGAAGATTGGCAAAAATTGGCAGATGAAATCATCAATATTATGGAACAGCTCTAAACCATATTTCAACCGTGTCTGGTCAAAGTTACATTATGTAAAAATTGATTATCGCCGGAGTGTGGCGGCATTCTTTTGCCTCTTGTTGTTCGGTTGTTCCGAAAAAATACCAACCCTACCATTGGATCGAAACTTATGCAGTTTCGATTCGGTTAGCGTAAGTGCTGAATTTATTATGGATACGACCGTTTTTGCCGAACCTAATATCGGCTATAGCTCCTATTTAGTGGTAGGAACTGACGCTAATCTTACAGCTTATAGCCTTTTATCGTTTAAAACTTTGGCGGCCCCGCTTGATACCCTCCCCCTTGCTAAAATTCTCTCGTGTGAATTGGTTTTAACGACCGGCAGTGATCTTTCGAGCGACACCGCTGTTCACCCGTCTTTAGAAATGACCGTCACTTCTATCGAAGGTGAGGAGAATGCAGATTGGTCAGAAGATAGTACTAACAGTACCAATTTCAGCCTTGATGATTATAATCTAACCGATTGGAAAACTTTTACCTACTCGGATGCTGATACTTTAATCCTCGATTTGACCACATCTTTTATCGCCAACTGGCGCGACTCAACTCAATCCCATTATGGCATCGTAATTAAACCGGCGGTCGGTTCAGCTGCCGGTCTGGGAATAATTTATTCCGGAGAAACTAATTCATCTCCCCATATCATAATTTCGTATATAACTGATAATGGAGATACTATCAGTACAGCTCTTGCCTGTGTCGGGGATGTAACTATTACGCAATTTAAAAAGACCTTCACCGCACCGCCTCAGCCCTTGCTAATCAGTGCCGGAAAAGCCGCCTATACTTTCCTTAAATTTCAGGTAGAGGAACTCATAACGGATAAAAATTTATTTATCGCTGGTGCTTATCTTTACTTGCATGTTAATTCGGAGCTAACCGAAGATTACGGAAATTCGCACACAATTTATATTACTTTGTTGGACTCAGCGGAGTGGGAAAGTGGATCGTTTTCACCATCGGGTTCATCCTATGTTACTTCACAAACTTTTTCGGCCAGCGATAGTATATTGATCTTGAAAATTCCCAGTACGGTACAACTTTTTACCAGTGGCAATATTAGTAATTTCGGGGTAGCCTTATGGATTTCGCCAAGTGGGCTTTACCCGGCTATGCTGGGATTTTATCCGACTGAAGATCCCGATCCGGCGCGGCGGCCTCGTTTGGAAATATTAACGATGCAAGAAGAATGAAAACATCTCGTCGTACTATTTTATTCCTACTGATTCTCAGTCTAAATGGCTGGTCGCAAATTTCTTATTATGCCAACTACGGTTTCGGAGTTGAATCGCCAGCCAATTCCGTGCGAATATTAGGAATGGGTCGGATAGGGACAGCCGTTAGAGACTCGATGAGTCTGAATCAATCTAATCCGGCGCTCTGGCAAGGATTCGGCAGTACTTCCTTACAAGGCCAGATGTACACCTCGGCTCTCTCAATTCCTGACCTTGATTTCAAAGGTAGAATAGTAAATTTTTCGGGCTTTTCTTTTAAATTGCCGGTCGGCAAACGTGCTGGCCTCGCAATTGGTCTGGCGCCCTTATCCAGAATGAAATCTTCGGTTAGTTTTGCTGATTCTTTGATATTTCAAGACGATAAATTCGAATATAATTCCGTAGTTGAATTATCAGGGGGAATTTCGGAGTTATACCTTGGTAGCGGCTACCGGGTTTCTCCAAATCTGGCAATTGGCTTGAGAGCTAATTTTTTGTTCGGTAATTACGTGGTCCGTAATCACACCGAGATTGATTCCGATATTGACTCAGAAAGTTACTATAAACGCACTATAGCCGTTGACGGTAGCCGCATCAGCTTCGGCCTTTTGTTAAGTGATCGCAGTCAACGGTATAATCTGGCTGCGACGGTCGAAAAAGGGAACGAGTTAAAAAGGTGGACAATCATCGAAAATAACTTTGGTCCCGACACCACTATAAAATCCTATCCTATTAATTTTCCGACAATTATAAAGGTTGGAATTAATTTGCCGATTGCTAGAAATCTAGCCTTAAATGCCGATATGCAATACGGTATATATGAGGAAGATCTATTCCAAAATTTCTACATATTTCAACAGTTTAAAAGCGACAGTCGTAATTCTTATGCTGTCGGAATCGGCTTAGAAAGATCACCACGTCAGGAATTGAAGAGCACCTTTTTACAGAAATTATATTACCGCTGTGGGGCTTATTATCAAACCGAACCGGTCTATCAAAATTCTGGGATTTATGAGTATGGCGTCACGGCTGGGATCAGTTTACCATTTTTTTATAATTTGAATCGAATAGATTTCGCATTAACTTACGGCTTGAAGAATGGCTTTTTATCAGACGAAATCGGCAATGAAAAAATACTGGGGATTCACCTGGGGATTACAACCGGTGAACCCTGGTTTAGAAGATATAAAAAGCAATAAAATAAATGAGGTGATTATATGAAACGATGGATTCATTTTATTGAGGAAGCACTAATCGTTTGCCTCGTCATCGGATTAATGAACTGCACTCCTCCTTCACCGGAATCGAGCGAATCGGTTATGGAGCAAGTTGAAACCAAGCCAACCATTGATCGGGATAAGTGCGACCTGTATTTGAGTTTTGCTTACAGCTATTATCAAAATCAAAACTGGAGAAGCGCAATTGAAAATTATAAGAAAATGAGCAGTTTTGGTTGTGAAGAAGAATATGCTAAGGATCTTTTTCCCTTTTGGGGGAGAGCTTACCAGCAATTAGCCAGTGAAAATAGCGTTTATCTCGATAGCGCTCTATATGTTTATTTAGCAGGTGAAAAATATTTGCCAAATGACCTTTTCTTAAAGAAAAATATCGCTTATATCTACCACCTGCAGGGTAAAATTGACTTAGAAATTCGGGAATACGAAAAAATGATCGAAATAGCGCCGGATGATATTGAGCTCTATCGCACTTTAGTCAAACTGTATATCAGTGCCCAGCGCTACGAAGACGTCATCTATGCTACTAACGGAATTTTAAAGATCAATCCTAATGATGAGCAAGCCCTTAACGACCGAATTTTTGCCTACCAGAAGCTCGGTAGAGACATTACTACAATTCAGAAAGAACAATGGGAAAAGAATCCTACCAATATTCGCTATGGCTTGGAATATGCCGCCGCTCTTAAACAACAGCGCGAATACGATAAAGCCCTCGAAGTATATCAAAAGGTTGCCGAATTAGACGCTAAAAATATTGAAGCCTGGAGCAATATCGCTGATATTTATTTCACTCAGAAAAATAATTATGCTGAAGCTCTGAAAGCCTATGATCAAATCTTAAGGAATATTTCTCCTAATGATTTAAATATTCTCCAACAAGCCGCCCGATGCTGTCAATTATTGGGTGATTTCCCTAAAGGAATGGAATATGCCCAAAAAGCCATCACAATTGCACCCAATTCGCCCCAAGCTTACAAAATTAGAGCCGACCTCTATTATGCCGCGGCTGATTATTATACGAGCGGACGTCAAATAACTTTTGAGGATAAATTAGTCTATAAATTAGCCTATGACGATTATTTAAAAGTAATGGAATTAGGCGACGCCAGCGTCAAATCGCGAATTGACCACCTTAAAGAATATCTGATTCCAACTCCTGAAGAATGGTTCTTTAACCGTTATGATGCTAACGGGGCAATGCGTACCAGCTTCCGACCTCTTAGCCCCGAATATAAATGGATCACGGTCGAACCGAAGAAGAACTAAATATGGTAATTGCATTCGGAGCGGATCATGGTGGCTATCGCCTGAAAAACGCATTAATCGAATTTGCGCGTTCGGAAGGCTATCAAGTGATTGATTTCGGCGTCAACAGCGACGACAGTGCCGATTATCCGGATTATGCCCGAGCGGTTGGTGAGGCAATCGTCTCTGGCCGCGCCCAATTTGGTGTGCTTATTTGTCGGACTGGCGCCGGTATGTGTATCTCGGCTAATAAAATTCACGGTATCCGAGCCGTAATGGCTTACCATCCTGAAATCGCCCGACTTAGTCGCCTGCATAACCACGCCAATGTGCTCTGTTTCGGGGCTGATTTTACTACAGTTGAATCAGCTAAAGAAATATTGAAGACTTTTTTAGAAACGCCATCTTCCGATGATTTACGCCACTTACGCCGTGTTGAAAAAATTATGAAATTGGAGAGTTGATAACTTGGAATACAATTTCCTGGCTAAACAGGATGCCGTTCTTTTAGATACGATTAAAGCCGAAATCGAGCGCGAACGGCAAACTCTGGAAATGATTGCATCGGAGAACTTTGTCAGTCCAGCCGTTCTGGAAGCCGCCGGCTCAGTTTTGACCAATAAATATGCCGAAGGCTATCCGGGAAAACGCTATTATGGCGGATGCGCGGCGGTGGACCAAGCCGAGAATTTAGCTCGTGACCGGGTTAAAGAACTCTTCGGGGCTGATTATGCCAATGTTCAACCGCATTCCGGTTCGCAGGCTAATATGGCTGTATATTTTTCGCTGGTAAATGTCGGTGATACCGTTCTGGGAATGGACTTAGCTCATGGCGGACATTTAACGCACGGCAGTCCCGTAAATTTCTCCGGGAAACTTTTCAGAATCATTTCCTATGGAGTAAAAAAAGACACCGGTCGCATTGATTTTGATCGTCTGGCGGAATTAGCTCTTGAGTATCGCCCGAAGATGATTATCGCCGGGGGAAGCGCTTATCCTCGATTTCTGGATTTTGCCAAGTTTAGAGAAATCGCTGATAGTGTGGGCGCTTTTCTGGTAGCAGATGTCGCTCATCCAGCCGGTCTGATCGCCGCGGGATTACATCCCGATCCCCTGCCATATTGCCACGTTGTTACTTCGACGACCCATAAAACTCTACGTGGGCCGCGCGGCGGCTTAATCTTGATGGGCAAAGACTGGGAAAATCAATTCGGTCTGGTAGCTCCCAAAAGCGGACGCACCAAAATGATGTCGGAAATCATAGATTCCAACGTTATGCCTGGTATTCAGGGCGGACCGCTGATGCACATCATTGCGGCTAAAGCCGTGGCGTTCGGCGAAGCTCTCCGTCCGGAATTCAAAGCTTATGCCCAACAAATTATCGTCAACGCTCAAGTCCTGGCGGAAGAACTTCTCCACCGCGATTACAATCTGGTTTCGGGTGGAACTGATAATCACTTGATATTGATTGATCTGAGCAATAAAAATATTACCGGTAAACAGGCTGAGAATATCCTGGAAGAATCCGGAATCACCACCAATAAAAATATGGTGCCCTTCGATCAGAAGAGCCCGTCTGTCACCAGCGGTATCCGCATTGGTACAGCCGCATTAACTACGCGCGGAATGCGAGAAGCGGAGATGCGTACGATCGCAGGATTAATTGACCACGTTTTAAGCAATCCTGACTCCGAAGATATTCGTCAGAAAGTTCATTCAGAGGTTGGCGAACTATGTGGCAATTTCCCACTCTATCAAGAGATAAAATTATAGGTGAGTTATGCGTTGTCCTTTTTGCAGTTCTCCGGAAAGTAAAGTGATTGATTCTCGCACCGTGCAAAAAAACAATGCCATTAGGCGGCGGCGTGAATGTATTGACTGTGGGCATCGCTATACGACTTATGAATATGTCGTAGAATATCCGCTTCAAATCATTAAAAATGATGGTCGCCGTGAAGAATATGATCGCAATAAGCTTTTAAATAGTATTAAAATAGCCTGTAACAAGCGGCCGATTCCTGCGGAGAAACTAGAAACTCTGGTAATTGACATTGAAAAGGAGATCGAAGAAACTTCCGGTAGCGAAGTGCCTTCAAGTCAGATCGGTGAATTAGTGATGAAAAAGCTCAAGGAATTGGATGAAGTGGCTTACATTCGATTTGCATCGGTCTATAAAAAATTTAAGGATTTGGATGAATTTAAAGAGCATATTAATAAATTTGGGGGAAACTAATTGTATATAAAAAAGGAACAATTGACAGTATTGGTGAGTTTGATAAAACTGTCGTCGTTGAAAACAATGAAAAATTTTCGAGAAATATATGTTATCTAATGAATTGCTTGAAATTTTAGTCTGCCCACAATGCAAGGGCGACCTTGAGTACGATATTTCAAACCAGCAATTAATTTGCAACGTTTGTCGTTTGAAATATGCTATTAATGACGATATACCGATTATGTTAATCGAAGAAGCCGAAAAATTTTAAAAATTATCAGGAGTAAATTCGCACCTTTTTGCTAATCCCATATTTCGAAGTCAATAGATAAATATCCTTCGTTAAAATTACTCGTTTGTGTATATTATTCAGACCGAAAGTATTGATGTTCGGTTTTTTGTTCTTAGGAGGTTTTGATGAAAAGAATAATCGCCATGCTCGGGATTATATCATTAATGACGGCGGGCGCCTTGGCTCAAGGCGAAGCCGGTGCCGTTTGGTTATTGATTAATCCAGGGGCACGCTTTTCTGGAATGGGTGAAGTGGGAGCGGCTCTTGCCGACGATGCCTATGCCAGCTACTGGAATCCGGCGGGATTGGGATTCCTGCGCGGTCGGGAATTGGCATTGACCCATGTCAACTGGTTACCGAACTTGGTTAGTGATATTTATTATGAATTTATCGGATATCGTCAATTTATCAGAAATGTTGGCACAGTGGGCGGAAACATTATACTGTTGAACCTCGGTGAACAACAACGTACGGATGAATTCGGACATGATCTCGGCACCTTCAACTCCTTTATGCTGGCTGTAACAGGTTCGTATGGGACCGCTCTTACGCGCACGTCTTCGATCGGAGTGGGTGTGAAAATGGTTCACCAGCACCTGACCGACCAAGGCGCCGGAAAAGAATTAGGAAAAGGCTACTCAACAAATTTCTGCTTCGATATCGCTTATTTAAAACATAGTTTTCTAACCAAAAATCTTACTCTGGGAATCAATATGGCTAACATCGGGCCTAAAATTGCCTTCATTGATGTTAATCAGGCCGACCCGATGCCTACTAATATGAAACTTGGTCTGGCGTATAAGTTAGGTAATGAATACAACAAAGTCACAATTGCATTTGATATTAACAAAATATTGGTAGCCGCTTATCCGGATCGGGATATTGACGGCGATGAAAAAGTTGGCGGCTATGATGAAAATGGTCATGCTGTGCCTGGTGGTGAATATAATAAAAAGGGTCAGCGTGAATATGCTCATTCAGATGAGTGGTATACAGGGATTTTTACTTCCTGGTTTGACGATTGGTTATTAATGTATGATTCCGCTACGGATGGTATTGGTTCTGCCGATAAGGATGGTAATACCAAAGACGGCTCGCTTGCGGCAGAATTCGAAAAATTGACGTATAACTTCGGAATAGAATATTGGTACTCCAATTTGTTCGCTCTGCGGGCTGGTTGTATGTATGATAAGCCTGGCAATATCACGATGAAAGGTAAATGGCCAGTACCGACTTTCGGGGCTGGTTTGCGCTGGGCTGGTATGGGATTCGATTTCGGCTATACCGCCGGTGATCCCGGACATCCCCGTCAAAATACAATGTTATTCTCGATGAATATAAAATTTTAATTTTAGATAAGCAGAACAGTTCTTACCCTATTTAAAAAAGGCTAAAAACCTAACACGATGAAAATATATAAATATTTGATTACCGGGATAACACTAATTGTTTTAGCTAATAAAGCCGCATACGGTAGGTTTGAACCCCAGTATCGGATTGCGACTGCTCCATCGGTTGTGAAAAATACTGCGCCTGCAGCTATTCGCATTTGCGCCCTGCGCGTCAGCTTCCCGGCTGATGAAGATGAAACCACCACCGGCACTGGTCAATTCCTAATGTCCGCCGTAGAGACTCCCTGTGATGACGAATTCGTAGTTGATCCGGCGCCTCACAATCGGGCTTATTTTCGGGATCATATTCGCTCTTTGGCAAATTATTATAATCGGGTTTCCCGGGGCAAAGTTGTGATAGACACGACTAATTCGGAAGTTTTTCCGCTGAATGATAATAACAGTTATCAGGTTGACCATCCGATGGCTTATTACCACCCGTTTTTGGTCGAAGATTTGGTGGATTTGCGCTTGACTGAACTTTTAGTTGAGGCGATTCAGAAAGCCGATCCGGAGGTGGATTTTGCGCAGTACGATGTCGTAATAGTTTTTCATGCCGGAGTTGGTCAGGATTTTGCCATTACGCTTGATCCGACGCCTTATGACATTCTATCAGCTTTTATGAACAAGGATGATCTAAAGGCATTTTTAGCACCGAATGATCCCGACTTTCAGGGTATTCCGGTAGAAAACGGAACGGCTTTCGTTGATTGCGGCTTAATCTTGCCGGAAAGCGAGAATCACTTGCTATATGATAATTGGGCAGAGGTATTCGGTGAAAGCGATTCTCCCTGTCATTACCAATTCGGTTTGAATGGTACCCTGGCATTTATGTTTGGTTTTTATCTCGGCTTGCCCTGTTTATTTGACACGGAAAGCGGGATGACCGGCATCGGAAAATTTGGTTTAATGGATCAAGGTTCGGCTAATTTGAATGGGCTCGTCCCAGCGGTGCCGTGTGCCTGGGAACGGGTTTTTCTAGGTTGGGAAACACCAGTAGTCGCTAAAAATTTTGAAGATGTTGTCCTTAAAAAAGTCGGTTCTGCTTCCGATACGAGTGTTTGGAAGATCCCAATCAATGCTAACGAATATTTTTTAGTAGAAAATCGGTACGCTCATTTTCGCCCGGGCGTCAGTTTTGATAGTCTTCAGTATCGTATTTATATGGAAAACGGCATGGTTGAATGGCCGCTGAGTTTTCCCTTGATTCGTGACTCACTAAAAGCCGAATTTTCACCGGAAACCGGCGTGATGTTAGCAGTGCCCCATTATGATTATGGTTTAGAAGGCTCCGGTTTATTAATCTGGCACATTGATGAATCGGTCATTAACGCCAATTTAGCGACTAATAGCGTTAACGGTGACCGAGAACATCGGGGAGTTGATCTGGAAGAAGGCGATGGTGCCCAGGATTTGGGATATGAAGCCGATATTTTGAATGAAGACGTTGAAGACGGTTGGTTTTTCGATCCCTGGTTTGCCGGCAATGACGGTTTCATCGCTCTCAATCCGGATTATATTTTAGATGCGGAGGAGCGGGTCGGCTTTACGCCTTATACTAATCCGGCGACGTATAGTAATAATTATACTTTTACCGGAATTAGTATTGATAGCATCGGTCCAGCCGGTGAAGTAATGACCTTCCGAATTAGACTGAATGATGCGCTCCCAAATTTTCCGCTTAGCCTGAGTGCGGGAGCCAACGAAATATTACCGCTAGATTTGAATCCAAATGATCAGGTTGAAGAATTTCTGATTTTAGCCGACAGCATAAGGATTTATACTTCCTTCGGCGAACAAATAGCCTCCCTGCCCCGCCAAACAGCGATCGCACTGGATAAAGATAGCTTATTACTTTATGGAATTGTTCAGAATAATCCCGAGGCGCCTTCTTTGAGTTTATCCATCTGGAAATTTGGGCAAAATGGCCAGATTAATAAAACTGATACCGTCAGTCTGAATTCTCAGGATTTGGTCAGCCCTCTTCTACCAGTAAAGGAAGGTGTGTTATTCGCTACCCAAGATTATGCCGACAACCAAAATTACCTTCACCTTTATCAGATTGATACTCAAAATATTGAGTCATCGGAGCTCGCTTCACAGGTTAAAATGCTGGTCGGTGACGACGATAATATCTTCGGAATAACGGATGATAATCAGGTAATCAGGATTCATCTTAATTCACTTTCTGCCGAAGTCGTAGCCGATTTGCCGAATGCCTTATCTGGAACAATAGTAATAGCTTTTATCAATCAAAATGAAAGTGTGGATTTAATTCATTGTGCCGATTCATTGCTAACTCTTGTTCTCGACATCGGCACCCCAAATGAGGTTGTTTTACACCGGGAACAGGAATTTAACGGCAATTTAGCCTGTGCCGATTTAGATGACGACGGAAAAATCGAAATTATCACTGCCACTTCCAGCCAGGTTTTGGCATTCAACGAGGAATTGACAGTTAAAAACAATTTCCCGATCGGGGTTCCAAATATTCTAGGTTCCGACCGGTTCGAATCGGAACTCTTGACAGCCGATTTAGATAATGACGGAAAAAAGGATGTCATTATCAATATGTCTTCAGCTTTGTTGGCGTTCAATTATAAAGGAGATTTATTGAGCGGTTTCCCCAAAATTGCCTACCAGCAGAGCCAAAAGTCTGGCATATTATTAAATACGCCACTCGGAGTAACTTATTTAGCACTGACGTCAACAGAATCAAATCCTCAAAATTACAATTGCATAAAGGCTGTGCGGCTATCCTCTTTTTCACATGATTCTGAAGATTGGATTTGTTACGGTGGGAATGCCGCTCGTCAATTCTATTATCCGGTGCAATCCCAGAGCAGTCCAATTCAGTCCAAGTCATTGCTCGATAATGCCAGGACTTTTTGCTGGCCCAATCCGCCTAAAGATAATCGTACATACATTCGTTACTTCCCTAATAGCAGTTGTAATATTTCGATTAATATTTACGATTTGGCTGGCGATCTAATCGCCGATTTCAAGGATTCCGCTCCTTTAATCGGCGAACCAAATGAAAAGGAATGGGACGTCAGCAATGTCGAAAGTGGAGTTTATTTCGCCGTAGTTCAAGCCAAATCCAGTTCGCGGACCGATTCTAAGGTAATTAAAATTCTGGTGGTGAAATAATGTCTGAGCGCCAGATTTGCCGGAATACGCTGGTCATTTTTCTAATAATGCTCTTTTTTTTTAATCCAGCCGGGGCACAGTTCGGGACTTATAATCATCCTGAACTGGAATGGTTATCCTTCGAGACCGCTCATTTCAAAATCCATTATCATCAAGGGGCGGAGTGGACTGCAAGACGAACGGCTGAAGTTGCTGAAACTATTTATGGACCGATAACTGAATTTTATCAATTTGAACCAAGTGAAAAAACCGCTCTGGTAATCCGAGATACCGATGATATTTCGAATGGCGCCTCATATTATTACGATAATAAAATCGAAATCTGGGCTACACCGCTCGATTTTCCTTTTCGGGGCAATCACGACTGGTTGCGCGACGTCATCACCCACGAATTTACCCACATTGTTTCCTTGCAAAAGGCTATGAAATTCGGGCGCTCAATTCCGGCAATTTATATTCAAGTTCTGGATGATGAACCGGAGAAACGCGAAGATGTGGTTTATGGCTATCCTCGGATCATTGCCTCTTATCCGATTTCCGGTATGGTAATCCCGATGTGGCTGGCGGAAGGTATGGCGCAATATATGTTCCCTGGAAATTCTAATGATTTCTGGGACACCCACCGTGATATGCTTCTGCGCGATCGAGTTCTGCATAAATCATTGCTGTCTTTGTCGGAAATGGGTTCATTTGGCAAACGTGGCACCGGCAACGAATCGGTCTATAATCAAGGCTTTGCCTTCACCCGTTATCTGACAGAACAATACGGAACTGAGACTATTCCGCGCCTGGCGGAGGAACTTTCCAAGCCAGTGCGGATGTCAGGCGAAACGGCTCTGAAAAACGTCACTGGTGTCGCGGCTGATGAGATTTACCAACAGTGGCAAACCGAATTGGAACAGAGATATTTCAAACAAACAGAAATTATCCGGGCTAACGAAAAAGTCGGCGAAATTATTCTGGCTGAGGGTACGATGCAATTAGGACCGGAGTGGAGCGGTGATTCAATCGTCTATTTCATGTCCAATAAAGGGAGAGATTATTATTCTCAGACCGGATTGTATGTATATGACGTTCGTCAGAAAAAAAGTCGGATGCTAGTTCCTCGAATTAACTCGAGAGTAACGGTCGCACCCGACGGACAAAACCTATATTATTCCCGGGCGAGTAAACCGAATCGGCACGGCTCGGTATTTTTTGATATTTATCGCTATGATTTAAAGAAACGTAAGGAAGAACCGCTAACCAAGAGCGCTCGGGTCTACAATCCAACCCTTTCGCCAGATGGAAAAAGAATAGCTTTTGTCACCGGTCGAGATGGCACCAGCAATGTAGCCCTAATGAATCTGGACTCTAATAAAATCAGAGAAATTACTACTTTCAGTGAAGGAGTAGAGGTTTTTACCTTGCACTGGTCACCGGATGGGCGCACGATTGCTTTCGACTATCTGATTGGTCATGGTCGTAATCTGGCTTTGGTTGATGTAGAAACCGGAGCGATGCAGATTTTTGATGAAGCGGCTTATGATACGCGCAACCCCTATTTCAGCCCGGATGGCAAGTGGTTGTACTTTGCCTCAGATGAGACCGGGATTTACAATATTTACCGACAATCGCTAACTATCGGCGAACGGCAATTACTGACAAACGTTACCGGCGGTGCTTTTATGCCAGCGGTCAATGAGAAAGGTGAATTGGTTTATGCTATTCTGGACGATCGGGCATTTAAAATTGCTTGTATTAAAAACCCCGAACCGATTGAACCGCAGTTGGCAGTTTATTTAGACTATGATCAAAATATTCCACCGGTTTCGGAGATTCAACCGGTGTCTCTTCCAGAACCGCAGAAATATCACGATCAATTTGCCAAAATGTTCATTATGCCGCGCTTGATGATTGATTATGGAACAGTCAAGCCGGGATTCTACTGTCAGTCAAATGAGATAATCAACCGCTTCAATATTTTTGCGGGGGCTTCGATTAATAGAATCAAAGACCGCGATCTTTTTCTGATTCTGGAATATCACCAATGGGAGCCGACTATCTTCTTGGAATTTTACAATATCAGTCGCAATATATTTGACCAGAAATTGTCCTATAAGGGTCGCCCGGTAGAGGCCAAATACACCTTTTATCTGACGGAAGCCTACGGCGGTGTTTCCCGCCCTCTCGACGGTTTTAATAATGTTCGCTTCGATATAAAATGGTCGCGTTACCGCACCAGTAGTGACGAAACCATCACAGCCGATGATATTTATCAAAATAGCTTTTCCTATGATTACTATCGCGGCATTAATTTTCAACTGCATTGGCAGATGCGGATGATGTTACCGAAAGTGAATGAGGAAACTAATCCGGATAACGGCATTCTGCTGGACACTTATATTGCACGCAATTATGACAAATTTATAAAAGGTTTTAAAGTCAATAGCAGTTATAGCACTATTCAAGTAGATTTTCGCAATAATTATTACTGGCGATTGGAACATGAAGGCAATTGGTATCACAAATATCCCTTATTTAAAAATTTGGTTGGCACTTTGAGATGGCATTTGGGCTGGATTTCTAAGCCGGATGTTGATTCATTTTTCTATTTCTTTGCTGGTGGCGAACCGGGACTGAGAGGTTATCCATTTTACAGTATCGAAGGGCGCAATCTAAGCAGTTGGCATTATACTTGGCGTCTGCCGCTTTTTCGCGAGAAACATTTTCAAATCCTGACATTCAATTTGCAAAATGCCTTCGTAGCGACTTATTTTGAGGCTGGTAATGCCTGGAACCAGGTAACCGGTTTTCCGGGATTGAAATGGGAACAATTTAAAACCCAGCCTGTTTCAGTGCTACGTAATATTGTAAATGATTTTAAAAAAGATATTGGTTTTCAAGTGCGTATGAGTGGTTTTTCGTTTTATTCCTATCCCACCTCAATCAGCCTGGACTTTGTTTATGGGCTGGATGATTTTGAGGTGGTTTCCAATTCTAAAACTTACCAATACGGACATGAATGGCGAACTTATTTTACGCTATTGTTTGGCTTATAAGGGAGGCAACATGAAGTCGAAATTTTTAGCCGCAACACTACTTTGCGCAATTCTAATCCCCATCATGGGATTCGGCCAGTCGTTTTTCGATGAACGCACGACGGTGACCGAGCGTGACCGTTTAATCTATAGTATGAAATATGCTCAGGCTGATGAGGATACTTTCGTTTTCAATTATGAGAAATCACCCGGACTGGCTTTCTTTTTATCGGCGGTCGTACCGGGCGCGGGCGAATTTTATGCCGGAGCCAAGTACCGGGCGGCAGCTTTTTTCAGTGTAGAAGTCGTCTCCTGGGTCGGCTATTTCAACCGCAAGAATAATGGGGAAAAATTAGAACGTAAATACATGAACTGGGCAAATACTTACTGGGATGCCTGGCAATGGTATGAAAATAGTCTCTCCACCGAATACTTTGGACTTTCCGATTCCAGCCGTGGCTTTGGTTCCCATACTATCTATTTCGAATATGAGGGTAAAGAATACAAAGCCGATGTTTCTTATCTGGATCGTGAACTCCCTGGTTGGCAAACATATTTACAAGAAGGGACCCTCAAACCAATCAAAACCCGCGATTATTACGAAAATATCGGTAAGTACGACCAATTTGCTTCCGGTTGGAGTGATTTTGACCAAATCGTATCTGAGGTTGATTCTCTCAATATTCCCACCAGCCCTCTTCGTAAACAGTATCTCAACCAACGCTATGAATCCAACCAATCGCTGAAAATGGCAACCAATTTTACGACCGTGATTATGTTCAACCACCTGATCAGCGCCTTTCATGCTCAAATCGCCGCTAAAAATTACCGGCCGCCAGAACAGAAAGATGTCAGCTGGCATGTCGGCTTGGTGACTGATTGTACCTATAAAATGCCAATTCGTGGTTTGTCTCTTTCAGTGGCTTTCTAAAATAATTTACCGATCAAACCTACCCGAAACTGTGCCGGATTGAAATGCCTCCCAAACGTCAAATCCTAAAAATTGTCCTGATTAGCTTGCTGATTATTTATTTAAACAACTGTGCCTCTAACAAACCCAAACCTGTTGTAGATTTCGAGCAACATTATCGCCAAGGAACGGAATATTTTAATAAGAAAAAATGGGACAAGGCGATCGAGCATTTTACTTTGGTAGTTATCAATTCCCCCGGTAGCGAACTGGCGGACGACGCTCAGTTTTATATTGCCGAATGTTATTTCAAGCGTAAAGAATATCTCCTGGCGGCTTCGGAATATCAGCAACTGATTAACCGCTATGCTTACAGCGAATACGTCGAGGAAGCCTTTTATAAAATCGCTCTTTCACAATACAAATCTTCCCCGCGGTACCAGCTTGATCAAGAATATTCTATTTATGCCTTGCAAAGTTTTCAGGACTTTATTGATACCTATCCCCAAAGTCGTTTCCGCGCCGATTCAGAGCAAAAAATTGCCGAGATTCGCTCAAAATTAGCCCGCAAGCTTTTTGAAAGTGGAAAACTTTATCGCAAAATGCAGGAATGGAAAGCGGCGATTATTTACTTCGATAAAGTGCTGGAAACCTACTATGATACCGAATGGGCTGAAAAAGCGCGACTGGAGAAAGCCTATTGCCTAATTCGTCAACGCCAATTCGATCAGTACGAACTTCTTTTTAAGGAAATTCTTGCCCGCTCTACCCCCCAAACCGACCCGAATTCTCTTGAATATCTGCGCACTTCTTATCACAAAGAACTTCGTAAAATAGAGAGAGAAAAACGCAAGAGAGCAGATTGAAAGTTGGCTTATTCGGCGGAACGTTCGACCCGCCGCATAACGGTCATTTAGAAATTGCCCGAGCCGCTATCCGAGCTTTCTCTCTAAACAAATTGATTTTTATCCCGGCTAACATCTCGCCTACTAAAACCTCAGAAATTCACACCTCGCCGGTGCATCGGCTTATGATGCTGAAGTTGGCTTTACAAAACGAACCAGCTTGCGAGATTTCCACAATTGAAATCGAACGCGGCGGGATATCTTATTCGATTGATACGATCCGGGCTATTAAACACCAAATGCGTCTCGAGCGTGAAGATTTATTTTTCGTGGTGGGCGCCGATAGTTTGATAGAACTTCATAAATGGCGGCAGCCGGAAGATATTTTACAAGAAGTTCAGGTCGTCGTTGCCCGCCGCCCCGGTTGCGATCTAAGTCAGGTCAAACCGGAATATCTGGCTAAAGTCCTCTTTTTCAATGCGCCCCTAATACCATTTTCCTCTTCCGATATTCGCCAAATAGCAATGAATGGCGGGCAGATAGATGAACTCGTTCCGCCTGCTGTGGCTGAGTATATTCGCCAAAATGAACTATACCGCCGGTCGGCTTAAATTAGTCTGAGAATCCAATTATTTGGTAATCACTCGCCATCCGGATAGACCGAGGTGATCGGTATAAACTCTTGTCCGAATAATAAAGCAAGATCGAAAGTCCGCCTAAAGCCTAACTACATTAAGAAGGCACTTTCAAATCGAGAGCCGATTCCAGTGGTTTATGGCGCGTCTTAAATTGCTCCGAAAACCTCGATTCAGGCGACTAAAATTTGTAATCATTGCATTTATATCTTGACGTTTATTGAAACTTGCCATAGGGCAAACGGGTGCGATGGATTTGATTCCATAAGCTTGTCCGCTTGCTCTGATATGTTTTTTGGGCCAATTAAGCAGAGGCCGAACGATGCGTATCCGCCCGCCCAGTTGCATCTGAACCGGTTGGAGCGATTCGAGATTCCCTTTGAATACCAGGTTCATTAAACCGGTTTCGAGATAATCGTCGAGATTATGCCCAAAAGCTATGGCGTTACAATCGTTCATTATGGCAAACTGGAATAGTCGTTTTCGCCTTTCGCGAGCGCAAGCGTAGCAATTGATTCGAGATAATTCTGGCAATTCACTATCTAATATCGAAAATGGTATTTGCCAGTCGGCTAGGAGATCGGCGATTTCTTTAAGTGCTTCGGTGGTCAACGCCACCGACTTCTGGCGAACATAAGCCGCCAATAGTTCCAGATTTTTAAACTCAGCCAGGCGTAATTCGAATAAAAGGCGGCTTAGAACCAGACTATCAATCCCTCCGGATACGGCAATGAGGATTTTTTGATTGTCGGCGATTAAATTATACTGACTATTGAGTTTATCGAATTGAGGAACCAGCGAAGCCATATTAGCCGGCGGCGAGTTTAAAGGTAATGACATCGCCGTCGTGAACCAGGTAGGACTTGCCTTCAATATGCACTAGTCCCTGTTCGCGGAGAAGATTTTCACTGCGCAGACTTTCGATATCTTTCCAATGGCGCACTTCAGCCTTGATAAACCGGTCTTCAAAGCTGGTATGAATTTCGGCGGCGGCTTTGACGGCCGGGGTATTGACTGGGATTGTCCAGGCTTGGACGATTTTTGATTCCATAGTGAAAAAAGTAATAAGGCGGAGCAATTCATAGCCGGCACGAATTAAGCGATCCAAGCCCGGTTCGGTAATTTTCCATTCATTCATCAGAAGTTTCCGATCATCAGGCGGCAGTTCAGACAATTCCAGCTCCAGATTGGCAGAGACGGTCAGGAAGAGATTGCCGGTTTGCAAAGCAAATTTCTCAAATGCTTCTGTAATAGCCGATTTATTCCCCGATATAGCTTCATCTTCGGAAATATTTCCCAGGATGATGACTGGCTTGCTGGACAAAAGCGCCAAATCACGTATGAAATATTCTTCTTCCGGGTGAGAATGATATTGCTTGGCAGACTGCCCTTTGATAAGCAGACCGCGGATATCATCCAGAATTTTTAATTGTTTTTGGGTTTGCTCATCGCCGCTTTTGGCTCGGGCAATTAATTTTTCCCGGCGGTTTTCCACAATTTCGAGGTCTTTTAATAAAATTTCGGTTTCGACGATTTCGATGTCGCGTTGCGGATCAAGTTTTTCATCAATGTGGGCTACATTGGGATTTTCAAAGCATCGCACAACGTGGATAATGGCGTCCACTGCTTGAATATGACTCAGGAATTGGTTACCCAATCCTTCGCCTTGAGAAGCGCCACGCACCAACCCGGCGATGTCCACGAATTGCAACGTAGTCGGAATGATCTTGTCCGGCTTATAAATCTGGGCAAGCAAATCGAGTCGCTTATCCGGAACATTTACAACTCCGATATGCGGATTGATCGTACAGAATGGGTAATTCTCCATAGCGACGCCGGCATGCGTCAGGGCATTGAACAATGTTGATTTACCAACGTTCGGCAAACCGATAATTCCGCATTTAAAACCCATTTATTGCTCCTGATGACCGTCTAATTTCATCACTAACGAATATAGAAAAAAATCTATAACAAACATAATTTTAAAAATAACTCAGAATTATATCCTGAGTCCTAAAAACACGAAATACCACACAACCCCGCAGGGGTTGAACCCGAATAACCCTGAACAACCTCCAACTCCGTCAGGAGTTAAACCCGAATAACTCAGGATTATATCCTGAGTCCTAAAAACACGAAACACCACACAACCCCGCAGGGGTTGAACAATACTGCAAAATGGATAAACAAACATTATTATCAGTGACTTCACCTGGTCTCGACACGGGAGCATTGATACGAGTAGTCTAAAGCTTGCTTAAATGTGCTTAACAAACCTTTGAATTCCAAAAAATTGCTCTGAGTTAATCCTATTTATCTTAAAAAATTGGATTCCATGTCTTGATACTTTACAGTAAATGACTTAAATATGCTTGTCCTGACTTGTAAAATTACTTAAATTTGCCATCGCTATTTAAAAGGGGTCGTAGTTCAACTGGTTAGAGCACCGGCCTGTCACGCCGGGGGTTGCGGGTTCGAGTCCCGTCGATCCCGCCAATTCTCCCAGAAAAATAAATCAAAAGTTATCATTGATCTGAAAATCTATATTAATGCCATTTGTCTATTTTATCTAAAAAAAGGTGCCCCCTGACCAAAATCAATGTTACATTAATAGCAATTCCTGCTATTGGAACACCTCTTCTACTTGCGACTTTGCCTTAGAATTTTGGACAATTCGCCGACATTTTCGAGAACATAGTCTGGTAAAATGGGACTTTCTTGTAGATCAGCCTGCGTTGTTTCTCCGGATAATACCAATACACTGGCGATTCCAGCCTGTCGTGCCATTTTAATATCAGTATATAGGCGATCGCCGACAATGGCAACTTCATCCTTTTTTAATCCGAACCGTTGCATAATGCCTTTTATCATAGACGGGTCAGGTTTGCCGAGCACTGCCGATGGCTTCTTGCCGGTAGCCGCTTTCAATGCCGCACAAACTGCACCGCAATCCACCAGAACCGTATCCTGATCAGTAGGACAAGTTAGATCGGGATGAGTAGCGATGAAGAGTTTGCCGGTTTTTATCCAGTAAGCCGCGCCACACAGTTTTTGAAACGTTAGACTGGTATCAAACCCAACGATTACGGCATCCGGTTCGTTCGTAAGATCGTCGCCAACCACTGTAAACCCGCTATTTATAAATTCACGTCTCAGACTCTGGGTCCCGACCAGGTATATCCTTTTGATAGCCGGGTAACGACGCCGCAAATAATCAATCGTTGCTTGAGCAGAAGTATAGACCTGCGTCGGCTTAACCGGCAAGCCCATTCGACGTAATTTGCGGATATAAGCCGTCACGCTCAGAGAAGAATTATTAGTTAAAAAAGTATAATCAACTTGCAGGTTTTTTAAATCACCGAGAAAATCTTTAATAAATGGGAAAAGGGTGTGCCCATTATAAATTGTGCCGTCTAAATCTAGAATAATATGCCGTACATTCTGCAGACTTCTAACCGGCTGATTTCCGATATCAGTTTTTTTGATAAACAATTTTAGAGTCTTAGATTTACTTGAGAGGGTTTAGACATGTTTAATATAGCAACGCCGCCGCTTATGTTGACGCAAATCGAAATATTTCCACTGAGATTGGACTTTGATATTAGTCTCCAGCTCGGGGTTCGATTCAGCTCTCTGTATGCCTTTACGAATTAATTTCATACCTATTTCCGCAATCATTAAAGCCGGCACTCCCTGGCCTTGATATTCAGGCAAAACGCCAACTATCAACAGATCGGCTACTTTAGCATGTCTCAAAGCCCATAACAGGTGCACAAATCCAAATGGAAAAAGCTTGCCTCTGGCTTTCTGAAGAGCACGGGCTAAAGATGGCATTGTGAGCCCGATTCCAACGATTTGATCGTTTTTGTCGAGCACAATGGCAATAAAATCGGGGTTCATCAGGCTAATATATTGCTTGACATAGGTATCAATTTGTTTTTCGGTAAGTGGTACAAAGCCGTACAGAACGGCATAAGTCGCATTTAAAACCTCGAAAATTTGATGGGCATAAGGTAAAACATCCTTGATTTTCTTGATCTGCAAAGTATGTAACCCAAGTCGCTGTTTGACAATCTGGGAAACATTAACGAGTTTCTGGGGCATAACCTTTGGTACAGTGATATCGTATTCGACCCAATCGATATCTTTTTGGTATCCTAACTGCTCAAGATATTTCGGGTAGTAAGGATAATTATAAATGGTTGCCATCGTTCCAATCTCTTGAAAGCCTTCGATCAACATTCCCTCACGATCCAGATCGGTAAAACCCAGTGGCCCATGAATGGCTTCGACCCCCAGCTCTTTGCCCCAACTCTCGAGCGCCTTAAAGAGAGCCATAACAACTTCCTCATCATCTATAAAATCCACCCAGCCGAATCGTAAATATTTCTTACCGCAAATTTCAACAAAGCGTTTATTGTAAATACCGGCAATGCGGCCCGCCAATTTGCCATTTTTATATGCCAGCCAGTAACGCGTGTCACAGAATTCACAGGCGGGATTGCGACGTGGATCCAGCGTATTCCTTTCATCAAAATTCAATGGTGGTATGTAATATGGATTATTACGATAAAGCTTCAGTGGAAACTTTATGAACTGTTTTAATTGTCGGGGAGTTGCCACTTCAACAATATTGACTGCCATAGTTACTCCTTATAAATTGTAGGTAATTTCAAATCAATCATAGATAATTAGTCTGTGTCTCTGTCTATCCCAGCATAAAAGAAGTCCAGCCCTTTTCTATTTATAAAGTCCATTATATAATGCATCCAAATTCTCCCACAAAAAAAGCTAGGTTTGGGTGAGTGCCGTAAGGCACGAACCTTTTATGCGGTGTTAGACGATGGGGCGATTTCATTTGGACATCCTCTGCATTATTATTAAATATTTGAACCCCCGAAGGTAAAAATTATGTTGTTTTGCTCTCTCGTGCCATAAAGGGGTGTTTGATGTTTGATTATGCCTTGAAACTGCAATTATATCAACTGGTTTGAAATTTTTTTCTAAAATGGTATAAATTTTGAAACCTACAGGTATGAAACCGCTTTTCTTCCTCCAATGGTCACCAATAAGCCATGCTATGTATTTGTTCGGCTTAAGAATACGGTGAGCCTCTTTTGCTACTTTTTCTAGTTCTATGAAAAAATCTTCATTTTCACATGAGATATTCCCAATGTTGTCAGGATGTTTGTTGTATCTAATGTTGTCTGAATACGGAGAGTCTATAAAGATTAAATCTGCTATTTCGTCGTCAAGAGGTAAATTTCTTGCATCAGCCTGTTTTATGTCGTTTCTAAAAGGGACTATATCAAAACCTATAACTTTCCGTTTTTCTTCTCTACATACATCTATAGTTGTTCCACTTCCACACATAGGATCAATTATGAGGTCGCCTTCCGTTGTATATCTTTGAACAAGATTCCATATTACAAATGCAGGCGTAACCCCGTGGTATTTGTTATCACCGTGTGGGGTATCGCCATAATTCTGGGTCGGAAAATCCCATAAAGTTGTTGTCTCAAATTTTGGTTGATTATTTTTCATTATTTATTAACCTCTTCAAATCATCTATAAAATGCTCGAAAAGCTTGACTTTGTTACTTTCTTCTATTTCTTCTTCGGTCAAAACATAGCTACCATCCAGATCTACTTCTACAATTGCCCTGCCCTTTTTGGCAGGCTTCTTAGATGTCAATGTCCCATCTTCATCGGGAGTTATGAAATAAACCTTGATGTGTTTTGTTGTATCGTCTTGGAAGAGTTTCAGCTTCCAGTAACCTGTTTGTGCAATCCTTTCTCTTAAAGTCACTTTGCTTGAAATTACGGCTATGACCTTATGATTCTGAGGATTGTAAATAATGATATCAACATCTGGTAAATGTAATCCAAATTCTCCATAGTCAATAGCCAAATTCCGTTTTACATGGCTCAACTCTTTGGATAGATTCGTACTTCTTTCTAGTTGGTTGCCATTAACAACTTTCAATCCAATTTCTTCGACTTCATCTGTGATAATGTATTGGACTAGCTTTTCCAGATTTTTTCCTTTGAACGCTCTCCAACTTTGTTCATGGTCTCCATTGGGTGTAGGGTGTTTCAACCAATCTCGTTTATGAATCTCTTTTGCTTCTTTCAACAGTTTTGATATGTGTTTGTATGTTTCTGCTCCAAACTGGACTTTCTTTTTCAGATATAAGTTTTTCAAATCTTTGAATTCCATATTTTTTACTCCTTTAAACCAATGACAATATATTCTATAGGATAAGCCTCAGAGTTTGCTTCATGGTTATTGGCAAATCTGCCCGTTTTTTCATCCCTCTTTTGTGGAAGAATTTTAGATGGAATCTCTCTCTTTATAATTCTGTCGAGTTTAAAACCAGAGTATTGTATACTCTCAGCAAAAACTTCGGCATTGAGTATATCAACACCTTTTAATTTTGTATCTCCTATAACATAGCAACATCTACCGCCATGTTTTAAAATTCTGAAACTCTCGTCGAAGACTTCTTCCATATCAATGAAAAACGCCTCGATTTCCTTTGCGATTTTCTTGTATTTTGTGAGCATTTTATCAACTATATCCATAGCAATTGAACTTCTTAATCTTTTATTCTCGTATTTTTTGTAGGATGTGCCTATAAATTCCTTTTTGTATTCCGTTAAATCATTTGCCAAATCAAACCATATAGTTGATAATTGATGTAAGTCTGCATATTCGTAACTGGTCACATAGGGACTCGAAGTTACAACTAAATCCACAGTTTCATCGGATGTGGGTTGCTTTCTAGCATCTCCGTTTTCAATGTTTAAGTATGCACTTAAATTCTCTCTTACTATAGCTGGAACGATTTTATAAAAAGCATTATTTCCACTTTGCATTTTCATTAAATGCCTTCGGAATGCATCATAAGGTTTAACTGGATTTTTCTTTAAATCTCTGGTTGGTTTGGTGCTTCCTTGAAGCCATATAGAACAGTTTTTTAAAATATGACTGAAGGCAACAAGAAAGAAATTTCTAATAGTTTCATCTTCTTCATTATAAATCACTCTTAATATTTTCCCAAGCTCATTTTTGTTCTCTTCGATAAACCAGTAATTTATTCTATCAATATGTTTTTGAGGAATTAAAGGTTCGACCTTATCATTAAATAGTGTTCTTCGTGTTCCATTTAAAGATTTCAATTTGAACAAAATTTGGTTGATTTTCTTATTAAGGTATACTGGTTCTATCGGTGTAGACTTTACCTTTGTGATGAGATGGGCAATTTTATTAATATCTGTTCCACTCGCCTTAAACCCTCTAGAAATTGCGGTAACAATAGTCGTTCCACAACCGATAAAGGGGTCGTTTATATGGGCTTCTTTATGAGATATATATTCGGCAATTAATTTCTCAACTAACTGGGGAATAAACTTGGCAGGGTATCTATGGTAAGCATGAGTCCATTTGCCGGTATCTGATGGTTTGTATCCCGCAAATGACCAATCATCGTCTACTTTTTTCGCATTAAATATATTGATAATTTCTTCTGGCGACTTTGCTGTTCTTTGCGTTGTGTCATTGGTGACCGATTCAATCATTGTTCCCATATTACTATCCTTCATATTTATAAATCGCCCTTTCGCCTATCAATTTCCTCTATCTCTAATACCGGTTCGAATATATTAAAATCCGGTCGCAACGTTTAATGAATTTTCACTGAAAATTTCCGTAAGTTAAAATCAAGACAAATCTTGATTCTCTCCAATTCACCCGATTTATTTTTCCTTGAGCACTTCGGAATCGTATAGGCTCTCAAAATAATTTTTATGCTGTGCCTCTTCGGAAGCTAATTTTTCGAACAAATTCGCTACCTCGGGATCACGACTGGTTTCGGCTAAAGCTTTATATAATTTATGAGAAAGTTTTTCGCGCTGAATAGCAGTCATAAGCATGTTGCAATAATTTTGATTTTCGACTGCAGTTACATAATATTCACCAAGTTGAATATTATCAACCGACGGAATTGCCTGCGATTTGAAACCGGCTTTACGAAATTGTTCTAATGTATTGATATGCTGACGCTCCACCAGCTCGACTCCTCGAATAGCTTCCATCATAGCCAGTGATGGCGCTTCCTGCAACAAACGGTGATAGAAACGAACAGATTCCCATTCGCGCTCAATTGCAAAATCCAGTATATTTTCAAATTGACTGCGCTCCATCGTTTCGCCTGCGATTTATTAACTCAATAAACTATATGCAATTTAGCCTAATTTATTCTCCAACGCAAGATTTCTGCCGCTCCCGGATTTCAAACCACATTACTATATCGTCTTGAATAGAAAAATAGTATTTATCAAAGATAACTATGCAGTCCTTTTAATAAAAAACTCACTCCGAAATAAGTAAAAATCACTGTCAGAAAAGCAATTATGACGATTACTGCTTTCTTGACCCCTCTCGGCTTTAGCAAGTGAAAATAAAACGCTAAGACCAGAATATTAAGCAATGCCCAGACTTCTTTGACATCCCACGACCAATAATTGCCCCAGCTCTGATAGCCCCAGAAAGCTCCCGTCACTAATCCGATATTCAGAAAGAGAAAAGCAATTCGAACTTCATTATCCATTTTTCTCAGTAACGTCATTCCATCGCTCGAACTTTCATTTTTATTTTGCACCAGAAAAACCAAAGCATAAATAACTGCTAGAACCAGCGCCATATAACCAAAAAAATATGCCGGCACGTGCAGATACATCCAGAAACTATTCAAGGCAGGCATTAACGGCTGTATCGTTTTATATGAAATGGGAATTATTAAAGCGCCTATAATCATTCCCATAATTATCAATAACACTATCCAGCGATACCGAGACTCAATCTGCCGCCGCCAGATGACCAATCTGAAGGCAAGTAAAAAGGACAGCAGTAGAATAGTTTCATAGAGTGAAGTGAATGGCGGATGCCCAGCCGCCAGCGATCGCCAAATCAGCACGGCCAGATGGGTTAAAATGGCTAACCAGATCACAACGGAACAAATTTGGTCTTTGACTTTTGTAATCAGACTAACAAAAGCAATTGTGTATAAAATCAAGGCGCCGATTAAAAGCGGTTGTTCCACTGCGGTTTCCCCTTTTTTAACGAATTTTCTTCCATAAAATGATATAGGTCAGCACACCTAAATACATTAGACTAAAAAATGCGAGGAACTTTAAGCCTGTTACTTCGGCGACTTCAATGATTGAGGTGTACTTTGGACTTTGCGGATTAATTTTAATTTGGCGACCGGCGACATTGCATACCTCACCGGGTGGAATTTTATATTCGTTTCGATCAATTTCGACAGTCAACGCCTGTGCTAAAGTATCAACACCTCTCAGGAAAATTTCTTGCTGATTAAAGTTGCAAGCCCCATTAAAAGGCGAAAATATGGTATCTCCGTCGCAAATTACTTCAAATAAATAATCCTTTCTAAAAGCACTTTGATATAACCGATATTTACCGATACTGAGCGGATGGTTAACAGCCAAAATGGCTGTATCGGTTTGATTAACCACCAGTCGGCTGGCGTAAGACGCCGCCGTTTTTCCATCAGGATGGATTTTTATATCGAAATCGAGAAGTCGCAATGGAATATTGTATTCTGGTTTTGGTTTTTTCAAAAATTGGGCAAAATTGACTTCCTGCCCCTCCTGAATCGAGATAACAAAACGTTGGTTGAAAGCTTTATCATAAAAGATTAGGAGAAAAACAGCCGCCAGCCAAAAATGCAGCCATTTTTGAGCGAAACCCTTTATGCCTTTTAGAAATACAGCCGCTAACATTCCGGTTATTAACACCAGCCAGAGAACGACATTTAACCAGGAATTTGGAAAGTGGTCAAGGCTAAGCGCTCGCACAATTTGCGATATTGGTTGAGTCAAAGGAACACCCCATCCGGCTTCCGGAGATAGAAAAGTACTTACGGCCAAAGCTATAACCAGCAACGCCGTCGAAACCTGAAATATTCTTAGGTAAACTTTATACAAGACAATTACTGTATAATAAAATCTGCCAAATTGGGAAATCGTTCAAAGTTATCTTTATTCACGTATTAAAATTAAAGGAAATTTTCAGGGAATCAAAAAGACGGACATTCAGAAAAAATAACTGAGATAGGTCAGATTAGCTGGCAATGCGGACAGATGTGTGTACTTCTCTGGCCAACTTTGAAACGTTCAATAGTCGCACCGCAACGCGGGCAAGCCTGACCGGTACGGCGAAAGACTTTCAGCGCTTCTTGATTACGACCACGCTTGCCAACCGATTGAAAATTGCTTTGGCTATTCCCGAGGCTTGTCCCTTGATTGGCTAAACCCTGTCGTAGGACTTTGGGAATAGCTTGATACAAAGATGCAATTTCCTGGTCATTGAGAGAATCAGCCATTCTTAAAGGATGAAGGCAGGCTTCCCAGAGCGCTTCGTCAACGTAAATATTGCCCAAACCGGCGATAATTGTCTGATCCAATAAAAACGGTTTAACCTGGCGGTGATGTTTACGCAAATTTTCAGTTAGAATTTCAACCGTGAAATCGGCACTTAGCGGCTCAACGCCCAGTTTACCAATTACTTTTTCCGGCTGATTAACTAACCAGAAACGCCCGAACTTGCGGGTGTCATAATATCGTAGTTGGCGACCATCACTTAGCGTGAAAATTAAATGTTCATGTTTGCTAATTGGATAATCGGGCACTGTCAGGGAGAATTTCCCTGACATACGCAGATGAACGAGGAGAAATTTGACCGGCTTTAGTTCAATTAGAATAAATTTTCCGCGCCGGGTAATCTCGGTAATTTTTCGGTTTTGAATCTCAGTTGCGAACTTTGCGGCACTGGGTTCGGCGATGATTTTTTGCCAGCGAATCTCAACCTCAAGAATTTTCAGACCGACTAAATTTGCGGCTATAAGATCATTGATGATAGTTTGGACTTCCGGTAATTCGGGCACGGAGCGGTTTCCTCAATATTCGCCCCAACTTCTGATTTTCAAATCATCCATTTTCAGGCGAGAGATAGCCTCGATGAAGCGCATTGCGATCTGGCGATTGGTAATTAACATTACATTAAAATCAGCCGCTGTTCGCCGAATTAAATAGCCATTAGTCAATTCGCGTTCTTGGTAGCTTTTCGGAATGTTGATCACCAAATCAATTTTGCCATTTTTGAGATAGGTAATGACGTTCGGTTCTTTTTTCTCGAGCGGCCAGAACAAGGTTTCAACCGAAACTTTATTTGCTTCGAGGAATTTTGCCGTTCCACCGGTGGCGTACAGCTTCACGTTCATATTTTGGAGGGTTCGGATTGATTCCAGTAGTTCGGCTTTAGATTCGATTGGGCCGGATGAAATTAAAGCCGCGCGCGGCGGAAAATGGTAGCCGACCGAAATTAGCGCTTTCAGAAAAGCTTCATCGAAATCGTCACCGAGGCAAGCGACTTCGCCGGTAGAAGCCATTTCTACGCCGAGAGTCGGGTCAGCACCTTGCAAACGTGTAAAGGAAAATTGGGGCGCCTTGACACCGACGTGGTTTAGTTCGAACAGTGATACTGGTATTGGTTCGAGTGGCACGTGCATAATAACCTGGGTAGCGATGTCAATAAAATTGCGCTTCAAGACTTTTGAGACAAACGGAAAACTGCGCGATGCCCGTAAATTACATTCGATTACTTTTACCTCGTTCTGTTTGGCAATAAACTGAATATTGAACGGACCATTAATTTTTAAATTCTGAGCAATCTCGCTGGTAATAATCCGAATGCGTCGGATAGTTTCCAGATAAGTGCGTTGCGGTGGCAGGACCAAGGTGGCATCGCCGGAATGAACACCGGCGTTCTCGACATGTTCCGAAATAGCGTAGGTGATAATTTCGCCATTACGGGCGACGGCGTCACATTCAATTTCCTTAGCATTTTCCAGAAATTTGCTAATGACGGTCGGATATTCCGGCGAAATTTTTACGGCGCGTTGTAAATATTGGACAAGTTCCTCGTCATTAGAAGCCACCGCCATAGCGGCTCCGCTCAAGACATACGAAGGCCGAATTAAAACCGGATAGCCGTGTTCGTGGGCAAATTCCTTAGCCAATTCTACAGAAGTAATTTCCTTCCAAATTGGTTGATCAACGTTGAGTTTATCGAGCAAATCCGAGAATTTGCGCCGATTTTCAGCCCGATCAATACTTTCCGGCGACGTGCCCAAAATTCGGATATTGGCGTGATGCAGTTTTAAAGCCAGATTATTGGGAATCTGACCACCCATCGAAACGATTACTCCGAGGGCGCTGAATTTGGCATAAATTTCCACTACATTTTCAAAACTAATTTCATCAAAAATCAGGAAATCGGATTCGTCATAATCGGTGCTGACCGTTTCCGGATTGTAATTCAGCATAATGGTATTATATCCGAGCCTCCGCAGAGTTTGGCCGCAATTCACGCAACTCCAATCAAATTCGACCGAACTACCGATACGGTAAGCCCCTGAACCAAGAATCATGACCACATTGGAATCGGTAAAACTAATATCATCGCGAATGGCATTATAGGTTAGGTAAAGGTAATTGGTATAAGCCGGGAATTCAGCCGCTAGCGTGTCAATCTGTCGAATATAAGGGCGAATATTGGCTTTCAGACGCAATTGGTGTACCTCGGCTTCTGATTTCCCGATAGCGAAAGCGATTTGCTTGTCGGAAAAGCCGAGTTTTTTAGCCGCTAGTAAGGTATCGGTCGGTAATTCTTGATTTCGATACTGGCTCAAGTGTGTATTCATTGCGACGATATTACGGATTTTGTAAATAAACCAGGGATTTATGTTGGTTAACCTGGCGATTTTAGCAACGTCGTAGCCTTGCTGGAGAGCTTCCGCGACCGCAAAGATACGTTCATCGGTCGGTTCGCTCAGTTCTCGTTCCAGATTTTCAAATATTACACCGTCATTGCCGACAATACCATTGGCACCGGTTTCGAGCATACGCAAGCCTTTTTGGAGAGCTTCCTCGAATGTTCGTCCAATCGCCATTACTTCGCCGACTGATTTCATTCCTGAACCGATGCGATGACTGACGTTGCGGAATTTTTTCAAATCCCAGCGGGGAATTTTAACCACGATATAATCCAGAGCCGGTTCGAAGAAGGCAGTCGTTGTACGTGTTACTTTATTAGGCAATTGATGCAATCCGTAGCCGAGTGCTAGTTTTGCGGCAATGAAGGCAATCGGATAGCCGGTTGCTTTGGAAGCCAGCGCCGAACTGCGCGACAATCGGGCATTCACTTCGATGACGCGATAATCCTCTGACTGTGGATCGAGCGCAAACTGGATGTTACATTCACCGACTATCCCGAGATGCCGAACGACTTGTATAGCTATAGAACGCAGCTTATGGCTTTCGCTATTGGAAAGTGTTTGACAGGGCGCTACCACGATGCTTTCGCCGGTATGAATGCCCATCGGATCCACATTTTCCATATTGCAGATCGTCAGGCAGTTGTTAAAACTATCGCAAATTACTTCGTACTCGATCTCTTTCCAGCCTTCCAGATATTCCTCGATCAAAATCTGGGGGGCATAAGTCAGTGCTTTTTCGGCTTTATCACGGAACTCTTCCAGATTACGGCAGACGCCTGAACCCAGTCCGCCGAGAGCATACGCTATCCGAATAATAACCGGGAAAGCTAGAGCTTCAGCGGCTTGTAAAGCTTCATCCAGAGTAGTGGCTATCTGACTACGTGCAGTTTTGACCTCAATTTCCTGCAGACGTCGGATAAATAGTTGGCGGTCTTCAGTATCTTTAATGGCTTGAATAGGAGTCCCCAGAATTGCAACATCATATTTTTGGAGGATGCCGCGGCGGTGCAATTCCAGACCAGTATTAAGGGCGGTCTGTCCGCCAAAGCTAAGCAAAATACCATCAGGTCTGGTTTTTTTAATTACTTTTTCGACAAATTCGGCGTTAACCGGTAGGAAGTAGATTTCATCGGCTAAATTTTCTGAGGTCTGGATCGTAGCAATATTGGGATTTACCAGAATTGTATGAATGCCTTCTTCTTTTAAGGCTTTGATGGCTTGACTGCCAGAATAATCAAATTCACCGGCTTCTCCGATTTTAAGAGCGGCACTACCGAGAATGAGAACTTTTTTAACCATTTTTTCCTTTCAATGCTGAGGGAGCTGAGATCGCCAAGTATGATAATTCAGTCATACTTCTTCTCGGTTATTTGTTCTGAGAATTCTCATAATTTGCATTATCATATCTGTTAATTAACACTAAATTGACTTTCGCGTTCTCAACTTTTATAAAATATCCAGAAATCGGTTGAATACAAACATCGTATCAAGCGGGCCGGTCGCGAACTGGACACTCATATACCGCCCGGAGCGGTGGATTAAGCCTTCATTGGTTCGATCATTCAAATTGCTGAACCAGATTTGCCAATCCTCAGGCAAGGACTTATCATCAACTGCAAAGCCATGATTCTGCGAGGTAATGTAACAGCATCCGCTGGTTTGATCTATTACTGGTTGATTTTGTCCCCGATGGCCATATTTAAGTTTATAAGTCTTTGCCCCTATCGCCAAAGCTAGAATTTGATTACCGAGACAAATGCCCAGAGTCGGTATTTTATTCTCTAATGCCAGTCGAACTGAGGCAACAGGAGCTTCACAATTTCGAGGATCACCCGGGCCATTAGAAATACACAATCCGTTAAAATCATACTTAGTCAAATCGCTGTCCCAGGGCAAACGCATAATTTCAACTTTATGCTGTGACAATTGTGAGATTATACTCCGCTTACATCCACAATCCAAAAGCGCGATTCGTTTCTTGCCCTTGCCATACGTCCGCGGTTCGGAGCAGGTTACTTCCGCTACCACGTTGTAACGGTTAGGATCATAGTAATCAATGTCGTCGTCAAAAGTAATTTTGGCGAGCATTGTGCCTTCTTCCCGTAAAATCTGAGTTAAAGTGCGGGTATCAATACCGGTTATAGCTGGAATTTTTTGTGATTTTAGCCAATCGCCCAGCGACTGGTGGGCATTCCAGTGACAATAATCCGCTGAATAATCAGCTACTATCAGCCCACGAACCTGAATCCGATCGGATTCAAAATACAGGCTATCGGGCTTGAACTCTGGCACACCGTAATTACCGATTAATGGGTAAGTCATCACTAAAATCTGTCCGTAATAGGAAGGATCAGTCAGACTCTCTGGGTACCCGACCATACCGGTATTAAAGACTAGTTCACCGGCGGTCGCACCTTCCCAGCCAAAAGAAAAACCCTCGAAAACATGACCGTCCTCGAGGGTTAAAAGCGCCGTGCGTTTATTCATTGATTTACTTGACTTTCCAAGAATTTTATTCAGTTAATTTCATAGATCTTCAATCGGGGCGTAATTTAATCAATCAATTCAAGAATTTCAGTAAATTTTTCTGGCTTAAACTTGACTATAAGTAAAATTACCTTTACCTTTGTATTAAAGAAAAGAAGAGATAATGAAAGGCTTACGGGTTTTAAAAAATAAAATGTTTCTCGCGAGCTATTTGGGCGATGTATTGGTTTTCACCGGTGCACTATATGCCCAGATCGCCGATTTCAGCGCCGAACAGCTGACTTTTACCACAAAACAATAAAAAATAATTTAGCGTGCCGTCCTAATCGGCAGATTGGTTTTTGCAACTTGTTTTAGTTGGTATGGAACGATAATTTTCAATTATGGAAAACATCATCCAGATCGCCGGTATTCGAAGTATAGATGAAGCTCGAATGCTACTCGAGAGCGGTGCGGATTGCCTTGGTTTCCCCTTGCGGCTGGCTTATCACCAACCGGATTTAACCGAAGTCGAAGCCGCCGAAATCATCACCAAACTCGCCTGCGGCGATAGAAGTGTCTTAATCACTTATCTCGATAATGCGCAAGAAATCGCGAGCCTGAGCCGTTTGCTCAAGATAAAATATTTGCAACTGCATGGCTTTATCTTGCCAAGTGAAGTTAAAAAGTTACGTCGTTTAAACCCCGATCTAAGCATCATAAAAAGTTTAATCGTGCGTTCTGGAAATATGGATGAATTGCGCTATACTATTGATCAATTCGCCAGTCTGGTTGAAGCTTTTATCACAGATACATACGATCCTAAGACGGGCGCGACCGGCGCCACCGGCCAGACCCATGATTGGGAAATTAGCCGGAAAATCGTCGAATATTCACCTAAGCCGGTTATTTTAGCTGGTGGCTTAAATCCCATAAATGTTCGTGAGGCAATTTTAACCGTAAAACCGTCCGGAGTAGACACTCATACTGGGGTGGAGAATCCTGCTGGATGGAAGGACGCTAAACTCGTGCGGCATTTTATCTCAAGGGCACGCGAGGCGTTTGCTCAAATTACAGAGAATAAAACATATCCCATCCCGATCAACGGCGTTCTCGATCTACATACCTTTTCACCTAAAGAAATCAAGGACTTGGTTCCCGAATATCTTGAGGCATGCCGTGCTAAAGACTTGCTCGATGTTCGTATCATTCACGGCAAAGGCATTGGCGTATTGCGGGAGACTGTTCAGGCTATTCTACGCAAATTGCCTTACGTTGAAAAATTTCAGTTAGCCGATGAATCCGGTGGCGGCTGGGGTGCGACGATTGTGCGCTTAAAAGGGAAAGAATAATCACTAAAAGTCATACAATTTCCAGTTAGTGGCTATTACAATAATTTAGTTTGATTACTAATAGTTTCTGATTACCAGAATTATAAAATTATTTTCACTAAAGCAGTAAACTACCAACCAATCCTGGAAGCTGTCAGGAATCTAACATTGAGAACTTTTATGTTTTAAACTAATTTTCCCTTGTAACTAAAATCCATTTAGATATTGAATGACCTTTTGGCAAATTTTTAGCGTTGGAAAATTTCATATTAAAGGTTATTTTCGGCTCAGTTTTTAAGGTTGAATTTGATGAATTGTACTAACTATCAACAATTTAATGTCTTGAATCATAAGGCTATTCATAAAATATTTAGCTGGCCTCTGGATACATCTTTAGAGGAATCGGAATCAACTAAATTCGCTCGAGTTCTAATTTGTTTACCCTTTGAGCACGCTCATTTCTATAGCGCACTGAAAGTTTTTTTACCTTTCATACGACAAAAACCGGAGTTGGTCAGATTGCTCGTACCGCAAGCATTTTTTACCTTAATTCAGGAAATTAATCCCGATTTATTGATACCCTTGATTTCCAGTCGGATCAACAAAGAGGGCTTTCCCACCGATCCAGAAGTACTGGCATTAGCTCGAATTAACCTCGAGTTCGCAATTGATTTAAATGTGGTCCCGACGGTTCCTACGTCTTTTATCGTTTCCCGCTGCCGCGCACCGATCAAGGTCGGTTTTCAAAGCGAATTAGCGGAAAAATTATTCAACCTAATTATTAATTATAAAACGGATAGATTAGTTGAAAAATCCTACAATCTTATTTGGGATTTATTACGACCGCAAATCCAAAAAGTAAATAAAAATTTAACTTGACGCATATACCTTCGGCGTGTATATTTAGCGCCGTAATATAAGGTGAAATTATATGGAAGATTTAGTTTGCCCTGAATGTAATGCGCCTCTCAAAGAGGAAGATCTAAAAAAATCTCTGGTTTGCCCGAATTGTAAGACTAACCTGCGGGATTCCAAATATCTGGATTTTCTGGAACTATTGGTCTATTATGATATTATTGATGATATTGATTTCTTCGATATGAGCCTGTACGGCAAAGAAATGCTCGAACGCGAACATGAGGATTTCGACGAAGAAGAAATTGATCCATCCAAATTTGAGAAAAAGAAAGAAGTCTGGGATGAATTCGAGGACGACCTTGAGTTAAATGAAAATCTCGCTGAAGAAATTGAAAGCAGTGAAGACGCCTGGGATCTCTCAGATACTGACATTCCCTTTGAAGACGAATGGGACGAAGACAATGAAGATCGCGAGGAAGGTGAATATTAACTGCCTCGTATTATTTTAAGGAAAGATTAATGAACTCAACTAAACCTGTCGCGCAAATTAAAATTGAATTGCCAGAATCCAAGGCAGAAGGTAACTACAGTAATTTTATACTCATTTCGCACTCGAGCGCCGAATTTGTACTTGATTTCGCACGCATCATGCCCGGCTCACCCAAAGCCGTTGTGCAAAGCCGAATAATCCTGACTCCAATTCACGCCAAGACGTTACTTTTTACCTTACAGGATAACATCGCCAAGTTCGAAGCCAAATTTGGTGAGATCAAACTCCCGGACAAAGAATCTTTTGAACCTTTTGGATTTCCCACTTCGGAAGAAAGCAAATTGCCTAATTGAACAACCTCATTTCTGAGCCAGAATCATAAATTCAACTGGAAAAAGCGCGCCATTTTAATAAACATATCATATTGATTGGCACTCCTCTTAATCGGATTATTTCCCCAAGGATAAAGATAAAAATCCACCAGCCTACGGATAGATAACAATTCAAGAATTAACCGCTGGGCATCTACTAATTGAGGTAAAGTGCTGGATGCGCTCTGAATAACAAGTAAACGCCCCCTTAGATTATAGCAAAAATTATGTGGATCAATTTCTCTAAAAACCTGGTCATTAGCTAGTAGATTAGCCATATAATTCAAATAGATACTCGATGATTGTGACCAGGAAAAGTCATTTAAAATCGCAACCCCGGCTCCAAAGATATTATCAGTTTCGAACATAGCCATCGTGGCTAAGTAGCCACCATAGCCCCAACCGCAAATTCCGCTTCGTGGCAAATCAACATATTGAAGTTTACTGATTTCTTTGACAACAGCCTGAATATCTGCTAATTGAATTTTCAAAGGATCGCTGAACGATTCCGAGTCCGCTGGTTCAATAGCTGTCCTTAAATCCGTATATTGCACAACAACAATATAACCTTTATCACTCAGCCATTGCTTAAAATAACATTCCGGTCGCCAGGCTTCGGTCAGCGGCGCTAGGCAATCAGCACCATTTAATACAACGATAATCGGGTACTTATGATTTACTCTAAAATCGTCGGGTAACCATACGCGGCAATTAACTGGTTTACCGGTTATTGCATTCTGAATTGTTCCACTCTTCGGAATTTTCCTCATAGGTTTCCCGAGTGGTGAATCTGGACGATCAGTTATTCGGTTCATTTTACTTTGGGGAGACGCTTCGATCCAATATAAATCGGGCGGGGTAGAGTAATTGGAAAAAATCTCCGCTATTCTCCGACCATTATTGGATAATTGGAATGAGTAATCACCACCTCGATAAGAAATATCTGTAATCTCACACGTTTTGATTTGGGCGGAATATAATTGCAATTGTTCAGGATTGTCTTTTGTCGCTGTAAAATATACCAACTGCCCAGTAGCATCCACAGCATAATCCTTAACGTCCCATTTGCCACGAGTTAAGGCGGAATAGTACCCATTAGTCGGTTCAAGCAGAAATAAATGATTATAAGAGTTATATTCCATCCCAAACAAAATCCTCGCTTCCGACTCTATCCAATATAATTGGTATCCGAAATCCGCAATCCAATTATTGCTAATTTCACGATATAAAGTATCCAATCGGTCTTTCGTCAGATCAACTAAAAGGATATATCTTTCACGTAAATTAGAAGTAACCGATTCAATAATTATTGACTGATTATCTGGTGACCAGATAAAGTTACGCACAATGGAATTGTCATTCGGACGCTCCTTAATCACAACATCATCGGTCGAGCTTTTCGGTACGGTGAAAACTTTAAAATGAACAGTATTTTCATCGGCTTCCGATTCTAAATAGACCGCAACCTTTTTACTATCATTCGACCAGCAATAAGTAGTCTGGTAAGCGCACACCTGTCTGGCGGGTGGACGCTGATAAGCTTTATCCGGAATAATCGTCTGTTCTTCTTTAGTTATAAAATCAAACAATCTAAGATAGCCACCTCTGTTGTAGGTTAAATATCTTCTATTCGGCGCAAGAGCAATTGGTGGTTTGCAATTCGTTAAGCCTTCGATCCGTTTTAATGGATAACCTGGCAACAGACTTGCCTCCCAAATGTCGCCTTGATACTCAAAGAAAAGACAACGATTATTTAGCCAACCGAGCGTTCCTATAGTCGGCAGATTTACATTTGTAGTCGGATTAAAATCGGTCAGCTGTTCTTTCGCACCTGTTTGCGGATTAGCAATCCAGAGATTGCGAAATTCTCCGCCTTAATCATTCCACAGAAAAGCAATCAGGGAATCATTCGGCGACCACGTTATGTTATCCGCGCTACCGAACCGGAAAGATAAGGCTCAGTAAATACAGTCAACAAATCTTGCGGCTTGGCTGAGGTTGCTAATACTATGACGGTGAATATAATCGTTATGAACTTTTTCATCCTTCACCTCAATTTATAAGCAGTTAATTATTTTTTAATTATTGGCGATTTCTCCAATAGGAAAATGTTTTGAGCGTGGAGAAAACGAAGCGTACGACTAACCTGGAGTACTTTCAATCCGCATGAACGCAATTCGGTATCTCACTGAGTTCGAGAAATCATAGTCATCCGACGTTTACGCCGTGAAACTAACTGAGCTAGACGATGAAAGTTCGATTCAAGATAAACCGATACGATCAGGTAACAATTTGTGACCCGCGCAAGCTCTCGTAAGAGTGCAATTCTCTGGTCACTGGTCTGGAAATGTTGAAGAAGTCTGAAATTAAAAACGACACCGGCTGAGTTATCAGGCAACGGTAAACAATTGCCATCAGTTACGAACATCAAGTTAGTATCGGGAAAACGTTGCCGTTGATAAAGTAGAGCATACAAATTAAGGTCGCCATTGATAACCTTGAAACCGTGTTGGCGAAAGAGAGGGGTAAAGCGTCCGTAACCCGAGGGAATATCTAACAATATGTGATTTCCATTGGTTATTTGTTTTAGAAGATGATTAACGATCCGTTGTTCCCGCCAGGAAATTAAGCGCTGATCATAATGACGATAGCGGCTGAGAGCATAGCGTTCAACAGCGGCTACATTCTGCCAAGTCTTGGCATAAATAGGACGGTTCTCTGTAGGGTTACTTAAATTCACTTAGTCCCGTTGACTTTAATAAAAACTTTAATTCATTTTACACAGAAAGTCCAAATTTGGCAAATGATTTAAACAAAAAAACGAGTAATGAAGAAAAACATTTAATAGACTCTTGGCATCGTTAATAAATAGATAAAAACCAAGGAGATTGTCTTCACCAATGAAGCAAATTAACTAGTCAGAATTTCGACTAATAATTAAAAACCAAAACCAGCATAATTGAGATTATGCCGGTCAGGTAAAAATTTAGGACTAATTGATTAGCTTTTCAGTTTGAAAATAACCGGGATCGAAATATAGACACCAACGTTTCGGTCTCTTTGTTTAGCCGGTTTGAAGCGGGTTTTTTTAATTGCGGCGATAGCGGCTTCTTCGAGTCCCGTATTGGGCATTCCTTTTAGAATGGTGCATTCGGTAACGACTCCGTATTCATTCACATAAGCCTGGACTACAACCGTCCCTTCGATACCGGCTTCCTGCGCAATTTCTGGATAAACTATGTTTTTCTGAATCTCGGCAAATCCGCCAATCGGCTCGGGAGGTTCATCATAGGGAATAAATCGGACGCGCGGGCCTTCACCCTCGTCGCTATGTTGTTCCGGAGGCGGTGGTGGTGCCTCCCAGGCTGTATAAGAATCAAAATCGGTCGTCTGATCAATTGTAATGTCTTCGGAAAGGTCTTCGTTTTCCGACTCGATCGGGATGGATGGACGAGACGGTGGCTTGGCGGCTTCGATTTTTTGTTCAATTTGCGGAATATCAGTTACTTCCAAAATAACATCAACTTTTCTCTGGACTACTTCGCGTTCTTCAAATTTGGGGAAAGCAATCATAATCCCTGTAATTAATACCAGAGCGACAACCAGTCCAACTCGATACATCAGCGGTTGACGTAATTTCAAACTTGCTTCGGGTTTTTTTCTTAAAATCATAGTCTAACCCTTAACTAGCTGTTTTAGTGGAATAATTGACTTTAAGCGCATCCGCTAACCGCAGTTCTTTATGAATCTTGCTCATTAAGTCCATCGTAACCCTTTCATCAGCCCGAATCGAAACAATTAACTGCGGATCTCTAACACGTTTGTTATACATAATATTTCTAATGTCCTGGAGATTTACCAGCTTACCATCTATTGAAATCAATTCCTCTTTAGAAACCCACAACTCGGTTACATGGATCTTGGACTGAAGTTTCTCAATTTGTTTGGCTTTGGGTAAAACTACCGGTAAACCAGAATATTGACGCATCACTGTGGTAGCCATGAAGAATAAGGTTAACGTGAAAATAATATCTGGCATTGAGGCTGTTGGAACCTCCGTACTGATATTTTTTTTGTGTTGAAAAGCCATTTCAGTACTCCTTATTCAGCAATAGAAATTCTGGTAGCTTTAGCCATTTTTAATTGATCCAAAACAGCCACGTATTTATCGTATCGGCACCGCGGGTGAGCTTTAACCGAAAAAATCATTTTGGGATTTTCCATCTGTAATCTTTCGGCAATATCTCGAATCTGATTAATTTCAACTTCTTTATTATCAATTAACACGTTACCCTGCGGATCAATTACGATTGTAGTGATGTTCTTTTTAGAAATCTCTACCGGGCTGTCACCTTCGGGTGGGAGTATCAGTCCAATGCCTTTATCTACATCAACCGTGGTCGTGCAAATAAAGAAAAGGAGTAAAAGAAAGGCTATGTCTGCCTGCGAGGCAGATGGAATATCAACTTTGCGAGTTTTCTTTTTTTTCAGCAGAGCCATATTTACTTGCAATTTTCCTTATTAATAACATCAAGAGTTTGCAATAAATTCATAGTACTTTCTTCCATCTCGACTACAATACTGTCCACGCGTGCTACGAATAGATTATAACACAACTGTAGCGGAGCTGCTACAATTAAACCAAATAAGGTTGTTAATAAAGCTTCAGAAATACCACCAGCTACAATAGCAGGGGACATATCATTGACTTTTGCGATGGCGTCGAAAGCATTGATCATACCAGAAACCGTTCCCATAAAGCCCAGTAACGGAGCCAGGGTAATGACGGTCGCCAGCCAAATCATACCTTTATCAAGAAATGCCATTTCGACGGTTCCAGCACTCTGGATCGCCTTTTCAACGGCTTCCATCCCATTTCCTACTGCCGATAAACCAGCATGGAAGATCTCAGCTATCGGACCAGGAGTATTTTCACATAACTCAATCGCTTTCTTGACTCCATCTTCTTCTTTCAAAGTATTAAGAACTTTTGGAAGAAAGCGTTTGGTTATCCGCGAAGCCTTAGACAGTGTATATGCCCTTTCAATCACGACCATTATACCAAATATTGCTAATCCCAGAATAGGCCACATGAAAATTCCGCCTCTAAGAAACAGTTCAACCATTATTTATTTACCTCCATAATTACAATTCTAATTTCAATTTTTAATGCTGACAATTTTAACTCCATAATTTAAAAAAGTCAATGATATTCTCAATTAATAATTATTGAATCTGAAGCATTTTTCGGGCTTCACCCAAATAATTAACGGCAGACGTGACTTGATTATCCGAAAACCGCACAATCTTATAGTATTCATCGTAGCCCCAATAACCACGCGCGATTTCGGCTTTAATTAAAATTTTCAAATACTTAGCATCTTTCTCAACTTGCTTAATATTCAAATCGCCAATTTTTTCGACCGCCATTTTCTTAAATACCTCGAAATCTTTATTGCTAACCTCAAAATTTTTATAAAAAATTTTACGATCGGTGGCTAAATCCCGATTCTTATTAACAAAATCGGAGGCATATTCAAAAATAACTCGCGAGGGATGTCTCAATAATTTATAGGTCTCATTATTCAACGCTTGATCATATTTCACCGAATAATCGGGTGTAATCCCGCCTCCACCATAAACCGTCCGGCCACCAATGGTACTAAATTCCGGCCGTTTCTCAACCGAATCCTCGATAGCTAACAAGGAATCACGATTTTCCTCATTAAAAGTGCTATAATAGTCGTCAATTGCCCCATCGTAAGGCCGCTGGATCAGCCGCCCACTGGGAGTATAGTATCTGGCGACAGTTACTCTAATTGCCGAGCCGTCTCTCAATGGATATTGACGCTGAACCAGACCTTTGCCGAAGCTGGTTTCGCCTACAATTAGTCCGCGATCCAGATCCTGCACTGCACCGGCAACAATTTCGCTGGCACTGGCTGAACCCCGGTTAATCAGAATTACCAGGGGTATCTTTTCATAGGGTCCGGTTTTACTCGAATAAAATTCTTCATTAGCACTCGAAATTCGTCCCCTGGTATAAACGATTTTTTGGCGACCGGCGATAAATTTATCAGCGATTTCCACCGCCTGTTCCAGATAACCGCCGCTATTATTACGTAAATCAAAAACCAGACGTTGCATGCCTTCCGCAGCCAATCGGTTTAAAGCCTTTTCGACTTCGTCACTGGTCGTTCCGCTGAACCGATTTAAGAAAATGTATCCTGTACTATCATCAATCATAAAAGCCGCCGAAACGCTATAAAGCGGAATTTCATCCCGGATAATCTTGACATCAAAATCGGTTTGCCCCAGACGACGAACCGTAACGGTTACTTCCGAGCCTTTTGGACCGCGCAGTTTTTTCTGGACATCATCGCGATTAATACGATAGGCGGATTCACCATCAATTTTGACGATTTTATCGCCGACTTCCAGTCCGGCTCTTTCAGCCGGAGCTCCAGCAACCGGTGATATGACCGTTATATAACCGTCCAAAATATCGAATTCGATACCGATTCCCTCAAATTTACCGGAAAATTGCTCATTTAGATCATCCAATTGCTTGGGCTCAATGTAAACCGAATGGGGATCTAACTCTTCCAACATTCCTCGGTAAGCGCCTTCCATTACTTTATTCCAATCCGGCTCTTCCACGTAGCTGTCATTTATAATTCGAATAATATCCTGAAAAATGTTTAATTTTTGGTATAAGTCACTCCCCGAGGCAATGATTGACTTGCCAAATGGGGAAATAAATAAAAATCCTAAAACAACGATGATTATTATAACCGGAATGGTTGCTTTGCGCATAATTTGTCTCAATCTAACATAGTTAATTCTTTTATAAATCATTTAAATAGCAAATTAAAAATCAAACCTTAATTTAACCTTTTATTAGCATAATTGTTGCCTATATCTAAAAAATAACTGATATAATTTGCCCCACTTGTTCCAGAAATTGTCTTTCGGAATTACCGAACCGATCCGATTGATGAGAATCAATGTCTAATTCAGCTACGAACTGACCGGATTTAAAAATAGGGATAACGATTTCAGACCGAACCTCAAGACTACAAGCCAGATAATTCGATTCAGCCATAACATCAGCCACATTGACCGTTGTGCCCGAAACCGCCGCACGCCCGCAAACTCCGCGACCAAATGGGATATTCCTATGTTCGGTGGGAGCTCCGATAAACGGTCCCAAAATCAGCTCTTTTTTGAGATTATCACTGAAGTAAAATCCAACCCAATCAAAACCAGTGAATTTATCATTGAGAAAGCGGCAAATTTCCAGTAGTTTAGTGTCGCGACTACCACGACGGTTAACTATCTGCTTGATATACTCGAGTCCTTCTTGCATAAACTTATCGTTATTCCCCAGCGATTTCAAATTTTTTCTCTCCTTATACAGCAGTCACCAGGCTAAATTTTCGTTTATCAAATTAATCGAATTTAAAAATAACAGTTCGGGCTTAATCTTTGCCCAAGTTTTTTAGAACTCCTTGCGCCGCAAAAATACCGGTCACCGCCGAATAGACAATGCCCCGACTATGTCCGCTGGCATCACCAGCCACGAAAAAATTTTCAAGTGTAGTTTCTAAATAGGGCGTTACTTTATATTTGGTATCGTAAAATTTTATTTCCGGGGCATATAGCAAAGTGTTATTGGACATTAGCCCGGAAATAATTTTGTTTAATACGGTAAGGCCTTCAATCAAATTGGTTACAATGCGGTGCGGAAAAGCCATCGCAATATCACCGGGCGTGACATCCTTCAAAGTCGGTACCGTAGCGGAGCGGCTAATGCGTTCCCAATTTGAGCGTCTGCCTGAAACAAAGTCGGTCAGCCGCTGGATAATGGGCTTACCGCCGCCGATTGTGGTAGCCAGACGAGCAATATCGCGTCCGTACTTGGTCGTATCCTCAACCGGGTCGGTCAAGACGACTCGCGAAAGTAATGCAAAATTGGTGTTATTGGTTTTGGAATTCCATTTGGCATGACCGTTAACCAACACAAAATCGTCATAATTTTCCGTAACGATATAGCCACTCGGATTGGTGCAGAAGGTGCGTACCAGATCATCATAAGACTTACTATAAAGTCGAAACTTAGCGTCATACATAACGGCGGCAATTGGGCGATAAATATCATCTGGAAATTCAACCCGCACTCCAACATCAATCGGTCCATACATCGTGTGAATCCCGAGATTATGAGCTTGTTCGCGCAACCAATAAGCGCCCGCTCTGCCGGGAGCCGCAATCACTGCTCTGGCAAAAAGAACCTCATCCTTGCAGATTAATTTAAAATAATCACCCTCTTTAGAAATTTTATCAACATAGGTATTAGGACGAAAATTAATTCCTTTTTCAATTAATCGTTCATAAAAGCGTTGGATAATATCCTGCAGGCGGTCGGTTCCAATGTGACGCTGTTTGGCAAATATAAACTCTACCCCGGCGGCGTGGGCAGACCGCAATAAAGCCTGATAAGCCTCGCCATCTTCTCCTGAATAACCACCGATTACTCCAAGTGAAGTAAAAATATCATCTATCTGCCGAATCAATTCCTCCACTTCATCAGCTTTGCGACCAAAACTTTCCGGTTCGCCACCAATCCGAGAAGTCAAATTCAATTTGCCGTCCGAAAAAGCACCGGCACCACCAATTCCGAAATTCACATCATGACGTTTCAACGGTTCATCACCGCGATCTAAAACCAGCACTGATAAACTTTTGCCAGCCAGGGTTTCAGCCGCAAATAAACCTGCCGGTCCAGCACCGATTAATATGACATCAAATATGTTGGACGATTTCATACCGATCACCTTATAAATAAAGTGGTTATTTTTACAAAAATATCCAAAAAAACATCCAAAGTTAGGAAAGATTTTTGTACAAAACACGCACTAATAATGCGCGTTAAAGTGCGTTTAAGTGATTTAAAGTTCATTTGAGAAAGATTAACGGATGGGTGGAGTAGGAGTATTACTTCAACTCATTATTAAAATTTAACATATAACTTAAAAACAAGTAAAAATAATTAAGAAGAGACTAACCAAAAAATGCGGTTATTAGCCGATTTTTTTCTAAATTTCGCCCGATTTTTGAAATCATTTAACTATACAAAAGGACTGGAATGAATTTTAGGGATAGGAAATATTGGGTTGGATTTGCCAAAGCACTGGCAATCATAACGCTGATTTATCTTTTTCTCTTAAGCGTCACCCTGATCGGTAATACCTTTAAAATGATGGGTGAGGGTTTTGCCCAAAAAATTATGAAAGGCGTATCTAATCCGTTCGTGGGTCTTTTTGCTGGGATGCTTTGCACGGCTATTGTGCAAAGTTCTTCAATGACGACCTCGTTAGTAGTGAGTATGGTAGCTGGTAATGTACTGACAATCAATCTGGCAATCCCACTCATTATGGGTGCGAATATCGGCACAACCATCACCAATGTTTTGGTGGCATTGGGACATATTGGAAAAAAAGATGAGTTCGAGCGGGCATTTGCGGTTGCCACCATGCATGATTTTTTTAACATCTTAAGCGTCATCATCATATTCCCATTTCAATATTTCTTCAATATTATTGGAGTTGTCGCCAGTTATGTGGCAACTGCTTTTGAAAATATCGGCGCTTTGAAGTTTATCAATCCAATTAGTAAAATTCTGGAACCGGTATCACAATTTATTATTAATTTATTTCCCAATTATCCCTGGGTAAATATAGTGTTGGCTTTAATTATTCTGTTCTTTGCTCTGACATTTTTAGTCAAAGTGATTAAATCGCTCGTTCTCGCTAAAGTTGAGCTGTTTTTTGATCAGTATATTTTTAAAAGCGCTAATCGCAGCTTTCTACTGGGCTTGTTGCTGACCGCGATAGTTCAAAGTAGTTCCATTACCACCAGTTTAACGGTCCCGTTGGCGGCCGCCGGAGTATTGTCGCAAAAGAAGGTTTTTCCCTATGCTGTTGGGGCAAATATCGGTACGACAATCACGGCTTTTCTTGCCGCTATAGCCACTAATTCGGTTGATGCTATTACGATTGCCTTTGCTCATACTTTATTCAATGTAATCGGCGCATGTATTTTCCTACCCCTCCAAAAAATCCCCATTGAGCTAGCCCGGTTATTAGCCAGTTTAACCCGTAAAAACCGGTTATATGCCATTGCCTATGTTATCTTGCTTTTCTTTATCATACCATTAATTATTATATTTATAACGAGGTAAGATATGTTTGATGAATTTTTAAAAATTTGGCGAAAAAAGAGTTTGACTGCGGAAACCGTGGATCAAGCCCTTGATATGCTCACTAAGACCCGCGAGATGTTTGTAGAATCAATGTGGTCTCTACGCAAAAGTGACACTGGGGAATTGCGCCTCGACATTTATCAACATGATAAAACTATTAATAAATTGGTGCGGGATATTCGTAAAAAATTGATGACCCATCTGATGATTTCCGATAAAAGCGAGGTCATTTCCGGATTAACGCTTGCCATTGTCGTCAATAGTATCGAGCGTATTGGTGATTATACAAAAAACATTGCTGATTTAGCAATTCTGCATAAAAAGACTCTCCATGCCGCCGAGTTTGAGGAGACTGTAGTCAGTATCGAAAAACGGGTCAAGGACTTCTTTGACTGGACGATCAAAGCTTTTCCGGAATCAGATGTAGAGCTCGCTCGTCAGGTTGTTCATCAGTATAAAGATGTCTCACGCGATACGACCATTTTAATCAATACTCTGGTCAAAGGTGAGTGCGATTTTAATATTTCCGATGCCGTGACTTTGGCGCTATATGTTCGTTTCCTGAAACGTGTCGGGGCGCATCTCTATAATATTTGCACCAGTATTGTCAATCCATTTCATCGGATCGGTTTCAAAGAAAAAAACAACGAAATAAATTAAGGAAATTAACGTGTCAATCAGTGTTACAAAGCGTTCCGTGGATTACGCTAAATGGTATACCGATGTCGTCTTAAAAGCCGAAATGGCGGACTATGGTCCGGTCAAAGGCACAATGGTCATTCGCCCCTACGGTTATGCCATCTGGGAAAATATTCAGGACATCGCCAATCGGATGTTCAAAGAAACGGGCCACGTCAACGCCTATTTTCCAATGTTCATTCCGGAAAGTTATATGAAGCGCGAAGCCGAACATGTCGAAGGCTTTGCGCCAGAATGCGCCATTGTAACAATCGGTGGCGGCAAACCTCTCGAAGAGCCGCTTTATGTGCGTCCGACTTCCGAAACAATCATCTGGGCAAGTTATAAAAAATGGATACGCAGTTATCGTGATTTACCAATCTTGATCAATCAATGGGCAAATATTGTCCGCTGGGAAATGCGCACCCGCCTTTTTTTGCGAACGACCGAATTTCTCTGGCAGGAAGGACACACCGCTCATGCTACACCGGAAGAAGCTGAAGAGGAAGCTCGCCGCATTCTCGAGATTTACCGCCAGATTGCCGAGGATTATCTCGCTATGCCGGTTCTGGTCGGTCGTAAAACCGAAGCGCAGAAATTTGCCGGAGCGGTTCATACTTACGCTATTGAAGCGATGATGGGTGATAAAAAAGCTCTGCAGGCTGGGACTTCGCATAATCTCGGCCAGAATTTTGCCAAAGCTTTCGACGTCACTTTTTTAAATAAATCCAACCAGCTCGAATATGTCTATGCTACCAGCTGGGGCATCAGCACGCGCCTAATCGGCGGCTTGATTATGACCCATGGCGACGACAAGGGACTAATTTTGCCTCCGCGCGTTGCGCCGTATCAAGTCGTGATTGTGCCAATCTGGAAAAGTGAAGAAGAAAAAAGCGAAATCAATGAATTCGTTGCCAAACTCACCAACGGATTAAAAGCCGAACAAATTCGCTTCTATTATGACAACCGCGAACAGGAGACCCCTGGCTGGAAATTCAATTATTACGAGATGAAAGGTGTACCGATTCGTCTGGAAGTTGGACCCAAAGACGTTGCTAAAAACCAGGTCGTTCTTGTTCGTCGCGATCCGACCGATATTGAATCCATCGGACCTAAACAACATATTCCAGTCGATAATGCGCCGACGGTCATCAAAAACTTATTGGAGGAAATTCAAACTAACCTCTTTAAACGCGCCCAAGCCTTCCGCGAAAATAACACCTTTCAGGCTGAGAATTATGACCAATTCAAAGAGTTAATCGAGGCGGGTGGATTCATCCGGGTTTTTTGGGCGGGCAATAGCGCTGATGAAGCTCGCATTCAAGAAGAGACCAAAGCCACTATTCGGGTCATTCCATTTGAGCAAAAAGAAAAAGGCACCTGTTTTTATACCGGTAAGCCGACTGACCGGATCGTCATCTTTGCTCGAGCTTATTAAAATTTAACGACGGCAATCAATTAGCAGCTCAGTCGTCATTGGTAGTATTTCGGGAGTCAGGAAATTGTCATTAATCGTGTTTCGTTGTCATTCTTTATGATTTATTGTGATTTATTGTGATTAATAGAGAAAGTCCAAAAGTGAATTCTTTTATTTTCAATAAGAAAATGTGATCGAGATGGCTTGCTTTAGGATTAATCCAGAGGAAAATAATGGCAATAATTAGAACGCGCGCCTTCGTAATCAAAACTATTCCGTTTAAAGATACTAGCTTGATTGCACGCCTGTTTACCGAATCACACGGTAAAGTTGCGGTTCTTGCCAAGGGCGCTCGCAACCTGAAAAGCCCTTTCCGCGGGTACTTGGAGCCATTAAGTTTACTGGAAGTCCAATTTTATTACAAGCCGACTCGCGATATTCAGACGCTCAGCCAAGCCGAAACTATCCGGAGTTTTTTGTCCAACAGTACTGAAATTGAGCCGGCCATTATGGCAACCGCCATTTTGGAATGTATTGAAAAGTTCATTCGCGAGCACCATGAGGATGTACCGATTTTTAAATTGGTTTTGGACACTTTGAATTATATCGAGGCGCAGAACGATAATAGCCAACTTGCTTTTGTTTATTTTATATTGAATTTGACGACGCTGATGGGATACGAGATCGGTCTCAATTCCAGTAGAAATTCGGACTGGTCAAACTTACCTTTTTCTATGGAGGAACTTGAGATTCTGAAAAAAATTGAAAAAGCTGATATCCGCACCGGTTTGCCGCTCTGCAACCTAAATTTGCCAATTATGGCGATTGCCAAAACTTTGGTGAATTATTTAGCAATGCAAACCGATTTACCCGTCAGATTGAAAAGCTTCGAACTTCTCTCGCAAATTATCCAGTCAGCCGATAGAAAGGATTAGCCAATGAATTATTACAATTACAACCAATCGCGTTATAAATCCGGTTATATTCGCCCGCGTTTTTCGAGGGGCGCCGTGGGTAATATCATTATCGCTAATGTTGTGATTTATTTGATTATGGTGATTTTTCAGGCTCAGAATTTTTTTACCTTTAATTTTGGATTGGTACCCTACGCCGTCCTGAAAAAGGGCTATGTTTGGCAATTATTTACTTACATGTTTATTCATGGTGGATTCGGCCACATTTTCTGGAATATGTTTGTGTTGTGGATGTTCGGCATGGAAATCGAGAAATATTGGGGTAAACGCGAGTTTTATAAATTTTACTTCATAACGGGAGTTGGTTCGGGCTTAATAACGATGCTATTCAGCGCTCATTCTAAAATTCCGGTGGTCGGTGCCAGCGGGGCAATTTATGGTGTGCTCGTGGCTTTCGCGATGCTCTTTCCGGAACGATATATTTACTTTTACTTCTTGATTCCGATTAAAGCCAAATATTTTGCTATCATCATGGTCGTGATCACTTTCTTTTCGACCTTGTCCCCGGGGACAGGCAATATCAGTCATCTAACCCATCTCGGCGGATTGGTAATCGGTTATCTTTACTTAGCTCGTTACAAATTACTCTCCGGTTGGCATCGACGGACGGGTTCGGCAAACTGGCATTGGCCACGCCCCAAAATCAAAAATCCCTTCCGTAATCTGCACCTTAATTTGCAGTCGAAAAAATCAAAAAAGTCCAGGGACAGAGAACAAGCGCCTCTCTTTTATGAAACCGAAGAAACTATGCGCGAGGAACTTGATCACATTTTAGATAAAATCAGCACTGACGGCTATGATCACCTTTCCGAGCAGGAGCGCTCGACTTTATACCTGCTCAGCAAATATTTCGCCGAAAAAGACCGACGTAAAAGTTAAATGGTTACTCTAAAAAATGCCTATGAATTTTCCTAAAGTAGTCCCGCAAAGGAAGGAAATTCGTAGATTAATTTATATTAACTTTCCGTAGAAACGGGTTTAATCATCAAATCTTCTGGCTTTTTATAAATTCGCTCGAATGTGTTTTTCTTAATTCGATAAACGTGTGGATAATTACCAATTTTTACATAATACTTTTCGGAAATTTCCTTGCCGACTAAAAGTTCATCCGATTTGGAATCTTTGTGGTAAAAAGCCAGTCGCAAAGTGGGCTTATCCAGACCATACACAGATAGCGATTTAGGTTGATAAGATTCCAGATCGTCAACGCTAAAATCCCGCAAAGCCTCCAGCCAGCGGCGCATCAAGTCTTCTTCAACCTGTAGAGTTTCCGGCGATACAATCATCCAATTGACTGAATCAACTTTCGTAGCAATGTATTCCTGATTAGCAATCTGCCAGACGATCCGATCACATTTCTGGTTATCGAATCCAAGTAACTTTTTATCCTGCAAATCGAAAGCACTCTTAGTTATACCATCCACAGTCCATTTTTCAACAGTAAAGACTGGTCGCCGGGTTTCTTCTTTAGCGTAAAAACCGCCACCATCATTGGTTGCAGTATCACCGACTAAAAAACTGGTACGCGCCAGGCTTTCGCCAATTTCAAGTGTGATCATAACAGCAGGATTGGTCAACCCATATTTTTTAAGATTATCCGGTTCTTCGTCAATAAACTCCTTCGCTCTGCCGGTTGATAGGCGAGTGAGTAACGATTTGACTTCGCTATCATTTGCCGGTAGATTTACTGGGTCAACGATTTGCCATTTTCCCGCGACTTTTTCCAGACTGACTTTTCCTTTTACCTGGGAAGTGATACTGATTTTGCGCACTTCATCTAAATTGAAATGCATTATCTTTTTATCGCGCAAGTCGTATAATTTTTTATTAGCATAAGTCCAGAGTGATTTATTGGTAGTATAAATCGCATTGTTATCCGGATACTTGACAAAAATCAGGTCGCCGGTTGGATTCTCGTCACCGATCAATACTATGGTATGTTTACCACTTTGAGTAACGACCTGCACCTTTCCGCGCGGTTCTAATAAACCAAACAAACTTAAATCGTCGGTTGAGTCGGCAATCTTTCGTTCGATACTAGCCCCTAGGATTAAATCGAGGTTGGATTCGATACTCTGGAAGTCGCCCTGGGCTAACACCGGTGCGGTGATAATCCACTCCACTCCGTCTTTCTCGCAAGTAATTTCTCCATAATCTCCGGAGAGAATCAATTGTTTGATGTTGTCTTTTTCGATCTGGAAGAGTTGGCTAGCTAATTTGCTTGTCTTTGCCCGCTTCTCGCCGCCTTTAATTTCAAAAAAATAAACAGCCGCAAACAAGACAACAAAAATCCCGAATAAAATCAGAGTCGATCGGCCTTTTTTCATGGTTTATTTCCTCCTGACATAAACCATAATCGCCACCCCGAAAGCAATTGCTGGCAAAATTATAACGGTCAGCCACATAACCGTTTTGGTCTGGGCGGGAGTCATATTAACCGTGCTAATTTCCGGATTTTTAGGACGAATCGCGATCAGGTCTTCGTCGGCAATAAGCCAGCTGATCATATTCATAAATAAATCACCATTAGCTTGATTATCGAAATAGGCATTCGAAGCAAAATCGGAATCGCCGACAACTACCAGCCGACCTTCACGCTGACCGGAAGGGTTCTCAATTGTAGCCGCACAGGCGATTGAAAGTGGACCCTGCAGATCATTCGGACCTCTGGAAACGCGACCAGTGCGGTAAACTTCCTCGATATTGGCAACCGCAAAACTCTGCTGACCGGTTCGGATTAATTCCTCGACTATTATATTCTCTTTGTTATCAGACTCCAGCGGTCTAACTGTTCTAGCCATTGGGAAGAAGGTCATTACATTTTTCATATCCTTTACGATTGGATGATCGGTATAGTCAGTAACAAGCGGAATATCCGGTCCGGCACCGAAAAGGCGGCCAAATCCACTGGCATCAATAATTAAATTATCGCCAACCTCAATCTTCCACCCTTTCATATAATCGCTCAAACCGGGTGCGGGACGCGGATCCAACATTATCAAACTACTACCACCGTTTTCGATGAATTTTGTCAGCAGATCAAGTTCTTTTTCGAACAGCGGTTTTTGGGGACCGGCAATTACCAAAACTGAGATATCCGCTGGAATCGAATCCTTATCAACCAGCATCAGCTCCTCGACGGCATAGTTTTGCTGTTCAATCGCCTGTTTGGCTCGTTCAAAGCCTTCGCGTTCGGCGCTGGCGATTGTGCCTTCGCCGTGTCCGGTCAAGAAGGCAACTTTCTTTTTACCTTCGCGAGTTACCTTAATAATGGCATTAATAATTGCTTCTTCAGAAAAATTGGGAACCAGTTCCGCTTTATCTTCACAAATAATCACAAGATTACCGTAATTCTTAACATTATATTGCTTAGCAAGGGCTGGTTTTTCATCCGGATCAACGACTTCCCAACTAATGCGTTTGGAATAATGGCGATATTCATTGAGACGATCATTGATGTAAGATTTATTGGATTTCTTGGCAAAAACGACGATCTCAATGTCTTTATCCAGGTTTTTTAGAATCTTACGAGTCTGATCGGAAAGACTAAAGATCTTGGTGGCGGTGGTATCTACCCGCCATGAATGACGGGTAAAGAAAAAATCAACTAATCCTACAATAGCAATAATCAGAATAATTACCAGCACCATATTGCCACCGTAGATCAGCCTCCGATTTTTCAGCAAAGTTCGGATATCCAATTTAATCAAAGCGAACACGCTGGCGCCAAAGCCGAGAACCAGTAAAACAATCACCGGCCAAGACCAAATATTGACGATAGAAAAGTAAATTAACCCGCAGGCAATTAAAATTAATCCAATCGAAAAAACCCATTTATAAATTTTCATGACTTAACCCCTCCACTTGGAAGATTCAATTGACTGATAAGTAAAAAACAACATTAGAAAAGTCAACGAGAGGTAATAAACCAGATGATTAGTGTCAAAGACTCCTTTGGAGAAATCATCAAAATGATTGACTATTGATAAGTATTTAAATATTTCACCAAACACTTTACCAGCAAAATCTCCAGCGAAACCGATTACCCATAAGAACATTGTAGCTCCAAAAGTACCGACCGCGGCAACTATCTGGTTCTCGGTCAGCGAGGAAATGAAATTGCCGAGAGCAACAAGAACTAAGCCCATCAGCAGAATTCCGAGGTAACTAATCAAAATCGGTACGAGGCTGGGATTGCCCCAGATTAACAGAAAAACCATAAAAAGAAAAGTAACCATCACCATTACGAAATAAAGGGTAAAAGATGCCAGAAATTTTCCGAGAATCAACTGCCAATTGGTCACAGGCGAAGTCAACAAGAGTTCCATAGTCCCGCTTTTTTTCTCCTCCGAAAAACTGCGCATAGTGATCATCGGAATGACAAACAACACGATGACGCTCATATTTTGGAAAAACGGTCGGATCATTAGAAGATTAACATTAATCGGATAACCTTGTCTCTGGATCATTACCGCATAGCTGTATTCCAGGAAACTAGAAAGCAATACGTAGAAAAAAATACCATTGACTAAAAGGAACAATCCGATTACAACATAAGCAATTGGAGAGAAAAAATATCCTTTCAGGTCGCGTTTATATATTGCCAGTAAATTACTCATTTCAATTGACCTCCTCTTCTTTGGTGGTGAGTTTCAGGAAGATATCCTCGAGGCTCAGGCTTTCCGCTTTCAGTTCGAGCAAACCCCAACCACGATTGACCACTAGAGATGCTAGCTCTTTACGAATATCAGAACCGATTGAGGTCTCCACCCTATAAGTAGCGATATTTTCCTTGCCTGTTGGTTGAACCGCCACGGCGGTTACCGATTGATGCTGACTAAGGGCGATTTCGATTTCGTTCATTGGTCCCTCGACCTGCAGAATAATAGATTCCGAGCCGCGTAATTGCTTCGTCAAGTTCTCCGGTGTATCAATCTTGACCAACTTACCTTCATTGATAATGGCGACTCGATTACAGGTCATACTGACTTCTGGCAAAATATGAGTCGAAAGGATGACAGTATGATCACTACCGAGACTCTTGATTATTTCACGTACCTCAATTATTTGACGCGGATCGAGACCATTGGTTGGTTCATCGAAAATTAGAACCGGCGGATTATTCAGCAGAGCTTGCGCAAGACCGACTCGCTGTTTGTAACCCTTGGAGAGATTGCTAATAAGATTATCCATAACTTCTAAAACCGACAGACGTTCGGCGACGCGAGCAACTTCGGCGTTGATAGTTTTGGGATTGACACCCTTGATGCGAGCGACGAAAGTCAAATATTCACGCACGCGCATATCGGTATAAAGCGGCGGATTCTCTGGTAAATAGCCAATGCGCTTTTTAACCTCTAGACCTTGTTCAAAGACGTCGTAACCGGCCACTTTGACCGTTCCAGCTGAAGCTGGCATATAACCCGTGATAATGCGCATCGTGGTCGTTTTGCCAGCGGCATTTGGTCCGAGGAAGCCGAGGATTTCGCCTTTTTCAACGGTGAAAGAAATATTATCCACGGCTTTGACCGAACCGTAATGTTTTACCAAATTTTGTACTTCTATCACATCGTCCTCCGTAAAAATGTTTCATATTTGGTGCTTTCAACACAATGGCAGGCTTTTTCCAATACTGCCGCTATATCTTTTTCAGCCGGGGTTTGACCAGCATATTTGACAATATCGAGTTCCGAGAAAAGCTCTGTCCACTCCCTGGTCAGCGCGAGCTCGATGTCCAGATACTTAAAAGCCTCAGCAATTTCCGCCGTGGTCATTTCCAGTGCTCGGATAAAAAAGCGTCGTTCTAAAAATTCCCGCAGAATCTCCGAAATGCGAAAGTAGTAGGCTCGCATTTCGTCGGGCGTGGTGGGCATTTTCTCTTTCAAAGCATTCAGCTGATTCAAAGTAACTATGTGCGGTGGCTCCAGGAATTTTTCATCAATAATTAGCGGTGGATGGGTTTTCTCCCAGCGTCTATAATACCAAATTCCGCCGACAATCAGCAGAAGCAGAAGTATTAACAAAATAGCTTTCCCTGAGATACTCCGACGTAAAGGGAAAGGCGGTTTAATGTCTTTCAGTTCACGCTTATCTGGCGGTAGAACCGAATAGACTTGCACGGTTTTCGAATCCGTTTGAAAAGTCAGCACACTGGCAGTGTCGTTCGCTGGGTGAGCTTTGATTTCCAGCGCCGGAATTGTGATTTGTCCAGTATCAAAAACGGCCAGAGTCAACTGCCACTCCTGCTCGTTAATTTGCCCCTTCTTGCGTGGTGGCGAAAGTTGGTTATCAATTACTTCTAACTGGCCGATCGTTTCCTCGACTAACGGCAACTCAAAAATCGTCCCGATCGGATAACGCAGGTTGATTCGCAAATGGAGGTGATCGCCGATCGTTGCGATGGTGGTGTCAATGGTGGTTTGGATAATAATTCCGGAGTTCTGAGCTGAGGTTAATTGAAATAAAATAAAAATAAAACTAAAGAGGGCGGGAAAGTTAAATTTTGAGCGACGTAACTGCATTGAAAACCTTAAGTTCAAATCACCTGAACCTTTGCTCCCGCATCTTAAAGAACTTAACCAGAGGGTCAACGTAAGAAACGGCGGTGTCAATTTCGATTAAATCCAGCTTCATACCCCGCGCCATATTACGCAAATTTTGACGCTGTTGCTCGACTAAATCGGCATACTGTTCGAGGAATGCGCGGTCAGAGGTGTCCACCCAGACTTCATCTCCGGTTTCAGCGTCTTTCAGGTTTAATAAGCCTACCGGCGGTAATATTTTATCACGAGCATCCTGGAGATGAATTGCGATAACATCGTGTTTTTTATTCAATACCCGTAACGGTTTGGCGAAATTTTCGTCATTGAAATCAGAAACCAGAAAGACGATCGCGCGCCGTTTTAAGCCTTTCAGCAGAAACTCCAGCCCGGATTTAATATTGGTGCGCGGCGATTGTGGCTGAAAGTAGAGTATTTCCCGAATCACGCGTAAAGTATGTGACCGGCCTTTATGAGGTGGAATAAATTTTTCAACCTGATCGGTGAAAATTAGTAGGCCGACTTTATCGTTATTTTTTATGGCGGAGAAAGCCAGTAGCGCACAAATTTCAGCCGCTATTTCATTCTTGAACTTACCCTGCGAACCGAAAGCATTTGAGCGAGAGGCATCTACCGCCAACATAACATTCAGTTCACGCTCCTCTTCTTGAATCTTCACATAGGGATGAGCATAACGGGCAGTCACATTCCAATCAATGGAACGAAAATCATCGCCATACTGATATTCACGTACTTCCGAGAATTCCATACCGCGTCCTTTAAAAACCGAACGATACTCACCACTAAAGACATCATTGACGAGATGCCGGGTGCGTATTTCAATCTGACGAACCTGTTTGAGAATTTCCTTAGACAGCATAACGAGATAATATTTTGTGGAAAAAAATTACGGTACCGCGACCGTTTCGATGATGCGCCTGATAATTTCTTCGACTGTCACTTCTTCGGCTTCTGCCTCGAAAGTCAGGATGATGCGGTGGCGCATAACATCCCAGATAACCGTACGAATGTCTTCCGGTGTCACATAACCGCGGCCTGCGATAAAAGCCTGCGCTTTACCGGCCATCGCCAGAAATATTGAAGCCCGTGGCGAGGCGCCATACTGGATCAAATCGGCGATGTCGGCCAGGTTAACAGCCTTTGGGTCGCGGGTGGCAAAAACCAGATCGACAATATATTTATGAATTTTTTCATCAATGTAAATATCATCAACTGTTTGGCGAGCACGTCTAATATCCTCCGCGGTTATAACCGGATTGACCGCTGGAATAGCGGCGTTGCGCGCCATACGTTTGACAATGTCGAGTTCTTCATCTTTCTGCGGATAATCAACAATCACCTTGAGCATAAAACGGTCAACCTGAGCCTCGGGCAGAGGATAAGTCCCTTCTTGCTCAATCGGATTTTGCGTCGCCAAAACCATAAACGGGTCGTCCAACGGATGACTGGTTTCGCCAATCGTTACCTGACGTTCCTGCATAGCTTCCAGCAAAGCCGACTGCACCTTCGCTGGCGAGCGGTTGATTTCATCAGCCAATATAATATTGCTAAAAATCGGACCGCGTTTAGTCTCAAAAGTTCCGGTTTTTTGATTATAAATCATCGTTCCGACCAAATCAGCCGGCAAAAGGTCCGGTGTGAACTGGATGCGGCGAAAATTGACCTGGATAATTTTAGCCAATGTGCTAACAGCTAATGACTTGGCAAGGCCAGGCACGCCTTCTAATAGAATGTGGCCATTGCAGAGCAAACCAATCAACATACGTTCGATCATTTGTTCCTGCCCGACGATTACCTTAGCCATTTCACTCTTTATTTTAGAAACAAAGGCACTTTCGCGCTGAATGCGTTCATTCATTTCAGCTAAATTGAAGGTCATAGCTTTACTCCGCAGTCTGTTTTTCTTGGGTTATTTTCTGTAATTCGGGAATTTCATCGAGGGTTTTGCCGAGGTTTTTCAGTTCCCATTCAGCTGAGGGCGCCAGAATATTAGTGGGATACTTTTTTAGGAAGGATTTATAATATTCTTCGGCTTTCTTCAAATCTCTAATCTCATTAGCATAGACATATCCGATCATAAAATGAGCATTGGCAGCTCGTTCGGAATCACCATACTTACGAATTATTTCTTTATAAATTTTAATCGCTTGGTCCGCATCATTCAGATTATTTTTATATACATCAGCCATTGCGAACATAGCCAGCACTGTCAGACTGTCATCAGGGAAATATTTGATGATTTTTTGGTACTGTTTGATACATCCCTGATAATCAGACTGACTAAAAAGAGCCACAGCATTATCCCAATATCCTAAAGCGGTGTTGTCTGGTTTACTACAGGTAATAAGAAACACAGCAATTCCTATTACCAACAATGAAAACAACATTCGGCGCATAGCCTAATTCCTCCTAAAAAATCGGTTAATATCTAATATTGATGCACAAGCATTTTCGCACGATAATTCGGCTTTAACGGAATGGCAATTCGAAATGTTCCTCTATCGTTTAGCTTTTGACGAAATGGATTTTGCCATCACGTATTTCTATATTAACTGTATCGCCAGGCTGGATTTTTTCTTCCAGAATTTCAAGGGCGAGCGGATCAAGAATCTGTTTCTGGATAATGCGTTTGATAGGCCGCGCACCGAAAGCTGGATCCCAACCGGCTTTGGCAATTAAATCACAAGCCTCATCTGATAATTTGATCTGAATTCCATGCGTTTTGACACGCTCTATCAAGCGATTGAATTGCAATCTTACCACTTCGCGAATTTCTCTAGGTAAAAGCGGTTTAAAGACGATGATCTCATCAATCCGGTTTAAAAATTCTGGCTTAAGAATTTGCCGCAGTTGTGACATAACAGTTTCTTGGATATTGGCATAAATGACATCAATGTTGTTCTCATCAACGTCACTAGCCTGTCTCATAATCAGGTCGGAGCCAAGATTAGAGGTCATAATGATTATACTATTTTTGAAATTGGCGACGTTCCCTTTATTATCAGTTAGACGACCATCTTCCAAAACTTGTAGCAAAATATTGAAAACGTCACTATGCGCCTTTTCGATTTCATCGAGGAGGATAACTGAATAGGGTTTACGGCGCACGGCTTCCGTAAGCTGGCCACCTTCTTCATAACCAACATAGCCGGGCGGAGCACCGATGAGACGCGAGACGGAGTGTTTTTCCATATATTCTGACATATCAATGCGGATCAAGGCGTTTTCATCATTGAAAAGAAATTCGGCTAGCGCTTTAGCCAGCTCGGTTTTGCCAACGCCGGTTGAGCCTGTAAAGATGAAAGAAGCCAACGGACGATTTTCATCCTGCAAACCAGCTCGAGCTCGTCGGACGGCATTACTGACAGCTTTAATCGCTTCATCTTGTCCGATTACTCGTTCGTGCAGCTTTTCTTCCATTTTTAAAAGTTTTTCTCGTTCACCCTCGACTAAACGAGAGACCGGGATATGAGTCCATTTGGAGACAATTTCGGCGATATCTTCTTCGGTAACCTCTTCTCGCAAAAGCGCCCGTTTACCGGAAACATTTTTCAAGGCTTCTTTTTCGGCTTCTAATTGTTTGTTTAGCTCGACTAGCTCGTAATGTTTAAGCTGGGCGGCTCTTTCCCAATTGCCTTCCCGTTCCGCTTTCTCGGCTTCGAGTTTTTTCGCTTCAATTTGCTTCTTTAACTCGCTGATGGCAGTAATATGCTTTTTTTCATTTTGCCAGCGAGCGCGTAGAACGGCGGCTTCGTCTTTCAACTGCGCCAATTCCTGCTGAATTTTTTCGTACCTCTGCCGGGATTCCTCAATATCTTTTTCTTTGGCGAGCGCCCGACTTTCGATTTCCAACTGGCTAATCTTGCGTTCGACTTCATCTAGTTCAGCCGGCAGGGAATCTATTTCAAGACGCAGTCGGCTAGCGGCTTCATCAATCAAGTCAATGGCTTTATCCGGTAGAAAACGATCGGTAATATAACGAGCTGATAATTCTACCGCCGCCACTAAAGCCGCATCGGTAATCCTAATACCGTGGTGATTCTCGTATCTTTCCTTGAGACCACGCAGAATCGAAATAGAATCCTCAATGGAAGGTTCATCAATTAAAACCGGCTGAAATCGGCGTTCAAGGGCTTTATCTTTTTCGATATATTTACGGTATTCACTGAAAGTGGTAGCCGCAATACAACGCAGATCACCACGCGCCAGAGCTGGTTTCAATAGGTTGGAGGCATCAACAGCCCCTTCAGCCGCGCCGGCTCCCACGATCGTATGAATTTCATCAATAAACAGAATGATCTTTCCCTGAGCTTCGGAAATTTCACGCAGGACTGCTTTTAAGCGATCCTCGAATTCACCGCGGAATTTGGCTCCGGCAATCAAAGCTCCCATATCCAGCGCTAAAATACGTTTATCTCGGAAACTCTCCGGCACATCTTGAGAAACAATGCGCAAGGCTAATCCTTCAGCGATAGCCGTTTTGCCGACGCCGGGTTCGCCGATAAGCACCGGATTATTTTTCGTGCGGCGCGCTAAAACCTGCAAAACTCGTCGGATTTCTTCCTCACGTCCGATAACCGGATCGAGTTTCCCGCGCCGGGCTAATTCGTTGAGATCCCGGCAGTATTTTTTCAATGCCTGATACTTATCCTCAGGAAATTGATCGGTGATAGTTTGAGAACCACGGATTTCTTTTAAAGCTGACAAAATGGTTTCGTTCGAAATACCATTTTTTTTCAATAAATTTTTTAACTCGCCTTTGGCAACTTCTATTATGCCTAATAAAAGATGTTCGGCGCTAAGATATTCATCCTGGAGTTGCTTAGCCTGGTCTTCAGCTACCTGCAACATTTTATTGGAAGCATTGCTTAAATAAGATTGGCTTCCACCACTGACTTTAGGAAAAGTTTCCAGAAGATTTTCAACACTACGAGTGAAAGGTTCAACGTTCCCGATCAATTTGTTCAGAACTAATTGACCAGTGTTGTCTGGAGTAGTCAGAATTGCATACAGGAAATGTTCCGGTTCAATTGCTTGATTGGAAAGTCGCTGAGCAGCATTGATGGCATTTTGGACGATTTCTTGAGCTTTGATGGTAAATTTTTCACTTGAATACATTTTACATCCTCCTTAGAATGCATAGGGAATTCCTAATTGGAATCTCCCCGGTTGTTTTTTCTCATTCTCTTTAGGGATCTTGATTGCATAATCAATCCTTATTGGCCCCAAAGGAGTAGCAAGAGTTAGGCCAAATCCATAATTCCAACGGTATGTCTTAAAAAATTCAGAAAAGTCTGGTTCGCCTGCTAAGTTGCCACCATCAACAAAAACTTCTCCGCCAAAAAGCCAAAACAGCGGGAAGCGGACTTCAACGCTGGTTAAGCCCTTAAAATTATAGCCATCAGGATCAATCTTGTCAGGTTCAAATTTATTATCAGGCCAGGCGCGTAAACTGGTAGAGCCGCCAAGGTAAAATTTTTCGTACTCAGGAGTGGGTTGCGCGGCTCTCAAAGGCGCCATAATACCGACTTTTACCCGATATGCCAGAACGACCGGTCCCAAGATATTGAAATATTGACTGAAAGATGGCTCCAATTTATAGTAATCGGCGGGCTTGCCACTGACTAGAGCGATTTTGCCGCTTAATGCTAAGTAAGTTCCACTTTTCGGGAAGAGAAAATTATCACGGTCATCGCGACGAGAGTCTAAAGTAAAAGCCACTTCCTCACTTTTAGTGTAACCACTTTGGGAGTTGAATTCAATTACTTTCGGCGCCACTCCGGTTTTGAGATAAAGACGGCGTTCCGGCTGATAAATTAAGGCAATTTCCCCTCCATAATTGGTCTGATAATAGTTCTTCTTCGTATCGAAGATTTGGGTTTCGGCGCGTAAAGTAAAAGAGTTAGAAGAACGGAATCCTAATAGCCACGGTTCAATCCAGGTAACTTCTCCTGAAAGGCGAGGCTGAGAAAGTCCTGATTCGGTATCTATATTAAGCGCTCCCTCCGTCTTTAGGCTGAGGCGACTACCGCGCCCGCCAATATTACGATTCAACCATTGTCCGGTGGCTTCTAGAGAAGTGTAAGGTTCGCGACCTTCCCTCAGACCACGATCCTGGCCAAGACCAAAATCCAAACCAAGATAACGCATATCCAGCTCCCGGACATCAACTACAAGATTAACTTTGTTGCGGACCGTGTCAATATCAGTCAGGCGAATATTGACACTCGAAAAAAGCCCAGTTTCATAAATATGCCTTTTTGACAGTTCTATTTTCTTCAAGGAGTAAAGATCACCTGGTTGTAAGGCTATTTCCCGGCGGATAGGTTTTTCTTTGACTAATTTATTATTGACAATAGTTACTTGGTTGATATAAAAAGGTTCGGACTCATGAATAATCAGATGTAGTCGAATATCATTATTTATTTCTAACGAATCTGTAATCGTCGTCAAAGGCCGGCCGGTATTGGCGTATTCGTTCAGGATGTTTTTTATGCCATTGTGGATCTGAATTGGGTTATATGGTGCATTAATTTTATGATCGAGTAATCTGAGAATTTTTTTCTCGCTAAGGGATTCAGCTCCGCTAATGATTACATCTTTCAGGATATACATCTGACCTTCATTGATCTTAAAAAAAACGTCAACGAGATTATTGGAGTGGGTTGAAAATGAATCTTTAACCGTGCAGTGAAGATAACCTTGTTTAATATAAAATGATTCGAGGTTAAGGCGGTCAAGTTCCAGCAGTCGCCGAGTAAAGGTCTGTTTGCGCAAGATAGTTTTTTCTTTGAGATTAATTTGTTTTTTGAGTTCGCGAGTAGAAAATTGCTTATTTCCCGTTATTATAATTTTATCGACAAAATATTCGGTTGCTTTAAACTCATCTTTAGAGAAAAGCGACTCACTCCATATTAAAATCAAAATGGTTAAAATTAAACTGTATGTCCGAAAATTTCTATTTATGTTTTTCAATAGCGATACTTATAACGGTAATTTATACTATATCCATCCTGATCGTAAGTCCCAGCAATTGAAATGTTCCGGTTAATTCGATACTCCAGTCCGAATTGTTGATAGGGTTCAATTAGAGAAAAAGAGCGTTCATATTTTATATACAAATTAGGAGCGATTTTACGTCCCAACATTACGCTCCATTGGTCAGGTCGCTGATTCGAAAAGAGATTGCCGTTGGTACGCAATTCAAAATCATCCAGTCCACTAATCCGGCTGATATTACGTTCCAATTGACGCTCAAACCACATATTGGCGACATTTGCGGCACTAGCCGAAAGTTGATCCTGTCCATTGGTTATTGAGCCGATACTTTGAGCCCGAGACAGAAAGAGCAGAATATCGCTTTGGGAATAATTAGTTGATTGAAATTCGATGTTAGGATTATCTAAATAGCCGGTTAAATATACTGTTACCACTTCACTCTCGTTAGAAGAGGATGTGGTTGTGTCTGACATACCATAGGAAGCTAGGTCAACTTGGGCTTCAATGTCCAGAGTTGGATTAAACTCAACCGGATCGAAATTGATCGAGCCTCTTACTATCTCAAATTCCCAGCCATAAGCGAAAAATTGTCCGCCGAGAATATCGAGCGTCCCTGAAAAACGGAACGGTTCATTTCCATTCCGTGTAATCCAGATGTCGCCCTCGAGCTCTCCTTCCAATTGTGAGTTTTTAATTTCAAGACTGCCAGGAATGATCAAATGAAAATTCATAATTGAATATATTTTTGAGGGTTGTTTGAGCACAACCGCTTTTTTCGTACCAGTAAATTCGTTGCGGATAACGAAATCTTCAACTTCAATTTCTCCCGCGTAAATAACCGTGTCCTGACCGGTCATAGTAATATTTCCGCTAACCAAGCCTTCCTGCTCCGCCAGTAAAGTACGGATGTATAGTTCATCGCCTTTTAGATTAATATTATACTTGGGCGCAGAAAACCGGGTAAAGTCAATTGTACCATTAATTGCGACATTGGGTTGGTCAATATCACTTTTAGGTGGAAATAGCACATCCCAGGTTACAGATTTCAGGCGGCTTCCAAAACCACCTACGCCGCCCGATGAAGGAGTTTTTTTCATATGACCAGTCAGAGAAACAATTTCAAGAATATTATCTTTTATCACAGCACTACCGTTAATTCCAGTAATAGGATTTTCGAGAGGGTCGAAATAAATAGTGGTGCCCTTAACGGAAATATTTCCGGATAGGATGGGATTTTCCAGCGTCCCCGAAATGCCCAGCGCGAGACTTATATCACCCTGGACCTCCTGCATAAAATCAACATAGGCGGTTAGAAATGATAGTGATAAACTGTTCGTGGAGAAATTAAAACTCAGCGGTGCTTCCTTTAAAACCTCAAAACGGGCAGGCACAATACTAATTGCTAGCGCTAAATACCCTCTACCCCGAGTATAACCATATTGATCTACCAGCATAGCTTCGGTGATTGAAAGACGCTCATTCTGGTAAACACCTTTAATAGTGAGCTTCTCCCCGATCAGTTTGTCAAAAACCGGATCGCCAATAATCAAGTCGCAGTTCATTTTAGGGTTACTAAGATAATGAAAGATATTTATCTGCCCATCTACTATTCCACCTATATTTAGGTTCGATGGTAGATAGTCATCTATGCTTCCTAAATTAAAACGATTGAAATTTAAGGTCAAACCGATTGAATCCTGGGCACTCAAAAAAGACTTTGTATTTTTAGAATTTAGATTACATGTCAAAAAGCCGTGCCCGGTAAGTAAGCCATTTTCGCTATCTTTAACAGCTATATCTTCGATTAAAATTCGATGATTATCCAGCTGACCTTGAAGTTGTATATTTTCATAATTTTGACTAATTAACTTAGCGTCATCTAAATTAATTTTATAGATATAATTTACCCCTTCCAGGTTCTTTTTATAAGCCACCATACCTTCGAGCTTACCACCGACGCCCTGTGAACCTTTTAAATAGGTATTGATCGGATCAATTGAGAGATTAGCAAATTCCAGTCGGCCGGACTGTAATTCGCCTCTTACCACCTGCCCAGTAAGTGTCAAAATCCCTTCATTCAAACGCAATCTGACCGCATCCACGTTGATCGTATCCTGTTTTAACGAAAACGAAATCGGATCAATATTTTGGAGAACATTGCCACTACGCAAGATAGTAATACTATTTAAATTGAAATCCGTGAATTGGACGATATAACCTTTAGCTTCTACATCCAGATTTTCACCGATGGCTTTTAAAGTCTGAACTATAGTGGTATCACCATTTAAATGAATAATTAGCGAAGTTAAAGGTATTTTCTCCGGGATTAAATTGGTCTGACAGTTGGTCGCTTCAACAAAAATATCACCAAATTTCCTGGTACGAACATCTACAATGCCAAACCGGGCTATGCTTTCTTCAAATTTCAAGTTCGGGAGCCCAAACTGCTGACCGTGAATCCAACCTCGTAAGTCCGGTGCAGTCAAAATTCCAGTCGCTTCAACAAAACCATCGAGAACTCCGCTCAATGTATCCATTTTTAGCATAGGAGCTAACATTTCAGCATTTAAATCTGAAAAATGGGCACGAGCATCAATACTATTACCATTCAAATCAGCTTCGCCTTCGACTATCAATTTAGTTTCACCAAGCACACAGTATAACGAATCTAAAACGGTCAATAATCCATCTTTATAGACTAACTCTCCTCGAATCAGATTGAAATCCAAGGGTGCGATTTTACTTTCTTGTAAATCTATTTTTACTTTGACCTGGTCTATATTCGGAATAGAACCAAAAGTCTGTACGTGTAAATTGCCTTGCAAATCAGTATTTATCGCCGATAGCCCCCACGAGCTGGCGTCTATTCCACTAAAACGCAATTCGGCGGTTAAGCTTGAATCGAGATTACCAACAATGGTGCCGTGAACCTGCTCCATCCCTTTGGTAAAAGTCATTTCCGCCAAATTGACCTGTTTGCCATCAATCAAACCAATAATTCGGCCGTTCGTCAATAATTGATTATGCCAAGTTCCAGAAAATCCAAGATCCAGTTTGATCGTTTTATCACTGGTTTTAATCTCTCCATTGAGATTGAAAATATCGTCATGCTGGAAAACTTGACTGAGTGCCGGTAATCGTTCAGCTGGATTAATATCAGTAATGTTGATTCTTAACTGGCTGGCGTAAGGTTTATTCAACGATATTCGACCGTCCAATTCCACAGTAGTTCCGCGATTGCTGATTTGACCATTTTTAATTTCCAAAGAATTGTTGACAAACGCTATTGCGGTCTGCTTAATCCTAAAATACTCGTTTATTTCTGTCACATAAAAATCAGTCGAATTGAACTGGAGATTAATAGTATCAGCATTCAGGGACAGCGAGCCGTTAAGGGAATCAATAGATGCTAATAATTGCCCGGGATGGTGACTGTCGTCAATCAAACATTTACTCATCAGGATATTTGCCAGATTAAAATTACCGGTTGGAGCTAGGGTATCCTTTTTCTCAGGGAGACTGGCTAATAAAGAATCAATACTCGCTGGATAAGCCAACTTGATAGTGTCGAGACTCAGTTTATTCAATATATGATTATGACCGATTAACGATTTTAAATTATATGACAAATTGACACCCGACATCGTAACCAGCTCGGTTTGATTTTGATTGGTCAGTTTTAACCGGTCAATTTTTAAATGATAGAAAATATTGCCGCTGATTCCTTCGGGCTCAATTTTCAAATTAAAATTCTGCATCAATTGCCGATTGGTGAAATTAACTAACATTGTTTTCCAAGAATCGGTTTTTAGAATTAAAAATCCGGTCAGGCTGATCAATAAAACCAGCGTCACTATTACTATTATTGATATTTTGATTATTTTCTTCAAAAAAACCTCAACACCGGGCAAATTTATCCACGCGTTCTTAATTCTCCAACATCGTCAGAACCGTACACAAGACTATTTAATCAGTCACATTGCTGCTTGTTCCATTAAAAGAACAAGTTTTATCGGCAATTTAAAGATAGTGGAAAAATTAGTCGAATATGGTTGTCTAACCGAAAATTATGTCAAATCCTGGGCTTTTTCCTGACTTTGCTCCTGATACATCTCATCAATCAGATCAGCATACCTTTCAGCAATGGCCTTTTTCTTGACTTTCAAGGAAGGAGTCAATTCTCCGGCTTCGATGGTGAAATCCTCAGGAATAATGCGAAACTTTTTCACTTTTTCAAAGCGGGAAAAGTGAGCCGTTTGTCTTTCTATTTCGTTGGCAATCAGGGTGATCAATTCCGGCCGACGAACAAAATCAGCATAATTGTCAATTGAAAGATGTTGATTTTCAGCCCATTTTCGAACGGCTTCTTGATCGAGGGTCACCAAAGCGACAATATAACTGCGTCGATCGCCAAACAAAACCGCTTCGGAAATGTAGGGACTTAATTTAATCGCATCCTCAATTGGCTGAGGCGCAACGTTCTTCCCACCGGCAGTGATCAAGATATTCTTTTTACGATCGGTGATGAATAAAAATCCATCCTCATCGAAATAACCTACATCGCCAGTGTGTAAAAAGCTCTCTTCGTCTAAAACTTCCCGAGTAGCCGCTTCGTCTTTGTAATAGCCCTTCATTACTTGTGGTCCGCGAACGAGAATTTCACTATCTTCCGCAATTTTAAATTCGGTTTCTGGGATTGCGACTCCGACCGAACCCAGACGGACTTTATCCGGACCGTTGAGACTTATCACCGGGCTGGTTTCGGTTAAACCGTAACCTTCCAGAACCGGTAAACCGGCTGAGAATAAAAACTCAGCGATTTCCTTAGAAAGCGGTGCGCCACCGGAGACAAACCGCTGGATTTTGCCACCGGTTGTTTTCTGCAGTTTGTTAAAAACCAGCTTATCGGCGATTTTGATTTTCCTTTTTTGCCAGAAAGTCAACGGTGTTTTGTCGATATAGGAATGCATTCGGTTTTTACCAGCTTTCAATGCCCAAAAAAAGACCTTTTTCTTTATGGCTGAGCCGGATTCTATTTGTGACATCACCGTCGCGTAAATCTTTTCAAACAGACGGGGAACGCTGACCAAGATTGTCGGCTGAACTTCAGCCATATTTTGAACTACCGTATCGATATTCTCGGCAAAGCCGATTGTGTTGCCCATAAGCATAGGCGTGTAGTATCCTCCCATCCTTTCCAATACGTGGCTAAGCGGCAAAAATGATAGGAAGCAATCTTCCGGCACCATTTTCATTATACCAACACTATTGTCAACATCCTTGACAAAATTTTTATCGGTTAAAAGTGCGCCTTTAGGGGCGCCGGTAGTGCCGGATGTGTAATTTATACAGGCGATATCATCGGGCTCAACCGCATTGAGAAGTGCGCTAAAAGCCTCGGGATTCTTGGCATCCAGCTTACGTCCTGTTTCTACCATTTCCGCAAAAGCCACTGCTTGCGTCAATTCAGGATCGGGATCATAAATTACAATACGATCAAATTGATAACCAGTGACCATAGCTTTTTTCAGTAAAGTTCCATTAGCCACGAACAAAACTCGCGGCTCGGAATGTTTGAATAGCGGTGCTATCTGATTACTTATCAAGGTTGGGTAGATTGGTACGGAAATAGCTCCCATGGATTGATTAGCCATATCGGACATGATCCATTCTTCGCGGTTCTCGGACAATATCGCCACGCGATCGCCCTTGCGAATGCCCCACGCATCGAGAGTCAACGCCACCGCTTTGACAATTTCTCCTAAATCCCGATATAAAACCGGTCGGTAATGACCATCAACTTTGGATAAAAGCGCCGGCTTATCCGCATACTTCTTTACATTCTCAAAAAACCTGTGCGAAATTACTAAAGGATTCATATTTACCTCCAAAATGTAATTTGAATTTAAAAAATTAATTCAATAAATTCAGCCAGTTTTTATTATCGCGATTTTTAGAGGAGAGATGGCCGAGCGGCTGAAGGCAGCTGCCTGCTAAGCAGTTGTACTGCCAAAAGCGGTACCCAGGGTTCGAATCCCTGTCTCTCCGCAAGATTTTGGATGAAATCCGAACTTTCTTTGAACAAAATCCGCAAGCGGATTATAAACAAAATTGACAGGATTTATCCTCGTTTATTTAGTAAAAATTATCGCAGTGTGCACCTGCAATATTTAGTTCTAAGAAAAGCGGCCAAATCATTTCATAATTAAATATTTTTCATCCTTGTTTCTTATTCCCATTTTATAAAACGATCATGATCAAATCATATATTGTATGGGTATAAGCTGTGATGCCGTATCCACGAAAAATGTAAAGTAGCGATAGAAACAGTCCGGCGCCAAAACGCAAAATGAAAGTCTTGAGATAAAAAACCTCACCAAAAGGACCTATATAATGAAATATGGCAAAAATAAATGCCGCTCCGATCATTGCCAGCGAAATAGCCAGCGCTTCCGGTAGTTTTAGTATATCCTTTAAGAAAAACAGAAATCCGGTGATTAAAATTACCCGGAAAATGAATTCCTCATAGACTCCGGCGCCCAGCGCCAGAACGATCATCTCGCGAGTCGTTTGACCGCTTCCAGACAACATTAGAATGCCACCGATCTGAGTTATACCGAAATACATAACCAACGCATATAAAATGCTTTCCAAAGTCATCAGGATAAAAAATCGAGGTTCGAAATTCGGCTTTTTCTTGCCTCTAAAATTGAAGTGATAGGCGATCATTAAAGCCAGTAAAACTACTAATCCAACTACATAAAAGCCATAGACGTTAAAAATCGCGAAAAATTGCCGAAATAATACATCCGCTCCATTCCGCAATCCGATAATATCTGAGTGATTGAAAGTAAATATTAAAATTTCATAGGCGAATAATAATGGCAGAGCGAAAATAATGCTATAAAATGGATTTTTAGCATAGTTCCAATACCTTTTTAGAATTGACATCTCAATTTAACCTAAGAATTTTTGACCAGAAAAACGACCGGAATCCATTTGGGTTGATTAATGTTCCATTTTCAGGACGGCGAGAAAAGCTTCTTGTGGAACCTCGACCCGCCCGATTTGCTTCATGCGCTTCTTGCCCTCTTTTTGCTTTTCGAGGAGTTTGCGTTTGCGAGTAATATCGCCGCCATAACATTTGGCGGTCACATTTTTGCGCAGGGGACCTTTCGATTCGCGGGCAATGACTTTGGAACCGATGGTAGCTTGAACCACCAATTCGAACATCTGGCGCGGGATTAGTTCCTTAAGTTTGGCGCAGAGATTACGACCGTGAGCATAGGCTTTATCGCGATGAACGATAAATGACAACGCATCAACCGGTTCGCCGGAAATTAAAATGTCAACTTTCACTAGGTCACCGGCTCGGTATCCAATTGGCTCGTAATCGAAGGAGGCATAACCGCGCGATACTGACTTGAGTTTATCGTAAAAATCGAAAACGATTTCAGCTAAGGGCAATTCATACTGAATTTGCACTTTCGTAATGTCGAGATATTTAGTTGTCTTGTAAATGCCACGTTTATCCTGACAAAGTTTCAGGACGTTCCCCAGGTAGGTGGTTGGTACGATAATTTCAGCCTGTACGTATGGCTCGTGTATTTCGGCAATCTCGCCCATTGCCGGCATTTTGGTTGGATTATCTATTTCGATAAGTTCGCCGGTTTTCAGTAAAGCCTGATACTCGACATTCGGCATCGTGGTTATCAAATTCAGGTTGAATTCGCGTTCCAGACGCTCCTGAACGATTTCCATATGTAATAGTCCCAGATAGCCACAGCGGAAGCCAAAGCCGAGCGCCGTTGAAGTTTCCGGTTCGAATATCAAGCTGGAGTCATTCAGTTTCATCTTCTCCAGCGATGAACGCAAATCTTCGAAATCTTCAGCCGCTACCGGATACAGACCGCTAAAAACTACCGGCTTAATAACCCGATAGCCGGGCAGAGGCTCGCTCGCCGGATTATTTTTCAGGGTAATGGTGTCACCGACCTTAATATTCGAAATATCTTTGACTCCAGCGACCAAGTAACCGACTTCGCCAGAACTTAATTTTTCAGTTTTTTGCCTTTGCATTTTGAATATGCCGACTTCCGAAACCTCGTGGGTGGAGTTGTTCGCATAGAACCGAATCCAATCACCCGGACGCACCTCACCCTCAAAAACTCGGATATAAGAAATGGCACCGCGAAATGAGTCAAAAACCGAATCGAATATCAAGGCTCTCAGCGGTTTGTCCGGTTCGTATTTAGGTGGTGGAATGCGCTTAATGATTGCTTCGAAAATTTCTTCAATTCCAACACCGCTCTTAGCGCTGGTCAGGATTATTTCGTTTTCATCACAGCCGATCAAATCAATAATTTGACGTTTGGCTTCCGGAATCATTGCTCCCGGCAAATCTATCTTATTTATTACTGGAATAATAGCCAGGTCGTTTTCGATGGCGAGATAAGCATTGCTGACTGTTTGAGCTTCAACTCCTTGGGAGGCATCTACCAAAAGCAAAGCGCCTTCACAAGCCGCCAGACTCCGCGATACTTCATAGGAAAAGTCCACGTGTCCCGGAGTATCAATCAAATTCAAAATATAGTTTTTACCATCGGGAGCGTGATAATTCATCTGGATCGGATGGCTCTTGATGGTAATACCGCGTTCGCGTTCCAAGTCCATATTATCCAGGACTTGATCTTTCATTTCTCGTCGGCTGATAGTACTGGTAAATTCGAGCATCCGATCGGCCAGAGTTGATTTCCCATGGTCAATGTGAGCGATAATGCAAAAGTTACGAATATTCAATTCCACGTCGGAGAATTTACGGCAGATACAGCCTGATTAACAAAAATTCCAATATAATTTTTAATGTATTTTAAAAAATTCGGATTTCGGTAATAATAAAAATCCTAAATTTCCGAGGTTTAGAATAAGGAGAATTTAAATGTCGCATGTGGTAGTTCCGGAAGCCGAAGCACTTCTGGACAAGGAAATCAAAGTTCTCGATCACGGATTTATTCGTCTAGTGGACTATATGGGAGGCGACAGTCGGATTGTGCAAAGCGCTCGGGTTTCATATGGCAAGGGAACCAAATCGGTGCGAGAAGACGAGGCGCTCATTGATTACTTAATGCGTCACCAGCATACTTCGCCTTTCGAGCAGGTGGTTTTAACATTTCATTGCAAAATGCCAATTTTCATTGCTCGACAATGGATTCGCCATCGCGCGGCACGCGTCAATGAGATTTCTGGACGTTATAGCGTTATGGAGGACGAATTTTATCTCCCTGAGGAAACCGCTATTCAATATCAAAATAAAGACAATCGCCAAGGACGCGATCCGCAGGAAGTACCTGTTCATCTAAGGCAGAAAGTTCTGAACATTCTAGCCAAAGGCCAGCAAGTGGCTTATGACGACTATCAAAAAATGTTAGCTGACGATATTGCGCGAGAATTGGCGCGCATAAATCTGCCGCTTTCATTATATACTCAATGGTACTGGCAGATTGACCTCCATAATCTTTTCCACTTTCTGGAATTGCGGATGGATGAACACGCCCAGTGGGAAATACGACAATACGCTAATGTAATAGCCGATATTACGCGGGCAGTTGCACCGCTGGCATTCAGGGCTTTCGAAACGCATGTTGTCAAGGCCGTTCGATTCTCTGGCTCGGAAATTCAGGCTTTAGCCGCGAATTTGCGCGGTCAGGAACACGACTTGAAAGGTAGTCGCAAAATCGAATACGAAGCCAAACTGCGTAAAATTATCGGTAACCCGGGCGGGGAATAATAATATCTATTGTTTACGAAATCAAGTCGTTTCTAATAATAAAAATAATGGATTAGCAAGTACTGATGCAGGTTAAAATAATTGGAATACATTTGCAAAATAATCGAGTGATACTAAATTAACCGGTTAACTTGATTATTTTTATTTAGAAAAGGCTGTGCTGTTATGAGTAAATTTCAATCGAAAATTTTCGATAATAAAATCGTTATAGGCGTTCGAGACTGGGTTGCCGAGGACGTTGAGGAACTCCTGCAGAGTGAAATTTTCAAGGATTTACTGAATCGTTTCCTCGATCGCCTGGAAAAGAAGCAGTCGCCCCTGCTGGATATTTTCGGGCATTATCCGATAGATGACAATGATCGTAGAATTCTTTATGAAACATTATGTTATCTTACCAAATTGGAGAGTAAACTGGTTCCGAATATTGTTTCTGATAGCCAACGATTATTCGCCGACCGGCATTTGCTGAATGAATTCGTCGAACAATTGTACAATTACTGGCGCAGTTTCGACCGTTTTATCCTTTGTGATTCAACCGGCGATAATTTCGACAAACGACCATATCGCACTTTTAATCTGACTGTCGAACGATTGACCCATTTGGTTCGTCAGGCTTATCGCGATATTCAGGAAAATATTACCGCCCAACACCCGCGAGTTTACCGACAGGTGCATGCCGGGGCAGAAGTAGCCACAATTGCAGTCGAATCTCATAGTTCGCGTTTTAAAGCCGAGTATAGCCAGTTAGGCTCTATCTCGGTAATCCGACAAGTCTTGATTTATCCACCGCTGATTCTAGAACCACCAATGAACAAGCGCAAAGGTGAATTTATTGAAGTTACCGAAAACCCGATCAAGTCGGTGCAATTCAATACTCAGGAATGGCTCTGCTATCCGGCTAAAGTTGGCTCGCTGATTGTTTATGTCTATTTTCACGAGTCGTTTTACGAGTTGGGATTCGCCCTTTGTAATCTTTTCGAGCTGGCGAATGATCGGGATCTTCGTCGGAAACCGGATGGTATTTTTTTGTATGGAGTGCCGGAAGAAAACCTGCGCCATTTAGCCGACTTTCCGACAGTTTTTTACGAAGATAAAGCCAACGACCTATTCGTCGGCGCGGTACCGCGCGGGAATGAATTTGGTTATTTTGGCTATCTTAAAAAAATGATCTTGACTCTACATAACTTGAGGGTGATGCAGAAAGGACATTTGCCTTTCCATGGAGCTTTCGTGCAAATTTTGCTGAAAAATGGAACTCAGGCTAATGTACTGATGGTCGGCGATACCGGTGCTGGTAAATCCGAAACATTAGAGGCTTTACGCTGTCTCGGTGATGAATATATTAAAGACTTGACCATCATTGCCGATGATATGGGCTCGCTGGTTATTCAAGATCAAGTTGTAAAAGCTTATGGCACTGAAATCGGAGCTTTCCTGCGACTGGATGATTTGCAACCCGGCTATGCTTTTGGACAGCTAGACCGGGCTATCATTATGAATGCCAGCAAAACTAACGCTCGCATTGTCCTGCCGGTTACTTCTTATGAAAATATCATTAAGGGCGTACCGGTTGATTATATTTTCTATGCTAATAATTATGAAAATGTTGATGCCGACCATCCCGTAATTGAAAAATTTACCACTCCCGATGAGGCTTTATACGTTTTCCGGGAAGGTACGGTTATGAGTAAAGGGACAACTACTACCACCGGATTGGTCCATAGCTATTTCGCCAATATTTTTGGACCGGCTCAGCGGAAAGCCATTCATGATAAAATTGCGCGGCGTTACTTTGTTCATTTTTTTGAACATAAGGTTTTCGTTGGGCAATTGCGAACGCGGCTTGGGGTTGTGGGATTTGAGATTGAGGGTCCGAAAATTGCCGCTGAGGAGTTGCTAAAAATTTTGTTAACTCCATCCAACTAATAGTTTTAATTTTTTAAGCCAAATACTTAATAGATTGAAGTTAGATCGAAAATTAAAATAGAATCAAAAAAACTTCTTGACTGCAAAATAGAATTTGTTTAAAATTATCACGTATTTTTAGATAATTATAGATAGTATGCGAATGCAAATGAACATAAACTGGTGGTGGCAAATGATGGATAAGTGTCATTTTCTCAGGTTTATATATGAGTAAATAAAGAATAAATATACATAAAAATTATGAAACCCGCCTGAGAAATGACCGGCGGGTTTTTCATTTTATAAGGAAAAAGCAAAACGAGAGAAATATGAATTATGAGGATTTTGAAAAATTAGCCAGGCCGGGTTTGATTATTCCCGTTTATAGGAAATTCAATGCCGACTTTATCACGCCCGTCATTGCTTACCTAAAACTACGTGAAGCCGGGAAACATTCCTTTTTACTGGAAAGTGTCATTAAAGGCGAACAGTTAGGGCGTTATTCATTCCTAAGTCAGGAGCCTTATTTAATTTTGAAATGCCGCGATGACAAGACGATTTCAATCGCCGACCATAGAAGTAAAATTCACAGAGAAAATTTCTTCACTATTCTGCAACAGCAGTTAAAAGATTATGAACTTCTGAAGATTGAAAACTTGCCGCGTTTTACCTGTGGAGCGGTCGGATATATCGGTTACGAAATGGCAGGTCAGATCGAAAAATTGCCGAAGCCCAAGCGCGATGTAATCGGAAGCGACGACGCTCTGCTTGGCTTTTACAATCAGCTGGTGGCTTTCGATCATTTGAAAAATGAAGTCATTCTGATCGCTAATGTTTTTATTGACAATGACAGTGATGTTAGACAGTTGTATCTCGAAGCCCAAAACCGTCTGGATTGTCTGCAAGCAAGATTAAATCGCAGCTATGAAGGTGAACTGAGATTTGCGGCCGATCTGGCGAGCGAGGAAGCCAATTTTACCAAAAGTGATTTTATGACTGCCGTTGAGCAGGCTAAGGAATATATTCTGGCAGGCGATATTTTTCAAGCCGTGATTTCTCAGCGTTTTTCGATGGCTTATTCCGGCGATGTTTTTCAAGTCTATCGGGCATTGCGCAACATTAATCCATCGCCATATATGTTTTTTCTGGACTTTTTGGATTATCAGGTAATCGGTTCCTCACCGGAACCTTTGATCCGGGCTCAGGATAATGAGCTGGAAATCATTCCAATCGCCGGAACTCGTCAGCGAGGGACAACCTCCGCTGAAGATGATCGCCTGGAGGCTGAACTACTGAATGATCCCAAAGAGCTGGCTGAACATGTTATGCTGGTGGATTTAGCCCGTAATGACCTCGGCCGGGTAGCGACATTCGGCACTGTTAAAGTCAATGATTTTAAAACTATTCAAAAATATTCGCACGTTATGCACATCATTTCTCAAGTGCGCGGTCATTTGCGTGATGGCTTGACTGTGGTAGATGCCTTTAAGTCGGCTTTTCCAGCCGGAACGGTTTCCGGCGCGCCTAAAATTCGGGCAATGGAAATTATTAATGAACTTGAACCGGAAAAGCGCGGAATTTACTCCGGAGCTATCGGTTATTTCAATTATGGTGGCAATCTGGATTTGTGTATCGGCATCCGCACCATCGTCGCCGGTCGGAAACGACTATATTACCAGAGTGGAGCGGGAATCGTCGCGGATAGCCAGCCCGAAAATGAATACCAAGAAACTCTCAATAAATGCCAGGCTCTCCGACAGGCAATAGAACAAGCTAGTGGAGGAATCAATGATTTTATTCATAGATAACTATGATTCTTTCACTTATAACCTTGTGGATTACATTGGTCAACTGCACAACGATGTGCTAGTCGTGAGAAATGACCAAATAAATGTTGCGGAGATCGAAAACTTAAAACCGGATGGGATTGTCATTTCTCCGGGACCCGGTCGGCCGGAACAAGCCGGATTTTCCTGTCAGATAATTCAAACTTATTGCCATAAAATTCCTATTCTGGGAGTATGCCTCGGATTACAGGCGATCGCTCAGATATTCGGGGCTAATATCGTTCGGGCACCCTTTCCAGTGCATGGCAAGGCTTCGATTGTCGAACATAACGGTCAGGGAATTTTTCAAGGAATGACTTCGCCCATGACGGCCGGTCGCTATCACTCACTGATAATTGAGCGTGAATCTTTGCCGGAATGCTTTACGATCACAGCTGAAAGCAGTGATCATCTCATAATGGCAATTGCTCACCGCAAATTTCCCCTCTTCGGAGTCCAATTTCATCCCGAATCGGTATTGACCCTAAATGGAATGCAAATACTACGCAACTGGGTAAAGATTGCGGACAAATTTAAAAATAATACAGAAGAGGTGTAATATGATCAAAGAATATCTTGAGAAAATAAGTCAATGTGAAGACCTTACTCGCCAGGAAGCCGCTACGGCTTTGCAAATGTTGATTGATAATCAGTTGACTGCCACCGAAATCGGTGCTCTATTATTTGGATTGCGCACGAAAGGCGAATCAGTAGAGGAAATCCTGGGATTCGTTGACACGATGCAAGCCAATATGGTGGCGGTCGCAATTGATGATCCAGATGCCATTGATGTTTGTGGCACGGGAGGTGATCAGAGTCATTCATTTAATGTTTCAACGACCGCGGCTTTTGTGGTGGCGGCTGGTGGAGTTACCGTTGCCAAGCATGGTAATCGCTCGGTCTCCAGCAAAGCCGGCTCCGCGGATGTTCTGGAAAAGTTGGGCGCCCGGATTGATCTTTCTCCGGAAAATACTCGCAGATGTCTGAATGAAATCGGGATCAGTTTTTTATTTGCGCCGATGTATCATCCGGCAATGAAAGCCGTAGCTCCGCACCGTCGAAACTTAGGAATTCGCACGATTTTCAATATGCTTGGACCATTGATAAACCCAGCCAATTTAAAGCGGCAATTGATTGGGACATACAATCTGGAAACCGCCGCCAAAACAGCGGCTGTTTTGAGACAACGGTGTTATAAAAAAGCATGTGTGGTGCATAGCGAGGAAGGCTTTGACGAAGCATCGCCGTTCGCCGGTAATCGGGTATTTGAAGTTGACATTGCTCGACCGGATATTTACGAATATTTTTACCGAGCGGAAAAATGTTCCCAAAACCTGAACAGTTATCAGCTGGTGCAAGGCGGGGATGCCGAGAAAAACGCGCGGATAACTTTGGAAATATTAAATGGAAGGCGAGGCTATCCGCGTGAAATGACGGCTTTGAATGCGGCTTTTGGTCTTTATGTCGCCGGTAAAGTCGACAATATTCCTGATGGAATATTCCTTGCCGAAGAACTTATCGACAGCGGCAAAGCCTTGCAGAAACTGAATCAGTTTATCGAAATGAGTAGCAAACTCGCTAATTAAACGAAGAGATATGAATTGGCTTGATACTATCGTCGCTCATAAAAAGCAGGAATTAATAGACGCTAAGAAAGCCGTCCCGCTGGAATTTTATCAAGCTCAAATTGGAGACAATTGCTCCAACCATAGCTTGCTTAGAACGATAAAACAGCAAGGGGGTTTTCATTTCATCGGCGAAGTTAAAAGGGCTTCACCGTCTCGAGGAATTATCAATTCTGATTTCGATCCGCTTCAGCGGGCGAAATGCTATGCGAAAGGGGGAGCAAGTGCTATTTCCATTCTGACGGACTCGCAATTCTTTATGGGTAATTTGGCTGATTTGCAAGTTATTCGAGAACAGATTGACTTGCCGCTTCTGCGTAAGGATTTTATCGTTGACCCTTATCAGATTTATGAATCTCGTTATTATCAAGCCAATATTGTCTTGCTGATTGCTCGGATTCTATCGCCAAAGCAAATTACCCAATTTTGCGAGTTAGCAACGAAACTGGCTCTGGAAGTTTTATTGGAATTGGCAACCGAGAACGATTTAGTAAAAATTCCGTCTAATCATTCCAATTTAATTCTGGCGATCAACAACCGTGATCTGGCAAATTTTGAAGTGGATTTGAATAATTCCTTCCGTCTGAAGCCCCTTTTACCTGATGATATACCGGTCATCAGTGCCAGCGGAATAAGTAACACCGACGAGTGTGTACGACTTTTTAAAAACGGCTTTGCCGGTGCATTAATTGGCGAATCATTAATGCGTGATCGCGAACCGGATAGTTTATTGAAGAAGTTCAGGAGTGCAATCGCTAATGCCGGTTAAATTGAAAATCTGCGGGATTACGTCGCTGGAGGATGCTTTACTTGCCGCTCAACTTGGTGCCGATTGGCTGGGATTTAATTTTTATCCCGCAAGTCCGCGCTACATTGCACCGGAACTCGCCGCCGAAATTATTAAGGTGCTTCCGAGGACGGTTGAGAGTGTCGGTGTATTGGTAAAACCTTTTCTGGAAGAAGCTCGCAAAATTATCACAATCACCGGAGTTCAGCGCTTGCAGATTTACGAGCCGCAGGATTTCAATGACTATTCCCAATTAGGAGTGCCGGTAATAGCTTGTTACCGTTGTAAAAATGGTAAAATAACCGAATTAAATTATGCGTCGGCTGATATGGTTTTGCTGGATAATTATGCGGAAAGTATTTTTGGGGGAACCGGCCAAGCCTTTAATTGGCGTTGGATTCCGACCGAACTGGAACGAAAGAAACTGGTGCTGGCAGGCGGGATAGATACCACTAACATCTTGGAAGCTTTAGAAATGATTGGTCCAGCCGTAATTGACGTAGCCAGCGGAAGTGAATCAAAGCCCGGTCACAAAGATCCGGAAAAGATCAAGACATTAGTTAGTCAAATTAGAATATTTAATCAGAGAAAGGACAATTAATTCAATGGAAAAAGGATATTTTGGCGAATATGGCGGACAGTATGTTCCGGAAATCCTGCGTCCGGCATTGGTCGAATTGGAAGAAATATATTTAGCGCTTAAAGATGATCCCGATTTTCAAAAACGGTTAAACGTTGAGTTGCACGATTACGCCGGTCGTCCAACACCTTTATATTTTGCCGAAAATCTGACTCGCCATTATGGTCAGGCTAAAATTTATTTGAAACGTGAGGATTTGAATCATACCGGCGCTCATAAAATCAACAATGCCATTGGGCAGATTCTTCTGGCGCAAGCAATGCATAAGAAGCGCATCATCGCCGAGACTGGCGCCGGTCAGCATGGCGTTGCCGTTGCGACTGTGGCGGCGCGAGCCGGTCTGGAATGCTGTATTTACATGGGAGCAGAAGATATTCAACGCCAATATCCCAATGTGCGACGTATGCAACTTCTGGGGGCCGAAGTCCGTCCGGTTCATAGCGGGACAGCCACTTTGAAAGATGCTACGAACGAAGCCTTGCGGGATTGGCTGGCTAATGTAAAATCTACTCATTATATAATCGGTTCGGTAGTCGGACCACATCCGTTTCCCACGATTGTGCGTGACTTTCAGAAAATTATTGGCGAGGAAACACGCGAACAAATTGTCGAGAAAACTGGTCGTTTGCCGGACTACATTCTGGCTTGTGTTGGCGGCGGGAGTAACGCCATGGGTATTTTTTATCCGTTTATTTCTGATACCGCTGTCAATTTAATCGGAGTAGAAGCCGCTGGAGAAGGACTTGCCAGTGGCAAACATTCGGCGACACTGAGTTGTGGCTCACTCGGTATTTTTCATGGAATGAAATCCTTCGTACTTCAAAATAATGACGGCCAGATTCAATTGCCCTATTCGCTCTCAGCCGGATTGGACTATCCGGGCGTCGGTCCAGAGCATTGTCATCTTAAGGATAGTGGGCGAGTCAAGTATTATGCTGTAACTGATACTGAAGCTTTAGCCGCGGTAGAGCTTTTATGCCGACTGGAAGGCATCATACCAGCGCTTGAATCCGCGCATGCTCTCGCTTATCTTGAATATCTTTTGCCACAGACTCATAGTCGGGAATCCGTAGTGGTGAACCTGAGCGGTCGAGGCGATAAAGATCTGGAAACATATCTCAAATATTTGGAAAGGCGGTAAGGAAATCCAATGAGCACCAGATTAAATCAAATTCTAAAAAGTAAAAAAGAAAAACAGGAAAAATGTCTCTCGATTTTTCTCACAGCCGGTTTCCCGGAGAAAAATTGTACTCCTGAGATAATTTTAACCCTAGCCGCAAGCGGGGTGGACTTTATCGAGTTGGGAATTCCGTTTTCCGATCCTATCGCCGACGGTCCAGTCATTCAGAAAGCTTCCGATAAAGCCCTGGCAAATGGGGTTGACTTGGAGCAAGTTCTCGATATAGTGGCCACGGTCAGAAAATTTTCAGATATTCCAATTATTTTAATGGGTTATCTAAACCCCATTTATCAAATGGGCTTAGCAAAATTTATTAAAAGTGCCCACAATGTAGGAGTTGATGGGCTAATTCTACCGGATTGGCCTATGGAAGAAAGTCAGCGGTACCGGGATGAATTGAGCAAAGCCGACCTGGATTTGATTCATTTAATAGCTCCGAATACTCCTGCTGAGCGCATTCGGCAAATTGACGAAATCAGTACCGCTTTTATTTACTGTGTGGCTTACACCGGCGTTACCGGTCAGGATAACCGACCAACTCCCGAGACAATCGCATTTTTCAATCATTTAAAGCAGACTCTCCGGCATCCTTGGCTGATCGGTTTTGGCGTTAAAAGTCATGAGGATTTCCAAACTTACACTCACTATGCCGACGGGGTGATTATCGGCTCAGCCTTCATTAATTTGCTGGAAAATACACCCGAAAATAATCGCCTTGCCGCTTGTCGCACGTTTGTCCAAAATATAATAAACTCACCATCACAATGTACTTGATGACCTTAGCAGAAAATTATGCTGTATATTTATACATAAATTATACAAAATAATAAGAGAATATTCATAAATATTTAAAGTAGTCCGCCAATAATCTGGGTAAAATTTATTATATTATTACGCTTTTTTGGCTGAAAGGATTATATGAAAATTGTAAAAAGCTACGCCGAGATTAACCAGAAGATAAAAAACCGTCAGGCAGTTGTGATGACGGCGGAGGAGATAAAGAGCTTTATTCGGGAACAGGGTATTAAAAGTGTTTTGGAGAAAGTTGATGTTGTCACGACTGGTACTTTTGGAGCAATGTGTTCTTCCGGAGCATTTTTGAATTTTGGTCATACTGACCCGCCCTTAAAAATGGAAAAAGTGAAAATTAACGACGTTCCAGCATACGGTGGTTTAGCGGCGGTGGATGCTTATATCGGTGCTACCGAGCGTTCCCAAAAATCGAATGGTCATTACGGCGGAGGCCACGTCATAGAGGATATGGTAGCCGGCAAAAATCTCGTCTTAGAAGCCGAAGGCAAACCTACTGATTGTTATCCGCTTGATTCCATTGTAACTGAATTTACGCTCAAAGACCTTAATCAGGCTGTTCTGCTCAATCCACGTAATGCTTATCAACGTTACAATGCCGCGGCTAATTCGACTGATCGTATTATTTACACCTATATGGGAAGATTACTGCCACGGCTCGGTAATGTCACCTACTCCGGCGCGGGTGAACTGTCGCCTCTTAATAATGACCCGAATTTTTTGGCGATCGGTCTGGGAACACGTATTTTCCTAGGCGGCGGCGTAGGATATGTAATTGATTCGGGCAGTCAGCACAGTCCAGAAACAGGTTTTGCCAATTTAATGGTCAAGGGCGATTTGAAACTTATGCGTCCCGAATATCTACGCGGAGCTTATGTCTATGGCTATGGCTGTACCCTGTTCGTTGGGATTGGCGTGCCGATTCCACTTCTGAATGAAGAAATCGCTCGTTCGGTTGCCATAACCGATGATGAACTCAGGGTAAATATTGTGGATTACGGAATTCCACGATTGAAACGTCCAATCCTAAGAACCGGAGTTACATACCGGGAGCTCAAATCCGGTCAAGTAGAAATTGAGGGCAAGCCGGTTCCTACGGGTTCGCTTTCCAGTCTGTTTATGGCTCGCAAAATTGCTAATGAATTGAAAAATTGGATTTTAAGCGGCAATTTTATCCTGACTGAAGCGGTCGAGCCGATTCCCAAAATTGGAAAGGCCAAACAATTAGCCGTCCGGACACCGAAAAAATCACAGCCACCAACGGTAACCAACCAGAAACATTCCAAAGAAATCCAAATTGACCATTCTCGTTGTATTCTTTGTGAATTGTGTATCGCCCAGTGCCCGGAGAAGGCTATTTATCTAAATGAAAACAATCAAATAACTATTGACCGAGCTAAATGCAATCTGTGTCGTATCTGCACTAAAGTTTGTTCAGTTGGCTGTCTGGAATAAAGTAAAGCAAGAGATGAACCAAACAGCGACCTTCCGATATAAAAATACAATTGCCCGCATCACGGGCGAGCCTGAATTGGTTAAAATTGCTGAAGATGAAATTATCCATTGTTATACAGAAATTGAAAACTATATCTCCAACGATCCAATTTTTAAAGCGACGTTGAAGCCCTATAAAGTCCCGAACGAAGCCAGTAAAATTATACGGGAAATGGCGACTGCCGGAGCTATGTGCGGAGTCGGTCCGATGGCGGCAGTAGCCGGGGCAATTGCTAAATATGCAGTTCTGGCGATGCAAAAAGCCGGTGCTACCTTTGCTATCGTTGATAACGGCGGTGATATCGCAATTCTAAATGACCGGCCAGTAGTGGTTGGGATCTACAGTGGACCGGCTGTAATTCACGATATAGGCTTGCGAATTCCGGTGCATTCTACGCTAACCAGCGTCTGTACTTCATCCGGGGTGATCGGACATGCACTAAGCTTCGGGAAGTCGCACGCCAGCGTCATTCTCGCTGACGATCCGGTGTTAGCGGACGCCGCCGCGACTGCTTTAGGAAATCGCATCCGTGAAAAAGATAAATTTGAAATTGAAAATGCGATGAATGAGGTACTGAAATTCGGTGTAGCCGGATGTATCGTAATTATTGAAGATTATGTTGGATTTGCGGGAGAAATCCCAGAAATTTGCCGCGTTGAAATGAGTGAAAGTATGATTGCCAAATGAAGGAATTTGAATCGGTATGAAAGTATTGAAATTCGGTGGTGCCAGTTTGAAAGATAAAAACGCCTATGCGGAAACAATCCGTATTTTAGCGGAGGATAAAGAACCGAAGGCAGTCGTTCTATCAGCAATTTATGGCATGACCGATTGGTTGGAAACTACAATCCGTGAGGCTCACGCCAACGAGCAATCCATCGAAAATACCACAACTAAGATCAGAGCCTGGCATGCTAAAATATTAACCGACTTAGTTACCGATCCGACTATGATATCGGACTGTATGAATGAATTAGAAGAGCGGATTCAGAAACTCGAACGCCTGCTTTATGGTCTGGCTTATACCGAAGAAATGACCCCTCAGCTTTACGCTCTGATTATGAGCTTTGGTGAACGGCTATCGGTAATTTTGTCGGCGACGATTTTTAAGGCTCATGGCATTCCGGCTCAGTATTTAGAGTCTGATAAAATTGGAATTGTCACCGACGATTCCTTTACCAGTGCTACCGCATTGTTGCCAATAGTTCGTAAAAATTTGCCATCGCATGTCTATCCATTGCTTGAAAAAGGCATTACGCCGCTGATTACCGGATTCTTTGGGGTTAATAAAAACGGCAAGGTTACCCTCTTTGGCCGAAATAGTTCCGACTACAGCGCGGCGGTCATTGCCCAAGGTTTGAAAGCCGACCGTTTAGAAATCTGGAAAGATGTGGATGGATTTATGACCGCCGATCCAAAGATTGTGCCGACGGCGACCTTAATTGATAAATTATCCTACTACGAAGCGGCTGAGCTTTCCTACTTCGGTGCTAAAATATTACATCCGCGCACAGTCGAGCCGTTGATTCACGACTCGATTCCATTAGTAATTCGTAATATTTATCATCCGGAGATTGAAGGCACCGAAATTTGTGCTAAAGAAATTCTCAATACGGCAATTATTAAAAGTGTTACTTATAATAAAAACATTTCGGTTTTACGGATAAAAGGCGCTGGTGTTGGTTATAAACCGGGCGTTATTTCCGAAATCGGCAGTCGCTTAGCCGCCTGTGGAGTTAATATTTACTCGATTATTACCTCGCAGACCTGTATTAATTTGCTGATTGACCGCAAAGATTCTAAAGTCGGCTATAAAGCTCTCCAAGTTTTGAAAGACGGATTGATTGATTCGATCGAGCATTGCGATGATGAAGTCGTCGTAGCGGCAGTTGGCGCGGGATTGAAACAGACACCCGGTTTAGCCGCGAAAATTTTCAGTGCTATTGCTGGCCAAAATATTAACATCGAAATGATTTCATTGGGCGCTTCGGATGTAGCGACCTATTTCATCGTCAAAGAGCCTTGTTTAGTGCCGGCAGTCAATGCTTTGCATACAGCTTTTTTTACCAATTCTATTAATTAAAGGGAAAAAATTGAAATCGAACAGTCAGTTAAAGTCCAAAATCCCAGTTGGTATTCTGGGTGCCACCGGTAGCGTCGGACAAAAATTCATCGAACTATTGACAGAACACCCCTGGTTTGAAATTGCTGCTTTAGCGGCTTCAGATCGCTCGGCTGGCAAAACTTATCGTGATGCCGCTCATTGGTTTATGGCTAAGCCTTTACCAGACAACGTTGCGAAGATGATAGTAAAAAATTGTGAGCCAAATCTACCCTGCCGCATTGTTTTTTCCGGGCTGGATGCTTCCGTGGCAGGAGAAATTGAAACTGATTTTGCTAAGGCCGGGTATATTGTAATTTCCAATTCACGCAATCATCGCTATGACCCCGATGTGCCGATTCTGGTACCGGAAGTCAATTCCGATCACTTGGCAATTATCGCTACTCAGAAATATGGACGAGGTGCGATTATCACCAATCCGAATTGCGCCGCGACCGGTCTGGTTGTAGCTCTCAAACCTTTACTCGATCAATTTGGACTTTCGGCCGTTAATGTTGTTACTATGCAAGCGATTTCCGGTGCTGGTTATCCGGGCGTCGCCAGCTTGGACATTGTGGATAATGTTATCCCATTTATCAGCGGTGAAGAAGCGAAATTAGAAAGTGAACCCCAAAAGATACTCGGGAAATACCTTGATGGGCATATCGAACCAGCCCAATTTATCATTAGCGCGGCTTGCAATCGTGTTGCCGTCGTTGATGGTCATACGGAATGCGTTTCAGTTAAATTGGAACGAAAACCGACTGCTGAAGAGATCATCGCGGCCTGGCGTGAATTCAAGGGTGAACCGCAACGTTTGAAACTGCCAAGCGCACCGGAAAAGCCGCTTTGCTATTTTGAAGAAAGCAGTTATCCGCAACCGAGATTACATCGCCTTCTGGAAAACGGTATGACCGTTAGTCTCGGTCGTCTGCGGGAGTGTCCCATCCTCGATTATAAGTTTGTGATGTTATCACATAATACGGTTCGGGGTGCAGCTGGTGGAGCCATTCTCAATGCCGAACTTTTTATTGCCAAAGGCGGGTTGGAAAAACTTAGGTAGGGTTTTCTGAAAAATCACAATTACGGTAAAACCGGTATAATTTCTTGATTAGTCGCTATCAATTTCCCATTGACCATAATTTCTGCCCGTTTTTTTACCATATCTTTTAGAGACAATAAAAACTGCCTTGCCGGTTTGGCAATAAGGCGCAAAGCAGTTGCCATATTCATCGAGAGTAGCGCCATGGCTATCCAGTTTTCACTGGTTGCTTTAGTCCTGGCTCATTACTCCTCCTAATCCATAGCAATCAGGCCCATATTTTCGTTATAGGCATCCCACTTCAATCGATCTAAAAATACATACCCTGCAACTACACTTACTGATATTTTAGCACCAAATTCAACCTCCGCATTGGCTTTCCCCCCTTCTCTTGCGAGTCTTTGACTGTCTCCAACTCTGCTTATGCTCGGCTTCTATTTGCTCGTATTCTCTCACTTTCTGAATGAATATCTCATTGATGGCCTCAATCGTCCAGGCTGGCGCAAGCGCCTCCGAATAGTCACAAATAAGGAAGGATCAAAGCAGGGCTTGAATTGATAACTCGAATAGCCTAAAAAGTATTGCAAATAAGGATTCTCCTGAATCTCCTGGATCGTCTCCTCATCACTTAATTGCTTGAAGTGCTTAATAATCAATGCACCTATGGCTACTCGTGGCTTTATGGACATACGCCCAAAATCTCGACACAGTTGCTTAGTGTATTTCCCATAGAGTTCCTGCCACGGTACCATCTCAGCTAAACCTATCCAGCGATTGTTTGGATCAAGGTGATCGAAAAAAGGCGAGGTGAATTTTACAATCTTAGTTTGATTGGGGTCTTCATAATTTACCATTTAGGGCTCCAAATTGATTTGTTAAATGCATAGGTTTTGTCAAATATCACCCTAAATATATACATTTATATCAAATATAGAAAGCGATAAATATCTGTTATTACAATATATTAGATACTTTTTCAGGAAGCCCTATTAACTATATCTTTTGGTCTTAAGATATTATTTTATAACTCGTTATTTATTTAATTTGTTAAATATCGGAAATTGTTAAACCTTTTTTCAGAGAAAGGCAACAATACCGAGTTCAAGTTTTACTTTTGATATTTTTCGGTTAACATCACTGATTCCAGTTGTATAATTACAACCCAAGTCTAAAAATACTTTCTGGTTAAGTTTCAGCAAATATCCTGCTTCTATAAGCAAATCATTGCGCGCTGGAATATTATTCCATCTTTTATATACGAATGACGAACCTATATAGAAACTTCGAAGAAAATACTTCGCTCCCAAACCAAGCCCTAAATCGCTATCCGGGTTACTACCCCAGTCTTTCGGATAGATATAAACAGAGGTAAGTCCTATAATTTGCAGAGAAAAATTATTCAGGATAAAGTAGTTACATTCCGGTTGGATTCCGAAAATAGAGATTTGCGCTTCCTTGTTCCAATAATTGCGTTCGTAGGAGACCGAGCCTCCGAGACTAGTATCTCCCGCCTTAAATTGTGCTAAAAGAGAGGCAAAACAGAATAATAAGCATCCAAGAATTTTCCGGGTCATTATGATTTTTCCTTATTAAATAATACCGACAGATTAAATTTTTTTATACCAATACCCCAGGATCCATCTAACCGCATAAAGGAGAACCAGACGATTAGCAAGTCATCAACTGCCACACCGCTACTACGGTAGATACGATCACAGGGACCTAAAAAAGTATTTTTATGATCAAGGATTGGTTCCTGCCGAAATGTCCATTGCTCGAGATTCGAACTAACGGCAATATATAAGTCGGTATGAGGGTAATTTGCGGACACAAGCAAATAATAGAAATTTCCATCTGAAAATATATCAATATGCCAGGGGGCAAAGCCTTGGGGAAGCACATACTCAATAGTATAGACTTCATCAGGATTCCACGCTATTCCATCTTCACTACGTAGATATTGGATTGGTTGATTAGCAATTGAGGAATTAACAAAAAACAATAAAAATTCCGATTCGATTTGAATTCCGGCAGGGGAAAGAATAAAGGGGTCAGGATTTTTCAGATCATAATGGATTACTGCTGTACGTTGCCATAATATTCCATTTTCTGAAGTCAGAATGACAACATTCTGTGAATCCGGTATCATCGTTTCTAAATAATACAGATGAAATGTTTGATTCGAATAATTGTACAATAAATCGGGATCGTCGTTATGACCGTAGGGAGGTGCCGATACAATAGGATTTATGCCTGGTACTTCTTCATAGAAATCCACACCATTATCGCTGACCAAAATAGAAGGATTTTCAAATTTATCTTCACCAAATGGAAAAGGAGTAAAACTCATATAGAAATAATGGCCCTTATATCCCTCATTAAAATAAACAATGTCAGGATGCACTGAGCAATTAAAACCTTCGTATGTCGGAATATGTAAAATTTTCTGTTGTGGAATTGAATTTAAGGACGAAATAACATCGTTATTATCACAAGAGATGAAAAAGATAGCACAAACTATTGCCATAGATAAGTAGGCAAGGTTAAGGGCTTTGCAAAAATACCGATACAAAATAGTGATTGATTTACTCCTTATAATAGTAGCATATGTAATAATGTTTAACCAGCTTTTTCCCTTTTAATACAGACCTCACCTTTAAGAAACAAGTTTCTATAGTAAGAAACTTTTTCTGATGGTTTCTTAATCAAGGAACCGAAAGATTCCTCTAAAGACAAATATTTTATATGATTTTGTTTAATTCTATTCATTTAGAAATATATTAATCATTTATTACCCGATTGTCAAGAATTAATGATACCGCTTTATGTTATGATAGATCCCAAAGACTGCTATCTTTAGATCTTCTGTACTTTTAGTACTTCCCTTTTTAAGGGGCAGTCTTTCCGGATATATTAACTAACTAAGACTAAGTAAGATAATTAAAATGCTATAACAAATATTTATAATCGATCTAAACTAAATCTTGCCCGTAAATCTCTTAAAACCATACCAACCCGATAACATTCCTTACATAGAAATAAATGTATGGTAGATTTTTGTCCGCCTCAAAGAAACATTCCAGTTTATTTTTTAATATGTAACCGGTCATATTATTAATGATTGAGAACTTCAAACAAGAAAAAAGCGCTCCACCCAATAGAATTAAAATTCTATAATCATCACAAAAAATGAAGTCAAAATCAAATAATAATTGCAACTTGCTGTTTTCTTGAAAGTATTGGCGGGACTCAAACCAACAACCCCCAGCGTGACCGGCCAGTGATTTAACTAATTTAATTAGTCTCCCTTTCAAATAGCGATGGTAAATCTGAGTGATTTCCTACGTCAACATAATCATACTTAATTTTTTAGAAGCATAACAAAAATTGTGGCAAAAGATAGAAAATGGCTTACCTTTAGGTGTTTTTTAAAACTTAAAATTAAGGACAGGCGATCCATGAAAGAGATCAATTTCGAGATTGATTTAGCGAAGGATTATCACAATTTCAATCAGTTTGAGGTGGAATTAAATAAGGGCGGTATATGAGAGTAGGTAGTCCAATTGTTAGACATGTGGCATGAAGAGTTAGGGATGTGTTTAAGGCGACATTATGCTCAATATCTTCATAAGGGACATGTCCATCGCCAGGTGCGTTGTTATTTTAGGACGATCTGGATTAAGATAGGGCGTTATGTTCACAAAGGTTGGCCGGATGTATATCCATTATTGCTTATTTTGCCAGATTTCGGAATTAGTGGAGAAGTAATGGACTTGATTTTGGAGTTAGTCACAGATGCACCTTATCAAAGGAATAATCGCTATATTAAGAAAGCCACCGGAGAAGAGATTAGTTCACAGACAATCTGACTTAAAGTCCAGAGCTTAGGTAAGGAGAAGCATTATTACCAAGAGCAAGTCCGGAGGAAGATATTTGAGGAGAGTGGTGATGATTATTGTGCTGAAGATGTGTTTCTGGGAGCCACAAAGTGACTGGATTTATATTATCTGCAGGAAGCCTGTGGTTTTTTTAAATGAGTAGGAATTTAATCCTTTGAGACAAGCAGTTTATTATAAAATCTAATGAAGTATTTAGAGAATAATCAAAGATCTATTGATTATCCACTAGGAGAACACCATGGTACTGGCGGAGGTTAAAAAAATATTGGCATTCTGTTTGGGCAACGCTTTAAGAGACAGGGCATGTCCCTGAAAACTGTTAGGCATGTCGTGGACTCACAAAGTCACTAACAATCTATTAGCCTTAAGAGCAAAAAATTAAACCAGATATAGCGATAAGAATCACAAGTTTTAATTACTTATAATGAGCGCCACACTATTAGTAATGCTTCTTTTAGTCGGCCGAGCTTGATTAATACACTGGAATTGTTTATGTTTGTCAAAGAAGAAACACTTTTATATTAGTTTAATTGTAATAGATATGAGAATCATTTCAAAAAACGGAACTGTTAATTTATTATATCAGACCTTATTACTCACGTCTGGTAGTATTCTTTGTGCTCTAGCGGTGAAAGCTTTAATCCTACCGCATGGTCTGCTTGCCCGTGGAATGACGGGTTTTGCTTTAATCATTTACTATATATGGCCGGTGATTCCGCTGGGATTGCTTTATTGTCTTATTAATATCCCGGTTTTTTTGCTCGGCTGGCGTTTTGTGGGTCGCCGTTTTATCAAATACTCGTTATTGGGAATGGTGATTTATTCTGCGACTCTTTCGTTAATTAATTTCGAGCTTAATCTATCTGATCCGCTTTTAGCCGTTATTATTGCCGGTGCTTTATCCGGTGCGGGGACTGCGCTAATTTTACGTTCTTATGGTTCCAGTGGGGGTTCAGACATCCTTTGCGTAATATTGAACAAATTATTTTCAATAACCCTGGGCACCGGTGCCATTCTTATTAATGCGGTGGTGTTGATTTTGTCAGCATTTATTTTTCCAATAGAGAAAGTTTTTTACACTCTTGTTTTCATTTTCGTTAGTGGTCTGTTTACGAATAAAATTTTTCACGGCTTGGCAAACCGTAGAACCGCCATAATTATCTCCGATCAATGGGAAATTATCGTGGAAAAATTAAACGCACATCGAATTGGAGTGACTTTGATTAAAGGACAGGGTGGATATCACGGGGCTGGGTGTACATTATTATATTCGGTGATTCCGGCACGTTCAGTTTCATTGTTAAAACGTCTGGTAACGGAAGTAGATGACCAGGCATTTATTGCCATTATGGAAGCCGATGATGTCACCGGAGTGGAAATCGGCAATCAACCGCATTGGTAATAAAGCAAAAAATAGAGAAAGGTGCAATATGACGAAGGAAAGGGAGATTTATATTACTTCTCAAGATTTAAAACGTCTAAAAAAGGAACTTTCTATGGCTGGGGTTTCATATTCCCATGGACGGGATGATTTGCAACTATTGGCGAAGGAGCTTGACAGAGCCAAGATTATTGAAGCTAGCGAAATCCCAGAAAAAATCGTCACTATGAATACGCGTCTAATTTTCCGTGATCTGGATGATGACAGTACAATGGAAGTTACCATCGTCTTTCCTATTGACGCTAACATTAATAAAGGCAAAATTTCGGTTTTTTCGCCGATCGGGACGGCACTTTTAGGTTATTCTGAGGGAGATATTATTGAGTGGAAGGTTCCAGCTGGAATTACCCGAATTCGAATCGAAAAAGTTTTATACCAGCCGGAAGCATCGGGTGAGTTCAATCTATAACAAAAGGCGAATTTAACTTGGTGAGTGCCAGGAACGTAGGGAGCTACATCTACGACTTTTCAGGACTGCTGATAAGAAGATAGTGAAAATTGAGAATGCCTATTATTCTTTTAGAATCCCATTCATAGGATAAATATTTTTGCAAAATCGAACTCATTATTGATAAACAGACTAAATTGGAAAGATCGAAAAATGATTCAACTAGACCCAATAAAACATTTTGATCATCATTTAAATGCGACGGAATTTGCTTTAATGAATAGTTTAGATTCGCCGCTGAAAATCCAGACGTTCCTCGATGAAACGCCCTATAGCACCGAGCCTATTTACCGATCACCACTGAGTGTTTTGCACGATCGTCGAGCCCATTGCTTCGATGGTGCGCTATTTGCAGCGGCGTCCCTGCGACGACTGGGGTATCCACCATTGATTGTAGAAATGTTACCCAACGAGCGCGACGACGATCATTTGCTGGCGGTTTACAAACGCAGTAATCACTGGGGTGCAGTAGCTAAATCCAACTTCGTCGGTCTGCGCTACCGTGAGCCGATTTTCCGCACTCTGCGGGAGCTAATACTTTCATATTTCGAGGATTATTTCAACATCGCTGGCGAGAAGACCTTGCGCGGCTACACTTTGCCGCTGAATCTTACTATTTGCGACCGCTGGAATTGGATGATAGACGATGCACATTTGGATGAAATCGCTAACTGTCTCGATCGTCAGCGTCGCGTAAATTTACTTACACCTGAGATGGAACAAAATCTCGCACCAGTTGATCAGCGTATGCTAAAAGCCGGTCTGCTGGGCTCGAATCCGGGAGGACTGTATAAACCGGATAAATAAATTATTGACCCTAATGATAGAAATTACTTTCGTTCCTAATTTTGGGATTAATCCGAACAACTATAAGAATATCTGAATGGCATAACCTAACGCGAGCATTAGAAATAGTATCAGAAAAAAAAAGCTGGTTATTCTTCTAGTGCGCTGATGTTTTTCCGCAAATTGTCTAAGAATCGCTTCATTTCCTCGTAATCACGTCCCCGAATGATGTGGGTTAGAAATGACAGACGAGAATTGATAAGCTCAATTTGCTGAAGCGTGTAGGGATTAAAGAGTACCTCCGATAGTAGATAATCGTCCTCCGAAAGTAGTCCGCGGGCAATTTCAAGATGTTTGCGGAAGGTAGTACCGGGCACTTTCTGCATTTTCAAATTGGCGGCGAAGGTCAACGTCGAAACAAAGGGTGTGCCTAAAGAATAAGCCGTGGTTTGATCGTGTTCTTCGAAGGTGTATTCAAAAATATTCAGTTGCAAGTTCTCAAAAAACTGACGGAAAAAAGCCTTACCTGCCGGATCAGATTCACTGATAATAATAGCATTTTCGTTGCGCAGATCGCGAATATTGGCGAAAGTAGGTCCGAACATTGGATGAGATGAAACAAAGCGCCGGCCGCTTTTACGGTAAAATTCAGCCACACTGGCTTTAACCGAGGCAATATCAGATAGCATACAATTAGCAGGAATGAGCGGCAGGAGTTCCTCGAAAGCCGATACGGTATTTTGCGGGCTAACGGCATTGATAGCCAGCTCCGGTTGAAAGCTCGTCACCTCCTTTAAATCGGAAAAACATTCAACGTTGTCGAAACATTTCAATTTGTTTAAATCGCGATCGTAAACTGCAACCTGGTGTTGGTGACAAAATTCTTCCACCAGCCAGGCGCCCATACGGCCGGTTCCCAGAATAAATATTTTCACGCTATAATCCTTTCTAAATAGCACCCCATCAAGCGAAAATCAGAGGTAGATTGTGCGACTTCTTCTAAAACTTTTTCGACTTTGGGATCATCTTTAGAGCCGATAAAATCGAGGAAGAAGGCATATTGACCGGGCGATTTGGGGACTGATTCAATGCGGGTCAGGTTGATTTTCGCCTTGGCAAAAATTTCGAGCACTTTGAAGAGCGTCCCGGCTTTATGAGCGGTCGAGAAAATGATTGAACATTTTTCGCCTTTTCCGGTGAACGGTTCATTTGCCAGAATCAAAAAGCGAGTAGTGTTCAAAGGTGAGTCTTCGATTTGCTCTTTGATAATTTCCAGATTGTAAAGTTGAGCGGCTAGCGGGCTGGCGATTGCGGCAATTCCTTTCAAACCTTTTTCAGCGACCATGCGAGCCGCGCCCGCCGTGTCGTAGTAGGGTATCGGGTCGAGTTTATTACGTTCCAAAAAATGTTTACACTGGGCTAAAGCTTGCGGGTGGGAATAGGCACTGCGCAGTTCGCGGTAATCGCTATTGTGCACCGCCAGTAAACAATGACGTATCGGCATTTCTATTGCACCCACGACATACAATTTAGTGGAAATGAGCAATTCATTGACCGGCCCAACCACACCGCCGAGAGTATTTTCAATGGGAATAATCCCGTAATCGTAGGAGCCGTCGCTAACGCCTTCGAATAGTTCGGCAAATTCGCGGCAAGGAATGCTGACTAATTGCGGATTCCAGGCTTTGCCAGCCATTTCGCTATAGGCGCCGTGTTCGCCCTGGAAAGCGATTACCGGTAGGTCTTGAGATTGCAAGCGTTTGCCTTCTTCGATGATAATGGCGTATAAACGTCGAGCGAACTCCGGAGTGACCAAGTCGTAAGTTTTTAGTTCCAGATTATTGAAAACCTCTTGCTCGCGCTGAGGGTCTTCGATATTGGTTTTGAATTTTTTGGCCATAATTGCCTGTGACAGACGGTCATTGAGCAATTTGATAATTTTGCCGTCGATCAGGTCAATCTGTGACCGAATTTGTTCCAGGTTCATAAGTTATTTTCCTCATTTAATTGCCATGATTTTTGAATTAATAACAAGTCGGCTAGACAGCAAGCCGTCAGAGCCTCGACTATCACCGGCACGCGTAAAGCAAAGCAGACATCGTGCCTACCGCTGATGGATAAATCTGTCATTTTTCCGCTATCAAAATCTAAAGTTTGCTGACTGCGGGCAATGCTAGCAGTCGGTCGAGCTACGATGCGGAAAACGAGCTCGTTGCCATTAGTAATTCCACCATTTATTCCGCCGGAATGATTCGTAGCGGTCTTGCCGTTCGGTGCGATGAAGCAGTCATTGAATTCACTACCGCGCATACGAGCGGCAGCAAATCCACTACCGAATTCAATACCCTTGATACCGGGAATGGCAAAGATGGCATGCGCCAGAACCGATTCTACCGAATCGAAAAAGGGTTCGCCGAGACCGACCGGCAAATTTTGAGCGCGGCATTCGATGATCCCGCCCAACGAGTCGCCGTCGCGGCGGGCTTGCCCGAGCAGTTCCGAATAATCAGCCTGACCGCCAACCTCTATGAGAGAAGCGGAAACCTCGACCGGTGCGATAATTTTCTTCGCCAGCACGCCGGCGGCGACCAAGCCGACCGTCATCCGTCCGGAAAAGTGTCCCCCGCCACGCGGATCATTCCAGCCTCGAAATTTGCGATCAGCGGTAAAATCAGCGTGCCCCGGTCGGTAGACGGTCGGCTTTTCGGCGTAATCCGCCGATCGCTGGGCAGTGTTCTCAAAGATAATCGTCAGCGGCGCGCCGGTTGTGTGATTATTCCAAATACCGCTCAAAAATCGCGGCTGATCACTTTCCTGACGAGCTGTTGTACCCGGAGCACCACTCCGACGGCGATCGAGATCAGCAGTTAAATCACTTTCTTTAATTTCCAATCCCGGAGGGCAACCGTCAATTATTACCCCGACCGCCGGTCCGTGTGACTCGCCGAAAATCGTTAGGCGGAAGAGTCGTCCAAAACTATTCATCGATATTACCTCCAACTGATTTTAAATCATCAAAAAATGTCGGGTAGGACTTGGTAACACATTCGGCACCCGCGATCACAACTGGCTTTTCCGAACATAGCCCGGCAATCGCCAGCGCCATAGCAATGCGGTGATCGTTATGGGCTTCTGTCAAACCACCTTGAATTTTACCACCTTTGATTAACATCGTTTCGCCTTCTATACTAATATCAATTCCAAGCTTCCCGAACTCCGTCTTCAAAACCGCCGCTCGATCACTTTCTTTGTAAAGTAAGCGTTCAACGCCCGCGATTTGGCTGACACCTTCACACCCCGCCGCCAGAGCCACCAACGGTGGAAAAAGATCTGGATAATGGTTTGCATCGCAGGTGAACGCTTGCAACTCGGATTGAGTGACGCTAATCTCGTCCGGGCTGACTTCTACCCGAGCACCGCATTGTTGTAGTAATTCCAAAATTGCTCGATCAGCCTGCTGGGACTTGGGATTAAGTCCTGTCACGGTAATCCGCCCCCGCAAAGCGCCAGCGGTCAATAAAAAAGCCGCACCACTGAAGTCACCTTCGACATTGAATTCGGTCGCTTGATATTTCTGACTGCCCGGAATAATGAAACGGCAGTAATTATAATTTTCGATGTGGATACCAAATTTTTCCAAAATTTCAATGGTTAAGTCAATATATGGTTTGCTTTTTAGATTATCAACGCTGATTTCAGAATCGGCGGCAACAACCGGCAAAGCGATCAGTAAACCGGTTAAAAACTGCGAACTTACGGAACCGTCAATCTTTACTTTGCCACCCTTTAGTGGACCGCTGATTTTTAATGGTAAATGACCATTGTCGGATTCGCATCGGGCTCCGAGTTTCTGAAGCGGTTCGGGAATCATATCGGCTGGACGTCTGCAAAGTGCCGGACGACCAGTGAGAATCAATTCCTGTGGGCTGAGCGCCGCTACCGCCGCAAACAAGCGCGAACACAATCCCGATTCGCCGCAATCCAGTACTTTTTTACGTGGCTTGAAACCACCTTTTAGGGTAAGATTACGCTCAGTCAATTCTATTTCTGCACCGAGCGCTCGGGCGATTTCGATAGCCGCCTGACTGTCATCGCAAAGCGTAACATTGCCGAAGCGGGAAGTACCTTCCGCCAGCAAAGCCATCGCAATAACGCGCTGAACGATGCTCTTAGAAGCCGGAGCGGCGACGGTACCGTCAATCGTGGAAAATTTGACTGATTTCCGCATAGAGTAAATCCGTACAGGTTTCCGGCGTGGCAACTTCAGTATCTAAAATGCCATCAGCCGTGTTGAAATATAAATCGGAGCGCGTCCTGAAAATTTGTTCAGCAGTGGCTAATGGGTCATCGTTTTTTAGTAAGGGACGACCGGCTTGTTCAATTCGTGGCCAGATTTGGAGCGGTCGGGCAAAGAGCCAGATACTCAGTGCTTTTTGGCAAATCAACGCCCGATTTATCTCGTTTAAAATGATTCCTCCACCTCCGGCGATCACTTGATTTTGGGATTCTAAAATTTTTGCCAGCGCTTGAGATTCTAACCGGCGAAATTCTTCTTCACCTTCATCCTTGAAAATGGCGTTGATACTTTTCCCGGCTGATTCGATAATAACTTGATCAACATCAACAAATTGCCAGCCCAGTCGCTCGGCTAACAGCGGCCCGAGTGTCGATTTACCGGCTCCCATAAATCCGGTTAAGATGACATTGGACTTTCCGGCATACGGATTGCCATCTATGATCGCAGGTGGAATGTCCGAAGCGGGTTGAATACCAGTGAATAATTCGAACGCTGGACGGGCTTGCTCGGTTAGCCAGACTATTCCGGAAATAAACCGAGCGCCAACTGCTTGCGCCAGCGGCTCCATTTCAGAATTTTTATAATTGGCGTCCATTATTATCTGACGGGAATTGAGCCATTCTGGTTCGACCACGCGCACTCCTGGCGGAAGCGCCGTCACGATTATTTCGGCCGTTCGAACGGCAGTTTGAATTTCACTGAAGGGCACAGATTTAACTTGAAAACTGCGCGCTAGATTCAAAGCCATTTCATCCGGACGGTTCACAATGGTAATCTCGGCGCCAGAAGGTTTAAGAGCGCTGACGATCGCCCGCGCGGCACCACCCGCCCCGATTACGAGGAGAGACTTGTGCTTTAATTCAACATTATTAATTTGAAAAGCACGAATAACCCCGGTAACATCAGTATTATATCCGCTAATATTAGGACCATTATAGATCAGAGTATTGACGGCTCCAACCGCGGCAGCTTCTGGCGAGAGGTAAACTAATGACGGTATGACTTTTTCCTTGAACGGCGCGGTGACGTTGGCGCCGGTAAGACCGAGCTTGTATCCCATTCCGAGCGCAAAATATACGTCATTGGCGATTATCCGGCTATAATTGGCGGACAAATTATTTTCACGAAACCAGTGATTATGAATCTGGGGGCTTTTACTGTGCAGAATTGGATGGCCGATAATGGCATAGCGTTTTTCAGACATTCGCCGACTCCTCAGCAAGCAGTTCTAGAATTTCATTTTTTGTCATTTGTCCGGGCGCAGTAGGTTGACCGGTTTCAGCCGCGGCGTAAATGAAAGGTGCTCCGAGTCGGAGCGCTTTAAGGCGCGACTTTCGACCGGCTTCGCCCATCCCGAAAGCAATCAGCGGCTTGGTGTTTAGCGAATATAAACTTAACAAACGTTCCGCATCACTTTCCGTTTGACAATATGTTACAATCTTGACAATATCAGAAGGTAATGCCTCACAATTTCGCAAAAGCAGATGTAATTCCGCCAAACCCGGCGTCAGTTCGAAATTATGATACGAGATAATAAGGCGGGTATGATGTTCGCGCGCTAATTGGGTCAGCGATCTGCGCCAGTCTTCTGGAGAATCGCATTCGAGATCAACGTAAGCCGCTCCGTTCCGAATGGCAAGCGCCAGTAAAGCCTGACGCTCTTCGTCGGAATAGCGGCCTTTGCGACAAGTTGCAACCAGATTCGGGTGGCTTCGGAAAATTGCGATTATCTGGGTTTCATCCAAATTGAGCAAATCAATCCGGATTTCTACCATTTCTTCTGTTTTTAAAATGGCCATTATTTCTGGGAAATTGAGTTCAGCCAAGGCGACACAGATCATCGAGAAATTCCTTAATTTGGTTAAATGAGAGATTAATTACTTCAGCTGAGCCTAATTTTTTTAAGGCTACAAAGCGCAGGTGCTCGCCCTGACGTTTTTTATCTTTGAAAATTAACGGCAGGAGCTCATTAGCCGGTAATGAGGTAGTGGTCGGCAATTCGTAAGCGGTTAATATTTTCTCAAGACGTTCTTTTTCAGTATGCGCCAATAAACCCAATCGTACCGAGATTTCCGCGGCTATATTCATTCCGATCGCTACCGCCTGGCCGTGCAGAATGCCTGATGCAATTTCAATAGCGTGTCCGATCGTGTGACCAAAGTTAAGTTTGCGACGCTCGCCTTGTTCCCGTTCGTCACGCATCACGATGCCAGCTTTGAAATTCAGCGTGCGGAAAATGATTTGCTCAGTCACATCAGGCACGAGGTTGATGAATTGGGCTTGTTGGGTTGCCAACATTTCCAATAAATCGGCGTCGCCGATGGCACCGGTTTTGATAATTTCAGCCGTGCCATTGATAAACTGCTCGCGCGGTAAGGTCTCCAGCACATCCAGCGGACAAAGCACAAAACGTGGCTGATTGATCGTGCCGATAATGTTTTTTGCACCGGCAAAATTAACGCCGTTTTTACCGCCGATGCTGGCATCAACTTGAGCCAGCAGAGAAGTCGCTACAAATCCGAAATCCAACCCGCGCAGGTAAGTGCTGGCTACGAACCCGGCGATGTCGCAAACCACGCCGCCACCGATTCCCAGAATTGTATAATCGCGGTCCACTTCGGCAGTGCCTAACTGTTCATAAATCTGCCGGACAGTCTCAAGACTCTTGGAGCTCTCGCCGTTTGACAAAACGATTTTGGGAAATTCAGGAAACAGATCGCCGTAGGAACGATCGAGATTTTGGTCGGTTATTATAGCGACTGGTCGCCCTTCGATCAATCGGAAGACTTCCCGAATTGAAGGACAAGTTATAATCGTGGAAGTTTTGCCAGCAGTTTTAATTTGAATGGCTGGCATTGTTCGAATTACTTAGAGTTTGCATGAAATTTTTCAGACTCAATACATCGCGCATAAGCACTTTGAATTGTTCCGGATTCAGTTGCTGGTCGCGATCGCTAAGAGCGGTTTCCGGTTTATAATGAACTTCGATGATTAATCCGTCCACACCGGCAGCTACCGCGGCTAAAGACATCGGCTTGATCAGTCCTAATCGTCCCGTGGCATGCGACGGATCAACGATAACTGGTAGGTGAGTCACTTCTCGGACAGCCGGAACAATGCTCAGGTCGAGCGTATTTCGGGTGTAAGTTTCAAAGGTGCGAATACCGCGTTCGCACAAAATCACATTCGGATTACCTTCGGAAAGAATGTACTCAGCACAGTTTAGCCATTCTTTCAAAGTCGAATACATCCCGCGTTTCAGCAACACCGGCTTGGAACTCTTACCCACTTCTTTCAGAAGCGCAAAATTCTGCATATTGCGAGCACCAATCTGGAGAATGTCAACATATTCGCAAATCCAGGTGACGTCGCGCGAATCCAACACTTCGGTAACAATCGGCAATCCATATTTCTTTTTAGCTTTTTCTAATAATTTTAAAGCCTTTAAACCGAGCCCTTGGAAATCGTAAGGCGAAGTACGCGGTTTGAAAGCGCCACCGCGCAACATATTAGCCCCGGCGGCTTTAACCGCCTCAGCCGTTTGCATTAATTGCTCTTCTGATTCGACGGCGCAAGGTCCGGCGATAACGACGAAATCCTGTCCGATGGTTACATCACCGACCTTGATAGTAGTCTTATTCAAATGACTCTCGATGGAAGTCAGTTTTAGATTTTCGGTATTACCCATTTATTTCTCCTTTTCAAGTCTGCCTGTAACAAAAACCCCTTCTCAACGGAAGGGGTTTTTAATAAATTGATTTAAAAGTAAGGTTACCCCTTCCGGTGTGTTTCCTTAAAGTAAAAATAGTAAAAAAAGTATCTTTTGTTATTCATATCAGTCTTTCACTAAAAAACTGCTATATGTTAATATATAAAAATTTATTATTCAACGATTTTTTTTATGAAAAAAAGCCTACCAATTCCCTGATGGGGACTTCACCGGAGAACTTGGGGGATTACTTTTTACCCAAAACCAGTAGTCGGCGCCTCCGTTTATACCTTTCTCTCCTTAGCCTCGATATTAATCCTAACCTCAACCTTATTTTTCTTATTCCTATACATTTGTAGCAAAAGATTGAACCGCCAGATCCGCTAAGAGACGCAAAGGAAAATAGGAAAGACTTGGTGAATTTTTGGATTCATTGTCCCGCCATTGCGAGACTCGTTCGGAGGAATTTGTAATTTAAACACTGGATAAATACTGAGACTTGACCTAAGGCTAGCCTATAAAAATTACCTTTCTAAAAAATCATTGAAGTCCTGAACTCTTCATACTTGACTTATTTATTAATTTTTCAGTAAAGTTGAAACATGCCGAATATTCAGGAAATCAAGGTGCGTAGCATTCTCAGCCAATCCAAATTGCCAGGGGTGGATTTCGTCATCAATCCCTATCGCGGATGTCAGCATGCTTGCGTCTATTGTTATGCCTGTTTTATGCAGAAGTTCGACGGGCACAGCGAGCCGTGGGGAACTTACGTTGACGTAAAAAGCAATGCACTCGAGATATTGACTAGGCAATTGGCGAAATGTCACAACCGGACCGTTTATCTGTCCTCAGTCTGCGATCCTTATCAACCCGTCGAAGCCGAATATCAATTAACCCGCCAAATCCTAAAGCACTTGATAATAGCTCAACCCCAACTAACAGTTCAGACCAAATCGGCTCTGGTTATACGAGACCTTGATTTATTGAAGCGATTTAAAATTTGTTCGGTAGGAATGACGATCGTGACGACTGATGAAAATTTACGCCGTGAGATTGAGCCCGGCGCATCGCCCATCGCCGCTCGTATTGATGCCTTAAAACAGCTCAAAGCCGCCGGATCAGAAACCTATGTTTTCGTTGGACCGATTTTACCTTATTTGACCGGCTGGAAACAGATTGTTCTTCAGACCCGCGAATTTATTGATTATTATATGTTCGACCATACCAATCCATCTGGGCAAATCTGGAGTCATATAAAAAGCTGGTTAATTGCCAAACATCCCGAACTGCTAAGCAGTTACGAAAAAATCTTGTTCGGTCGCAGTGATTACTGGTGGCGAGTCAGTCGGGCAATTCAAGACTTTTGCGACAAGGAAAATATCAATCATCAAATATTTTTCTAAAGTAGAAAACCATGCCTGAAATTGAAAACCAAACTCAAAAATCTGGCGATCCATTGAATCAATGTCAACTGTTCTAAAAAAGATACTATGAACTGCCAAATAGTTTCAAACTCAAATTTTTCAAAGTGGCGAATTATTTCGCTGGCAATGCACCAATTTCCGGCAATTCTAATGTCCGCAGTAAAATGTTGATTCTCTCTACGTTTTTTCGCATAATCCTTTGGATGAACTCCGCCAATTCGGCGCCATTTTCTAGTTCCAGACCATGGGCAAGGCAAAACGGTCGAACCAGCTGATCCAAGTAAGCCTTATCCAGGTGATCATCGTTAGAAACTGACAGGCGATATAAATCGCGAATATGCTTCAGCAACTGATAATCGCGCACCAGAGCTATGAAGTTACTGTCGTCATTGGTTATTGCCGATTCAATCCGCGAAAACAACGTTTCGGTCAAAGGTTCAGCCCATTCGAAGTAGGCTTTTAGAATAAAGATAAAATTCTCGAAATCGCGCAAGCCGCCTGGACCTTCCTTGATTTCCGGCACTTCAATTTTAGTACTATTATAATAATTGTGGCGGGATCTCATTTCATTCAACATCGCTTCGATAAATTCAGCCTTACGCTGGAAAATGAAAGGACTAATAATTTCACTCTGAAATATTTTCAAAAAATAATCACTTCCAATTACCAGACGCGCGCCCAGCAATTGCGATTGATCAATGAAAGTATTTTCATCGGGTCGCTCGAATAATCTACGCAGATCGCTGAAAGTGGTCACAAATCGCCGGAAACGGTCAGCAAAGCGGAATTGGGGAATGATTGAACGTCGCAGGATGTATTTATTCATTTTTTGAATGACTTTATTACCGAAGTCTAAAATAGCCGGATTATCAGAATTCAACAAAACAATCAGGTCATAATCATCGTCAAAAGCCTGACCGCGGGCATGCCCGCCTGCCGTGAAAATAGCCAAAAGATCATGCATCTCCGGTATCTCTTTCTGATCAGCCGCCGCTACTTCCTCCTGACAGAGTTCAAAAAGCATCTGGAGGTAGTTATCCGAAAAATTCGTGAATTCTCGATTAATTTTATCGAAGGGCGCGCCGTCTAATAAAGCAATTCCCAAACGCATAAACTCGAAATCGTAATAATCACCCAACCGGGTAATTTTTTCATTGAGCGAATCGAAATTATCAATATTGCGGAAAAGACCTTCAGCCAATTGATTGAGCTTAGGTTGATTGGTTAACGAAGTGATGTATTCAGCATAAGTATTGAACGCCCGTTGGACGAAACGCTTGAAATAATAACTACTACTGCGATAAATCCGACAAAGCATTAATAGTGTATCGCGCAGAGAGGTAATTTCTGGTTTCCAGTAAGGTTCTTCGACAACTGCTATCAACCGCGTCAAGAGCTCGACCGGTAAAATTGACAGGAAGTTATTCATCATCTGCGGAGCTAAATTCAGAATTTGACAAAGTCGGCCGACATTTTCCAGAGTCGGTTCCAGATTATAAATAAAATCGCGAATGAATTCCTGGAAAAACTGCGTTTCGACTATTTTCGGTTGATGGTCAGCGATAATGCTGAACAGCGAAATCATAGTATAAGGAGTTTTTACACCCCATTTGACATAAGCTTTCATCAGGACAGCCCGCCTTGCTTCCGATAATTTCATAAAATCTGCCAGAAAGCGTTTCAGCAAAATTTGGTTGGGATTATCGAGACTGGAGAGTAAATCATCCCAGAAACGTACACCTTGAAAAAAGCGGGCAGTCTGCATAAAATTAAGTGGAGTATTATCCGGCAGAGGCGCTTTGCTTTTGGCGCGAGATTGGATATGCGTAATCGGATAGAAGACCGTAATCCGGCGAATATGTTCGGTCAGCCCTTCCAGTAAATACTCAGTTCCTAACCGGGCGATTCTATGATGATCATAATAGTGAGTCAACATTTGAGTACCGGCTAAAGCGTAACTATGATCTTCGTAACCCATCGCATAGGCTACTTTTTGCAGGCTAAGTTGCATTTCATCACTGTCTAGATGAATTTCTTCCTCCTGTACGACGAACAATTGATACAAAAAGCGGAAAGTTTCCAGAAAAGTTAGTGCCTGAAAAACCTGATAATAATTTTCATGATTGAACCGTTCTTTGACTAATAAAATGTCCAAAACTTCCAGCGAGGTGTTGCCCTCAACCCGCTTCCAAGTCTTCAGCGCGAAAATTAGAGCTTTCAACATCCGCAAGCCGTCGCGTTTGGGATTGAGTAAATTTTCCGGCGGCTCTTTATACATCAAGTCACGAATTTCACCCAATAAGCCGCGCAAAAAACCTTCGTGGTATTTATTATCTCGGTCAGGCGAATAATAATAGCGATCCAAAATTTCATACTTAAATCGGTCAAATAATTCACGATTACCGAGAATTGGAACAGCATTGACCATTTCACTAATCAGCACAAAATCCTGAATTTGGTGGTCGAGTAGATTGTGGTAATCCTCAATTGAAGCCGTATAGCCTTTGGTGCCAACATGCTCGGAAAGATGAAAGTGAAGTGAACAGGCATATTTGAGCATTTCGTTGCTCATCGCTCCGAAAGCGTTGGTTAAAATCGCTCGATTTGCCGGCCCGGTATCAACAATTCCCAGATCAATGTCATCCTGGTCAACTCGCGTACCAACGCCACAAATGACGAAATCAGGTCTTTGAGCGCGCGGCAGGAAAATATCGAGCAAGGTGTTCATATATGCCGCGGTCAGCAAACGGAAATCGTTACCGGTGCGTAAGAGAAGCGACCGATAAACGGCATAGTGATTAGTAGTAGTACTTAGTTTCATCTTCAAGACGTCAATTGCCTTGAAATTCAATAATAATAATTGTATAGAAAAGTAGCAACCCAGCATTTCCAGTAAGGTTTCTCGATTCGCTACTAAATCGGCGATCAGCTTCATTTCGCGGGCGGGGTGTGGCGAAAAACGCAATAGATGAAATTGGTCAGTTAGGTGTTCGTTATTAATTAATGCAAACAAATTATCGAAATTCATCTCAATATTGTGGATAAATTTCCGGTGATGATTCCCCAGATCGGAAGCTCGATTGAGAAGGTCTGTCAAAGAATAATGAATCGCTGATTTCATCGTTCGGGACGAAAATTGAATGGCTTAACGAGCATGTTCTTTAAGCCATTCTTCAGCCAGCTCGATGCCGGTTTGAAAGGCTTTTAAATTCAATTCCTCAGTGCCTTTCGGAACGCGGGCGCGGATAGCATTTTTGATAGCGTCTTCGGAAACAATACCCGCTAATTTATAAATAACACCGAGAGCGATGATATTGGAAACCACAAATTTACCGAGGCGCTCGACGGCCGATTGAATTATGGGCAAAGCCACAACTTTAAAGTTGCCATCGGGAATTTTGGTTACCATTTGCGAATCTACGATAAGAATTCCATCTGGTTTCAGATCGGCAATATATTTATCGCAGGCTTCCTGGGTCAATGCCAGTAACAGGTCAATATTTTCAGCTTTCGGATAATCAATATCGCCGTCTGAGATGATAACTTCACTGCGGCTGGCTCCACCGCGTGCTTCCGGACCATAGGATTGACTTTGAGTAGCATTCAAACCGTCATAGATCGCGGCGGCTTCGGCTAAGACTTTTCCCACCAAAATCAGCCCCTGACCGCCAGCACCACTCAACCTTATTTCATAATGAAATGACATAATTTTGCTCCTTATTTAATTTCTGATCGGGCTTTAGTTACAACTGCCTCGTAATGCGATTGATAGTCAGGCTGTTGACGATCAACGAAAACTCCCACAACCAGTTTATTCCGTAATTCTTCTGGGCTCATTCCGCTGGCTTTTGCGAGTGACACGGTATTTTCTTTTTGATAAAGCAACATAGCGGCGCCATTGCCTTCTTTATTCATTCGTCCGTAAGAAGTCGGGCAGGGCGTTAAAACTTCCACGACGGCAAAGCCTTTCCGGGTAAGGGCTTGCTCGATGTATTTATCGAGGCGAGCGTAATGGAAAACCGTTGAACGAGCCACATAGCTTGCACCAGCCGCCGCCGCCAAACGACTGATATCAAAAGGTGGATCGGGGTTGCCGTAAGGGGCGGTTGTTGCCATTTTACCGGCAGGTGTCGTCGGCGAAACCTGACCGCCAGTCATTCCGTAAATCATATTATTGAAAATTATCATAGTGATATCAATATTGCGACGGGCGGCATGAATAAAATGATTTCCGCCGATCGCAGTCGCATCGCCGTCGCCGGAAACCACGATTACGTGTAATTTTGGATTAGCGATTTTCAAGCCGGTGGCAAAAGCCAACGCCCGACCATGAGTCGTATGTAAAGTATTGAAATCAACATAACCGGGCGTTCGGCTGGAACAACCGATGCCCGATACCAGCGCAATGTCATTCTTATCCCAACCGAGTTTATTGATTACCCGCAGGAGCGATTTCAGCACAATGCCGTTACCACAGCCGTCGCACCAAATGTGGGGCATATTTTTTGTGCGCAAATAATATAAATAGTCCATACTTCCCTCTAATTTTTAATCGCCGCCAGAATTTCCGCCGGTGTAATTGGTTCGCCGTTGATACGATTGACCCGGATGACTGGTTTAGCGCGGCGAACTGTCCATTCGACTTCGTGAGCCATTTGACCTAAATTCAGCTCCGGCACGATGATTTTATTCACGGATTTGGCGAGCGCTTCGATCTCTATATCAGCGAAAGGCCAGAGCGTTTTTAGCTTTAATAGACCGGCTTTAAGGCCAGCTTCGCGAGCGAGGCTGACGGCTTTTTTAGCCGAGCGGGCAGTCGCTCCATAGGCAATGACAAGGATCTCCATATCTTGCGTCTCAAACTCCTCAACCTCGACGATTTGATCGCGATAACGTTCGATTTTACGGTTAATGCGCAATATCTGCTGTTCGATCTGGGCTGGATCATTGGTTGGTGAGCCGGTTTCGTCGTGTGCCAAACCGGTGACATGGTAGCGATAGCTTTCTCCGAAATTCGCCATTGGGTGAATGTCCGAAGCCGTCATCTGATAAGGTAGATAATCTGATGGCGGAACGGTCGGCCGTTGACGACTGACAATTTCCAGCGAAGCCGGATCCGGTAATTCGACTTTTTCGCTCAAGTGTCCAACAATTTCATCAGTCATTATCATTACTGGCGTCCGATAGCGTTCGGCACAATTGAAAGCTTTGATCGTCAAATCATAGGTTTCACGGACAGTCGAAGGACACAATGCAATAATGGAATGGTCCCCGTGTGTCCCCCAGCGAGCTTGCATGACATCACTCTGGGAGACGTGAGTCGGCAATCCGGTGCTTGGACCGCCGCGCTGAACATCCACTACCACGCACGGAATTTCAGCCATAATTGCAAACCCGATATTTTCCTGCTTTAAAGAAAATCCCGGGCCGCTGGTAGCGGTCATAGATTTTATACCAGCCAGAGAAGCCCCAATCACAGCCCCCATCGCCGCGATTTCGTCTTCCATCTGGATAAAATTGCCCCCAATTTGCGGCAGACGGCGCGCCAGCACCTCCGCAATTTCGGTAGAAGGCGTGATCGGATATCCGGCAAAAAAACGACAGCCAGCGGCGAGGGCGCCTTCCGCACAAGCGGTATTACCCTGCATCATAAAAATTCGAGAACTCGAACCCTTAAAACCGGATTTGGTCATCTCGCTTCCTCCTTTTCTTTTTCAAGAACTGTGACGACGATGGCAAAATCCGGACAAAGACTTTCGCAAATCTTACATCCATTGCAATTTTCTGGGTGGACAACCTGGGCTGTAAACCGACCCATTTCGAGTACATTGCGGGGGCAAAATTTGACACAAATTTCACAGGATTTGCACCATTCCGGATTTATTTTCACTTCAGGTTTGGTCAAGGCAATTCTCCTTTTTTACCTATTGAGAAAAACAACCTCATAAACTTAATAAATTAAGTCGAATTGTTACCCAGAAATCTTGAGACTGGAGGTGCTTTTATAGGCAATTCGGTTGACTGAATCAATTTGCTTCATAAACCGAGAAGTGTTAGACGCGGAGGATTGGTGCTGATTCGGGCTCGGATTCCAATCGGAATTGTAAAGCGCTGTTTGAGATGTCCGTAGGCACAATTGGTAATGACCGGGAAATGGGTATCTTTCAAGGCGTTACTAAGATAATCTTCCACTGTAAACGAACGTTTAGGATTCGACGGAAAACAATTGACAAACTGCCCGACAATCAAGCCGGCAATCTGATCAAAAACGCCGTGCAAGCGTAAAATTTGCAGTTGCTTGTCAAGCCGATAGGTTTTTTCGTCAACATCTTCGATAATCAGAATCGCGCCTTTTAAATCCGGCATAAATGCCGTTCCCAGCAGAGGCGTTATTAAAGAGAGACATCCGCCGATCAAAACCCCTTCGGCGGAACCAGACCGAAACACCTGCAATGGCTGAGCCAATGGATTAGTCAGTTCGATCGGATAAGGATTACTGGTAATTATACGCCAGAGCCATTCGGCGCTAAAAGAGCTGAGACTTTGTCCCAAATCAGAAGAAACCATTGGCCCACTATACGTCACCCAACCGAGTTTAGCCGCCAGAGCCATTTGCAAAATGGTAATGTCAGAATAGCCGACCACTACTTTCGGTTTGACTTCCGCTAAACGCTGATAATTGAGTTGATCAATTATCCGAATTAATCCGTAGCCGCCACGCACACAAAAGAGAGCATCTATTTCCGGATCGCAGAGAAATTGCTCGAGATATTTTAGCCGCTCGGCATCCGAACCGGCGAGGAAGAATTTTCCCCGATTTAGATTCGGTGCGCTCTTAACTTTATAACCTAGATTTTGGAGATACTGTAAACCGAGCGCCGTAGTTTTGCGGGACGCGGGGCTGGAAGGCGCTATAACGCCGATTGTCCCTCCGGTTTTTAGCGGTTCAGGAATTAAGTATGGCATAAATCTCTTCCACTATTTCTTCATAAAGTTGCATATCTAAAATGAAAAGCAAAAGCATTTTTTGACTTTTAACTGCGGAAAGGTAAATATTAGCGTTATGAATTGGCTAGCATTGGATTTTTCAGGGAAATTATCCTAATTTAAGACAAGTAAATTTGCGATTTATTTCAACGTGAGGATAAAATGAAATTATCACAGAAATCTATTATCAATCTGCTGACATTTGCTTGTCTTTTGCTTCTAAAAGAAACCGGTTTTACCCAGGACAAAGAGTTGATTGATAAAGTTAGTGGGCGAATGGAATATGATTTTCAACAGATGACTGAGGAAAGTGCGGTAGGCGACGTTAACACGCTTCGGCAGTTTATTGCTGATTCACTCAAGTTTGTCTATGGAGAAAGGTACCAGCAAGAACTTGACTCTCTGGAATCAATCTATATGACCACGATTAAAACTCTGGAGACTGAATGCACTCGCCTGAATAATTTGAATAAAATCTTAACCGATAGCCTTGAGAAAGCCCGATCTGCCAGACCGAAATCTGTCATCGAAACCAAAGACCTCGATCCCACTTTTGAATCCCGATACTTTCAATACGGAAAAATTCTCAGGCTGGAAGAGCCCAGACATAAAACTGGTTTTTTAAAAATGCCGACCGTGATCGAAAACATCGCACCTTTTCAAATCCAAGAATTGAATGAATATTACGATAGATATTTCCCTGTTGCTCGGAGTGATTCAGTTCTCGATTTTATCATCCAAATCAATATTCGCGAAAAAGATTGGGGTAATGCCGGATGCAATATTATCAAGTTTCTTTATCTTTTTCCCAATTCAGCGCTCGGTGAAGAAATTAAAACCGTTCGGTCTGGCATCTTCCGGACGGAGAAATATTACCAACCTTATAGCGCTTTTTTAACCGACCTGCTTAATAAGATTCCCCAATTACCGCTCGCAGACCAGCGCTATTACCATTATGTGGAATTACTCAAGGGCTTTCCTGATCAGGCTATCCGAAACAACTTCATACCGGAAGCCTATAAATTTCTGGAGCTATATCCAAATTCCAAATACGCAGCGCAAGCCAATTTGTGGATAGCAGAAGCACTTTTAGCTAACAACCAGCCGCACAGTGCCTATCTGACATTACAGAAAATAATGATACTTTACCCGAGTGATGAATTATATTGCCGCGCTCTGCATACCAGCGGAGTAATTCAGCAGGAACAGTTCAACGAATATAAAAATGCCGTTCAAACTTTTACTGATTTAATTAAACGCTTTCCGCAAGATACCCTGGCTGAGAATGCCCATTATCGCATCGCTAAAATCAGCGACGAGTATTTAAATGATTGGGAACGAGCCGTCGAACAATATCAGATTTATGCCGATAAATATCCCCAATCCCCGAACGCTATTCCGGCTTTAATGCGGAAAGCCAAGATTCAATCTACCCAGATGAATTTAATTGAAGAAGCCGTGCGGACCTATAAATCCATTGATGAACGCTATCCTTCCACGACCGGCGCATTCAATGCTCTGACGGAGGCGGGCAATCTTTATATGACAAAAGGTCGCTACGATCAGGCTATTGAAATTTATATGAGTATTTTTCAGAAATACCCGCAATCGGAAAACGCCGTCGCGGCTCTCGAAAAAGTTTACAATATTTATCAAACGAAAATCAAAGATAATGAGAAAAGCATCGAAATATTAAACTTAATTATAAACAATTATCCGGATACCAAAGCTTCTGCCAGAGCGACTAAGCAATTGAGGAAGCTCGAGAAAGCCCGATAGTTCCCTATAGACTGCGTGTGAATTTTCCGATGGCAAGTTGCTCTAACCTCAATTTTAATAGACACCGATTTATGATAAATGGAATTATATCCATTATTGTTCTTTCTCTAACTACCACCAGTTTACCGGCTCAAACGATAACTCGCCCCAAAATCGGACTGGCTCTGAGCGGTGGCGGCGCGATGGGTTTTGGACATATAGGCACCCTAAAATTGCTCGATTCATTGAGCATTCCGGTTGATTATATCGCCGGAACCAGTATGGGAGGAATTATCGCCGCCTTATACGCCGTCGGTTATACTGGTGCAGAAATCGAAGAAATCGCTCGAAATGTTGATTGGGCGGATTTGTTCAATGACGCACCGTCCCGACAGGCATTGCCTTATTTTCAGAAGCAGGAAGCCGATAAGTATCAATTTGAGTTAGGTATTCGCGATTTGCGGCCGGTAGATAAAGGGGGCGTGATCGCTGGCCAAAAAATTACGCTCTATATGACCCGCTTAGTTCTACCATTTTTAACCGTTAGCGACTTTGACAGTTTGATTATCCCATATCGATGTGTTGCAGTTGATTTGACCACTGGATCGGAAGTGGTTATAGATCATGGTTCTCTGCCGATTGCGATGCGGGCGACGATGGCGATTCCCAGTATTTTTACCCCGGTTGTGTGGGGCGATTCGCTTCTGGTTGATGGCGGATTGCTCAATAATCTGCCGGTCAATACTGTCAGAAAAATGGGCGCTGACATCGTAATCGCTTCAACCGTTAGGAGCCCCTTTAAAACCAGGGATGAACTACGGACCACCTTGGATATCTTGTCCCAAACATCCAATATTTTGCGTGATAATAAGCTTGAAGCCGAAGCTAAAAATGCCGATTTACTAATCAACTGTCAGTTAGAAAAGTTAGGAGCGGCTGATTTTTCGACTGCCAAGGTATGCAAAATTATTGATGCAGGCGAAGCCGCGGCGCATGCTAGGCTCGATGAATTATTAGATTTAAAGAAAAAGTATAACCTATCAAGATATGGTCCTGAGAATATTAATGATTTGAATTCTCCAAGTGGTTACCGGGTTGCTCGACTCATCATAAAAGGTAATCAAACCATTCCGGTTGACGTCGTTCGTTCGACTATTGGTATTAAAGTTGGCGAATTATATTCTCCGGAAACTCTAGCGGCGGGAGTTGAGCGTTTGAAATCTTTTGATAATTACATTCGTGTCAGACCGACGGTCGAAATACTCTCCGATTCTACGGTTGAAATCAAAATTAATTTAGTCGAAAAGGTCAAAGCGCAGATCAATAATATCGAAGTACGCGGCAATGAATATTTAAAGGATGATTTTATTCGGCGTAGTTTTGGAATTATCCCTGGTGAGGTTTTTTCGATGGAACGTATCGAGTCGCAGATTAATTATCTATATGGTCTGGATTATTTTAATAATATCAGTTATACTACCGAACCAGCCGGGGAAGGTAAGATCAATCTAATACTGAATGTCGTCGAGCATACACCTCAGAAACTGCGCCTCGGGGTGCGATATGATGACTTCCATTATTTGGTAGCGGCGCTTAATTTCCAGACAACTTCAAATATAGTTCATGGATTAAGGCTCGATGTCGAATGGCAATTCATTGGACTGAATCAGATTAAGCTCAAAACGCTTTATCCCTCGCGGCGCTTCCAACTGCCTTTTTATCCATTTGTCAATGCCCATTACCGCGAAATTCCAACCTATGTCTATAGCATTAACGGCAATAGAATCGCATCCTACATTGACCGTTCAGCGCTCTTCGGTGGCGGTTTCGGTTTGCTTTATAAAAATTACTGGAATTTCGAAGCAGAGCTGGATTATGAATCAATTAATATCAAACCGGATATCGCACCGGATGAACCGTTGCGATTTTATGATTGGAATGATGACCTATATAAATTTCAGTTGTCTTCTAATATTGATCTGCTGGATAATGCATTTATGCCGCGCAAAGGCGCTTTGGTTCATTGCGTTTACGAAAAGACAATCTCCCAAATTGGTCGGCATACCAACTATCGGCGTTTTGAACTTTCAGCCGACGTATATCAGTCCATCAAACGCAACACTTTACATTTTTCAGGTTTTTACGGGAATTCTAAGATGGACGGTTCTACCAACCGTTTTATTTATCGCGGCGGGCCAGAAACTTTTGTAGGAGTCGAATATGATCAACTGGTTGGTTCTGAAATGACTATTCTGCGTTTGGATTATGCCTACAGCCTATTGCATAATTTGCAAGCTAAAGCAATTGTTAATACGGCGATTGGCTTCCGCAATATTTACCACGAAACCATAAAAGAGTCTCAGAATCTATTGGGTTACGGTATCGGTCTGAAATATGTCTCGCCCCTTGGACCATTCGATTTAGTGCTGGGTTGGGGCGACAAGAGTGTTTTCCAGCCTGGAGAAATCAGGGCGGTGATCTATTTTAGAGCCGGATTCTTATTCTGATAGAAAACTAGATTTCAATTACTCGAATCTCGTAAAAAAATAATCGCCAAATAGCTCAGATAGAAAACTATTCATCGAAATGTTTGTGACATTGGCGGCAATATCGTCCAGAATTTTGGACTAGAAGCCTTTGCTCGTGACGTTTTAGGTAACGCAAATAAGCGTTGCCAGTGACTACTCCGCAATGGGGGCAGATATGACTAACGGTGCGTTTACGGTCACCAGGACGGATAGTGTCTCGCAGGATAACGTTATTTCGGCTGATTATCTGGCGATCCTTGGCTGAAAATTCCTCCGGTCCGGCAACTTGACCGTCAATATCAAGAAAAGCTAAATTCATCCTAGCTCCACAACGCCAACAAACCGCTGGCAGAATGTAGAGCGATTTCTCAAAAAGCGGAGCACCGCATTCCGGACAGCGCCTACGTGGACAATGGATGATCAAATCCGGATTAATCGTTGGGCAAGTAGCCATTTCTTCCATTTCTTCACCGGAGCGAATTCGGAAAATTAATAGCGGAATCTGTTTCCGGCTAACGAAAATTAAAACTTTTTCGTCTGGTGGATGCGCCACGACGATTTCGATCAAAGCCGTCGGTGCTTCGTGCTGGTCAACCAGACAAAGATCCGGTCGGCAATCGTCAAACGCTTCTTCGCTAACTACCGCTTGGACATTTTCAAAGAAATTGAAGGAATGCTGATCACCGCATAATTGGCATTTCCAGCGCAAAACGAGAGCCACTTTTTGTTTTAATAAAGTCTGAAGTTTTTCGAACAATAGGCGCTTGGCAAGGTAATGCAGAACAGTTTCAGCATTACAAACTGCGTCAGGGTAATGGGCAAAGTGATGTCGTTTATGTGCCCCTTTGCGCGCGATAACCGGCTGATGGCAAACCGGACAGGAACAGCCGCAAGCCAGTCCTTTTTCAACCTGGGAAATATGTCTTATAAAACCGTCTTTTTCCGCATAGGGAATTTTTATGGTTCCGGGAAGTTTTTTACCATTCTCATCCGCTTTATAAAACCCAGCGGCAATGGTTTTTATCTGAGTGAGATCCATCTATCGCAACCAGTTATTTTCACTACTAAATATTAAAATAATAGCGCATTAAATGAAAGAGTTTATCGAGCTGGATTAAAACGCCGCAGGTTTAGTGAAAGACTGATGACGGTCACAGAACTAAGTGCCATAGCTAGTCCACCAAATTCTGGTCGAAAAGTAATACCAAACAGCGGATAAAGCACCCCCGCCGCAACCGGTACTAAAGCCGCATTATAGGCAAAAGCCCAGAAAAGATTCTGGCGAATGCGAGCCATAACTTTGCGACTGAGTTGCAGAGCCGCACTGACGTCATTCAAATCATTTTTCACCAGGACAATATCGCCGCTTTCGAGGGCTACATCACTACCTGAACCAACTGCAATCCCGATATCGGCTTGTGCCAGCGCCACGGCATCGTTGATACCATCGCCGACGAATGCCACGACTTCGCCTTTTTCCTGCATCTGACGAATGACGGCGGCTTTGTCCTGCGGCAGGACTTCTGCCAGCACGGTTTCGATTCCAACTTGCGCCGCGATGGCTTGCGCAGTGCGACGATTATCGCCAGTTATCATAGCGATTTTCAAGTTATCTTTCCGTAATTTTTTGATTGCGGAAGCGGCGGTATCTTTCAATGTATCGGCAATAGCGATAACGCCGACTGCTTGCCCGTCAATTGCTACGAAAACTATTGACTTGCCTTCTTCGGTGTATTTCTCAGCAGGCGCTAAAATATCCGGTGAAATCGTGATTTTATTTTCCTGAAAAAATAATTCGGTGCCGCTGAAAACTGCGCGATTATCAACATAAGCTGTAACGCCGCGACCACCATAAGCCGCGAATTTGGCTGATTCTGGAATTGCAATTCCCAACTCCTTGGCATAATTCACAATCGCCGTGCTGAGCGGGTGCTCGGAATTTTTCTCGACTACGGCCGCGAAGCGCAGTAATTCTGCGGTAGCAATTCCGACGGGAAAAATGTCAGTCACCAACGGTTTGCCGGTTGTCAGAGTACCAGTTTTATCGAAAACGACTGTGGTGACTCGCGGTGCTATTTCCAAAGCAGTTCCATTTTTAATCAAAATACCAAGTTCGGCGCCCCGCCCGATGCCGACTGTCACGGCGGTGGGAGTCGCTAGTCCGAGTGCGCAGGGACAAGCAATTACCAGCACTGAAATAAACGCTGTAAGCGCGAAAAGCAATGTCTGCTCAGCAACAAAATACCAGAATCCAAAAGACAATATGGCAATGGCTAAAATCACAGGAATGAAGTAACTGACCGCCACATCCGCCAGTCGTTGAACCGGCGGGCGACTGCCCTGAGCTTGTTCAACCAGACGAATAATTTGCGCCAGAACCGTATCACGCCCGATTCGTTCGGCTCGAATGTGTAGAATGCCGTTCTGATTCAGCGTCCCGCCAACAACTTTGGCGCCGGTCTGCTTGAAAACCGGCAGGGATTCACCGGTCAACATAGATTCATCAACATAGCTTTCACCGCTAATTACAACTCCATCCACGGGTACGCGACCGCCGGGCTTGACAATCACGATGTCGTCAATTACAACCGATTCCAGCGGAATTTCGCTTTCGACATTATCCCGAATAACGATGACGGTTTGGGGTTGAAGCCCGATCAATCGTTTGATTGCAGCTGTCGTTTTGCCTTTGACGCGGGTTTCCAGATAGCGACCGAGCGTTAGAAATGTCGCCAGGAAAATAGCCGTTTCAAAAAACATAAATTCGCGCGTCAAAACAATTTCGAAAGTTCCCAGCAAGCTAGCCAGAAAAGCGACTCCGATACCCATCGCGTACATCACATCCATATTCAAACTGTGGTTACGAAGCGCCTGCCCCGCCGCACGGAAAATCGGATAACTCAGGTAGATAAAGACCGGAGTAGCTAGCGCCAGCATCAAATAGGCAATTGGAAACGGCAGGCTAATTTTGATGAACATTGGAATCATTAAAATTACGCCGGTAATGAAACCAATAATTATACGTCGCTTCCTATAACGCAATTCACGGTTCAATGCCTGTTCTGGCTCGATTAGATTTTCCTCGCCTTCCCGACCGAGATATTGATAACCGGCGGATTCAATCGCCCTTTTAGCGGCTTCGATCGAAAAATGTCCATCATCAAATTCTAAGTAAGCTTTCTCATTGGCAAGGTTGACGTTTACCGCGCGGACACCAGCTACTTTGCCGAGAGCCTCTTCGACGGTTTTGATGCATATCGCACAGTGCATTCCCCCGATTTTAATAATAACCTGATTTATATTGTCGTTTGGTTTCATAATAAATTAACTCTCAGTTTTAATTATCAAAGTTTTTGATAAACAGAGAGGAGATTAGTTACCCGCTCAGAATTCGATGTTAAAAATCAGCAAGCTGGCGTGTAGGTCTTTTTCCGCCAAACGGTAAGCCAGCCGTATACCGGCATTTAATTCGACCGCGAGCTGCAAAAGATTAAAGTCGAAATTCAGGTCGAGACCCACTGAATTATACTGCTGTTCGAAGTCGCTGGTTTTTCCGACGTTGAAATCGCCGAAAAAGGCGCCACGTAGGCGCTTGAGGTAAAACAGCGAACCCAGCGCCCAGTCCGGATAGACGAGCGGCAATTCGTAGGTAGCGCCGGCACCCGCCAACCGGTCGTTATAAATATAGTCGTAGCCTTTGGCAAACGGCACCAGACTGGCGAAGCGATAATTGTCAGGATTTTGCAGTTCCACTTTGGCATTGAGCATCAGGCTATGATGTTTAGCCAAACCGGGCAAGTAATAATTCCCTTGGAAGGAATACATCTGACTTTGATAATCGCCGCCCAGTGGAGTATGTTTGAAATTGGCTTTAACGGTATAGCCGGCGGTCGGCTTGACATCGCGAATCGCTGGAGTCTGGTAATTCTGGTAGGCAATTTCATAGGAAAAAGGGACAAAGCCACCGTTACCAATCTCGTAATCTTCGACTGTGGTTTTATCACTGATGTAGGTATAAGCACCACTCAAGCCGAGGTTCAACTTCCGGTTAAATACACTGCTAGAATAATCCAGCGGCAAGTTTGCACCCAATGAGAATGACGTTTCGTTCCAAGTCTCAGTGGTTAATTCGTCAAAAAGTCCACCGGAATAGCTGATTCTCTTGCCGAGGTTAAATCCGGCGCTCAGGATAGGATAAAAACCGGCATAGCAAACTTCCGATCCGACTGAAAAGGCTTTCTCGTTAGCATCGAAATTCAATTCAAAATTGGCGGCGGCATTATTGAGAATATCATTGGAAAATAATCCGAGATTGGCAGAGGTCTCCGAAAAGAAATAGTACCAGCTATGAAAATTGAATAAATGGCGGTAGGGATTATAATCCGTAACTGGATACGATCTGGTTGGGATTTTTCCCGCTTCGAAAATATTACCACCTTGTTCCTGAGCAACCAGCGTCTCATAATAGCGAATATCGCATCGTTCGACCGCTTCCAGCGCCTGCCAACGGGCTGGCTCGAGGTGCATTGCGCATACATCCAGACCATTAAAATCATAATCGCTAAAAAGCATCGTCGAGCCGTCGGCTGAAACCGCCGGGTAATAGGCGCCGTATTTGCGTGAAGTCACTTGGAAGCGACGCCCGTTGTCAATCTCCACCGCATAAATATTGTCAATTCCCGACCAAGCTGAGTTATAAAGCAGATAGTCGCCGTAAAAAACCGGATATTCGTCGAACGAGTGACATTCCGCGATAATAATCTCTTCAGTATTGTTCTCCAGATCGTAAATCGCCAGTGACTTGGAGGATCCAGATTGTTTAAAATAGACTAATTGCTTTCCATCGGGCGACCAGGCTGGGTTCTTGATAAAACCGTTATCCGGATTGGATAAAGTCCTGATTTCTTGACCATCATCAGAGTCAAGCAAAACCAGGTTGCATTTTCTTTCCGGGGTAAATTTTACAGCCGCGATCATCTGCCCGTTCGGCGCAACCGCTGGCGAAAAGTATTTACCGTTCTTGGTAAGTTTACGTTCCTGTCCGACTAATAAATCATAGACAACTATATCGGAAAAAATCGCGGCGCCCCAGCGTGGATGAGGCGTCAATTCTTCCCAGGCAATCAAATTCCCGGCAGTCGAAAACCGATTGGCGCTGGCGATTTTGGCTATTTCATTTTCCTGCCCATCAGGGTTGATCTTCACTAAAGTATTGATGTCACCTAAGCCATTAATTACGGCGATGATTGAGCCATCAGTCGCATATTGCGGCCAGCGGTATTGTGTCCAGACCTTTTTCGGTTTTAGGTTGATTTTTTTCGCTTCGGTGATTTTTAGTCCTTCAATTTGCTTTTGCCAGAGCGAATCGAGTTCAGTCATTGTATCATAATAAAGCTCTTTGGTTTTGCGACCGGTATTGATTCGGCAAGCTTTCGAGAAACCAAATGGATTCCAGGAGCGCCGAGTCGAGCTGGTTAATACGTGATCCCAGATATTTGCGCCATACTGCCGTCGTCCATGAGTTACCATTAAAAAGCCCAGATGATAATAATCCGGATAATAATCCTTGTACGAGCCAAGATAGGCTTTATCATAAGAATATAGTTTTTGATTGAGCAACAAAGTCCGAATCGGCAGATCGAATTCCGGTTGACAACCGCGTCCAGATTCAGTCAATGCAGTTTCCATAGCGACGGCATCGCCTTCCCAGAACCACATCGGCGCGTGCCAGACCGAGAGCCCCAGAATCGCATATTCACCGAACAAAAATCCAGCCAAGCGCGTAAATCCGGAATTGAAGCGATCAAACTGGACCATATGGCGTCCTTCATGGGTAGCTAGGCTATTATACCATTCAATATTGCCGGACATAGCGGATTGGTCGGGTGTTGTAAACCATTCACTTTTACGCGGGGCAAGGGTCACATAACCATTAGCGACGGCACTGCGGTTGGAAAGGACTAATGGCCATTTAGGACTGTTCACTGTCAGTGTTTTACGTAAAGGCAAATAAACGTACTCCAGAGTATTAGCCACACGCTGGCTTTCTGATTCGATTTCGGCGGGAAAAATGATCCGATAATGCTGTGTCTCTATCTGACGCCAGTGAATATCTGGCGGTGGTTGGTCGGAACCGAGCACCTGCGCCAATAGTCTATTTACTAAAATAAAAACGAATAGAATAGCAATCAACAAAGTCCGTAGAAAAATTCTATCTGTAGTAAATATAAATTTCATTAAACCGTACTATTATCAAATTAAATTTACGGGTAGAATCGGCAATCTCAAAAAATGCCACTGATTTAATTCAATTACAAAAATTTGAAAACATTATTATCACCAATTAGAAAGCCAGAGGAAATTTCTCTTATCGAGAATAAGCTTATAACAAAAGTGTTATTGGAGAAAATCTTAATCAGAAAAACAAAAAATGCGTTAGTCCGTTTCAGGATTTAATTTTGCGCGTGAAATCCACGCCCTTTAACAGAGCTTTTTGATTCAGCTCGACTAAATTCTTTCGTTTCAATACCTCGCCAAGTGAGTTCAGGGCAACCTCGATCGACATAAATCCTAAATATTCAATTAAAGCACCGACAATGATCATATTAGCGGCTTTGGAATTGCCCAGCTCGTCTGCCAACTTCGTAGCCGGGATGGGCAAAATGCGGACGTCCTGGCGCAGAGGTGCGCGATCAATAATCGAATCGTCATAGATAATTAATCCATCGGAAATGACGTCATTTTCGAATTTATCAAGCGACGGACGATTCATAGTAATCAAGACGGTTGGATTAGCGACGACCGGGGAACCGATTTTTCGGTTTGAGATTTTAACACTGCAATTGGCGGTGCCACCACGTATTTCCGGACCATAAGATGGTAACCAGCTGACTTCGTAGTCATGACGCATACCCATTTCAGCTAGGACAAGCCCGAGACTTAAAATTCCCTGACCGCCAAAGCCGGCGACTTTGATTTCTGCTGAAAAATTAGTCTTTTTATAGGGTGCAATCTTTTCTTTATCTACGGTGATCGGTTCAATATTTAATATAGAATGAAGCTGGGAACGATCGATTGTTGGACGTTTTAAATCTCTACTCGGAAATTCATTGGAAATGTCCTTTTTCACTCCGAGTGGAAATTGTTTTTGAAGTACTTCACATACCCATTCGCGACTACGGATGGCTGACATCTTGAGGTTTGAGGGACAGGGTGAAAGCACCTCGATAAAGCAAAAGGCATTCTTCTCGATCTGAAGTTTGAGGGCTTTACGAACCGCCTGACGGGCATGGAGAATTGATTTGGTGTCACCAATCATAACGCGCTCGACGTAAACAGGGGCTTTGAGAGTAGCGATTATTTCCGACATACCAATCGGATAGCCCTCGTTATTAGCATTTCTTCCATAAGGCGTCGTCATAGTTTTTTGCCCGATTAATGTCGTTGGCGCCATTTGCCCTCCGGTCATGCCGTAAATCGCATTATTGACGAAAAAAACCGTTATGCCCTCGCCTCGGTTAGCGGCGTGAATTATTTCGGCGGTGCCAATTGCGGCTAAATCACCATCACCCTGATAGGAAATTACGATGGCTTCGGGGTGAGCGCGCTTGAGGCCAGTAGCGGCGGCTGGAGCACGTCCGTGGGCAACTTGAACATTACCGGTATGAAAATAATAATAAGCAAAAACACTGCAACCGACCGGACTGATAAAAATTGTGCGATCCTGAACGCCGAAATCAACCAGCGCTTCGGCAATCAATTTGTGCAGATTTCCATGTCCACAACCGGGACAGTAAGTAGTAGTCAGTTTATCGGTACCGGGCTTGCGCTCAAATACATCATAAAAAATGGCTGATTTCTGCAATAGGTTACTCATACCGACCTCATCAGTTTAAGCAATTCGTCGTTAATTTCCTTTTCGGAAGGCACATTGCCGCCCAGCCGGTTATAAAGGTACACCGGCTTACGACCGGCGACCGCTAAACGGACATCGTCAACCAACTGACCATTGCTCATTTCAACGACTAAGAAGAACTTGGACTGTTCGGCAAGTTGGCTGATTTTCTTTTTAGGAAAGGGAAAAAGAGTGATCGGTCTAAGTAAACCGACCTTGACTCCCACATCTCGTAAATTGTCAACGATAGTCTGCAGAATGCGCGATATAATTCCAAATCCCACCAGAACAATTTCCGCATCGCTGAGACTATAATCTTCAAAACGAACTTCTTGCTCTTCTATAATGGCATATTTTTGCTGGAGCTTCAAATTATGGCGCTCCAAATCGTCCGGATCGAGTTCAATTGAAGTGATTAGATTATCGGAAGTCTCAGGAGTACCTTTGATCGCCCAGGATTTTTCGGGAAACTGCTTTACCGGCTCGGGAAACTCGACCGGCTCCATCATTTGACCGACAAAACCGTCTGAGAGAATATAAACCGGGTTGCGGTATTTATCAGCCAGATCGAACGCCAGCATGCCGAAATCACACATTTCCTGAACGGAGTTGGGCGCTAGCACGATGCATTTATAGTTTCCGTGCCCGCCACCTTTGACAACCTGGTTATAGTCGCCCTGTTCAGGAGCGATATTACCCAGCCCGGGGCCCCCTCGCATAACATCTACGATGACACAGGGCAATTCCGAACCGGCACAATAGGAAATGCCTTCCTGTTTCAGGCTAATGCCCGGACCGGAGGAAGCAGTCATAACGCGCTGACCAGCGGCCGCCGCACCGTAAACCATATTAATCGCGGCAATTTCACTTTCGGCTTGCAGGAATGTGCCGCCTGACACCGGTAGATATAAAGCCGCCGCGTGGGCAATTTCACTAGCGGGCGTGATGGGATAGCCGTAATAAGCTTGACAACCGGCTAGCACCGCTCCTTTCACCACGGCTTCGTTTCCTTTTAAAAATTGTTTAGCCATAGTTTAATCCTCCGCTATTTAATGGTTATGACCTTTTCGGGTGACACCGGGCGCAGACATCCCGCGCAGAGTTTTACCTTTTCATTGCCCTCTCTGGAAAAAACTTTCTGTTCGCTACCGCACTCCGGACAGAAAGCCTTCTCAGTCACTAAATCCCAGCGTTTGAAAACTGTAATAGCACCCAGTTCGGGACAATTATAGAAGCAGATTCCACAGCCGGTACAGCCTTCTCCCTTATAAGCGGAAGGATGATAACCGTGAGTATTAAATCGGTCAGTCAAATACAAAACCTTTGGTGGACAGGACGCGATACATAATTCACAACCCTTACATTCTTCAGAGTTGATGATAACATGTCCACGCGTGACTGTTTTTTTCGGTTTTGATTGGGTTTCATTCATATCTGCTCCATTGTTTAATTATGGTTTCATTTCATTGAAAACTTGTTTGAATATAGGAATTGCGGCTTGAATCACGGCTTCGGGTACAGCATAAGAAATCCGAAAATATCCCGGTCGGTAGAAAGCAATCCCCGGTGTCGTAATTATCAGCCGATCCTGCAAGGCGAAAACGAACTTAACATCGTCATCAATCGGGCATTTAGGAAAGAGGTAAAAAGTGCCTTCCGGTTTGATAATTTCATACCCGATTTTCACTAAAGCGTCATAAATCATATCACGCCGTTTCTGGTATAATTCGATAGCGACTTGAGCATCCAGTACTCGTCGAATAACTCTCTGCATCAATGCTGGCGCGTTAATAAAGCCCAGCACCCGATTGCAGAACGCCGCCGCATTGATTAAAGCCGGATAATCTTCAATTAATGGACTGATAGCTAGATAACCGATGCGTTCTCCGGCTAGCGAAAGGTCTTTGGAAAATGAGGATGCCAGGATTGTATGCCGATAATAGCGAAATGGAGAACGATATTGGAGTCCGTCAAAAATGATTCTCTTATAAGGCTCGTCCATCAATAAATAAATCGGGCGACCAAAGTCGGCACTTTTTTCGGTCAGCAATTTCCCAATCTCACGAAAAATGTCTTCGCCGTAAACACGTCCGGTGGGATTGTTGGGAGAATTCAGCAGTAGAACCCGAGTGCGCGGCGTAATTTTTGCGGCAATGTCAGCCGGATCGGGTAATAGTTCCGCATTTGCCTCGGAAATGACCAATTGCCCGCGGTGATTATCTACATAAAATTCATATTCTGAAAAGAAAGGGGCAATTGCGATGACTTCGTCGCCGGGATCAAGCAGAGATTTGAGAATGATGTTAATTGCTCCAGCCGCACCGCAGGTCATAACGACCTGATCTTCGGTAAACGGCAAACCACTTTCTCGCTCGAGCAAATTCGCCACCGCCGCACAGGTCTCGGGATAACCCTTATTTTGCATATAGCCATGCACATAAGCTCCGGTACGAGCTGATTCTTCGACCAGAACGCGATTAAAAATCTCCGGAGTAGGCAAATCCGGGTTGCCGAGAGAGAAATCGTAAATTTTATCTTCACCATACTGCTTTTTCAAAGCAATTCCGGTCTCGAACATTTTCCGAATCCACGATGAGCGGGTCATAGATTGAGCTATATAATTGGAAATCGGCATATCACCTCTAAGTTTTATTTTGATTGGCTGAATCCGGCTCCGTGACCCAAATTCCGGTTTTGAGGTATTCGTCAATTGAATGCGCGGCGGCTCGGCCGGCACCCATAGCCAGAATAACGGTTGCGCCACCTGTAACGATGTCGCCGCCGGCGAAAACGCCGCGCTTGGAAGTTCGTCCGCCCTCGCCGCTGGTAATGATATTGCCCCATTTATTGCATTGCAGATCGGGCGTGGTACGGGAAATGAGCGGATTTGAACCGTTACCAATAGCCATAATGACCAGATCGGTCGGGATTTCAAATTCACTATTGGGAATGGGAATAGGACGTCGTCGCCCATCGGAATCAGGTTCACCGAGTTCCATTTGCAGACAGCGGGCGGCTCTTACCCAGCCATTTTCGTCAGGCAGAAATTCAATCGGATTGGTCAAAGTTCTGAAAACAATGCCTTCTTCTTTGGCATGTTTAACCTCTTCCAGCCGAGCTGGCATTTCTACTTCCGAGCGGCGGTAAACAATCGTGGCTTTCTCAGCTCCGAGACGTCTGGCGGTTCGGACGGCATCCATAGCGGTATTCCCGCCACCGACTACTATCACCTGTTTGCCCTTTTTTATCGGGGTGTCAGCTTCAGGAAATTCATAAGCGCGCATCAAATTTACGCGCGTTAAAAATTCATTAGCAGAATAGACTCCCATCAAATTCTCACCGGGAATATTCATAAACCAGGGTAAACCTGCACCGACACCCAGGAAAACCGCATCAAATCCAGCAACTTGAAAAAGTTCATCTATCGTCATAGTTTTCCCTACGATAAAATTAGCTTCAAAGCGTACCCCCAATTTTCGCAGATTGTCAATTTCGTATTTGAGAATGGCTTTCGGTAGACGAAATTCAGGAATACCATAAATCAAAACACCACCGAATTCATGTAATGCTTCGAACACGGTGACATCATAGCCCCATTTGATGAGATCACTGGCACAAGCCAGACCAGCCGGTCCGGAACCAACAATGGCGACTTTTTTCCCATTGCGCGGCGTACTAAGAGAAACTTGAGGTTGACCGTTCTGCCGTTCATAATCGGCGACGAAGCGCTCCAGTCTGCCAATCGAGACCGGACCGAATTTGCCGCGAATGACGCAGGTTTTTTCGCATTGTTCCTCCTGCAGGCAGACGCGTCCACAGACCGCGGGCAGAAGGTTATCCTCTTTGATTTTGCGCGCCGCTCCGCTAAAATCCCGCTGAACAATCAACCGGATAAAATCGGGAATTTTGATGCTAACCGGACACCCGTCAATACAAGTCGGACGGGGACATTCAAGACAACGCTGAGCTTCTCGTATGGCAGTCTCAGCGTCGAAGCCGAGATTAACTTCATTGAAATTATGGATACGTTCTTCGGGTGGTTGTTCCGGCATTTGCTGACGGGGAATTGCTAATCGTTCTTTTTTGCTGAGATTTGACGATGACACTGACTTTTTCCTTTTCAGAACTAACTATTTTCGCTAATGACTTTTGATAATCGGCATTGATGAAGAACTTTATCCGGTTCGGTATTCAAAATATCGGCGGAGATTTTTTCCTGGGCGGCAAATTGTTTCTGACGGTGAGCAAGTTCTTCAAAATTAACCTGATGACCGTCAAATTCCGGACCATCTACACACACGAAAACAGTCTTGCCGCCGACTGACGCCCGGCAACCGCCACACATTCCGGTACCGTCAATCATTATACTATTGAGAGATACCATTGTCTTGATGGCGTGGGGACGGGTTACTTCCGATACGGCTCGCATCATTGGGAGCGGTCCGACCGCCAGCACAAAATTCGGTTGAGGTTTACCAGCTATAATGGTTTTTAAAACATCCGTAACTAAACCGGGCTGGCCATAACTGCCGTCGTCAGTTGTGACAAATACCTCGTCACAAAAAGCACGCATTTCAGATTCACAAATGACCAAGTCTTTTGTTCGGGCACCTAAAATCGCAATAACGGTATTACCAGCATTTTTCAAGGCTCTGGCAATTGGTAGCGCTTCCGCTGTACCAACTCCACCACCAATACAAATCGCCAAGCCATAATTTTCGATGTGAGTAGCTCGCCCGAGCGGTCCAACAAGATCGTGAACGTAATCGCCGCTCTTCAATAAGTTCATCTGGCGGGTAGTTTTACCGACTCCTTGAATAATCAAGGTAATGGTACCCTGTTCAAGGTCGCTGTCAACAATTGTGATTGGAATTCTCTCGCCCTTTTCCCAAACTCGTAAAATCACGAATTGACCAGGCTGGGCTTTGCGGGCAATCAGCGGCGCCGAGATTATAAATCTTTTAATATCCGGCGCGAGGAATTCTGCTTTTATTATTTTATTCATTATTCTCTTTCTTGATTAATTAATTTTATCGAAAGCTATGTGAATGTAATTAATTACTCCGGCAATTAGTTCCGAACTCAACATTATTCTGCCAGATTTATTGATTGGGATTAAGAAAAACGTCGGACAGGGTTTCAAACTCTTTCAAGGTATATGAGATCATTTTTAAGACGGTTGATAGTCCGACAACCGGCGCAGTCAGAATCAGAGTATCGATTATTTCATCGCGGGTAGCACCGGCTCGAATCGCCTTCGGCAAAATAATTTTGATAGCTTCTGGCGACGGGCTGTTGATCTGGATCGCCAGCATTATCAGCTGACGGGTTTTTTCATCGAGGTGATTTCCGAGTGAATTAATCATTTTCTGGTAATTACGTAAAACTTCTTTACGATTCTCCATCAAATAAGTCAGTCCATCTTTATCAAGATCTTCCCATTTGAAATTATCGTTTGTCATTTTTATACCCTGCCAATTTATTTAATTTCTTCCAGCCAGCCGAATTTATCAGGGATATCGCCAACTTGATAGGCTGTGAGATATTTATACAGTTTAGTCGTGATTGGACCGGCTTCTTTGCCGTCGGCATAAAATTTATAGAGCTTGCCGCGATGCCCGAGACTGCCGATCGGTGTGATGACCGCCGCTGTTCCACAGGCACCCGCCTCGGCGAAGTTTTCAATTTCATCAATACTGATGCGGCGCTCCTCCATATTCAGGCCAAATTCTTCGCGTGCTACCCTAACTAATGACAGACGGGTAATACTTTCCAGAATTGATTCCGACTTGGGGGTTGCTAAACTGCCATCTTTAAAAACGAAGAAAATATTTGACGAACTGATTTCTTCGAAATATTTATGTTCGACGGGATCGAGATAAACGAGTTCATTGTAGCCTTCATCATGAGCGATTTTTAGTGGCAAGAGCGAAGCCGAATAATTACCACCGGCTTTAGCCTGACCGACACCGTGCCGGGCTACCCGATCATAATACTCTTCGACTTTCACCTTAATAGTCTGGAATCCGGATTTGAAATAGGGACCGACCGGGCAAACGAAAACTGAAAAAAGGTATTCTGAAGCCGGTTTGACTCCGAGATTATCGCCAACCCCGATTTGAAACGGACGAATATATAAAGATGCGCCAGTGCCATAAGGCGGGACATAATCCAGGTTAGCCTTGACCGTTTCGATTATGCCTTTCATAAATAAATCTTCCGGCACCTCAGCCATCAGTAGGCGGGCGGCTGACCGCCGGAGACGCGCGGCGTTATCCCGCGGGCGAAAAAGCATAACCCGTCCATCACGGGTCCGCTGAGCCTTCATACCTTCAAAAACTTCCTGCCCATAGTGCAAACAGGTAGAACCTTCTTCAATGCTGATTTTTTTATCAGTTACTAATTGGCCATCATCCCAATGACCATCTCTCCAACGCGCCTGAAAACGAAAAGGCGTGTAGGAATATTTGAACTCAAGTTTACTCCATTCGATTGTTTTCGGGTCCATCATTTTCCTCTTTTTTAATCCATTTTATCGGCAAACCTGTTCGGCTTGCTTTAGTTAATTTAACCTTCAAAAAACACTTATCCTTAATTTTTTTATCAAATGTAATGCCACCAGTCGGTATGAATTTGTTAATCTAATGGGTAGAGGCTGATTTCATTTGATTTGGAGAATAAATAGCATAATCCTAAAGTTTATATTTTTCCTAAAACTGGCAACAACCAGCCGGCGATTTATTAGTTTTAGGAATGAATATTTACGGAGATTTTCCGATTTCTACGTATATTCACCAGAGATTTTTATGAAGTATTAAAATTTGGTTATGAATTTGCGAACCTACTAGCTCAATGCAAAGCAGTTTTAAAGTTTTGAACTAAATCACCGTAGGAGGTCGTAATGTATAAAAAATTATTTATTCCAGGCCCAGTTGATGTCCGGCCTGAAGTTTTACAGGCTATGGCTACGCCGATGATCGGACATCGTTCCAAAGACGCTTCCGCTCTGCAACAGCGTATCTCGGAAAAATTACAGAAGTTATTCTTTACTCAGAATCCTATTTTACTTTCGACCTCGTCTGGCACCGGGCTGATGGAAGGCTCAATTCGTTCCTGCACCGCCCAACGGGCGGTCGTCTTTTCCGTCGGTGCTTTCGGTGATCGCTGGGCGGCTCTGGCAAAAGCCAATAACGTTCCCTGCGATCTGGTTAAAGCGGAACTGGGGTATCCCACTTTGCCAGAAGTAGTTGATCAGTATCTCTCGACTGGTAAATACGATGTTTTCACGATTACTCACAACGAAACCTCGACTGGTTTGATGAATCCGGTAGCTGAAATCGCCGAAGTCAAACGCAAATATCCCGATGTTTACTGGTTAGTGGATGCGGTTTCTTCTATGGGTGGCATTAAAATTCCGGTAGATGAACTCGGTATTGACGTTTGCATTACCTCGACGCAGAAATGTATTGGTCTGCCGCCCGGGATGGCAATCTGTTCGGTTAGTCAGCGAGCGCTGGAACACGCGCGTACCGTACCGTTTCGCGGCGCCTATCTCGATCTTGTCGAGCTCTATGATTATTTGATCAAAAAAGATTTTCAATATCCATCCACACCTTCTCTATCGCACATGTTCGCTCTGGATTTGCAATTGGACTATATTCTGAATGTCGAGGGTCTGGAAAAGCGTTATGCCCGTCATCGGGAAATGGCTGAAATTATGCGCGCCTGGGCTAAGGAAAACTTTGCCGTCTTCCCGCAACCCGGCTACGAATCAGTTACCTTGACCACCATTACCAATACCCGTGGTATTTCAATAGCCGATTTGAACAAGCGGCTTGGTGAAGCCGGTTACCAGATTTCCAATGGCTACGGCGAACTGAAAGAAAAGACCTTCCGCATCGCCCATATGGCTGAACGCACCGTTGATGAATTAAGGACTTTATTGAACCTCATTGACACGATAATCGCTAAGATGTAAAATTCTTGGCCAGAAAGAAAAGTATGAAAATATTAATTGCCGACGGTCTGGATCAAAAAGCCCAAAATATTCTAAAAGAAGCCGGACTGGAACTGGTTGTCAAACATTACGAAGCCGACGATCTGATTAAAGTTATTCAAGAATTTGATGGTATAATTGTGCGCTCAGCTACCAAAGTACCCCAAGTTGTGATTGACGCTGGTAAAAACCTTAAATTCATTGCCCGGGCCGGCACAGGTATAGACAATATTGATCATCAATATGCTCGGGCTAAAGGAATCGCCGTTCTGAATGCACCCGGTGCCAACTCGCATTCAGTAGCGGAATTAGTCTTTGCCCACCTGCTTGCTCTGGCACGTTTCATCACTCCCGCCACGATTTCCTTACGCGAAGGTCGCTGGGAAAAGAAAACTTTCGGTAATGGCATTGAATTAGCCGGCAAAACGATCGGGATAATTGGTTTCGGACGCATCGGTAAAATCGTAGCTCCCTTAGCAATTGCCTGGGGAATGCACGTTCTTGTATATGACGTCGCAACAATCAATACCGAACCTACCGTAAAGGTAGTCGATTTTGAAACATTACTAAAGGAATCGGATTTCATTACTCTCCATACTCCCAAAACCGATCAACCGATCATAAACGAAAAAGAGATCGCTATGACGAAGTGTGGCGTCTATATTATTAATTGTGCCCGCGGCAATGCTATTGATGAAAAGGCACTGTTAGCAGGTTTGAATTCTGGTCAAGTCGGCGGTGCCGGTCTGGATGTTTTTGCCGCAGAACCACCGCAAAACATGGAATTACTTCACCATGCGCGTGTCTCCTGCACTCCCCATATTGGCGCGAGCACTCTGGAAGCTCAGGAACGCGTCGGCGCCGAAATCGCTCACTGAATCGTGGAGTACATCGGAACCCTGTAGGAATTTATATGGTAAAAATCAAACCATTCCGTGGCATCCGGCCGGTTAAAGAATTAGCGGACAAAATCGCCGCTCCGCCTTATGATGTCATAAATTTTGAAGAAGCCCGAAGTCTTGCCGCCGACAATCCATATTCTTTTCTGCATGTCAGCAGAGCGGAGATAGATTTACCACCGGAAACTGATCCCTATGATGAAAAAGTCTATCAGAAAGCTCGCGAAAATTTAGATGCAATGCTTGCCAAGGGCTGGCTCTTTCAGGATGCGACCGAAATGCTATATATCTATCGCCAAATAATGGATAAACATAGCCAGTATGGATTGATTACCACCGCTAACGTCAATGACTATCTTAAGGGAAAAATCAAAATCCACGAACTGACTCGCCAGGATAAGGAATTGGATCGGACCAAGCATCTCGAATATACTAAGGTCAATACCGGTCCGGTATTTTTGACTTATCAGGCTAAACCGGTTATTGACATCATTATCCACCATATTGTAACTGATAGCCAGCCGGAATATGATTTTACTGCTGTGGATGGAATCCAGCATACATTTTGGCTGGTCAACGACCGCGAAACCATCCTCAAGTTAGTCAACCATTTCAGCCAGCTCCCCCATTGCTATATTGCTGACGGTCATCATCGCGCCAAATCAGCCGTTTCAGTTGCGAAGATGCGCCGCGAACGCAATCCGCACCATACCGGCAATGAGGAATATAACTGGTTTTTAGCCGCCTTTTTCCCACATAATCAGCTTCGTACTCTCGAATATAATCGCACAGTAAAGGATTTAAATAATTTGACTGAAGAGGAATTTCTCACGAAAGTCGGAGGGAAATTCATTATCAAACCAGCCGAATGTGCCATCTGCGCCAAGCCTTCCGCACCCAACCAGTTCGCTATGTACCTAAACAAGCGATGGTATATCCTCATTGCAAGACCCGGAACTTTCGATGCCACTGATCCGGTTGCCAGCTTAGACGTTGCGATTCTGCAAAATAATCTGCTCAAGCCGGTGCTTGGAATTGACGATCCGCGTACCGATAAACGCCTCGATTTTAGCGGCGGAAACCGCGGCATGGAAGAACTCGAAAAACGCGTTGATTCTGGTGAAATGGCGGTGGCATTTGCCCTTTATCCGACTTCGATCGAACAATTGATGACGATTGCCGATGCTGGGAAAATTATGCCGCCTAAATCCACTTGGTTCGAACCCAAATTAAGAAGCGGATTAGTGCTCCATTCGCTGGATTAAAATTTTTATTCCTATTTTGTCCGTTCTATTACTCGCCGATTAAAGAGCAACTATGTGATCATTTGCATTTCGTAATCAGTGCTGTAAATTCGACCGCTATTTAAGCAATTTTATGGAGCTATCTATGAAAAGAGCTATCTATATCACAATTTCACTGGCTTTGGTCATCAGTGTATTTATTTCCGAATTGTTGGGTGAGGGAAAGCCGTTTTATCAAATGAGCAATCCAGAAATTGATAGCCTCCTAACAATTGTCAGCACCCAGAACCTAACAATTACTGATCGCATAAACCTCTTCTCTGATAAATTTCTCGGTATGCCATACAATCAAAATTGCGCCGGCGATGGCCCTTATGCCCTTTATGAACCCAGGCCATTAGTTAATTTCAAAGAAACTAATTGTATGGTTTTTTGTGAACATGTATTGGCGCTCTCGATTTCTGATAGCTGGGACAATTTTTTCAATAATCTCCAGCAAATTCGGTATCAGGATGGCATTATCGGTATGCGCACCCGTAATCATTATACAATGGCTGATTGGTTACCCGAAAACGGCTGGCTATTGGAAGACGTTTCACATCAAGTGGGTGGACAATACATTCGACAAACGACTCGCACAATTTCACATCGCAAATTTTTCGAGGATAAAGGCATTGCCGATTTGCGCTATGTCAAGCCTGACCGTACTATTACCCTCGAATATTTGCCCAAGGAATATCTGTTTAAAGTCGAAAATAACATCTGCAACGGCGATATTCTGGTGTTAATTTTCGCCAACAAAAGCGACATTTTTTCAGCGCATATGCTTATCTCAGTAGTTAAAAATGGAAAACTGTTCATTCGCGAATCTTCCAGTCGTAAAATGACTACTTGCGAAACCCCATTTACGGAATGGGGCAAGTCCATTCAATCCCAAGACCAATATGCCGGATTATGTTTTATACGGATTCGCGCCGAATTGAACACACCCGGCCGCATCATATTGCCGTGGGAAATCACCGAGATGAAGAAAAATCACGAATAAGATTACGGAATACATAGGTACTTTTATCCCAGTCAAACCTTGACGGATAAATAAGGTAGACAGGATGGATAATTATACGTTAAGGAAATCAGTTCACAAACTGATTCAGATACTCGACCGCCTGTTGGGGATTGGGTGAGTAAAAATCCGCTCCGATTTGGGCACGGAATTCTTCGGTAACTGGTGCGCCTCCAATTAATACCTTAGTAGTCGGAAAAGTTTCTCTGATTGCCGACACAATTTTTCCCATATTTAACATAGTAGTAGTTAATAGGGCACTAAGTCCAACAAAACAACCGGGGTGTTGTTCAACAGCACTTAAAAACTTTTGAGTGGAAACATCGGTGCCCAGATCAATAACCTCAAAACCGCCACCTCTTACGATCATAGCTACCAGATTTTTACCGATGTCGTGCAAATCGCCAGCAACGGTGCCGATTACAAATTTACCTTTGCGCTTAACCGAACCGGCTTCCAGATAAGGTTGCAAATGTTTCAAGACGGCATTCATTGCCTGAGCGGCAACCAGCAAATGCGGCACAAAAACCAGATTTTCGCTGAATTTTTTCCCAATCCGATCCATTCCCAGCATAGAAGCCTGCAGTAAAACATCCGGCGGAACGCCTTCTTTCAACGCCGCGGCGGCAATTTCATCGGCGCCATCCTGATCTTTCATATCTGGCGGAAAGGGGTGATTGCGTGAAATTTTCCCCTTTTCGACACAGAGCGCGATTTTCTCAATAATATCCTGCATTATCTAACTCCTTAGTTTTAATTGCATAGACCAGCCTCTTTCACTACAGTTGGCATAATACTTTCCCACATAAAAGGCATAATATGAACTCCGCGAACTCCCTTGATATTTTTAACCGTCTGGATAATTTCTATGGCAATTTTAATGCCTTCGGCCTGCGGATCGGCGGCTTTTTCCATCCGTCGAATATATACATCATTAATTTTAACGCCGGGAACGTCTTCTCGCATATGCAGTAAAGTATTGACAGATTTTACCGGCATAACCCCAGCTAGAATGGCGACTTTTTCGTGCAATCCCATCTCTACTACTTTTTCCATCCAGCGAATGAAGAGCTCCGGATCGAAAACCGGCTGGGTTTGAATAAAGTTTACACCGGCTTTGACTTTTATATAAAGACGAATCAGACGCATTTCAAAAGGCACGGCAAAAGGATTTGCCGCCCCGCCAATCAAAAATTCCGGCGCTTTTTTCATTTCACGACCGGAGAGTAAATAACCTGAATTCATTTGGGCTACAGTGGCTATCAGTTGAATCGAATCTAGATCGAATACGCCCTTGGCTTCTGGGTTATCGCCTAATTTTTGGTAATCGCCGGTCAGGCACAGCACATTTCGAATACCGAGAGCCGCCGCCCCCAGCAGGTCGCTTTGAATCGCCAATCGGTTGCGGTCACGGCAGGTCATTTGAATAATCGGTTCAACTCCCTCATCCAGCAATATTTTAGCCGAAGCAATGCTCGACAGACGCGGGATGGCAGTTTGGTTATCGGTAATATTGACAGCATCGGCGATTCCCTTGAAATACTGAGCTTTTCTCCGAATCACATCGCCGTCACAGCTCTGCGGCGGACCAATCTCGCCACACACGATAAATTTTCCGGAATTAATTTTTTCTCTGAGTGTCATTAATATTCTCTATATCTAAATTCTTAGGAACAAATAGAACCAAGCCTTCGATGCGTTTTCTAAATACATTCAGCCAGGCGGAAGTATGTTCCAGATTCCAGTTGTGAATTCGATTAATTTTATACAAAAGTTTGATGCGCCCTAATAACTTTGATCGTCGGTATATCCGATACCAAATACATTTGCGTTCGGGAAAAACCTCACAGTGGCCATCATCTCGCGTGCCGCCGCACGGACCATTGCGCAGTCGCTTGGGACAGCGTTGAGAACAGACAAACCCAGTGGACGAAAGCAGACATTCGCCGCAATGCTGACAATGAAATATGGGGACTTTTATAAGGTCTTCAAAGAAGAGCATGAAGCGTGATAACTTGCGCTCGCGAGCAGATATTGGTGGTTTATCGAAAGTTACTAAATCCATATTTTCCCTTTTTGAAAATTCGACGTAATGGTTATTAAGAATCAGGCTATAAAGTTCATAATTTGCAAGACGGCATTTAATCCATCGGATGCCAGAATATTTTTTAAACATTGTATAGCCGGATGGTCATCTGGAAGAATCTCGTATTTACGTTTTACCGAACCGACGATAAAATTCAAACCCAGCGGCATCGCCAGTGTCAAAAAAGCGCTTTCCAGCGGACTTTTCACCGGCGAGCCGTCGGACTTTTTTGAGGGCAACATAACGGTAAAGTTGCTCAAACCGACTGATATATTAATACCGGCCAGGTCAGGATCCTGATGAATCATTTCCATTACTTTCATCAGTCTCTTGAAATTGCCCTCCATATCACTGCCGATCGGTGCAATGCCCGGATCGAGGATAAGGCGATTATTGGCTACTCCCTGAATCCTTTCCCGGGCAATTTCTACTAAAGATTTTGCCGTGGCATAATTCTGTTCGGGTGTTTTATTCATAACGATTTCGCCCGACTCATTTTTTCCTTCAGTAATGAGTAAAATAGGAATGAAGGGCTGTTTGGAGTATAAATCAAAAATTTCCAGACGAGCTTCTGAAATTGAATTTAGGATCGGCAAACGATTACCAGCCAGTTCAGGATTGTAGGCTTCCAGACCTGCGAGAGCGATTTCCGGATCCGGCGTATCAATTGATAAAGGAACAGAAACGTGCTGTTGGATTTTTTGGACGACCCCCGCCATAAAAGCAGGTGAGCGCCGACCGACATTCACGTCAATATAAGCCGCTCCTTTTTCTGCCTGGAAACGAGCCAGTTCAACAATACCATCCAGGTCGTTCACCTGAAAAATATCGTGAGTCGAAGGCACAGAATCGTTAATTGATTCACCGATAATCGTCAGTCCTGGGATACTCATTTATAAAGACCTTTCATTTTACAGTAAATTCATAGCCGCTATTTTCAGCAATTCAACTGTTTTTTCCAAGGATTAATTACTGTGTTCATTACAGAGAATTTTATTCAAAGCATGGGAGCTTCGTTGTATTTAGGAACATTATAAAGCCCTCCCTGCTCTCATTCCAATCTTTCCGCACCGACTCAAATAATCTGATGCTCATCGTCGAAGATTCAATGATTCTTAAACTGTTTACTTTCCTGAACTATCTGTAACCCGGCGCTGGTTCCGATACGGTTGGCGCCGGCCTCGATCATCAATATAGCATCGGAATAAGTGCGAATGCCGCCAGCCGCTTTGACTCCCATCTGGTTACCGACAATGCTTCGTATCAGGCGCACATCTTCGACTGTTGCCCCGTATTTACTGAAACCGGTCGAAGTTTTTACAAAATGAGCACCGGCTTTGAGCGCCAGATGACAAGCCAGTTTTTTTTCTTCGTCATTTAGAAGTGCGGTTTCGATAATCACTTTCACCAAATTACCATCAGCCGCGTCCACAACGGCATGAATGTCATCTTCGACGTATTCCAAATCACCGGCTTTCAGGCGACCGATATTGATGACCATATCGAACTCGGTGGCGCCATGATTTAGCGCTTGCTCCACTTCAGCGGCTTTGATTTCCATCGTGTTGGCCCCCAGCGGAAAGCCGATTACGGTCGCTACGGCGACTTTAGAATTATAGAGGCAATTGGCGCACAATTCCACAAAGGATGGATTGACGCATACGGTTGCAAACTGATATTTCAGAGCTTCTTCGCAAAGGCGAACGATATCGTTCGGCGTCGCTTCCGGTTTCAACAAAGTATGGTCTATTAAATGCGCGATATCGAGGCGCGCTTCTTCGGGATTAATTATCGAGGCATAAGTCATGATAATTTCCTTATTAATTTAAATATATTAGCTTTAAACAAATTTCTGCAATAATGCGACGAAACGATCAGCCAATTGATCAGCCGCCTGACTGGTTGGCGCTTCGGCGTAAATCCGCATAATCGGTTCGGTATTGGACGTGCGGATATGCACCCAGCGATCCGACCAGCTAAATTTCAAACCGTCTTCTGTATTAATTTCGGCATTGTCAATAGACTGAATCAGATGATTCATAATTTCGTTAAAATCGGCTTTTCCGCGAGGAATTTTACGCTTTACCATAAAATATTGCGGCAGAGTCGGCATCACCGCTGAAAGTGAGCGCTTTTCATCCGCCAGCATTTGCAAAACTAAAGCTGTTCCTACCAGCGAATCACGTCCCAGATGAGCTTCCGGTAAAATTACCCCGCCGTTGCCTTCACCGCCGATTAAAGCTTTTTCCATCTGCATACGCCGGGCAACGTTGATTTCGCCGACCGGAGTACGAATTACCTTAGCATTATATCGAGCGGCAAGATCCTCCAATGCTCGAGTAGTCGAAAGGTTAGCGACAACCTTTTGGTTCTTCTTGCCGGTCTTCGACAATACCAATTTAGTCGCAAGCACCAGGGTATATTCTTCGGAAATCGGCACACCTTTGTCCGAGACAATGGCTAAGCGGTCACCGTCTGGATCAATTGCTAAGCCTAGATCAGCCGAGTTGTCCTTTACCGCTTGGCACAAATCGGTCAGATTCTCCGGCAAGGGTTCTGGCGGATGCGGAAAAGGCTGATAGGGATCACAGTGAATCGCAAATACTTCGCAACCAAATTCTTTAAGTAATTCCGGAATTATTTTGGAACCCGCACCGTTGACGGCATCCACGGCAACTTTAAAATGTTGACGACGAATAGATTCTATATCGACATACGGTAATTTCAAGATAGCATTAATATGGTCACGATTTGCCCACTTATAAACTGTCAAATCGCCCGGACTAAAATGGGCATCACTGTATTTCGCTAAAAGACTTTGGCGGTTTTGTTTAATCCAGAGCATCTGTTCGGGATCAAGAAAAAGCCCATCGGCTCCCAGAAATTTCAATCCATTCCAGGGCAAAGGATTGTGACTGGCAGTTATGACGACGCCAGCATCGGCTCGATGTTGAACTACAGCCATCTCGACGGTCGGTGTAGGACAAATTCCCAGATCAATTACCGCAACCCCATAGCGCCGCAGAGCCTCAGTTAATTGTTCCCGGATGCGAACGCCGCTGGCGCGCGTATCACGTCCAAGGACGACTCTTCGGCAGGCGAGCAATTCCTTTAGGGCGGCGGCATACGACGATATTAGTTCCTTGGTCAAGTCCGTATCATAACCGCGCACCCCCGATAGACTTTCAATCAACATTTTCGATTCCTTCTGCTCTGTCAGGTATTTTTATATTTTTAACTAGGTAAAAATCAAGCATGCTTTTAATAATATAGTATCAATCCGGCAAGTTCACAAGTTGCCAGTCTTAGATCTAGTATACTTCTTTCTGGATAAATGATTTCCCCTCTACTACCGACAGATATTATTTTGCAACTCTTATATTGAAAACAGAATTAACCCAGATGTGTTTTCAATAATGAACTATGTGATTTATGTCTAAGCCGACGAATAGCTCGTTCCTTAATCTGGCGCACTCTTTCGCGCGTCAGATTAAAATGTTCACCAATTTCGTTCAAAGTCAGTGCATATTCACTGCCGATTCCAAAATACATTTTCAACACCTCTCGTTCACGTTTATTTAAAGCGGCTAACGAGGTATTGATATCGTAGCTTAGCGATTCTACCATCAACTGCCAATCCGGATCGGTAGCATTCTCATCCGTCAGAACATCAATCAGGCTATTGCTGTCAGAATCGCCCATAGGTTCATCCAGAGAGCGGTGTCGGCGAGCAATATGAAGGGTATCGTTCACAACTTCGCGATCAACGTCCAAACCGGCGGCAATTTCATCATAGCGCGGTGAGCGTTCATTTTGTTTCTCGAGCACTTCGGCTTCCCGGGCAATTTTGGTGAGAGTGCCGACCCGATTCATCGGTAGTCGTACTAAACGAGATTGCTCGGAGAGTGCCTGTAAAATAGATTGTCTGATCCACCAGACGGCGTAAGAGATGAATTTGAAACCGCGGGTTTCATCGAAACGCTCCACGGCTTTTAACAGACCAAGGTTGCCCTCGTTAATTAAATCCATTAACGGTAAACCTTGCCCCTGGTAGTCTTTGGCAACGCTGACGACAAATCTTAAATTGGCTTCAGCCAATTCCTTCGCCGCCTGACGATCACCATTCTTTATCCGCCGTGCCAACTCGATTTCCTTCTCAGGCGACAATGGTGAAAAATGGCTGATTTCTTCCAAATACCGACTCAAGGTTCGGCTGGAATCGCGGCTGGAGGTTTTGGTTGTCTTACTCATTTTCTACTTTTTAATTTTTCATTTAAGTTAAAAATAAGGTTATTTTTCTATTTTGTCAATTACATTCGCATTTAATATCAATATTTTCGAAATTAATGGGCATTTTCTCTTCTATAATCATTTTAAATTATTCCCATAATTACCAAAAATACCTATTCATTCATCAATCAAAAAACTACTCATTAAATAGTAAAAAGTGATATTTGTTCCCCTCATTGCGCGTAGCAATAGAGGCAGGCATGACGACAGGTACGATAGGACCCAATGTCACAACTAATATAACAACCGCACTGCGGTCGGGTAGGTCGCATTTGGGTGGGAAATTCCTCATCGGGAAAAAGGCGCTTCAGTAATTCGGCGTCGATACAATGGCCTTTCGGCAAACCAGCCGCCGCACCAATCTCATCTTCACAGCAAGTGAATAACTGGATTCCGGTTGTGGTAGCGATTGGTTTCAAATTTTCCAGAAAGTCAACTTGCTCAGGCAGTTCCGGCTTATCAAACTGGATTTTGCCGGAAGCTTCTGCGGCGTCAAAACGGCGTTTGACTTTGCCATAGAGATCAACGAAACTCACGTAACAACGCTGAGTCAGCCCCCGTAACTGCTCGGCTAATTTACTGAAAGCCTCCAGACGTTCTTCCGGCGGTGTTAGATTCGAAAAAATGATGGGATCGAAACGCCATAAAATTTTTCCCGAACCATATTCATCACACAATAAATGAGCTGTTTTCAAAGCCTTTTCAGTATCAGGCGCACCGGGTTCCAGCAGGATTTTTGCTAGGCCGCTGAAACCATTCATCGTCAAGTGAAACAGAAAACGACCATTATAAAGCGGCTTAATCTGCTTAAGAATCGGTAAAAATGGCTGGTAATTTTTCGACCAGAATACAATCGCACTGACATCTTCGGGGCATAGAGAAACCGACTGGATTCGGTTGGAAAATGGGCTGGACAAGGTAACATTGCCATCGCGGACTTTTTGTAGAAACCACTCCCCATAAAAAGCCGGGATATCACTTCGGCGACTGACAGAGAGAATATGCTTCATCGGTATAAATTACCGCAAAGATCGCAAAGAATACGAAATAAAATTTTAAAAATCCTCCCTTTCAAAATGACGCAAATTTAACGACCGGAAGCAATTGCTCCTCGCCCGGTAGTAAATAGTCGTGGTTTTAATCTACTATTGAAGAGTATCAGTTAAGGCTGACTCGTAAGCCGGTTCGAGAATTTGCTTATGTCGGATGATCTGGATAAAATTGTAGGTTTCATCCGATGGATGTAAATCAAAGGATATTTCGGCTTCTTTGAGAGCGTAGTCGTACCAGCTTTTTTGGCGTAGGCGATCGCCAGGCTCTGATGTGCCTGATAGAAATCGGGATCCTTCTGAGTGGCGGCTTTGAATTCGAGAATGGCTTCATTAATCAAGCCTTTTTCATAATACCATTTGCCTAATTCGTAATGTCTCTGGGCTTCCGTTGAACACCCGGAGAGGAAGACTAAGATCAAAAGAAAGAAGATGGCAAATTGGGCAAGGGCGGAAAGTTTCATATCATTTATCCTGGAATTACTCGTCATTTGCCCTTAATTTTCAATTGTAAAGGCATAAAAACAAGGTAAAAAAACTAATTAAACCTAAGAACAAAGGAAAAGAATTTTTATATTTAACATTGATGTATTTTCAAATAAATGGTAACTATCGTAATAGATTTTGGATTAATTGCCAGCTACCTCTCTTGAAAATTATCCGACCGGATTTGATAATTAGTACCCTAATTATGCTAATTAGCTTGGCGTTTCCTAATCTTGTCGGCGCCGCCGAAAAATATGAACCTTTGCGTCTTATTCATGCCGATAAACTCGAGCAGTTTTACCGCTTCGATGTGCCAATTAAAAGGCTAACTGGTGATGTTCTTTTCCAAAAGGGCGGATTGCAATTGGCTTGCGATCTGGCTTATTGGTTCGAAAGGGATCAGCGCGCTGATTTCTATCGCAACGTCATCGCGACCAGTGATAATAAAGTCCTGAAGGCTGATTCGCTAGTTTATTTCAGCGAAAGTGATTCGATCGTCGCTCGTGGCCACCCGGTTCTATATGACAGCACTTTGTCAATAACAGCCCGTCGCTTGATATATTTAGTCAAAGACGAAATCGCTCACGCCGAAGGTAATGTTCTTCTTAAGGATAGCAGTCGGAGCGTTCGTTCCAACCTGATTCACTATTATTCTAAAGAGAAGAAATCAGTTGCCATTGGACAGGCTGTTTTATACGATGCCAAGCGACACATGGAGCTAGCTTCTGACAGTTTGATTTATTTCAATAAAACTGGTAATATTTTTGCTTTGAACCGACCGATATTGACTCGTTTTGATACGACTGGCACCGAGTCATTCCGAATTTATGCCGATACCATTCGCTTGGTTGAAAAAGAAGGTAATTTTCAGGCAATTGGCAACGTGCGCATTCAGAGTAAGGACTTTACCGCTTATTCTCAAACTCTGACGTACATTGATTCACTAGAAGTTGCCACGCTGACCGATAATCCACGGGTGTTGAGCGACGGTCAGGAATTGACCGGTAAAGTTATGCGCTTACACTTTGAGAATGAAAAAATTTCAGCATTGTATATTGACGAAGATGCACGTGCCAATGCCGTGGGCAAGGCTTATTTGCCAGCCGAGTCCGATAGTCTCGCTCATGGCGATTCCATTAAAACTTATGACGAAATCACTGGCAAGTTTATGGAAATTTATTTTCGAGATGATCAAGCCGATTCGATCGTGGTTGCCGTTATGGCGACCAGCCTGTATAACATGCTGGAGGACAGTATCATTCTGGGTATTAATGAAGTCAGCGGCGACACAATCCGGTTAAAATTCATTGACCAGAAAATCAATACAATCACCGTTGTCGGCGGCACGCAGGGACGCTTTATTCCGCACGAAACCAATACCGACTTGGATACCACCGTTATCTATAGCGCCGAGCGGATAGACTATTTTGTTGATCGCAAACTGACCGATCTTTATCTAAACGCCAGAATTCAGTATGCCGATATCGAATTGACCGCCGGCAAGATTAATATCAATTGGAATGAAAATTTATTGTATGCATATCCACTTAGTCCCCCGCCTTACGATTCCACCAGCGTTGATTTGCCGGTCCTAAACCAGCGCGGGCGAGAACCATTTGTCGGCGAAAGTATGGTCTATAATTTAAAAACTCAGCGTGGTCGCATCGTCAAAGGCAAAACCAAGGAACAGGACGGTTATTATTACGGCGATAAAATTAGTAAAGTAGATAAAAAAGTCTTTTACGTCAATGATTGCGTTTACACGACTTGTGATATTCCGGATAAGCCACATTATTATTTTCGCAGTAAACAACTAAAAATTATCTTTAAAGATAAAGTGATCGCTCGGCCGGTAATTTTTTACATTCATGATATACCGCTTTTGGGATTGCCGTTTATTATTATTCCGGATCAGAGCGGCAAGCGTCATTCTGGCTGGATTATGCCCTCCTATGGCGAAAGCCGAATCGGCGGTGGATTCATCAGAGGACTGGGCTATTTTTGGGCGCCGAACGATTATTACGATTTCCGTCTGACTGGTGATTTTTACGATAAACAGGGCGTTATTCTCGACTATCGCCTACGCTATGCCTGGCGTTATAAACTGAATGGCACCATCAGCGGTAAATACACCAATGACTTTTTCAGCAACTATCCTGAGAAGCAATGGACTTTTAATATTACTCACAATCAAACGATCGATCCGACAACTCGCCTAACAGTCAACGGCAAATTTGTCAGCAATGAAAGTCTATATAAAAAATACAGCTATGATCTGGAAGACCGCCTCGACCAGCAATTGATTAGCAATGCCACACTCTCCAAATCATGGACGGGGAAACCATATTCATTGTCAGTTAATTTCAATCAAACCACTAACCTGCAAGCCAATGCTCTCAGTCAAATCGAACCGACCGATTCCAACTTGACCATTGCGCACATTAGTCGTTCATTGCCGAATATTTCTTTCACCCGAAGCAGTAAGCCTTTGATTCCCCTCAAGCCGCATCAGGATGTTTCTCGATCTAAATGGTATAATAATATTTATTTCAGCGCCAGCTCCTATCTGAAAAATAACCAGAATATTTTTTACCAGAGCATTTATAATCCTGCTACCGATTCACTGGAATGGCAGGAGCAGAACATCGCAAAAAATGCCGTTACGTATAACTTTTCATTCACCAGTTCCCAGAAAATTTTCGGCTTTTTAACTACCAATCAAACGGTCAACCTCGATGAAGGTTGGGTTTTCAAGTACGATATGCCACTTTATGATGAAGCCCATCGCTTTCAGCTAGAAAACGGTAAAATAAAAACCGAAACCGTAGAGGGGTTTAAAGCCCGCCATACCGGTAGCGCCACAATCAGTGCCCAAACCAAAGCTTATGGCCTGTTTCCCGTCAGGATTGCCGGTTTGCAGGCTATTCGCCATGTTGTTACACCATCGGTCAGTATGACATTTAGGCCTGACTTCAGCCGAGAAATTTTTGGGTGGAATCCGGGCTATATCATTCGCGGAATTGATACAACCGGCACTGTCCGGACTTTCGACCCACTGACTAATACTATGCTGGGCGCCTTGTCTTCTTATGAAACCCGCACAATGTCTATGAGTCTCAGTAATCTTTTCCAAGCTAAACTGGGACAAGGCGAAAAAACTCGCAAGCTCGATCTTTTTACTCTGAATGCTTCGACCGGCTATAATTTTGCCGCCGATAGTCTAAACTGGTCAGTGATTTCGAGCTCCTTCCGAACTCAGGTTACCAAGAAAATAGCTCTCAACCTGAACGCAACCCACGACCTCTATGCTTACCAAAACAACCGTCGCGTCAATGAATGGAATAAGACCCGGAATGGCATTCCAATACCGCGTTTGACGACTGTCAGCGCTTCGACCGGCTTTTCACTTTCCGGTAAACGTTTTGGAAGTCCTCAGCAAAATGAAACAATACCCACTTCCGACATTTCATCGGATACAACTGACATAAATATAATTACCCCATCTTACGGTGAAACGGATATCAATAAATTGCAAGAAAGTGCGCCCAGGCTGGGAAGTGAGCTCTGGACCGCCAATTTCAATTTGCGTTACTCTTTGAGCCAGACTAATCCACATAAACGCACCGAAACTCTCTTTATGACTACTAATCTCACTCTGAATTTGACCTCTAAATGGAAAGTAGTCTATCAAAACAGTATGAATCTAATAGATAAAAAAATCGTCAGTCAGAGCGTCTCGGTAACTCGTGATCTGCACTGCTGGCAGTTGGCTTTTAGCTGGACACCGTCCGGTTATGGTAAACAATACCTTCTCCTAATCAACATTAAATCACCAACCCTCCGCGATATCAAATATGAAGAGCGCGGTGGGCGCCGCAGTAGCCTGGGTTTCTAAAAAGAATATGAAATTATAATTGAACCAAAGTAACTAAAAAATGTCACAAATTTCCAACGCTAAATCTCTTTTTAATCCAGCTTATGATATTCTGGCGCTGGATTTCGACGGCGTCATCGTTGATAGCATCGCGGAATGTTTAGTCGTCGGACACAATGCCTTCCAAAGTGCCATCGGCCGTTCGGAAAAGATTAACGATTTAAGTCAATTGCCGAACGAAATTCAACAAGAGAGTCGCCGCTTACGCAATTTTATTCGGCACGGTGAGGATTATGTCTATATATTTAAAGCAATTGCGGATGACTTTTCCATTCATAATCAGAATGATTTCGATGACTATCTCGAAAAAAATATTGATGTCAAAGAAAAATTCAGAACGCAGTTTTACCTCGAACGCGCTCGCTTTCTGCGCGAGGAACCACTGCGCTGGCTGGCTCTTAATCCGTTCTATGACGGAATGGCGGATTTCCTCAAAAATTTCTCACCGCCGGAACATTTATACATAATTACTACCAAGAAACTCGAATATGTTCAGGTAATTTTAGACACGGCCGGCATTCCTCTTCAACGGAAAAATTTATTCGCGGCTAATAGCCAAAAAGGTAAACCAGAAATAATTGCCGATCTTTTACAAAAAATCGGTTTATCGCCAGGCAATTTTTGTTTCGTTGACGATCAGGTTGATACTTTAATAAAACTAAAACAACTGAAAATTCGCCTGTTTGTAGCCGGTTGGGGATATACGAATCAGGAACAAATCCGCCAGGCTGAAACTGAGGGCATTCCGACCTTGACTTTGAATGAATTTTATCAGCTGTTTTCCAGATTGGATTGACATAATTTTCGGTCATTTCTCCTGTTTTTAAATTTTGACGGCTAAATGATTCGATTGACAGTTCTATAAAATGAAAATAGGGCGCTTTTTGAAAAGTAATAAATCAGAAAACAAGTTATTGGCAAAAAAATATTGATGAGGAAATGGAAAAATAGGTTGGGGTATTAGTGATTTCCCGAGAATTGGCGGAATTTCTAAAGAATTAAAGTCCATTTCCCACAATTTTTTTGGAAGTAAATTGCTGGAAAATTAAATTTCAGGTCGGCTTTTTGAAAATTAATAATCATTTTTAAAAATCACCCGAACAAATTGAAAAATAAAACAAAAGGAGTATAATTATGGCAATTAAAGTAGCAATCAACGGATTTGGCCGCATTGGACGTCTCGTCTTAAAGGCTTCCTACAAGAATCCTCAGGTTGATATCGTCGCAATCAATGATTTGACCGATGCAAAGACATTAGCCCATTTGCTAAAATACGACAGCGTTCATGGCAAATTCGATGGTACCGTCAGCGTTGACGGCAATTATTTAGTTATTAACGGAAAAAAGATTGAGGTTTTCGCACAGAAAGATCCCGCTTTATTGCCGTGGGGCAAATTGGGTGTGGACATTGTTGTCGAAGCCACCGGCAAATTCCGCAATCGTGAAGGCATGCAAAAACACATCACGGCCGGCGCCAAGAAAGTGATCCTGACTGTTCCCGCTGACTCCAAGGAAGATGTGGACGTAACTATCGTTCCAGGTGTCAATGACGAAATGCTGACGAAAAATTCCATATTCGTCTCGAATGCTTCTTGTACGACTAATTGCCTCGCCCCGGTTGCTAAAGTTCTGAATGACAATTTTGGCATCAAGCGCGGTTTAATGAATACAATTCATTCTTACACGAATGATCAGGTCATTCTTGATTTTCCGCATAAAGACCTGCGTCGGGCGCGCGCCGCAGCGGTGTCAATTATCCCGACCAAAACCGGCGCGGCCAAAGCTATCGGCCTCGTTATTCCGGCTCTTGACAAAAAGATGGACGGCTTCGCTATGCGCGTGCCGACTCCCGATGGTTCCGTTGTTGATTTGACTTGCGAACTGGAAAAACCAGCCACCAAAGAAGAAATCAACGCCGCAATGAAAGCCGCCGCTGAAGGTCCAATGAAAGGCATTCTCGAATATACTGAAGATCCTATCGTTAGCATTGACATTGTCGGTAATCCCCACTCTTCGATTTTCGACGCCGGAATGACCAAAGTTCTTGACGGCAATTTCGCTAAAATCATTTCCTGGTATGATAACGAATGGGGTTACAGCTGTCGGGTGGCCGAATTAATTGTAAAAATGGGCCTTTTAAAATAAAGCTGTCTCAATAGCATACATTTGAAAACCGTAAATTTTATCTTCGGCATTCATAACCATCAGCCGGTAGGTAACTTCGATTTCGTGATGGAATCTGCCTACCGGCAAAGTTACTTGCCATTTATCGAAATCGTCGAAGAATTCAGCTCGATCCATATCACCTTTCACTTCAGCGGTTGTCTTTTGGAATGGATCGAGGCGCATCATCCGGATTACCTCGAGCGCATTGCCGCCCTGGTTAAACGCGGAAACGTCGAAATTATCTCCGGTGGATTTTTCGAACCGGTGCTGGCTATGATTCCCGACGCCGATAAAGTCGGTCAAATTAAAATGATGAATGATTATATTCAACAGCGTTTTAATTATACGGCTAAAGGACTGTGGCTAACGGAACGAGTCTGGGAACCTCATCTTGCCAAACCAATTGCCGAAGCTGGAATAAAATACATCACCGTTGACGATTATCATTTTTTAAGCAATGGTAAACAGGAAAGCGAACTGACTGGCCATTTTCTGACTGAGGAACAAGGCAAGACCCTCGGTATTTTCCCAATCAGTCAGCGGTTGCGCTATACTATTCCATTCCAGGATCCGCAGGCAACTATTGATCATTTGGCTAAATTCGCCACTGACGACGGTGAAAATGTCATTGTTATGGCGGATGACGGCGAAAAATTCGGCGTCTGGCCTGGAACTCACGAGCAAGTTTTTACCAAGGGCTGGCTGAGGAATTTTTTCGCGGCTTTGCTGAAAAATAGCGAGTGGCTCAAGACTTTGACCTTTGCCGAATGGTACGAAAATCATCCACCCAAAGGCCGCATTTATCTACCAACGGCTTCCTACTTTGAAATGAGTGAGTGGGCTCTGCCGTGGGAGGCTGGCGAAAAATTTGCCGATTTAGTCCACGAATTCGAAAGCAAGAAACGTATTGAGGAAGTCCGACCTTTTATCAAAGGTGGCATCTGGCGCAACTTTCTCTATAAATACGACGAAAGCAACTGGATGCAGAAGAAAATGTTGCACCTTTCGGAACGCTTTGCCGATATTGATCCGACGAGCCTAACAAAGCCTCAGCAAGTTGAATTGGGGCAAGCCCGTCTGCATCTCTGGCGTAGTACCTGTAACTGCGCCTACTGGCATGGTATTTTCGGCGGACTTTATCTGCCGCACCTGCGCCATGCAATTTATACCGAACTGCTAATCTGCGAACGGCTGCTAGATAAAATCACGGGTGCAAAAGGCTTCCGAGCGGAGGTGTTTGATTTCGATACCGACGGTGAAAATGAAATTATTATAAAATACGGCAACCTTCATACTGCTATTGCACCGCATCGTGGCGGCATGATAACGGAGTTATCGCTGGTAAACAAAGCCTTCAATCTTTTGAATAACATTCAGCGTTATCACGAATCCTATCACCGCAAAGTGGCATTAGCCGACAAAGTAGAAAATTCCAATGCCAGCGGCAGTATCCATGATCTGGTACTTTCCAAGGAAAAGGGACTGGATAAGTACCTCAAGTATGATAAATACCCTCGAAAAAATCTTATGGATCACGTGATTCACTCGTCTGTTTCGCTGGAGCGCTTCCGTGACGGCGATTATTACGAAGACAGCGATTTTATCACCGGCCATTACTCTCCGGAACTCAATGAAAAAACCCGGATGTTGACTCTCTCCCGAGATGGTTGGATCAATTGGCAAAGATTCAGCATCAAAAAGACAATTACTTTCGGAAAAGATACGCTGAAGATTACTTATACTCTGGCCAACATCGGCGAACGTGAGAATGTTTTCCGCTTCGGCCCGGAGTTTAACTTTGCTCTTCTGGGCGGCAATTCGCCCGACCGTTATTACATCGCCGACGGTGAAAAAACCGCCGAACCGGCGCTGAACTCGATCGGGATTTTAACCGGTATTAAGTCTCTGGGTGTTGTCAATGAATGGGACAAATTCCAAGCCGAAGTAATTGCGCCCCAGGCGGTCGAATTCTGGCGCTTCCCGATCGAAACAGTCTCGCTCTCGGAAGCCGGATTCGAGCGCATTTATCAAAGTTCAGTAATAATTCCGTGGTTCGATGTCAGATTAAACCCGGAAGAAACTGCCACTTTCTCGATCGAATTAACAACGACTGAATTATAGAAGTTTAAACTATATTAACTCGATTAGAAGAAAATGACTATGATAAGTAGGATTTTTCATATTCAATTATTCCGATTATATGTTTAGATAAATTCAATGAAAATTAAGTTGACAAATATAAAATTATAAGCAAGATACCTCATAGGGAAAGTTTAGAGTACTAATAAATTGGATATCATGACTTTTGATCAGCTAAAAAATACTTGCATTTCAAGCCGATTAAGAGGATATTAAGGCGCTTTTTGGTTTTTTCGATATTTAAAATGAGAACAAGACTCATCTGTTATACAGAACCCATTTATAAAAGGGCGATTTTAGCGAAATTGCCCGAACAATTAAATCCAACAATTAATACAAAATGTATCCGTAGCAAACGCTTAAAGATCACTTTTTAATATGATAAAGGCTTAGAATCCTATATGAAAAAACACCCAACTAAATTAGTAAAAATCGATCCCATCCCTATTCTTTTGGAAAGAGCTCCCCTTCCAATCCGATATTTTACGGCTGAACGTTTCTTATCGCACGATAACGAATTAGTCGAGCAACTTAGACGTGATCTGCAATTCTTTAAACCGCGAGAACGTCTGCTAGCTACTCAGCAGGAAGACGGTCTTTGGAAACTGAACAAAAATTACAAAATCGAAGAGCAACAGAAATCAATGCAGTTTCTTTTACAATTGCAGAATATGATGCAGTTATTGGATTACGGTTGCACCAAAGATATGCCGGCTATTCAGAGAGGCTTAATCGCTATTTTGAAGTATCAGAAACCGGATGGAAAATTTCCTTTACTCCAACATCACCAGGGCTTGACTTTATGGTTATTGGTTAGGTACGGTTTAGCCGGTAATCCATTTGTCGAAAAGGGCTTCCGTTGGTTGGCAAAGCGTCAAAGAGAAGATGGCGGTTGGCTCTCACCTACTATGCTAGCCACAGGCGAATCAGCGAAAACTGCTCGCAGTGGAATATGGACTACTCTGGTAATTACTCAGGCTTTCAGCGCTCATTCCCGTTTACGTAACACTGAGACTTGCCAGCGCGCCGCAAATTTTTTGCTGAATGTGTATTTACAGCAGAATCACACGACGCTTTTCCCCGAGCCGGATGCCTGGAACCATTTATATATTGATTATTCTGAAAACGGCTTATTCCGCGGCGGCACATTGCGGTTTCTGGAAACCCTGACCCCTTTGCCAAATTACCATTCTCATCCTAACTTTAAAAAGGCGTTGGACTGGCTTATCGGTCAGCAATTGCCTTCCGGTCTCTGGCCAGCGATTGCCGGACGTTCCAAAGAAGGCGATTATGCTGTAACCTTTAGAGTTATGGTGGTTCTAAGTGAAATAGACCGAATTGGATAATGACATAAAGTGTTTATTTGAAAGGTATTAAATATGGCTGAAACAATAAAAAATAAAGATGAAAAAAATGAGACGGGGCATGGTGTACCGGAAATATTGCCGATAATGGCTCTGCGCAACACCGTGCTTTTTCCTCAACAAGTCATCCCTATTTATATCGGGCGCGAACGCTCATTGCGTTTAATAGAGGATTTACCCGAAACTAAAAAACGGATCGTTGTGGTTGCCCAAAAAGAAGGTACTTTAGAAAATCCCGAGGTAGATGATTTGTATGAATGGGGAACGATTGCCCAGGTATTAAAAATATTCAATATGCCGGATGGCAGTAAAAGTGCAATTGTTCAGGGGCTAGAACGCGCCAAAATTCAATCATTTATTCAGGTTGAGCCTTATTTTAAGGGAGCCATCCTCAAAGCACAGGAAATTTATCAGCCAGGTATCGAAATAGACGCGATGCTGGCTAACCTTCGTCAACTATATCAAAAATTGATTAAAATCGCCCCTTACTTGAGTGAAGAACAGGCTTCGGTATTTTCCTCAGTTCAGCATCCCGGGCGTCTAATTGACCGAATAATTCACTTGCTCAATGTGCCTGTAAGTGAAAAACAGGAAATTCTGGAAGAATTGGACGTCCGTAAACGTCTGGAAAAAGCTACCGTAATTCTTAATCGAGAAATCCAACGCATCCAGCTAGGGGAGCAAATTCAGTCTGAGGTTCAAGATGAAATTTCCAAAACTCAGCGTGAATATTTTCTGCGGGAACAACTGAAAGCCATTCGCAAGGAGCTGGGCGAAGACGAAGGCACCTTAGAGCTAAAAGAATTAGAAGAAAAAATTAACCTATCAAAGATGAGCGATGAAGCCCGTAAAGTTGCTGAGAAAGAGCTCGACCGGCTTAGAAAAATTCCACCAGCCTCACCAGAATACACGGTTTCCCGCACTTACTTGGACTGGTTGGTAGATTTGCCCTGGGGCATTTATACAACGGATAATGTAGATATTAAAAGTGCGCAGAAAATACTCGACGAAGATCACTACGGTCTGGAAAAAATCAAAGACCGAATTATCGAATATCTGGCAGTCCGCAAGTTGAAGCAAGAACAGGATCCCAATGCTAGTATCAAAGGCCCAATCCTTTGTTTTGTTGGGCCCCCTGGTGTAGGCAAAACCTCGATGGGGAAGTCGATTGCCCGCGCTATGGGTCGCAAATTCGTTCGCATTTCGCTCGGAGGAGTACGGGATGAAGCTGAAATTCGCGGCCATCGGCGCACCTATATCGGCGCTTTGCCCGGCCGTATTTTGCAAAGCATCCGTAAAGCGGAATCGAGCAATCCGATTTTTATGCTGGATGAGATTGACAAAATCGGTGCGGATTTCCGCGGTGATCCGAGTTCTGCTTTACTGGAAGTCCTTGATCCTGAGCAAAATTCGACTTTCAGTGATCATTACCTCGAAGTTACCTATGATCTCTCTAAAACTATGTTTATTGCCACTGCCAATATGGTGGACACTATTTTACCAGCCTTAAGGGATCGAATGGAAATACTGGAATTTAGCGGCTATATCGAAGAAGAGAAGTTGAACATTGCCAAAACTTTTTTAATTCCAAAGCAGATTAAGGAACATGGTTTAACTAATGTCACAGTTGAGTTTACTGATAAAGCAATACGTTTTATTATTAATAGCTACACCCGAGAGGCAGGGGTTCGTAATCTCGAACGGGAAATTGCCAACGTTTGCCGCAAAATCGCCCGTGAAGTCGCTGTTAATAAACGCAAAAAAAACTTTCTAATTGATGAAAAAGCCGTTGAAAATTTTCTTGGTCCACAGCGCTATTTTGTAGATATAGCCGAAAGACTCTCCAAGCCTGGTGTTGCTATCGGATTGGCTTGGACTTCGGTTGGCGGCGATATTCTTTTTGTAGAAGCCACCAGTATGCGAGGCACCGGCAAGTTGAATCTCACCGGTCAGCTTGGTGATGTAATGAAGGAATCAGCTGAAGCCGCACTCAGCTATATCCGCTCAAATGCGACTTTATTGGGACTCGATGAGGAAGCTTTCTCGAAAATCGATATCCATATTCACGTGCCGGCTGGCGCAATACCGAAAGATGGCCCATCGGCCGGAGTAACGATTTTAACGGCGGTTTATTCGTTGTTAAAAAAGCGGAAGGTCAAAGACAATCTGGCTATGACCGGCGAAATTACTTTACGCGGGGCGGTTCTGCCAATTGGTGGCGTGAAAGAGAAAGTTCTTGCCGCTCACCGGGCGGGATTGCGCCGAGTAATTTTGCCAGCCCAGAATCGCAAGGACTTAATCGAAATCCCAAAGCAGATAAAAAATGAGATGCGATTTGATTTTGTAAAGGAAATGTCAGAAGTTCTCAACCTTGCCATTAGAAAATAAATGTCGGTTTAAATTTTATTGCGTAAATTTGCCCGCTCTTAAGTAAAATGGACGCTTAGCTCAGCTGGTCAGAGCATCGCCCTTACAAGGCGGGGGTCGTAGGTTCGAATCCCACAGCGTCCACAAATCCTAGGGAAAATATTAATCAGACTGAACGTTTGGCTCAGCTGGTCAGAGCATCGCTCCCGCAATGGCGGGACGGGGGTCGTAGGTTCCCTGCCCGATTGAGTTCGGTCAGGCGGGGAATCCCACAGCGTCCACAAATCCGAGGGAAAATATTAGTCAGACTGAACGTTTGGCTCAGCGGTCAGAGCATCGCTCCCGCAGTGGCGGGACGGGGGTCGTAGGTTCGAATCCCACAGCGTCCACAAATCCGAGGAAAAATATTAGTCAGACTGAACGTTTGGCTCAGCGGTCAGAGCATCGCTCCCGCAATGGCGGGACGGGGGTCGTAGGTTCGAATCCCACAGCGTCCACAAATCCTAGGGAAAATATTAATCAGACTGAACGTTTGGCTCAGCTGGTCAGAGCATCGCTCCCGCAATGGCGGGACGGGGGTCGTAGGTTCCCTGCCCGATTGAGTTCGGTCAGGCGGGGAATCCCACAGCGTCCACAAATCCGAGGGAAAATATTAGTCAGACTGAACGTTTAGCTCAGCTGGTCAGAGCATCGCTCCCGCAATGGCGGGACGGGGGTCGTAGGTTCGAATCCCACAGCGTCCACAAATCCGAGGAAAAATATTAGTCAGACTGAACGTTTGGCTCAGCGGTCAGAGCATCGCTCCCGCAGTGGCGGGACGGGGGTCGTAGGTTCGAATCCCACAGCGTCCATCAATATATAAAACCTTCTGAAGGTTTTTTTATCCGAAAGACGGATACCATGTCTTGAAACTATACAACTTCAGGAAGAGTTAGTGAAATTGCTACATGAACAGGAATATGCAAACAAACATTGATCTATTCTTCGGGATTATGGAAACTCAGGATTATATCCTGAGCCTAAAAATCTAACCCTGAATCCCCTCCAACTCCGTCAGGAGTTGAAATAACTCAGGATTATATCCTGTGCCATAAAAACACGAAACACTACGCAACCCAGTAGGGGTTGAACAATACTGTAAAATGGAATAAAGGAACATTAGAATCGATGACTTCACTTAATCTCGCCTGGTCTCGACACACCGGCGTTGATACAAGTAAAAAGGTTAAAACTGAAAAGTAATTTTACAATGTTAACGAATACTTACCACTGCTTAGGTGCGATTAGATGGGCTGTATCGTTCTAATAAAGTTACAGTTTCGATATGCGGGGTATGCGGAAATAAATCTATTGGTTGAACTTTAATAATTTGATACATATTATCAACCGTTAGCTTTTTTAAATCACGAACTTGCGAAGCTGGATTACAGGAAACGTATATTATTCTGTTCGGCAGGATTTGACGCATTGTGGCGATGAGTTGGGGCGTTAATCCAGTTCGGGGTGGATCAACGATAATGATGTCTGGTCTCGGTAAATCTTTTACTGAATCGGGCATAGCGAGGAGGTCTTTTTCGAGATCAGCACAAATGAATAAAGCATTTTCTATTACATTGAGTTGGGCATTTTCACGAGCGTCGGCAACTGCGTCCGCAACAACCTCAAAGCCGACCACCTGACGGCAATCGCGTGCCAAAAAAAGAGCGATACTACCTGTGCCACAAAATAAATCCCAGATTATATGGTGAGGCTCCGGTTGAGCAAATTGCTTAATAATCTCATAAAGTTTGATTGCCATTCGGGTATTTGTTTGAAAGAAGGAAGCCGGAGAAATTTTAAAAGTCAAGTTACCAATTCGGTCGGTGATGAATGCCTGACCGGTCAGAAGACGAATAACTTTACCGGTGGTCGTGCCACAAACATTATCGGTAACAGTATTAACTACCGACGTGATGTTTTTCAGATTTTGAGTTAGATTATACGCAAGCGGCTCGAGAATTTCCGGCGTATCGGCAGAAGTCACCAAATTCACCATAATTTGATCAGTGAAAATACCTTTACGCACTACTAAATGTCGCAAGTAGCCGGTGTGATGCCGGTGATTATATGGCGTTAAATTATGGTGGCGAGCATACTCGCGAACCAGTCGAATAATCTCGGCTGTTTCCGGCGGCGCAATTAGACAGTCGTCGATATCAACGGCTTTGTAATAATTGTTTGGCGTGCGAAGACCGATAGCAAAATCAATCGGCCGACTCAAGTCATCGTTCTCGATTAACCAGCGCCGGTCAGAAAAAGCAAATTCCATTTTATTGCGATAGCGAAAAATTTCTACAGCCGGAATAATCGGATCAATCCGGACATCCTGATAGCCGCCGAGATGGCAATAAAGTTCAATAACCTGACGTTCCAGGAATTTGATCTGCTGTTCATAAGGCAAATTCTGAAATCGACATCCGCCACAGTGATTAAAATACGGGCAGGGCGCTGTTATTTCTAAGGGGCTTTTTTCCAGAACCGATTCGATCTGGGCTTCGGCATAATTTTCCTTGACCCGTTTGATACGCGCCGTCACCCGTTGACCTGGCGTGCCACTGCATGGGAAAAAGATGACAAAGTCATTCAGCCGAGCAATCCCCTGACCGCCGAAAGCCAGGTCTTCGATAGTCAATTCCAGCATCTGATTGCGTTTTAAAGGATAACTCAAAAGTGAAAATCCTGATTTTATTTCATTACTGAAAAATCGAGGTTTACCTCATCAATTTGTGAAGGATCCATAAATTTTCTTGCATAGTCGAGATATATTTTTTCCTTGACAAAAATTTCAAATAGTTCCGGATCAATGTGGCGATCGCGAGCCATAAAATTCATAATTTTCATCGCTTCGGATAGAGTTTTGCCTTTTTTATATGGTCGGTCACGGGCAGTTAACGCCTCGAAAATATCAGCCAGTGCTAAAATTTTGGCTTGCACGGAAAGCCGCTCATCTTTGATATGATTAGGATAACCGGAGCCGTCCAGTTTTTCATGGTGACCGCCGGCGATTTCCGGCACGCGGCATAGTTTTTTCGGGTAGGGTAATTTTTCCAACATTTTGATCGTAACATTGACATGATTATTAATAATTTGGCGTTCGGCATCGTTCAAAGTTCCACGTGGAATACAGAGGTTTTCAATTTCAGCGGCGGTCAAAATCGGTTGCATTTTGCCATTTATCTCGATTTCGTATTTGCCAAGTTGGCGAATGCGTTCTTGTTTTTCGGGAGCCATATATTCACTACCGATATTTGCAATCCGGATGAAAGCGAACTGCTCATCCAGATATTTAACGCTTCTGGCATATTCTGAGAGGAAGTCATCATTATGCTTAGCGGTTTCTTTGTCAGACGAGTAATATTTTTTAAGCAACTCGATCTTAATATCGCGTTTTAAAATTTCAAAACGAGTTTGAATGGTATTTATCCGATCGTAAATAGTCTCTAATTTGGTGGCTTTATCAACCACATATTCAGGAGTGGTAATTTTACCGACGTCGTGCATCCAAGCCGCAACACGCAATTCTTTTAAATTATCTTCATTCATAAAGAAATCGGCATATTTTCCGTAATTAACATCGTTGACTTTGTGAGCTATAAGCATGGTCAATTGGGCAACACGTTCGATATGACCGCCGGTGTAGGGTGATTTTTCGTCAATAGCAGAGGCAATGACTTGGATGAAAGATTCAAACAAATTTTCAAGGTCATGGATTAGGCGAGCATTAGTAATGGCTATCGCGGCTTGTGAAGCCAGCGAAATTATCAGCTTCTGATCGGTAGATGAGAAGGGGCAAACTTCGCCAGTGCGGCGGTCCTGAGCATTGAGGATTTGCAGAACGCCGATGATTTCATCTTCGTAGTTGCGTAAAGGGACAACCAGCATTGACTTGGAGCGGTACCCGGTATTCTTATCAAAGGCGCGTGTCCCGGTAAAGTCAAAACCCTTAACGTTGTAAACGTCCGGGATATTGATAATTTCTCCGGTTAGTGCAACATACGCCGAAACCATAGCGTGGTTGGGTTTATCATCCGGCAGATATAGAGGAACCGGCTTCCAGTTGATCGGATTGCCGGAAGTGCCGCCCATCTTGATGTTAAGCGAGCCGGTCTGCACAATCGCGAAATTGAGCCATTTGCGATCATCACTCATCAGATAAAGCGTGCCACCGTCGGCATTGGTAAAGCGGCGCGCCTCTTCCAGAATCATCTGGAGCAGAACTGGGAGATTATGCTCGGCGGATAGTGCCGCACCGATTTTGGATAGTTTATCAATTTTATCACACAAATCGGCGATAAAATGCTGAACCGCTGGCGAGGCATTGCTAATCTCAGTCGCCAAAGTCTGATCATCAGTTAATTTATCGGAGAATTGATAACCTATGTCAATTCCAGAGGTGTTTTCCATTTTATACCCTCATACTCATTGTGTTTTCATAAAGTTCAATTCGACATTGTTGATTTAAAATTTACATTCTGTTTTTCGATAATTAGCCACGAACTCAAAATCAATCCCAGCAGGATTAACAAAATAGCCGCCAGACGACCTTGAGGTGAACCTGTCCTTAGCAGGCTGAAAATTTGATTAATCATAAAATAACCAACCGCCGCATAGAGATATGCCGGTGGATTGGCACCGACGTAATACTTCAGGCAAAAATATAGCCATAGTGTCGGCAAAATGAATTGTAGGTAAACCGCAAGATAACCGGAAAGTGTCAGGTAATTATCCGGTAGAAAAACAGCGGTCAGCATAATAAGAGTCATTACTTTCCGGAAGTTCTGGCCTTTTAGGTTTTGTAATATGAACCCGATAAAGGCGATAGCCCCGGTCGACAGGATTGACATGATTATTATTCTCTGTAAAGCATCGAAAAATGGGAAGAGTGATCCTTCCAGACCAGATGTAATTTGATGATTTGCGAGAAGTTCAGGTTTTATCATTGAGACAATGTAGTTTGAGAAGTGATTACAGGCTAAAAGTCCACAAATGATCAAAATGGAAGCAAGCAGAGCGTCGCGCGTGTATCGCGGCCGATGTGCTTTCGATAAAGTTTGAATATCATCCGGGTATAAAAACCCAACAGTTGAAAAAATGAAAACGGTCAATAAGCCAACCCCGATTGCTTTCAGCAAAACTGATAAAATCCACAGAAAATTCCAGTTAGTCAGCGTCCAGCTGGTGTCGTAATTTAGCAAAGTCGCCGAGTAATTTAACCCACTGACGATAATTGTCAAGCCTGCAAGATAGAGCGCCACCCGAATAGCGGTCTGCCAGCCGCTGAAAACCTTTTTAGGTCTATTTAATAGGATTTTGATAATTCTATAAAGTATTAGGATAATCAGAGCAATTTGCACACCGGTCATTATGGATTGAAAAGTCGTTTGGCGCGTTTGAGCCAAAAGCCAATCCTCGGGAATTTTATAATCGGTGGCAAAAGCTGCAATTTCGTCACCTTTGAGGGTTACCGTGAGTCGTAAACGGGCATCGGCAACACTCGCCGGATGCTCATCCCGACTCTCCCAGATAAAATGATAATCGGTACGGTTGGGCAAAACATCCGAATTCGATTCAATTAGTGAAAAATTACTCAGTTCATATTTTTCGAAGGTTAAAAATTCCTCGGCTTTGCGCTGGGCGCTGGCTTTTGACAATCTCGCCCCGGGGGCGGTCTCATCCAAGATATGGCTAAATGCTGCCACCGTATTTTTCATTGGGTGAACGTAAATGCGATATTCCTCTCGTTGGTTGGGCTGGAAAAAACGCACTTGCCAGGTAATTAGATCGGGTAAAAATTGAGCCATTATGAAATTGAGCTGGTTCAAGGAAGAATGCTGGATTACATACTGACCCATCAATGGATTATAATTATTATTCAACCCCATGGTGATTTTGAAATCACTCGACACAATCTCTTTTTCCGCCAGAAATTCCTGAGCGGTATGCCTAATTTCATTTTTCGGTATCGGAAAGCGATAAAAATCACCAACTCGATGAACGGGTATTAATAGAATTAGTAAAAATAAAGCGCTTATTATTAAACCGTTGCGGATTTTACGCGGAGAGTAGCTCTTGTACTCTTTCACTTCCGAAATTTCGGGGACTTCATTAGTAATGGTTTTTTCTGGCTTGATAATAAAAACCGCTTCACCGTTAAGCAAGCCGGACGAATCAGCGAAACTACGATTGCGCCGGTAGCAAATAATGTTATAAATAATAGGTAGAGCTATCACGCCCGCCGCTAAAATAGCGGTTACGATAAGATACGGCTGGCCAGTTTTAACTAAAAATACAGCGGTGTAAATGGCATCAACCGTATAATGCCAAACTAGAACGGTCAAAATTCCATATCGCCAAAATAAAACACCCACAAAAATACCGAAAAGGCTAACCTCGGCTCCTCGAATCCAGAATGGTTGGTTGGGATAATTGGCATGAGCAAATCCCCAAATGAGCGCCGGGATTAGGATCGCCAGCGGCTTAGAGCGAAAAATTTTCGCGAAAAACGGTATAGCAAAAAGACGAAAGGAAAATTCCTCCGTTACGGCGGGAATAAATCCGATCAGTAGGACAAAAATCCATGGGAAATAGGTATTAATAGCATTGGAATAATTCACCTCGACTGGCGCCCAAGCCCCGAAACGATTGGCAATTAGATAAAAACCGGTTTGAAAAGCGATGAAAACAACTGCAAGGGTCATTCCCAGAGTAGAATTGATTAAAAATGATTTGGTGCGCAAACCGGTCGGAGTAAATATCTTATTCATAGAAAGATGTTGGGGATAAGCACGACGATAAAGCGCTTCGCCGGCTCCAGTGATTACTACCACCAGAAGTGCATAAAGCAGGGCAATTAAAAAAGTCTGAATGAAATAATTTCCATAATAATTCCCGAGTGACTGGTTGGTATCGAAGGCATAAATTGTAATCGGCAATTCGTTGATGTTACCAGCAAATTGCAGTATAAAAGTAATCAAGCCAAACCCGAGCGCTGTCTTGAGGTGAACATTTTGCCGGCTAAGTTGAATTATAAAAACAATCAATGCCGCTATTAGAATCAATCCGAAAAAAACGTCCGCGGCTAAAGCCGTAGTCGAGTTCAGCGAACGCAGGTGTTTATAATTGCTCAACCATTGTTCGGGTAACTTCCAGTATTCACGATATTTGCCGACCTTGCCTCCCACTATGCCGATCTCAAGCCGGTAAGTCGCACTGGAAATTTCAACTCCCTTCTTTTGGTAAGTAAAAAAATGATCGACGCGATTGGGTTTGACATCGGTTTTATCCTCTGTGAATTCCCACTCGTCTGGGTTCATTTGCATGGTTGTCACCAGAAAATCCTGGCAAATCCGGCGTGCCGCTTCAACTGAAATGCGCTCTGCCGCCGCTTCTTCCGGCAAAAAATGCTCAAAGTAAGTTATCCTGCCGTTCAATGCGAGATTGACCTTGATTTCTTCCGGTGAAAGAGGCTTGAACCAGCGATTTGACCAGTGCCAGATGGGGAAGTCCTGACATAGTAGGCGCGTAGCTTCTTCAAAGCCTACTTCCTTTTCGATAAAAGTCTTTGGCAATTCATCATAATCGAAAACCACAGCATGTCGATAGTCACTCAAATTAATATTTTGGCGTCTAAGGAAATTTTCAGCTAAATCACGCGACTCAATTCGTGTTATATCAAATTGAAGGTCATAAGCCGGAAAAGCTTTGCGATAATTGCGGCTGAGATAAATAATTGAAATCAGGAGCAACGCTCCGCAGATCACCAGCAGGTTCCAATCTTTGCGCGTCAGTTTATTTTCGTTCATAGAGTGTTCTAAAAACCACGCTTTAAAATAATTCCATTTTATATAAAACAAAAGACTCCGTTTAAACGGAGTCTTTTAGTAACGAATAACAACAGAATTACGGCTTAATTACTTTCTGCCACGAGCCATTTTGGCGCGTGAGACATCTCCTTCTTTGTCAATGAAATAGAGATAACCTTCTTCCCTTTTGATCCCGCATTTCTGAATAACCTGAGCACCGCCACCTTTATTTCCGCCGCGGGCCATCTTGGAACGAGCAATATCGCCATTCTTGTCGAGGTAATACAGATACCCCTTTTCTTTCTTCACGCCACATTTCTTCACTTTTTCTGCCATAGTAATTTCCTCCTAAAGTTTGTTTACAACATTTATGGGTAAATGTTAAGGGACAAAAATTAAAATGTCAAGAAAATCTTCCATCTAAAAGTGTTTTTTTCGGCATTTAATCTAAAAAAAGTGGAAAAATTGGCTCAAAGACTGGCGTTTACGACTTTCTCAGTCTCTAAAGCGATCACTAACTCCTCATTAGTCGGGACTGCTAGAACTATTATTTTTGATTCAGGACTACTAATAGCACCTTCTCTACCACGCGCAGCATTATTGCGTTCCGGATCAACCAAGATGCCCAGGTTTTCAAGGTTAGATAGAGATTTTTCTCGCACAAGGGCAGAATTTTCACCTATGCCGCCGGTGAAAACGATCAAATCAGCACCGTTAAGAACTCCGATATAAGCGGAGATATACTTTTTGACGCGGTAACAAAAAATATCCAGCGCCTGGCGAGCGCGTTGATGCCCGGCAGCCGCCGCATTTTCTATTTCACGCATATCACTGGAAAGCCCGGAAAGTCCTTTCATACCACACTGTTTATTGAAAAAAGTATTAGCCTCTTCTATAGAAAAATTTTCACGATCGATAATAGTCAAGATCAATCCAGGATCTATGTCACCACAACGTGTACCCATTACTAAACCTTCCAGCGGAGTAAAGCCCATCGAAGTATCAACCGAAATACCGCCTCTGACCGCCGCAATGCTACAACCATTGCCCAGGTGGCAGGTGATTATATTTAATTGTTCAATAGGTTTTCCAATGATTTCAGCCGCTCGGTTAGCAACGTAATAATGCGATGTTCCGTGAAATCCATAGCGTCGCATCCCATATTTTTCATTGTAGCTATAAGGAATGGCGTACAGATAAGCATAGTCTGGCATATTGATATGGAAGGTAGTATCAAAGACCCCTACATTAGGAGTGTGCGGCAGTTTTTTCAAACTGGCCTCGATACCTTTAATGTTGTGTGGGTTATGCAGAGGGGCAAATTCGATACATTCGTACAACTTTTCGCGAACAGCCTCATTAATTAGAACTGACTGCTTAAAACTAGCCCCAGCGTGCACCAAACGATGACCAACTGCTTCAATTTCTTTAAGACTCTGGGATACGCCATGGGTAGGATCTATTAAAATGTCCATAATAGAATTAATCGCCGTTTGATGATCAACAATGTTATCAGTGATAACGACCTGGTGACCATCCTGGCGTTTATGAGTAAGACTAGTGCCACTTATGCCAATTCGGTCAACTAATCCTTTGCAAAGTACGGTTCGAGTGCTGGTATCAATAAATTGATATTTGACAGACGAGCTGCCTGAATTAAGCGTCAATACTTTCACGTTATATTATTTCCACTATTTTGAGTTAAAAATTGTTGGTAGAATGAGGGTAAAATTCTTAATAGTGCCACATCAGCTTCGCAATTTATGGCAAATATTAGTAAATCTTCGTCTATTTTCAAACTATTTTTAGAGAGTGAGGACTGGTTTATGACCAAAGACACAAGTGATTAAAAAGTATGATTGTAATAGCCAAAATATTTTAAAAGAGCGCGAAAATTTTTTAAAGGGTTATTATGGGTGAAACCATTTGATATCTGAATAACTTTTAGCTTGATTTTTTCTCTATTGGCAAATATATTCGAATGTTGGTAAAATATTTTAAATAAAATGTCTGGGAAGCAAAGATGAAGCCTAAAATTAACTTCGTTTTTGTAGTAGTTATTTTAATCTTAGGATTAGTAAATGATGGGTTAGGACAATCCGATCAGCCGATAATTTTTCCTTTTAAACAGAATCATACGGTTCTTTATAAAATAGCTAAATGCTTAAACTGCGATAATGATGAAAACTTTGATGTAATTGGAATTGCAGGCTTGGTAGATAGCCATGGTCAATTAGTTCCGCGCTCTACTTATCTAGTCCATCTGGAAGAATCGGAGAATAGCGATTTTACAGTTCAGTGGAGTTATAACTTGCCGCAGGATATTAAAGGTGATTTCACCGACATAGCCGTAATTAATTGGAACAATGTACCAGCTATTATTGCGGTAGTAAATATTACCGAAGCCGGCACGGGTCATGATCCAGGTTGGTTATTACTTTTCGAATATTCGGATGGATTCAGTAAAGAACCTACAATTCGGATAACCACCGATACCGTCTTCCCTATCAGACCTCGTCCAAGATATCTCAGTGTCGGCGATCTCGATCATGATGAGCAGTCTGACTTAATTATCTCATCCTCCAGCCCCAATCGGAGTATTAATATAGTTACTCAAGCCGCCGATACTAGTGCTCTTTCTCTTAAGTTAATTAATTATTCCAGTGATCTGCCTGTTTTGCTCGGGCTTCAACCTTTTCGGGCATTGGCGGCTAATGTTGATACTGAACCAGGTGATGAAATCGTCATTTTCGGGGGACAGCAGAAATTAACAGTTGAGGTTTATCGCTCGGATTTGAAGAACCCATTATCTTCATATACTTTTTCCAATGTGAATCGTAATGACATTAATCTCGACCAACTTGCGTCGGGGGATCTGGACGGTGACGGTTTGGCTGAGTTCATTCTACCTTTACGTAGCGGAGGAGCTCAGCTTTTAGTAAAAGGAGTGGAAAGCTACAAATCAGGTCTATTAATACCAAAAAAGAATAAAATAGCGGCTCTTAATTTGGTTGATATTAACGGCAATGGTCTCGATGAAATTTTATGGGCTGATGCCGCCGGCGCCGATATTTATCGCTATGAATATAATCCAGGAGCGAATTTATTCGATCTAGATACCTATATTTCTTTTAACTACTCAAATCCGGTTTTAACTAATGTGCAGTTATTATCCATTGCGCCGGTGGTTTCTTATGGAGGCAAGAATACAGGGGCAATAATTACCCCGTTTCTTCATCGCAGTTTTAACCAACATGGATTGTGTTATTGGCTTCTGGAAGAGACAAGTCCGCTGATTGATGAGAGCTTAATTGAAACAATTCTGGGATCGGTTGACTCGGTACTGGCTCATAAAGAATTTGATCAGAAAAAGGGTGCATCTTCGCTGACTGAAATGGATTTATTAAAGCAACAATTGGGTAACCTTGTTGGTACAGAAATTGAACTTTCTCCCTTACCGGAAGGTAAAGGTAGACCATCAGGTATTTCAGCCGACCGGCAAATTTATCAGCCTGATATACTATTGCATCCTGGCGAGTTAATGCGTTATAATTTAAATCTTCCAGATTTAAGCCTCGATGATACTAAAATATTAAGTGTAAAAATCGAAGCTCCATCAGGTATAAAATTCGACCTAGCCAATAAATTGTTCACTTGGGTTCCGGCCGATTCTCAATTAGGGCTTCATAAGGTTACCGCCTTGATTTCATGGGATGAGAAAAAAGATTTGCAGACCTTTACGGTATATGTAAACAGTATCCCCAAAATATTAACGAAGATCCCTACCCGTGATATTATCCAGATTGGTGAAACCTTCAGTCTGCAAATTGACGTAGAGGATGCCAACCAAGACGCTGCCATTTTTTATAAATTGCTTGAGTTTCCCGCCGGAGCCAGTATCAATCAAAAGGGAGAATTATTGTGGAAACCCTCTTTCGATCAAGCCGATTGGTATGATTTTATAATTGAAATTAGCGACGGTTACGACTCGGAGCAAATATCTTTTGCCTTATTTGTTAATCATCCGGTTAGCATCCAATCTACCGCGCCTAAGATAACTACTATTGGGAAGAAATATACCTATCAACCAGTAATTAGCGATAATAACAAGGGATTCTATTTAACCGGTTATTCGCTTTCGCCCCGGATAGAAAACTGGAGTCAAACTGGTGTACTCGAAACCCGGATTCTCGACAAAAATATTCGCAATAATATTAGCAAATATATTGAAAATTACAGAAAATCTTTTCCATTATTTGTCACACCGGCAAAAATGAACGATGTCCCCCAGAGTCTTTTCCAGGATATTTTTATAGATAGCGAAAAGGTTGTGTTCGTTTATAATCTTCGAACCGCCAAAGGCATGAAAGCAGAACAAATAATTGAAACGTTTTTCAGTAATTTGAAGATGAGCATTCCAAAATATTCCACTCCGGTTCGTCGTTATCTCTATATTTTTAATCTTAAAGAACCGATCGCCGGATTGACGATGACAGGCGAGGGATTAATCACCTGGGTTCCAGCGGCTAATCAATTTGATTATCAATTAATTTCCTATACGGTGACCGACGGCTTTTTCTCAGCAGAGGAGCAGGCTCAGGTTTACGTAAATTACCCGCCGAAAATTACTTCCAAGCCTGTTACTATTGCCTCTGTTAATACCCTCTGGCAGTACGAAGTCAAGGTTACAGACCTAAATACAGATAGTAAATTAACTTATGAATTGCTCAGCGCTCCCGAAGGTATGGTAATTTCTCCTCAGGGAATAATTTCCTGGCAACCAACCGATTTACAAATTAATTCTCATAACTTTACAATCAAGGTAAGCGACGGATTCGCCCAGGTTGTTCAAAAAGTACACCTATTCGTCAATGTCAAGCCGAAAATCACCTCTGTGCCTAAGCCGGTAGCGCTAACTAATTTAAAATATGAATATAAGCTTGAGGCGGAGGACGCTAATAATGATAAGCTGACTTATAAGGCAGTCCGATTGCCTAAATATGCCAGTTTTGATCAAACCACCGGTATGCTTGTCTGGACGCCTCGCAAGGATCAAATAGGGGCTAACGACATCGTATTGGAAGTAACAGACTCGCATGGCGGAAGTACACTTCATGAATTTCAGGTTCATGTCTTTGCTAATCCGGCGCGACGACATTCTTTTCTGCGACGGACGATATCGCTCTTGACCATTGCCGGTGTGATTTACTTAGTCGTAATTTATCTGTAAATCCGCTCCGGAAGTAGATGAAGGCGGTAATCTTTGCAAGATAGCCATTTTTATTTCATCAGATAGTTTTAGTTCAATTTCGATAACCAAAAGCGGAATAGCCAATGATCCAGCATTTACCGGCAGGTTGACAGCGTCTTTTTCAGTCGTGACCAGATAGTCACAGTTCATCTGCTCGGCTTTGATTATTATCTTCTGCAAATCGGTGGTCGTATAATGATGGTGATCGGGAAATCGTAGGAATGTCACCTTACCATAGTTCAATTGTCGGACGGTTGTCTCGAACTGAATATGGTTGCCGAGCCCACAAAACGCCAGCACATTTTTACCGGCGACAGTATTGATTGAAACATTTTCTGCGGAAAGGGTGTGAAGACCAACGATTTTTAGAGGAGCCGTAAAAAACGATATGACCGGGTTAAATTTCTCGAAGAAGGTTCGTTGTTCGGGGATGATTTTATCCGTCTTAGAAAAAACTAAATAGTCGGCGCGTTTTAATCCGTGCCAGGATTCTCTAAGCCGTCCGACCGGCAAGAGGTGCTTTTGCCATGATGGTGTTTTCGGATCCCAGAGTACAATATCAAGATTACGGGCGAATCGCCGATGCTGGAATGCGTCATCGGCAATAATCAAATTGCAAGCAAATTTTTCGATTGCGGTATGGGCGGCGGCTATACGATCAGCATCGGCAACTATGACAACTCCGGGCAATTTACCAGCCATCAAAAAAGGTTCATCGCCAGCCTGTTGCGGAGTCGTTAAAATTTGTCTGCCATCGGAAACAATAACTGTACCCCTGGATTTACGTCGATACCCTCGAGAGATGATGGCAATTCGGTAACCTTTTTCACTTAGAAATTTTGCCAGCGCAATTACAAATGGCGTTTTGCCAGTTCCACCAGCGGTAATATTGCCCACAGCGACCACTGGAACGGGCACTTTGATAGCTTTAAAAATATGATAGTCGTAAAACAAATTCCGCAATTTTGTGATCAAACCGTATATAACAGCCGCTGGAAATAAAAGCCATCTTAAGGCACCTAATTGCATTTTCTATTAATGTATTTATGATTCTAAATAATTCAGGATAATGTGAGCCGCACGTCGGGAAGCACCCGGTTCGCCTAACAGGCGGCAGACATATTGCAAAAAATCGCGAATTTGGTTCGCATATGATTGATCGCACAGAATTCTCGTGATTTCATTTTTGATGTTTTCTACATTAGCATCGCGCTGAATCAATTCTGTTACCCCTTTTTTCCCGGCAATCAAATTGGTAATTGAGATAAAGGGCACTTTGATCACTTTTTTCCCCAACCAATATGACAATGGCGCGACGCGATAAATTACGACGTAAGGCTTATGACCGAATGCGGCTTCAAGGGTAATCGTTCCGGAGGCTAAAATTAACACGTCCGCAGACTGAATTACAGCTCGGGTGCTATTGAAATGCCAGCTTAGCCAATCGAACTGATAGCACTTTTGGTATTTTTCCAGATTGACGTCGGAAGCAACCGCAACAGCCGCCTGTAAATTTGGAAATTCCTGGCGCAGATCTTTGACTGATGAAATCATTAGCGGTAGATGCTTATCAACTTCTTGCTGACGACTGCCCGGAAATAATCCGACCAGCGGCTCGCCGCTTTTAAAAATTTTCTGATTTGATTCTGGTATAGAAATTTCATTCTGGTCTAATAAAGGATGTCCCACAAATGTTGCCCGTACTCCTCGTTCGCTAAACCAGGCGGCTTCAAACGGTAAAATACAGAGAACTTCCTGAACGTGGCGGCGAATCTTCTTAACCCGGGATTGATGCCAAGCCCAAACTTGAGGTACGATATAATAAACCACTGGCACACCACGCCGGTCGAGCGCCTTAGCCAAGCGTAAGTTAAAACCGGGATAGTCAATTAAAACGACGACATCGGGTTTAAATTCATCAATAAACTGCAACGTCTTACGATACATACTGATGATAAATGGCAGATGTTTAATAACCTCAACAAAACCCATAAAAGACGTTTCGCGAATATGGAAAAGCAGTTCAGCGCCAGCCGCCGCCATATTATCTCCACCAATGGCGCTGATTTCGATAGCAGGATTTAATTCTTTCAGGGCGGAAATTAGTTTGCCAGCATGCATATCGCCAGATAGTTCACCAGCAGAGATAAAAAGTTTACCAGCGGACATTTAGCCACTCTTTGAGGATTACAGCTAAAGCAAAAATTACAAAAACTGACAGTGTCGATCTTTCGGTACGTAGTAATTTCCGATTGCTCAGAAATTTT
>Ga0208198_1000018_pt1 | contig 211245 bp, 172 predicted proteins | sample AD_JPNTR2_MetaG_FD_184446 | JGI IMG/M metagenome (GOLD analysis project Ga0208198, IMG submission 184446) | Active sludge microbial communities of municipal wastewater-treating anaerobic digesters from Japan - AD_JPNTR2_MetaG (SPAdes) (version 2) | ecosystem: Engineered > Bioreactor >...
GAGAGGGAGTAAAAATTTTTTGATATGGGGGGATTTGAGGGGTCGGGGGTGTTGCGGAAATTGGCTGAGTTCGACTGCCTGGGTCGAGAAAGAATGAAGGGGGAAATGAGGGGGTTTTTAGGGGTTTTGGCAAAAAATAAGTAAAAATTGGGGAAATGGCTTGCCGGCCGAAATCGGCGAGGTATATAATAGCAATAGTATGGCTACTTTGAAAAAATATTAAAAAATCGGAAGGGAACAAACACCTAAAGGAACTTAGATCACGAGTAATCGCTTTCAAATATTGGCCTTGGATGGCGGTGGGTTCAAAGGATTGTTCTCTGCCGCTGTTCTAGCATTTTTAGAAGAAGATCTGCATATTAATGTCGTCGATCATTTTGACCTTATAACTGGCACTTCAACAGGAGGTATTATATCTCTCGGGCTGGGAAACGGTATGCGCCCCCGAGAAATTGTTGAATTCTATGTTTCCAAAAGCCCTCAGATATTTACCCTCTCCTGTTTGCCTTCTCTAAGACATTTATTTAAGAGTAAGTATCAGGCTGAGCCTTTGGAAAAATCTTTGCAGGAATGTTTCAAGGATAAGCGGCTTGCGAATAGCTGTAAACGGCTTGTAATACCCTCATATAATATCGGCGACGATTCTGTTTATCTTTTCAAGACGCCTCATCACGAACGATTAAGACGGGATTACAAGATTCCGATGTGGAAAGTGGCTAGAGCCACCAGTGCCGCACCTACTTATTTCCCAGCGTTTTCTGGTATTGACAATGTCAAATTAATTGACGGTGGAGTTTGGGCCAACAATCCAAGCATCGTCGGAATAACCGAAGCTGTAAGTTTGCTCGAGGTGCCGTTAGAACAAATTTACGTTCTAAACCTCGGCACTACAGATGAAGTTAGAGCTTATCCCGTGCATCTTGAAAAAGGCGGTTGCTTGAAATGGTATAAAGCAGCGGTAGATATCATAATGCGTGGGCAGAGTATTGGAGCTTATGTTCAGACACAACACCTTATTGGTAAAGACCATATAGAACGACTTGATCCTAAAGTTCCAGACGGGCTGTTTGCTTTAGATAAATTATCTATAGAGGCTCTTTTTGGCAAAGCTGCTCACGAGAGTCGTCACTTCTGTCCGCGATTTAAAGAACTCTTTGGGGGGCATATTGCCCCTGAATACAAACCAATCTATCCATATTCAGGAGATTAAATTATGTATACGAAAGAACAAAAACAACAACTTAGCGGAATTTTGGCCAATATAGCCGATTCACTAGATATTCCCGAATCTAAATATAAAGAAGCTGAATCGAGATACAAGGCTGTCGGCAATTGGCTTGATGCGAATGATTCGAAACTGCACATTTACAAACCTACTATTTATCCACAGGGGTCCTTTGTGCTTGGGACTATGGTCAAACCTATTAGCGATGATGATGAATACGATGTTGACCTTGTCTGTCATTTGGAGATCAATAAGGACAACATAACACAGGCGAATCTTAAGAAAATAGTCGGCGACAGGCTCAAAGAAAATGAGATATACAAAAAAATGCTTAAGGAGAGAAGACGTTGCTGGACATTGGATTATGCCAATGAATTCCATATGGATATTCTGCCAGCCATACCTGACTATGAGAAATTAAATGAGTGCATTCTTATCACGGACAAAAATCTCAGGTCTTGGCAGAAAAGCAATCCCAAGGGATATGCCTATTGGTTTGTAGGTAAAATGCGGGTTATTTTTAATCAATGCAGGACAGCTCTTGCCGAATCTATTCGAGCAAATGTTGAAGATATTCCTGAATATAAGGTCAAAACTCCCTTGCAAAAAGCGGTTCAAATTCTCAAAAGACACCGCGATGTTTACTTTGACGGCAAAGGCAACAAACCCATTTCAATTATAATTACGACACTTGCAGCGAAAACCTATCAGAATGAAGCGGATCTGTTTGAAGCAATTACTAATATTATCAGCGGCATGACAGACCCGAAGAATATTAAAGGTCAAGGCGAAAAGTATTACATACCCAACCCGACTAATAAGGAAGAAAATTTTGCTGACAAATGGAATGAAGATGCTAATTTGCCTAAAGCGTTTTTAGCATGGCTTGACCAGCTCAAGGCTGATATGGAAATGGCGATAGAACAAAGGGAATTGTCTGACATAAAAAAACTTTTAGGGCGGATTTTGGGTACAAGGGTTGTTGGAACAGTATTCAGTAAACTTGAGTCAGTCAGGGGCGGTAGTAGTAAGAGCCATCCCCCAGTAACCTTTTCATCGCAACCTAATAGACCGTGGGCAATCTGATGGAACTTGATAATAACAGCAAAAGAGATTTGCTGTTGGAACATTATATGCAGTTATGTGAAACTTTTTCTGGACTTGTCTTGAACGAGAGTAAAGAGGGCGGATTTACAATAAGTGGCAATCTTGGTTTCACTGTAACTCATGATGGAAAAACCATAGAAGATGATTATGATATCGAGATTATCATCCCCAGCGATTATCCAAACAACCATCCGATTGTAAGAGAAATCGGCAATAAAATTACGAGGGATAAAGATAATCATGTTTATCCAAGTGATGGGACGCTTTGCCTAGGTGCACCATTGGCGGTAAAACGGACTTTTGCGCAAAAGCGAAATTTACTTTGGTTTGTTACAGAACAAGTAGTGCCATTTTTATTTTCGTATAGCTATAAGCAAAAATATGGTGTCATGCCTTTTGGTGAATTACGCCATGGCGGGGAGGGAATTCTTGATTATTACAAAGAGTTGTTTTCAGAAAAAGATGAATGGGCTGTCTTGAGGTTACTCAAGGTTCTGGTCGATGATAATTATAAAGGGCATACCTTATGCCCTTGTGGCAGTAATCAGAAATTACGGCATTGTCATGGTGCCCTCCTTAGGGAGATTAAAAAATATCAAGATAAAAACGGATTTCTATGTGAATATGGTAGCATATTCGAGTTCTTAACTAAGAATGAGCCGAACAAAAAGTGTGATCTAGACTATGTCCCAAATTCCATTTTAAAAAAAATGCAAACAAAGATTAAATTCGAAAAAACGCAACAATAGTACATAATATGTACCGCTTGCTCTCTTGACAAAAGAATCAGTGTCAGGCAGGGCATCGGCGGGAGCGGGCGGCCGCGGCGGCATGAGGAATGCAAGTGCGATATGGCCGGAAATCTTGGCCGTCAAAACGGCACAAGGAAAGAGGTATCTTTTTCTGTCTTGACAATGAACGGAGGTTTTGTTCGGGGAATAACAAAAATTATAATTAAGGAGAAACAAAATGGCACAACAGCAACCGCGTAGGGCACGGCAGCCGCATGATGGGAATCCGCATAGGGCACAGCAGCCGCATGATAATTGGGCTCGATATTATGATTTTGTCTATCAGCAAACTTACGGGGCCTCATACACAATATTTAACGAAAGAACGGAAGATGTCTGTCAACGATTAATCAATAACTGTCCAGCCGGTAAGGATAGAGTATGTGTATTAGATATTGGAGCGGGAACCGGAAGACTTGCGATTCCTCTCTTGGAAAGAGGACATCATGTTACCGCTGTAGAACCATCTGAATTTATGTGTGATGAAATTCGGAGAAAATTAGCAAGATTAGATAAGCCGCTGCACAATAATCTTATCATAAGGCAAGATCCTATACAGAACGTTGATCTTCCTTCCCAATGTTTCGACATTGCTTTATTGCTCTTTACAGTGATTGCTTATATCACGAATAAAAAAGACTTGAAAAAAGCGTTTAAATCCATAGCCGGCAGCCTCAAAGAAGGCGGCTTCGTGTTACTGGATGTCCCTCGAATAGAACATTTTCTTCAACCTCAAGTGTATAATCGTCGCTCAATGAAACGAACCGTTACCATCACAGAAGAAGGAGGTAATTTATATCTTTATCGTGAAACCTGTGAAGGCGTGATGGAAGGCGAATCTTTTCGATATTCAGACGAATTTCCTTTAAGACAATGGTCCGATGAAGACATAATTTCTCTATGCGATGAAAACGGCTTAATTCGGAACACAAGTCTGGATAGAATGCTGGAGAATTATTTTCAGTGGACGGGAGCAACGTATTATTTGTTTGAAAAAAAGCGGAAGCGGAATCGTTAAGACTTAAGGGGATTTCTGAAAATTTCGGTTTCTAACAAGTGCAGAAGGCCAGCGGCCAAGGCGGCAGGCCTGGAGGGTGGGGCTTTCTGCGAGCCGAATCAATGGTTTCTCTTTTGAAAAAAGGCGGAAGGTCCGGTGCGGGAGCGTTACTTGGCCGGATCTGGCCATCGGTGACGGGGTTCATAATGCCACCCAGACCCTGGGGGCCAATCAGCCGATTTATGTCGCGTCCAACCCGCTGTTCAAGGGACATGCGACGGTACGGACATGAAACTCAAAAGATTTCCGGCCTCATCGGCGGTCTATCAGCGGAAATAACCTCCTCTTCCCGGAGACCCGGAGACAGAGAAAGCAGATGGCAAATCAATAAAAAAGGCCCTGGAAGACAGGGCCTTTTCGCTGGTAAGAAATAAGTAAATTAAGCGCGGCGTTTTATCAGAAGCAGACTGCCCAATGCTAACATTGACAATGATGCCGGTTCAGGGGCTGGTGCAGGGATTGCGCCCGGGGCCAAAACTTTAAACAGAGAATTGCCGTATTCATCTATCGGGGTATTCTGGTAATCATGCGGATTGGAAACTTTAACGCCCAAATCTCTGTTGTAGGCATAATTTTTAGGATTACCGCCATCCTTGGCATAAAAATCACCCCACATGGGTGCTCGATTGCTTGAAAATTCCGCGGTCAACTGGTCGCCGCCCAGTTCGATTCTGGAACTAAAATGTATTGAAGCAGAAACATTGTCTCCAATTGAAAGGCGACAAGTTGGACATAAAAACATGGTGATTATAAGTCTTTTGTTTACGAGGGGTTATACTGGGCGATACAGGATTCGAACCTGTGACCTTACGGGTGTGATCCGTACGCTCTAACCAGCTGAGCTAATCGCCCGCTTTGGGAAATCAGTAAACCAGACGGTGTGCAGGTTGTCAAGAATGTTTTGTCCGAGCGAAAAAACAATCCGTATCTTCTTGTCTGTAAAAGAGATAGAGAAGTGTATCCATTCGTTCCTCTTTTCTTTTGGGTTACCCTTGAGCCCGCAAAAAATTTTTCCTTCGGTTCCTATAAAATGGGTCTGTTTTTTTTGAAACCATTGTTCCGGAGACAAAAACGGGCGGGCTGGAAAGGTTTTCGGCGTCTGAAATGGGCTTTGTGCTATAATACACGTGATGGCTTTGGGGGAAAAAAGAAAATTAAAAAGCAAAGGGATGCCCGCCGCATCCGTCCGAAACAAAATCTGATTTGCCGGCTTCGGAGTATATAAACAAGGACTGTTTTTGGGGGTGAACTATGCTGGAATCCAATTTTGAGAAGAAAATTCAAGAACTGCTCAACAACGCCGACCTGCCGCTTCCGCAAAAGGAAAAACTCTTCCTGCTGGCTCGCCGAAGCAGCGAAAATCACAAAAAACTCCAGACTCAGTTTAATAATCTTCAGCATTCGCTGGATTATTTGCGGCTTGGCCTTAAATACCTAATTTTTGATCTGGAGGCCACGCGGCGGGAAAATCAGGCCCTTCGGGAAAAGCTCAAACCGGAGATGGAGTAAGTCGGCACTCTATATTGTGTAAAATAAAACTCCTTGAGAAGCGTGAGGGACCTTATGAAAAAGTTTGGCGGATGGATTTTTTTAGGGCTGCTGAATGGCGTGGTCTTTGCGGCGCCGTGTTCGGCTGTACCTGCCCTGCCGTCTTCGTCCTCGATGCTGCTGATCAGCATAGGGGCCGTCCTTCTCGGCCTGGTAAAGAAATAGACCTCTTCCTCTCTCCACCTTAAATGGATGGAAAGCGCGGCAGAGGGCTGTCAGCCCTCTGCCTTCTTTTTTTCCCTTAGAAGACAATAAGGGACGACCTGGTTTGTCGGCCCGGCCGTCCCTTTGAAAGGAGGAGATGTTAATCCCATTGAAAAAGTGTCTTACTGAATATGGTCTGCGACGGCTTTTAAGAGGGTATCGGGCTTAACGGGTTTTTCGAGGACTTCTTTGACAGGCAGCCAGGTCGGGTCGGGTTCAAAGCCGAAGGGCAGATTCATCTCCCGACGGACGCCGGTCACCAGCACGACGGGTGTTCCTTTGACCTCTTCAATTTCATTGAGTTTGCGGGCTACATTGAAGCCCTCATCCTTTGTGGTCATCATCACGTCCAGGATAATTAAGTTTGGCTTTTCCTTCCTGGCCACTTCGATTCCTTCCTTTCCATTTGATGCCGAAACTACTTCATACCCGCGTGCTTCGAGCAGATTTTCCACGCTCTCCACAAAATCTGCATCGTCATCAATGATCAGCACTTTTTTCGCCATGTGACTTCTCCCTTTTTCAATGGTTTATTCAAGGTTTCCCACGTCGCGATTCAGCCCCGGCAGCGGTCTGCTCGACCGCTGCGGCCTTTCGATACTGGTTGATTATATCAATTGTTTTTTTAGTATCCAGTTGTCCGTAAATCTTTTCATCCACCATGATTACCGGGGCGATTCCGCATGCCCCCAGACATCGGGCTTCCCGGAGGGTAAAGAGGCCATCGGGTGTGGTCTTGCCAACCTCTATGCCGAGTTCTTTTTTGAGGGTTTCGAGGACAGCACTTGCTCCTTTGACATAACAAGCGGTTCCCATACAGATACTGACCACGTGCTTGCCGATCGGTTCACGATTGAAGTGGTGATAGAACGTTGCCACTCCCCAGATGTGCGCGGTTGGGATTTCGAGGGTATGAGCCACTTCATCCATCATTTCTCGCGGAAGATAACCGAAAATATTCTGCACCTTATGCAGAATTTCAATCAAATACGATTCCGGATAAGGTCTATCCTTGACTGTCTGCATATACTCCCGCAGGGATTGAAGTTTGTCTTCTTTCACTTGCACTGCTGTTTGAGTCATTTTGCATCTCCTGACAAGATACGTTCTTTTTTCGGGATAATGCCCACTGGCGTTTTGGCCTTGTAGTGCGTATGCAGGTACTGGTGCGCGATGGGACTGAGGGGACTTTGGAGAAACTCTTTGTAGAGTTTCTGGACATCGGGGTTGTCATGGCTTCGCCGGATGGTTTTTGACTTATCGAGGTCGTAGAGTGCCTGGGCCCGCTTGCGAAGGATTTCGTCATCGAGCGGGATGGAATTAATCTGGGCATAGGGCTGGCCGCCGCCTCCGATACAGCCGCCCGGACAGCCCATAATCTCGATGAAGTGATAGCGGGTCGGGTCCTGTTGGACGCGTTCGAGAAGGCGGCTGGCATTGGCCAGGCCATGAGCGACGGCAACGCGGATTTCTTTGCCGTCCATCGTAAGACTGCCTTCCTTGATTCCTTTTAATCCGCGTACCGCTTCCACTTCGATATCCACCAGCGTTTCACCAGTGTACAGTTCGTAAGCAGTACGAATGGCAGCCTCCATTACGCCGCCTGTGGTGCCGAAAATTGCGCCGGCACCGCTGGAAAGGCCGAGGGGGTGATCGGGTTCTTCCGGCTGGATATGAACCAAATCAATGCCGGCCGATTTAATCATCCAGGCCGCTTCCCGTGTTGTAACAACAATATCCACCCCCCGCATTCCGTCCACCATCAATTCGGGGCGGGCGGCTTCATATTTTTTGGCTGTGCAGCACATGACGGCTACACTCAGGATTTTGTGAGGGTCGATTTTCTTCTTCTTTGCAAAATAGGTCTTGGTGACCGCCCCCTGCATGGACATGGGGGATTTGCAGGTGGAAACGTTTGGAATCATATCCGCATAAAACTGTTCCATGTATTTCATCCAGGCACTGGAACAGGAGGTAATCATGGGGAGCACGCCGCCGCTTTGAAACCGTTCGAGAAATTCGCTGGCTTCCTCCATAATCGTCAAATCCGCTGCGAACTGGGTATCAAAGACATAATCGAATCCCAGTTTGCGAAGGGAGGCGATCATCTGGCCTTCCATATTCAGGCCGGGTTCCAGGCCGAAGGCCTCTCCAATGGCAGCACGAACAGAGGGGGCAAACTGAACCACCTTGACCAGATTGGGGTCGTTGAGTTTCTCGAAGAGTTCCTGTGTGTAATTCTTCTCGAGAAAGGCGGCGGTCGGGCAGACATTGATGCACTGTCCGCAGGTTGAGCAAACGCTTTCCGTCATGGGTAAATTGTAGGCGGGCATCACGACCGTATGAAAGCCCCGATGGGCCTGGGTGAGGTTATGAACCTGCTGGATTTCGGAACACATCCGCACGCAGCGGCCGCACAGGATACATTTTTCGGGATCGCGGATGACGGCATCGCTGGAAAGGTCCTTTTCATAGCGTTTTCGTTCGCCTTCAAAGTGTCGGGCACGAATTCCGACGGAGGCCGCCAGCCGCTGAAGTTCGCAGTTGCCGTCGCGTTCACACACATGGCAGTCCTGGGGATGATTGTCGAGAATCAGTTCGATAATATCGCGGCGGGCTTTCCGCAGGGCCTGTGTGTTCGTGCGTATCTTCATGCCGTCACTGACAGGAAAGGCACAGGAGGCCACATAATTCCTCATGCCTTCCACTTCGACGATGCACACGCGGCAGGCGCCTTCGATGGACAGTTTGGGATGATAGCAAAGCCGGGGAATATGAAACCCGAGTTTGTCGGCGGCCTGCATAATGGTCTGATTCGGCTCGACCTGATAGGATTTATTGTTAATCGTAATGGTAATCAATTTGCTCATCAGAATCCTCACTCTTTGGCAATAGCGTTAAATTTGCATGCCAGATAGCATTGTCCGCACTTAATGCACAATTGCTGGCTGATGACATGCTTTTCTTTTCGGTTTCCGGAAATGGCATTTACAGGACATACGCGTTTGCATGCTCCGCATCCGACGCAATTGTCCTGAATGATAAAAGACAGGAGGGCTGTGCACTCATGCGCCCGGCACTTCTTCTGATGAATATGTTCTTCATACTCATCCCGAAAGTTCCGTATTGTGCTGAGGATGGGATTGGGTGCTGACTGTCCCAGCCCGCACAGCGATGCTTTCTGAATCATCATGCCAAGGCGTTCGAGTTTCTCGATATCGCCGGGTCTGCCGTCCCCTTTGGTAATGCGGGTCAGGATTTCGAGCATTCGCTTTGTTCCTTCCCGGCATGGAGTGCACTTGCCGCAGGACTCATCCTGCGTAAACTCAATAAAGAATTTGGCCATCTTGACCATGCAGGAATCTTCATCAATGACAATCATTCCGCCGGACCCCATAATTGAACCGGCCTTGGTCAAGGATTCATAATCAATCTGGGTATCCAGATACTGCTCGGGGAGGCATCCGCCGCTGGGGCCGCCTGTCTGGACGGCTTTAAACTTTTTGCCGTTGGGGATTCCGCCGCCGATGCCGAAGATAATGTCCCGCAGGGTTGTACCCATCGGGACCTCGATGAGTCCGGTATTGTGTACTTTGCCTGCGAGGGCAAAGACTTTGGTTCCTTTGCTGGTGGCAGTGCCGATGCTGCTGAACCATTTGGCTCCTTCGATAATGACTACCGGAATATTGGCCCAGGTTTCCACATTATTGATTAAAGTGGGCTTGCCGAAGAGGCCGCTGACCGATGGATACGGGGGGCGAGGGCGAGGCATTCCGCGATAGCCCTCAATGGAATGAATCATGGCTGTTTCTTCGCCGCACACAAAGGCGCCCGCTCCCAGACAAATCCGGATATCAAAAGAAAAGTCCGAGCCGAGGATTCGCTCGCCAAGCAATCCTTCCCGACGGGCATCCTCAATGGCCTTCTGGAGCCGCTTGACGGCCAGCGGGTATTCTGCGCGGATATAAATAATACCCTGATGGGAACCGACGGCATAGCCGCCGATAATCATTCCTTCCAGAATGGTATGCGGGTCGCCTTCGATGGCACTGCGGTCCATAAAGGCGCCCGGGTCTCCTTCGTCTGCATTGCAGATGACATATTTTTCCGACTCGGGCTGGCGGGCAGTATATTCCCACTTCAGTCCGGTGGGGAAGCCCGCCCCGCCGCGTCCACGAAGGCCGCTTTTTTTCACCTCTTCAATCACCTGCTGAGGGGTCATCTCCGTAAGAACCCTGGCAAGGGCTTCATAACCGCGCATGGCCAGATAGTCATCGAGTTTTTCGGGGTCAACGATGCCGCAATTGCGCAAGGCAATCCGCATCTGGCGGCCGAAAAATTCAGAGTCACCAAAGATTCTGTAAAAACGGTTAAAGAGATGATCCTCCGAAATGACCAGACGAGAAACGGGCTCGCCTTCGACCAAATGTTTCTGGACAATTTCCACAGCATCCTCGGGCCGAAGATTGCCGTACATAATATAACCCGGATTGACAATCAAAATCGGTCCCTTGCTGCACATTCCCACACAGCCGCTCAGATGAATTTCCACATCCTGGCGGAGCTGCTGACGTTCCAGTTCTTCTTCGAGTGCCTGGCGGACCTGGCGTGCCTGATTTCGCAGGCAGCTGGAGCCGTCACAGCATGTTAAAGTAAACCGCTTATTTGCCACAGTTGCTGCCTTTCCTTAAATCACCCATTCCTGGATTACTTCGCCTTTTTTCAGATGCCGTTCAATGATTTCCCTTGCCCGCTCCGGGGTCACCTTGCCGTATTTGACAGGAATCTTGCCTTCTTCCACCACCTCGACGGTGGGTTCAAGATTGCATCGTCCTGCACAGCCCTTCTGGCTGAGATAGACATCGGTCAACCCCTTGGCGATGGCATCCTGGAAAACGGCCATCACTTCTTTGGAGCCGGCGGCGATTTCGCAGGTAGCCATGCCCACATAAACCCGCTTGGGGGCTAAATAGCCCTTGCTGATAATGCGATTGACCGCTTCGGCCCGTTTTCGCTTAATCAGGTCCATCGGTGTAACCACAACTATTTCCTTTCAATCTGAAAAATGAACGCATTGCCGTTCGCCCTCGGCTCAACTCGAATACTGCCGCCGTGGGCTTCGATAATTTGCTTGGTTATATAGAGTCCCAGGCCGGTACCTTTGACCTTTTTCTTTTCCGGATTGTCCAGGCGGGAAAACTTTTTGAACAGCATGGGAATCTCGCTGGGCTGAATGGGACGGCCGTCATTATAGACCTCCACTTCCACCTTGCCATTGAGCAGACGGGAGGACAATTCTATCCGACCGCCTTCGACGCCGTATTTGGCGGCATTGTTAATCAGATTGTTCATTACAATCTGCATCAGGTCGGGATCGGCATTCACCCGAATCGTCGGGTCAATGCGATTGATGACCGTCATTTGCTTGTCTTCAATGAGTTTGGCAAATGTCTGTATGGATACCTCTGCAATGTCTTTTCGCAGGAAAATGGGCTGTTTGTTGATTTCGAGTTTTTCGCGTTCAATCCGGCTGAGGTTGAGAAACTTCTTGACGGTAGCATCCAGATAATCGAGATTCCGGCAGATGGAATCGATGGCTTTTTTCTGCTTGAAGTTCAGCATCCCCAGCAGGCCATCCCGCAACGAATAGGCATTGATAACAGCGGAGGCCAGCATCCCTTTCAGTTCGTGGGCTACGAAGCCGATTAAATCCAGATAGCTTTTGTTCAGTTCCGCCAACTTTTCATTGCTGATTTTGAGAGACTCCTCCCGCTGACGGAGCTGGGCGCTCATTTCATTAAAAGAGCGAGCGAGTTCATTGAGTTCTTCGATGGGGGTTTCCGCGGGCACTTCGTGGGTGAGTTCGCCGCGTGCCAGTTTCTGCGTTGCCTCCAGCAGCAAAGTAATTGGAAAGGAAATCGAACCGGCAAGGATGAACGCGAGCAGTCCGGCCAGCACAAGGGCAAGGGCCACTACCAGCAGAAACAGAAAGAGAATCCGTGCCGCGATATCCCTGAGGGGTTCTTCGAGGACGCCCACATATAAAATTCCAATGATATTGCCGTCTACATCGCGAATGGGTTCATAGGCGGAACGATACCAGTGTCCGACGACCTCGGCTCGGTCATGCCAGCGGCGTCCCTGATGAATCACACTCTCATAAACGGCCAGAGAAATACGGGTGCCGATTGCCCGCTGCCCCTGTTCATCAAGAACGTTGGTGGAGATGCGTATATCATTCTGAAAAATCGTAACAGTCCCGACGGGCTTGCCTCGATATTCTTCCTCGCCAAAGACAAGGATTCGAAGTTTATCCACAAAGGAATAATCCTGATTGATTAAACGGCCGCCGTAAAGGATTGCTTTCAGCCGTCCATCAGCGTCAAACAGAGGGATTGCATATTCCTTGACCATCCCCCCTTCGAAATAAATCGGCTCTTGAGCACCCTCGTCCCGAATGGGAATGCGCGCCCTCTTCCGGACATCTTCGGGCATGCGGGCTAATTCTTCCCTGCTTACCAGGCGTGTACCGCCAACCGGTGCAGCCGTTTCAAGAACCTTTTGAACAATGCGGCTTTCGCAGTGCGGGGCTTCTTCGGCGGTCAATCGTACGAGATAATCTATATCGAGAACCTTCCGCAGATGTTCAAGGTCAAAATCATCAATATTGCAGGGATAAGCGACCAGTTTCATCCGGCTGCCGATATTTTCAATCTCACTGGCATAAAACAAACGCGCACTGTCCAGGTACCGGTTAACCTGCTTCTGCGTTCTTTCGAAAATCTGCTGGCGGACTACCCGGTATCCAAGACAGAAAACGCTGACGGCCAAGACGATGTTGACCGTCAGGAACGAGAGCAAAAGACGATTTTTCAGGGTTCGAATTTTCATTAAAGCTGTCCGGCTTTCTGAGCAGCATTCACAAAGTAAATCAGATTTTCCAATTCTACCTCAAGATTAATGTTATTAATAATCACGTGTTCTGCACCCCGCAACTGAATGGGTGCGAAATTCAAAATTCCCATGATTCCGGAACGTATCATCAATTCCGAGACATGGTGAGCGGCGACATCGGGAACGGTAAGAATGCCGACCCGAATGGCATTCTGCTTAATATACTCTCCGAACTCCTCCAATGGAAGAATGGGCGGTTCCGCCTGGCGATTAATTTTTGCCGGATCAATATCAAAGGCGGCCGCTATTTTAATGCCTCCTGCTTCAAAACCCTTATATCGCATCAGAGCGGTGCCAATCTTTCCGGCTCCGACCAGCACCACTCGCTGAAGTTCGTTTTTGCCAAGAATCTCAAGAATCTTTACAATCAGTTCATCGACGCTGTAGCCGCCTCTTCGGTTTCCTGTAATTCCGAAGAGGGAAAAGTCTTTTCGCACCTGAGAAGAGGTCACGCCGGCGGCATCGGCCAGATTGCTGGAAAAGACCTTAACAAAGCCCAGCGCCTTCAGCCGCTGAAGAGCACTTTTGTATCTTGACAATCTAATTATACATTTTCTATTCACTATTATCTTCCTCCTTTTATTTTTTATTTTCCTCTCACTCATTTTTATAAATCTTTAAGTCTCATTATATAATCAAAATATAAACTGAAACAAAAACAAGTCAAGTTTTTTGCTATTTTTATCACAACAATTTTGCGTTTTATCACATAAATGATTTAAAATTGGACAAATAAAGGAGTTATGTCTATAAAAGATTCCAGGAGTGCCCTGTTTTTTGGATAAGTTTCTCGGCAGGGTCAATTGTGGATGTTCCTGATGGATAAACAAATATATCTTCTTTTGCAGATTTCCAATATTCGAGGACGGGTTCTACAATTTTCCAGGCCAGAATAATTGAATCGTGCCGGGTAAAAAGAGTCTGATCTCCGAGAAGACAATCAAGCAGAAGCCGCTGATAGGAATCGGGCATCTGGAAACCGAAGATTTTTTGATAATCGACTGTCATTTCCAAGGTAGTTGGACTGACCTTTGAGCCGGGCCTCTGGGCCTGAAGGCGAAGATAGGTGCCTTCTTTGGGCTGGATTTGAAATCGGAGGATGTTCACCGGCAGATTTTCCTCGCCGGCAATTTGAAAAAGTGAATGGGGGACGGATTTGAAATAGACAACAATTTCGGACAGTTTGCGAGGAAGCCGCTTGCCTGTTCGCAGATAGAAAGGCACGCCCTTCCATCGCCAATTATCAATCATGACTCGGGCCGCAACAAAGGTCTCTGTGCGGGAATCGGGCCGGATGCCTTTCTCCTGACGATAGCCGCAGACGGGCTTGCCGTCAATTTCGCCGGGGCCATACTGGGCACGCACGACGGAACCATGGAGCGGGTCAGCAGACAAAGGGGCAATTGAGCGGAGAACCTTGGCCTTTTCGTCCCGGAGCGGCTCGGCATCGAGGGAACTGGGGGGCTCCATCGCTACCAGCGAGAGCATCTGGAGCATGTGGTTCTGAAACATATCCCGCAGGGCTCCTGTCTGGTCATAATAGCCGCCTCGATGCTCGACGCCCAGCGATTCGGCAAGTGTGATTTGAATATGGTCAATGTAGTTGCGATTCCAAATCGGCTCAAAAAGACTGTTTGCAAAGCGAAATACGAGGATATTCTGTACCGTATCCTTGCCGAGATAGTGGTCAAGGCGGTAGATTTTGGATTCCTGAAAACAGCGGTGCAGCACCCTATCCAGTTCCTGGGCGGAGGCGGTATCGGTTCCAAAGGGCTTTTCGAGGACAAGGCGGACATCCTGTAAACGGCCGGAGGCGGCCGGACAAGTGAGTTTATGCTCCGCCAGGCGTTCTGCAATCGTTCCTACTACGGCGGGCGGCACCGCCATGTAAAAAAGGCGCACCCCGTCAATATCAAACTGCTCGTCAAGACGGCTTAAACGAAGGCGGAGGTCTTCATACAATTGATCCGACTGATAATCGCCGGCTGTATAGAAGCAGCGCTCGAGAAAGGCCTTTTTTTGCTGGGTTTTTTTGACGTCCGACTCTGTTTGCAGGGCTTGTTCAATGCCGGCCCGAAACTGCTCATCAGACAGCGGGGTTCTTCCGCAGCCAAGCAGATAGAAACGGCGGCTGAGCAGGTCGCCGCAAAAGAGTTCAAACAGACTGGGGTAGAGTTTGCGGTGGGCCAAATCTCCGGATGCTCCAAAAACGACAAAGGAGGCGGGGCCGGCGGGTGACTCCACACAGAACAGCGGGCCGGGTTTCTCGAGAGTCGGATAAATTTTTTCCATCTTTACGGGTTCTTTCTCTGCCTTAAAAAGGCGAAGCCCTGCGGGCTGCTCCGCAGGGCTTTTGGAAATCTATGCCGGCTCAGGAGACCTCTTCGAACTCCTCTTTGCCGGCGCCGCACTCCGGACAGACCCAATCTTCGGGCAAATCCTCAAAGGCCGTGCCCGGCTGAATGCCGTTTTCGGGGTCTCCTTTTTTCGGGTCATAGATATAGCCGCACATCAGGCATCGATACTTCTTCATCGTCATCATCCTTTCTTATTCAACGTTTACTTGTGATTTTTTGTTCAAACCGGTCTGTTAAAAAAGGATACGCACCAGCGTTTCGGGCTCCAGTCGGAAAGGAGAGCCCATTCCTTCAAAAAATCCATGAGCCTCAATCAAATGAATATTCAAATCCGACCATACAATTTCTTCGCCCGTATCCAGCCGCCGGCAGGCAGTAAGCCGCTTTTCAAATTGTCCCGGATGCGGCCATGGGCAAATCAGCATCCCCTTCCACTCTTCGCTCCGAAGGCAGTATTTTCCTTCTGCTTCCACCCAGTTTCCCAAAGCAGCGCGTGCGGTATTTGTCAATGTCCGCATTCGCTGGGCTATTTCGGCGGCTGTCCTGCCCAAACGCTGGAGGGCGGCAGCATCGTCCCGGATGATTTCTTCGGGCGTGCGGGGATCATTGCCCATAAAACCGCCGGCTACAAGTTTGGAGCTGCGGAGCATTTGTTCCAGTTTGATTTCTGAAGGCGAACGCTTCATACGAGGCCCCATTTATGCAAACTTGTCATAATAGATATTCTCCTGCGGGATTCCGAGTTCGGCCAAAACTTGAACCGCCGCCTCAATCATGCCCGGCCCGCCGCACAGGTACCCTTCCCAGCCGCGAAGGGTTTGGAAACTTCGCTGCACGGCTTCGGTGACCAGTCCGGTCTGGCCTTTCCAGCCGCTTTCAGGCGAAGGGGAAGCAACCACCGGCACAAAGCGAAAATCGGCCAGTTCCTGCTCAAACCGCTTCATTTCATCCAGCAAGCACAAATCTTCTACCCAATTGCAGCCGAAGAAGAAAACCGCTTTCCGTTTGTCCGCGTTATTCTTCATCTGCCAAAGAATCGAAACAAATGGTGCGATACCGCTTCCGCCGGCGACAAAAATTTTCGGAGCATCTGCGGGACGCAGATAAAAATCCCCATAAGGCCCGGTGAAATAAACAGCATCCTTCACTTTGAGATGCTCAAAACACCAGGTTGTACAAATTCCGTGGGGCATGCGGCGGATGATTAAATCAATACGATGGTTTTCCTGCGGGTTCGAAGCGATAGAATAGGAGCGTGTTACTCCTTCTCGGATGCCGTTATAAGGCGGACAGCGGAGCTGGATATACTGGCCCGCTGTAAAGTCGATGGTCTTGGGGTTTTCCAGTTCAAAGGTGAACCGCTTCATGTCATAGGTCAAATCCTCAATTTTGCTGCAGCGGGCCCGATAGCGGCGAATCCGAAACAAGTCATCGGGAATCTCAATCTCCAAATCACCCTGAACCTTCACCTGACAAGCCAGACGAAATCCGTTTGCCTGTTCCTGCTGCGTGAGGAGGGGTTTTTCGGAGGACGTAAGCGGTCCGCCGCCTTTGAGAACTTTTACTTTGCATAGGCCGCATACGGCGCGTCCTCCGCATGCCGTCGGAATAAAGATTTTCTGTTCGTGCAAGGTCGCCAGAAGCGACTTGCCGCCCCAAACCGTCTGTTTGCGGGAGTTGTTTATCGTAATCTGACAAGATTCGAAAGTCATCGGGACGTCGCCCCTGTAAATCCGATAAAAGTCATCACCGCAAGAAAGCCGTTATCAACAAAACAGCATTCGACCCTGGCCGGATTGAAGAAATTCCGCCCAAGTTCCCTGAAGACCTCCCTGCTGAAAATCATGCTTGTTCGAGGGTCTTCTTACAAGGACTGGAGTTTGGCACCCAGGGCTACGACATGGGACATCTCTTCTGCGATGATTTTTTCCACTTTGTCTTTGCCCTTTTTGGAAGGAACCAGCCCTTTGATACCGACATAAAAAGCAATGGAATCCTTCTCGGCATTGATGGCGATTTTCAGCAGTTCTTCCATCGACTCTCTGCCGGTTAAATTTTCCATTGGGCCGGCTTTGCCTTCTGTGCCGTAAAAGTCAGCCATAGTTCTTAAATATTGCGATGCTTGCCCATCCGGGTCATAAACAGTTGATTCTTTTTCTGAATCAGTCAACTCCTTTCGCATCAAGGCAAACGTTTTCTCGTGTCCCTCTTCCATCATGGCCAGGTCGAGGAGCATTTTCTTCAAAGCCGCTGAGGCGGCTTTGCCGGCTGCTTCCCGATAAAATCGGGCTGCATTCTGCTCAATTCGTTCTGCGATTTCAAAAATTTCATCTGCGTTGAAGGTAATCGCCATTGTCAGTCTCCTTGTATCGGCCGTTGTCCCATTTCCTTATCCAGCATGTACAACCCACTCCTGCCGTCGGCAATCATTTTGATCTTGGCTAAAATCAATTCTACACCTGCCTCTTCCTCCACCTGCTCGCTGACAAACCACTGGAGGAACACTGCGGCGGCATAATCCTTTTCTTTGGCCGCCAGTTCGACCAAATTATGAATCAAGGCGGTCACATGCCGTTCATGTTTGAGGACATCTTCAAACATTTTCTGGAGGGATTCCCAGTCCGCCGGCGGAGCGGCCACCTCCCCTAAGCGGATTCGGCCGCCTCGCTCTGCGAGATGATGATAAAACTTGGCGGCGTGGGTCATCTCCTCTGCGGCCTGTGCACGCATCCATTGGGCAAAACCCGGCAGCTGCATATCTTCCAGAGCCGCCGACATGGACCAATACAGATATGCTGAGTATGTTTCCGCACCCAGCTGTTCATTGAATGCCTTCTCTATCACCTTTGAAATCATTTCTTTCCCCTTTCTATCGTCGAGTGATGTTATTGAGGGCCCAACAGGCCGGCTTCCCGATGGTGATTCAAAATCATCTGGGCCAATTCATCGAGACCGTTGAAAACGGCTTCGGTCGGATAGCCCTTGGCTATGACGGGCGGAAGCATCTCGGCCTTCAGCCCGCTCAAAAGAGCGGTCAATTGTTCGGGCATTTTGCCGCCCCAGCCGTAGGAACCGAGCAAGCCGAGAAAACGCGTCTTGGGACGCAATGCGTTGATAAGCATTGCAGCATAGGCCGCGTTTGGATGAGGCCCTGTCAGCACGGTCGGCGAAGCAAGAATAACGGTTGCGGCATCTACGAGGGAAATTGCAAGTCTGCCGATATCTCCGCCGATTAAATTGAATGGATATACGCCGATATCCCGCTGGGCCAGCGCTTCTGTAAAATACTCCACCATGCGGCGTGTGCTGTCATGCATAGAAACATAAGCAATTACAACTTCATTTTTCACCTCATCACTGACCCAGTCCTTATAGGCATCCAAAATAAGAGAGGGCTTGGGATAAACCGGCCCATGGCTGGGGGCGATGAGGCGAATGTCAAGCCCTTCGAGTTTTTTCAGATTGCCCCGAATAGCCGAGCGAAACGGCATCATAATTTCGGCATAGTAGCGTTTGGCCGACTCGTAAACCGCCGGCTCATCTTCCACATACAACCGGCTGGATGCGCGGTGGGAGCCGAAAAAGTCGCAACTGAACAGAATGCGGTCTTCCGGCAGCCAGGTGCACATTGTTTCGGGCCAATGAACCCATGGGGTATAAAGAAACCGAAGGGTTTTGTCACCCAGTGAAAGTTCCTGGCCGTCTTCGATGAGCAGAAACTGCTCCTCTTCCAGCCGGAGGTGGTCCATCAGCATCCCTTTGCATTTGGGATTTGTCACAACTTTGGCATCTGGATACATCAGAAGCACATCCGGGATGCTGCCGGAATGGTCCTGTTCGGCGTGATGGCTGATAATATAATCGAGTTTATCGACTCCGGCCTGAACCAAATGGTCAATCAATTCAGCGGCTTTAGCAGGGTCCACTGCATCCAGCAGTGCTGTTTTTCGGCTGCCTTTAATGAGGTAGGCATTGTAACTGGTCCCATCCGGCAGCGGGATCAGTTCATCAAAGAGGCGCCGGTCCCAGTGCTGAACCCCGACTTCATAAACACGTTCTGCAAGCGTCCTCATGGTTATACTCCTTAAAAAGCTAATCACCCTTCTTACAACACCCTCGCCAGGGCTTTTAAGACATCTTCATAATCCGGCTCGGATGCCACCTCGGGCACCAGCTGAATATAGACAACTTTTCCATTTTTGTCGGCCATTATAACCGACCTTGCAAGCAAATGCAGTTCTTTTATCAGCAGCCCTGCGGCTTTTGCAAAGGCCGCTTCTTTATAGTCCGAAGCGATTCGGATACGGTCAGCGGCGGCGGCCTGGCACCATCGCGTCTGGGCAAAGGGCAAATCCATACTCACCGTCAGGATTGCTGCATCCGGCCCGATTTTTCGGGCTTCTCCGTTAAAGCGGCGGGTTTGCAGATCGCACACTTCCGTATCGATGGAAGGCACTGTAGAAATAATCAGTGTTTTGCCGCGAAACGAAGAAATCTTCAGAGATGACAAGTCTGGAGCCGTCAAGGCAACATCCGGAAGAGAGTCTCCAACCTTGAGTTCGCGGCCAACCAGCGTGAGCGGTTTGCCCTGGAAGGTAATCAGTCCTTTCCGTTCGTTCATTGTTCAGCCCCTTTCTTTTCCGCAATCTGTCAAAAGGCAGGAAGTATGAATTCGTTTCATTTGATTCCTGTTGCTATTTCAAGGAAGTCCGGCCGGTTTCCAGAACCGTCCGGCGCTTCCCTGAAAGTGAAACCGTCCCCTCCGGGTCGGTAAGCGATTCAATTAGTAATTCACTGCTTCCAGTTCAAAGAAGGCCTGCGGATGGGCACAGGAAGGACACATGCCCGGTGCCTCCAGTCCTTCGTGGACATATCCGCAATTTCTGCAAACCCATCGCTGAGGTTTAGAACGTTTAAAGACCTTGCCCTCTTTGACATTCGCCAGTAAAGCCAGGTAACGGTCGCGATGTCTGGCCTCGGCTACGGCTATTTTTCGAAACACGCCGGCTATTTCCTTGAACCCTTCTTTGTCTGCGACATTAGCAAAAGTCGGATACATTTCGGTTGTCTCATAATCTTCGCCTTTGGCAGCGTGGGCGAGATTCTGTTCGGTGGTCCCAATCACACCAGCCGGAAAAGCGGCCGTAATTTCAAGGTCACCGCCCTCGAGAAACTTGAAAAGCCGTTTGGCATGCTCTTTTTCCTGATCCGCTGTTTCGAGAAAAATGGCGGCGATTTGCTCAAAACCGTCTTTTTTGGCCTGACTGGCAAAATAGGTATAACGATTCCTTGCCTGAGACTCGCCGGAAAAAGCTATTAATAAGTTTTTTTCTGTTTGTGTTCCCTTTACAGACATTGTCAGTTTCTCCTTTCTTCCGATTGTTTCTTTCTTTTCTCTGAACACTGCTTGCAAAAACCTTCTAAATAGACAGTTTTTCGCACGATGGTAAAGTTTTCCGTCAGATGGTGGGGGATTTCGAGCTGGCGGTCATAGTCAAAATCAATAACAGCGCCGCAGTCTAAACATCGAAAATGATGATGTATTTCCTGCCCGCCGTCATAGCGCTTGGGCTGGCCGGTGCCCTCCACCAGAAAGGCGGCTCCGATCTGAAGCAGCGTATTCAGGGTCCGATTGACGGTATCTAACGAAATATTGCTCATCTGTTTTTTTACCTGACGATAGACTTCTTCAGCCGTCGGATGCGATTTGGATTCAAGCAATGCCTTGAAAACCGCAATCCGCTGAGGGGTAATCCTCAAACCCTTTTCTCTGCACAGGTTTTCGAATTGGGCTAATCTTTCTTCCTGATTATTGGTTTGCTCGAAAACCATTTCTGCTTCTTTCATAACTTAATTAAATAGTATAAGTTCCTATTTAGTTTTTGTTCTTATATAAATCCTCACTTTCCAAAAATTTCATGTGTTGACCAAGCAAGAATAATCCAGACTTTATATAGATAATAAATCTATTTTTATGGAATTGCCCGCAAGGTGAGCAATCGCATAAAATCCATCAAGGAAAGGTCCCGGATTTACAAGGTGAGTTTTTCCTATTTTATCTATTCCTCTGGCCTGATGCATGTGGCCAGAAACAGCCAGAATCGGCTGAGCTTCCTCAATAAAGCGGCGCAGGGCCAAACTGCCGGTATGCTTCCCCTCAGTAAATTTATCAACGGCTGTTTCAAAAGGCGGCTGATGGGTTACCAGGACTATTGAGTTTGCGGCTTTTAAGGCGGGTTTACCCTGCTCAAAAAGCTTAAGAAAGTTTGAATTGGCTATTACTTTCGGATGATTTAATACAGCCGGCTCCGTGCCTCCAACCCCTAAAAACTTCAGCCCCTTGACTTCTTGAATGCGGCCGTTCAGCAAAAAACCGCGTTCTTCAAGAATTTCTTTCACTCGAGGAGAATCACAATTGCCGGGGACCCCAAAGATATAAGGGCATTTCTTTTCCAGTATATCCAGTATCTTTTTGGCCTTATCCGCCTCGCTGTAATTGGTAATATCTCCGGCAAGAACAACAGCATCCCACCCGCCGGCAATGGACTCCAGCCCATCCGCCCGTCCGTGCAAATCTGCTAAAAGAAGAATCTTTATCGGTTCCATAGTTATGCCTTGGCGGCATTCTACCTGTCAAATCCGTCGGGGTCAAATCTTTCCAAAAAGTCTATTCTCTTGAAAATCGCGTCGATTGTCGATAAAGTATTGTTTAACATTCAAAAGATATCATTAGGAAGAGACTTATGATCGTCGTAATGAAGCCGGGGGCCACGGAGGCCCATATTCAGCATGTTGTTGATCTTGTTCGGGAGTATGGGCTGAAGGACCATATCATCTATGGGACAGATCGTACCGTTATTGCCTGTCTGGGCGATAAACGGGCGGTGGACAAAGGGGCCATTGAAAATGCACCGATGGTTGAAAAAATTGTGCCGATTCTGGCTCCTTATAAAATGGCTTCGCTCGAGTTCAAAAAGGAAAAGAGCGTCATTGTCATCGGCCCGAAACGGTTTCCGCTGGGGGGGGCCAAAATCGGGGTCATTGCCGGGCCGTGTGCGGTTGAAAGCCGTGAGCAAATTCTTCAGACCGCCCGTCAAGCGGCAGATGCCGGCTGTATCGGCCTTCGAGGCGGGGCTTTCAAACCCCGCACCAGCCCTTACAGTTATCAAGGACTCGGCAAAAAGGGGCTTGAACTTCTCGCGGAGGCGCGCGAGGAGACAGGGTTGGCGGTTGTGACGGAGGTTACCGGTCTTGAGCATCTCGATGAAGTGCTCGCTTTTGCGGATGTGCTTCAAATCGGCGCTCGGAATATGCAGCATTTTCCTCTGCTGGAGGCCGTGGGACAAACCGAAAAACCGGTTTTGCTCAAACGGGGAATGAGTGCTACGCTGGACGAGTTCCTTCTGGCGGCGGAGTATATTATCAATGCAGGCAATCCGAACGTTATCCTTTGCGAGCGCGGCATCCGTACTTTTGAAAACCATGTCCGCAATACCCTGTCGCTGGCTGCCATTCCTGCACTGCGGGAGCGCACCCATTTGCCCGTCATTATTGACCCTTCCCACGGCACCGGTCATGCCTATATGGTGCCTTCGATGTGCCTGGCTGCGATTGCCGCCGGTGCCGATGGTTTGATTATTGAGTGCCACCCCGATCCTGTTCATGCCGTTTCGGACGGCGCCCAGTCGATCACGCCGGACATCCTTCAGCAATTGATGCAGAAACTTAGAAAAGTTGCCCAAGCGGTAGAGCGAGACCTATAAACTGTATTCTTTGATTTTCCGATACAGCGTCCGCTCGCCGATTTTCAGGATGCGGGCGGCCTCGGCACGATTATGACCGGTCATCTCAAGGGTCCGGCGGATGTGTTCCCGTTCGACTTCTTCGAGTGATTTTCCTGCCATTTTATTCAGCAAAGAATCGGATTCTGTTTCGGCCGGCTGTGCCGTGAAAGCATTCAAATCGATGGGTTCGCCTGCCGGGACGTCGAATCCTGAGGGAGCGCTGTCCACGGATGCGGATGTGAGGATTGGGGGGCGGCTGCTCTGGTCGGGTGCTCCCAACTGTTTCAGGCATGAGATTTCCGGGGGCAAATCCCGCAAATCCAGAATATCTTTGTCGCACATCACCACCATTGTGCGGATGACATTTCGCAACTGACGAATGTTTCCGGGCCACGAGTAGCTCATGAGAGTACGCATCGCCGGTTCAGTTATGAGATGAATATCCCGTCCGGTTTCTTCGCAGGCCTCTTTGAGAAAATATCCAAACAGTTCAGGAATATCCTGCGGCCGTTTTCGCAAGGGAGGCAGGGTGACCGCCGCTTCCTTGATTCGGAAATACAAATCCTGCCGAAACTTTTTTTCTTCCACCAGCGCTGCCAAATTGCAATTGGTCGCGCTGATGACGCGTACATCCACCACAACTGAGCGGGTTGCCCCGACCGGACGAACGATGCCATCCTCGAGAACCCGCAGGAGTTTGGCCTGCATGGGAAGTGGCATATCTCCAATCTCGTCCAAAAAGAGTGTGCCGCCGTCCGCCAGTTGAAAAAGCCCTTTTCGATCGCTGGTTGCGCCGGTGAAGGCCCCCTTTACATGGCCGAACAGTTCACTTTCGAGAAGCGTCTCCGCCAGTCCTGCACAATTAATCGGGCAGAAAGGACCTTTCTGCCGGCGTGAGTTGTCGTGAACAGCGCGGGCGGTCAGTTCTTTGCCGGTACCCGATTCGCCCTCAATCAGCACGCTTAAATCGGTTGGGGCAACGCGACGGAGAATTCGGTAAACACTTTGCATCAGCGGGCTGCGGCTGTAAACTCCTTTGAAAACAAAATCATCCACTGCCCTGGTCTGTTTGGCTGCGGGCACCGCCTGTTCCACGAGACTGCGCAGCCGCTCGGGTTCTACCGGCTTGACCAAAAAATCCCAGGCGCCCCGCCGGATTGCCTGTTTGCAGATTTCAATCGAAGGAGAGGAGGATGTAATTACAACAGGAATGCCGGCCCGACGCTGTTTGACTGCTTCCAGCAAAACAAACCCATCGGCGCCGTCATTCAGATTTACATCGCAAATAATCAGACAGGGTCCTTCCTGCTGGAGGGAATCCAGGGCCTGCCGAGCGGTCGGCGCCCAGATAATCTGAATCGAATCGGAAAACAACTTTTCCAGCAAGTCCACATGCTGACGTTCTTCATCAGCAACTAAGATAATCGGTTTTGCAGCCATCGCGTATCAAGATAGAAGTTATCATTATTTTTCGGATTTCAGCCCTGAATGTTCTTGCTGTCTGCCGAGCTGTTTTCTTTGGCAAAAGGCCTTCCCTGATCAGCCAGACGCTTTTGATGTGAACACTCAGGGGATTCAATTCATGCTTGCTTAACAAATTGGCGTGAAGCAGATGTCCCCTGCCCTTTCTGATTCATTCCTATTTACCGGACAAACCGCCCTGTCTGTCCGGACAGAAACACAAGCCAACTCCCGCGCATCATCAACCTTTCGGACTTTTTCAGTCATCCTTTGTCCATTCATTCCGTGAATGGAACGAGGTTGAATGCTTCAGCCGCCCTTCCGGCAAGTCTCTTTCGAGAATGAGCTCAAGAGTTCTGCTGGACTTGGCTCGCCTTACTTTTTTCGTTTTTTTCGGTCTCGAGAAGAGCGGCTTTCCGGCTCAATTTAAAGCGTCCCTGCTCGTCAATCGAAATCAGTTTCACGTCGATGGCATCGCCGACTTTGCATACATCCTGCACGTTCTTGACATAGCCGTCGGACAGTTCGCTGATATGACACAAACCTTCTACGCCTGGGGTAATTTCGACAAAGACGCCAAAATCTTTTGCTGCTACGACTTTGGCATTCCGGTAAATGCGTCCCACCTGCGGCGGCGTTGTCATGGCTTCGATAATATCGCGTGCGACCAAGTGGCCGTTTCCGCCGACACAACTGATCGAAATTGTTCCGTCTTCTTCGATTTCAATCAGCGAGCCGGTCTGCTCCTGGATGCTCTTGACCATCTTTCCGGAGGGGCCGATTACCTTGCCGATATACTCCGGATCGATTTTGATTGTGATAATCTTGGGGGCATACGGGCTTAAAGACGGACGCGGTTTCTCGATCGTCTTCTTCATAATCTCAAGAATTTGGAGGCGGGCCCGACGGGCGCGTTCCATCGCCTCCACCATGATCTCATGCGAAAGCCCTTCGGCCTTGATATCCAACTGAATTGCCGTAATGCCTGTATCGGTTCCGGCAATTTTGAAATCCATATCGCCGTAATGGTCTTCATCGCCAATAATATCCGTCAGCAGTTCATAGCGAGAGCCCTCTGACACTAAGCCGATGGAAATTCCCGCCACCGGTTTTTTAATGGGGACTCCTGCATCCATGAGGGCGAGAGTTCCGCCGCAGACGGAAGCCATGGAACTGGAGCCGTTGGATTCGGTAATATCCGAAACAATTTTGATTGTATAAGGAAATTCTTCTTCGGTGGGTTTAACCTGTTCGAGGGCTTTTTCGGCCAGGGCTCCGTGGCCGATTTCTCGACGGCTGGGTCCTCGGACCGGCCGGACCTCCCCTACGCAAAACGGCGGGAAGTTATAGTGGAGCATGAAACTCTGGGCATACTCTTCCGTCAGGCCGTCAACAGTCTGCTCGTCGCGGCCTGTCCCCAGCGTGCAGGTTACCAGTGCCTGCGTTTCGCCGCGGGTAAACAGCGCGGAGCCATGGGAGCGAGGCAAAAGCCCCACTTCACAAGAAATCGGACGAATGTCTGTAAAGCCGCGTCCATCAGGGCGTTTGCCCTCCAGCAGCAGTTGGCGAACCACCGTCCGCTGCACTTTGTCCAAAATCCGCACAATATCCCGAAGCGATGCACGCGGTGCCCCCGTCTCTGGTGCTGCATACTCTGGAATAATTTGTTCGGCGATTTTGTTTAAGGCCTCAATCCGCTCCCTCTTTGACTGAATCTGATAAGCACGACGATAATCGTCGGCGGTACGCTGCGTAATTTCCTGAATCAGCTGAGGATTCAGTTCTGCTACGGCCCCTTCCTTTTGCTGGCCGCATCGAGCCACCAGTTCATCAATTAAATCGCATACCTGACAGACAACCTGATGTGCCTGGGCAATGGCGTCGGCTGCTTCCTTTTCGGGAATTTGTTTGGCATCTACTTCAATCATATTGACCGCTTCGCGGCGGCCGGCGAGGATGAGATTAAAATCGCTTTTGTCCTGCTCCTCATAGGTTGGGAAAAAGACATGCTTGCCTTCTATCCTGCTTAGGCGACATGCTCCCAGCGGCCCCAGAAAAGGAATCTTGCTGATGGCCAGAGCCGCGCTGGAGGCAATCATCGCCAGGACATCGGGGTCATAAAGCGGATCGGCACTGAGGACGCTGGCAAAAACCTGAACTTCATCAAAATAGCCGTCGGGGAAAAGGGGACGAAGAGGACGGTCAATCATTCGTGCGGTCAAGATTTCTTTTGTCGAGGGTCGTCCTTCCCGTTTGAGAAAGCCGCCAGGGAAACGTCCGGCAGCACTGTATTTTTCTCTATATTCAACGCTTAACGGAAAATAGTCAATATCCTCCGCCGTTTGGGGTGATGATACGACAGTAGCGAGCACCATCGTCTCTCCGATTTGCGCTACGACAGCTCCATGTGCCTGGCGGGCAATTCGGCCTGTTTCGAGCGAAAGCACCTTGCCGCCGATTTCTTTTTCTACTCTATGGATTGAAAACATTCGATTTTCCCTATTGAACAACTTCCTTTTTGTCTATCTACAAAGTCGATTTTCCAAAAAAATAAACCCGTTGCGGTTTCCAAAGAACAACCTTAGGTCAGCTACTTCCGCAGACCCAACCGGGAAATGATATTACGATAGCGAGTGATATCCTTGTTCCGGATATATTTGAGCAGGGACGAGCGAGTCCCTACCATTTTCAACAGTCCTCGACGGGAGGAGTGATCTTTGGGGTGAGTTTTGAGATGCTCGGTCAGTTCGTTAATCCGGCCGGTTAAAATGGCAATCTGCACTTCCGGCGAACCGGTGTCTTTCTCATTGGTCTTATAATCGGCAATGATTTTTCCCTTCATTTCCTTTGTCAACATCTTTTCCTTTGCCTTTCCACACCATTTCAGAGCCCCAATGGCTCCTTAAGTCTTTTCTTTTACATATCTTACATTCATTTTTTCCCATTCTGAAGCGGTAATTATACCAGAGGGAATGCGAGTTATCAACCGTTTTTAACTCTTTTTTCGGAAAGAGTTTTCAGAGCAGATTTTTATTTTTCCGGCCTTGGAGAGGATGGTTTTCCAAACAGCCGGCAAGAGTTCGGGCCGCAAGAAACGCCCTTTCCAATAGTTGAACCGCCAGCCCAAGAAGGTATAATGAGGGTATGATTCATTTATGGGATGGAACCAACACAAACCGGTTGGGGGTGATGAGCCGGCAGGAAGTGCGGGCCTTTGACAAATGGGCTGTCGAGCAAATGCACATTCCAGGAGCCGTCCTGATGGAAAATGCCGGCCGGGGCGGGGCAGAGTGTCTTCTTGAGCAGATGAAGAATCCTTCCTCCGCTAAGGTGATGCTTTTCTGCGGGTCCGGCAATAACGGAGGAGACGGTTTTGTCATTGCCCGCCATCTGGCCAATGCAGGGCTGCGGCCTGCTATTGTTTTGTGCGGACGCCGAGAACGGATAGGGGCAGACGCGCGGCTGCATTTGGCCATTGCCGAGGCAATGGGTCTGGATGTATCAACGCTCAACGCCGGCGATTGCGTGTTCACAGCGGTGCGGAAACTCACGAAGGAGGCGGAGTGGATTGTGGATGCACTGCTTGGGACAGGCCTGGAAGGAATGCTGAGCGAGGAGACGGCTGAACTCATTTGTGCGATCAATGCAGCAGAAAAGCCCATTTTGGCAGTCGATATTCCGTCAGGTCTGGATTGCGACGAGGGTGTCCCCCTGCCGGTGTGCATTCAGGCAGCAGCCACGGTGACCTTCGCGGCCTTGAAACAGGGGTTTGTCCGCTGCCCCGAGAGCCGACAGGCAACCGGAACCGTTTATGCTGCCTCTATCGGCATCTCACCGGTCTTCTGGAAGGCACAGCAAAAAAAAGGCGGCTGAAAAAGCCGCCTTGAAAAGACCTGGTAACAATTTTAATTCCTGGACGCCAGCGTTTCATAGCCCAGCAGATAATAGAACTGCTTGAGGTTGAAGATGGGAATAGAAAGAACCTCCGCCTTCTGCACGAGTGCATCGTACCGGGCAGCTCGGGCTAACGATTCCTCATATCGCTGCTGAGCAGTTGGATTCCTGTCGATCTCGGCCTGAGAGGGAGGCGGAAGGCGTCGCGGCGGATCTCCCATAATGATAAAGTCGGTATTCACTGTAATCTCTTCATCGAGGGTGCCGCCCCAGCGGAGAATCATATCCCGAATCCGCTCGGCCCCATCATCTTCGGGAAAACCGTCGCCATTGAGGTCAAACTCGCCGGCTACATAAAAGTGATTGCTGGTTTTTGGGTCCCAGATCAGGTTGGCGACAATGTCGTCAAGAACGATAGGATTCTTAACGCTGGAAGTGAGAATCCGGGCAGCGCACACATTCTGGCTGACCTGGAAAACTTCAATTTCGGCCTTGCCCTTGCCGTCTTCGGGCAGCGGGGCATTGCGGTCATACACAGCAAAGGTCAGGCCTCGATAGACGTGGTCCTCCATTCCTACATTGAGGTAAAGGACTCCTTTTTGGAAGTCAATTTGCAGGATTTTGGCATCGGGCTTAAAGGCCGCAGCCGCCACATTGGGCTTGGGTTTGATGCCTTCAATCTTTTTCATGGCTTCCCGGAGGGCTGCTTCGGTCTGAGCAAGTTTTTCCTGGGTTTCAACCAGTTCCATCTGTTTTTGACGAAGTTTGGCCTGCTCTTCCTCGAGACGGTTCCGGAGGGTCTGAAGCTGCTGGTCGGCAGACATCTCCATCTCTTTTTTGAGCTGATCATATCGGGCCTGGATTTCATTGGCATTCTGCTGGTAAAGAAGCGCTTCCTGACGGAGTTTTTCTTCACGGATAAGGGCTTGCTGGGCAGCCAGTGTAAAGTCGGTATGGAGCTGCTGGTACTGCTGATTGAGGGTCTCTTTTTCCTGCCGCGTCAAATCGAGGGTCTTTTTGAGTTCGGCGATGGTCTGAATCAGAGCAATCCCATTGGGGCCGTAGGCGGGATTCAGATCGGGGCCGAGTGTTTCCTGCAATTCGTTAACAGCCAAAGCAATGGTGTTGACTTTGACTGTTGCAGGCGTATTTTCGTCAGGTTCGACGCCGAGAATAATCCGTACAAGCTGATTGAAGAGGCCATTCAACGTTCCCAGATAACTCTTGCCGGCTTCCGGCTTGCCGACAATTCGAGTAATGGCAGTCTGTTCAGCCGGGGCAGCAAACTTCGCTAAATCCGCTCGGGCAGCTACTTCAGCCCCCCTGTATTCTTCCACCTGGAGGTAAAAGATAACAGCCAAAGCAGCCGCGATGAGAAAAAGAATAACAAAGGTTACGAGGGCGATTTTCATCGCATTACTCTGTCCGGCTCGTACAGCCATGTTTATAACTCCTTACTCAAACGTTCGTTATCACCTCACCGCCCAACTGGGGGAAAAGAATCGTAAAGACGATAATATCACCGCCAACCTCTGATGTGTCAACAAAAAAGGGGTAAAAGAGGGAGGTTTTCACAAGAAAACCTTCTCTTGAACGGCGGCATCTGATGTGGTATATTGTCCTCTCTTATGAGAAAGAAAAAAGATATGTCTCCACAAGAGCCGGATTCTCCCAAATCGGGGCAGCAGCGGCTTCAGCGCATTTTAGCGGCTGCCGGAATTGATTCGCGTCGAAAATGCGAGGCGTTGATTCTTGAAGGGGCCGTGACGGTCAATGGGGAGGTGGTCAACCAACTGCCGGCATTTGCTGACCCTGAAAAGGATGATATTCGAGTCCACGGAGAGCGGATTCGACAGCCCGAAAAGTGCTATTTTCTGCTGAACAAACCCAAAAATGTAATTTGCACCAGTTATGACCCGCTGGGGCGACGACAGGCGGTAGATTTGATTCCCTGCAATAAACGGATTGTCTGCGCAGGCCGGCTGGATGCTGATACTACTGGGGCGCTGCTGCTGACCAATGATACGGAGCTGGTTCATCAAATTACCCATCCAAGTTTTAAGGTTCCCAAGACGTACGAGGTCGAGGTGAACGGGAGAATGGAGAGCCAGCATATCGAGAAACTAAAAAAGGGGATATGGCTTTCTGAGGGGAAAACAGCCGGGGCTGGTGTGAAGGTTTTGCGGCGTACGAATCTTCAGACTTCTCTGGAAATCACGATTAAACAGGGATTAAATCGGCAAATCAGACGCTCCTTCGCCAAGTTGGGGTTTAAAGTAAAATCACTGAAACGGACAAAGTTGGGTAATCTGAGCATCAAGGGCATTCCGCTTGGGGGGTATAAAGAACTGACCATCGGTCATATTAAGGGACTTCTGCGAAGCTGCCCTCAGCCGAAAGGGGCTTTGCGGAAACCAAAACCGGCGTCTGAAAAGCAACCTGAACCCACCGAAGAATTGCTGCAAAATCCGGAAGAATAGCCGCTCTTCCGTTTGCCCGTCCTTCCCACATTTTCTATTATTTATTCAGCGGTCGAAATTGGGGGTTTTTAGAACGGGATAGAAGAGTTCACAGGTCTTATATTAAGATAAAAAAGTCCAAACTCTCTTCTCTTGCGGCCTCGTTTCGCCCGGTCCGGGCCGGTTCGACCCATCGCCGGTCCGGACTTTTTATAACTTCAAGCCGAGTTTGGCCAGTACATCTCCAATGCGATCGAAATCCATCTTATTGCAGACATCACTGGCGCCGGCCGTCAAAAGCAGCTCATTGGCCTCATCTTTTGCTGAGATGCCGATAATGGGGATATCATATCCTGATCTGCGGATATATTTAACTAACTCGGTGCCTTTGGAGTCGGCCAAATCATAATCGACCATCACTACGTCGAAGCCGCCTATGTCAAACTCATGCTGGGCATCCGTAACCAAGGAGCAAATCACCACTTCGTGTTCTTTCAGGAAGGCACCAACAACCACATGAGCAAAGGTTTCATGGCTTTCGACTAATAATATCCTCATATATCGTAATCCTATAAACTGTCTTGAATCAATTTATCCGATTCGACGAGTTTGTCGAGATCTTCGAGGAGTTTCTCTTGAGATTGCTTTTTGAAGAAGGAAACCTTCATATCGCCCCATTCGCGTTTGTCAATTCTTTCCAGCCGGCCATACAGGTCAAGAACGAGGGAACGCAGATGGGTGCGAAGGAGAACCATGCCCCCTTCCTTGACCTGAAGGTTAATTTTCTTCATCAGCATATAAATATCAGTGGCTATATCACAGTTTCGGCTCATCTCGTAGGGAGGGTCCACAAAGACCAAATCATACATCTCTTCCTGAACGGCCGCCCCTATCTTAAAGGCATTATAGCAAATCGTACGAGAGGACTGGAGAAAGCCGGCTTTTGTTATATTTCTATCCAGAATCTCTACAGTTTTGCGATTCTGCTCGACAAATGTAACCCATTTGGCCCCTCTGCTGAGTGCCTCCAGCCCCAGGGAACCGGTGCCGCAGAATAAGTCTGCCACGACGGCATCGGCGGGCAGATCCCACTTCATCATAATGTTGAAGACCGACTCTTTGACACGATCGGTAATGGGCCGGGTCTCTCGCCCTATCGGAGAAAAGAGCCGCATTCCGCGTCGTGAACCAGCTATAATCCTCATCCGCCACCTCGGCGAAGGATTTCCATTTTTGATTTTCCTAAACAGGTTTTTATTGTAGCCATTTTGAAATCTTTGACAATAGAAAATGCGAAAGATGCGAAGGACGCATTGACTGGACTTGAATCTGCTGCTATAATAAAGGGGAATCGGGCAAGGAGCAGCGGTTATGAAACTGTTCGTTAGTCTCAGCGGAAGCAGCGTCAACGAACTGAGATTTGACCGCGGGCCTATTTATGTCGGAAGGCAGAAAGGAAGCCAGGTATATCTGCTGGACCCGGCCGTATCCCGTCAGCATGCGGTTTTCTATACCACCAAAGACGGAACCTGGATTTTAGAGGACCTCGGTTCAGCCAACAAGACCTTTCTCAATCAAGTTGCCATCCATAAGGCGGAAATCAAAAGCGGCGATGTAATTCAAATTGCCGATTTTCAGATCCGGGTTCAACTTGAAGAAGACCCAGAGACCAACTCGCTGGTCAGTGAAAAAGACGAAACGCTGGTAGGCGTCCAAGTCCGCAAAGAACTGCATACCGTCGAGCGAAATCTGGAGGCGGCGGATGCACCTCCGATTCGTTTTCCGGCCAAAAGGATTAAGCAGCTGGCCGATGCGATTGATCAGATTTGCCGCGAGCATTCGCTAAGCAATCTTTATAAAGTCCTGCAGGAGATTTTCTTTCGGCAGTTTACCGCCCTCCACGTGTGGATTTCTCTGCGGCGCGAGGAAAGCGGCCCGATGGAGGTCGAGGGAGGACGCAACGTAACCACTGTAAACATCCAGCGGGTCGAGTTGGCTGTGCCGAACAGTCTGGAAGAGGCCCTCGAGAAACACCAATATCTGCTGATTCATCAGCTTCCGCGTTCGGTTATCAATCGAGGAATCCGTTCGGTTCTGATTGCACCGGTGCTCTATCAAAAAAGCTGCTTTGGGATTTTCTATCTTGAAAACTCAACAAAACACCCTCATTACAGTCTGATGGATTTGGACTATTTGATAATTCTGTCCGTTTATACCGGCGTTGCGGTTCAGCGGATTCGAAGCGTTTAACAAAACAACTCCTCTCATCGCTGCCGGGAATATTTGCCCATCAGCTGCGTCTGGCCGAGAATGTGTCCCTTCATGGCTTTTTCGAGCTGCCCTCGCGATGCACCCGCCGGCAAATCGAGCACTGTATCCAGCGCATAGAGTCTGAAATAATAGCGGTGGGTTCCGCTGGGCGGTGCCGGCCCTCCATAACCAATTCGCCCAAAATCATTCACCCCCTGGCGTGAGCCGTTTGGGAGCTGTTTTTGCGGAGGCACATGCTCCCGGAGGGAGGGCGGGGTTGCCGGAATGTTCCACAGGAGCCAGTGAACCCATGTTCCCACCGGGGCATCCGGATCATCGCAAATCAGGGCGAGACTCTGAGTGCCTGGCGGCAGTCCCTCCCACGCCAGCGGCGGTGAAATATTATCTCCGTCGGCTGTGTATTTGGAGGGAATCATCTGACCATCAGCAAAAGCAGGGCTGGTTAGTTTGAACGGCATTGTTTGACCTCCTTGCTCGGAAGGGTATGGGGCTTGTTCATTAGGCCTGCAGGAAACGGCAAACAAAAAAACTACAATCCAAATGGTTTTTTTTGCCAATTCCATCGGTTTGCTTCCTTTGCTTTATGTATTATTATACACACGGTCGCGGCGGCTGTGAACAAAAAAGCAGATTATTGCGTCAGAAACGTCAAACCAAAAAAGACATAGTTAAAATAGGCAATTTAAAAAAGGAGGGAACAATGCAGGGATACTTTCTTAAAAACGCTCTTGTTGTTACGGCATCTCTTTTAACAGGCATTCTGTTTTGCTCCTGCGGGAAGCCCATGACTCCTTTGCCCTCAGCGAGCGAAGTCAACGTTTTTGGGGATGGGGTTGAATGGACTGACGGCCAATCCTTTACCCGTGTCCAATTTTATGCGGACAATCAGGTCCGGGTGGTCAAATGGACAGCGGAAGGAACCGCTGACAAAGAGAGTCTGGTTATAACGGCACCGAAGCCGGAAAGGATAAACCTGTCCTTTGCGGAAGATGCTTTTCAATTTGTGATAAGTACCTCGAAAATTACGATTCGGCTATCGAAAAAGGATGGAACGCTCGAATACCAAAATGCCGCCGGGCAAACGATTTTAAAGGAACAGGGCCCCCCTGTCCTTTCCCCTGCGGAGATTCCTTACGAAAGCGGCTTGTTCAGCATTGAGCAGCGGTTCTGTCTCCAGCCGGAGGAAGGGTTGTACGGGCTGGGTCAGCATCAGGAAGGATATATGAATTATCGGGGACGGACGGTTACGCTGGTGCAGTCGAATACAGAGGCAGCTATCCCGTTTCTGGTTTCGACAGCCGGCTATGGCATCCTTTGGGATAACTACTCCAAAACCATCTTTACCGACAAGCCCGATGGGATGTCCTTGTGGTCGAAGGCGGGCGAACAAGTGGATTATTACTTTATTGCCGGCCGTACCATCGATGAGGTCATTGCGGGCTATCAGCATCTGAGCGGGCCTGCTCCGATGTACGGCAAGTGGGCCTACGGATACTGGCAAAGCAGGGAACACTATAAAAGCCGCCAGGAACTGCTGGCCATCGCCGACGAATATCGAAGGCGGCAAATCCCCATCGACAATCTTATTCAGGACTGGAACTACTGGGGCGGCAACAATAACTGGAGCGGGATGTTTTTCGACGAAAGCCGCTATCCGAATCCAAAAGAGATGATCGAGCGGCTTCATCAGATGAACATTCATTTGATCATTTCCATCTGGCCTGGGCTGGGGCCGGATACCCCTATTTTTAAGGAAATGGACCAACACGGCTTTCTTTATCCGCCGTTCGGGTGGGCCGGATTTAAGTATTATGATGCCTACAATCCGCAGGCCAATGCGATTTACTGGAAATATCTGAAAGAGGGACTTTACTCCAAAGGACTGGACGGATGGTGGATTGATTCGACGGAACCGGATGTGATTAATGCCTTGACGAAAAAAGGTACGGAGGCATGGCTGAACTATATTGGAAAGAACAGCAAGGGGTCTTTTGCCCATTATCTCAATCCCTATTCCCTTGTGATGACGGATTCCATTTATCAGAACCAAAGGAAGGAAAGCGAGCAAAAGCGGGTCTATATTCTGACGCGTTCCACGTTCGCAGGCCAGCAGCGAAATGCAGCGACAACCTGGTCAGGCGACATCGGCGCCAGCTGGGACATTTACCGCAAGCAGATTTCGGCAGGTCTGAATCATTGCATGGCCGGGGTTCCCTACTGGACATTCGACATCGGAGGATTTGTAATCGGCAGTTATGGAGGGGTCTTTTCCAACGGGGGCAAAGACCCGGCTTATCAGGAATTGTACACACGGATGTTTCAGTTTGGCGCCTTCTGTCCGATTTTTCGCGCTCACGGTTCAGAAACACCGCGAGAAATCTGGGAATTCGGTGATTTTTCCCCCATCCTGCTCCGGTTTGATCAGCTTCGTTATCGGCTGCTGCCTTATATTTACTCATCGGCCTGGCGGATTACCCGCGACGGCTATACGCTGATGCGCGGGCTTCCGATGGATTTTGCCGGGGACCGGAAAACCTATTCGATTGATGATGAGTTTCTGTTCGGGCCGGCGCTGCTGGTCTGTCCGGTAACGGAGTATATGCTGCACCGTCCGCCGGAGGACAGCGTGCCGATCGGCCCGGAACATTTCCGCACGCCGGACGGAAAACAGGGGCTGAAAGCAACTTATTACAGCGATGCTGATTTTCAGAAGGTCTGCCGAGAACAGATTGAGCCGACTATCAATCTGTTCTGGTACACGGGCTGGCCGGATTTTATTAATGATGAAACGTTTTCGATGCGATGGGAAGGCAAACTGGTTCCAACGCAAAACGGACTTCATCGATTTCACATGAAAAGTTTTGGGCCTAAACGGCTGTTTTTGGATGGGCAAGAGCTGCCGTGCAATTATCACTCGGTTGAGTTTTACACTGTACCGGTTGAGTTGGAGGCCGGGCGGGAGTATGATTTTGCTTTCGAGACTTCTAATTCTGTTCTTGGGGCTTTTCGGGCGCAGGTGTTCTGGAAAACGCCTGCTATTCACCAGCGGGAGAAGGAAACAGAGCCGCGAAAGCAAACGCGGGCTGTTTATCTGCCGGCAGGGACAACCTGGGTCGATTTCTGGACCGGAAAACCTTTCCAGGGCGGTCAGATAATTGATGCCAATGCGCCGATTGAACGGATTCCTCTTTATGCACGAGCCGGTTCGATTGTGCCGATGGGCCCATTTGTGCAGTATGCGGCGGAAAAACCGGCTGAGCCGCTCGAAATCCGGATTTATCCCGGTGCAGACGGGCATTTTGTGCTCTATGAAGATGAAAATGATAATTATAACTATGAAAAAGGCGCCTACGCTGAAATTGAGTTTGTCTGGAACGACTCCGCAGGAACGCTGACCATCGAAAATCGGAAGGGGTCGTTTGAGGGGATGCTTGAAAGGCGAACCTTCCAGCTGATTATCGTCCGAGAAAATCACGGCACAGGAATCGAAATTACCCCCCTGCCGGACAGGATTGTTCAATATGATGGGAAACGGCAGGTCATTCGGCTGAATGAAACCTCAGCAGATGGGTTATTATGAGACAAAAGCGATATTAAAATCTGCCCGATTTGGAAAGCGGCCTGTCTTTTTTTATTATTTAAACAGGATTGTGTCCCAAAACGGAAAAATTTGAATTTGGAGAGACGCCTATGAACTCCCGATTCAGAGACGGTTTTACCCTGGTCGAAGTTCTGATTGTGGTTTTGATTCTGGGGCTGCTGGCAGCGGTGGTGATTATTTCCGTCAACAACGCCAGCACGGAGGCCCGGCAGAACTCGTTTGTGTCGTGCTTGAGAACATTTGTGTCAGCAGCAGAGTATTATCGGTTTAAGACGGGAGAATATCTGGGGAATGCCGAACCCGGCCAGATTCCCGCCGGCTGGGATGAATACATTGAAGTCAAGAAATGGATAAGAAAGACCCCTATCGGCGGCCATTGGCAGACAGCCGACCAAGCCGCCAGCGGATTTACTTCCTGCATCGGTGTCAGTTTCGATGGTTCGGATATGACGCAAGATACCAGCTTCATGGAAGAAATTGACGCCAAAATTGATGACGGCAATTTATCCACAGGCATTTTTCGCCAGAATGGAAATGCTTTTTACTATATTCTTGCTCTTTAGAGGGTAAAGTGCCTTTCAAACGGGCTTCCAGTCCACAAGCATGGCAGAGGCCACTTTCGCCGCTACCGACGAGCCCTGCAAGCAAGAAAGCAGTTCAAGGGCAAAAGGTAACGCCGTGCCGGGGCCCTGGCTGGTAATGCAGTTTTTGTCCACTACAACCCGTTGCGGGTTGTAATGAGGAATCTTTTCCTGCATGGAGGGGTAGCAGGTCGCCTGGCGGTCGCTGAGCAAACCATGGGAGGCCAATACCACGGCCGGCGATGCACAAACGGCAGCAAACCATCGGCCCTCAGATTTCTGCTTTTTAAGCATTTCAGCAAGAGCCGTACAGTCCCGCAAATGTTCGGCACCGGGCAGACCGCCGGGCAAGGCAATCAAATCAAAGGTTTTGGACAGACAATCGGTTATAAGACAATCCGCCAGCAACTTCACAGAACGGGAGGCAGTAATCTGGAGGGTTTGGACCGAAGCAACGGTGACCTGGACCCCTCCTCTGCGGAGTACATCGATTATTGTTACTGCTTCAAGTTCCTCGATTCCGTCTGCAATGGGTACAAGTGCTGTTTTGGCCATTTGTTTACTCCTTGCTTTTTGTATTTTATTTTGAAGCATCATAGCAGAATCACTTGTTTTCTGCAAGTGAACCCAAGGGGACATATCTGGACAAGGTCTATCTGTTATGCGGGATGAAAAATCTTATCTTTCATCCGCAAAAACAATTGACAAAGAGAGATTTTTGCTATAATAGGGGTCTAAACTTGGGGCCGTAGCTCAATTGGTTAGAGCATCGGACTGTCGATCCGAAGGTTGAGGGTTCGAGCCCCTTCGGCCTCGTGTCATAGTCTCTGCAAGGGAAAGACTTGCAGAGACTTTTTTGTTTGTCAATACCAGAAACCATAGCCGTCTTTGGTTCTTTTCGGTAATACCAGTCGGCTGAAGCGGGTGTTCATCTGGAAGGGATGGAATGGGCAGACGTAAAAGCATTCGCTATGCGATGAGCCGGCGCAGACGAAATGGGCTGCTGATTCTGTGTTTTCTTGTCGTTCCTGTTCTGCTGGGGGTACTGGATCACCGGATGGGAGAGCGGTTTCGGTCGGCTCTCGAACAGACCTTTTTCTACAGTCCCGAACAGCGCCAATATCATAAGCAGCGATTTGCCGTGGCGGAAGTTATCGACGGTGATACCTTCGACATCCGCACGAAAGAAGGCGAACTTGTTCGAGTACGTTTATTGGGTGTGGATACGCCTGAAACCAAACATCCGAGAACGGGGATAATGTATTTTGGACCTGAGGCGACAGCTTACACCAAGGAACTCATCGAAGGCGGCCAGGTGATGCTTTTGCTGGACCATATCGGGGACCAGCGGGATTTGTACGGCAGACTGCTGGCGTATGTTCAGATGGACGATGGGCGGATTCTGAACGAGGAGATCATTAAGAACGGCTACGGATATGCAGACCTGCGGTTTGAGCATTCGCAGTTAGCCCGCTATGAAAAACTGATGGACAAGGCGCGGCAAAGCAAACAAGGACTCTGGAAGGAGGTCCGCCGCGAGCAGCTGCCGCAATGGCTTCGGCAGAAACGGCCCCTGCTGCTTCGCTGAACAGCAAGGAAGTTCAGGGCAGCCGGGAACCGAACGTATAGTGTCCCGACAGAAGGGTAAAAACCGCTCTGCCGTCTTTCAACTCCCTGAAAACAGCGTATTGAGAATTGGAAAATTTTCGACCGTTCAGATAAACACTTTCGAGGGAATCTGCCGGCAAATATACCTCTGCCGTTGTATTGCATGGGATTGAAATCTCAAGATGAAAGGTTTCGGCCTTGCGGGACCAAGAAACTTCTATCAGTCCATAACAAGACCGATGCGAACCGCTGCACCAGGTTAAGTCTCCCGCCGGTTCCGGACGAATCAGTATTTTCTTGAAACCCGCAGATTGAGGGTGAGGACGAATTCCAACCAAATCCTGCTGAAACCATTGCTGGATATGGCCGAGCATAAGGTGATTCATCGAAGAGGTCACTGTAGCATCCCAGGCCTCAGGCAGACACGTCCAGCCCTGTTTCAAAATACCGCCGTAGCTTCCGACTTCGGTTCGATTTGTAATGCGCCAGAGAGCATCCGAACAGCCGAAATCGCTGAGGGCCTTTACGAGATAAGGAAAACCGATATCGCCGGCGGTTTGCTGCCAATTGCGTTTCTCCAGATCATCAAGAATGGCCTGAAGGACAGCCCGTCGCGTTTGCGGCGGAGGCAGGGAAAAGACCAGAGCCATTGCATTGGCTGTTTGCGGACTGCCGAAGTTTTGATAAACCGCACTGCCGTCAAAGAACTCTTGGTTGAATCTCTCCTGAATTTTAGCACAGAGAGCTCCATAGGTGCGGGCCTCATCCATTTTGCCCAGATGAGCGGCTGTCCGGGCAAGTACTTGAGTACAGCCGAAGAAGGTGGCCGCAGCAGTGAGGGTCTTAGGAGTAAACCGCGAAGGCCCAAGGGATTGACCGTGGCCGTAGTCGTACCAATCCCCCAGACCGGCGACGGCAATCAGATCATCAGAGGTGGAGTGCATCCAATCGACATAGCGTTTCATCATATCGTAGTTTTCCTCCAGAACCCGGATATCTCCATACCATCGGTAGACCAGCCAGGGGAGAAACACTCCGGCGGCACCCCACTCCGGACTGTAGCGGAAGCCCCCCTCAAAAGAGGGGTAGTTGGGAGCAACAGTGAAAATCTGACCGCTGGGATCCTGAGAGTCGCGAATATCACATATAATCTTTGTAAAAAAGGCGGCTGCGTCGTAATTCCAGAGAATAGACGGACCCATCAGATAACTCTGCTCAAGCCAGCCGAGTTTTTCCCGATGGGGACAATCGGTCAAAACATGAGCCATATTGCTTTGAACCGACCAATCAATAAGTCGGTTAATCTCATTAAAAAGGGGATTGGAACAAGCAAAGGTGCCCGCCGCAGAGGAGGCATTTCGGACCTGAACAGCCAGAAGCTCTTTGATTACCGGAAGATGCTGCGGGTTTGGACGGCCTTCGGACACGGCACCGCTCACCTCAAGATATTGAAACCCTGTATAGGTAAAAGCAGGCGACCAGGTTTCAAGCCCCTCTCCGCGGAGTGTGTATTCCCAATAGTTGCCGGCACCAATACCGGCTTGATTGACGCGTCCTTTACCATTGTTGGCATTGTCTGTCTGGCCGCGGCGCTGTTCAGCGGGCGTCAGCCGGACGGAACAGCCGGCAGGACCGACAAGGACAATTTTAGGAACAAAAGAGGCATTTTGGCCAAAATCATAAACGAAATACCCCGGCTCCGGTTCATCGATCCTTTGCGGTTTGAAAACCTGAAAGGTTTTCATGGGAGGAGCCGGGATGCCTTTCAAGAGACCGCCGGGGCCGACCGTTTCCTCTACAGGCAGCCACTGGGTATCGTCGAACGCCGGCTCCGCCCAGCCGGAAGGAAGCAGGCGGGCATCATAACTGCTTCCCCCAAGGATAGCGCAGTGGGTGATGGGACCGGTGGTCCATTTCCAAGAGGCATCAGAGACAACGATTTGCTCGGAACCATCTTTATAAAGGATATGGGCCTGCAGAATAAGTTTCAGTGGTCGATAGACCTTTACACCGTGAACGCGGCGGTCGCCGTGCGTGTTGTAAAAGCCCTTGCCGAGCATCATCCCGAATGCATTAGTGCCCTGCCGAAGAGAATCAGTAATATCAAAGGTGTTATAGTAGACGGTCTTTTCATAGACAGTCCATGGAGGGTCAAGAAAATGGTCGCCAACCTTCCCGCCATTCAAGTATAATTCATAATGTCCCAGACCGCAGACGAAAACAAACGCCTTTTGAATGTCAGATTTGACGGAGAAGGTTTTTCGAAAGATCGGCAGCGGATAAAGGGCCTGAATCTGCTGTCGGCTGCCGGCGGTTTCAGCAGGCGAAGGAATCTGAATCCATCGGGCCTTCCAATCATCCGACTCTAAAAGGCCCGTCATCCAGTAAGCAGACTCGCTCCAATCCGACCTGCGCCCGTTTTGGTCCCAGATTCGAACTTTCCAGAAACATTCCTCTCCCGAACGCAGGGGATTGCCGGAATAGTTAACATGAACAGACTGTTCGGAAAGGACTTTTCCGCTATCCCAAAGATCCCCTATACCTCGATCAAGTTTCTCCTGGCAAGAGGCAGCAAGGATTTGATAAGCAGACTGTCGGATGCCGTTTTTGCCGGAATGAATCACCCAGCTGAGCCGAGGCACCTGAGTATCCAGCCCCAACGGATTGTCCAAATATTCACATCGAAGGGAATGGACAGAAAGCCCGCTTTCTCGCGCTGCCCCGCCGCCTGAAGAGCCGGAATGGCAGCCCATTACAGCCAGACAAAATACACCGGAAAACCAGTACAAATATTTCAAAAATCTGGCTCTTTCGCAACCGTTTTTCCAGAATAGAACAGAACTTTTCAATCTCATGGCAGTTTATCAGGGGTCGGAGAATAGGATTTGAGATACTTTTTCAAAAAACTCCTGGTCAATTGAGGGACATTTGGGTCCTTAAAGTCTCCATGGCCGGCACCTTTGACGGTGTAAAAGAGAACCGGTACCCCCGCCTTCTTGAGGGCTTCCTCCAGCAGGACACTCTGGTGATGCGGTACGATGGGGTCTGCATCACCGTGAAAAATCAGAAAGGGAGGATCGGCCGGCGAAATATAGTTGATTGGATTGCCCTTGCTGACCTTTTCCTTATTCTGCTGAATTGGGCCGCCGAACAGTTCAGACGCCGGCGAGTCTTCCGCATCATGAACCATCCCGCCAGGGAGGCGATGGGCATCCATTTGGAGAAAATCGGTCGGGCCGAAGAAATCCACGACGGCCTGGACAGCACTGGATTGGTCCAGATTTTCACCGACGTCAAAATCTTTTATATCGCCGGTAACCCCCAGCATTACCGCCAAATACCCCCCTGCTGAATATCCGAGGGAGGCAAAATGATTCGGATCGATTCCGTACTTGTCGGCGTGGCGGCGCAGCCAGCGGACCGCCGCTTTGCAATCCTCAATTTGTGCAGGAAACTTCGCATGCCGGCTGAGACGATAGTTAATCGAAGCCACCGCATATCCTTCGGAGAGCAAATCGAGGGGCACTCCCATTTCTTTGCTGCCGGCTTTGAAGGCACCGCCGTGAACATAGACAATCAGCGGAAAACTTTCTCCTTCCGCCGGCAGATACAGGTCAAGTTTGTGCCGTTCATGGCCGTCTGGAATATAGGCCAAATTGCGATAAACAGGACCCGGTGCAGGAAGCCCCGGCTGGCGGGCAGGCTGAGCCCAAATCAAAATCGGCAGTACAACGGACAGGGCTGTCAAAAAAGCAATCGTAACCATTCTCATGGCCAAACTCCTTTTTGCCGGCGAAATACAGGGGTTTCTGAACAAACAAACCGAAGGAAAATAAAAAATAAGTGCCGAATATCAAAGAACTTAGAATCAAAACCGGAGAGGGCGGGATTCGAACCCGCGGTAGAGACAAGCCCTACACAGCCTTTCCAAGGCTGCTCGATCAGCCACTCCGACACCTCTCCAGACATACAAGACAGACAAGGTCTTCTTGTGACGACTTTGACTATACCACAGCCGGCTCAATTTGAAAAGAAAAAAGCCGCCTCGAATCAGAGACGGCTTTCGAACGGTGAGCAAAAAGGGCTACGGAATAATTAAATCCGGGCGGGGAAAAGAACGTTTGCTCCTATGATAAAAACCTTCAATAGACCTTATCTGAAAATGCTATTTTGGGACAGAAGATGTCCCTTGTTTGGCCAATAAAAGCAGATATTTCGCGGATGTATAAAATGGCCTAATAAGATTTGCAGCGGAAAAAGCCAAGGTTATTGGAGGCCGTTTTTGGATTCATTTCGCCGACGCTGAAAAAAGGCCTTCAGTTGGGCTCGGCAGTCGTCGGCCAGGACGCCGCTGGTAACTTCAAGGCGGTGATTTAAGCGAGGGTCCTGAACAATATTGTACAAACTGCGGACAGCCCCCATTTTGGGGTCATCAGTTCCATACACCAGCCGATCCAGCCGTGCCAGAACCAGTGCCCCCGCACACATCGGACAGGGTTCCAGCGTTACATACATTGTGCAGCCGCCCAGACGCCAGCTGCCGAGGGATTCGGCCGCCTGAGTCAAAGCAATAATTTCGGCGTGGGCCGTGGGGTCGTTGAGCTGTTCCCGCTGATTATAGGCGCGGGCAATCACACGGTCTTCATGCACAATAACACAACCGATTGGAACATCGCCGTTTTCTTCCGCAATATAGGCCTGGTCAATGGCCATTCGCATATAGCGTTCATCGACAGAAACAGAGTCTTCCCGGCTCATGCGCAATCCTTCGAGTCTCAATAAAATCCATACAAACCACAACCAAGGCGTTTGTTTGGTGCTATCCTACCCGACAGGCCGGCAGTCGGCAAGGGTTTTGCGCTGCGGCTCACTACGCATGGAGGGATCCCGCAGGAGGCCTCTGTTTGTCATTGGTCAATAGGTCTGAAGCCAATGTCCGGCAAAGGAAACAAACTCATAGAAGTTAACCCGGCCGTCCCCATTGAGATCCTGATAAAATGCGGCCCGATTGCTGTCATCCAGCCAGAACTCTGAAAACAAATACAAATCCTCTGCATCCACCCTCCCATCCCCATTGAAATCGCCATAAAGCCGGTTGCCGGCGCCGGCGGAAACAATCGCAGGCACATCAGCCACTGCATCGATGGTATAGGCGTAACTTGGCGTAAATACCGTGTCTCGGCCGGGGTAAATGGTCCCGGTACAGGAAACATAGGCATTGTCCCTTGTCTTGATACGGCCGGCGGGTTGTCCTGATGCGGGAGGCAAGCTCACGGTAACGGGATTGCTGACGTTGAGGTAATAATTGCTTTCACTCAACATCTCACCGCCGTCACGAACATTGGAGCAATAGTAGTTACCAGTGCAGGTAAAGTAGTTGTTATACATGTGGACGGTGCTCCAGCTTCCCGACGGCATGCGCTGGTCGCAGTTCTGAGCCCACCAGTTGTGATGCAATGTGATGTGGGGACGGCAAGAGGGGTCGTTGCCGGATATCATGGTGAATCGGTGGGAATCCGACGGGTCGGTGTAGTAAAATTTACACCACGACACCGTGACATTGTCTGAGGACCGCGTGATATCGCAGAGTCCATCGCCGCAGTCATAGATGGTACAGTGTGTGATAAGCACATTGGTTGCGCCCCAGACGGTAATCCCATCGGAGCCGTCATCTGTAACAGGATCCCGATAGGGATTGGTAATGTTCAAGTTCCGAATGATGACATTATTGCAGTTTTGACTTCCGCTTAAGTCGATATTGCCTATAATCACGGCGCGGGGGTCTGCGCCCTCGATTGTCTTATTGGATTTGGGCTGGACTTTGACGCCGTATCCGAAATCAATCGTACCTGAAACGCGAATGATATAGGGGTTTTCGGACGTGGCGAAATACTTGAAAGTGTTGAAATCGCTGACTGTCACCACTGCTCCGCCTGCCCCGCCGACGGCTTGACCGCCAAATCCATCCTGTTTGGGCAGCGACAGCAATGTTTGAAATGTCCATACATCGCCTTGTCCGGCCTCAGGCGGCAAAGCGGGATCGGCATAGGCACAATCCACAATCCAATAATAGGTAGTCCCATCGGCCAGGGGCTGGGCGCCATAGGTCGGGAAGTTGGCTGCGTTGAGCTGAACCGACGAGGCCGCCGGCTCAAGGGTCACCCGAGCCATAGCCGCCCGGTCGGAAACTGTCCCCAAATACACCGTACAGGTCGGCACTCCCCCTGCCGGTTTCGGATTGGTCCATTTCAGGACGGTCGGACTGTCAATCACGCAGCTGCCGTCTTCCGGCATCGGCGAATGGGCTTTATACAAAGCATAGGGGGCCGCCTGGTAAACCATGGCTATATCATTTTGAATTGAATCTCCGGAGGCCGCATAGGCATAGGTGAGCACATAAAGATTGCCGCCCAGCGTGATATATGTGCCCTCGTCGGCCGGCCCGCCGTTAAGGGTATCGAACACCCCTTTGCCGCCGATTCCGGCACTTCCGGCCGCTTCCAGCAGGACAATATCTCCTGCCCCGAGGGTCACCCCTGGGTCGGTAATTACAAGATGCGATGTGCCGTTCTCGCCAAGATAAATCCGTTTGCTCACAATCCGTGCCGCTCCCCCTTCATCTAAAACGAACTCAAGCGTCGAAGAGGGAGTCCCCATATCCGCCCTGCTGCTGAAATGAATCTGATCGACTTGCACCGTAACTTCAGAGCCGTTCAGCTGAAGCAATGCGCTTCCGCCATTATATCCAAAATACACTTCTTCCCCATCGTCTCCGTCCTCTTCGCTGAGGAGCAGGGCGGCGGTGCCAAACATTCTCCATTCGCAATGCCCACCCTCCAGACCGCAATACAAATCATCATCATTGAGCACATAGGTGCCGCTGCCGCTGAGAATGACATAGGAGGAACTTCCTCGTCCAAGGCGTGCCCACTTTGCACCGACGTATCCGCCTTCTTCAATGCGCAGCGTCTGGCCGTTCTGCATAATCAGGCGAGATGAAAACAACCCTTCAAAGGTATCCAGGGTGCATACAGACGTACTGCTGAAGCGGAGATAGATATAGGCATCCTCGCCATCCGGCTTGAGGTCTGTCCAGTTTGCGTCGTCTGCCCAATAGCCGGCTTCTGCATTCCAGCTGGTATCTGCGCTGGCAGGGCAGATAAAAAAAGAAAACCATGCCGGTATTGCCGTCAGAAAAAACGTGATTTGCCGCCTGTTCCATTTCATTCTCTTTTCCTCTGCAATCTCGCTTTATCAGTTTTTCGGGAGTTGAATAGTGAAACAAAAGTAATGTTCTTTTCGAGGATGAAAGCAATTCGGGTCTGCCTCAGAACAAGAGGCAGACCCGAATTATACGCCAATCCTTTGTCCCCTTCTTTGGACTTCATTTCCTAACATCCTTCGAAGGTGTTTGTGCAGGCGAGCCAGTCTGCCGCAAAATCAGCGAAGTCTATCAGATCGACAGTACAATCAAGATTGAAATCCTTCGAGTTATAGTTTGTCCCATTCAGATACGAAGCGTGGCAGGAGTCAGAGCCCACAATTACCTGAACCGTATCGCTGCCTTGTTTTTCGCCGTCGTCGGCAGTAAGCATAAACTGATATACGCCGGCGGTGGTAATAGTCACTGCGGCCGTTTTGTCATTATCCGGTACAATTGCTGCGTCGGCCGGGCCGCTCACCTGCGTCCACTGGAGCGTGCACGTGCCTGGAGGATTTGGTTTTTCGTCATCCGAATAGGTGCCCGCTAATGTAATCACTTCCTGGCCGGAGGTGCCGCTTTTGCCCAGCCAAGCCACCTGGTCAGGACCGGCATCGACAGACGGAGCATTATTGTAATCCGTCGTAAATTTCCACACTATGCCTTTCCCCTCCTCAGGGCTGACTGCCGGGCTGGAATCGAAGCAATCAACAATCCAGTAAAAATCGTTGGAATCCGGCAGGGGCTGGATACCGTATCGGTGGAAATTGGCCGAATCAACGGCCACAGTTGATACATTGGGCGGCAGCATCACACAGTCCATGTTCGTCCTATTCGGATCCGGCAGTTCCATACCCAAACAGACATAACAGGTAATGCTGCTGACACCGTCGTTGGGATCAGGAAGCGTCCAGCTCAGCTCCACAGGACTTGAGGTCAGTACTGCTCCATGGGGCGGGATGGGGCTGGAGGCCATGTGTTTCGCAGAGCGGATGAAAACCAGAGCAATATCATTATTTTGGCTGTCATGATTGGCATCATATTTATAACTCAGAGCATATAGGTTTCCGCCAAGTACAATTTGAGCACCCTCCCCGGCTGGTCCGCCGTTCATCGTATCAAACACGCCTTTGCCGCCGGTGCTGTATCCACCGGTTGCCATGATGAGCACAATATCCTTTTCCGGAAGAGGTGCTGTAGTACTGAGTACCAGATGATTGGTGCTCCCTGGATCTCCAAGTCTGTTGATGCGCTGCGTCACAATCGTGCTGGCGCCATCCGCATCCATAATATACTCCAGCGTGCTTACGGGTTTGGCATCGGTGGTTCGAATCCACCCGAAGTCAATTCGAGCGGGAGCGATTGTCACCTTAGAGCCGACAATCCGCAAGGTTCCCATGCCGTCCTTGCCGACATACACGTTGTCATCATTTCGTGAAGGATCCGCCAAGACAATTGAACTGGTATCATACATTGTCCAGACGGCATTGCCGTTCAGTTCGCCGATATACAAATCATCATTGTTCAGTACATAGACAGCATTCCCTGTCATATTAACAGCTGCGTTGGCGCCATAACCAATTCTGGCCCAGGTAAAACCGGCACGACCTCCGTTTTCAATATTCCAGGTCTGACCGTTCTGAATCATCAGGCGGTTTGGAAACAATCCTTCATCTGTATTCAGAATGCACACAGAGGCGGGACTGTATCGGAGATTGATATTGGCGGTACCGTTGGGTTTCACGCCGCCCTTCCAGTTGGATGGTTCATTCCAAGTACCGGATTCGACATTCCATTCAAAATCTGCAATCAGCACACCGGCTAAAAGAAGGAAGAACAATAAAATGAGACTTGTCTTTTTCATAAATTACGCCCTTTCCGATTAAGTTGATTAGAATTTACTTTGATGACTCCTGCAATAGAGGGGAATCAATCGGCCATTTCAAGCCAAGTCGGCGTTGTCCGCCCTGTGAACAGAAAGCAAAACCCTCTCCTTAAAAAGTTCTTCTCATCCCGCTCATCCTCCCAAAAACACCATTTTTATTTCATCCGCTCTTCAGACCGACCCCTAAAGAGATACCTTCGGTCCTAAGGCGAATCCGTTTGAAAGACCAAAGCAATATCATTCAGATATCCATCTCCATTGGCTTCATATCGGTAGGTAAGGGTGTACAAGTTGCCGCCTAACTGAACAGGAGTCCCTTCGGCAGCAGGTCCTCCGTTCATTGCGGTGAACGCTCCTTTTCCTCGAATCTTTTTTTCATTCCCGAGAATCTCGATCAGGACAATATCTTTTTTAGGAAGAGGTTCCGGGGCACGAAGCAGAAGATAAGATGATGCAGTTTCTTCGGCCAGATAGACTCGATATCCAACCCGAATGATGCCGGCGCCGTTGGCGTCCATCACATATTCAAGCACTGCAACGGGTGAAAATCCCGGATTTCTTGGGTATCCCACGTACAGCTGATCGCAGCGGATGCTCACATTCGAACCAACCAGTCTCAGGGTTCCTTTTGCATTGTCCTGAGAAATGTACAAAACCTCGCCGTCATCCTGGTCATCGTTAATTTCAATCTTGCTGTGATCATACATTGTCCAGACGCACTCACCGGCCCCCTTTTCGGGGTACCCAATGTATAAATCGTCATTATTGAGCAGCCAGGTTCCATTGCCGCGCATATAAACAGTGGACCCTCCAAAACGAGACCAGCCGCAGCCCATATAGCCCCCTTCTTCGATAGTAAGCGTCTGGCCGTTTGAAACAATCAGGACGGAACTAATCGGCTTTTCGACTGTATTCAACGTACAAACAGAGGTCGGCCCTTTTCGAAGCCGCACACACCGTGAGCCGTCCGGTTTGATTCCCGTATCCCAATTGGCTCCATCGGCCCAATTCCCGGACTCCGCGGTCCAGTTGACATAACCATCCCAACGCTTTACTTCGCCGCGCCAAACAAAGTTGTTTGAGGAATCGAGATCCCGAATGAACCGATCATGATCGCAGGGCACATCGGATACGGTGTTGGTGGTTGCGGAGACTTTTTTGGCAGTGCCGGCTTCGATTGGGAGAGCGGACTGTTTCGATTGATTCCCCACAACCAGCAAAGTTTTGCCTTTCATTACATGAAGGGATGTGTCTCCTTTGTAATCTACTTCCACACCGAACTCCGTGCCCCAATCCACAATCTGAGCGGATAAGGTATCTATCGTAAATCCAACGGCCTGGGGCGGGACTTTGGCGTAAATTCGTCCATAGACTAATTCAACCTTGTCCTGCGACAACAATCTGAATTGAGACGGCGCCTCAATCAATACCTCCACACTGTTATCAAACAACAACTTCGCCAGGCCGGCCCGGAGGAGATAACGAGTGTGATCTGTCGTTAGTCTGCTTCCCGCCTGCATAGACGAGGCCGGCCTATCCCAGACGGCATCGATACTGTCGGCCAGCGTGGCTACCTCAATCCCCCGTTTCAGAGAAACAAGATGAGCATATACAATCATGAAAATCAGGACAGCAGAGGACAGAAACAGGGAAAAAAGAGAGAGTTTGCTGACTTTGGGCTGAGGGGTTCTGATTGCCGTCAGGATCTTCTCTTGGGAAACCTCTTCGGGGACAGCGGGAATCTCCATTCCGGGGGCCGTCTGCTCTTCTCTGGCCATCGCCTGCCAAAAACCCATGTCACGAAGAGAATCATTCATCTCCGGTATAGCGGAAAAGGTCTGGTCGAAAGCTTTGCCGCTTTTGAGAAGAACACACATATTGAAGTATTCAAGATAATAATGGCAGGCCTCTTTGTTTTCGGCAAGGATTTGATCCAGTTCGGCCAGCTGCTCTTCTGAGACGATTCCCTCTCGAACGGCCTCAAATAACTGAAACATTCTGTTTATCTGGTCAGCATTCATCGTTCAGCTCGGTTCCACTCCAACTGCCTGCGGATGCACTGAAAAAGCTGATAATGGATTTTCTGGTATTCTTTATAAAGGGTATGAACACTTTGCTGGAGCCGACGGGCTATCTTCTGAATGGTGGTGTTATCTTCATAACGCAGGGCAAGCAGGTGCTGACTTCGTTCAGGCAGATTTTTGACGCACTTGCGAAGGGCCTTGAGGGGTTCTTCTGTATCTGTTGACAAGGAAACCGCTATCTCGCTGATGTTTTCTATCGTTTGCCGGCTGAAATATTTATTCTGAATTTTCTGTTTTTTGATATGGCATAAAATCTGAAAATGGGCAACCTTTAACGCCCAAGAGAGAAAGTCAGTACCGATGACATACTGATCAAATTTGTTCCACAAAACACTCATGGTTTCCTGAAGAATATCATCCGCTTGGTTCCAATCCCCGATAGCGGACATAATATATCCATATATCCGCGGCTGGTAAGACGAATACAAATTCAAAAAAATTTCCACTCTGTCGTCGTTTCCGGACACTGTCTATCCCTTAACATTGCTGTCCTTCCCTTAGTCTATATCCCCAATCCAAGGATTTGGTATAAAAAGGCAAAAATATTTGGGCCGTCCTATTCTAAAACAAGACGGTTGGCCGGCTATGGCAGAAATGCGGTAGCTGCTGCGGGGCTGTCTTTGAGGAGGCAGAGGAAGCGCAGATAGAGCGTTGGGCGAAGAATCCCGCAACGGCTGTATTTTTTTATGCGGACTTGCTGTGCTGAGTACCCGTCCAACCGGCGGGTTAGGAAGGATTCCACATAAAGGTCTGGGCTTTGTTTATATTCAGTTTATGAACTGTCCCGTCGTAACGCAGTTGGCAAGGATGCCCATGGATTGAATGAACAGCTGCGGTTTTCAGTCTGCCTGCCTGCCACTGGAGATCCACTATAAAGCCGCCCCTGGCACAGAGGCCTTTGACGGAGCCGTCCGGCCAAGCTTTCGGCAAAGCAGGCAAGGGTTCCATCTCCCATCTATCACCGACAAGGCGGCTTTGAAGGAGCATCTCGCAAATGCCGGCTGTGCCGCCGAAGTTGCCGTCAATCTGAAACGGCGGATGGGCATCAAACATATTGGGATAGGTCCGGCTGGGACGTAAAAGCATCTGAAGAATTGTGTAGGCATGTTCGCCGTCGTGAAGCCGTGCCCAGAGGCAAAGACGCCAGCCAAGCCCCCAGCCGGTGGCCTCATCGCCGCGAATTTCCAGCGACTTTCGGGCTGCCTGAGCTAACTGAGGGGTTTCGTAAATATTAATCTGGCTGCTGGGGTATAAGCCATACAGATGCGATACATGCCGGTGGTGGATATCCGGAGCTTGCAAATCCCAGTCTTCCAGCCATTCCTGAAGCTGACCGGCAGCACCGATTTGGTTGGGGGCTAAGCGGTCTTTCACGGCCGCCAGCTGCGTCCGGAAGTCTGAATCCACACCGAGGATTTCAGATGCAGCGATGCAATTAGAAAATAAATCACGGAGAATCTGCATATCCATGGTGGGGCCGGCGCAGATGCTCGCACCGCCGGGGTGGCCATTTTCCGGGGAAAGGGAGGGGCAGGTTACCAGCCATTTCCATTTTGGTTCTTCAACCAGTGTATCCAGGAAAAACCGGGCTGATTCCTTCATAACAGGATAATATTCCCTCAGGAAGTCCTGATCGAACGTGTATTCATAGTGATCCCATAGGTGCTTGCAGAGCCAGGCGCCGCCCGTCGGCCACAGCCCCCAGAAGACACCATCAATAGGGGCGGATGCCCGCCAAAGATCGGTATTGTGATGAGCCACCCAGCCCTCTGCGCCCCAGGTAACCTGGGCCGTTCGAATCCCGGTCCTGCTCAGGTCTTTTATCATTGCAAAGAGGGGTTGTGCACACTCGGAGAGGTTTGCCGGCTCGGCAGGCCAGTAATTCATCTCCGTATTAATATTGATGGTATATTTGCTGCCCCATGGCGGATTCATGCTTTCATTCCAAATGCCCTGGAGATTTGCCGGCTGGCAGCCGGGGCGTGAACAGGAAATCAGCAGATAGCGGCCAAACTGAAAGTAAAGTGCCGCCAATTGCGGATCGTTAAGCAGATCGGATTTTTCAATCCGACGGTCGGTAGGGTTGGCGATTTCATTCGTAGAACCCAAATCCAGCTGAACCCGGCGGAACAGCCGCTGGTGCTCCTGAATATGGTCATTGCGGAGGGCCTCCCACGATTTTCGGGATGCCTTCTCGAGCTGCTCTTTCGTAATCGTTTCCGGGTCACCGCTGAGATCGGCATAGTTTTTATAACTGGTTGCTGCGGCAATCAGCACAGTAACGCTGTCGGCATTAACAGCGGAAATGGTATTGTTGGCTGAAATGAGTTTTCCACCCTGATTGAAAAACCGCACACGAAGTGTAAATTTCAATGCTCCCTTAATTCCCTGGGATTCTCCGTTGACGCCTCGCATAACCAACGTATTGGAGTTTTCGTTTTCTATCTGGGCCTGCTGAGGCGTCTTCAGACTTGCTGTGAAGGAAATTTTGCCGGGTTTATCGGCTGTCAACCGTATGACAATCACCTGAGCCACAGGGGTAGAAAAGACCTCGCGCTGATAGGCAGTACCCTCTGCCGTATAAGAAACGGATGCTAATGCTGTATCAAGATTCAGGTCTCTCCGGTAGTTTTCCACCTTGTCAATCGTGTCGAAGGACAGCAGCAAATCCCCGACTGTCTGATACGGCATTTGTCCCAGGGGGTTGGCCATCATCGTTTGGGAGGCAAGTTCGGCGGCCTGCTTATAGCTGCCCTCGAAGATTAGTTTTCGTATTTCCGGCAGAGCTTCTCTTCCTTTGGGATTGGCCGAATCATAGGGCCCGCCGGCCCACAGGGTTTCTTCATTCAGTTGAAGGCGTTCCTGATCAATCCCGCCGAAGACCATCGCGCCCAGCCGTCCGTTTCCAATCGGCAGGGCTTCGACCCACTGCTGAGCAGGCTCGGTATACCAGAGCACCAGCGAATCCTGACTGTCTGCCCAGGAGAAGACGGGCAGACAAAGGACGGCGATTGCAAGAATATCGGCAAACCGGTTTGATCGTTGAAGAGGCATCTTTCAATCTCCTGTCAAGCAGAAGGGTTATGATTTGGGTTTTGGAAAATCCGCCGACGAACGAAAAACATGCTGAAGGAACCAATAGAGGTTATTCTGCCATTCGGTCGGGTCGTGGCCGTGTGCGTCCACATGCCAGATGTGGGGAATATTGTTTTCTTTCAGATAAAGGTGAAGACGGCGGCTGATGGGAAGCAGGCCGTCTTTGTTTCCGCAGGCCAAATAGAGCAGTTTGAGTTTGCCTTGAATTTGGTTGGGGTCGGGGATTAATTCCTGCGGCGGTTTGGTATTCGGAGCAGCGGAAAAGGCACCGAGCCAGGCGAAGGTGTCGAGGTGTTTCAATCCGAAGTTGAGCGTCTGGCCGCCGCCCATGGACAAGCCTGCCAGCGCACGATGTTCGCAGCTGGCCAGGACCGAATAGCGGCTTTCGATGGCGGGAATAACATCATTCAGCAGGTCCTGTTCGAAGCGTTCAAAGGCGGGGGCGTGACGGAAGATATCGCCTTCCGGACGGTCGTTGGGCTGGGCCCGGCCATTGGGCATGACGAGAATCATGGGGACGGCCTTTCCATCGGCCAGCAGATTATCCATCAGGATATCCGGCGCGGCATACCGCTGCCACTCGGTTTCATCCCCGCCGATGCCGTGCAGAAGATAGAGGACGGGATATCGGCGGTCGGCAGAATAAGCAGGCGGGGTATAAACGAGCATTTTGCGGCGCGTGCCGACGGTTTTGGAATCATATTCAATCATTTCCAGCCGTCCGTGAGGGATGCCGTCGCGTTTTTGATTGAAGCCGACGGGCGGCTCGTCAAACACCGGCTTATCATCGGGTCCAAGTTCGATCGACTGAGCGAATCCCTGACGGCGCCGCCCAGCCGGTTCCGCTGACGGCTGTTCAGAGCCGCCTGTTGAACGCGCCTCGCTGCGGAACAAAAGAGGAGCAAAATGATAGAAACTTCGCCGCCAGGTCTGCCATTCATGTCCGGTATTGGGAGAGATATAGCAAACAGCATTCAGACCGGCTGCCTTGAGCTGCTCGGTGTGGTTTTGAATGACATCAGGATTTTCACGGGAGCCGCAGCTTTCAAAAATCAATTTCATCTTTTTGTTAAACGCCTCCGCATCGGCCATTACTCCATGATGCGCCGAGGCCGGATCCCCGACTGTGCCTCCGCTGAAGATGCCGATATGGGAAAACACATCCAGATTTCGCATGGCAATCACATTGGTCTGCATGCCGCCCATAGACAGACCGGCCATAGCCCGGTGCGTCTGAGCGGACAGGGTGCGGTATTCCGCGTCAATCATTGGAATCACCTCTTCCAAAAGCACCTTTTCAAAGGTGTCCGCCCAACCTTCCGGCGGCCAGGGCTGTCTGCCCTCCCCTCGGGGGGAAGGCCGGCGAGCAGGCATGGCCCAGGAACCGTTGTCCATCACAATGAGAAACGGAACAGCCCGACCTTCTGCGAGCAGATTGTCCATAATCAGATTGACCTTACCCTGATTGGACCAGCCGGTTTCATCTTCTCCGCCGCCGTGCTGGAGATAGAGAACCGGATAGCGGCTCGTAAGATTTTTGTCGTAGTCCGGCGGGGTATAAATAAAACACCGCCGCCAGGCCTTCGTAATCCTGGAAAAGTAAAGATGCTGACGAACGTGGCCGTGCGGAACATCCTTGAGGGCATAAAAATCCTGATCGCCGGCAGGTATCTCGATACCGCTGCCCCATCGTCCGGCCCCATAGAAAAAGAGGCTGCCCGGGTCCGGAACCTCCGCCCCGTCAATGACAAGCTGATAATAATGGAACCCTTCATCCTGCGGCGCAGAAACACCCGTCCAAACACCCTCTTCATCTTTTGTCATCGGATATTTGACGCCTCCAATGTCCAAAAGGACGCTCTGGGCTTGCGGTGCTGCTATTCGGGCCAGGACCCGCCCTTCTGAATTGACCTGCGGATATTGTCGGCCCGGCTGATTGGTCGAGGCGGGCTTGAAATCATCGGCAATTTCAGCCCGGACGGTCTGGGCAAAAGAAAACAGACCGGTTGTCAAAAGTGCAAACAGAATGATCGCTTTGTTTTGCATGGCAGAACTCCTTCAACAAATATTATTATTCACGGATTTGGGGGCTGATGCGGAAATAATCGAAGTCAACAAAACCGCCGGAGGTCTGGGACGCCCAGTTAAACAGACCGAATCGGTAGCCCATAAAATGCGGCAGCGTGTAGGCCATCTGAAGAACGGAGCCGATTCGAGTCCAGGAGGTGCCGTCCAGACTGTAATAGAAATAGGCCTTGTCCGTGCGGCTGCGGAAATCACAGTCGATGCGCAGATAGACAATGTCCTGCTGCAGTGGGATGGTTTCGACGGTTTGGGGGCTGTCGGATTGGGCGCTGACCATCACAATAGACTTTTGCTGTCCTTCGGTCTTTACGCCGACGAAGCCGTACTTTTTCTGAAGCGCAATCATGCCGGCACAATCGCCGTCTTTCATACCGGCCGTTTCGATTTTGACAGTCGCTGAACAGACTGGACCGAAGGTTCGCTGGGTGAGCATATTGCGAACCTGAAGAACATCGCGGTCCACGCGTCCGGTGGTCAGGCGAAGGTGACCTTCTCGGACGCCAACCGACCAGAAGCGATGATCCGGATTGTGATTCCACTGCCAGGCCAGAGGAAGGGGCCGGCCGGGGCGGCGGTCAAATTCATCCGAACAGACGATATTGGACAATCCTTCTTCGGTATCTTCGATGTCGAGAACATCGGGGGCCCTGCCGTCGATACCGAGGACAGGCCAGCCGTCTTTCCATTGGACGGGCACCAGCCAGGGAGTTCGCCCGACAGCTCCATTATCCTGAAAGAGGGCGGCGTACCATTTGCCGTCGGGGGTGTCAATCAGGCAGCCCTGAGCAATTCCCCTGTCCTGAAGGATGACTCTGCCTTCATAAGGACCGGTGATTTTGTCGGCGCGGTGAATTATTTGCGTACGCATGCCGCCGCGGGGCCAGGTGATGTTCATCAAATAGTATTTGCCGTTGACTTTGAGCATCTGCGAGCCCTCGGCGGGCAGGCCGATATTCGGGCCGGCCACGGCACTGGCGTTTTTAATGATGATATCGTGGAAGCCGTCTTTTTTTATGCCGGACAGGTCCGGTTCCAGTTCCACCAGCCGAATATCACCGACACCATAAACCATATAGACGCGTTCATCATCATCAAAAAAGAGGGAGTGGTCGTGCAGAGACGGAGCCCAGGAGATTTCTTTCCAGGGTCCTTTTTCGATGTCCTGCGTGATGTAAATATGGGTTTTTCCGCTGGTGCTCGAGAAGGTCGAGGCGTAGTAGGTTCCGTTATGACAGCGCAGAGAACTGGCCCAGGAGCCGGCGCCGTAGGCGTTTTTGCCGTTTTCCAGGTTCATTGCATCATTTTCAACCAGCCGGTCGTAGGCATAGCCGACCAGCGTCCAGTTGACCAGGTTTTTGGATTTCATAATGGGCAGCCCCGGGCTCATATGCATTGTGGTGCTGCTCATCCAATAGGTGTCCTGGACGCGGATGACGGCCACATCCGGCACATCCGCCCAGATCACCGGATTCTGTGCCGGTTTGGCATGGAGAAGTCCGGAGAAAAAAACAACGGCAGATATCCCCACCCGCCAATTCAGCAGACTCTTTTTCATAGCACCTCCCAAAATCCTATCGCAGAAAAAAGATGTTTCGGACTGTTTCGGTTTATTTATTCTACGGAATGTCCGGGGCCACAGCAACTCCTTTTTCGGATTGCTGAATCGGCTTGATTGTTCCATCCGGGTTGTAAAAAAGGTATTCAATACAAACGCTGCGCCGACCGGTGGCCCCCGTCTGTCCATTGAGCGTGAGTGCGGCATTGTGGTAGAAAAAATACCCCTGCCCTTTGAACTCGATCACAGCCGGATGAATCGTAAAACTGTTTTTGGCCGGGCCTGTCAGGATGCCGCGGTATGTCCAAGGGCCGGTGATGGTTTCCGCAGTCGCATAAGCAATCTGTTCCGGGATTACCCCTGGAAGAATGGCCGCATAGATCAGGTAATAAATCTGTCCACGTTTATAAAGCCACGGCCCTTCACAATAGTGCGGCAGATCAATCTTCTGAATCGGGCCGTCCAGCTCAATCATATTCGACTTAAGCTTGACCAGATAGCAATCGCCGTTGCCCCAGCTCATCCAAGCCGTTCCGTCCTCCTCAATCCAAACGGTGGGGTCAATATCTTCCCAAGGTCTCTTAGAATTGGGTGTCATCTTGTCGTAAATCAGGGCTGTTCCGCGAGCATCAACAAAAGGGCCGGTTGGGTTGTCCGAGACCGCCACCCCAATCGCTTTTCCGACATGAGGCGGTCCGTGCTGAACCGTCGCATAGAAGTAATATTTACCGTCCTTTTTGACAACCTGAGAAGCCCAGGCGTCGCCTACTGCCCATGCGAAGTCTGTAGGTCTGAAGACCGGCCCATGGGCTGTCCAGTGTTTCATATCGTTCGTGGAATAGCAGAGCCACTCCTTCATATTGAACAATTCGTCCCCTTTGGCTTCATCGTGCCCCACATAGACATACAGCGTATCGCCATCCACAAGGGGCGCCGGATCTGCCGTAAAGGCGTTCCGAAAAACCGGATTCCCATCGGATTTAAACTGGATTTCTTTTTTTGCAGTGTCCGACGATACGATGGGCTCGTCAATCCGGACGTGCGGCCCAACCGTGGCGCCAAGGAAAAGAGCGTCGGGGACGGAAAAGGAAATCATCGACGTATCGGCCTTGTCCAGCAGGATCTGCTGCTGCTGTCCTGGCAGCTGATAGCCGAACGAGCCGACGGCCTTGTCCACATCCATCCGCAGCTGAACGCGTTCATCTGCGGGCAGAGAGACGGCGGCCAACTCGCTTGTTCGGCCTCGTTTGACACATTCGACATAAATACAAGGTTTGCCTGCGATGCGGCGAACGGCCAAAAAATAGTGATGGCGTTCATTCATAAACAGCGCCAGCCCTGCCGAGACGTTGTCCTGCTTGGGGATTTCGACAATAACGGAAACGCTGTAAACCGGATGCCGGACACGTCGCCCCAGAAAAGTCGGATTGCCGGTGCCGGAGAGAGATTCGGCTCGCGGAGTCAGAAGAAGCTTGCCGGCGGCAGAATCAATTTGATGCCAGGTTTCCTTGGGCTGACGGAGCATAAGCCATTCCAGCGAAAGGGTCTCGTCCCTAAAGTCGTCACGCCAGGTAAAACTGCCGTTGAGCGGCGTCAAGCCGGAGGAACGAACCACAGTCCCTTTGGGGGCCTTGGCAATCAGGGGGACACGCTGACCTGGAGGAAGAATAATGGGCCAGTCATCCTCAGTCCATGTTACCGGCAGCAGAAAGGTCTCCCGGCCCATCGGAGACAGACCCTTCTGATAAGGGCGAACGGCCAAAAAGACGGCCCACCAGTTGCCGTCAGGGCCAATTTCGAGGTCGGCATGGCCCGTGCAGGTGACAGCGCCGAGGACTTCGGGGTCTAAATTGCGCTGGGTGAGAATGGGATTTTTATCCCAGGGGGTATAAGGGCCGTCCACGCTGCGGCTTCGGAAGATGACTTGAGAGTGTGCCGGGCCGGTGCCTCCCTCAGCACAGCAAAGGTAGTACCAGTTTTTGCGTTTGTAAAGATGCGGACCTTCAATCCAGATAGGTTTTTGAGAGATGTCCACACCGCCGTCAATGAGCATTTTGCGCGGGCCAACCATCTTGAGATTCTTCCAGTCGAATTCCTGAAGCCAGATGGCTCGGTGGCCGTCGTAGAGCGGCGGCCCCTGCGGGGCATCGTTGTTGACAATCCATGCGCGGCCGTCGTCATCAAAGAAGATGGACGGGTCGATGCCGCTGAAATCCAGACGTACAGGGTCAGACCAGGGGCCGGCAGGGTTTTCGGCAGTAACGACGAAATTGCCCACATTATCAACCATGGTGCAGACGACGTAAAACAGGCCGTTATGGTACGTGATAGCGGGAGCAAGCAGACCGCCGCTGGTTCGACGAGAGGTATAGTTCAGTTGTTCGGGACGATGGATGACGTGGCCGATTTGCTTCCAGTTGACCAGGTCGGTACTGTGAAAGATGGGAAGACCGGGGAAATATTCGAATGTCGAAGTAATCAGGTAGTAATCATTGCCGACTCGGCAGATACTCGGGTCAGGGTGAAAGCCGGCCAGAATCGGATTCCGGTAATGGCCTGCTTCCAGCGAAGCTGGAGAGTAAATATCCTGCCCGCTGTATTCGAATTGTTCAAAAGCAATCGGGGCAATGCCGCCAGATTGGCCGGCGACGATGTTCAAGACCAGAAACAAAAACAAAAAACCGGCGGTAAGGGTGTGCTGCGTCCTTTTCATAGAAACCTCCACTGTTTCAGAAACCGTTCTTTTGTTCCCAAGATACCGCCGGAGCGAGGATTGAGCAATCATTTCTCCGGCGGCTCTGCCGTATTCGAATGGTTAGTTGGAATCATTCAAGAGCCAGTTTGCGGCAAACTCGGCAAATTCGTACAGGTCAATCCGGCAGTCGCCGTTCAGGTCAAAGGTGCAGTTGTTCTGAAGCCAGAGGGCCGCAAATTCTGTCAAATCATCGATGCCCACCATCGAATCGTCATTCATATCTCCATAAAGCCGGCGGCCTAAAACCGCAATCTCATCAATCGCTATATCCCCGCGGGGCCCCCCCGCCGCCACCGCGCGAAAGCGAATGCGAATCGGACCGGTATAACCCCTCAGATCCACAAAGGCCTGAGTATATTCTTCATTGATAGAATTGTGCTGCTGACTACTTCGGCTCCAGATGCCGTAATGCCAGGTGCCATCATAGATATCTACAGCCAGCGTGCCAATCTCAATCCCATACATATGATAGGAAAATATGAGTACACGCTCAGAACCATAAATCAGGGGACTTTCCAAAATGGCCGTGTTGCCGGCCTGGTTGGCATACCCCGGAGAAGTCTCCAGGTAAATATACCAAGTGCTGCCGTTGGCTCCGCCGTTGGGACCGGTATTGGGAGTCAGAGTCGTGCCGGAATGGCGAATCCAATCATGGGTATCTTCGTCGGTAATGTTCACCCAGTCTCCAAATCCGCTTTCGAAATCAGCGGCGGTCAGGATAACCGCGTGCGGATCGGTCGGCATCACAGATGCTTCCAGGGAATAGGTGCTTTCATAACCGTCAGCATCGACGGCTGTGACCGCATAATAATAGATTGTATAATAGGAGATGCTGCCGTCTGTAAAGGTCGGACTGCTCAGCAAAGATGTGTTCAATCGGGTATATCCGCTGCCGGAAGTTGTCGAGCGGTAAACATGATATCCCGCCAGGTCGCTTTCCGTGTTGGCATTCCAATTCAGCAGGATCGAGCCGCCGGCATCCACAGCAGCAAGACCCGTTGGTGCGGCAGGGGGCTCGGCAAGCGTTACCGCGTGGGCTTGAGGGGAGGCGGCACTGCTGCCGACGCTGTTGACCGCGCTGACAACGTAATAGTATGCGGTCTGTTCAGCCAGCCCTCTATCGCTGTAAGCAGTCCCAGAAACGCTGGTGATGGTCGTGTATGGCCCCCCGCTGACAAGGGAGCGTTTGATGTCATAGTGGACGGCATTGTCAGAGGCGTTCCATCTCAGGTCGATGCGGCTTCCGGATACGGCCACCGCCGTCAGGCCAGTCGGCGCGGAAGGAACCGCCGGCGGAATCTGCTCTTCATACAGCCGGACGATTTCAACGGCGCTAAGGGCTGTCGAATAGATGCGAAATTCATCGACGCGTCCGTTCAGATGTGCATCAGCCGAGTATTGAGAGCGGCCGATATAATTCTGGGTTGTATTCCCTAATGAGGAGGGATTGAGCGTCATCGAAGTATTGCGTCCGACTTCGAGGCCGTTGACGTACAGAATCCCTGTGTTACCACTGAGGGTAACAGCGACGTGTGTCCATGTGCGGGCAGGCAAAGCCGATATACCGTTGATGTGCTGCTCGCCTCCGGCTCCGGAGGTTGTAATGGCGAATCTCACGACCCCGCTCGTACCGACGCTGCGGGGCGTCAAAAACATATTGACGGCTGTACCGGTACCAAAGTCAAAGATGCGAGACCACGTACTGATAGTATTCAAATACACCCAGGCAGAGAGGGTACAATCGGTCAGACCGTTGACAACGCCTGCCGGCAGACTCACATAGTCGTCTGAACCGTCCAGCGAAACAGCATTGCCGTACTTCCCGCTTGTCCATATCGGGCCGTTAACAAGGGTCCCATTTCGGCCACCGCCGGTGGCGTCGGCGGCTGTGGTCCCGCTGGTTTCGTCGAATTTCAGGTAGGTCCGCACTCGCGAGGGGCTCGCCTCTGCACTGTTGGCACTTTCACCGCTGAGCGTATTGGCACTGACGACATAATAATAGGTTGTCTCCGGGCTTATCGTTGTATCACTAAAGCTTGTTCCTGTGATGTTGGAGGAAATGGTGGTATAGGGTCCGCCGCTGACTGTCGAACGCTTGATGTTATAGCTGAGTGCGCCGGGGGAGGCGGCCCAGGTCAGATTAATTTGAGAGTCGATGATGACCGTTGCTGCCAGTCCCGTCGGAGCCGCCGGCCCGTAACAATCCAGCACAATGGTGGTCAAAGATAGCGGCGGCAGAGCCAGCTGTGAACCGGCGAGGGGGCCCAGCGACTGGAAGTACTGCTCGCCGGCGGTCTGAAAAACACTCGAAGAATCGTAAGCAAAAGAACCGACATTCAGCGTTACATACGCCGTATCCGATTCCAGACGATTGATAAGAACAACGATGAGCCGCTTGCCGTCAGGGGAAAGAAACGCAGAAGCCAGAATGTCTGAGTGGCTGGACAGGGCTTTGGTGCGTCTGAAGCCGGGCTGGACATAATAAGAATAATGCTTCATTGACCAATAAGACGGATTCAGCCAGTACCCTTTCGGATTTGTCCATTCCCCGCCTGCCCCATAGCGGCCCCATGGAAATTCGATTTCCACCAGACCGATGTCGCCCGGCCAAATCAGACTCCAGTGGCTGTAGCCGCTGACCTGTTCAACGACCAGGCAGTTGTGAATCAGATTGGCACAAGGGATCATTCCTTTGATGTCGCCGTATTCTGTCATAAAGATGGGTTTGCCCGGAAATTGAGTATTTCGGGTGTTTAAAACCGTTGTAAAGGCCGAGTTGTATCCATCCGGGGTTCCGTCCGTACTGCCGCCGTAAAGGTGGTGGGCAATCCCATAAAAAGTGTTGGGATTCAATTGGGCCAAATAATTCCGAAGACCGGCGGCGTTACCGTAAAGCCCCACACAGTCGGGGCTCAATAATTTGGGAGGGGAGGCCATACTTTGAAGTCGATTATAAACCGCATCCTGGGCGAGGGCATAACTGGCGTACGTTGCTTCTGTCGGATCAAAACGGCAGGAATCGTAATCGGCCGTCCAGTCCGGCTCGTTCTGGATAGTAATCCAAGTAGGATTGATGCCGTGAGCGATATAATCCCGGAGGGAGTTGTACCAGTAGTCGGCAAAACCCGCATAGTCGTACTGACCGTTGATTTGAATGAGCGTTCCGCCACCGCCAGTCTGGCCATTGCTTTTCAGATAAGCCGGCGGAGACCAGGAACTGATACAGACAGGGACAGGATGGCCTAACCGCTGATTGGCGGCTGCCGCAATTTCGTAGGTGGCTGTGTCCTGACCATCCACTCCTCGCCACCAGTTGCCGATGCGCAGCAGAGAAAGATTCAGCCCTGAGAAGACATGGTTATAGATTTCCGATTTATAGGGATGGGCCGTGACCCAGCCGTTGTAAAAGCAAATCGCTCCGCCCAGACCTTCGATCGTCTGATAGAAAACAGAGGGGTCGAGCGTGACGGAAGTCATTGTGAGAGGTTCCGCTTGGAACTGCCACCAATTCAGGTTCAGCAGGTCTTCCTCCGCCGGCCCGACAAACTTCAGATACAAATCATGGACGCCGGAAGCGCCGCTGACATTGCAGCAGGCCGTTGTCCAGGTTTGCGATCCGCCGGTCTTGGGAACGGAACAGGTGCCGATGAGAGTGCCGGTCAAGGAATCCAGCCGCAGTTCGATACCCACTCCATTCTTCGCTGAAGCTGTGCGGGCCAGAAAACTGCCGGCACCGCTGCCAAAATCTACGCCGCGAAGACATATCCAGTCTCCGTTGTCAACGGCAGTGACATTCATTCCACCTTCAGAGCAGACCTGGGTTCGAATACCGCTTTGCTGGGCCAGCGTTTCTCCTTCTACACGAACAAACGGATTCAGATACTTCAGTTGAGGCAGTCCATCCTGTGTATGAATAAGCGGCTGGATAGTCCCATCGGGATTGTAATACAGCCGGTCCAGACAGATGTTGCGGTGCTCGGTGGTGGAAACGCCGTCTATTGTTGCCTGATAGCGGTTGTGATAGACGCAGTACCATTGCCCCTGAAAGGTAAAAAACGTATGGTGATTGTTATTGCCGTAGTTCACCGGCGGCTGGTACACAGCCACCCCCTGATAAGTAAACGGGCCGGTCGGGCTGGGGGCGGTGTGATACACAATCAGAGAAGAAGGGGTCGAATCTTCATAATTATCGGCATAAGAATAATAATAGGTGCCGTTGTATTTATGCATAAGAGATGCTTCAAAAAACTCCGACGATTCAATCGTCATCGCGGAGCCCACGGTGTCAATCATATTTCTGTCTAATTGGATGACGCGTCCCTGGTTAAGCCCTCCGCCACCGAAATACAGATACGGTGTGCCGTCATCATCCACAAAAACGCACGGGTCGAACAGCCACGTGCTGTCTGCCCCGGGGGTTCCCCCCGGCAGGGTGGAACGCTTGACCACCAGGGCATTCTTGGGAGCGGTAAAGGGGCCGGTCGGGTCATTGCTCACAACGACGCCGATACCCCAGTAGGCATCTCCGAAATACAGATAAAATTGGTCATTGTTGCGGACAATGCAGGGCGCCCAAGCCGTTCCGGAATACCATGAGGACAGTTCGTCCGCATCAAACACGACACCGTGATCGGTCCAGTTCTTTAAATCGTCCGTCGAAAAGCAGACGATGGAATCCATAATATAGCCGGTTCCTTCGCCGTTTTCTTCATCGTTGGAGCAATAGACGTACAATCGCCCGTTCCATTCAATCGCCGTCGGGTCGGCAGCGTAGTGCTGCGACATAATCGGATAATCGGCCCAAGCTGAACAGACGGAAAGTCCAAGGAGGATTGTCGTCAAGATGTTTCTGCAGATTGTTCCATCCAGAGTGTTCATAAACAGTTGTTTCATAACAGTCCCCCGTGCCAAGAAGAGTTCCTCTGTTTGTTCTCTAATCTCAATCGGCCATCCAGTTTGCGGCAAACTCGGCAAATTCGTACAGGTCAATCCGGCAGTCGCCGTTCAGGTCAAAGGTGCAGTTGTTCTGAAGCCAGAGGGCCGCAAATTCTGTCAAATCATCGATGCCCACAATCGAATCATCATTCATATCTCCATAAAGCCGGCGGCCTAAAACCGCAATCTCATCAATCGCTATATCCCCGCGGGGCCCCCCCGCCGCCACCGCGCGAAAGCGAATGCGAATCGGACCGGTATAACCCCTCAGATCTACAAAGGCCTGAGTATATTCTTCATTGATAGAATTGTGCTGCTGACCGCTTCGGCTCCAGATGCCGTAATGCCAGGTGCCATCGTAGATATCTACAGCCAGCGTGCCAATCTCAATCCCATACATATGATAGGAAAATATGAGTACACGCTCAGAACCATAAATCAGGGGACTTTCCAAAATGGCTGTGTTTCCGGCCTGGTTGGCATACCCCGGAGAAGTCTCCAGGTAAATATACCAAATGCTGCCGTTGGCTCCGCCGGTGGGACCGGTATTGGGAGTCAGGGTCGTGCCGGAATGGCGAATCCAATCATGGGTATCTTCGTCGGTAATGTTCACCCAGTCTCCAAATCCGCTTTCGAAATCAGCGGCACTGAGAATGACAAGGCCGTCGTCATAGGGCATGGCCTTTACCGCTTCTGAATAAGAACTTTCATTCCCATGCCTGTCCACAGCAGAAACCGCATAGAAATAAGTGATATAATTGGAAACCTCGGTATCCAAATACTCTGGTGCACTTAGCAAAGCACTGTTCAGTCGAATAAAGCCATTCGCAGAGGTCATGGAACGATATACATGATAGCCCGCCAAATCACTTTCCGTGTTGGCAGCCCAGGCCAATCGTACGAAGCCATTACCCACTGCTGCTGTAAGACCGGAAGGAGCTGCAGGGGCTGAATCCAGTGTTGCCGCCTCGGCTTGTGCAGAGTCGGCACTTTCCCCTGCACTGTTGACAGCGCTGACTACGTAATAGTAAGTCGTCGCTTCCGACAGTCCTACATCACTGAAAGTGGGAGTTGTCACATTTGCGGCAATAAGTGTATAGGGGCCTCCGCTGACAGTGGAACGTTTGATGTTATAGCCGGCTGCACCGGCAGAAGGCGTCCATGTCAGGTCGATTTGGCTGCTGGATACCGCTACGGCAGTCAAGCTCGTGGGCGGAGGCGGGATAACCGGAATCTGTTCGGCATACAACGCTGCTACTTCAGCTGCGCTTAAGGCATCGGCGTAGATGCGAAACTCGTCCACACAGCCCTTCAGGTAAGTGTCGGCTGAGTATTGAGACCTGCCGATATAGTTTTGGGTGGTTCTGCCAAGCGAGCTGGGGGTAAGCGTCATCGAACTGCTGCGTCCAGCCTCCTCGCCATTGACGTAAAGAATGCCGGTACCGCCTGCCAATGTGACGACTATATGCGTCCAGATGCCCGCTGGAAGTGCAGCACTGCCGTTGATTTGCTGTTCTCCGCCGGCTCCGCTGGTTGTGACGGCAAAACGTACCGTTCCTGAGCCGCTGCGCGGAGTCAGAAACATATTCACCGACGTACCGGTTCCAAAGTCGAATATGCGCGACCATGTGCTGACGGCATCCAGGTAAACCCAAGCAGAAACAGTAAAATCTGTCAGGCCTTCCACAATGCCTGCCGGCAAACTGACATAATCGTTCGTACCGTCCAAATCTACGGCATTGCCGAACTTTCCTGCACTCCAGAATGCACCATTGACCAGCGCGGCCGTCCAGCCGTTTCCGGAAGCGTCGGATGCGTCGGTTCCGCTGGTTTCGTCAAACTTCCAATAGGCGTGCAGATTGGGAGGAGATGCTTCATTGCTGATGAGACTCTCGCCGGCAGCGGTATTTGCGCTTACCACATAATAGTATCTTGTGCCTGCGGCGACGTCAGTATCACTATACGAGGTTGCCGTTATATTTTCGGCGATGGTCGTATAGGGACCGCCGCTGACGGCGGAGCGTTTGATGTTATAACTTATCGCGCCATCCGAGGCCGTCCACGTCAACTGAATCCGGCTGGAAGAGAGCCATCTCGCATTCAAGCCGGCAGGAAACGCCGGAGCAGACGGCACTAAAATACCCCACTGCTGATGACTGCCGCCTGTATATTCATACTGCTGGGCGGCAGCGCCAGCGGCCAAAGAGGCCCCGGCGATTTCGATACACAATCCGCCGTCAGCCACCGCAAAGCGGCAATAGCCGTTATCGGTCGGGATGATGAGAAAACGACGGTCTTTGCTGCCATCGTACCCCCAACCAGCCAGCGTGAGGGGTTCTCCGTTGCGATCATAGAATGTGCTCCAGCTGGAGCCGTTGGCGGCAGAAACAATACTGTATTGGCCTGCGCCGCGATGCTGGACAGTCCACTTCTGGACAGATGTGCCCGAGTAGGGATTCTGCACAACTTTGGAACTGACCGTGTCCGCCTCTGCAGCCATTGCGCTGTTGCGGTTCAGGAATTTGTATGTTCCGTTGGCAATGGTGCCGGCAGCAGCAGGCGTAAGCTGAATCCAGTTCAGATTAAACCAGCCGGCAGGCATCTCCAGCCGCATTTTCTGCCGGCCGTATTCGAGAAACACGCTCCTAGATATTGTCGTCCAGCTCTGCCATCCGCCGGTGTTCGGCACAGACCACTGTCCTGTTTTGTCTCTGCCGCCGCAGAACACCTGCACGGTGCAGCCGTCATTCGGACCGGCCACACGTAAATCGAGAGTATAGAAGCCAGGTTCCTTCACAAAAATTGTATATTCCAGCCATTCTCCATCATCAATCCAGCCCACATTATAACCGCCTCCGCTGTCTGATGTGATCTCAATATCCACACCCTCATTAAGACGATACTGCCCTCCTTGATTGGCGGCATCTGCATCACTATAGGCAACGCCTTGGCCACCTGTATCAAAATCCTCTGCCTGAATGCGAAGGGTGCCGCTTAGGCCCGTAGTCGTCCACGGCCGGCTGTCGCTGCTGTAAACACCACGCAGCACAGGCCAGGTACCATAGTCGGGCAGCCATGACAGACCTGCATTGTTGACGATGTCGCAGAAGGCGGCAGGGTCTGTAACCGCACTGCCGATGAAATTGGGGGGAATATGCTGAAAAGTCAGCCAGGACACTTCGAGACGTTCCAGTTCGGCCGTAAGTTCTGCATCAAGGCAATCGATGGTGCTGCCCCATCTGGGAGCCGTAAATTCTGTCATAAAACAGGGATAGCCAGCGTTCAAAATGGTCTCCAGCGACGCTGCGGTTGCTTGATGGCCTGCATAGCCGTGAAAAGCCACAGCGGCCTTGCTCCAGTCAACCGACGCTGCTGCAGAAACTGCCTGGATATCGGCGACAGCAAGGGAACCGCTGCCCAAAACAGCAAACGAGAACAGCAGAATCGGTGTATCCGGTGCCAGCGAGCGAATCAGTGTATAAGCATCGGCTTCCATATCCAGGGCGGCTTGGGGATAGGGCGCCGACCAGGCATGCGGCTCGTTCTGGATTTCATAAATCACATGGGGCTGGTCCTTGTAGCGAGGAGCATAGAATCTCCAGAAATCCATAACATAATCATAATTGAAATTTCCATTGTTGGCACCATTGCCGATTGTAATGATGAGGTAGAGACCGGCCTGCCGCGTCATATCCACCATCTGGTCGATGCGGCTGACTGCATAGCCGGGAGCCGTGCTGCCTTGGGCAGGATAATTCATATCAAAACATTCACCATACAAATGAATTGCATTGCAGCCCAGATTTTTAATTGATTCAATTGTGCTCAGCGAAGGGGGATTTCCCCATTCCGTAGATGCAAACGGCCCGCGGAGCCGATTGCCGTTGTCGGCCGCAAACGTGGTTCCTGCCGAATTGAGGATGGGACGTCCGCGCTCCACATTGACGGGATTGGCGGTGGTGCCGAAGGTAAAGGAATCGACATCTACATAGCCCGGGCTGGAGGCGGTATAGGGGTTGAAGCAGAAAACAGCATACTTTTCCCCCTGGAAAGTGCCGTAAACAATATCAAACTCCAGCGGGAAATATCCGCCCAGCGACGTCCAGTTGGTGCCATCCACACTATAGGAGCAGTTCCCTTGGTTCGTTTGAAAATCTAAATCTGTTCGCAGGTAGAGCGTTGTTCCAGAAAAAGGCACATTGGAGGCGTAGGTATAGGTTCCGACACCCCTGTTATCCACCACCATTCCGAGAGTCTTCTTGCCATCTGAATCAGCAACATAGATATATCCGTTCACCTTGCCCAGTGTGCCAAAGCCCGCCCGATCGCCGTCCTGCAACTGGCTGATATCTAATTTTACAATAGCGTGACTCTGCGGTCCCTGGCCTTTTTGGGTGAGCGTATTGCGGGCTGTCCAGAAACTGTCTGCCTGCGTGGGGCGAAGCCGAAGAAAGCCCGGCCGCTCCGTCAGCGACCAGCGCGTATTGTCGGGGTTATGATTCCACTGCCATTGGAGGCCGAGCGTCGAGGAGCTGAAGTCATCTGAGGTCGGCGGCTGAAGAAGCGGTTTGCCCTGGATAGGTTTGGTGTACGTACTTGCGAGCACATCGCGATTGTTCGGCGTACCGAAAACCGGCCAGTCATTTTCCCAGAATACCGGACCAAGCCGGGGCATTCGGCCGACAGCGCCGCTGTCCTGGTGAACGAAGCCGAACCAGTTGTCATTGTCGTCGATATCTACAATTGCCCCCTGGTGGCCGCCCGTGACAGCAGTTAGACAAATATGGCCCGTTTCCCAAGGGCCAAAAATATTAGTCGCCCTCGAGCATCGCAGCTGAAACGGCCACACACCTGGGTTTGCATTAAACAGGTAATAGTAATTGCCGCGTTTAACAACGTGCGAGCCCTCTCCGCCACTGTCGATTAGGTTATCTGCCTGGGATACAATGGCAGAGTAGGTGGAATTGAGTGTCATGACCGACTGGGGGCCATGCCCGCAAATAATATATCCTGTTCCATCCGTATCGAAAAATAAGCCGGGATCATAGATATTTCGAGCCAGCTGGTAATAATTCCATGGGCCGGCCGGGTTGGCGGCATAGTAAATTCGGCCATTGGCAAAGGTTGGCTGCACTGCAATATAGAATATTCCGCCGTGATAGCGAATGCTGGAGGCCCAAAACCCTCCGCGATAGGCCGTGCCGCCTATCATACTGCAGGAATCCGGGCCGTCAACCAACTCGGCAGCATGAGAGAGTATCTCCCAGTTCACCAAATCCTGCGAATGCAGTACGGTAATCCCCGGCGAATCCACAAAGGTCGTGGAGACCATGTAGAAATCCTCACCCACCCGGATAATGTCCGGATCTGGATAGTCGGCATAAAGCACCGGATTGGTAAACGTTCCGTCGCCGTTATCTGACTGCCAGGCATGCACGCCGCCGACGCCCCAAAAAACGATACAAAGAAAGACAACCGAGAATTTCTGGAATTGGCTGATTCTTTTCTTCATAACCCCCCGGTGCTGCATTCAATTTCCGGTCATGAGCCGGCTTCCTGCACAATATTTTGTTTTTTCTCAACGCTTTTCTGCATTTTCTCGTTCTGCCGCCTGAATTAGCCGCCACGATTTCTTCGGTCTGAAAGCCACGTTTTCACTCCCTATTTCAGCTGAACAAAAACAACTGTCGAAAAGTCCCTTTGCCCCTGCTTGTCAGGGAAAACAGGAAAAACCGCCCCGGCAGGATTGCCCCTGCCGGGGCGGCCAACCAAAAATCAACTCAGCAAAATATCCAAAACTTTGTTCAAACCCGAAACCAACCTTGAAGGTCTGGTTCTTAACAACCAGCCGAGACTTCCGGCTTTCTTTCCACTGCTGGGCATGTTTGCCTTACTGAACAGGATAGATGCGGTCATCCTCCAGCCACCTGGCAGCAAAACTTGCAAAATCAGCCAGCGTAATCCTGCAGTCTCCGTCCGCATCATACTCTCCAAGATCCAGCTCTTCGCGGTTGCATACCGAGCCGCCTGCGACCGCCAGATACTCCTGGGCAATGTCATAGGTGGTCAGGGCATAGTTCCAGATTTTCAAATCATCAATCAAGCCGTTAAATTCAGGATCGGCGGTGTATTGACTTTTGCCAAGATAGTTCAATACGGCGCCGACTTCGATTGGATTGAAGGTCATGGCCGTATTGACCGCAATAAGTTCACCGTTGCGATACAAACGTCCTGTATTACCAGTTATGGTTACCGCAACATGAGACCACTGGCCGGCAGGAAGAGAAGTTCCTTCCAGCAACTGTTCTGCGGCACCGCCAACTTTGATTGCAAACCGCAGAACACCCCAGCCGGCATCCGGTGTCACAAACAGGTAGTCATCTGTTCCATTGCCGAAATCAAAGAGACGGGCCCATCCAATAATGCTCTTCGGGTGAACCCAAACACTAATGGTAATATCTTTATAATCGGCAACACCGGCAGGAATTTGCGCATACTGGCCATCAGCAGATGCCGAATCGGGATTAGCAAGCTGCAGGCAGGAATTTCCCACTCTGGCCTCTGTGCTGTTTAAACCCGGCAGAGGAGCGCTGCCGACCTGCATCATGACTGCATCAAAACCGCTGATAATATCAGGGGTCACCCCGTCCGCTATCGTCTCAAACGGATAGTAGCTCACCAGCCGCGGATACCACAGTTTGGCACGAGGTGAAGGTTCGGAGGGGATTCCTCCTTCCTCTGGATCGCCATTGTAAACGATGCAATAATATTCGCCTTCATCTGCGACGGTTGCGCCGGTGATAGTGAGCGTTGGTGTCTGGGTTCCGGAATAAATACCGCCGTCGGTCAATTGAATATCCGGGCTGCCAACCTTAAACCAGCGGCAGTGAGTCGCTGCGGGGCCTGGAGTTATCGTAAAGGAGGCATTTCCATTGAAATCGGCCAGTGCATGCTCCGGCCCAGCCAGAATCTTCGGTGTAGCTGCAATGGTAGTGAAGGTCCAGATTACTCCCATAATATTGCCGGGATCGCCAGGACCGTAAGGAATCCCATTGGGATCGCTCAGAACTTCTTCAACCTGCCAATAGTACGTTGTGCTCTGAGCCAATGTAATCGGCCCGTATTCATTGTAGGGGTCCGTCAGGTAGGGATCGTCGTTATGAACCTGCTCGACATAATCAAGCAAATAGAGGTTTGGGTCATTCGCGCCCCTTGAAAGATAAATATAATGTCCCACGATGGCAGGATTCACCGGATAATCTCTTGCAACATTAGGATCGCCGCCTGCCATCCAGCCAAGGGTCACCTGGGCTTCCATCTGGGAAATCAAGGTACCAACTGAGCCGTCAGGATTCACCGGCAAGACCACCGGATCATGAGCTTCGGTATTCGACCCCATCATAATTTTGAGGTTATCCACAAGAAACACCTGGGTCCAAGCCGCTCCTACAGGTACCGATACCCCCGGGTACGGCATGCCAATCTCGATAGACCATGTAGAGTTTGTTAAGTCCCACTCTGTTCCTTCCCACCAGTTCTTCGTGTACTCCGCCAGGTTGAATTTCACATGAACCCAGCCGGCAGATTGAGAAAGTTCCACAGTGGGAAAACCATGGCCGTATGTAGATGTGCCAACGGCTGGGTTGTACGTGAGCACCCAAACTTCCAGCCCCAGCGGATCCCAGTTGCCGGAAAGGTTGCGTAAATCCAGCTCAATCGTATAATCTGCCGGATCAGCACTGGTATTTCCAGTCACTGAAATGTCCATCTTAAAGCCGTATCGGCTGTTCTGAGCAGCCGTACCTGTGGTATTATTAATCGTGCCGGTATGTTTGCGTACAATGCTTCCATCGTAAATCTCGTATGTATGTCCTGAATGTGTGCACGCACCACCACCCCAATGCCAACCTTCCGTACCACTGCCCACGGTACGATTCTCATAATCATCGTAGTGAATAACCACTGCATAACTTGCCGCAGCCCCCAGAAGCAAGAACATAACCAATAAAAATATTACTTTTTTCATTTTTGATACCTCCCAAAAATTAACGCTTTTACCTGCTCATTTCAGCCGTTCCAGTAATGGTTTTAAGGCCATACCGGTTTTCGGCTGCCCTGAAACACAGTGCTATCCATTCTATTCTATGAACGTTTTCTAACAATTATCAAAGAACCCAAGCCAGTCAGAACCAGCGACATCGGTTCCGGAATCATCGTAATTTTGAGGTTGTCCATCACCCACACCTGAGTCCATGATTCCCCTACAGCTACCGGCAATCCCGGCCACGGCATGCCAATCTCGATAGACCATGCAGGGTTTGTTAAGTCCCACTCTGTCCCTTGCCACCAATTCTTCGTGTACTCCGCGAGGTTGAATTTCACATGAACCCAGCCGGCAGATTGAGAAAGTTCCACAGTGGGAAAACCATGACCGTACGTACCTGTGCCAACGGCCGGGTTGTATGTGAGCACCCAAACCTCCAGCCCCAGCGGCTCCCAGTTGCCGGAAAGGCTGCGTAAATCCAGTTCAATCGTATAATCGGCCGGATTAGAACTGGTGTTTCCGCTTAAGGCAATGTCCCACTTTGAACCGTATCGGGTATTGACGGGTGCTGTTCCGGCAGTATTATCAATCGTGCCGGTATGTTTCACTACGATGCTGCCGCTATAGTCTGCAAATACGGCTGCATGGGTACATGCCCCATCCGCCCAGTTCCAGGCGGGAAAACCGCTGCCTATCGCGCGACTCTCATAATCATCGTAATGGACGACCACCCCATAACTCGTCATGGAACCTGCCGCACACACACAAAATAAAATAAACGCTGCTCTTTTCATCTTTCCACACCTCCCATAGTAAAACCATTTGTTATTTCTCTGAATCGTCTCTTCACATACTCACACACATCACACACACATCACACGCTTTTTTCTGCGGCTTATTAAGAAAATACACCTCACCACCAGAAATACGGTCCTCTCTGAATACGAGCATTCATTCGAGCAAAACCCCTCCAATCGGCATGCCCATCTGCATAAGACACGTTGGACCCTTCCGGCAAAAGAGTCGCACTATTCCTTTGACGGGAAAAATGGTTGCTGTTATCCCGCAAGGTTCCCCCACTCAGGCTGCCAATCCCGCCGCCAGGAACATCATCAAACTTACATGTCTTTTTATCCATCCCATCACTGATCACGGCATCAATAATCATAATCTTACCGCCGGCATTGGTTACATTGGACAGCTTCCGTATCCATTTGGCCTCTTCGCGAGGATTGACGAGGTATTGCGGCAGGACAGAAGCCCCGTTTCCATCCACTTTATCAAACATATAAACATAGGGGAGAACTCGATAATACCTCTTTAAGTCGTCTGTACTCAACCTGCTTTCATCCCGCAAGGGGACCGGATTGGGATAGCTGCCGCTCAGCCAGCTGAACTGCCAGAAGCGAGCATCATCATACCGTTTGAGTTTATTGGCCGGGCAGAAAAAGGTCTGGTTGTCATCAAAACCGGCATAATGAGCCATCTGGTTGGTAGCCCAGAAAGTCATATCCCACAGCCATGGCGCCCCGGGAGACAAGGGGACATAATTATCATTTTCACCGGCATACAGCAGTGTTCCCAGTGCCTGCTGCTTGAGATTGTTAGCACACTGCAGCCGCTGGGCATAAATCTTGGCTCGGCTCAGTGCCGGAATCAGCACACTCAGCAGAAGAGCGATAATCGCAATTACTACGAGCAGTTCGATGAGCGTAAAACCGTTGGAATTTCGTTGGCAGCTTTTAGAAATGCTTCTCATCTATGCCTCCTGTTTTGACCGTTCATTTTTCATCCTTCCATTTCCGCCAATTTCATACAGCCTCACGGCCGAACCTGTCCGGCCGATTTTCGTTTTTCCTACGTCCGCCCATCCAGATGCAGACTTACTGCAGAACCAGAACCGGCTCTGCAAACATGCACCAATCGCTGTCAATCGCGGGATAGGCGAAATTGCCAATCATCCGGCGTTCCGGATCGCCTCCGTCCGTTGTGACCAAAGTTAGAAAACGATCTGTCTCAGAAAGTTCAATCTCAACGGGGAAAAGGATTCTTTCCTTAACCTGCCGTTTCTGATACCGCAGTTTGCCATCCACCAGAATCCAGAAGTCCGCGTTGATGGTCTCCGGCCGCAAGGCCCCTTTTTCGATTCCTGCTTTCGTTCGGAAACTGCGAATGCGAACACCCGGAAAAAGTGACCGGATTGCCTGAAGATCGAATGTAATCCCTGCATTTGCATGCATCAGTAAACAGGGAACCGCTGAAGAACCGCTCGCCGGCGTCCCCTGAATTATCTGGGAACGGATGTCTCTCTCGGCCCGGATGATGTTGTTAAAGCATTCGCCGCTGGTCGGCGGACATTCCTCAAACAGATGCCCCTGGGAACTGACAATCTGTCTTGTTTTGCCGTCAGGCACGAATACACCATCCACATACGGATTAAAGGACACGGGGCGATAAGTGTTGGTTGAGGTGCGTGTCTGAATCATCTCCTGGGCGGGCTGGCCGGTTACCGGATCAATTCCCGTCAGACTTTTCCCTGTCCCGAACCCATTGCCGCCTCCGACAAGATCCGCCAGGCAGATAGTTTGCTGCCCTCTCCAAATCCATTGGGTTTTTGAGTGAATGTCGCGTGCAAAACAGTCCGGCCGGCATTCTATATCGGAAACCTCTCCCTGATGGCCGAAAATTTTCTTGGCGGTGCCTTCACTTACTTCCATTTTGACCTTGTGGGAGTTTGACGCGGCAAGCAGCATCGTCTTGCCTTTCAGAACATACAGCTGGGTATTGCCGTCAACTTCCGCCAGAACACCAAATTCGGTTCCAATATCAATAATTCGGGCATTCGGCGTTGCTACAGAAAATCCAATCGCTTCGTTCGGAACCGCTGAATACACCTTGCCGTACCGCAAATCAATCTGGTTTTCGGCAGCTATTCTAAATTCCGCCGGAGATTCGATTACAACCCGTGTTTGATTGTCAAACAGCAGTTTTACATATCCTTCCCGCAAAAGAAACCACTCTTTTCCGGTAGTCAGGCGAGTCCCCACGGGCAGCGGTTTCTTTGTGTCGGCCCATCTGGCATGGAGGCTGTCAGTCAGTGTTGCCACTTCAATTCCGCCGTTTATGGAAACAAAATAGGCATACACAATCAGAAATATCAGGGCTGCTGACGACAGCAAAAGAGAATAAATTGAAAACTTGCTAACGGTGGGAGCGGGTTTTGGGCGGACATCCGTTCGAAGGGGCTGGCGGTCGGGTTCCGGCTCGGCCAGTTCAATCTTCTGGGCCTCTTTTTCCTCCACAGACAAGGTATCCCAAAATTCACGATCGAGCACTCCTTCTTTTACCTGCCGAAGAGAAACAATTCCCTCCATAGAGTTCAAACCGACACAGGTCCAAAGGATGCTTTGGAAATACTCCACAGCCAACGGATTGTTTTCCAAGAGTTCTTCAAGCTGCCGCAGGCCCATGTCGTCCAGCGTCCCATTCAGAGAAGCCAGCGCAAGGTCGGCCACTTTAAACATCAGGCGGGCGTCATCATTCATAGATTTCCCTCCATTCGAAGGAAATGACGAATACACAAGGCCAGTTTGGAATGAATGGCAGCCATGGCCCGATGCAGAGCAGGAGGGGTTTTGCCGACTCTCATGGCAATTTGCTGGAACGTCAATTCATCTTCATATCGCATTTTTAACAAATATTTTTCCTTTTCGGAAAGTTTTCGAACGCATTCCTGAAGAAGATCCAGATGCTTTTGGACATTGGTTCGAGCGGAAGCAGCGGCCGTTTCAAGGATTTTGGAAACGTTGGAGTTAAAAATCAGTTTGGAGCGTTTATGCTTATCCCGAAAGGCCAGCACTTTATATTTCGCAATCGTCTGGGCCCACGCAAGAAAATCTGTCCCTATCTGAAAGGTGGAAAATCGACTCCACATCTCCGAAACAACTTCCTGATAGATATCTTCAGCATCAGTAAGATTGGGAACCAACATCAAAATAAAGGCCTTGAGTTTTCGTTCGTTGGGGACTAAGAGCCCGATAAATTCCCGAGAACCATGGTCGTCTTTTTGCTGATTCATCCGACAGTAAACCCTCGTCCAGTTTTTGCTTATTGCAACTTCTGTATATCAATAAGGGAAAGGCGACTTTTATTAACATAAATTTTATTTTTTTACCTGATTTTTGCAAAAAAGACGCAAGAGTATCGCTTTTTTGCGTTTATTGTCTATTAAAGAGATAATAGGAGATATTACAGCTCGCCATACTACTCAAGCGAGCAGGCAGGGCTGAGACACGGCAGATTGCCAAAGGAAAGATTCAACTAAAAAGAGGCACCTTTAGTCGGCCAACGAAGGTCTCCGGCAAGAAGGGAGCAGTGCCTTCAGTGTTTGGAGCGTCTCTGAATGAGCAATTTTAACCCCATCTGCATAAACCGACAGTCCCCTGCCCCGGCCGTATTTTTCCCCCAGACGGTCCCATACAATTGTCAGTTTATGGCCGTGATAAAGCACGCCGTCCAGACAAAACCAATCCCATTCCTCTGGAGGTACAAGCGGGTCGAGCAGAATATCGTCTGCTTCGGAGGGGACCAAGCCAACCAGTCCGGTAATCACCAGATCACAGAAGGTCGAATGATTGTAGAAACGGCTTCGAGTCGAATCCTCGGTAAGCCAAGTTCCTGTCTGTTCATCGAGATATTCACCAATGTAGGGTCGGCCTTGGCGGCTGTGGCTTCGGGCGTAGGTGCGCATCGCCTCGAAAAAATCCGTCCGGTTTACCCAGGATTGGGGATAATTCCGAAGCAGATTGGCCAATGCCGTGAGCGTCTGGCTGGTTGCGAAGGGCCAAACGGCTCCATCCCATTCACAGGTGCCGACTGAGTGGCTGCGAAAGGCCGGATGACGGCGTTCAGCGGTGGTAATGCCGAAGGGAGCCCAAAATCCTGCCGGGTCGGTCAGCTGCCGCCACGCCTCTTCAAAGCCGGCATCAGGCAGATTAAAATACCATGGGATAAAACCGATTGCTTCCCGCACATCCGCGAACCGGCCATCCGGATAGCGAACCTTAAAAAAACCTGCCTGAGGATCCCAGAGAACCTCCTGAATCAGGACTTTGAGCTGAGCGGCTTCCTTTGCATATTGCCTCGCCAGGTCGTCTCGACCGGCCAAGCCGGCGATTTTGGAAATTGCCAGAGCATTTGCATACAGATAACAGTTCAGCGGCGGGCGGATATTTTTCCCCGTGCGGGAGCCGCTGATGGATTCTTCCATTCCATCGCGAACGTCGTACTGCCAAAACAGACCGTTTTCCAGACCTTTCTCGGCACGCCACATCTCGAAATCGCGAACAAAACTATCCAGAAGTCCAACCAGAAATTCTTTGTCCTGATTGACCCAATACCGGCGATAAAGCGCCCATGTCGCCCAATGGCTGTACTTGTGGAAATGGGGCTGAAGTGTGCCCTCATGTCCGGTGTACCAGAAACGGGCATAGTCGTCAATGATTCGATTGTCGCCCAGCCAGGTGCCTTCATAAATATGATGACCGACTGCACAACTGATCGTATTGTAAGGGCCGCTGTGGCTGACTTTGTCCAGAAACTCCGTAAGAACAAAACCGTTCGGGGTCTGTTTGATGTGTTTGCGGAAAGTCCACCAGCGGTAATAATAAATTTGTTCTATCTCCTTATCGGGACATTCAAAGAAGGGGATATTCTCTCGAAGCCACTGCCAGGATTGAGCATTGGGAATGGCATTCACGATGGATTCATCATCCATTTGATTGAAGGAATCGATATAGAAACGAAACGATTCAGGATTCAGAACAGCTGTCGAGGTATCTTCGGTCCGGAAATCGCGGATGTAATAGACGGCGGCGGGAACAGGTTCATCCGCTCCACGTTCATCCCAGCCGGGGACGGTTGGACTGCCGCTTTTGTATTTCTGAATGTCATCTGTAAGCCGATAGGGTCCGGTCCTGAACTCTATCCGCTCAGGCACTCCGTCGGCTGAGGCAAAGGGAGTCTCCTGCAGAAGGGGCTTGCCGTCCGCAAAGAAATCAAATCGGCGGCCTTCGGCATCCAGCCGAATTTGAACTGAATGCCATTGCTTTTTCTGAAGTCGGCCAAGGGGACGATAAGCGTTTTTTTCCGGCTCATAAATCTGCCAGTCCAGGCGAGTTCCAACCCGAACAGGAACAAGCCGATTTCCCTTGTCCGTCAGGACTTCGATATCGAGGACCTGTTCAGGAGCTTCCGCATACAGTTGAAAAGAAACGGTGGTGTGAGGGCTTTTTTGAAAAACACGAACCGCCTTGGCATAGTCATACGGGTCTGCATCCTTGAGCATCAGACTCTTTTCCGTCGGACTGGGAAACTCAACAATTTCCACCGGACACCACTTTGGCGAATAAAGATTCCAGTTGGGGACATAACCGCCAGCTTCCATTTGATTGAAATCATCACAAACCGGTCCTTCGACCCGTCCAACCGGCGGAATTGGGATGCGTGCTATCCAAATATCCTCTTTACTCACCGAATAGACCACCCACATATCCTTGCCAGGCGGATTTCCGTTGCCCTCCACAATGCCGCGGACATACTGCGGACCCGGCCGCTTTTCACGGCCCCAAAAACGTTTCGGCGGCACCTCTCCATGCACTACCAGCAAATTGTCAAAAAAGATTCCGTCATCGCCGGCTGCAATGCACAAAGGGTGCCTGGCTTCACTGTCGGTGGGATTATAGACGAGGGCATATCGTCCGTCGTCTGTCCGCTGCGCCCAGATTTTGGCTCCGCCATAGGTGAGTGTCTCACAGCGAACCGGGTAAGACCATGTATTGCCCTGATCGCGGCTGAGCGTTACCCACCGATCCTTGAAAAAGCCGACAATCACTCCATCCGGCCGCGTATAAAAACAGAAGGCCTTGCCGGGTTTCGTACGGCCCTGCGGGGGCGGCCAGCTGACCCGATAAAACTCATCCCGATCAGCCGCAAACTGGTCCTCTTCCCACCACTGAATACGCCGAACTTTATCATCAAGAAAGGATTTGCAGGCATCAACAAAACCAGTATCCTCTGATTCCGTATAGAGCGGATACAGAAGGGGCCCTTTCCATCTATCATTCACACGAATAAAATAAATTGGTCCCAGCGAGTCATCCGGACGGATTTCCCGCACGACTCGGCCGATGCCGTCTCCGTAAGGCGAGCCGTAAAAACCCATCGTCAGGAAACGGCCGTTCGGGGCCATATAAAAGCCCATCCGTTGGTGCATATAAGGATATGTAATCTCGGCCTTTTCATTGGCCAGAGGATAAATCGGGAAAAGGACTTGGGGGCGGCTCCAGTGTCTTCCGTCTTTGGAATGTGTGAGCATGGTCACCCCGGGCGGTATATGTTCGCCGATGGGATTCGTCAGATATTGACAGTAAAACTGCCCGTTGGCGTAAGCAAGCATGGGGGCATGGTTATAGGTCCATCCTAAGCCGTCAGCCCATTCCGGATGGCTTCGATTTGCCCGCAGAATTTGGTAATTGTGCACCCCGACAGCAGGAGGCAGCTGCCCATCATGATAGCCGTTTTTGTAATCGCTGTTGGAGACGGCAACAGAACCGACAAAACGGACGGGTTCTTCTTCATCCCCCACCGCAGCCCAAAGAGCGGCTACCAAAATCAGCCACCCGACGGCGGAAAGACGGAGAAAGATGGACACCTCTTTCAACGACCTCTTTTCAATCCGCCCGCTGAAGACGCAAGGCCATATAGGGCTTGCCGGGCATCGGTACGCTTCGCTGTTCGACATCTGTATAAGTATAGCGGCCCAGTTTCTCAATTTCAAATATTTCCTCCAGCGGTTCAAGAGTCATGTTCCATGTATCAATGCGCGCCGCTGTGAGCTCCATTCCGGCTTCAAGGCCGAGCTGGGGAAGATCGCCCAAAAAATCATCCCAGCCCAAGAAATCAGTTTGCTCATCGTCCAAACCTCTGCTCAGAAGATGATTTTCGAATCAACCAGAATAAAGCCGGAACCTCACCTACCGGCAGCTCTTGCTCTTGGCCGCCATCAACCACTTGGCTGGCGGCAATCCGGCCGCTGTTCATATCTATCCGCCGAACTTCAATGTGTTCCCCGCCGTCGGCCTGAGGAACAAACAGCCTGCTTCCGGACAGAACATAAATGAGGGATTGCTCGCCGCCATCCGACAGAGCCAAACACCGCCCTTCTCGAACGGGCCACTCCATCGGTTCCATTTGTAAAACCGCTTCCAAAAGGCCGCTATCGGTTTGAACCGGCAACTGAGGCAGCGAACCGCCTCCCAGAAGAACCGCCCAGCCGAACCGGCTGTCTGCTGAAAAAAGAACGGCTTTATCAGGATAGCGGCTGCGATAATCTCGCACAGCCCGAACAACCTGTTCGAAGGAAGCGGGTTTGGGATTCAACAGACGTGCATGCTGACGGGGCGACAGGTTTTGGCCGGCTCGAGGCGCATAAACAGTTCCATCCGCCTGATACCACCAATACCGAATGTCAATCACAGAAACAATATCCCGCCGGACGGGATCAGCCAAAATCGCATCCTGAACATCCTTGGTGCAGCTGAGTACTGCAAGCGGCTTCCGATGTGTTTTCTTTTGCCACTGGTCAATCGTATCCAGCCAAAACTGGACAAACTCAAGAGGACCGGTGTATTCAGCGGAGGTCAATTGAAGGACATTGGTATTATCCGAAAAAGCATCCAGACATTTTTGAATATAGGCCTGATGCAGCGGCCGACGGACAGGATGACTCACATCATAAAACAGTTCCGCCATATAAATGCGTTTATCTCCCGCATAAGGCGGCGGCTCCGGAAAACCCGTATTATTGATATTGTTGGCCGACCGCCAGGGGAAATCGGCCCAATGGGCCCCGGCTTCCAACAGGTTGTGCTGAAAATAATTGTGATGCACCAGTACAAGTCCTTTTTGGTCGCATAAATCGGCAAATTCCTTCAGGCGGGCCCAATACCAGGAATTGTAGCGTGTCAAATCGTACTTGCTCAAACCATCCCATGCCGTCCCGACACCGCTTCGGTCAAAGGGCTGTTCATAAAATGGCGGGCGGACTCGACCGTTCATCCGCCGAACACGCTGATGATCATCGCGTCGACGGTCATACCAAAGACCGTAGTTGTAATCCATCACAATTTGACCGCAAGCAGCCATCTTGTCAGTTAACTCATTTAAATCATCCGTAAAGCCGGCACCGATTCGTCCAGGCACAAAACGGGTAATTCCAACCCCATAATCGGCCGCTTCGTCGGGTCGGGTACTTCCTCGCCACCAACTTGGACCGATGGAAGAACCAGCCGCAAGCCGCCCCTGACAGACCATGCGTCCTCTCAAAAGCTGAACCGGTTTGACCATTGGTTTTCGGGAGGCAGATTCCCATCTGCCGCCCAAAACCTGTTCATAAACTTTTGCTTCAGAAAGGTCACAGAAGATAGGATTTTGTGCGGCCGTTTCCTGGATAAAATCCTTCAAAGAAGAGGCCGGTTCAGCCGAAAGAGCCGTCATTTCTGCAGCTGTTTCTACAGAAGGAGCTGTTGTGCTGGAGCCGGCCGCCTTCATCAAATAGATTCCCTGAGCTGCTTCCCGACCAAGCCGCTGTGCAAGCTGAGCCGCATACAAACTTACGGGCTTGAGAAAAGTATTGGACTTTTCCCAATACCCGTCTCCTTCAAATTCCCCCCAGCAGCCGAAAGCCCAATTGCAGGCAGTCGGCGGCTTGCCGCATTCTACAACCGCTGCCTCGCATTGCCAGAGCACACTGTTGGCTGCTGCCCAGCCGATGCCTTCTCCCTGGCTGCCTTGCCAGCCCAGCCGAAGCGCATTGCCGTCAATACGGACATTGTCATACAGCACACCGCAGGCCCAGCTTTCTAATGGGCCGCTGTCATCCAAGGATCGCAAAGAATGACACTGCACAAACGCATTCGGTCCGGCCGCACAATATCCGACAGAAAAATCATGACAGCCCTCTTCCGAAAAACAGCGAAGAAATAAGGTCATTTGCCCGCTTGTAAAAAAGGTGTTTCTCCGCCATCCACCCCGTTCCGAAATCGGCTGAATCGAAAGGCAATCCTGGACAGTAACGGATTTTGCCGTTTCCCAAACAGCTGCCAGCGAACCGGCAAAATGAAGCGATGTAATCCTCCTCAGCCAGACATTTTCTGCATTCTCAATCGTAATTGTCATCCAGGAATGGTTTTCATCCTGCAGATTCGACAAATCGTACTCGGACCGGCAGCGCAGATTTTCAACACCCACATGATGAATTCTCCCCGGCCATCTGCAGCGGCGCACAGTCCCCCCGCCCCAGCAAGAATCAATCACCGCTGTCAACGGAGCATCCAGAATAATCTCTCCTTCCCGAACAGCATGAACCACCCGCTCCCACCGCACCTCACGCGAACCAACTTTCCAATCGAAAATCCCCTTCAGCCCCCCGCCAAAGCAATTTATCTTGTTCTGTTCAAGCCATTCCTGAGTACAAAGTCTCGTGATGACAATTGTATCGCCAACGTTAAGTTCATGAGACGACTCAATATGCAGCACAGTAGAGCCGACAGGTACTCTCGCATCGAGAATCGGATAAGCCGGAGAAGACCAGCTGCGGTCATTTCGGCCGGCAATTCGGATTAGAGTTCGACGGTCTGTGCCGGTCGCAACCAGAACAGTCCCATCCTCACCCATTCCCTCCCCTCGAAGAACCACCCCCGATGCGGAAAGAAATAAACTGCTGGAAACCGAATATCTTCCTCGACGCAAAAGAACCGCCCCTCGAAACCCTGTCTCCTTCAGAGGCAGTGAAGCAGCATAGTCCAAAGCGGCCTGGATACGCAGCGTGTTATCCCCTTCAGCAGGGCTGACAACCAGGCAAACCGGAATATCCGGAATGGGACGCCGGCCTCCTTCATACCCACAATAAGAAAAATCGGGAACCTGATTGCCTTCCAAATCCTGCCCATAAACAATCGTCCCATCCTCAAGAAAACTCAAAAATGAGGGTGGAGACATTCCCGATGCTCCGGCAAGGCAGATTTGCAAAAATAATCCCAAGACGGTTTGAATGTTCCAATATCCCTTCATACCCTTTTGACTGTACCCCTGTCTTTGGTCCATTTTGAAGGTTAGGATTCCCGACCTTTTCATGCCTGTATTCGCTTCTTGTGTCAAGTTCTGATTTCCTCTACAATCAAGTTGGCGGTCAGAGGATACGGCTCTGCGGGGACGCAACCGGAGCGCCGGCCGGTCATCGGAGCAGAGGCCGGGCCGTCTTCCCTAGCAGTCCGGCTCTTTTCATTTCCCCTCTGCTTGGATGCATCAAGTGTTAAATCCCGGGGGTCGGGGGGCAGAGCCCCCATGCAAAAGTCCGGATGCGCTGTCAGCCACTGTTCCTGAAACTCCCGCGGCGGCACATAGCCAAGAGCCCCATGAAGCCGTTCCTCAAAAAAGTATTGCCGGTAGGTTTCGATGCTCACACGGGCATCGGGGGGCCCCGTAAACAATTCCATGTTCAAACACACATCCCGCAGCCGGGCGTTATTACTGAACTTTTGCAAAATTGAAACATTATGGGCTCTTTGACGACAAATATTGATAGTAACGTGTCCGATAATATCATGGAGGATATTGCGATGCCAGCTATCGTTAAATTTCCAGTCGTCGTCGAGGAAGCCCTCGGCCGCTTGGGGGATTTGTTCCCCAATGAACCCGAACGCCGCCATTTCGCCGAGTACCTGACCGGCCTGATGATCGCCCACAAGAAAAACGTCTCGGCCATCAACCGGGAATTTGCCGTCTCCACGGACCAGTCCTGCTTGAACCGCTGGGTAACCGGCGGCGACTGGGATGAAGAGTCCCTTAACCTGGAACGTCTGGCCTGGCTCCAGGAAAGCCCGGATACCCGTTACAGCCCGGAGGGCATTATTGCCATCGACAACACTTTGGTTGATCACGATGGCAAATACATTGAGGACACCGGCTGCTTCTGGGATCATGCTGAACAGCGACACAAGATTGCCCATGACTATATCATTGCCAACTACATCTGTCCTTCCGGCAAGCATTATCCACTGGAGTTTTATCGGGACGGCAAGCAGCATTTGGGCATGGGCGAATGTCAGATCAGGAACGGCCGTGGTCAGCCCCGCCACATGTACCTGGTCTTCCTGGCGCACAGCGTCTTGATGCGTCAACTGCGGCAGGGCCGTGCGCGTGAGTGGGCACGGGAACGTCTGACGACCATCGGACGGATACAGAAGGGGCCCTTTCCATGTATCATTCACACGAATAAAATAAATTGGTCCCAGCGAGTCATCCGGACGGATTTCCCGCACGACTCGGCCGATGCCGTCTCCGTAAGGCGAGCCGTAAAAACCCATCGTCAGGAAACGGCCGTTCGGGGCCATATAAAAGCCCATCCGTTGGTGCATATAAGGATATGTAATCTCGGCCTTTTCATTGGCCAGAGGATAAATCGGGAAAAGGACTTGGGGGCGGCTCCAGTGTCTTCCGTCTTTGGAATGTGTGAGCATGGTCACCCCGGGCGGTATATGTTCGCCGATGGGATTCGTCAGATATTGACAGTAAAACTGCCCGTTGGCGTAAGCAAGCATGGGGGCATGGTTATAGGTCCATCCTAAGCCGTCAGCCCATTCCGGATGGCTTCGATTTGCCCGCAGAATTTGGTAATTGTGCACCCCGACAGCAGGAGGCAGCTGCCCATCATGATAGCCGTTTTTGTAATCGCTGTTGGAGACGGCAACAGAACCGACAAAACGGACGGGTTCTTCTTCATCCCCCACCGCAGCCCAAAGAGCGGCTACCAAAATCAGCCACCCGACGGCGGAAAGACGGAGAAAGATGGACACCTCTTTCAACGACCTCTTTTCAATCCGCCCGCTGAAGACGCAAGGCCATATAGGGCTTGCCGGGCATCGGTACGCTTCGCTGTTCGACATCTGTATAAGTATAGCGGCCCAGTTTCTCAATTTCAAATATTTCCTCCAGCGGTTCAAGAGTCATGTTCCATGTATCAATGCGCGCCGCTGTGAGCTCCATTCCGGCTTCAAGGCCGAGCTGGGGAAGATCGCCCAAAAAATCATCCCAGCCCAAGAAATCAGTTTGCTCATCGTCCAAACCTCTGCTCAGAAGATGATTTTCGAATCAACCAGAATAAAGCCGGAACCTCACCTACCGGCAGCTCTTGCTCTTGGCCGCCATCAACCACTTGGCTGGCGGCAATCCGGCCGCTGTTCATATCTATCCGCCGAACTTCAATGTGTTCCCCGCCGTCGGCCTGAGGAACAAACAGCCTGCTTCCGGACAGAACATAAATGAGGGATTGCTCGCCGCCATCCGACAGAGCCAAACACCGCCCTTCTCGAACGGGCCACTCCATCGGTTCCATTTGTAAAACCGCTTCCAAAAGGCCGCTATCGGTTTGAACCGGCAACTGAGGCAGCGAACCGCCTCCCAGAAGAACCGCCCAGCCGAACCGGCTGTCTGCTGAAAAAAGAACGGCTTTATCAGGATAGCGGCTGCGATAATCTCGCACAGCCCGAACAACCTGTTCGAAGGAAGCGGGTTTGGGATTCAACAGACGTGCATGCTGACGGGGCGACAGGTTTTGGCCGGCTCGAGGCGCATAAACAGTTCCATCCGCCTGATACCACCAATACCGAATGTCAATCACAGAAACAATATCCCGCCGGACGGGATCAGCCAAAATCGCATCCTGAACATCCTTGGTGCAGCTGAGTACTGCAAGCGGCTTCCGATGTGTTTTCTTTTGCCACTGGTCAATCGTATCCAGCCAAAACTGGACAAACTCAAGAGGACCGGTGTATTCAGCGGAGGTCAATTGAAGGACATTGGTATTATCCGAAAAAGCATCCAGACATTTTTGAATATAGGCCTGATGCAGCGGCCGTTTCAAGGATTTTGGAAACGTTGGAGTTAAAAATCAGTTTGGAGCGTTTATGCTTATCCCGAAAGGCCAGCACTTTATATTTCGCAATCGTCTGGGCCCACGCAAGAAAATCTGTCCCTATCTGAAAGGTGGAAAATCGACTCCACATCTCCGAAACAACTTCCTGATAGATATCTTCAGCATCAGTAAGATTGGGAACCAACATCAAAATAAAGGCCTTGAGTTTTCGTTCGTTGGGGACTAAGAGCCCGATAAATTCCCGAGAACCATGGTCGTCTTTTTGCTGATTCATCCGACAGTAAACCCTCGTCCAGTTCTTGCTTATTGCAACTTCTGTATATCAATAAGGGAAAGGCGACTTTTATTAACATAAATTTTATTTTTTGCCCGATTTTTGCAAAAAAGACGCCGGGACATCGCCTTTTTACGTCTGTTTGAAAAGATATACGAATACTCTGTATCTTTGCCATTTATAGAAATTGCCTCAAAAACAAGCACATACAAGGCCTTCTGTGTCCACAATAATTGTTATCTATGAGAGAAGTTGTTATCGTTTGATCCAGATGACGCTTCCAGCCGGCAGCAGAAGAAGACATGTGTTGTCTTATAATAAATGTTAAAATTTTGCTAAAGTTCTGAACAAATGCTGTTCGATAAGACTATAGCCAGTAGAAGGATCTTTTAGGGGATAAATAGAGAGTACTTTTCAGGCTTTTCATCACCCTCCTCCGAAGCCAGATTCTAACTCGTTTGGGATCTGGCTTTTTTTGTCATTTTACGGGAAAGGTTTCCAAAAACACCTTATTCACAGCCGAAAACAGCAGCCGCTAAGTCCTACTACGCAAAATAAGCCAAAAGGGTTTTTGCCCTTTATTTCCCTTCCGGCTGATTATTATTCGGCGATTCTTGCCCTGTCTGGGTACTCCATGCGACGGGCAGCCGCAGACAGACCCGCCCTGTCAGTGTCTCCGGCAGCTGGTCCTGCCAATCCAGTTTCAAAGAATCCAGCAGCACACATTGAGGAATCGATTCGGCTTGCTCAAGCCACTGAATCCACGAGTCTAAGGAACCAAGCATTTGCATCTTTACCTGACGAGTCTGCACAGAGCCGGTTTTGTTCGACGAGGCCGACTCGCTATCAGAATCGTCCTCATATTCAATGGCCGTCAACTGACAGCCAGCCGCATCCGCCCGATCTTCCAGCGAGGCCAAAAATGCTTCGGCCTGGGCAGGAGTGAAAATCTGAAATGAGTGAGTTTCTTTCCATTCCCGCAACCTTTGACGCTGTCTGTTCAGTCGAGAACCGATTTGCTCAAGCGATGCCAGACGCTCCTGGTAAAGAGAAGAAAGCGACTGTCCTCGAACGGATGCCTGCACTGCCTGAAGCATCGGATGCAGAAAAGCAGGGTATGCAGCGGCCAGAAGGAATCCGACCACCAAAAAAGGCAGATATTTTCGGAGCAATTCCCCTTGTTTAATCTGCTCGAGCAGTTTCATCGGTTTGTTCTCCCGTTTGAGGGCTTAAACGGCAGGCGATTCGATATTCATAAAGTCTCACCGGACCCGGATTGAGGCGGCATTCCTTGACGGCTGCGCTTTCTATCGACGGATTCTGCTGGAGCCAGACGGCGAACTGATGAATAGTCTGAAGAGATGATGCCTTGCCTGAAAGGTTCATAACTCCCTTGCGGTTTAGTTCAACAGAGGTAATTTGAAGTGTCGGCGGTACGCCCTTTCGAATTTCTTTCAGAACGGAACCGAACGAGAAAAGCGACCGCTGCTGAAGCAATTCCTGGGCTGCCTGCTGCAGGTTGCGGAGGGTTTCAACTTCTTCTTTGGCCTTGGTTTGCTGCTCTGCTATCTGAATCAAACGAGGCGATTCCAACGGATTCGGCTGGGCATGGCCGCTTTGGGGCTCGGGCAGCAGCGCGGACAGGTAAAGTCCGCCGACGCACAAAGCCGCTGCCGCGGCTGTTTTATAAAGACTTTTGCGCCAGGCATACTGCCCAACTACCTCCGGCGGCAGCAAATCCGGAAAAGCCGCCGATGCCGCCGTATCGACCCCTTTCCAGGCGGCTCCAAATGCTGCCGGCGAAATGGGTTCCTTGCTCGGCAAGATGCCCTGATGCCAATTTTCGGGCGTGTACAGACGATAGGCATCTCCAAACGCAGCGGCCAGGTTGGATTCTAAAATTTGGGCAGATTCCTTCCCATCCTCCAAAACTACAATCACCTGCCAATGCTTCCGAAAGGAACTGTTTCTTTCCAATTCATAGAATTGCTGAACGGTGCGGAGCTGCTCAAAAACGAAGGATGAAAGGTCTTGCGATTGCCCTTCGCAGGGAAACCGCCGAACGAAATCGAGCTTTCGATTTAAAAAGACAGAAAGGGTCAGTGTTTGCCCCGTTAATGCCGCCAAAAGAATATTTTTAGATTGACGTCCATCCGTGAGGAAAGAATCAACTGTCCGATACACGGCACAAAAATCCATTTCAAGCGATTGAATTTCCACGCCGGCCAGCCGGAATGTCTGCACCAGATTGCTGATACATTCGCGGCTTGTCAGGCCAACCAGAATCTTTTCTTTCCCTTCTTCATCCGTCCCAAGGGAGCGGTAATCGGCATAAGCGGTGCGCTTGGCCGAGACAGGGCTGTATCGAGTTTCCGTATGGATAAACTTCTGCATATTGGAGGGGATTTCCGGGGGTAAATCGAGAATTTGTGCGGCCGTCTGGGCATCCGGAACCACTACCACCGCCCGCCGAAGTGAAATTCTTGCGTTTTTGAGCATTTTCGAAATTAGAGCCGCTGTTTTGGCAGGATTTTGAATCCAGCCATTGCGGATTTCCCCCGTCGGAAAGGCCGTCTGGCCTGTCTTTATTTTCACCACCTCCCTTTCAACTGTTTTCAGATAAACGGCTTGGGCGTGGTGAGCCGTCAGAACAATTCCCAGGGATTCTTTTTTTCGCAACGGATTCATGGGTTTATTCGCAAAGATTGAATGACAACCCGATGCGGAGGGTCGGGTTCTGTTCGGATTTCGGCCGCCAGCCGAACTTGATAGCCATCCGCCGTCGTGCCTATAGCATCAATCGTCAGCCAAGGCGGTGCGCCGGCAACCGATACTGTATAAAAATCTTCAAAAAAAGGTTTTTTCGAAAAACCTCTTTGCCACGAAATATCACGACGAATGGCCGCAATGGCGTCGTTCAGTCCTGCTTCGGCAACGGCAAAGGCCCTTGCCGTTTCCCGCCGATTTTTGACCTGGAGAAGTTCTTCGGTGGTCAAATGGAGCATTCCAATGACCATGGCGGCTGTCAATGCCAGCAGAAATACCACGATCAGCAGAACACTGCCGGAGCGGGTTGGTTTTTTTCTATTCATATTTTTGCTCGACCTTCGGCGCATACTCCAAGCCGGTTTTCTCTGCCTCCGGGAGAATTCATCGTCCAACCCTGGATTCCAATTGAGGACCTTTTTGGATGCTTTTAGAGCTGCTTAGGATGCAGAAAAAGTGAAATACTGAATTACTAATCACCAGATTATCGGAATCTTCAGGGGCCTTTTATCTCGCTTCGGGAAAAGGAGGATGCAGGGCCGATAAACTGTTTCCAACTCCCGGAAACGGCAGACCACCGGCCGGCTCCGTGCGAAGATAAACCGAAAAATCCAATGTCTGATTTTTTTCATCTGCTGACGAACTTAAGATGGTTGTTTGGATTCGCACCAGCCGGACGGCGGAAACATCAGCAGCAGGATTGACCAAATCCTGGAGGGAAAATCCTGCCGTCTGAAAGCGACTGACCGGGCCTGCCAAGATAAATAATTCCCCTGCCGGGCCGAAATAGACATAGCCGTCTGCTCCCACTTCATAGCGATACAGCCGACCGGCAGCATCCTGAAAATCAAGAAAACCGAGGTCTTGGCCGCTGCCGCTCAGAGCCGATATGGAACGAGCCGATGCCAGATGACGATAGAGATGCTCCTGAAGAACCCGTGCATTCTGCTGGATTTCGGCGGCGGCCTCTTTGGAATCCCATCCGGCATTCAGAAGCCGGAACTGCGGCAGGATAATCAAAAAAACCATCGACACAAGCGACAGGGCCAGTACCATTTCAATCAGCGTTAAGGCCGTTCGGAAAGGAACCGGTTGTTCAGACGGTCTTTTCATTTTATTTCTTCCTGGAGGTTGGCAATTCCGGTTCGCAGCGTTAGAAGAATTTCCTCCGTATCCAGCAGGCCGTTTTGGTTTTCGTCATATCCAACTGATACGGAAACAATTCGAAACGAAGAATCTCCGTCAGCAGAGATGCTGCACAAATACCCTTCGCCCAAGTCTTTGTTTGATACGGAGCGGCAGGAGGCATAATCGGAGGCCGTTCGGGCTTTAATCTCTTCCATCTGATTTTGGGCTAAAATCAGGCAGCGGCTGTTCTTTTCCATCTTTGCGGAAAATAAATGCACACTTCCCATTGCGCGCAGAATAGGCACCATGGCCAGAGACAGGATAAGGGTGGCGACCAGAACTTCGGTGAAGGTCATCCCGGGGCGAAATCTTCCGCTTTGCTGAATCGGTTTTATTCTTCTTTCCGGCATAAAACAGCTCCTGTGGCCGGGATAACGGTAAGGGTAAATTCGACACCGTTTGCGGAAACCCGAAGCCGGCTGTCGCTGCCGGCTGTCAGATTCCCCAGCGGTCCGAAAGAAAAACTCCTGCCGCCTCGACAAAGCAGCCCGGGTGAAATAGGACAGGTCGATACGATTACGCCGGTCTGGCAATTCCGCACTGAATAACCAGTGTAGGGTTCGCTCCCCTCCATTTTCAGTTCATAACCGGCGGGATTCTGAGCCGCATCTGTCAGAGCCAGCTGACGTGTCCAGCGAAGGTCTGCGGCGATTTGCCGGGCGAGCGTTTTGACCGATTGCTTATGAATCGCCCCCATCGGCAGGTGAGGAACTGCCGCAGCAGCCAGAATCCCTGCCAGCAGGAGTACGAAAAGCAGTTCAATTACGCTGATTCCCGCCGAGGAGCTTTTCACCTTTTCGACCTCAAACAAAAAGGATACCGCAGCCCGGAAGCGGTATCCTGGTAAGTTTTCTTTTTGCAAAGAGCAACGGGAAAATCAATGATTGCAGGTAACCCGATGATTTGCGTTCATTGTATAGGTGCCGCCCAACGGACAAACCGGTGCGCCATCGGGGAAATAGGTGGTGTTGTTGGTAACATCCGTCAGGGCCGCCGGATAAGTCCCCTCGTCCACATAGTACATTTCAATGGCCGAGTTAATCAAACTCACATTGGTGTCGCAGGCCCGCTGACGGGCGTTGCCTGCACTTTGCGAGATTCTCGGCAGGGCAATGGCCGCCAACGCCCCCAGAATCATCACCACAATGAGCAATTCTACCAGAGTGACCCCTTTTCGAACCTTCATGGTTATACCTTTCATGGTTTGAGCTTCTGTTTTTCGCTTTCAATGCGCGCTTGTATTTCGTCCAAAAACAAGGCCGACTTTTGTTTGGAAATCCGTTTTTTTCATTTGATATGGCTCATATAATCAAACATAGGCAAATAGACACCTAACAGGATCAGGCCGACGATTGTCCCCATAATAATAGTCAATAACGGCTCCAGTTTTACGAGAATTGCATTTGCCCGCCGTTCAACCGCACTGTCGAGATAATCCGCTCCTTTGGTGAGCATTTCCGTGAGCAAACCTGCCTCTTCGCCGGCATGGGCCAACTGGACAATCAGCGGCGGAAATATCGGATGCTCAGCGAGGAGGTTGGTTAAGGAGCCGCCAGCCATAATTTTCTGCTCAATCTGCTCACCGATTTTGCTTATGACACTGTTGCGGCAAACCTGGCGGGCCTGCTGAAGGGCCTGAACAATTCCAATTCCTGCAGAGGACATCATCGCAAAGGTCCGAATATATCGGCTGATGAGCATCGTTTTGAACAGAGGCCCAACCCCCGGAAGAGTGAGAACAAACTTATCCCAAAATGCCCGGAGAGCGGGTTGGTTTTGCGTCTTTTTCCACCCCCAGTAAACCAATCCCACCAAAAGCGGAAAGACCCAGAAATGATGTCGGACAAGCCCGCTGAGCAGAATCAGAATCTGTGTGGGGACAGGAAGTTCAATGTGCAGCTGCTGATAAAGCCGCTGAAAGACGGGAATTACAAAAATGACGATGGCCGTCAGAATGCCGACACAAAGGAACGCTACAACCGCCGGATACACAAAGGCCCCGGTGATTTTATTCTTCACCTCCAATTGTTTTTCATAATATTCAGCGGCTTTTTTGAGGGTTTGGGCCAGCGTTCCGCCGGTTTGCCCCGCTTCCAGCATTCCGATGAAAAAGTCCCCAAAAATATCCCGGTAAGGTTCAAAGGCCAGAGAGAGACTAACGCCTGTTTCAATCGACCGGCGCACCGACCCGAGGATGGGTTTGAGTGTCTGGTTGGATGCCTGCTCCTCAAGGGTTTCCAAACATCTCACAACCGACAGCCCCGCCGCAAACATCCCGGAAAATTCATAGGCAAAGGATACAATCTCCGCCTGACGAATCTTGCTTTTCTTCCTAATCTCGCTCCCCTTCCGCTCCAGCCGCTCGGCTTCGAGGAGCTGACAGCCCAGTTTCTTCAGTTCCGCGTGCAGATGCTCCGTATCGGGAACATCTTCATAAATCCCCGTCAGGTGCACTCCGCGGCTGTTTACGGCTTTATATTGATAGGCCGGCATTGCAATTATTTCTCCCGCATATCGATGACCCGCAGGATTTCCTCCACAGTGGTTCGACCTTTTTGGACGGCCTCCACGGCCCGCATCTTCAGTGTTTTCATTCCTTCCTGGATGGCCTGTTCTTTCAAATCATCCTCTGGAGCCCCCGACACGATACAATGCCGTATCGCCGGCGTTATCATCAGGATTTCATAGACCGCTGTTCGGCCCAAATAGCCGGTTTGACGGCAATATTCGCAGCCGGCGCCCCGATACAAAACGGCCGGCGGTTCGGCTGGTTCTAATGCGATGAGGTTCATTTCTTCAGGGGACGGTTTATAAGACTGTCTGCAATGAGGACAAATCGTTCGCAAAAGCCGCTGCGTAATCACCCCCAGCAAAGCCGAAGCCAGCTGATAGGGAGCTGTTCCCAAGTTGAGAAAACGCGGGATGACTCCAACCGCCGTATTGGTATGCAGTGTGCTGAGCACGAGATGGCCTGTTTGGGCCGCGCTGACAGCAATTTCCGCTGTTTCTTCATCCCGGATTTCGCCGATTAGAATGATGTCGGGGTCTTGTCGAAGGATGCTCCGCAGGGCCGAGGCAAAGGTCAGCCGAATATCCGGTTTGACCTGCACCTGGGTAATGCCGGCAATCTGATATTCCACAGGGTCCTCGACCGTCACAATATTCCGTTCAGTGCGATTTATCTGCTGAATCATTGAATACAGGGTTGTTGTCTTGCCGCTGCCGGTAGGACCTGTAAGCAGAATCATTCCATACGGATTGCTCAGCAGGGTTTGGAATTTCTCCAAATCCGAAGGAACGCTCACCATCTCCTCCAGCGAACGAAGGCCGGTTTGCGAATCGAGAATGCGGATGACGAGTTTTTCGCCTCCAACTGCCGGCAGCGAGGAGACACGCAGATCGTACAGATTTCCGCCGTGCTCGAGAGCAATATGTCCATCCTGGGGAAGACGCCGTTCGGAAATGTCCATATTGGCCAAAACCTTGATATGCGAAATGACCTGCCGCTGCGCCGAAGAGGGAATTTCCAGGGCCTCCTGAAGGAGCCCGTCAATGCGGTAGCGTACCTTCATATCCGGCTGCTGCGGTTCAAGGTGGATGTCGCTGGCGCGGTTTTCAATTGCCCCCGTCAAAATTGATTCTACCAATCTGACCACAGGTGCTTCAGCGGACTTTAAAGAGGGATGACGAATGCCGGTGTTCTCTTTTTCAGCAGGTTTGCCTTTCAGACGCATTGCTACAATATCCTGCCGAGTCAGATTTTCTACGTTAAAGTGCTTCTGAAGGGCCCTGCGAATGGCATCAGTACCCGCTGCCACCGGACGCACCTGATATCCGGTTCGGGTTGAAATCTGTTCTCGAATAGACAGATTGAACGGACTGCTCATCGCCACGACAAGGGTATCGCCTTCTACCCGAAGCGGAATCAAACCATGGCGGCGGGCTGTTTCGAGGGGAATCAGCCGCAAGGCAGCCGGCTCCACCATATCCGGCGTGAGGTGAATATATTCTATTCCATGGCTCAGCGCAGCCAGCTGGAGTAAGGTGTCTTCATCCACAAGTTCCTTTTGCCGGAGCAGATGAAAAAGACTGTCCCCTGTTTTTTTGTGCTCGGCCAGCAGTTCCTGAATTTGCTCTTCAGAAAGAATCTGCTGCCGTCGAAGGCCCTCGAAAACCATCGCATTTTGTTCATCAATGCCAGGAGGTGCTGGTTTCATTCGAAACTCCAAGCGCAGAAAATCGACATTATTTCATCTTTTTTTCGACCGGCTATGGGTCTGGCTTAACCAGCTTATCTGAGATGGTTATTATCAGGACTCCTGCCAGAAACAGGGGCGTAGAAAAAAATGTCCAAAATTCATTCGTGTTTAGACCGATATAAAAGGGAATCTCTAAAAAAGCAAAAAAATACAGGACAATCTGGACCTGCGAAGGAGATTTAATGAACAAAACAGAAGAATCGATTTTAATCCAGGAACCCTCTTGCCCCAGTGAAGAAGAGGCCTTGATGGAGTCGGGGCTGGCGCTGAGAAACCTGTCTCATTTTATCAAAAACATCGTGCAGATGGTAAGCGGAGGGGCCGAAGTAGCCCAGGCAGCGGTTCAATCAAACAATCCAAAATACCTCGAAAAAGGCCTGAATCTGCTTTTGCCGAATCTCGAACGGCTCAAACGCATTATCATCGATCTGTGCGAATACAGCCGGGTACGGCCGCTGAAAATGGAATCTTGCGATTGGAAGGTGCTGCTGCGCGAGGTCTTGAGAGACTTGCCGGCGGCAGTAGAGAAAAAACTCGAAAAAATCACATTCCAAACCGATGCTCCCCTGCCGTCTGCCTGTTTGGATCACGAAAAAATCCGGCAGATGATTCAGCATTTTGTTTTGTTTCTGGCAGACCAGGGGGAAGATGACGGCTGTCCGATTCAAGCCGAGGTTCGCTATTTCCCTCAAACAAGGGAGTTCCTGCTTGCTTTTGCTTATAAGGGACAACTGCCGGATTGTCCTCAATCTCTATTCGAGCCGGGTGAGTACAAAGGCACTCGATTTGGTACGGGGCTGAATCTGCCCCTTGCCAGGCGGTTCGTGCAGCAGCATCAGGGGCGTATAGAGGTGGAACAACGTTCCGACGGGTGCGCTGTCTTTCTCGTTTTTCTCCCGCAGCAGCCCCCTTCCTCGCCCTGTTAAAGCAAGGATGCTCCGGCGGAGAGATTAGAACTGATTCAAAAAGCGGAGGTCGTTTTCGAAAAGAAGGCGAATATCCGAAATTCCATATTTTTTCATCGCCAGCCGTTCAATACCGAATCCAAACGCCCAGCCGGTATATTTTTCGCTGTCAATCCCAACGGCATCAAAGACATTCGGGTCCACCATCCCGCAGCCGCCGATTTCCATCCAATGTTCGCTGCCGTCTTTGTCTGTCCAAAGAATATCTACTTCGCAGCTGGGCTCGGTAAAAGGGAAAAAACTGGGCCGGAACTGCCATTTTGTGTCGGCGCCGAAAAAAATCTGAATGAACTGCTGAATGGTGCTTTTCAAATCCACCATACTGATGCCCTCATCCACTACGAGGGCCTCCAGCTGATGAAACATAAACATATGAGTTGCATCCACGGTATCGGGCCGATAAACCCTCCCCGGCGCTACGACACGAATCGGCGGTTTCTGCCGCTCCATTGCGCGTATCTGGATTGTTGAAGTCTGACTGCGCAGAAGCCGTTTATCGTCAATATAGAAGTTGTCCATGGGGTCTCGGGCAGGATGTTCCGGCGGTATGTTCAGGGCAATGAAATTGTGCCATTCATCCTCTACCTCCGGCCCATAGGCAACGGCAAAACCCATCCGGCCGAAAATCTCCACCAGTTCGCTTATGGTCTGAGAAATGATATGGCTTTTGCCCTGACGAACAGGCAGGCCGGGCAGCGTTACATCGATCATCGGCCCGGTACGGCCCGAGGTGCCTAAGAGGGCCCTCTTTTGCTCAAATGCCTCGTTCACCTGTGTTTTGATTCGATTGGCTAATTGGCCGGCCTGCTTTTTCATCTCTGCCGGAAGTGAGCCAATCTGGCTGAGCATCTGGGTCAATTCCCCTTTGCGGCCTAAATACTTGACGCGGAATGCCTCCAGCTGTTCCGGAGAAGCAGCTGTCTCCAGCTCCTGCAGGGCAGCTCGACCGATTTGTTCAAACTTTTCGAGCATAAAACAACTACAGGGCTGCTTTGACCTTCTCCACAATCTGGTCAAAGGCGGCCGGGTCTGCAATGGCCAACTCACTGAGCATCTTTCGGTTCAGCCCAATCGAGGCCTTTTTGCAGCCGTTTATGAATTGGCTGTAGCGAACGCCTCTTTCCCGGCAGGCCGCGTTGAGACGAATAATCCACAGTCCTCGAAAATCCCGTTTTTTGCGTTTTCTTCCGATTCGGGCATTCACCTTGGCCCGCACACCGGCTTCTTTGGCCAGGCGAAGAAGCTTGCTGTCAGAACCGCGATGGCCCTTTACCGCCTTAAAAATGCGTTTTTTAGATTGGCGCCGTGCAGCGCCGGGACGTACTCTCGGCATACCAGCTTTTCCTTTCTTGTCGTCTTCTTATGGCCTGCTGCGGCAGCTGATGGAGCCGGGAAGCAGGCAGCAGATGATTTTACTGTCCCAACAGGGTTCGGATTTTCTTTGCCCGTACCCCCTCCACAAGGGTAGAAGAGCCAAAACGACGGCGCCGCTTGGCGCTTTTGCCGCTGAGCAAGTGTCCGCCCCCGCAACGCCTGCGTTTAACTTTTCCCGTTCCTGTTACCTTGACTCGCTTAGCGAGTCCTTTATGAGTTTTTAATTTCGGCATCGATTTATTTCCTTCACGAAACCATTTTTCCAGAAAAAGAGCCAAGTAGTTTAGCCGCTTTTCGGTAATCCGTCAATCCTAAAAAAGGAAAAATATGTTTTTTCAGCCGTTTCCGTCGCTTTTGGCAGGCACCATAACCATTGTCATCCGCCGGCCCAGCATTTGGGCAGGACGCTCGATTTTGGCTACTTCCTGGAGATTTTTGACGATTTCGTCCATCATTTGATACCCTTGCTCTACGTGGGTCATTTCCCGACCGCGAAACTGCAGAGTAAACTGGACCTTGTGCCCTTTTTCAAAAAATTTGACGGCTTGACTGAGTTTAATCTGCCGATCGTGCTCATCGGTTTTGGGACGGAGCCGAATTTCCTTAAGTGTGACGACATGCTGCTTTTTCTGGCTTTCTTTCGCTTTGCGTTTCTGCTGATACAAAAACTTGCCATAATCCATAATTCGGCAAACCGGGGGATTCGAAGTCGGCGAAACCTCCACCAGGTCCAGGCCGGCTTCGGCCGCTCTGGTGCGGGCTTCTTCGATGGAAACCACTCCGACCTGCTGGTTGTTTTCATCAATCAGCCGGACTGGACTGATACGAATCCGCTCATTGACCCGAAAGCTGATTTCTTTAGTGATGGCGCATCCCTTTCCAAAAAGTTCTTACTGGTTTGATTTCGTCATAACGACAACGATAAGGAGCGGCTGCGGATTTTTTCCTGCAGCAGATTCAGAAACGCGTCGAGGCCCATCGAGGACCCTTCTTTGGACTGGCGAAGACGAATATTCAATGTGCCGGTTTCCTGCTCCCTGGGTCCAACCACAACCATATAAGGAACCCGGTCAGCATGGGCTTTGGCTATTTTGGCACCGATTTTGTCGTCGGTCAGGTCGGCGGAGCACCGAAGCCCCTCTTCTTCCAACCGCTTAAGTACATGGCCGGCATAATCGTTTGTCTTTTCACTGATAGGCAGAATACGCACTTGTTCCGGAGCCAGCCAAAGCGGGAAATTACCCCCGTAATGCTCAATCAAAATTCCCAAGAATCGCTCGAGAGAACCCAAAATAGCCCTGTGGATCATCACCGGTGTTTTCTCGGTGTTATCGCGGTCCGAATAGACAAGGTTAAAACGCTGCGGCATGGAGAAATCCAGCTGGATAGTCCCCAGCTGCCAGGAGCGGCCCAGACAATCACTGATATGAAAATCAATTTTGGGACCGTAGAAGGCCCCGTCGCCCTCATTAATCTGATAGGCCAGTCCTTTATGCTTCAGCGCCCCTGCCAGTGCGTTGGTGGCCAGCTCCCAAATCTCATCTGAGCCGATATGTTTTTCCGGCTTTGTAGAAAGTTCGATGTGATAATCTTCAAAGCCGAAAGTTGAGTATATTTCCTCCACCAGATTGATTACACCGATAATTTCGCTTTCAATCTGCTCCGGCGTGCAGAAGATATGGGCATCGTCCTGCGTAAACTGACGAACCCTCACCAAACCGTGCATCTGTCCGCTGGCCTCGTACCGATGAACCAGCCCCAGCTCGGCCACCCTCATCGGGAACTCCCGATAAGAATGCTTTCTTGAGTTATAAATCAGCAGGCCGCCGGGGCAATTCATCGGCTTGATGGCATAATTCACCCCATCTACCGCCGTAAAATACATATTTTCTTTGTAATGGTCCCAGTGGCCGCTGCGATGCCATAACGATTCATTCAGAATAATGGGGGTTTTTACCTCCACATACTTGTATTTCTTGTGCAGCCCTCTCCAAAAATCGATAATCTCATTCCAGATAATCATCCCTTTCGGGTGGAGAAAAGCAAATCCGGGGCCTTCTTCGTGAAAACTGAAAAGGTCCATTTGCCTGCCAATCAGGCGATGGTCTCGCTTCCTGGCCTCTTCCATGCGTTCAAGATAGCTGTCCAGCTCCTTTTTGGACGGCCAGACGGTGCCGTACACCCGTTGAAGCATTTTCTGATTGGCATCGCCATGCCAATAAGCTCCGGCCACACTCATAATCTTAAAGGCCCTTGGGTCAATGCAGCTGGTACGGGGGATATGCGGGCCTCGGCAGAGGTCTTCAAATGCACTGTCGCCGTGACGGTAAAAACTGATTACATCCCCCGAGGCACGATGAATATTGTCCAGTTTATAGGGGTCATCGGCCATCTTCTGGAGGGCCTGCTCACGAGTCATTTCAATCCGGACAAAGGGCTGGTCAGATTGAATGATTTTCTTCATTTCCTGTTCGATTTTTTCGAAATCTTCGGGCCGAATCGGTATATCTAAATCGATGTCGTAGTAAAAGCCGTCTGCTACTGTCGGCCCATACACAAGCTTGGTATTCGGCCAAAGCCGGCAGATGGCTTCGGCCATAATATGAGCGCAGCTATGCCGGAGAATCTCCAGCCCTTCGGGGTCGCGTGCTGTTAAAACCTGAAGGGTCAGCTCTCCGTTCAGCGGAGTGGTTAGGTCGGCAAGTTTCCCATTTATCTTGACGGCCAAGGCCGCTTTCGCAAGCCCCGAACCGATTTGCTCTACCACCTGCAGGGCCGGCAGGCCATCTGCAACGCTCACGATCTTCCCATCCGGAAGTGTTATCTTTGCCATTTATCCTTTCATCCAAATAAAATCGCTTTTTTGATTATCGAAAATCTGCCCAAAAATATACAGAAAAAGCAGAAAATGTCAACTCCGAATATCGCTTTTGCAACTCTTTCTAAAAAGTCCATTTTACAGTCAATGCCCCATAACTGTCGAAAGCATTCTGTTCTTTATATTCCTGCGTCAAAAAGGTCTGAGAATACCCCACTTCCAGCGACTTCCACTGAATAACACATCCCACTTGCAGCTGGCCTACCACCGGCTCGGGGTCCAAACCGGTAAGAAATTGATTGTATCCGACCGCCTTGCCGGAGATACGGCAAAACAGATATCCCCCCTTGTCCTGATAAGCCCTCTGAATCGCCCCGGAAGGCAGCTCTAATCGGTCAGGGCCCCAATCCTTCGGCAGGCCGAAAATGCCCAGCCGACCGACGAGCCCTGCCTGCAAATGACAAAACACCGAACCCGCCGTAAAACCATATTCTGAAAGGAAATCGACATTTTCTGTCGGCTTCAAGAGCGGCCCGTTCAGCCGTTCTTTACGAGTCCACGAAAAATTCACTGCCGGCCGATCACTCAGCTGGGTATCCCAGCCAATCGGTTTTCCTGAATCAAGAAGATTGTGAATGCAATTCTGAAGCTGACGGCCTTTGGCTGAAGGGCCAATGACGCCGATATTCAGTTCCGTCTGATCCATAATCCGCTCATTGGCTCGCTGTGCAAACAGGCCAGTGTACAGCCAGCCGGCGAACCGCATATCTTTCGGACGGCGTTTCTCCGGCTTGTCCGCCCAGTCAGGAGTATAGATATGGTGTCCGGCAAAGAACCCTGCGGCCGTATGAACAGGCCCTTCCGGGGCCGAAAAGAACGGCACATCCAAATCTCCATAGTCCTCCAGCCATTGCCAATCAGGTGTAAATCCATAAACAAGTTTGACACCGCTGGTGTAATGGCGGTCCGTATTGTGATTGGGTTTAAGCAGGCGGCTGTCGTTGTCCACATAGAGCGACAGTGTGTCTGCTGCGCTTAAGCCGGCCAGCCCAAAGCCGGTCAAAAGGAGCAGGGTTTGTGCTCCCCGAAACCATTTTGCGGCCATTTTGTCTGTTCTCTCTATTCCCATTCAATTGTTGCCGGCGGTTTGCTCGAAATATCATAAACCACGCGGTTTACACCGCGAACTTCATTGATAATCCGATTGGCAATTCGGGCAAGAACTTCATAGGGAATCCTCGAAAAATCAGCAGTCATAAAATCGGCGGTATCGACGGAACGAACCACAATCACATGTTCATAACTCCGCTCATCTCCCATCACGCCAACAGTGCCGACAGGCAGCAAAACGGCCAGCGCCTGGCTGACTATACGGTAGAGGCCGGCGGCTTTAATTTCCTCGATTAGAATATCATCTGCTTCTCGAAGGATGGCTAATTTGGGCTCTGTAACCTCGCCGATAATCCGCACCGCAAGCCCCGGCCCCGGAAATGGATGCCGCCAGACTATTTCTTCCGGCAATCCGAGATATTCCCCCACCAGACGCACTTCGTCCTTAAAAAGGTCCCGAAGGGGCTCGACCAATTCAAAGCCGAGTTGGTCGGGCAGCCCCCCGACATTGTGATGCAGTTTGATACTGGCCGCCAGGTTGCCGTCTTTTTTGCCGGATTCAATCACATCCGGATACAGGGTTCCCTGTGCCAGGAAGCGAACATTCGGAATTTTGGCGGCCTCGGATTTGAATGCCTCGATGAACTCGGCTCCGATGATTTTGCGTTTCTGCTGGGGTTCTGTAACACCGGCCAGCCGTTTTAGGAAATGCTCGCCCCACTCCACCACTCGCAAATCCATACGAAAATGGTTGCGGAAAGTAGAAACTACCCCTTCTTTTTCATTTTTCCTCAACAGGCCGTTATCGACAAAAATACACACCAACTGGTCGCCGACGGCCTTATGCACAAGGGTTGCCGTTACGGCGGAATCCACCCCGCCGGACAAGCCGCAGATTACCCTTGACGAGCCCACTTTCCGGCGAATCGCATGGACTGCTTCCTCAACAAAATCACTCACCTGCCAATCGCCGCTGCAGCCGCAGATACCGTACAGAAAATTCCGGATCATCTCCTGGCCGCGAGGAGTGTGTGTTACTTCAGGATGAAACTGAACACCCCAGAATGGTCTTTTTTTGTGCCGGACGGCGGCAAAGGGGCACGACGGCGTTTTGGCCAGAGGGACAAAATCCCCATTGAGCTGCTGGACCTGATCTCCATGGCTCATCCAGACCGACATCTGATCCGGCAGGCCGGTGAAGAGGTCGTCGTGATTTAAGACAGTTAATAAAGTCCGTCCATATTCACGAGCCGGCGCCGAGGCAATATTGGCCCCCAGCAGTTTGCAGCCAATCTGCATTCCATAGCAAATCCCGAGGATCGGCACCCCTGCCTCAAAAATTCGCCGGTCGCAGGCGGGGGCATCCGGAGCATACACACTGGCAGGACCTCCGGAAAGGATGATTCCTTTCAGGCCCGGGCGGAGAATCTGCTCATAGGAAACTGTCGGCTGAACAATTTCCGAAAAGACTTTCTGTTCACGAACACGGCGGGCAATCAGTTGGACATACTGACTGCCGAAATCCACAATCACAATAAACTCTCGCGGGTGATTCATAATTAGCTGTCAAATGGTATAAAACCTGAATAATTTGGGGATTCTTTCGTAATCACGATATTGTGGGGATGCGATTCGCTGAAGCCGGCCATGCTGATTCGGACAAACCGGCTGTTTTGGCGAAGTTCTTCGATGGTCCGGGTGCCGCAATACCCCATTCCAGCTCGCAGTCCTCCAACCAGCTGATAAACAAAATTGCTGAGCGTTCCGCGATAAGGGACCCGCCCTTCCACACCCTCCGGCACCAGTTTGTCCCGCTCGGCAGATGAACTCTGACCATACCGATCCGCTGAACCGGACACCATCGCTCCCAGCGAACCCATTCCCCGATATTCCTTAAATTGACGGCCCTTGTAAATAACCAGCTGCCCTGGGCTTTCTGCCAGCCCGGCAAACAGCGAACCAAGCATGACACTGGAGGCACCAGCGGCGATGGCCTTGGTAATGTCGCCGGAATGACGGATTCCGCCGTCGGCAATCACCGGTACACCTTCCTTGTCTGCATAGGAAACGGCATCCATTACAGCCGAAATCTGCGGCACGCCCACACCGGAGATGATGCGCGTGGTACAAATAGCCCCTGGGCCAATACCGACCTTGACGGCATCGGCGCCGGCCATGACGAGGTCTTTGGCTGCTTCGGCTGTAGCAATATTGCCTGCAATTACATCAATATCAAATTGCTTCTTAATCCAGCGGACCATTTCAATCACGTTTTTGGAATGTCCATGAGCCGTATCCACCACCAGCACATCCACTTCGGCTTCAATCAGGGCTTTTACTCGGTCATGGTCCCGCACGCCGACGGCAGCACCGACCCGCAATCGCCCGCGCCGGTCTCGTACCGCAGCCGGAAACTGCTGAACCCGCTCAATATCCCGCATTGTAATCAGCCCGACCAGACGGCCTTCCTTGTTTACCAGAAGCAGTTTTTCCACCTTATGCTTCTGAAGGATTTTCCGGGCCTCTTCCAGGGTGGTTTCAGCGGGTCCTGTCACCAGGTTTTCCTTCGTCATTACCTGGTGAATCGGCACGGAATCATCCGCCAGGAATTTTAAATCCCGGCGGGTTAAAATTCCGACCAACTTCTGGCCCTCGACAATGGGAATCCCGGAAACATTCTGTTCCTGCATCACTTCCCGTGCTTTGGCAACGGTTATATCGGGGGTTAGAGTAACCGGATCCAGAATAATGCCGTTTTCGGAACGTTTGACTTTTATGACTTCCCGCTTTTGTGCCTCAATAGTAAGATTTTTATGGATAATCCCGATGCCCCCTTCCTGGGCCAGGGCAATCGCCAGGGCCGACTCCGTCACAGTATCCATTGCAGCCGAGACAATCGGAATATTCAGAGGAATCCGCCTGGTCAGGCGGCTGGTTGTGTCGGCCTCCGTCGGGATAAAATCACTGCGGGCAGGGATCAGCAAAACGTCATCGAAGGTAATCCCTTCCCCTACTATTTTCTCACAATTAGCCATCGACTTTCTCCAGTTGCCTAAGAACAGACCTTATTTAAGGACAGAATATATCTCTATCAAGGAAATGCGTCAAAGAAATTTGACGGTACGTTATTGGGAATGGTTCTTGCTTTAAAACCATACACTACTCTACTGCGGGGCCTGGCCGCTGTCAAGACAGTACCGGGAGACAGTAAGACAGATCAATTTCAAAAGAACAATTTGACAGGCCAGCCAAGGGTTGAAAGAATAGGACCTAAAAAGAATCTTTTTGTGAATGGAACCATGTCCAATCGGACCCAGGCATTAAAAGTAGTCAGGCGTCTTCATGAAGAGGGTTATCAGGCCCTTTTTGCCGGCGGCTGCGTGCGCGACTACCTGCTTGGACGGCGTCCCAAAGATTACGACGTCGTAACCAATGCCAAACCGGAAGAAATTATCCCTTTGTTTCGGAAAACGCTGAAAATCGGGGCCCGTTTCGGTGTTGTTATCGTTCTGCTCGATGGGAAACAGGTGGAAGTCGCAACCTTCCGCAGCGAGGGCAATTACAAAGACGGGCGCCATCCGGAACAGGTAGAGTTTACCACGGCCAAAGAAGATGCTTTCCGTCGTGATTTTACTATCAATGGAATGTTTTACGACCCTATCGACGAGAAAATTCTTGATTTTGTCGGCGGGCAGGAAGACCTGAAAAAAGGAATCCTCCGAACTATCGGCAACCCCGATGAGAGATTCAGCGAGGACTATCTGCGGCTGCTTCGGGCCGTTCGGTTTGCTGTTCAACTCAACTTTACGATTGAGGACAAAACCTGGCAATCCATTTGCGTGCATGCCCCGAAAATTCGGCATATCAGCCCGGAACGAATCGCTATGGAACTCGAAGGGCTTCTTACTCATTCCAACAGGGCTGTCGGCGGGCGTTTGCTGGCTGATTCTGGACTTGCAGAGGTCATATTCAGCGGTTTTAACAGGGAACAGGTGCATTTCGGAACAGAAATGCTGAAGTACCTGCCCGTCGCTGCTGATTTTGCCTTAACTTTATCGGCCTTTTGGGGGGCGGTTCCACTTCAGCAGGCCTTGGAATGGGCCAAATTTCTCCGCCTAAGCAATTCCAGGATAAAGCATATCTGTTTTCTTTTGGAAAAAAGAGATATCCTGCTTGATGAAAACCTTTCCCTCGCAAAGTTGAAAATGCTCCTTTCGGAACCTTATTGGGAGGATTTGGTGCATTTGCAAAAGGCCATTCAGAAAACGCGGGGGCAAAGCACCGCCCCTCTGAAGGCCATTCAGAAACGAGCGGCCGCCTTGAAAGGACAGGTCCTCCGTCCAAAACCACTGCTGGATGGGCATCAGCTGCTTGCGCTGGGGGCCGTGCCGGGCCCGATGGTGGGACAGCTGTCGCGGGAATTGTATATCGCTCAGCTGGCCGAAGAAATCCAAACCGTCGAGCAGGCCAAACATTGGGCCGCCGAGTGGCTCAAAAAACATACGCCAAAATTTGAATAATTCCTTTGTTTTTTTGCAAAAACAGCACTTGCCATCGTTTTTTACGTATGATATAGTATCCAGCCAAACGGGGCCGTAGCTCAGTTGGGAGAGCGCTTGCATGGCATGCAAGAGGTCGTGAGTTCGAATCTCATCGGCTCCACTTTCAAAATCCCCTCTCCTGAAGCCAAAAAGAGTTCCCTTGTTTAGGAAATCTTACATTCTCCGAGAGCATACGATTTGTTTTTCCACTTCCAGCAAGTGCCTGTTTGGGAAGATGGATTATGGGAACTTTCCAAAAAAGAACAGGCCCGCATGCTCCGAGACATACCCGCCGAGTGTACTCTTCTTGCCGGCATCCCAGCCCCTCTGCCGAACCACCGACTTTTTGGGTCTGATAAAGAAAACACCTCGGCACCTGAAAAAACCTGCATTTTTTTCTGACCTTTTTATATGCAAAAATCCTATTTTATTTTTCTTCATTTCACAAAAGAAGAATCAAAATCTCCGGAATTTTCTGCTTAAACGGAGGACGGGTTTTTCCGATAGTGCCCAAAGAAGAAACTTTTGCCAAATCTGTTCACTGTCCGAAAGGATGACTTTGTGACACGAATTGCTGATTTGATTGAAAATCCTTCAAAGTTCGTGGAATCGCCCGGTGCCCTCATCGTTAATGGCGATATGAGCGTTCAGCAGGTGGTCCAAGCTGTCATTGATACAGGGGCTGATTCGTTGGGTATTTCTCATCCCGCCTTTGAGAAGCCCGTGTTTCTCAGCCGGGAGCATCTGCTGAAATTTATGCTTAAGGAACTGGACAATATTCAGCAGCAAGTCAATGAACTTCAATCTCAGGTTGAAAGCCAGCTGGCCACTCAGATTGAATTGATGGAAGTTGGTGCGGCCTGTTTTCTGGAAGCCCGCAAACATAAGCTTGAATCCGCCGTTCACAATCTTATCGACGGAATGATTCTGCTTAATGAACAAGGACAGGTTGAGCACTTTAATCAGGTGGCTCTTCGTCTTTTGGGTCTGCCGGCAGAGGCCGACAATGCCGCCGCAGCCGAAGCTCTCTTGTGCCTCGGTTTTGCAGAGTTGATGCAGCCCAGCGGGCCGAACGTTCCCGCCCAGGGCGAATTTCAGGTAAAGTCCATGGCCCAGCGGCTCCTGAAGGTCCGATGGACCCGTATCCGAGACGAATGGGAACATAACATCGGAACCGCTTTTTACCTTCACGACATTACTGATGAAGTGATCGCTGAAAACACAAAGAATGATTTTATAACCGCTATTTCTCACGAGTTGCGAACGCCGCTGACAAGCATCCAAAACTCTGTTTCCAACATTTTAGCCGGCGTCACCGGGAAGGTGGCAGGAAAAACGCGCGATTACCTTTGCTCGATGAAAAAGGATTGCCACCGCTTTGCAGATTTGATCAATGACCTGCTTGATATAGCCAAGATTGAAGCCGGCAATATGCCCATCACCTGCAAGGTCATGGATTTGGATGCTATGATTCGAATGACCGTCAAGGATTTTGAGGGAGAGGCCCAAAAAGCCGGCGTAAAATTAACGGCTCAGACCGAAGGTGCGATTACGCCGGTGTATGCCGATATCAAACGAATCCGTCAGGTTCTGTGCAACCTGCTTCGAAATGCCCTCCAGTTTACGCCTGCCGGCGGACAGGTTACCGTAACGCTGAAGACAAAGGGGTCCGACATTATCACCTGCGTTCAAGATACGGGAGTCGGTATTCCGCCGGAGATTCAGAGATACATTTTTACAAAGTTTTATCAGGTAGCCAGACAAGCCGGTCCAGGCTCGAAAGGCAGCGGCTTAGGGCTGGCCATCAGCAAAGGAATTATTCAAATTCACGGCGGCTCGATTTGGCTGGAAAGCACCCCTTCCCAAGGAAGCAGTTTCTACTTTTCCCTGCCAAAGGCAGACCCCAAGTTTATTTTGCAGAAACATTTGGAAGCACTCTCCAAAGGAAGTGATGCGGAACGAAAACGAACAGCCGTTTTGATTGTTCGCTTTGAAACAGCCGAGCCGGAAGTTGACATCCGCGATGCCGCCGGCACGATTATTCAAGACCTGCTGGCTCAAAGCCGATTTTTCCTCTCCTGCAGCGAGGATTTAGCCCTTCAAACAGGGGAACGAGAAATTACCTTTGTGATCAATGAATCCGCCCATCAAAAGACAGAAATCATCCAGAAAAAAATTGATAAAATGATTCAACATCATTTGAAAAAGAACTTTTCAGGGGAGCCCATTTTGCCGATGATGGGGATGGCGGAATATCCGATGGATACAAACAATCCAGCCCAGTTGCCGGAAACTGCCCAGACAAAATTGTCCAATTAGGTGTACAAAAAAGTCCAGGCGATAAAAAAGCAGCAAGGAGAAGGACCTATGTTTGATTTTTTTGGAATCAGGAAAAAAACAAAAAAGACAAAGATTCTCGTAATTGACGATGAGCCGAATATCGTTCAAACCCTCAAGGATCGGCTGGAAATGAACGAGTATGAGGTGGTTACGGCTCACGATGGACGAGAAGGGCTTCAGCAGGCCGAAAAAGAGATGCCGGATATCATCCTGCTGGATGTAATTATGCCGGTAATGGACGGCCATGAGATGCTCGAAGCCCTCCGGCGTCAGCCGTGGGGCCAGGATATCTCTGTCATTATGCTCACAGCTCGCAGTCAGACTCAAGATATTGCGCGGGCCAATTCATGCGGCATAGACGATTATATTGTCAAACCGTTTGATCTGAGTGAACTGCTCGAAAAAATCGAAAGTATTGTTGAGCAGCGGAAAGCACTCGCCCGCACGTAAGGCGCTTTTCTCGAAATCAGCCGACGGCATCCGGAGCAATGCGGGTTTTCCCAGAAGACCGGCATCACTCCGGTTTTTTTATAAGGCCAGCCGGCTAAACATCATGCCAGTTTATCGGACTGTCATTCACACTTACCAGAAGAACTTTCTGGATTTGCCATCGCTGATTCGGCTGCCGCTGGTAGTGAATCTCCAGGACCACAAACATTAAACTGCCTGCGGCAGCATAAGCACTGCGCTGCGGGCTCAAATGAACCCGAAAACGAACCTGACTTTGTGCCGTATCGCCGTGAATTCGAAGGGTATGACCGCGTTCCACCACTTTTTCCAGGGCTGCTCCGCGAAGAATGCTTTCGGCGGCATTCAGCAGGTCCTCCTTATTTCGATGAACAGGATCGGCATAGGTCGAAGCGATGCAGGGAGCTATTTGTCTAACATTCCCTTCAAGAACGGCACGTCGGCAGAAGTTCAGAAGGGAATGAATCTGTTCGGAATCGGTCTGGACCAGCACATCCAGGCCAAACGCCGCCCCGACTGCGACTGCCGGCAGGAGAAACGACCGCAAGCCCCACTCGGGACGAGTTCGCCAGGCGATCGATGCTGCTGCCAGCAAAATTGCCGCCACCGTCAGCAGGAGCCAGGGACTTTCAAAAACAGAACTCACTTTGTCTCCAACAAAAAAGAGAGTTTTTTCAATCGTTCATTGATGGTCAAATCGGTCAAATCCAGCCGCAGACCCGTGAGCGTAATAAAACCGGCGGCCAGTGCCTGTGTGTCCGTGGCGGGCTCTTCTGCATGGGGGTCACGATGAGGACCGCCCTTCAATCGATACACTCCCTGGCCGTTGGCATCTTCATGTATATGATAGGATTCTTCAAAGCCATGAGTGGACTGCGGGACCACCAGAACCCCTTTCGGCCTGCCTTCTGAAAGGCGGGGGATGTTGAGATTCACTACCTGACCTGCTGAAAGCGGGAGAATCCTTGTGAGCACCTCAAGGGCATAATCTGCGGCTGCTTCATAATTCATCGGCTCATCGGCCGCCGCACTGACAGCTACCGCCGGCAGACCGTAAAAAGCCCCTTCTATGGCCCCGGCCACCGTGCCGGAATAAAAAATATTGATTCCTACATTAGCACCGCAGTTTATGCCGGAAACCAGCAGGTCAACCGGCTCATTTTCGTCAATCAGCTCATTCATCGCCAGTTTGACACAATCGGCGGGCGAGCCCTCTACGCAGAATCCGGAGAATTTGCCGACAATTTCAACAGGGTCGCAGCGGATTTCGCGGAGAGAAATACTGTGGCCGGCACCAGACTGGACATCAGCCGGCGCTACTACAGTAACCTTGCCGAGCCGGCATAGACGAGAATACATTGCGGCCAGGCCTGGTGCAAAAATGCCGTCATCATTGGTCAATAATATATGCATGGATAATTCCTTTTTGGTTTTCAGGGGGCCTTTTATTTATTGGCCGCTATGGTATCCTGATAAATGGCGGCTGTCAATTCCTGAGCCGGCTGAACATGAAAAGAAGGGGATTTTGGCCGAATTTTTGAAAGTCAGACAAGTCTGAAAATCGTTCATACTGACTGTCTTTGAACAGAACAAACAGGAGTTATTTTCAAAAATGGAGAAAAAATCGGTGCTTTTTACCGGCGGCTTATTTCTCTTCCGTCTGGTTCTTAACAACAATCACAAGGCGAACATCCGGCCCCTGAGCCGCAACGGCCTCTCCTGCGGGCCGTTCTTCTTCCCAAGCCAGTTTGGGTTTTGCCGGCGGGATAGTCTGTCCCCCGGAATCCGCCGTTTCAGCAGGAACTTTCAGAGATACATCGGAGAGCCCCCGCTGATTCAGACGCTCCATATGAGAAGCAACCATCTGCAAACGAGAGGGATTCGTCTGGCGAATCAGCTCTTTCATTTGGTCGGGGCGGACGCTCTCCACCACAATGGCCTTCGGGATAGAAGTATCCGACGGAGCCAAAACAAACTGCTGCCTGGAGCACATGGTCCAGACCGGTTCAAGTTCTTTCAGAAGCGAGGCCATCTGGGCTTGACTGCACTGAACATAATACATAGCACGGTCTTCAAACCGCTCCGAAGAAACGGACAGAAGAAGTTTTTGGGCTATAACCGATTTTTTGATAAATTCATTGACAGCAATCGGCTGGTCTGTCAGAAGAGTCAAACTGCCCAAGACAAGGACAGTCCCCTGCTCTGAGGCAGCCGTCGTCTCTTTCGCCGGCTTTGGGGAGACCCCTTTTTCAGAAGCAACCAAAGGGCCAACCGTCTGTTCAGGCGGCCTGACTATTTGAAGCACCAGCAAAGCCAGGATAGCCAGCGGCAGCAGGATCATTGCCGCGGCTGCGGCTGTCCATCGGAATAATAAACGAAGCCGCCCTATCGGATGCGATGGTACCGCCGGCTCAGAATTCAAAATCATCCGACGTTCAAGACGAAGGAGAATTTCATTCTTCAGCCCTTCGGGCGCTTTTTCAATCGGCAAAGCCCCTAAAAGTTCCTTCTGGCGGTATAATGCGTGCAACTCCTTACGAAGGGACGGATTCTTCTGAGCCAAACGTTTCAGTTCCGTCTGCTGACGCTCATTGAGCTGGCCGTCCAGCAATCCGTGAATAAGGGAATCAATTTGTTCTCGCTCTTGTTCATTCATGCTAATACTGCCTCCAGCATATCCCGCAAGCCCGCACGGGCCCGGCTTATACGGCTTTTAACAGTACCCAGCTCCATATCGAGAATCTCTGCGATTTCCAGATAACTAAGACCTTCAATGTCTCGCAAAACCAGCACCACTCGCTGTTCTTCTTCGAGTCGTCCCATTGCCTTTAACACAATCTCTCTGACTTCTTTATCCTGGGCCAACCCAACCGGGTCGGCTTTGTCCTGACACATCAGGTACCCCAATAATCGGGATGATGCTTCTCCCGCTTCGGGCCCTACAGGAGCATCGAGCGACCGCATGGACAGGTGCCCTCTTCGTTTACAGAAGTTCAAGGTCAGATTTACGCCAATTCGAAAGAGCCACGTATAAAAGCTGCTTTTCCCTTTGAACTCTGTTATCTTCTCCAATACTTTGACAAAGGTATCTTGGGTAAGTTCCGCAGCATCTTCAGGATTGGAACAAATTTTCAGAATTGTATTATATAATCTGTCTTGATACCGGACAATTAAAACACCGGCAGCCTCCAGGTCTCCGTGCCGCGCTTGCCGTATCAGCACGTCTTCCTCGAGCGTTCGATTCTGGCCGTCTAAGGGTTCTTTCACTTGGGTCTCGCTGAAGAAGAATGATTTTTATAAATTCAAAGTTATGAAATAGTGACCAAAAAGACCGATAAAATCAATTCAATTTCTCGACTTATTTGCTACTGCCAATTCAAAACATAAGTTGCTTCTAATCTTGGCCAGTCTGGTCCCCAGCACGCTGCCGCCGCCAGCAGCGGTTCACTGACAGGAATCGAACTGTCCAGTTCAAGTAAAAACTCATATGCCCTCAGATAATCCCGCCAATAAAGGTTGTTGACGGCGGCATCAACCAAAACCAAGTCCGGCCAGGTTTTCAAATGTTCACCTTTGGGGTTTGAACTATGGCTGGCATATTTGTACAACTCCAGACGGACAGTAAAAGGGGTTTTCAATCTTGAGTCAAACTGATCCCGCAATTCAATAAAAACACGAAGTGTCTTGGGCTGCTTTGTCTGGGGATCTTTGAGGATTTCAGTCAGGCCGCCGAATTTTACAGCAACCGGCTTAAAACACGCCCCCGACTGATTAAAATTCACGACGGGTGGGGGCGACGACACACAGCCGCTATAAAGAAAAACAAAGAAGAAAAATCCTGTTAAACAAACACCTCTGGACACAGAAGGTCCTGATTTCTTTTTTTTTTTCATTTTTCCCTAAATATCTTCACTAAGAAGATGTCCAAAGCGAACTTTTTTGGTCTGGAGATATTTTCGATTATATTCAGTGGGTTTGGCCTGAAGAGGAATCTGTTCAACAATATGGATCCCGTAAACCTCCAATCGGCTGACCTTTTTGGGATTGTTGGTAAGAATGCGCACATTTCGAAGTCCCAAATCCCGACAAATCTGGGCTCCAATACCGTAATCCCGCTTATCCGGGAGAAAGCCAAGTTTCATATTGGCCTCTACAGTATCCAGCCCCTGCTCCTGAAGTTTATACGCTCGAAGTTTGTTCGCCAGCCCGATGCCCCGGCCTTCCTGGCGAAGATAAATCAAAGCGCCTTTGCCTTCCTGATTAATCCGCTTCATCGCTTCCACCAGCTGGTAGCCGCATTCACATCGCTGCGAATGGAACAAATCTCCCGTCAGGCATTCGGAATGAACTCGAATTAAGACCGGCTCCAGATGTTCAATAACCTTTCCATTTTCATCCAAATCCCCAATTCCGCCTTTGCACAAAGCCAAATGGGGTTCTGTAGAGCCGGGGCTTTCATAGCCGATCAGTGTAAACTCGCCATAGTCGGTTGGAAGCCGGACCTGCTGAATACGGCGAACCTGCTGCTCCCGCTGAAGGCGGTATTCAATCAATTTCGCAACAGAGGTCATTTTAAGAGAATGGCGTTTGCAATAGTCAATCAGGTCGGGGACGCGAGCCATCATGCCATCCTCGTTAAGAATCTCACAGATAACAGCGGCGGGTTTTAGTCCCGCCAAACGCATCAAATCGACCGAACCTTCGGTTTGGCCGGCTCGCACAAGCACACCGCCTTTGCGGGCACGAAGGGGAAAGACATGGCCGGGTCGCGCCAGGTCCACCGCTTTGGTTTTGGGGTCAACAGCCACGCGGATAGTTCTGGCGCGGTCGGCGGCGCTGATGCCGGTTGTAATTCCTTCCCGAGCATCAATACTGACGGTAAAAGCCGTCCCAAGACGAGCTGTATTTTCAGGACATTGCGGGTGAAGGCCGAGACGATCACAATCTTCTTCATCCATCGGCAGACAAATAAGCCCGCGGCCGTAGGTTGCCATAAAATTGATGATTTCCGGTGTAACCAGCTCCGCCGCGCAAACTAAATCTCCTTCATTTTCACGATCTTCATCATCGACAAGGATAATCATTCGCCCCTGCCGCAACTGGTCAAGAATTTCCGGTATTTCACTGAAAGCATCCATGGAAAAACCTCACAAAACATTTTTTAAAACGTGCAGTATAGCCCTCCTTTTCAAAAATGTAAAGCATTGTTCAAACGTCTAAGAATTTGTCATATAAGAGGTTAAAGCACCACTCCCCCATCAAGTACTAAAACGTGGCCGGTCATTGAGTCAGTCTTAAGGATAAACTTCACCGCTTCAAGGACTTCTTCAACCGGAACGAATGTTCCAGCAGGAATCCGTTTTTTTCGGGCGGCAATCTCTTGAGGGCTGTCCAAGCCGCCTTCTACAATACCGAGAGCAATCGCGTTGACGATTATCTGAGGAGCCAACTCTTTGGCCAGCGATTGAGTCAAGGCAATCACAGCGGCCTTGGCAGCGCAGTAAATTGAATAGTTTTTCCAGGGGCGAATCGCCCCGATATCCGCAAAAAAAACAATTTTAGCAGATGGATTTCCCCTGTCAGAATGCGGGAGTGATTTCACAAAAAGATGGGCGAGCAGGGCAGACGCGGTAAAATTGACCTGAATAAGGTCGCGTATCTGCCGAGGGGTACTGTTTTTTATGGGTGTTCTGGCAAAAAGAGCCGCTGTATGAATCAAAAGGTCAACGGGTCCGTGTTTCCGAGCTTTCTGAAACAGGCGGCGAATTTGGTCTTCCCTGCGAAAATCGGCCTCAAGAGCCCATGCGTGTGCTCCCTGCCGGCAAACGGCCTGCACCACCTTGTCGGCTAACCTTTTGTGGCGGTAAAAATGGCAAAGGCAGTGCACCCCCTCCGCCGCCAAAGTCCCCGCCAGGCGGCGTCCGATTTTGCCTGTCGAGCCGGTAATTAAAGCAGTTTTATCTTTCAATTCCATCTTTTCTATAGTAATTCAGATGGTATAGTACAGCAAGGAAATGTAGGGTTAAGGGCCGAGAAATCTGATAAGGTTTTGGCTATTTTCTTGATAGGAAAGTGAACGGGAGTATAATAAAAGATCTAAAAAGGACACTTTGGACTCTAAAATGGCTTTACTGAATGTAAATATCGATCATGTTGCCACAATTCGCCAGGCACGTTTGGCGGATGAACCCGATCCTGTATGGGCAGCTGTAGAATGTGAATTGGCAGGAGCAAGCGGAATCACAGTCCACTTGCGGCAGGACCGCCGGCATATCAATGACCGGGATGTGCAGATTCTGAAGGAAACGGTTGCCTCCAAATTTAATCTGGAAATGTCCCTTGCAGAACCAATTGTCCGAATTGCCGAGCAGGTATGTCCGGACCAAATAACCCTGGTTCCTGAAAACCGGGCAGAACTGACGACCGAAGGCGGTTTAGATTGCCTGCGATGCCAAAAGCAGATTATCCGAACAGTCAAGCGGATGCACCGAAAAGGGGTTTTGGTCAGCGCCTTTATTCTGCCGGAAGAAAAACAGATTCTGGCCGCTGCGGAAGCCGGCTGTGATGCTGTTGAGCTGCATACCGGTCTTTATGCAAATGCTAAAACAGATGCAGCCGCCGAGAAAACCCTCAATCAGCTGCGTGACGGCAGAGATATCGCCTTATCAGCCGGCCTGATTGTCCATGCCGGCCATGGTCTGACCTACCGGAACATAAGACCGGTTGCCCAAATTGAAGGACTTTGCGAGTTCAACATCGGCCACAGTATTATTTCTCGAGCCGTTCTGGTTGGTCTTCGAGAGGCCGTCAAAGAAATGATTCAATTAATCAAAAACTAAAGGGTCGGAAAATGTTCAGCGGAAGTCTGGTAGCGTTAATCACCCCTTTTCACGATGGCCAGGTGGATTTTCAAACGCTCGAGGAACTGGTTGAGTTTCACCTTGAAAGCGGTACCGACGGCATCGTGCCGGTAGGCACTACCGGTGAGTCGCCCACCTTGAGCTACGATGAACATAAAAAAGTTATCGAGTGGGTCGTGAAAACCGTCGGAGGCACAGTGCCGGTGATTGCCGGCACCGGCTCCAACAGCACCGCCGAAGCGATTGAACTGACTGATTTTGCCCGCAAAGTCGGTGCCGACGCCTCCCTTCAGGTCTGCCCCTATTACAACAAACCTACCCAAGAGGGCTTTTATCAGCATTTCAAGGCCATTGCCGATGAAGTGGACATTCCCCTTGTTCTGTACAATATCCCCGGCCGCTGCGGAGGAAGCGGGCTGACACCGCAGACTGTTGCCCGCCTTTCGGAGATTGAAAACATTGTGGCCATCAAAGAAGCATCGGGGTCCCTGGATATGACCAGTGAGATTCTGTCCCTGTGCAGCATCACTGTGCTGTCAGGCGATGATTCTTTGACTCTCCCGATCTGTTCTGTAGGAGGCAAAGGCGTTATCAGTGTCGTCGCCAATATTGTACCGGCGGATGTCAAAGCAATGACCGATTTGATCCTGGAAGGGGATTTCGTCTCCGCCCGAAAATGGCACCGAAAAATCTTTCCTCTGGCCAAAGCCCTGCTTAGTCTGGCTTCTAACCCAATCCCCGTCAAGGCGGCGATGGCCATGCTCAATCTGGCATCGGAAGAGCTTCGCCTGCCTCTGACGCCGCTCAATGAGGCCCAGAAAGCCCAATTGAGAGAGACCCTTGTCCAGTATGGGATTCTGTCGTAATCGACAAAACGATTGACAGCCGGCGTCATCGGCTTGGGCTGACATATTGCCAATCAATCTTTTTACGAGATCCAAGCAACTCGAACCATTTCTTTCTACTCCGGCTGATTCGCCCGGACCAAATCGCTGCCGATTAAATTCTGCACAATCCGGCTTTCGCCTGCTGCGGCCATTTTGGTCCCCTGCGGCCAAAATGGTTCATGAGTTCTATTTTCTTTTATTAATTCCGGTTAGCTCATTGGGGCCGCAGAAAAATCGGCTGTTATGGTCTTTACGCGGCGAGGCCATTAATTTTGTCTTTGGGGCTTGCATTTTATAACCTCTTGCAAATAAAGCAGTTGCGAATTTTCTAAAAAAATCAAAAGAGCGGCACGCTCTTTGCAATTATAAAAAGAGAAAAGTGAATAAGACCTAAAAAGTAAAGATTCACAATATGTATATCGTCGCAAAAACAAATGTCTTGGCCATTGGAGTGTACAACCGAGTCGAGTCTCTTAAGGAATTGCCGATCCGATTGATTTGTCTAAACCGCGGGAATGATGCGGTTCGCTCTTTGAAAAATGAAACGATTCACAGCGTTATCAGTCACTGGCATTTGAAGGATATGCCGGACGGGGCTTTTCTGAAAGGTCTGAAAAGTATTCGCCCGGATATGCCGACCATCGCCGTGATTGAACCGAACAATCCTCAGCAGGAAATCCAGGCACGCTCGCTGGGCGTCTCAGCAGTCATTACAGAAGACTGCAGCCAGGAGCATTTTCGCCAGATTGTGTGCGGCGTGCTGGGGCTGAGGGATGCGGCGGTGCTGGAAGATTTGTACGCTGTGAAAGAACTGTAGGGGAAAGACTTTTGACCGGTACAGAGAGGAACCTCTCTGCCGGCCCCTGGTGGAAAAGAACCCATCCGTGTCTTTTCAGCAAAAAGATGACGGATGGAAGATAATACTTTCCTCCTCCTCCAAATGTCGGGCTTGCATGCCAACGAACGGTGGTCAAAGCCCGACACAAAAATAATCGCAGACGAGCGGTTCTGCGTGAGAATATCTTTCCTCCTCCTCCAAATGTCGGGCTTACATGCCAACGAACGGTGGTTGAAGCCCGACACAAAAGCCACCGCGGGGCGGGGGGCCCCGCGAACAAATATCTTTCCTCCTCCTCCAGTTGGGTTCGTCGGCCGAGTTTCCTGCGGCTGCGAACCCAATATTAAAAACAAAGCGGATAACCCTCCGCAGAAAGACACAGCTAATCAGACGATAAAGGGAGGCGGTGTGATGAGAAAGAGTGCCTCCTCCTTTGACCGGGCATCAGACAGCAGCAGATGTCTGATGCCCGGTTTTTTTTCGGCTTGATTTTTCTGCGCGTAGGTGGTAGGGTTTGTCAAGAAAAGGAGAACCGCTGACGGTTTCTCCATCTCAAAGATAAAATATACTGCCTGCGAGAAGAGCATATGAAAACTCATCTTCATTCAAAAATGATACGAGGGTTTCTGCTGCCGGCTGCCGTTGTTTTTCTGTTCGGCTGTGTGGAGCGCCGTTTGACTATTATCACGGAGCCGCCGGAGGCCATCGTCTGGCTGAATGACGAAGAAATCGGAACAACCCCCGTCACGGTGGGATTTAATTGGTACGGAGACTACAAGGTTCGCATCGAAAAAGAGGGTTGCGAGATTGTCAATACCCACCGGGAAATGAAGCGGCCGCTTGAGGATTATTTCCCTGCGGATTTCTTTGCTGAAGTGCTCTGGCCCGGCACGATTCGGCGGGATATTTCGTGGAGTTTCGATCTCAAGCCCGCTGTAAATCCTTCTGCAGAGCAGCTTCTGGAACAATCCGCTGCATTCATAGAAAAGGCCCAGCAGGAACTTCAGGAAAATCGTTAAGTTTCTGTTTCTGCCAAGTCCTCACCCGTTTAAACAGACGCTCGATAGCCGCGTCCGTGGACAGTTTTGACGAGATTCCTGGCCGGGCCGAGTTTTTTTCGAAGGGCTGCAATGTGGACATCCACAATTCGCTCATTCTCGCCCGCCTGAGAAGGACCGGCTGCCTTCAAAAGTTCTTCACGGCTTCGGACGGCTCCGGCCGCCCGAATCAGTTCCGTGAGGATATTAAATTCTGCGGGGGTCAGTTCCACGGGTTTGCCTTCTACAAACACCTGCCGCCCTGCCGGAAAAAGCCGAACGGAACCGGCCGTTAAGATTTCCTGCACATTGGATGGGGAAGGCCGGCTTCGCCGGAGAACCGCTTCCATTCGGGCCAGCAAAACCTGCATACTGAAGGGTTTGGTGATATAATCGTCCGCTCCTACACTTAAGCCGACAATGATATCCGTTTCTGTGTCTTTGGCCGTGAGTAAAATAATTGGAATGGCGGCGGTTTTTTCGCTGTTCTTCAGCCGTGCGGTCAACTGAATGCCGGAAATATCCCCCAGCAGGATATCCAGGAGAATCAAATCGGGCGGCTCATTTTCAATCTGGCGAAGGGCTTCCTGTCCGCTGAGAGCGGTGCGTACGCGATAGCCCTGCTGCTGGAGACTGAGCTCGAGGAGCTCCAGCAGGTCCGGCTGATCATCAACGACTAAAACAGCATAACTCATATACTCTATTTTAGGCAGATGCTTCGGCCTGTCTACAAAAAAAGCCGTCTTGCCAAGACGGCTCTTTGAGTTCATCCTCTAATGCCTTTTTATCCGCAGACAGCCCGCCAGCTTTGGTTTAATTCTTCCAAAAGTGCAATGACTTCTTCAATCATTTTGGGGTCTTTTCGGATATTGGCTTCCGTCAGATGGCGCTGCATAAAATTATAGAGAGCCCGAAGATTTTGGGCAATTTGCCCGCCTTTTTCCATATCGAGAACGGTATTAAGTTCAAAAAGAATATCCTGGGCTTTGCCGATGTGTCTTCCTTTGGCAGCCAAGTCGCCCCGCTTCAAATCCTCAATGGCCTGGCGAAGAAATTTAATCGCACCGTCGTAAAGCATCACAATCAGCCGGCCGCGATTCTGAGTACCGATGGCGGTTTCCTGATAGATACTGAATCCATTCATAGGAGTACTCCGGGAAATAATTTTCGTCCGGCTGCACGCCGGAGATTTTTCCGCCTGCTATTTTGAAAGATTCAGAAGACGGCTGCCTGTCCATAGCAGCCGTCTTCTGGTTTTATCACTGAACCTAATCAGAGGCGATTACCGAAGCAGATTCAAAGCCATCTGCGGCATGGCATTGGCCTGAGCCAGCATCGCAACACCGGCCTGAGCCAGCACCTGCTTGCGGGTCAGAGCTGCCATTTCGGTTGCTACGTCCACATCCGAAATACGGGACTCAGACGCCATCATATTTTCGGACTGAATATTCAGCACTTCCGTTGTGCTTTCCAGACGGTTGATCATGTAGCCCAAGCTGGCACGAGCGCTGTCTTTCCGCTCAATGGCTTCTGTTACCAGAGTCAAAGCAGCCTGTGCTTTGGTTCCATCGGCACCGGCAATGGAAACAGAGGCACTGTCAATCAAAGCCGACGTCCGAACATCGACGGATTTGACGTCAATGTACGAACCCTCTCCGAAATGAATCCGGTTAGAGCCGGTAGCACTGTTGAGCATGTTGATGCTGTTGAAGTTGGCGGTTGTGGCAATTCGGTTGATTTCCGCCATCATCTGCTGGAACTCATTGTTCATGATGTTCCGCTGCTGCGCAGAATAGGAGCCCGTGGCCGCCTGTTCCGCCAGCTCTTTCATTCGGATGAGAGCGCTGTCGATAGTAGCCATCGCTCCTTCCATCGTCTGGAGCATGCTGATTGCATCCAGTGCGTTTCGTGAACCCTGCTGGATGACAGCGATGTCAGCCCGCATCAATTCACGTACCGCCAAACCTGCCGCATCATCTTTGGCACTGTTGATACGCTGGCCGGAAGACAACCGCTCAATCGACCGAGCCAATGTATCATAGCTCATACCCAACTGGCGGGCGGCATTTTCCGCCATAATGTTACTCTTAATTGACAGCATAGTCTGACTCCTTACAAGAAAAGAAGTTTGTCTTTGCCCCTGTCAGGACATTTCCAAGGGACGCTTATTGCTCTACTTTTTTTCAAACAGCATAGAGAGCCGATTGACTGCGGCGGCTCCGAAAACCTTTACCATTATCGAACAGACAAAAGGCCACTTTAGGCATGGAAACCCCCTAATTTCACACTTTTTAGGAAGGACCGATAGTGCTTGTGATAGTGATGGTGAGAGTGGAAAAAAGAGAAATGAAAAATTTATTTTTAAATAAAAAATTTTTGAGAAACATCTGAAGCGATATGATTTTATTTATCGGACATCAAAGAGTTTTTGGGGAAGATGAAAATCGCGTATAGAACGGGCTTTCGGCTTTTTCAGAAAAGATTGAGCGAACTTTATCGGTCTGTTCCCAAAAGGACACCCCCAAACCTCTGATAGTCCGATAAGGCCGGCTGATTGGAAATATTAAAAAGCAGACCCCAAAAACAAGATCAGCTCAATTTGGACGAAAGGTCGCGAATCAGCCCCTGGAGCACATTCTCTGGAATATCGCTGAGTTCCGGTTCAGGGCGTTCGGCTCGTGCCATTGCCGCAAGAATCCGCAGTGATGTTTTCTTGGCCGGTTTTAAAACGCGAAAGGTTCTTTCCGCAGCCGTCAGCTCGCCATCCGCCACCTGCCGCAAATACAGGATAACATTTTTAATCACTTCACGTTCATCCGTCGCCGCACCGGACACAGAAGCCTCTTCATCCGGCAAGCGGCTTTCATGCAGGATATGCTGAGTCAGATGATGGGTTTCACGCATCATCTCTTCAATGCGGCTCTCTTCCATCTCATCGATAGGAGCCAATCGCAGTTCCTCTTCGTCCGGTGATTTGGGGAGGGGAATATAACACCGATGCCCGCAATACGGGCAGCTGCCCCATTTCCCTCCTGCCTCGTCGGGAGCTTTGATTTTCTTTTTGCAATTCTCGCAATGAAAACTAATCGGCATAAAAAATTCTCTCTACAGGGACTGTTCTTCAGGTTCGTTTCCGCATCTTCTTTTTCCACTCCGCGCAAACTTCGGTAGTAATGCCGCCGCGGGGTGTAAAACGGGAGGTAATCTGCATCCAGCGGGGAGCCACTGCTGCAGAAAGGTCATCGAGAATCTCGTTGGTCAGGCGTTCGTAAAAGACCCCTTTATTGCGATAACTCTGCAAATAAAACTTCAGACTTTTCAACTCGATACATTTGCGGTCAGGAATGTATTTGATCAGAATTTCCCCAAAATCGGGCTGGCCGGTTTTGGGACAGAGACTTGTGAACTCCGGACAGCGAATTGTGATTACATAATTCCGGCGGGGACTCGGATTGTCAAACAATTCCAATGCCGGCTTTTCAATGCTCATTTTGACTCCCGCCTGAAATATGCTATATTGCTCAAAGAATCATATCCAAAACGATTTTAATTTCAAGGCGCGATTATGGGTCAAAATGAAAAAGCCCTCATTTTACTAAGCGGCGGGTTAGACTCAGCTACGACACTGGCAATAGCCCGCCATCAGGGCTTTGAATGCTATGCCCTTAGTTTTCGATATGGTCAAAGGCATTCCATCGAGCTTGAGGCCGCCAAACGAATCGCCAAAGCCCTTGGAGTCCGGGAACATCAGGTAGCTAATATTGATTTAACCTCATTTGGAGGGTCTGCTTTAACTGATTTCGGCCTCTCAGTGCCCAAAACTGGACAGACCACACCTTCTATTCCCATCACCTATGTTCCGGCCAGAAATTTGATTTTTCTTTCCTATGCGATTGGCTTGGCAGAAGTTCTTGGGATATTTCATATCTTTATTGGGGTAAATACAGTGGACTACAGCGGATATCCTGACTGCCGAGCGGATTTCATCGAAGCTTTTGAAAAAGCGGCCAATCTTGCCGCTGCCGCCTCTGCAGAAGGAAAAGGAACATTCAGAATCCACACCCCTATTATCCAAATGAGCAAGGCGGAGATTATAAAAACAGGACTCCGCCTGGGGGTGGACTATTCTCTGACGCACAGCTGCTATGATCCCGCTCCTGACGGGCGCGCATGCGGCTGGTGCGACGCTTGTCGGCTGCGCAGAAAAGGATTTGAAGAGGCGGGTATCCCTGACCCTGCGAAATATCAATAAGTTGACGAGGTTTCAATGGTCTTTACAAAACACCTGTCTGTAAAAACAAAGGGAAATACAGAGATTCTGGACATCACAGATAAGGTTCAGGCCGCTATTACCGAGTCGGGGCTTCAGGCCGGTATAGCAGTAGCTCTCTAAAAAATATTTCATTGTGTAACGTTTTCGGTTTTTGTGCGTATTATCTGCGGAATCGAAATAAAATAGAGATTTCTTCTGAAAGGATTTTTTATGCTGCGAGGGTGGACATTGTGGCTGCTGCTGGCAGGACTGACCGTTTCCGGTCCCGCCGCAACCTTGAACAAAGATTATTTAGGAGCGGATACACGCTGGGTGCTTCATTTGGATTTGGAGGCCTTCAAAAAATCAAAACTGGGCACCTTGATTCTGACCGATGTTCAATCTCAGCACAGCGAAAAAATAAAAGCCCTTGAGGAGTTGCTTGGCTTCAACCTCTTGACAGATATAAATCACATAACCCTATTCGGACCGGACAGCCAGGAACAAAATGGTGTTCTGCTGATAGAGGGGCGTTTCAATCCTCAGAAAATAACCGCCCTTTTGGCACTAAACAAAGACTACCAAAAAAGTGCTTATGGTCAGTATATTCTTCATGAATGGTTTGATGAACTGCGCAGCCGAACTCAAGTCGGAACATTTGCACGAGAAAATCTGATTATCCTATCCCAAAGTCGGCAAGCCCTTGAACAGACACTGGATGTTTTGGACGGGAAACGGCCCTCTTTGTCTGCTTCCGGCTGGCCGGTATTCCCTAACAATGTAAGCCAGGAACCTATTGTGCTGCTGGCTGCTGATGAAGTCAAACATTTGACGGAAAATCAACCCCACGCTGCTATCCTGGCAAACACTCAAAGCATGCTGTTTGCGGCAGCGGAAAATGGGACGACCTTTCAGGCAGACAGCTTTCTTCAAACTGCGGATTCTCAAACAGCACTTCAGATTGAACAGGCCTTTTTGGGGATGAAGGCCTTTCTAACGCTTAGCGGGAACAAACCGTCCGCTCTAACTTCCCTTCTCCAGAATTGGCAGATACAAACCGACGGCAATCTTGTTTCCATTCATTTTGAAGTTCCTACTGATACCCTTTATGAGGCATTGAAACAATGGCATCTTTCTCATGAACAGGCCAAGAGTAAGCCAACCGAGAACCCAACAAGCGAAGAGGTGTCCCCCTCACCCGCGCCCGCGCCGGCGGAGCCATAAGAATGCTGAAATGAACAGATTGTCTGAAACCATCCGGCTCTCAGCAAACACCGATTGCCGGCACAGCTTGCAGCCGGAGGAGCCCCTGTTTTGCTTCGAGCAAATTGCAGCGGAGTATTCGAGCAGTCTGATGCGTTTTATTTACAGTCGGGTCCATTCTTTGCCCGATGCAGAAGATATTTGTCAGGAAACCTTTTTGAAAGCCTATAAGGGCCGATATTCCTTCAACGGCAAAAGTTCGGTAAAGTCATGGCTCTTTGCTATAGCGTACCATGAAATCATTTCTTTTTTGCGAAAACGAAAATTGCCGACTTGTGTACTTCTGCCTTCGATATCTTCCAAAATAGCGGTATCTCCCTCAGAAACCGACGAATCGTTCAATATCTGGACGCTGGCTCGTCAACTCCCGGATGAACAGTACACCCTGCTGCTGCTTCGGTACCAGGAAGATATTTCGATTGCCGAAATTGCTCAAATTTTACAGAAAAGTCGGCTGAATACCCGTGTTATGCTTCATCGGGCAAGACGCCGATTGTCTGAGATACTGCAGCAGAGCCGAGGAGGATCTATACCTTCTTCTTCGGGGGTTCGCACAAAATCCGGCATTCTTCCTTGTTCTAAAAAAGGAGAAAGCAATGTATTGTAGATATATCCGATGGCGATTGGAGCAAGCCGCCGAGACAGGTTCCTCGCTTCCGGCAAGGGCAGCGGAACATCTCAAACAATGCAGACGCTGTCAGATTTACTATGAAGACTTATGCAGTGTGATATCTCATCTTCGCCGACACAAACCGGAAATGCCGATTTTCTGCAAAACCGCCCTTCAAGAAAGAATTTTGTCTGACATTCTCAAGGAAAGCCATCCTGCCCAAAAACAGGAAGGTCTCCACCGGATGCTCCGAACTGTCTGCAAGGCCGCTCTTGCCGCTTTGGTTATTCTCGGAATCAGCTGGCTTCTCTCGAATCCAAACAGCCCTTCTTTGCCTTCAGAGGAGAATCCTTTGAATCGTGCAATCACGGCTGATTTTTACGATTTCCACGAACAACTGCTGAAAAACACACTCTCTCAGCCCTATGAGACGGAAATTGACAATCTGAATCAAGACATGAAGACGGCTATTCGTTTCGTTTCGGCCTGCCTGCCTCACACGGTCATTCCAGCGGAACTTCCCTAAGGCCTTTACAACAGCGGTGTAAGGATGCGGACAATACTTTCACACAAATGCCGTCCCAGCCCTGCATCCTCAATCCCTTCCTTACAGCCGCCGAAGAGCATGCGAATCCAGGTTTCAACATCTTCAATCTCCGGCTGGCTGTAAACACACATAGCAATTTCATAATTGATCAGCAGACTGCGATAATCAATATTTGCCGAGCCGAGAATGGCCACCTGATGATCCATCAGCACGACTTTGGCATGAAGCATACCAGGCGTAAAAAAGAGAATCTTGCCCCCCGCCCGCTGGAGTTCCCGCAGGGGAATGCCGCGGCACAAGTCCGGCAGCAAATGATTCGATCGGCGCGGCAGAATAATCCTCACATCAACACCGCGGCGGGCCGCCAGCACAAGGGCCTGAGCAAGAGAATCATCCGGTACAAAGTACGGCGTAACCACCCAAAACCGTTCCTGGGCAGCAAAAACCGCCGTCAGAATTGCATCATAAAGAGCATCATTGGGAACATCCGGCCCGCTGGGAACAACCTGGACAATGGCCTGCCCTTTTGCCATGTCGGACAATCGTTCCGGTTTGATCTCAGGAAGCCACTGACCGCTGGCAAAATGCCAATCATAACGAAAAACCTGCGTATAATGCTGCACAGCCGGCCCTTCAAGGGTAAAGGCCAGATCCCGCCATCGTCCTTCATAAGGCACCGGTCCCATATATTCTCTGCCGATATTCGTTCCTCCGCTCAGGACCTTTTTCTCATCAACCACAATAATCTTGCGGTGATTTCGCAAATTCGTCCGCCCGCGGAATGGATGGCGAAAAACCGGCATAAAATGAGCATATTGACCGCCGGATTTGACCAGCGGACGGAGAAATCGCCCCCGCGTATGCAGACAGCCGACCCCATCCAGCAGCAGACAAACCCGCACGCCGGCCCGTGCCTTTTCAGAAAGAACCTCCAGCACTTCGATACCCCGCTTGTCTTTCCGGAAAATAAAAGTCGCCAGATAGATTGACTCTTGTGCTGAATGAAGCATCTTCATCAATTCCAGATAGGTCTCCTCCCCTGTTCGGCATAAAACCAGATTATGTCCCCCTTCGGCTGGCGGGTGGCCGTAGGAGCGAAGCAGCCGTTCGATCGGCCCAAGATTTTGCTGAGGCACTTCGTGCTGAATCAGACCCAGTTCGTCTTTTTTGTCGGCCTCCCGCCGGATTTTCCGCCCCCCAAAAATCAGATACAACGGCACGCCGATATAGGGAATCAGAATAACAGCCAGCAGCCAGGCAATTGTCCCCGAGAAAGAACGTTTTTGAAGAAGAATATAAGCAATCAGCACAACGCCCAGCAGGAATCCTACAATAGCAACAATATTGGTTAAAAGCCAGGCCCAAAAAGCATGGAGGGCATCTGTCATAATCCAAACCGCTCCTTATTCAGAAAAGCTATTGCCCAGTCCTTCCCAAACACTCACGTATTTCTCCTCTTTTGCATGTATTCCCGAAAGAATCTCCAGCAGTGGAAAAAAGCGCCCAGAATCGTCTTCTCGTGCTCTTTATAAGAGGGGCAAACGGAATCAATTTCCTGCCCTATCTGAACATCAAGTGAAGCAGATTTTCGCACCAAAAGAATTTGGCTTGGATAAACGCTGTGATGACCGGTCATCAGAAAGCTGAGTACAGCCGCGATGGCCGCGTAGGGAGCGATGGCCGGACCGAACATCTCCACGGCCATCATTCCGGCGCTGATTGGGGTATTGGCGGCGCCGGCCAGCAGGGCCACGAAACCGATAGAAGAAAAAATGGACACATCCAAACCAAAAAGTCCGGCAAAACAAGCCCCTGCTGTGGAACCGACAAAGAAAATAGGCGTTACAATCCCCCCGCTGCCTCCAAATGACAGGGTGATTGAAGTAAAGACGGCTTTCAAAATAAAACTGTACCAAGGGGGACTGCTGCCATTCAGTGTATCCTGGATGGTTTCGACGCCCAGCCCCAGATAGCGAGTAGAAACGAGGAGCGTCAACCCTGCCAGCACAAGACCCGCCAGAAACGCCTTCAAAAAGGGATTAATGCTGAGTCGGGCTGAGCAATATTTTCCTGCCTGAAGGATCCCGATAAAAAGACGTGCACAAAGGCCCAAAAAGATTCCAGCAGCCGCCACCTGCAAGAAAAAAAAACCGCCGGAGGGTACCTGAGGAATTAGATGATAAAAATAAGGCACCCCAAAAGCAGCGGCTGTTTTATATCCTACCAGACCTGCTACAAAAGAAGGCAGAAGCACTTCATACAAAATCGAGCCGACAAAAAGCACCTCGACGCCGAATATCGCCCCGCTGATGGGAGTGCCGAAGACGGAGGCAAAGCCGGCACTGATGCCGCAAATCACCAGTTTTTTTCGATCCTGATCGCTGAGCCGGAAGAGGTCGGCAAGTTGGGAAGCCAGGGCTGCGCCAATCTGGGCACAAGGGCCTTCTTTGCCGACCGAACCGCCGGCTGCCAGCGTAATGATCGTCGCCGCCAGTTTGACAGGCACAACGGATGCTTTAATTTTGCCGGAGCGTTTATGTATGGCCTCAATAACTTTTTCAGTCCCATGGCCCGCGGCATCCGGTTCAAAAAAACGAACCAAAAAGACGCTTACAACCAAAGCGGCGGGCAGAAGAAAATAATAGAATTCCCATTGGGAAGACAGATGCTGGGCCCACAAAAGAATCTTAATAAAAACTGCGGTGGACAAGCCCACTACGACTCCCACGCCGGCTGCCGCACAAATCCACTTAAAAGCGCTGACAAACAGGATCGTTTCTTCAGCCAATGATTGTTTGATAAAGGGCTCTTTGCTCATTTTCCCTCAAGGGTGATTCTATCCGCTGCTCCAACAGCAACCCGTCAGAAAGGCCTGAAAAAGTTCAAGTACATACAAAAGGTGATTCAAATCAGAGACGTCTTGTTGTTCCTTTTGCAAAAGAAAGAAGCCATATCTCTTTCGCAATCAGTCTTCTATCCAATCCTCGTCAATTTGCACTTATACTCGAACCCAAAACGGCTGTAAAGGATTTTCTATTCTTCGGACAGAATATTACCAGTTTCAAAATCTTGAATTGCCCTCTTGCTTTTTTCCAGCAAAACGGCTATAAAATCTCTATCATTTACCGCCGAAGTAGCTCAACGGTAGAGCACGGCTTTCGTAAAGCCGGGGTTATGGGTTCAAATCCCATCTTCGGCTTCAGAGGGCGTCCAAAAGAGTCCCGCTGAAACAAGGATTTTCGGCTTTCATGGAGGGGATATTTTGGTTGCAGACCGATGCTTTCCACGCTACAGTGCTGGACTTTCAGCAAACAAAGGGCGATTAGCTCAGCTGGCAGAGCAGCTGACTCTTAATCAGCGGGTCGCAGGTTCGAATCCTGCATCGCCCATTTAAGATGTAAGGCCTTGCCAATCAAAGACTTGCAAGGCCTTCTTTTTTGTTCTACATCAAATAGCGACAATCCGGCTCTGCAAAGGGGCGAATTTTTTCTGCCATTTCCTCATAGCCAGGCCGTCCCATTAAGGCAAATGTAGCTTCCTTGCCCAGCTCCACCGCCGGCTGATCATACGGATTGACACGAAACAGCATTCCTGCCAGCGAGGTTGTCACTTCGTATAGATAAAGAAACTGGCCTACTGTTTCCGGGCAAATTGAATCAAAAAAGACTGTCAGACAAGGCCGCTGGTCTTTTATGAGGGCATATTCCGTAGCTATTTTTTCGCTATTGAGCAGTTTGGCCATCCCTGCACTGGCCAAATAAGCCAGTTCCGGGGCCTCGGGCGGGCACTCACCGATTATTACATCCCGCTCAAACTCCTTCACCTGCAGGAAGGTGAAGACCTTATCATTGGGGCCTTCCCGATACAGCTGAACCTGACTGTGCTGGTCGGTTGTTCCGAGGGCTTTAACAGGGGTCGGACCAACAAAAACCTCTTTGCCGTCTTCATCCACCCTCTTGCCGAGACTTTCCGCCCACAGTTGACGGTACCAGTCAGAGAGGTCTTTAAGGGCATAACTGTAAGGCATCATGACCGAAATTCGTTTGCCTTTCTGATAATAATGCCACTGAATAGCCGCATTCATAGCTGCCGGATTGGCCAAAAAGTTCGTTTGGCTGACCTTTTCATCCATCCAGCGGGCTCCCTCCAGCAAGGCCTCGATATCAATTCCGCACACAGCCGCACTTAAAAGCCCCACAGGGCTAAGGACACTGAAGCGCCCCCCTACCCCATCGGGCACTTCCAGCGAGCGAAAGCCCGCTTTATCGGCAATGGTTCTCAACGTGCCTTTGCGAGAATCGGTTGTAGCCACAATTTGTTTTTTGTATCCTTCCGCTCCCAGGCGTTTGAGAAGCATTTGACGGATAACCAGGAATTGAGCGGCGGTCTCCGCCGTTTGGCCTGATTTGCTAATGACATTAAATACGGTATGCTCCAATTTATCCTCAATCCAATCGAGAAAACTGGCGAACTGAACGGGGTCCACATTATCAAAAACGAACAGCCGGGGGCCTTTTCTCTGTTTCGGGTCTATATTGTACAGATAAGGATTCAGGGCTGTCTGCAAGGCGATATTTCCCAAGGCCGACCCGCCGATCCCGAGGACAACAAAATTCTCGCACTCCTGCCGAATCTGGCGTGCCATTTCACAGACTTCTTTTGGATAACGGGGATGATACGGCAAATCCCGATAGGGAACCTTTCCCTCTTTACGCTGGTGATTCAGGCGTTCAATGAGGGGTGTTGTTTGTTTGGCCAGCAAGTCAAACTGCTGCTTGGAAATTCCGTGCTCGAGGCCAATAACTTCTTCGCATACATTTTTATAATAAAAACTTACATTTTTCCCTACCACGGCAATATTCCTTTAAAAAATATTTTCTCTGTCTATTTAGCGGAGTCGAACCAAACCGGCGTATTTTACCATTAACGATTTCGTTTTGCCAGAATTGAAGTGGACTACCACAATGCTGCTTTCACCAAGATCGAGAAACTCTTTCACGCGGCCGCGACCGAACTTGGAATGCTCCACCCACTCATTGACAGCGAATTTCTGTCCATTCTTGTTTTTGGGGCGAACATCCGTCTCGGTTTTTTCAAGAGGTTCGGCCCTCTCGGCCGCCCATTCCTGAGCCGCGGATTCCCCTTCAAAGCCGATTTCATAGAGAAACGGCGATGGAACGGTTCGCAGAAACTGGCCGCGAAGAACGCGATGCCTGGCATAACTAATTGTAAGCGAATCTTTTGCACGAGTCATTCCGACAAAAAAGAGCCGCCGCTCTTCTTCAAGTTCATCCGCGCCGCCTTCGAGAGCTCGTTCATGAGGAAGCATTCCCTCCTCCAGACCAATAATGAAAACATGAGAAAACTCCAATCCTTTGGCGGCGTGGAGGGTCATCAAAGATACTCGACCTGCATTGGGGTCGAAGGCGTCCGTATCGCTGTAGAGTGCGATTGTCTGAAGATAATCAGCCAAAGACGGGTTTTCCGTATTCCGATCGTATTCGGCCGCTGCATTGATCAATTCGTTGATATTGTCAACGGCCTCTTCATCCCCGGCGGCCTTGAGAGCATCCGCCAAGCCGCTCTCTGCAAAGACACAATCCATCAGAACGGATGCTTCCTGTTCTGTTTCCTGCCGAAATCGCTCGAAAAAGCCGGCAAAATCCACCAAACGATCGCGTGTACCGGCAGGAATTGTCTCAATCCGTTTGGCATGCCTTGCGGCCTCCAGAAGCGAAAGACGATTGGCGGAAGCAAACTCCTGCAGCCGCTGAATCGTTTTATCACCGATGCCGCGGCTGCGGCTTGCCACAGCCCGCAGAAAAGCTACATCATCAGCGGGATTTACAATCAATTTCAGATAGCTGAGAAAATCCTTGATTTCCTTTCGTGCATAAAACTCAACGCCTCGGATGACCTGATAGGGAATTTGCCGGCGGATAAAGGCCTCTTCGACGGCTCGGCTCATCGCATTGACACGATAAAAAACAGCGATTTCCTGGGGATCGGTTCCCTTGCGAAGCAGTTCAGCAATTTCGGAGGCAAGATGCTCGGCCTCCTCATTTTCGTCCTCACAAGTGCAAATGCGGACTTCTTCGCCTTCTGAACGAGTAGGAATAAGGATTTTCGCTTTCCGCTGGCGGTTGCCCGCAATCAGCCGGTCTGCCTTCCGCAGGATATTCGCGGTGGAACGGAAATTTTCCTCCAGTTTAATAACAACGGCATTGGGCCAGTCACGTTCGAATGCAAGAATATTTCCGATGTCCGCTCCCCGCCATCGATAAATAGATTGATCCGGATCGCCGGTCACACAAATATTGCCATGGTCGGCGGCCATTCCACGGGCAATCTGATACTGGGCGTGGTTGGTATCCTGGTATTCGTCAATCAGTAAATAACGAAAACGGCTGGAAAGTTCCTGGCGAATCTGGGGAAAATCCCGCATCAGCAAAGCCGTCCGCATCAGCAAATCATCAAAATCAAGGGCCTGATTGCGGCGCAGAATTTCCTGGTATTTTGCATAAATGGATGAAACGGTTCGTCCGAAGTAATCCTCGACGCGGGCGGCAAAGGCCTGCTCATCTTCGAGGTCGTTTTTCAGACGAGAAACCATATGCAGCATTCGGGCCGGCGAAAAATTGGAGGACGAAACCCCGCAGGCGGCCACGGCCTCTTTCATACAGCGTATCTGATCAGACTCATCATAAATACTGAAAGTCGGTTCAATACCGGCCGGCTGTCCGTACTGCCGCAAAATGCGCACACACAAGGAATGAAAAGTACTGATATGGCTGCCGGCCGGCACCCCGGAAGCCAGAACCCGCTGACGCATTTCTTCCGCGGCCTTGTTGGTAAAAGTAATAGCGCAGATCCGGGAAGGACGCACGCCGGAGTAAATCAGCATTGCAATCCGGCAGGTTATGACGCGCGTCTTGCCGCTGCCCGGCCCGGCCAGGACCAGCAACGGTCCTTCGCGATGCAGGACCGCATGACGCTGCGATTCAGTAAGGCCTTGAAGTATTTTTTCCGGGTTCACTGTCTTTTTCGCTGTTTCAAATTGCTGTTTTTCTCGAGGAGGCAGTGTACGCAAAAACCCTCGCGGAGGCAAGAGTTTCAGCAGAAAAACTTTCCGGTCTATGGAACCGGCTGGGACGACTGCTGCTGAAGGCGTTCGAGGAGCTGCTGCTCCTGCTGTCGAAGTTTTTCAAATAAATCCGGCCGTTCAATCTGAATCCGGGCAAGCAGACTCATTTTGAAAGAAGGCGGGTATTCCGGGTCTTCCATAAACCCCTGAAAGGCGGTATATCGGAACAAATCCATCGGAGGAAGCCCCAGACGGCCGGGCACATCGCCCCCAATTTCGGACATGTAGTAATCATAAATCTGCTGGGCAAGTTTTTCTCTTGCATAGGCCTCGTTGTCTTCGCGGATTGCATAATAGAAATAGGCATCCTGAAGACGGAATAAGATGGCCTCGACGGCATCATCAAAGCTAAGCCCCTCCATCTCCTGACGGAAACGATACTGAACAAACTCCTCAAAGGGTTTCAGATACTCCTGGCGTATATTTCCTCCGTCATCTCGCGGATAAAGTTTCCTGAGTTCCGCGTAAATTTGGCGGGCCCTTCGCTCGTGTCCTGCCTGATACATTGACATCATAGCGTTTTCGAGGAAATTTTTATGCCCGCCTCGCACGGCTTTAGGGTTGCCTCCCTCCAGGGTTTCATATTTTTCAATAATTTTTCGCCAGGCCTGATCGCAGGATGTAAACATTTTGGGGTCCGGGCGAACAAAAATGGCCATTTCCTTGTCTGGGCCTGTATAAAGAATGATGTTGCCGCTGCGATAAAGCTGCTGAAGACCGTGAAAGACGATACGGTCGGTGTTTTTCTCTTCCATCCGGTACTGCTCCGGACGCGAGGCCTTCTCCAGCCCCAGCACCGCCCAATAAATAGAATGAGCGCCGGGATGCTCCCAGTTGATTGGAAAACGCTGGTTGGGGTCATCAATATCCGTCCGTCCGTACTGCTTGTTAATCCGAACCATCAGGTCCGGCTCCATTTTCCAAGTATTGCGGAGAACGAAGGCGCGGGCGAACGTATCAAATTTTTGAAGACCAGGTTTATCCCGAAAAGAATCGATCACTTCAAAAGCAGACCGGGGGAACAGGTTGGGCTGCTGACGAAGCGTTAAAAAGTTATCAACAAGAGTTTGGTGCTGCTGAAATCTCGAATCGGTCTTGCGCAGTTCTTCGATAAAAAGGGCCACATCCGGATCGGCAAGAATTTCCATAAGCTGTGTCGGAGCGGCTGCCAGCCGTTCATATTCTTCGTTGGTTTGGTCACCCAGCAAAGGACGCATCTCCAGAAGCATCTGCATTTTGTAATAGCGATGGCAATCGTCGAGATTGTCCCCGATTTTATGCCAGAAAATCCATCCGAGTGACTGATAGAGCGAGATATTCTGCGGATTGAGCGGAATGCCCCGGTCTCGAAGCAATTCGTAGCCGTTGCGAACCCATAGCCATCGTTGAGGACATTGCGTATTGGGAATGGCGACAGAAATGTTATAGGCCATATTCCATGCGTGAAAATCCCAAACCTTTGCAAAACGGGGCTGAAGAATAGTAATCCATTCAGCCAGCTGCTTGGCATCAAAAAACTTGCCCTCCTGTTTGAGGCGATCGGCCCGCATCCAAAGGACATCCACCACCAGCCCCCGAAAAGCCCCCATAGCCACCGTCGCAAAAGCCAGAGAAGGCGGAGCATTCAGCAGAGGGTCATTAAGAACCAGTCCCATTTGGGCCCGTTTCTGATGAATAGTCGGCTGGAGCTGCCAGGCCGCAATCAGCAGTCCAATCCCTATCAGCAGACAAAACAGAACAATAATTCGGTTTTTCCAAAGCATCCGTTTCGTATCCGTCAGACCGTAATTTTGGCGACTTCTCGTCTGGAGAAAATCCAAATCCCAGCCGCCAGCAGCAGAAGCATCTGAAGGCCGAGTGTAATCAGGGCCGCCTTCCCCAAAAACTGCCACGAAAGAACCTCGCCCGACACCAAATAATCTGTGGGGCTGTAGGGACCGTCAAATCGGGGGATTGCATACAAAAACCATTTAATTGTAAGTTGATAGAACAATGCAAGAAGGGCCTCTAATCCTTCAATAGATTCAACAATAAACCCGTTTATAAGGCCGGCAAAAAAAACCACCAAACTGAACAAAATCGCCACCGGAAAAGAAAGCCAGGTGCTTAAGGAAACCCCCAGGGCGGCCAGAAACACCAGACGAATCGCCATCAGCAGAACGACGCGGAAAAAGTTGACTCCAAATCCACCAACCTGATAGAGCACTTCAATCTGATCAAAAATTACCGTTGAAAAATTTGCCTCCGGCGAATTGAAAAACCCTACTGTAACCTGACCATCTTCGGCAGCCGCATCGGCAGGCACTTCAAACATATGCGGAGTACGTACGGAATCGTAGCGTTCGACTCCATAAATGGGAGTTTTGTACTGCCGCAGCCCTGTTCGAAACTGCCGAAAATCGCCAACCCGCCATTGTCCGAATATTTCGGAGTTGGGCGGATCAGGAGCCGCCTGAAACTTGTACCGGACAAACAGCACGGAATTAGGGTCTGATGGAGGGAAAACAGACTGAAAATCCCATTCTTTGACAGCCGCAACCTCTACGGATTTCTGAGCAATTGTTTCCTGTTCCCGCAGGGCAGCTCGAATCTCCGACATCGGCATATCCGGCAGCTGACCCTTTTTCCGCAACGCTTCAATCCGCTCTTCCACACGGCGGTTAATTTCTTCTTCGGGCACTTCCGGAGTAATGACGCGGCGGGCGGTAAAGAACTCGGTTTGGGCTTTTTTCATCTGCTCTGCAGGGGGATTCGCCCATTTCGGGATTGCCAGCGTCAGTCCGTAAATTATGCAGGAAAACCCCGCCAGCAGAAGCAGCGAGAGAATCGCCGTCCCCAGAAACTTTCCAAGGACAATCTGATAGCGGGCAATGGGCTTGGTAATCACCAAATCGAGTGTTCTGTTCTGCAAATCGCTGCTGAGCGAATAGCAGGATACCGTAATTGTCAAAAGCGACAGGAGAAATCCCACCAAACTGATGCTGTAGCTGGAAAAACTCTGCAATTTCCCCAGCAGGGTTCCATCTCCTGTCATCATTGCCGCCATAGTCGGCAGCAGCACCAGCAGCAAAAGAATCACCATTGCTGCGATCTTCATTCGGACGGCCTGGGCAATGGTATTTTTGGCTATCGCCCAACTATTGCGCATCGCTGCGCTCCTCCGAATCAGGAAGACAGGTCTTCTCTGTTAAACCATCCGGCCGTTTGCGACCCCCTGTTAGTTTTTCGAGGACGTCCTGACGCACCTGCGGTTTCGGTTCAGGAGACGGCTCTACTGGTTTAACCGTTTCGGCCTGCATTGGGGCGGCTTTTTCAAATGGTTTTTCGGTCAGCTGTTCAAGCAGCTCTCGTTTCGGCGCCGGCGGCTCCACCGGCTGAGTCTTTTCCACTATGGTGGTATCGGAGATTTTTTCTGCAATCTGCTGCGGCTTTTTGGAAACAAGCTGCTCCAGCACCGATTGGGAAGGCGGCGGGGGCTGGGCTGCCAAAAATCCGTGAACACCGCTGACTGGTTGGGCCCCACTGGTAGGTTGAGTCTGCTGCGCTTTGGTAATAATGTTCACAAAGAATGTTTCCAACCTATCTACCGGCGTGCTGATTTGATACCATGTACCCTCCTGGCGGAGCAGGGTCTCAATCTTTTCGCGAGTTTCCGGCCGAAGAGGGCCGGTCAAAATCTGCATTTCATCCCGATGCTGAAGGAGTTGGCGCACCGGTCCTTCCACCTGCATTCTGCCGCCATACATAATGCCGATACGATGGCACACATCCTCCACATCCGCCAGTAAATGGCTGCAAAGAAAGATGGTCTTGCCCCTTCGGGCCAGTTCGAGCAGCAAATCCTTAATCTGCCGTGTGCCGATGGGGTCCATTCCGGAGGTGGGCTCATCCAGTATCAGCAGGTCCGGATCGTTAATCAGGGCCTGAGCCAGGCCGATTCTCCGCATCATTCCTTTGGAAAAAGTGCCGATGCGCCGATTGCCCATTCCCGCCAGCCCCACCATCTCCAAAAGAGTATCAATGCGGTTTTTGCGTACAGGGCCGGGCAGGCCGAAAATCCGCCCGTAAAAATCCAAGGTTTCCCGTGCCGTCAGATACCGATAAAGATAAGATTCCTCCGGCAGATAGCCGATTCGTGCGGCAATTTGAGGGTCTGTGCTTTGTCCGCCTAAGACAAACGCCTTGCCTTTGGTGGGATAAAGAAGATTCAGAAGCAGCTTGATTGTCGTCGTTTTACCGGAACCGTTAGGGCCAAGAAAACCATAAATCTCGTTGTAGAAAACTTTCAGATTCAAATCTACAACGGCCTTAACTTTAGGCCGGCCCCACCAATCCGGAAAAATTTTTGTCAGGTTGATGGTCTCAATAGCATATTCAGAAGCAGGTGATTCCATTGGCATTTCTTATCCAAAAAGTAGCACTCAGGCATCTTTACTTTCTGCGGCGTCGGCATGGGACTCCAAATGTTCTCCATAGCGAACGAGCCGTGCACTATTGAAAATAACCACCAGTGCCCCGACCAAGTGCAGGAAGGCCGCCAAAATCAGTTTGACCCAGCCAACCATAATGCCGAGCATGCCGAGCAGAATAAACAGAACACCGAAAAGCAGATTCTGCTGAATTACTGCACGGGTTTTGCGGGACAGATGGACCAAAAACGGCAGGCGTCGAAGATCGTCGCTCATCAAAGCAATGGAGGCCGAATTGATCGCCACATCACTGCCGGCGGCACCCATTGCAATGCCCAAATCCCCAGCCGCCAGAGCCGGTGCATCGTTGATTCCGTCTCCAACGACCGCCACGATATGGCCTTCCTTTCGAATGGCCTCCACAACGGCGAGTTTATCTTGCGGAAGGCATTGGGCCTTGTAGTCGGTGCAGCCCAGTTCGGCACTGACGCGATTGGCGACATCCCGACGATCCCCCGTGAGCATGGTCACGCGGCGGATTTTGGCATCAAACAGTTCTTTGACGGCCTGACGCGCTTCAGGGCGGGTTTTGTCCTGAAGCCCAATCCAGCCGATGCATTGGTTGTCGCGGGCAACATACAGCGTGCTGAAGCCCTGCTCTTCATGGAGCGGCGGAACAGAAACTGTATGGACATCGATGCCGTTTTCCATCAGAAATGTGTCCCGTCCCACCATGACTCTGGAGCCATTGACCATGGCTGTAACGCCCTTGCCCGGGGTTTCCTGAAATTCTGTCGCGCGGGGGAAACTCACATTGGCCTCTCGGGCCAGATTCAGCACTGCTCGAGCGGCTGGATGTCTGCTCATTTCCTCCGCTGAGGCCGCCAGGGCCAGCAATTCCGCCGGCTCAACATCAGCCGCCGGCTCCAGTTTGGTTACATACAGCTGACCGGTGGTGAGGGTGCCTGTTTTATCAAAAACAACCGCCGTGATTTTGCCGGCGATTTCGAGCAGAGAAACATTTTTGATCAGCACGCCCAGCCGTGCTGCCGCCGAAAGTGCCGCCACCATAGCCGTCGGGGTCGCCATAATAATCGGACACGGACAGGAAATCACAAGAATGGAGATGGTTTTTTCAAAATCTTTTGTGAAGAAATAAACAATCGCGCTGATCATCAGAATCGTCGGCAAATACCATTTCACATACTGATCAATCAGCCGCATAATCGGCAGTTGGGTTTTTTCAGCAGCCATAATCAGCTGCTGGACTTTGCCGAGCGTGGTGTCCTTGCCGGCTTTGGTCACCTCAATATCAAGCATGCCCGTCAGGTTGGTTGTTCCTGCAAAAACCTGCATTCCGACAACTTTATCGACGGGCAGCGACTCACCGGTAATCGTGGCCTCGTTGACCGAACTGAGCCCCTGCCGGACTAAGCCGTCTGCCGGGATATTGTCGCCCGGCCGGACTCGAATGATATCGCCGGGTTTCAGCTGGCTCACATTGACTTCGGTTTCTGTTCCGTCCGGATTCACCAAAACAGCCGTCGTCGGAGTCAGTTTAATGAGGGACTCAATGGCGGCACGAGCTCCGAGGGCTGTTCGCGTTTCCATCAGTTCCGCCAGCAGCATAATAAAAGCCACTACCCCTGCCTCAAAATAGCGTTCGGAGGCAAGGGCAGCAAGAATCGCCAGAGCCACCAGTTCATCCATATGGGTGTGGCCTTCCAGAAATCCCCGGACGGCATGGACAATAACCGGAAGCCCCAGCAGCACCGCCCCTATCAGCGCCACCAGCTGGCCCAAATCATTAGGACCATAGAGCCAGCGAACCTGGGCAATCGAACTGCTCAGCAGGAGAACTCCGCCCGTCAGCGTTCCCAGCACAGCCAAACTGACTCGTGTTTGTTTTTCGTGCGTGCCGGCCGCTGCTGCCCCATGAGAATGACCGGCAGGACAGCCCATTTCCTGACATTTAATTCCAATATGCTGATGTCCCATTCCAACCTCTCGAAAAGGGCTTACTTCTTTTCTGACTGCTCGGCCTTGGGCCGGGCGATATCCCGATTAATCATTACGCGAATTTCACGTCCCCTGTCTTTGTAAGGCGGCACAAAAATCGTTTCATCTACTTTCTGCAGAATCTCCTCGACGGCATCCTGATAGAGTCTTTGCAAAACCAGCGCCGGCCGTTTGCGATATTCCGGCAGCAGACTTTTCAGATAGTCCGCCGCGGCCTTGGCGTCCTGCTCCACGCGAGTCCGATAGGCCCATGCCTCCGCCAGAATCACCTGCACCTGTCCTCCCATCTGATGAACGTAGTCTTCCTGCTGCTGGTCCGTCACAGACTCGTTTCGCAAGGCCGCCAGAATTTCTTCCGCCCGCGGGCCGGCGGTATCGGTCAGAAGTTTTTCTTTGTAGGCACGGGCATCAATAATGGCTTGCTCGCTCTTGTTGATCGCCTGGCTGGAGGCCTGGAAAGCATCGTCCACCTGCAGCGGCCAATTGGTCCGATTCAGACGGACATCATCAATATGAATGCCGCTATCCATAGCATCCAGACTGTTCTGGAGAACCATGCGAACCCGTTCGGGAATGCCGGCGGAGCTTCGCAAGGCCTCATCCAGACTGTACCGCACCATGGTAGAAACCACCGCATCCGAAGTCAAACTTTCAATCAGCGGATTGACCGTTCGAGAGGCCACTTCCATAAATGATTCACCGGGCTTGCGGGATTCCATATACACATTTTCAAAAAATCGGACGGGCGAACTAATCGAATAGGTTACCGTCCATTTGGAATGAACAATATTGTAATCGGACCCTTTCAGCTGCGTAATCGGCTCATTGCGGGTCAGGCAATAGCCGTCCTGCACCGGATTGAGTCCGCCGTAGGCCATTTTTTTCCCGCCGGCCAGCTTTTCCTGTTCCGTTTCAAAAAACCAGAAGGAGTCGATGGGAAGGGTGCGGACCTCTTTGACAGGAATGCGAATGATTTCGCTGATGGGGTCGGGAAAAGTCCAGTGGTATCCCGGCTGTTTAATGCGGCTTTCACCCTCGCCCTGCACCTTGCCGAAAACAAGCACAAGGGCCTGCTCATTCGGTTCGACCGTAAAAAAGCCGCTGGCTAAAAAGAGGAGCACCACGGCTGTCATAATCAATTTCAAAATCAGAAAACTCACCCGCAAGGCCTCGGCCAGCGATTGCTGTCCCGGATGAAGAAGCTGGGTTTCCGGCAAAGTCCCCTGGGCAGTATCGGAATGAGGGAGTCGTTCATTCATATCGGTTCGCTGCCCTCCGGTCAGGGTTGTTTGGGGTTCAGGTTCGGCCGTTCCTTCAGCAAGTGGAACGGCTCTACGTCGGTTCCGAGCACCAGGGTGGTTCGTTCCTTCAGGATTTTCTTAAGCGATTCCAAATCCCGCAGGAACATCGCCAGTTCCGGATCGGCCTCCAGTTCCTTATAATACCGTGCGGCCTCTGCATCGCCGGCCCCGCGAATGGCCTGGGCACGGCTTTCAGCGACAGCCAGCAGTTCCTTCCGTTTGGCTTCCGCATCACTTCGGATTCGGTCTGCTTCAGCATTGCCGGCTGCCACAATCGTATCGGTTTTGACTTTGCGGTCGGCTTTCATCCGTTCAAAAACATCCTGTGTAACCTTTTCCGGCACCATCAGGCGTTTAATACCCGCCAGCCGCACATCAACACCATAGCTGGAAGCCGCCTGCTGGTGCACCGCTGCGGCAATTTCCTGTTCAATCTCTTCGAAGCGAAGCTTGGCAGGGTCGGTGTTGACAAAACTGCTGAATTCATATTTGCCTACAACGGAGTTAGCCGCATTTTGGAGCAGTACCCGCAATTTTTCCTTAGCTCCCTCTGCATCCTGCACCGCCGTCAAAAACAGAAGCGGGTCCCCGATGCGCCAGACCAGATAACTGACAATGATAATGGGTTCGCCGCCGGCAGTAGCCGTCTCCTGCATCTGCACTTCCAGAAGGCGGCTGCGGGAATCAAACCGATGAACTCGATGAATCGGCGCCGGCCAGCGGAAATAGAGCCCCGGCTTGGTAATCGACCGCACCGGCTCCCCAAAACAGGTCACCAGGGCACTTTCGGTCTGGCGAACCTGAAAGGTAAAAGCCACAAATCCGAGGATTGTAAGCAGGACAATCAACAAGACAATACCCCATACATTCTTCATTGTTTTGATCCTTATTGCTTAATCACAGAATCCAGGTTCATTTCGAGAAGACCGGTGGCCATCTTTTCTTCGAGGTCTAAGATATAAATTTCCTGATCTTCCTGACCGACCGAGACCACATATTTGCGAATCGAAGGCAGGGATTCTTCAAGAATCTGCAGCCGCCGGAACCGCTGAAAGAGCTCGCCGCCGGCCTGATTGGCTTTTACCTGTCCTGCGAAACGAAGGCCTTCCCCTCGAGCCCGTGCAACGCGTTCAAAAGCATAGGCCTCTGCCTGCCGGATAGTCAAAAACAATTTGCCCTGGGCCTCATGCACCATTTTCTCCAGTTTCTCCATCAGGGACTGGGCCAGAGCAGCGTCCTGGGCCTGACTGGCCTTAGAAATCTGCCGAACAAGACTGTAAAGGTCATTGGCCTTTTCAATAGAGCCGGCCAGTCCAGTGAGAACCTTGTTGTGTTCGGCCTGGGCCGTCAAAATCGTGGCCTGCTGCTTCTGAACCGCCGCAACTACCTCTTCATAATTGGGAGCCACCTCGGGCGGAGGATGCACCCCCACCATTCCGACAAAAACAATCTCTACCCCCAGCTGGGCCGCATCGGCTGCTTCCTGCATCCGCTGCTGAAGAACCCTGCAGCCCATTTCCTGACCGGCTCCGAGAAGACTTTTCTGCCGTTCCGGATTGGCCAGACTCTCATCCGGTTCAATCTTGGCACTGGCGGCAAAACGGGCCAGCTCGCGATAACAAAGCGACTCGAGCATTTCTTCCGAATTCTCATGTTGGTACAGATACCGGTGCAAATCGCGGATTTTATAATGAACCGGCACATCCACAATGATATAACTGACCGGAGCAGCTCCTTTTTCCGTTTGGCCGGTCTGCCGCTGAGTTTCGACGGCTACCAGCAGTTTGTATTCTTCCTTGTAATGCTTCTGTCCCCAAAGGATCGGTCTGGCGGCATCTTCCGGAGCGGGAATATAGCCGACATGAAGCATCCGAACCTTTTCCATCGGATACACATACGCCCGCTCGAACGGCCAGGGCCATTTCCAGCACCACCCGGGCCCAACCTGACGCCCCCCGTCCTCGGGAGCTGCAGAGCCGAAATGTTCAATCACAGCCCCTTCGCCCGGCTGAACAATCACAACACAGCTGAACAGATAAATAATCAGCAGCAGAAACAGCAGCAGGGGAACAATCGCCTTCTCGAGCAGCTGGTAAAACCAGGTCTGTGAGACCTTAAACCCGAACTGATAATCCAGCGTGCTGGCTACCGTGTGGAGAATCCCGCCGGGCTCATTAATTAAACCAAGCAGCCGGCTGTCAAAACAAGCCCGGCTGTATTGGCCTGCCAGCCGAGGACGATACAGATCAAAGACAGCCGTGAGAATGGTTTCAACACCCAGCACAATCAGAAGAATCGGAATAAACCAATTTAGAAAAATAAGGCCGAACTGATATTTGTACTGAGCGAAAGCCAGCGAAACCGCAGCCGCAAAGCCAAGAATGGAAGTGGCCAGCAAACTGCTCCCTCCAGCCCGAAGCGGACGCCAAACTATCGCGGCACTAAGACCTGTGGCGTATCGGCTGATAAGAAAACTGAAAAACGAAAGCAAAACCAGAAAAGCCGCCCCCAGAAGCGGAGAGCGAAGCGTAAAATCCTTTGCCGGCCCGGAAATGAACCGAATCAGCAGAATCCCCATGATAATCTGGCCAATGGCAATCAAGACGCCGCTGATAGGTAAAAACCATTTTTCCACCCATTCTAATCGTTTCTGGGCTACTGCAAACAATTCGAGGCGTTCGTCCGTTCCTTCAAAGATTGTTTGCTTTTCCCGGGCCCTTTTCAGCTCGGCCAAGTCCATCTTTTCCTGTTCGGCACGATACCGATGATAAAACTGAATCAGCAGCACCAGCCAAATCAGAAATGTCGATAAAACCTGCCAGCTGAAAACATATAAGGTAGGCGACGCCAGAAGAGCACCAAGAACCAGGGAGGACAGAAAGAAAATCAGACTCAGAATCAGTCCGAATAAAGAGACATAAACAGCTCGTTGGGACGAATCGGCCATATTCCTGATTCCTCTATTTAGAACTTCTTTCATACGAACAACACGAAACGCTGCTTGTATATATAGTAAATTTACTTGATTACGCAACAGGAGGGTTTACAAAAATACCGGTTTTTGCTTAAATTGAGACAAAAAGAAAGATAATTTTTTCTCACAAAGGTTCGCTTGTGATTGGAAAACTGTTTACGATAGCCAAAAATACGGTTTTTGAAACCCTTCGCCAGCCGATCTATTTTGTCATCATCGTTTCCGCCCTTCTGCTGCTGCTTCTGGCTCCTGCCATCAGTATGTACACCCTCGATGAAGACGTCAAACTCCTGCGAGAATTGGCATTTTCTACGCTGTTCCTGGCTGGTTTGTTCATCTCCGTTTTTTCTGCCGGGGGTGCCGTGACGGAGGAAATTGAGAGCGGCACCATTACTACGGTGCTTTCCAAGCCGCTTCCTCGTCCGCTGTTTGTGATTGGAAAGTTCTTCGGCCTTGCCTCTGCTGTCACTTTATCGCATTATTTGCTGAGCGCCGCGATGCTTATGGCTGTCCGACACGGCGTACTCGAGCGAGCTTCCGATGAACCCGACTGGCCGGTTATCACAGTCGCCGCAACTGTATTTCTTTTGACAGTTCTCATAAGTACTTTGCTTAACTACTTTTATGAATGGCAATTTTCAGCAACGGCGGTAGTTCTTGGAACTATTTTGGGCTCCGCCGGTCTTTTATTTCTTGCATTTGTTGACCGAAATTGGCAGGTAAATCCATCCCAGAATGGTTTTCACCTTTTTGACATCTATGCCTCCACTCTTCTTCTTTTTGCCGTTTTGATTATCGCGGCTTTGGCCGTTATGTTTTCAACCCGGTTGAATTTGGTGCTCACATTGCTGAGTTGCGTCGGGGTCTTTTTGGTCGGATTAATTACAGATTGGCTTTTCGGACGCTTTGCAGAAAAATATTTGTGGGCTAAAGTTGGCTATATCCTGTTTCCCAATTTTCAGACATTCTGGGTCAGCGATGCCATCTATGAAAAAAATCAAGTACCTGGCGATTACCTTCTGATTGGGCTGTATTATGCCGTTCTATATATTGTCGGCATCCTTTTCCTCGCCGTCGCCCTCTTTCAAAACAGGCAGGTTGGGCAAAACAGACAATATTAGATTTTGGGATTTTTTGAAGCAGGCAAATCAATCACCAACGCCACTTCATCGCATTGGTCTTGTTTCGGACAGCGCGCACAATCTGTCCAGACCTTCATCGGAAGCATATTTTTATCAACCCGTTTAAAACCAACTTTTTCGAAAAATCCCGGCTCCATTGTAAGCGTGAAGACACGATCGATACCCAATTGACGTGCCCGTTCCAGACAGCTGCTGACCAAGGCCCTTCCAATCCCCCTGCCGGAATAATTCTTATCAACCGCCAGGGATTGAACTTCCGCCAGATTTGCCCAGATAACTTTCAGCGAGCAGCAGCCGACAATGGTCCCATCGACCTCAGCCACCTGAAAAATCTGGACATTTTCATAGAGGTCCGCCAAGGAGCGAAACAGCATCCTGTCCATCTCTGCATAATAGCTGATTAGTGAATGGATAGCAGGTACATCCTGAACTTTTGCATTTCGTATCAGCATAGTGAATACTTTATCCTCTCGGCAATCATCAATCAAGAATCCTCTGAAAATCGCGGCTTTTCCGGTTTTTACCATATTTCAAGGTTTGGAAGAAGGCCGGACCAGCAACTTCGGGAGGTCGGCAGGGAAGTTATCTCGGCTTAAACACGCTTTTTGAAGAAAGAGGGTGATTCTCAACAACCCTAAGCGAAAGAGGGAAATAAAAAAGGGAGGCGGGCGCCTTTATTTCCGATTCTGTTGTGGGCCGCGCTCCCTATTGCCTTGTGCCGATATTTGCACCTTCCCGCGGATGGTGCATAGGCGTTAAACCGTCGATTTGCACAGGCAACAAGTATACTATAATGAACCTTTTGCCCAATGTCAATCAATTTCTGGACAAAAAACAAAAACCCCTCTGAAAGAGGGGTTTAGAATTGCAAAACAAAATGGTGTTATTCTGCTTTGACCAGCACATCGAGCGTTTTAACGCCCCATTTTTGGGCCTGCTGATGAGAGTGGAAAAACACATCCAGGTGATTCCCTTTAATCAGACGTCCACGGTCTTTAACCTTGATGGGCTGATTGTCGTTGTAGCCGGGAATAATCATCTCCGTTCCGAAAGCATATCGCTTATCGGCAGCAACAAAAACATCGCCCGGTCGGATTCGGTGATTGCAGGCCGTAATCCCATCCGCATGGCGTCCGCAACACCTGCGGCAGGGACAATAGGCCGTTACTTTCATCCGAACAACCCTCCATTGACCACTTTTCTTTGGCTGAACGGCTGGCGTTCCCAAATGAAATTCTTCGAGATTCTGAAGCATTTCAACAAGTTCTTGATCGGGGCTGGGCGCAGACAGCATCTGTTCAGCAGCAAAACCAGGCACAGAGCCATCCGGCTGCATCGGCGACCAGGCACTCTGCAACGGGATCAACTGCCGATTTCCAAACCCAAAATAACAGACAAACACCCCCAGCAGCATTGCCATCAAAAGGCTGGATAAAAGGGCTGCCTCATACCCCCCATGTGTCGGACGACTGTAACAACCATCTTTCCCGGCTTTCTCCCATTTTGCCAATGTCTGAACCTTTCCAAACAAACAATATTCGAGGACTGAAGCCGAACCTTTCGGCCGTGTCCTATAAACAAAACTACAGTCCTACTCTTTCATCCCTGGACTTGTTAGAAAAGGCCTTCCTTGGCAGAAAAACAAACGTTCTTTTTCCGAAATGTACCTTGGCTTACCCGTATCTTGAATCAATACAACAATTTACCTTGTTCTCCTCAGGCAGCCAGAGGACAAGAACATGCAAATTTTCTCAATTCCTGTCTTAACAGGAATGACCAGAAGTTTATCAGAAATCAACCAGAACCCATTCGATGCAGGGATTAATATACGTAGTAGGTGTGGGCAAGTCAAGACAAAAATTAGACCGAAAGACCGATAAAAACGACAAACTGGAGTCTCAAATACAACTTTTGTGAAAAATCCGCGTGGTCTTCTACGTCCCTTTTTAAAGCCCAAAGCCCCCTAAGTTCTCAGCTCCTTCTGCGATAAGCGAGCCGCAGGCATCCATGCCCGCGACTCAAAGCAACTCTGCTTACCTTACACCAGTCTTTTCGCCAGTGCAATGGTTTTTTGTTTCTTTGCCTTTTTCTGCAAAATCAAAAGGGCAAGTTTTCCCATAAGACATTTTATTGAAAATACTTTGAAGAACTGCTTAAAGGCACCTTTGCTGTGTCTTACACAAAAATTTTTCTCATCAAATATCACAAAATTGCTGTGAAGTCCTTGTCAACAACAGCATCATTCCCGTATAATTCTGCCTGTTTTCCGGTGTATTTCCCAACGCTGTAGGTAAAAAGAAAGGGCGAAACAATGGTTCTTTGCTGCCTGTGGCTTTTTTCAGCCGGTATTTTGGGCAAGCCGGCCTCTGTCGTGATCAACCCCTCCCCCCTACCTACCTATGGACAAGCAGAAGTTTCTGAAGTAATTCAGGTTTGTGCAGATTTTCATCTGATTTGCAATATCCGCAATTATCCGCCGGTGGTGGGAGAGCAAATGCCGGTTTCTATCCGCGGTCTTGAAGCGGCCGGCACAGAAAACGATGCCAAAGTACAGGTCTGCCTTCAAACGCTTTTATGCAAACAGCCCAAGGACCCAAACCAGGTTATCCTGCTTAAAAACATTCAGCGAGGCACGTCGTTCTGCCTGATTGCCGATGTAGAGTTGAACGGCCAGGACCTTGGAGATTTTCTTGTAAAGAAAGGGCTGGTTGAGCGAATCCTAAAAACCTCTTCTTCTGAACAGAAACCGCAAGCGTCTTCTGCAAGGCCTGCTCAACAGCCAAATCTTCTTCAGCCAATTGCCTCTGCAGCAGCCGCCGTCAAGGCAGGCCCGCCGCCAACACCAGGGTATGTCTCATCCAAAGGCAGCCGGATTTTTCATCGAGCGGGCTGTTTTCATGTCAAGCGCATCGCGGAAGAACAGCGGATTTATTTTCAAAGCCGCGAAGAGGCATCTTCCGGCCGCCGTCCCTGTAAAACCTGCAATCCCTAATCAGCTGATGACTCCCTTGATGTATTCCAATGTCTTCTGCTGAGTCGGCGTTTCAAACATCTGAGCAGCCGGTCCATGCTCAACCAGTTGTCCGCAGTAGAAAAAGGCCGCATAATCAGCCAATCGGCGGGCCTGGCGGAGAATATGAGTAACAATGACAATGGTGTAATCCTTCTTCAATTCAAGAAAACATTCCTCAATCCGCCGGCTGGACACTGGATCCAGCGCCGAGGTCGGTTCATCCGCTAAAATAATTTCCGGCTCAACGGCCAGCCCTCGGGCCAGACAAAGCCGCTGCTGCTGGCCGATGGAGATTTGCGAGGCCGGGCTGCTGAGGCGGTCTTTGACTTCATCCCAAAGCCCCACCTGTCGCAGACGAAACTCCACGATTTCATCCAGTTGGCGGCGGTTTTTCAGACCGTGCACCCGCGGGCCGTAAGCTACATTATCATAGATGGACATCGGCAAAGGCCGGGGCGTTTGAGAAAGCAAACCCATTTTCCGGCGGATATGGGTAACTTCCGCAAAGGGAGCATAAATATCCTCCCCATCCACGAGCACTTTTCCGGTTACCCTGACCCCTTCTACCAATTCAACCATTCGATTCAGAGACTTCAGAAAGGTAGTCTTGCCGCATCCGGAAGGACCGATGACGGCAATAATCTGCCGGTCCGGCAGATTGATGGAGACATCCTGGAGAGAATGCTCGTCGCCATAATAAACATTCAAGTTTTCTACACTGATGTGGTGTTGATTCATTCTTTCCTCATCGTATTGAGTGTCGGGACCAACGCCGGCTTAGCCGGCGGCTAAGCAGACTGGCAGCCAAGACAATCGCCGTCAAAATCAATGCCGCCGCATAGGCCCGCTCCTGCACCTGCGGAAAAGGAGTTCCTATCTGAAAGAAAATCGCCAGCGGAAGTGTAGCCGCCGGACGCATCAGAGACTGCGGGATTTGATCGCTGAAACCCGCCGTGAACAGGACGGAAGCGGCATCGCCGATCCCCCTCCCGAAAGCAATCAGCACAGCCGTCAAAATCCCCCCGGAGGACTGCCGAAGCACTACTTTGACAGCCGTTTGAAATCGTGTAGCCCCCACAGCGTAAGAGGACTCCAGCAATTCCGAGGGCACCATCCGCACCACTTCATCCATTGCCCGGCACATAATCGGCAGCACCAGAAGCGCCACCGTAACAATCCCCCCCAGCAAAGACGCCTTCAACCCAACAGTGAGCATCAGGATAAAACCAAATGCCCCGAAGACAATCGACGGAACCCCCCACAAAACATCCAGAAGGAAACGAATTACGGCGGCAGTCCGGCAACCGCGTCGACAAAAGACATTCAGATAAAGCACAACGGGCACCGCCAGAAGAAAAGCCAAACCCGTCGAGCCCGTCGCCAAATAGAAAGAACCCACGATAGCATTCAAAATCCCGCCTTCTTTACCCAGATAGAAGCCCCCTCGAGGAGTCTGGGTAATCATCGACCAACTCATTGCCTTCGCCCCCCGGATAAAAATCGTCAGCAGAATCAGCAGCAGTACCGCCAGAATCAAGGCCGTCGAAGCCACCATCAGCCCTTTCATCACCGCCTCTTCCAGACGCCGTTTATCCATTGCTATCTCCCTATTGCAGGGCCTTTTGGGCCTTCATCAGCACCAGTTTGGCCAGGATATTAAATACAAGCACGATTCCCAACAAAATCAGGCATCCGAGCATCATCGCCGAATCATAGAGAGGAATCGACATCATCTCGCCGTAATTGTTGGCAATCAGAGCCGGCAAAGGATACGCCGGATCCCAAACCGATGCCGGAGAACGGGCTACATTGCCGGCCACCATCAGCACGGCCATCGTCTCTCCGAAGGCCCTGGCCAACCCCAAAACAACAGCAGCTAAAATGCCCGGAAAAGCCTTTCGAAGCACCACTTTTTTGGTTGTCTGCCAATGAGTAGCGCCCAGAGAAAGAGAGGCCTCCCGATATTCCCACGGTACGGCACGCAGAATTTCGACGGTCATATGAATAATTACAGGAAAAATCATCACAGCCAGAACAATAGCCGCCGACAGCACACAATAACCGGTGGTGGCCGCATTAAACCACTTGGCGGCCTGCTGAACCCACGGGACCACAACAAGGATTCCCCAAAGGCCATAGACAACCGAAGGAATCCCCGCCAGCAGGTCAATCAGCGGCCTTACGCCTTCGCGAACCAGACGGGGAGCATATTCAGCCAGATAGATAGCGGTCAGCAGACACAGCGGAACAGCCAGCAGCATAGCCGTGCCGGTCACCCAAAGAGAGCCCATAATGAAAGGAAGAAAGCCGAATTGACCCCGAAGGGGAAACCACGACGAGGAAAACAGGAGTGTGCCAAGCGATTGACTTTTCAGAATAGGCAAGGATTTTATGAAAAGGCCGGCAGCAATCGCAACCACAATCAGACCGGACAGCCATGCGAGCACCGCCATAATTTTGCCGGCGACCTTGTCTGTCTTCAATGAAAAATCGCTCCGTTTTAACGGCATAGCAAGTCCTTCTCAGGGTTCCAGTTTCTTCAATTCCTGGGCTATCGTTTCGGAAGCAAGGGGAACATAGCCGGCTTCTTCCACAAACTTTTGCCCTTCCTGCAGAATCCACCGCAAAAAAGCAGCAACTTCCGGTTTTGCCGGCTTGCCTTTCGAAACCAAATAAAGCGGACGGGCAGGCGGAGAAGGATAACGGCCATCCGCGATGGCTGCTGTCAGCTGCTCCCGAGTATCATAAAAAGATTCTTCAGGGTCAATCCGGCCGTTTTCATTCAAATCCAGCGGCAGCACAACCAAACCCGCCATAGGTTTTTTGGAAGCAGCATCATAAGCATAATTGACATTGTTAAACCCGATACCCAGCGGATCTTTTCGGACGGCCTCAGCCAGCCCCGGGTCACCAAAAACACCTATTCCCTGAAGGTCTTCCTGGTTTTTTCCGAGATAGTTTGCCCAGATTTCTGCGGCACCGCAGGCATCCGAGCGGGTATAAACATGAATGGGCTCGGTGTGGGGCGTATCCAGCAATTGCCCCCACGTCTTGAGATTGCCTGTAATCCATATATCAATGCATTGCCCGCGGGTCAATCCCCGTTTCAATAAGAACTCAAGATCCGGATTCTGTTGGCTGGCGACAGGAACAACCGCATCCTTAGTCACCGCAACCGGCCATGCCCCTTTCTCAATCTCAGCAGGGTGAACGGCTCGGGAAAGCATGCCCAAATCCGCCGCACCGGACAGACAATCCGCCATTCCTTTGCCCGCCCCGCCCGCCGAAATGTCAATTTGGACAGCCGGATGAATTTTGCAGAATTCCTGAGCCCACAGAACTGTCATGGGATATAAAGCCCAGGCGCCGGAGATTGAAATCGAGCCGCGAAGGTCAGAATCAGAAGATGCCGGCTGGGGTTTTCGCCCGCAGCCGAAGATGGTAAGCATTCCCGCCATCAAGACAATCCCGAGAACCCGTTTGGACATAATTCACTTTCCTTTCCTGGGTTAAGAATTTTACACCAAATCCGCAAGGGTTAATTTCTCCAGTCGATTGGCAATATAGTCACGAATTTCTTTACAAACAGCCAGCATCTTGGGCTCCTGGCTGAGCGGAGTAACCGAAAAAAAATACTTACTGACGGATTCTGTAGGGGCCAGAGGGCCGTCCATCAGCCGGACTATCTCGGCGATGGTGATTTGGTTTGCCGGCCGCATCAGACGATAGCCGCCGTTTGCCCCCCGTCGGGTCTGCACATAGCGGTTTTGTCGAAGCGGCATCAGCAGGAGTTCAAGATACTTCTTGGGAATATCAAATTGACGGCAAATTTCCTCTATTTTAACCCATACTCCTTCCGACTGACGAGCCAGATAAATCAGAGCCAGAATTGTATATTCACTTTTCGTAGTAAGTTTCACTGGTTCTCTATCCAGATTCAGACATTATCTCTTCTAAGTCTATAGACATAATAGATAAACAGAAAAAAATTGTCAATGGTTTTCTTCTGCGATTGTTCTCCTGCCAGCTATTCAACTCGGTTTTTCTTGACCTGCTCCGGCTAAGCGGGTTTAATACCTTCTGTTTAATATAGAAAAAAAAAACATTTTTTCGAAAGGCGAAAGAGCAATGAAAGTTTCCCGGCGTGCACAGGCAGTGGCGCCTTCTGCGACCCTTGCTGTTACTTCTCGTGCCAAAGAAATGAAAAGTCAAGGGCTGGACGTCCTCAGTTTTGGAGCAGGAGAACCGGACTTCGACACACCTCAATTTATCAAAGATGCCGCTATTGAAGCCCTCCAAAAGGGGCAAACGAAATATACCCCGGCCGCAGGCATTCTGGAACTGCGCAAAGCAATCGCTGACAAGTTATTAAAAGAAAATAACTTGCGCTATGCCCCCGAACAGATTGTCGTCAATCTGGGGGCCAAACATTCTGTTTATACGGCAATGCAGGCGGTTTTAGACCCCAGCGATGAAGTGCTGCTGCCGACCCCCTATTGGGTTACGTATCCTGAGGCCATCCATTTGGCCGGCGCCAAGGCCGTTATTCTTGAAACCTCCGCCGAAACGGGCTATAAAATCACTCCTTCTCAACTGAAAGCCGCCATTACGCCGAAAACAGTTATGCTGGTGCTCAATTCACCCAATAATCCGGGCGGCTTCTGCTATACTCCGGAGGAACTGAAGGCGCTGGCTGAAGTCCTTGAGGGAACCCAGCTGGTTGTGTTGTCCGATGAAATCTATGAGCGTCTGATCTATGGGAATATGCGGTTTGCAAGTTTCGCTTCTCTCAGTCAGGACGCTTATAATCGAACGCTTACCATCAATGGACTGAGCAAATCGTTCTCCATGACCGGCTGGCGGCTTGGCTACACCGCCGGACCAGTGGAGGTCATCAAGGCAATGTCGCGTTTGCAGGATCATATGACCTCCAATGCCGTCACCTTCGTTCAGTATGCGGCGATTGCGGCTCTGAGGGACACTTCCGACACCGTGGAGAAAATGCGTCTGGAGTTTGAAAAACGCGGCAAAGTGATGACCGACCGCCTCAATGCTGTTCCGAAAGTCCGCTGTGTGCCTGCTCAAGGCGCCTTCTACTGTTTTCCGGATGTCTCGGCCCATTACGGACGAACTATCGGCGGCGTCAAGATCAGCGACAGTATGGACTTTGCCAAAGCCCTTCTTGAACAGAAATTGGTAGCCGTGGTGCCCGGCGGGCCTTTCGGTTCACCGAAAAATATACGGCTTAGTTTTGCCTGCTCGCTCGAACAAATCGAAAAAGGGATTGACCGGATTCGGGAATGGCTTTCATAAAGGAAACCCGTTCCACTAAACAACCAGCGGACGAACAACCCGTTGAAGCGAAGCATCCTTTTTGGATGCGCAGGTGGACGGGGGTCGTCATCTGCCTGGGGCTGGTTGTCTTCGGCATTTACGGTGCCACCCACATGGTTGCGGCCGGCGATACATGGGTGGCCCTGGCTTGCGGAAGGCATTTTGCCCACCATGGCGTTGATACGGTTGACCCCTTCAGCTTCAATTCTCATCCGGCAGGACCGACGGAGCAGGATATTCAAAAATGGCCCCGCTGGGCTCAAATCCTCTGCAAACCCTTCTCGCTGAAAACCATCCAAAAATGGCATCCGACCGGCTGGATTAACCAAAACTGGCTGACCCACCTGATTTTTTACAAATTAATTACCCTTTCGGGGCCGGAAGGCCCCTATCAGTACAATTTTCTTGTGTACTGGAAGTTTGCACTGTATATCCTTACCGCCTTTACCGTGTATGGGGTAGCACGAGTTCTCGGTGTCGGACGGGCTTTATCTCTGCTGGCAGCTTGCTTTTCGCTGGTGGTGGGGCGCACCTTTTTTGACATCAGGCCAGCTGGATTTTCCAATTTTTTAACTCCGGTTTTCTTTCTTATCCTTGCACTGGCTGTTTATAGAAACATCCGCTATATCTGGCTGCTGGTGCCGCTGGTTGTTTTTTGGGCCAACGTTCACGGCGGCTACATCTATGTTTACGCCATGCTGGTCCCCTTCCTCGGCATTCACCTGCTGGCGGCCCTGCCGAAAAAATGGAGTTTTGCATTGGGACTGCTGGGCGTCTGGTGGGTGCTCTATCTGCTCAGTCATCAGTTTCTGACCCATGAATATTATTCGATGGTCGCGATGGCAAACGGCCAGAGTCCTCAAATCCCTTCTCTTTTGAATAATAGTTACTTTGTTTTTCTTCTGATTCTAACCGCTATCGGCATAGGGCTTACTTGCCTGCCGGAATCAATGAAGGGGGGCTTTTATCTCTATTTTATCATCGGGACAATAGCCGTCTTTTTTGCGTTCTACCTGCGAATGCAGATTTCTATCCCTTATGAGCGAATCACTGCCGTCTATCACGAACGGCTTCGCTTTTTCGTTCAGACCTCTCACGGCCGCTATTTCTTCGTTTTCCTGATGGGAATCCTGTACATCTGGCTAACCACCTGGAAGAAAGATCGTTTGGTCGTTTTGTCCGGAGCTCAAATTGCAGAAACAGCAGCAGCGGCAGCGGTATCCTTTGTTGCCATGATTGTGCTGAACCCCTTCCATTTGACCAATCTAACGCATACTTTTGAAATCAGTGTGAGCAAACACGCAGAATCATGGCGGCAGGTCAATGAATGGCGTCCGGCCTTCGACTGGCTGGACAAAACCCGAACCAGTCCCAATCCGGTCGGCGAGGAGGAGGCGTTTGCCGTTTTGTGCGTTCTGGCGGCTTGTGCTCTCTTAACGTGGGTGGTTTTACGTACAACAACTCCCCGTTTGGCCGATGCTAAAAGCCGTCAGAAGCGGCCTCCTTCCGCTGCCGATACGGCTGATTATCCAAAAATTGATCTGGCTTTGTGGACGCTGGCTGCCCTTACCTTATATATGGCCATTCAATCGCGGCGATTTATTGCTATAGCCGGCCCAGGCGTATGCCCTTTTGTCGCCCATCTTCTCAGTCAGACAGGAAAGATGCTCAAAACATTTTTCAGCCGAAAAAAACCGGTCCAATTTTTTCTCCAGCCGCAAATCCATCTGTGGGGATGGTCAGTTATCAGTGCGGTGCTTGTGATTTTGACTGTTTATTGGGGGATAAAGTTCAAACGAATTTATCTGGACCCCTGGCCCAACGATCCTGTTCGCCATTCCATCTTTATGCGAATGACCGCTTCGAATGTTAAACCTTTTGAGGTCTGCGATTTTATCAACGGCAATCACATTCACGGGCGAATGTTCAATTATTGGACGGAAGGCGGGGCGATGGCCTTTGGACAAAAACCCGACGAACAAACCGGACGTATTCCTTTACAGTTGTTTATGGATGGAAGAGCGCAGGCGGCCTATAACCACGATAAATACGAATACTGGCAGCTGATTTTTTCAGGCGGGCCGGAGGCCATCAAGGCCGGCGGAAAAAATCTTAATTATGCCTCCATCGGCCAATGGATTAGCGATGAACTGCGAAAAAATAAGGTCTGGGTGATTGTCATGCCGACACTGCAGGCCTCATCAGTATTTATGCAGGGGGTCTTGCGCGCCCCAAGCTGGAAAACCGTTTATCTGGACAGCTGCCAGCAGATGGTGGTCGATATCGAAACGCCGCAGGGAAAAGAACTGGCCGATTCGATTCTGGCAGAAAAAGCGTTTTTCCCTGATGATTTATCACGGCATTTGAGCACAGCCATGCTGATTTTAGAGACCCAGAATGCTCAGTATATAAACCAGATGGCTGAGCATGCCGCCAAGGCCTTCCAGGTGCGGCCCTGCGTTTCGTCCTATATGGTCATGCAAAATGCGATGCAGTGGCCGCTCTTCCGTGAACAGGGAAGACAGATTCTCAAGGACTTTTTCGAAGATGTATGCAGCCGCCAAGACCAGCTTCGAAAGCAGGCGGGGTTTGCAGAACTGCTTACGGTGGCCGGATTTGCCGCAAATTATCTGGCTAAGACAGAACCGGAACAGCGCAATCGCTATCTGCAGATTCAGGATAATTTTCGCAAAGAAGCCAACCAGTTAATGAAGCAGTCAGTCTGGTAATTATGGACAATCACCACTCCCATTCCCCGGCCGCGTCTTCGTTTCGCTCAATCAGCGTTTTCTTTCCCTGCTTTAATGAGCGGGATAATCTTGAACCGCTGGTTCAGCAGGCCGTCGAGGTTCTGGACAAGACCGGCCTCGATTATGAAATTATTGTGGTTGACGACGGCAGCACGGACGGCACAGGTCCCCTGGCGGATGCTTTAGCCGCCCAAATCCCCGCCCTGAAAGTGATTCATCACCCTGTCAACAAAGGATACGGAGCCGCCCTTCAGAGCGGTTTTCGAGCCGCCTCCAAAGAACTGGTCTTTTATACGGATGGAGACCGTCAGTTTGACCTGGAGGAATTGCCGCCTCTTCTGCCGCTGATGGAGCAGTATGATATTGTCAGCTGCTATCGTCTAAACCGTCAGGAAGGATGGATACGGCGGCTGAATGCCTTTTGCTGGACCCGCCTGGTTTGCCGCCTCTTTCATTTGAATCTGAAAGACATTGACTGTGCCTTCAAACTGTTTAAACGAGAAATCTTTGATGGAATGCCCCTGGTAAGCACAGGAGCTTTAATCGATACGGAGATTCTGGCCCGAGCCGCAAGAAAAGGATATACTATTGTTCAAGTCGGCGTGCATCATTATCCCCGCCGGGCCGGCCGGCCCACCGGCGCAAAACCAAGTGTAATCGCCAGGGCTTTTTATGAACTGTTCAAATTACGGAAAACGATTTTAAACCAGCAGCCATGAAAGTATATCGGGACCAATCCCTCATTCGCCCGGACTTGCAGGCCCACCTCTATTCAGAACGCCTGCTGGATAATGTCCGGGCATTGCGAAGTCTGTGCTCTCCGGCCACGCGATTCTGTGCCGTAGTCAAGGCCAATGCCTACGGACACGGTATTCGGGAAGTCGTTAACATTCTCAAAAACGGCCCTGTGGATTTTTTTGCCGTTGCCACTTTTTATGAAGCCCTGCATATCCGGCCTTTGGTGCGCAGGCAGCCGATACTGATTCTGGAGCCGATTCATCCGGCTCAGCCGGCTGAGCAGATTCGTCTCTGTGCCGCCGCCGGCTTTCACTGTGTACTGGCCTCTTTGGAAGGATTCGAATGGGCTTGCAGGGCCTTGGCCGGCACCGAGCGAATCCTGGCGATCCACCTGAACCTTGAAACCGGAATGGGCCGCTGCGGGATGGACCCCCAGGAGGCCGCCATCCTGCTGGAACGGCTGAGCAGCCGAACCATGCTCCGGCTGGCAGGTATTTTGACTCACTATGCCACCGCCGATGAAGAAGACCTGAGCTTTGCATGGGAGCAGCAAAGACGATTTGATGATTTTCTCCAGACGTACCGGCTGAAAAACCGCCCTGATCTGCTTATTCATTCCTGCAACAGCGCTGCTGCTATTAAAATGCCCCAAGCCCATTATTCCATGGTTCGCTGCGGCATTTCAATGTATGGATATTATTCGCGTCCTGCGAGCAATCCTCCAATTGTTTTAAAACCTGTCCTGAAGCTTCAGGCCCCGCTGACACTGATCAAAAAAATCAAAGCCGGCTCTTCAGTCGGATACGGAAGGACTTTTGTTGCCAAACGCGATACGCTGACGGGATTGGTGCCGCTGGGATACGCCGACGGCTATCGGCGGGTTTTTTCCAACAAAGCCGTTATGAAGCTGGGCAATTATTTTGTACCGGTCATCGGTCGGGTTTGCATGGACCAGGTAATTGTAGATGTGACCGATGTTCCTGATGCCGAAATCGGCCAAATGGTAACTGTGATTGATGATGAGCATCAGTCCCCATGCGGCGTCTATGCCCTGGCTGAGCTGGCCGATACCATCTGTTATGAAATTTTAACACTGATTCACGCCCACGTGAATCGAATTGTTCACTGAAGGTTTTGTCTATGGATTCATCCAGCCAAAAGGGAGCCAATTTATTTGTTTACGGTTCGCTTCGGGAGCCGTCGATTTTTGAATCCGTCTGCGGATTGAGCTTCACCCTCAAACCATCCCAGGTGCAGCCGGAGAAGACCCTCTTTGCGGAACTGGCCATTTTAAATGGCTATCGAAGAATCAGTCCTGATAATGTGTACTTCTATGCCGTCCCGGAGCCATCGGCTAAAATCGAAGGATTTATTATTTATAATCTGCCTCAGGAGGCCCTCCAGGAAATCGACCGTTATGAAGGGAAATTGTACGCTCTGGAAACAGTTACCGTCAACACAGCTGACGGCCCTGTTCAGGCCTTTGCCTATTTGGCCAGTCCGCGGTCGATGAAGAAACGATTCGGCGACCGCTTTCATGTCAATCTGATTCACGAACTGTGGCTGCGGAAGCGAATTGAGCGGTTTTTTGAGAGACATACGCGGCCAGGCGAAGAATCCATGGATGCAGACATCGAGCGGCGGGCCCGACGGCAGCTGCTTGGCACAACCGAACGCGATTTAGTCATCACCCATCTGGGGCGAGCCGCTGTGAGTGATTACTACCTTGAACAGGAACTAAGCCGGCCGATTCCTTCTATCAAGCATCTCTTCAGCAATCCGGAGGCCAAACCCTACTTTGAAAACTACATTCATTTGGCAGTAAAACAGGTTCTTCTGAACCAGTTTGAATGGAACCTCTACCATCGATTTCGCTACGAGCTGAACCGCCTGAGCCCGAATCGGCGATACTATACTCGAATTCTCAGTATTTTAATTGCGCTGCGAATTATTAATACAAACTCCGCAGTGGTTGATCTCGTCCTGCGGCGGTGTCTGGAAACACTGCCTCCCGATGGAACTTATGACCTGATTGATTATGTGAAATATGCGATTCAGGCCGCTGACAGTATTTTTGATACGCGGGTAGCCAAGAGTGAAATTGCACGGATTCGCCAGAACCTGCAGCCGGGTCTTGTGCCAATGGGAGCAGAGATGGAGCTGAGCAATCTCGGCTATCGGGCAGTGGCGGCCCATACGGAGCACGAAGACCCTGTTTTTGACGGATTTCGGTATTTTTCTGATTTTGCTCTCGATATCCTCAGCTGGAAACTGGGAGGATATATCGATGACCACTCGGGAGAGCCAAAACCAGGCAAACGAGGGTTCCTTGAGCTGGCACCGGGTCGGCTGAACATTCTTGGCGAAGTATCCAAACCTGCCGCAGATGATCCATGGATACTGAATCAGCTGATTCAGGAAACAGCCGCCTTTTATCCCGTTCATCCGCACAGTCTTCATCTGTCTTTTCAACTTCGAAGATATCAGATTGGACGCCAAACCACCTTGCCGCTGGAAATTGTCCAGTGTCTGCTGGCTTTGGGGGGCGGCGTTCAGCAGGAAGGAAATCAAATCCGGATAAGCCGGATGGAGCATGATGAGATTATTCGATACCGCCCCAATGAAGAGCTGGTCTTTGCCCAAACCAGCCGACGACGCTGGCGGCTGGATGATCCTTCACTGGAAGAGGGACCGTCCGCCTCCAAACCTGCTTACATCCAGCAGTACAAATTCATTCGGCTCAACCCGAAAGCCAACTATGAACCGCTGATTCTGGCATTAAAGGGGCTTCAACTGTCCATCAACCCAGGGGATTACCTGACCGCCGAGCAGCTGGCAGCCAGCCCCAAACTGCGCCAGGAATATGCGGAACTGAAGTCATGGGCGGCCCACCCGGAGGAAATAAGCTCTCATGCCAAAGGGGCTTTTTTGGATGCAGTTTACGACGGCCTGATGCACGAACGGCACCGGCGACCCTATCACAAGCAGCATTATATCGAATGGGCCATCGGCGCCCTTGACCTTCAGATTCAAGCGTTCAACAAACAAATCGAACAAAGCCGAGGGTTCCCCTCTTCTTCGTCTTCTGCAGCGGAAGCTAAAGGGCAGTCTTGACCTTTTCAACAAGGGCTTTCACATGAGCCACCGAGACGTCCAAGGCCTTTTGTTCTTCTTCTATCAATTCAAGTTCCACGATGCGTTCGACGCCGTCGGCTCCCAATATGGCCGGAACACCGACAAACGCACCACCGACTCTATACTGTTTTTCACAGTACACACAGCAGCTCATCAAGACCTTCTCATCATGTAAAATCGCCTGAGCCATACGAACCGCTCCGGCAGCGGGTGCATAATAAGCACTCGTTCCGAGATGATTTACGATTTCGATGCCGCCGTTTCGTGTCCGCTCAACCAACTGTCTAATAGTTTGAGCATCCAAAAACTCAGTCAAAGGAATCCCCCCTACCGTCGTATATCGAGGCAAGGGCACCATATCATCACCGTGTCCCCCCATCAGAACCGCCGAAACCTGGCTGATGGAAACCCCTGCCTGTTCTGCAATGAAGGCGGCAAAACGGGCCGAATCAAGCGCGCCGGCCATCCCCATAACCCGATGCATCGGGAAACCGCTAACAGCAGCAGCCACATAAACCATTGCATCAAGAGGGTTGCAGACGACGATGATGAAGGCGTCAGGGCTGGTGCGAACAATCTGCTTGGTTACGGAGCGGACAATTTCGGCGTTTTTGAACAACAGGTCATCGCGGCTCATTCCGGGCTTGCGGGCAAGGCCGCTGGTGATAATCACAATATCACTGTCAGCAGCGATATCCCAATTGGTCGTTCCGGTAACGCGGACGGGAAAAGGATAGACTCCCGCCGACTGGGCGATATCAAGGGCTTTGCCTTCCGCCAAACCGGGAACAATATCCAGCAGGACTATATGCCCCAGATCCCGGCTGGCGGCAATAAAAGCAGCTGTAGCCCCCACATTCCCGGCACCAACAATCGTAATTTTCTTTCTCACAATCGGCTCCTCTGGTAAACAATAACCTTTTGAAGTATCCTTTTGGGGAATATTATCCATTTCAACGGGTGATTTTGAAGAAAAAAGTTGCAGAATCAGAAAAAATCGACCGGCAGCGAAAAACAAAAGCAGGAAAAACAATCAAATGAAGAAATTCGAAGATTTCGGCCAAAAACTGGATAACCTGCGAGACAACAATTTGTTTCGCCGTTTGCGGACAATGCTTTCGGTCCGGGGCACTGCCGTGAGGACCGCGGAAGAGCCGGAACAGGAAAAGGTGCTTTTCTGCAGCAATAATTATCTCAATCTGGCCGAGGATAAGCGGGTAGCAGAGGCCGCTGTCGAAGCAATCCATAGGTACGGCTTTGGGGCAGGTGCTTCAAGACTGATCAGCGGAACCATCCTGCCCCATACCCGGCTGGAGGAAGAGTTTGCCCGCTGGGTAGGCAAAGAAAAATCGTTGTATTTCCCCTCCGGCTGGTCGGCTAATCAGTCGATTTTGACTACCTTGCCCCAAAAGGGGGATTTGGTGCTGATGGACCATCGAAGTCATGCCTCGATCGTAGATGCAGTGCGAAACAGCGGGGCTGATTTTCGAACCTACCGGAATGAACAGGATAAACGCCTGGCCAGACAGTTAGCAGAGCCAAAATACCGCCGTAAATATATTGTAACCGAGAGCGTCTTTTCCATGGACGGCGACTGGGCCCGCCTGGAAATCCTGGCGGAACTGAGAGAGCGATACGATGCTGTCCTGATCCTCGATGAAGCCCATGGGCTGGGCTGCTTTGGTCCGACAGGGGCGGGGCTGGCCGAGGAGATGGGACTTCTGGAAAAAGTGGATGTCTTTACAGCCCCTCTCGGCAAAGCGGTTGGCTGTGCGGGGGCATTAGTCGCTTCAAACAGTCTGCTGATTGACTATTTGATCAATTGTGCCCGACCATTCATTTATACAACGGCCGCCCCCCCTTCCTGTGCGGCGGGGGCTCTTGCGGCAATCCAGATTATCCAAAACGAGCCCAAACGTCGCCGGCATCTCCAGGAAAATGCGGCTTATCTGCGGCAGCGGCTCAAGCAGATGGGACTGAATATCGGACAAACAAGCTCGCAGATTGTTCCGGTCATCGTCGGCAGCAGCGAAAAGGCCCTGCAATGGGCACAGCAGCTGGAGGCAAAAGGATATTTCATTACAGCCATTCGTCCCCCTACAGTGCCGAGCGGCAGTGCTCGCCTTCGCATTAGTGTACAATATGGACACACAAAGGGACAAATTGATGGGCTTTGCGCAGCGATACAGGAGTTAGCGGCACAATAAGAATGCTGTTATTTGTTTTTGCCGGCGGCCGGTTTGGGCAAAGGTGCCGCAGCCGGAAGAGGCGCCGGCTTCCAAAGGGCATACGCAATAACGAGAATGCCGGCCAGGATCAGATACAGCGCCATATTTTGGGAAATGGTCCCGCCCCGATAGAGCAGCCAGAAACCGTGATATTCAAAAGGATTGTCATCACGCAGCATTTCAAGAAAAAACCGCGTGATGCCATAAAGAACCAGCATGACGCCCGAAGTAACGCCGGGGCGAATCCGGCCGACTTTTTTCCACAGCACAGTCAGCACGGCGGCTAAGAAAAAAGCGTTGATGCTCGAATACAGCTGGGTAGGGTGAACTTTCAGGCAGCGGTAAGGCCCTTCCGTCACTTGCTTTTGCTGTTCGGGGGTAAGTTGGTCAAAAGGTTTCAGATAAGCGCTGGTTTTTGTCGCCTCATCAACCGGCAGCCAGCCGGAACCGTCCGGAGCAGGAATGCCGAAAAAATCAGAAGGCAAGTCCAGATACGGCTTGTCACGATTCCGCTGGGGATCCGGCCGAATCTGATTTTGATACACCAGCGAACCATAAGGAAAACGAACCCCCCAAGGCAAATCTGTACATTGGCCGTAGCAGCAGCCGCTGAGAAAGCAGCCGATGCGTCCAAAACCCAGCCCAACCATCAGGCCGATTGACAGAACATCAAAGTAAAGACAAACAGGGCGCCTTTGCTTTTTCAAATAGAACCAAAGAAACAAAAGAGCCGCCAGAACACCGCCAAGCAGCTCGACACCCCCCCGCCAAATCGCAAAGGCCTCCAGCCAGCGGCCGACAAACTGCTCGCGGTGATGAATAACAAAAAAAAGGCGGGCACCTGCGATACCTGCGATAAGAGCATAGACAGCCGCATTGCTCAGAAAATCCGGATCTTCTCCAAGCGGACGAATAAGACGGCGCATCAGCCACAAAGCCGCCAAAAAACCGAGCACAACCATCACCCCCCAACTTTTGACGGTTTGATGCAGAAACGGAATTTCAAAAAGTTCCGGATACATCCATTTCAGGACTGAAGCGAAAAATTGTTCTGTTCATCGCACAAAAGAATGCGGGGCTTGTGGGTCTTGATTTCTTCCGGGGTGAAATAGCCGAAATTCATCACAATCACAATATCGCCGGGACTGAAAAAATGAGCTGCAGCCCCCAAAACCACGACGCTTCTGCTGCCGGCCGGCGCCGGCACAACATACGTTTCGACGCGGGCACCGTTGGAAACATTGGCCAGCAGAACTTCTTCATAGGGCAGAAGCCTCGCCTTTCTCATCATTTCTTCATCGATAGCGACACTGCCGGGATAGTCAATTTTCGTCTCGGTCACCCGGGCCCGATGAATTTTACCTTTTAATACCTTGATGAGCATCCGCTCGTATCCTTTCCTGTCTAAATCAGATATTTTATCCTATGCCGGCGGAGGCTGCAAGTCAATCAGAAGATTGTCAATCAGGCGGGTTGTGCCCACCCGGACCGCCGCAGCAGCAAGAACCGGACCGCTGATTTCCGTCAGCGGCTGAAGTGTGTGCGGTTCGACAATTTCAAAATATTCGAGAGACACATCGGGCTGATCGAAAAACGATTCCACCGCCAGTCGAATCTGAACCGGCTCGCGATGGCCTGCTTCGATGAGTTCTCTGCACTTCTGAAGGGCCTGATAAAGGCAAAGGGCCTTTTTTCGGTCGGTTTTCGAGAGATACTGATTACGGCTGCTCAAAGCCAGACCATCTTTATCTCGAACCGTAGGACACACCCGGATTTCGAGAGGAAAGTTCAGGTCTTGAACCATTTTTTGAATAACGGCGGCCTGCTGAGCATCCTTCTGGCCGAAATAGGCAACATCGGGCTGAACGATATTGAAAAGTTTGGCACAAACCGTGGCTACTCCCCGAAAATGACCCGGCCGATGGGCCCCGCAGAGACCTTCGGTGAGTTTTTCCACATGGACCCATGTCAGCTGCTCCTGCGGATACATCTGTTCCACCGAAGGGGCAAAAATCCAATGGGCACCCAGTTTTTCACAGTATTGGGCATCCGCCTGAAGAGTACGAGGATAACGAGCCAGGTCTTCCTGAGGGCCGAACTGGGTTGGATTCACAAAAATACTCACGACAACGATATCGCACTCTTCCACGGCCTGCCGAATGAGGGCACCATGCCCTTCATGCAAGGCGCCCATGGTGGGAACCAGCCCAATCTGCTTGGCGGCAAAACGCGCTGCTTTGACTTTTTGACGGATTTCAGAAATGGTGGTTAGAACTTCCATAGCATTTTCCTGCCAAATAATAAGAAACTTCCTTTGCCAGAGGAGGAATCTGCTCCGGCCAGACACATTCGGAGGCATCCAGCCGTATTACAGGACAGATTGTCCAGCCGGCCAGGATTTCTTCATACATCCGCTGCTGAGATTCAAGAAAATCCATCTTAATGCCCTGTTCAAACGGACGGCGGCGTCGGCGAATCCGTGCCAGACAATTAGCCGCTGTATCCTGCAGATACAGAACAAGCACCGGCTGCTGAACTTGCTGAATCACCAAGTCATAAATCCGCCTGTATCGAGCCAGCGATTCTTCATCCAGCCATTGACGTGCATAAATAAGAGACTTAAAGAAAACATAATCGCTCACGGCAAGTCCTTCATAAAGATTGCCGTCTTTCTGAAGCTGCGTCACACTGCTGTTCAGAAAAAAGAGCTCAGAATCCAGCGCCAAGTTGGTTTGCCCGCTGTAGACTTTTTCGAGAAAAGGATTTTTATCATATTCTTCCCGAATCAGCCGTCCGCCAAGGGCAGCTGCCAAACGTTCTGCAAGGGTGGACTTGCCGACGCCAATCAGTCCCCCTATCGAAATCAGCTGAAACCGAGCCGGGTCAAGAACATAATTGGAATGATTAAGACGGTCGGCGAGCACGCGAAGGGGACGCTTCAGCCGCGGGCAGCAAAGATGAGGATTCAGTTCGAGAAGCCCATTCAGAACAAAAGAACGAAGATGCATCTGAGGATGAGGGATCGTCAAATCCGGCTCATCAAGAACAAGATTTTCATACAGAAGCAAATCCAAATCGAGCGTTCGCGCTTCCCAGCGGTGATTGCGCTGACGACCGAAATGCTTTTCCGTCTCCTGAAGCAGTTCCAGCAGCCGCCGGGCAGAAGCCGTGGTAACAATTTCTGCGGCAGCATTGAGATACTCCGGCTGCTCCGGACAGCCCAGTGCCGGCCAGCGGCTCAGGGAACTGAGGCGAATAGAAAGAATCTCAGGGCTTTTCCGCAGATATTCCGCCGCCTGCCGTATTACTTTTTCCCGCTCGCCCAGATTGCTGCCCAGCCCGATATATGCTTTAGCGGCTGTCTTCATTTCCTTTTTTCAGAGCGAGGCAAAACGGTCCATCGCTTCTTGAATCTTGTTTGGATGATTGAAAGCGCTCAGCCGGAAAAATCCTTCTCCGGCGGCCCCAAAGCCCGCCCCAGGCGTGCCGACAACATGAATCTTTTCAAGCAGCAGGTCAAAAAAATCCCACGACCTCATCCCATTGGGGGTCTTCAGCCACACATAGGGCGCATTTCGCCCTCCATAAACCGTATAACCCAGCCGGCTCAGGGAACGGCACATCAGCTCAGCATTTCCCATATAAATAGAGATGGTTTGCCGGATTTGCCGGCGGCCTTGCGGACTGTAAACGGCCTCGGCGCCGCGCTGCGTGATATAACTGACGCCGTTGAACTTGGTGCAGTGCCGGCGATTCCAGAGGGCCTTAAGCGGGACGGGCTTGCCGTCCGCCGTATAAGCGGATACCTCTTCGGGAACTACGGTAAAGGCACAACGAACCCCTGTAAAGCCGGCTGTCTTGGAAAAACTCCGAGACTCAATGGCAACTTTGCGGGCACCCTCAATTTCATAAATGGAATGAGGAATCGTTTCATCCTGAATAAACGCTTCATAAGCCGCATCAAACAGAATAACGGCTTTATGAGCAAGGGCATAATCAACCCATTTTTTCAGCTGCTGGCGTGTCGCAACCGCACCGGTTGGATTGTTGGGATAACAGAGATAAATCAAATCCACCGGCTCCTTGGGAACATCGGGGACAAAATTGTTTTCGGGTGTACAGGGCATATAAACAATTCCGCTGTAGCGGCCGGAATCGTCTGCCGGCCCCGTCCGTCCGGCCATCACATTGGTATCCACATATACCGGATAGACAGGGTCAGTCACGGCAACAACATTGTCCAGGCCGAAGATTTCCTGCAAATTGCCGATGTCGCATTTGGCACCGTCGCTGATAAAGATTTCGTCCGCAGAGACCTCCGCCCCTCTTGCCCGAAAGTCGTTTTCGGCAATGGCTTTCCGCAAAAACTCATAACCCTGTTCAGGACCATAGCCGCGGAAGGTCTCCCGACAGCCCATTTCCCGAACGGCCTCGTGCATGGCCTTGCAGACGGCCTCCGACAGCGGCTCCGTAACATCTCCGATACCAAGTTTGATAAGGGAAGCATCAGGATGAGTCTTGGCAAAGGCCGTTACACGACGGCCGATTTCCGGAAACAAATAGCCGGCCCTGAGCTTTAGAAAATGTTCATTCACTCGAATCATAGCAGCACCGGATTCTCTTAAAAATGCTCGCGGATATACCGCACAGCATTATCAAAAATCATCATTCCATCTGTGCGTCCGTCTGTTCGTTTCAGCCGAGTCCAATGGGGATGCTGCGTCCAGCGAACAAAGCGTTCTGGATGGGGCATCAAACCAAGTATCCGGCCGGTTGAATCTGTCAATGCGGCAATAGAATCCATCGAACCGTTTGGATTGATGGGAAACGGGCCGGGATTGCCGTCCGCGTCCACATAGCGAAAGGCAACATAGCCCTCTTGCCGCACTTTGTTCAGCGAGTCTTCATCTTTAGCCGCGAGTTTACCTTCGCCGTGAGCAATCGGCAAATAAATTCGCCGCCCGGGTTCCAGAAAGACACACCGCTCCGTGCCCGGCTGAAGATAGACCCAGCGATCTTCAAATCGGCCGCTGTCATTGTCAGTCAGAGTAAACGAGGTTTGTCTGCCGCCGTTAAAGCCCGGCAGCAGACCGGTCTTGATCAGTACCTGGAAACCATTGCAGATGCCCAGAATCAGTTTGCCGCTTTCGATAAAAGCCGTTATCGCATCCCGCAGATGATGCAGTATCTGGTTGGCCAGAATCTTGCCTGCCGCCACATCATCGCCGTAGCTGAAGCCGCCGGGCAAAACAAGCAGCTGATAATCCTCCAGCAATGACGGTTTTTTGATTACCTGATTGATATGAATTCGCCGGGCTTCCGCACCGGCCAGCTCCAGAGCATACTGGGTTTCCAGATCGCAATTGATTCCCGCCGCCCGCAGTATCATGGCACGAACATTTGTCATACGCCTGCAAAATCCTTTTTCAAATTTTCCATCATTTAACTGAAGGCCAGCGGTTTTCTCCATGCCGCCTTCAAGGTATCAAGATCGATATCAACAGCCAGCCGATGTCGGCAGTCACGGATTCTCAGCCGCGGCTGTTCAATCACCTCTCCAATTTGTCCGAAAGGCAAATCAAGCATTCGGGTAGCAAAAGCATGGTAGGTATCGGGGCTGACTTCAACCAAATACCGCGAATTGGACTCGCTGAAGAGGTGCTGTTCCGTGCTTAGACAATCGTCGGACACCGGCAGTCCCTGCAAATCCACCTCCAGCCCCAGACCGCCCGCAAAAGCCATCTCTGCCAGCGCAACAGCCACCCCCCCTTCCGAGCAGTCATGACAGCTGCGAACCAGCCCTTCAGCGATGGCATCCGAAAGCCGCCGGGCTGTTTCTGCCGCCGCAGGTCCATTCAGCATCGGGACGGTTCCCCCTGTCTGTCCGTAAAGGCGGCTCAAATGAGAGCCCCCCATCTCATTTCGAGTCAGCCCCACAATAAACAGGAGATTGCCCGGCTCCTTGAGGTCCATTGTGATACACTTGTGAATATCCTCCACAATGCCGATGGCGCTGATCAGCAGTGTCGGCGGAATAATGATGTGCTGGCCGTCTTCGCAAACAAACTCATTGTTCAGCGAATCCTTGCCCGAGATAAAGGGGGCACCGAAAATCATCGCCCCGTCATAACAGCCCTGGGCGGCACGTACAAGCGAACCGAAGGTCTGCGGACGGGAACAATCCCCCCAGCAGAAATTATCCAGAAGAGCGATCCGGTCCCATCGAGCCCCTGTGCAAATAAGATTGCGAACGGCCTCGTCAATGCCCGAAAGGGCCATCCGGTATGGATCCAAATCGCCATAACAGGGATTCATCCCGCAGCCGATGACAAGACCGCGATTTGAATTGAATTTGGGCTGGATAACGGCTGCATCACTGGGGCCGTCGTTGGCGGCTCCCATCAGGGGTTTTCCAACACTGCCGCCCTGCACTTCATGGTCATACTGCCGGATAATCCATTCTTTGCTGGCTATATTGTACGAGGACAGCAGTGCCAGCAAATCGTCATTATAAGAATCCTTCGGCGGAAAACTCACTTGAGCCGCGGGCGGCGTCTGCCAGACGGCCTTACGACTGTATTTACAAATGCCCTCGTGAAGAAAATCCATCTCGATCTGGCCAACCTGAATACCGTTGTAGCGCAGCGTAAGTTTCTTGTCATCTGTAAATCGGCCGATGGCTGTTGCTTCCACATCCTCCGCCGCAAAGATTTTCATAATGGCTTCCAGGTTCTCCGGCTTGACAGCAATAACCATCCGTTCCTGGGCCTCGCTGATCCAGATTTCAGTATAACTTAGGCCGCTGTATTTCAAGGGAACCTTTTCAAGATCCACCTCGGCACCAAGTGAAGCCCCCATCTCACCGACGGCACTGCTTAAGCCGCCGGCCCCGCAGTCCGTGATGGCTTCATAGAGTCCGGCATCGCGTGCCTGCAGAAGTGTGTCAAGCATTTTCTTCTCGGTAATCGCATTTCCAATCTGTACGGCGTGAGAAAAAATTTCCTCGTGTTTGTGCGTCATTTGGCCGCTGGAGAAAGTGGCCCCATGAATTCCGTCTCGGCCGGTACGTCCGCCCACCACAAGAATCAGCTGGCCGATTTGAGGATTCTTGAAGCATTTGTCGCGAGGAATCAGACCGACATTGCCGCAGAAAACCAGCGGATTGGCAATATAGCGGTGATCAAAATAGACCGCCCCGTTGACGGTCGGAATACCCATCCGGTTGCCGTAGTCTCGCACGCCTGCCACCACACCTTTCAGAATCCGTCGTGGATGCAGGACCCCTTTGGGCACCTTTTCATGAGGAATAGCAGGAACTCCAAAGCAGAAAATATCCGTGTTGGCAATGGGTCTGGCCCCCAGGCCGGTCCCCATCGAGTCGCGAATAACACCGCCGATGCCGGTAGCCGCCCCGCCATACGGATCAAGAGCGGAGGGATGATTGTGCGTTTCCACTTTGAAGCAGACAGCTGAGTCTTCATCAAATTCAATTACACCGGCATTGTCTGAAAAAACCGAAATACACCAGGGCTTGTCTAATTCCTCCGTGGCTTTGAATACAGTTTCTTTCAGCAGATTATTAAAATGGAACAATTGCCCGTCGTGTTCAAATTCGACGCTGCTTCGAAGTGTCTTATGAACGCAGTGTTCGCTCCAGGTTTGAGCAATCGTCTCCAGCTCCACATCGGTGGGTTCCCGCCCAATTCGCCGATAATAGTCTTGAATGGTCTGCATTTCCTTCAGGTTAAGAAACAAGTCGCGCTGTCGGCTCAGCATCAGCAGCCCATCGTCGTCCAGGTCTCGGATCGGCAGTTCGATGAGTTTGAATTCATAAGGGCGTGTATGAGGGCTGGGCGGTTCGGCATCGGCACCCATGATTACTTCTTCGATGCAGTCATTGGCCAGCACCCGCCGAATAATGAGGTCGCGGTCTTCATCGGTCAGAGAACCAAGCAGAATATATTTGCGAGCTGTTCGGACATGAGCAATGGTTTGCACCCCCATATCCCGCAGGGCTAAACAAACAGACTCAGCCACCGGATCGGTGACACCGCTTTTGAGGTGCACCTCCAAAACCACTGGAGGCAAGGGATCGGCGGGAATGGGGCCGCGGCCAATCACGAATTCCTGACAGACAGGGTCACAAAGAAGCTCTTCCCCTGCCCGTCGGGCAAAATCTTCATCAAAATCGGCCTCAATCAGATAGACCTTGGCCGTCATCACTTCCTGAACGGAAGAAACACCGCATTCATGAATGTCTGCCAAAACGGCCCGTCCATGAATATCCTGGAATCCCGGTTTGCTTGATACTTCAAATCGCCATAATTTCACAGTCATTGTTTGCCTGAAACTCCTGCCTGAATGGGCCGTTAAAAAAGTTCTTTTCGTTTGAGCTTTGCAGCAATCATCGCTTCCCTTTTGGCCCGGGCCTTTTCGAGAAAACGCTGAATCTGCTTTTCATCTTTCTGAAGAATGGCCGTGCGGATTTTTTCAAGTGTGCTGATAAGACGGTCAATCCCTTCAATGCAGTTTTTCGGATTGGTTAAGAAGATATCCGTCCAAATATTCGCCGGCCCGGATGCCAGACGGGAAGTATCCATAAATCCCTTGCCGGCATACAGAAGCATATCGGTATTGACGGCATGGACCAGAGCAGCTGCAGTAAGATGCGGCAGATGGCTGATGTGTCCAAAAATGCGGTCATGCCGCCGGGGACTCATAATGTGAATGCGGCAGCCCAAACGTTTCCAAAACTTTTCGAGGACATTAAGAGCAGACGGCTTTGTCGAAGCGGTCCGCGTCAGTATACAGCTGGCTCCGAAAAGCAGGTCATCGCGGGCAAAATCCACCCCCCTCTTTTCCGAGCCGGCAATCGGATGTGAGCCGGCATAAGCAATCTTTGACTTGAAAATTCTGCTGGCCCATTGATGCGGAAACTGCTTGGTAGAGCCGACATCCGTCACAATACAAGAAGATTTCAAATAAGGCAGCATCTGGCTAAACAATACCGGAAATGTCCGGATAGGAGTGGCCACAATAACAAGATCTGCCTCCCGGACGCATTGGTCGAGAGAGTCCGCGATTTCACCAGCTACCTGAAGGCGCCGCGCTTTTTGGCGGGTTTGCCTCCGATGGCTGAAACCGCTTACCATGGCCAAGGGAAAACTGCGGGCAGCTGCCAAGCTGATGCTGGCTCCCAATAGACCCATTCCCAGGATGCTGATTTTCTTTAACTCTTTCATTTAGAATTAGTTATAGCAAAAACGCGAGAATTGTAATGTTTTAAGAAAGTACCGCCGCCCAGCACTAAAGTCAATTTTTTTCTTTTGTTTGAACGCACAAATTGGTAATATACCTATCCAGTTTTCAAGACAAAACAGCACTGCAATAAAGTATCTTTATTCTCAGAAGACGCTTAAAAGATTTTTTATAGATTGATTATAGGAGAACAATCTGGATTATGAAGAGCCGGCAAGGCACCAGCCAGCCGCTTCAATATCTTCCTTTTGAAGAAGAGGTGGCCAAGATAGACCAACTGATAGCCCAACAGGGAAACGAGGATTCTCTGGAGGGGAAAAATGCTTCCAAAATCCGGCAATTGCAGGTCCGTCAAACGGAGCTTCTTCAAAAGATTTACAGCAATTTGAGCCCTTGGCAAACGGTGCAGGTAGCTCGACACCCTCGTCGACCGATTTTGAATGATTATCTCAGTTTGATGTTTAAGGATGTCCACCCTCTGCATGGCGATCGGTGTTTTGGCGATGACAAGGCCATCACAACAGCCCTAGGGCAAATCGGTCGGCACAAAGTAATGATTGTCGGCCAAAACAAGGGACGTGACATTAAAGAGAAAATTGCCTGCAACTTCGGCTGCCCTAACCCCGAAGGATACCGGAAGGCCTTGCTGAAAATGAAATTCGCGGAGAAATTCGGCCTGCCGATTGTAACTTTAATTGACACACCAGGGGCCTATCCCGGCATTGGAGCCGAAGAACGAGGCCAGGCACAAGCCATTGCTGTGAATCTGATGGAAATGTCGCGATTACGGGTCCCCATTGTCTGTATTGTAATTGGTGAAGGCGGCTCCGGCGGAGCCCTGGGAATTGGGGTCGGTGACCGATTGGCCATGCTCGAGTTTGCCTACTATTCCGTCATTTCTCCCGAAGGATGCGCCGCCATCCTCTGGCACGATGGCACGCAAGCACCCCGGGCCGCCGATGCCCTAAAACTTACAGCCAAAGAACTGATGCAGTTAGGGGTAATCGATGCTGTTATACCGGAACCCTTAGGAGGAGCTCATCGCAATCAGCATGATACCATTTACAATGTAGAACAGTACATCGTTCGCACACTCCATCAGCTCAAACGGAAAAGCATAGATGAATTGCTTGAAGCCCGTTATCGCAAGCTTCGTTCAATCGGCGAAAAGTGCCTCAATCTTGCAGAAATTCAACCCCAGATTCCAGAACGTCTGTCGGCAAAGGTCCAGATTGAAAAAGCCGTCCAGGAAGCCGCAGAAGCCAAAATTGAAGTCCAGTAAAAAACCTTTTGGCCCCACCCCAAAGGCATTCCAGAAAACAGGGCTGATTTCCCTAAACATCTTCCCTCCAGAAGCAGATTCCGCTTTAAATCTTAAATTCGGCGGAAGACCTTGAATAATAATACTTTCCTTTTTAGACAATTTCTGTATCCGATATGTATTTTTCTTGTTTTTGATTGCCAATAGCGATTATGGATAGATATAATAAAGTTGCATAGTGAAGAATGACCCTCTGTTTGAAAGGAGAGCCCAGATGGAGGTCAATTTGATTCTCTTCAAAAAGGACGGCAGTACCCGAACCTTCCACCTGCCCAGTACCGTAACCACCATCGGACGGAGGAAAGATTGCGACCTTTGTGTGCCTTTAATGTCGGTTTCACGAAGACATTGCGAGCTTAATCTGGATCAAGGTCGGCTCAGTATCCGAGACCTCGGTTCGAAGAATGGCACATTTTTGAACGGTATCCGCGTTTCTGAATCCATGGTCAAGCCGGGAGATGTCCTGAAAATCGGTACCCTCTATTTTGGGGTTCAAATTGACGGGGTTCCCGAAGATATCGAAACCATGCGTCCGCAGGAGATACCCGCGCCTGCTAAACCGCCTCAGCCCAAGACCGTACCTTCTGAAGATTCTTTTGAAGAAATTATTGGTGAATTTTCTGATTTCGACTTGAACCAGACACTCGGCGAAAGCAACTCAGGAACAGCCCCCTAAACCCGAATCTTGCTCGCCAATTGATGCCGGCAGGAATTGTGGCTATAATTAATGGGATGAGCAATGATTTAAAAAATAAACCACGAAAAGAATTAACCGATTTAGTCACTGGCTTGGGCCAAAAGCCCTATAGTGCAGACTATATTTTTTCCTTTATTCACCAAAAACATGTCCATAATATCGACAGCATTACTCCTTTATCTAAAACCTTTCGCAAACAGTTAAATGACTTGGGATACACAATTTCCTCCATTTCTTTCCTCGAAAGTCAGACAGACCCCGACGGGACAGTCAAGTATCTATTTGGCCTGCCGGATGGAAACTTGATTGAAACGGTTCGGCTTAACGATAACGGCCGGTGCACCGTCTGTCTTTCAACCCAGGCAGGATGCCGGATGGGCTGCCTATTTTGTGCCACCGGCCAAATCCAATTCAAGCGGAATCTAACGGCTGCGGAGATTGCAGACCAGGTTTACCAAATTGAAACCGCTGCAGGTCCGATTGATAATCTGGTTTATATGGGGATGGGAGAGCCGCTTGATAATTTCGAGGAAGTGCTCCGGTCTCTGGAAATTCTGGGCGATCCCAAAGGCCGTTTTCTTGGGATGCGGCATATTACCGTTTCCACCTGCGGATTGGCAGAGGGGATTGAGCGATTGGCTCAGGCGCCGCTTCAGCCGCGACTGGCTGTTTCCCTTCACGCAGCCGATGAGCATCTTCGACGCCGACTGATGCCTGTTGCCCGCAAAGAACCATTGCCGAAATTGCTCGATGCCCTCCGCAATTACCAGAAAAAGACCGGCAAACGAATCACATTTGAATACTGCATGATGAAAGACGTCAATGATTCACCGGAGGATGCCGCCAAGCTGATTCAGCTCATCCGCGGGCTGAAAGCCAACGTAAACCTTATTGAAATGAATGATTTCCCCGGCTGTCCTTATCAAGCCAGTCCGCAGGTGCGGATAAAAACCTTTGCCGCTATTTTAGAAAAAGCAGGTATTGAAACAGTAATCCGCTTTAAGCGAGGACGCTCGATTTTGGCGGCCTGCGGACAACTGGGGGCACAGCGGCTCAAAACAATTTGAACAAGGGAGGTCGCAAAGCATGATTTGGAGGGATGGTGCAGCGATTTTGCTCAGTTATGGGCTGGGATGCTGCGTAACCGGCTATTACCTTGTGCGATGGAAAACCGGTCAGGACATTCGAACCATCGGCAGCGGTTCAGCAGGTGCCCGCAATGTGGGTCGCATTCTGGGGCGATGGGGGTTTTGGACTACCTTGTCCGCAGATATTCTACGGGGATGTGCAGCAAGTCTTGGAGCGTACGGCTTGGGGGTTTCCGGACCGGTGAGAGCTTTGTGTGTGCTGGCGGCGGCGGGCGGGCATATCTTTCCGATTCAGCTGGGTTTTCGCGGTGGAAAGGGGATCGGTGTTTCACTGGGAGCTCTGGCGGTCTTCGACTGGCGAATTGCGGCAGGAAGTATGCTGCTGTGTGCGGTCTTGTATTTGGTAAGCCGGCGGTATATGCTAAGCGGAATGATTTCGGCTCTGGCGACCCCGATCGCCGCAGTGGTGCTGGGACTGCCGACGAGCAGCAGCGTCATTTTGGCTGTGTGGGCTGGTTTGATCCTGCTGGCTCATCGAAAAAATCTATTTGCTCTCTATCAAGGCAAAACCCATTCAGAGGGAGACAAACCTTATGAAGACGGGGAAAACCATGACTGAAGGATACACATTTAAGATTGCCAGCGAGCCATGGGAATTCGAACAAATTCTGTCGCTGAATTACGAAACCTTCGTCGAAGAAATCCCGCAGCATCCTGCCAACCCTCATCGAATCCTGACAGATGCTTTCCATCATGAAAATACATACCTGATTTGCACTCGCGGGCAGGAGGTGCTGGGAATGCTGGCGGTCAGGGGCCGGCGGCCTTTTTCGCTGGATAAAAAACTGGAAAACCTGGATGCCTACCTTCCAGAGGGGCTCACACCCTGCGAAGTGCGGCTGCTGGCAGTTCGGAAAAACATCCGCCGAAGCCAAATTGTTCGCGGACTGCTGGCCCAAACCGCTGCTTATTGTCTTGAGCAAGGATATAATGCGGCTTTAATCAGCGGGTATTTAAATCAGCTGCTGCTGTATCGGCACTTGGGATTTGTGCCGTTTGGTCCGATTGTCGGCAACGAACGGGCCCGTTTTCAGCCGATGTATTTAACTGTGGATCAGCATGCTGCCGCCAAAACTTCTTTTGTTCCGCAGACGGTTGTACCGGTCAATCTTCTTGCCGGCCCAATTGTGCTGTCCCGGTCAGTGCGGGAGGCGCTGGCGGCGGCGCCTCTGTCCCATCGAAACAGCGATTATATATTCCTGCATCGAGAGACACAGGAGCGGCTTTGTGAGCTGGTCGGTGCCCACTCGGTTCAAATCTTAACCGGTTCGGGCACGTTAGCCAACGAAGCGATTGCCGCTCAACTGACACTTCTGCCGGGCAGAGGGCTGATTTTATCTAATGGAGAATTCGGAGAACGGCTGATTCATCAGGCCCGCGGTTTTAGGTTGGATTTTGACATAGTGCAGCTGCCGTGGGGAGAATCTTTCGAGGAGGAAATGCTCCGTCGAAGGATACGAGAGAGTTCCAACCCAATGTGGATATGGGCGGTTTGCTGTGAGACGTCCACGGGAATGCTGAATGAACCGGAGATGCTGAAGGGGCTTGCGAGAGAATTCGGCCTGCATCTGTGTCTGGACTGCATCAGTGCGGTCGGGAATGTACCGCTGGATTTGCGCGATGTCTATTTGGCTTCAGGATGCAGTTCAAAAGGGCTGCGTTCGACGGCGGGGTTGGCGCTGGTCTTTTATAACCATACCATGGCGCCGCCAACAAAACCGCTGCCGGCCTATCTGGATTTGTATTCGTATGAGCAGGCCGAGGGGGTGCCGTTTACAATTGCCTCCAATTGGGTTCAGGCACTGCTGGCAGCACTTAAGGAATGCGATTATCGATGCCGCTTTTCCCAGATTGCCTCTCTGGACTGCTGGCTTCGGAAAAAATTAGCGGCTCTTGGGCTGCGGCCTCTGGTGCCGGAAGAGAAGGCCTGTCCGGGGATTCTGACTCTGCCTTTGCAGAAACCGCATAATTCCCGCACTATCGGAGACCAGCTGAAGAAGGCAGGCTTTTGGGTCAGTTATGAAAGCTGCTATCTGCTGGAGAGAAACTGGATACAAATTTGCCTGATGAGTCCTGTGTCTCAAAGCCGGCTTCGTCCTCTTTTGGATGTGCTCAAGCAAATCTTATAAAGATTCCGGCTCGGAAGAGGGGTTGTTTCGATTTCGGTAAAGGGTCGGGTCCACACTGGCAGCCATCGCCTGAATGTCAAGTCCGCCGCCCAAAAACTCATTGATACGCTGCACCTGTTCGGCAGGATTTTGAATCATGGCTCGGTAGTCAACATAAAGAACAGAAAAATGGGGCTGTCGGGCAAGCCACTGCCGACAGCGGGACAATTCCGCTTCAAACAGGGCCGCCATCTGACCATCGGAGACCGGATCAGGGGTTTTGCCGCTTCGAAGCAGCATTTTCCGCTGAGAAGCCAGAATTTCCTGCATATCCCGCTGCATAAAAAGAACTCGGTATTGATAACTGTCCGGCAAGTCATAAAGCAGCCGATAAACCATTTTGACAGCTCGGCCGCCGGCTTGCCGGAGCCATGAGGGGTCTTCTTTGGTTTTCTTAACGGCTTCGAACTCATAATAGCCGCGAGGGTTATCCTCGTCGGCTTTGCGAATATGATCCGCCAGCACAGGCAGACCCCCTGCCTCCAGGGCACGCATCATCATAGAAGTGCCGGAACGAGGCAGCCCTGAGACAATCACAACAACATTCGATTCCATACCCCTGCGCCCTCAAAATAGTTTTCTTGCTCTTGCAACGGAAAGCCCTTAAATGTATAGTATATCTTCCAGGCGCCTGTAGCTCAATTGGATAGAGCATCGGTCTTCGGAACCGAGGGTTGGGGGTTCAAGTCCCTCCAGGCGTAGTTTCCCTCTTTTTACCTTGAATGTTCACTGCCTGCCGAATTTCTTTCTATCCCATGTAGCGGTTGGTAATCGGCATCCGCCAATCTATGCCGAACGCACAGGGGGTAATTTTAATACCAGGTGGAGACTGCCGCCGCTTGTATTCGCTGCGGGCTATCATCTTCAGCGTCCGCTCCACATCCTTCGAGGGAAGGCCGCGAGCCGTCAGTTCCTCTCGGCTGAGCTTTTCCTCAAGAAAGCCCTTCAGAATCTGATCCAGAATCGGATAGTCCGGCAGGGAATCGCTGTCTTTTTGATTCGGCCTCAGTTCAGCCGAAGGGGTCCGCTTGAGCACGCTCTGCGGAATGACTTTCCACCCTTTCATTCGATTGTAATAGTCACAAATCTGATAGACCATCGTTTTAGGCACATCTTTTAGAACAGCAAGGCCGCCGGCTGTGTCTCCATATAAAGTCGAATAGCCGACGGCTGTCTCACTTTTGTTGCCTGTAGTCAGGACCAGATACCCAAAATGATTGGAGAGGGTCATCAGAAGTGTGCCGCGGATACGGGCCTGAAGGTTTTCATAAGCCACACCTCGCTCATCCCACCCTTCAATCGCTTTCAAGTTTCTGCTGAAGACCGATAGGATATCCTCAATCGGCAGCGTATGCAGCTCGATGGAAAGATTGGAAGCAACCGTTTGGGCATCCAGGCAGGTTTCAGAAGCATTAAAACGGGAAGGCATCGCAAGTCCGACTACGTTGTCTGCACCCAATGCCTCAACGGCAATCGCCGCCGTTAAAGCTGAATCCACTCCACCGCTGATTCCAAGCAGGACCTTCGAAAAGTTGTTTTTGCGAACATAATCCGCTGTGCCCAGAACCAGCGCCCGCCAAACCTCCGCCATCGGCTCTTCAGCACCCTGTTTCCAGGGAGCGGCACAGGGACTCGTGATTTTCAGTGCGGCGTCACCCTGCTTGACACAGTCGATAATCAGCAAATCTTCCTGAAAGCCGGGGGCCTCAAACAACGTCTGTCCATTGGCATCGACAACCAGGCAGCGGCCGTCGAAGACCAGTTCATCCTGGCCGCCGACAAGATTGCAGTAAAACAACGGACAGCGAAAATGAAGGGCACATTTCGCCAGCATACTCCTGCGTTCATCAATCTTACCATGGTAAAAAGGAGAAGCCGCTATGCAGACAATAGCATCAAAGGTGCCTCGGATTCCCCCCCAAAAAGCATCCAGCTGGGACAAATCCGACGGCTCCTGGCCAATTGTCAATGCCAGACGTACCGGTCCCGCTTCAATGACAACGGCGTCCAAGCCAGATTGAAAATAACGTTTTTCGTCAAATATACCTATAGGGGGGATGAATCTCTTTCGGTAATTTTGCCGGATTTTTCCCTGCTGAATAACCGCAGCGGCGTTAAAGAGGCGGCCTTCTTCCATCTGCGGCCAGCCGATAACCAGAACCATCTGCTGAATCTGCTGCGCCAGCCGGCTGAGGGCAGAGTGATTGTCCTGAAGAAAGCAAGGCCGATGCAGCAAATCTTCCGGGGGGCAGCCGCAAAGAAACAATTCAGGCAATATCAGCACGTCCGCATTTCTGGCCAGCGATTTCTCTGCGAAAGCCAAGACTTTGCAGAGATTACCTTCCAGGTCTCCAACCACAGCGTTGGCCTGTCCCAAGGCGATTCGAACCGGCATAGAGTCTCTTGCTTTCCTTTCGATTTAATTTGATTTTTGCCGGCAGTTGAACGCTGGGGCTGCGTTTTGGCCTGCCGCGATTGCCTGCCCAACTCCCCTTCCATACACCAGCACCCTCATATTTTCGCAATCATTTCCTGCCTTGAAGGAGGGGCAAACCGACCTTCTCCCAAAACATTTTAGTCCGCCATCGCTTTAGAAAACGGCAGAGTTCTTTACTTCAGTAAAATTCCTTTTTTTATTAGAGAAAAAGCATTTCGGCATAAGTAGGCAAAGGCCACACTTCAGCATCCACAAGCATTTCCAGGGCATCAGCGGCTTTTCGAACAGAGGCCATCGCGGGAAGAACTTCCTCTCGAGACTTTTTGGCCTCCTCATAAGTGGACGGGGCTTTGGAAATATCGCAGACCTTCCCTTCCAATTCGCTGATTGCCTCTCTCAGTTCATCGATAAGTTTGCAAACAATTTCCATCTGTTTGCCGAAAGAAGCGGCCTTAACGCCAACCGCCCCCAGAGAGGCCGCTGCGGCCGCCAGTTTTCCAGCATAGTTCTGACAAACCGGCAGGATTTGCCTTTTGACAATATGCAAGGTTGTAGCGGCCTCGATGTGAATTGTCTGAATGTAATTTTCAAGAAAGATTTCAACGCGCGCTTCCTGTTCATCTCGACTGAGCACCTGATTGCGTTCAAAAACAGCAATGTTCTCCGGTTCAAGAATGGTGGCAATCGACTCCACAGCCGATGGAATATTGGGCAAACCGCGACGCGCCGCCTCCTGCACCCAATCCGGGGAATAATTATCTCCATTAAAGATAATCCGAGCGTGCTCGGAAGCAATTTTTTGAAGGAGTTTCTGCACAGATGCGTTCACATCAGCACTGGCTTCAAGAATGTCGGCTATTTCCCGGAGAACATCAGCCACAATCGTATTGATCACAAAAGCCGGACCAGCACAGGACTGACTGGAACCGACCATCCGAAACTCAAATTTATTGCCGGTAAAAGCAAAGGGAGAGGTACGGTTGCGGTCCGTGCAGTCCCTCGGCAAAGGAGGCAGCAGAGATGTCCCCAGCCGAAGATGCCCGTTTTGCCAAGACTTTCTCGCCCCGCCGGTTGCCAATTGCTCAAAAACCTCTGTCAGCTGCTCGCCAAGAAAAACCGACACAATCGCCGGAGGGGCCTCGTGGGCCCCCAGACGATGTTCATTCCCCGGATTAGCAACGCTGGCACGAAGCAATTTGGCATATTTATCCACTGCCCGGACTACGGCACACAAAAAGACCAAGAAAATCATATTATCATGAGGGGTCTGGCCTGGGTCGAGCAGGTTGATGCCGGTATCCGTCATAATGGACCAGTTGTTGTGCTTGCCGGAACCATTCACGCCGATAAACGGCTTTTCATGAAGAAGACAGACAAAGCCATGCCGCAGAGCTGTTTTCTGAAGTGCCTCCATTATCAGCTGATTATGGTCGGTGGCCACATTAGCCGTGGTAAAGACGGGGGCCAGCTCATACTGAGCCGGTGCCGTTTCATGATGCTGCGTCTTCGCTGAAACGCCCAGTTTCCACAACTCTGTATTCACTTCCTCCATAAAGGAAGCAATCCGGTCGCGCAGGGTACCAAAATAATGGTCTTCCATTTCCTGTCCACGAGGGGAAGGTGCCCCCAAAAGCGTCCGTCCGGTCAGCATCAAATCCAGCCGTTTTTCAAAAAAACGCCGATCAATCAGAAAATATTCCTGTTCAGGTCCCAGCGTCGCTATCACACGGTTCACGTCTGTCTTGCCAAGCGCCTTCAGAACCCGTACGGCCTGTCGATTGAGGGCATCCATCGAACGAAGAAGCGGCGTTTTTTTATCAAGAGCCTGACCGTTGTACGAGCAAAAAGCACAGGGAATATACAGCGTTTTATTTTTAACAAAAACAGAGGAGGAATAGTCCCAAGCCGTATAGCCGCGTGCCTCGAACGTAGCCCGAAGCCCCCCTGATGGGAATGAGGAGGCATCCGGTTCCCCTTTCATCAGTTCCTTGCCGCCAAACTCAATCATCGGCTTGCCTTCGAGAGTCGCAGAGATAAAAGAATCATGTTTTTCCGCCGTCAGACCGGTCATCGGCTGAAACCAATGGCAGTAATGGGTTGCCCCCTTCTCCAGCGCCCAGTCCTTCATTGCGTTTGCAATCACATCAGCAATCGCAAGGGTCAATTCGGCATCACCCCTCCGAATCTCCTGAAACCGTATATAAATGTCTTTCGGAAGCCGCTCTCTCATCAAGGCGTCATTGAAGACATTGGTTCCGAAAATTTCCAGCATTTTACAACCCGATGTTTCCATGAATAAATCCTTTATCATCTATATAGAAGACATATCTGCTTTTTTCTTTGTTCGATTTGCCTCGAAACAAAGCATACCTCTTTTTTTCTTGTCCGTCAAAAAAGATTTGTCGGTCCTGTTTAACCGATGGCCTCGTCTCTGCGCCGACCCATTCAAGGCCGAATACATTCCGCCCTGCCCAAAATAAAAATCTTCCTATCTTCAATCTGGCATGTATGGACTGCTTCAATACTACCTTCTGCTCGCACTGCAGCAAAATAATTATCATTTATGAGAGAGTACTTTTAGATACAAAATCTATTCCACACAATGCATATCTTGTATCTGCATATTTGGTTCTATCTTAACTATTTAACTCCCAACCAAACAAAACAGAATTTTCCGGAAAGTCCGCCTTCTTATCTCCAAAAAATCGGTTGCAACCGGACAAAAGAACGATATAATCCATATTAGATAAACTGATATTTTTACCCAGGTTAGGCAATATTAGAAAATATGGCTTCCTCGAACCTATTGCGTTTTACAGTTGGAGCAGCCGTTGGCTTGTTGGCAGCGATGCTTCTGTTCCATACACCGATTTCGCCCTATACGGCCCAGGCGTCAGCGGATTTAGCAAGCGGTTCTGCCATCCTTGCGGTTCCCATCCAAATCAGCCGTGAGAATCAAGGAATCGCCCTTATTGACACCCGAAACAGAACCCTCTGGATTTACGAACTTTTCGACCGGCAAACAGGGTTCAAGCAGATTCGCCTGATGGCCGCCAGAAGCTGGGAATATGACCGCCTCCTGACCGAATGGAACAGCGCTGAACCAACGCCGCAGCAGATCCGTACTGTTCTTGAAAACATTCACCAAAAGCAAATGCTCGAATCGATCCAGCCCGCCGAGCCGGCAGGCGAAAAGGCAAATCAATCCAAACCAGAACCCCCTCAATAAGGGAGGAAACACAATATGGCAGGTAAATATTACACATTGCAGGAAGTGATGGAAAAACTCGGCAAAAGCGAAGAGCAAGTCAAAAACCTCGTCAAAGAGGGCACTCTTCGCCAATACCTTGACAAAGGTCAGCCCCTTTTTGACCAAACTCAGGTAGACGCTCTGGCCGCCGAACAACAGGGACTGCTGGACTTGACCGCGGCCGGCACTGACTTTGACCTCAAACTGGAGGAAACCGACGAAATCAAACTCGAGCCGGACGAAGAAACGCCCCCTCCTTCTCCTCAAAAGGAAAGCGAAGGCGGATTTGGACTGAGCATGGCCGGAGAAGACAATCTAACTTCTGACGACACCCGCGCCAGCACTACAGGTATCAACGTACTGGACGAAAGCGACGAGGGCTACAAACTTGCTGCAGATACCAAAGGGGAAACCCGCGCCGGGGAGCTTGAAGAAATCGAAAGTCTTGATGCTGATGCCAATCTCGAAAGCGTCGGCAGCGGTTCCGGTCTGCTCGATTTGTCTCTTCAGGCCGATGATACTTCATTAGGAGCAGTTCTCGATGACATCCTCCCCTCTGCTGCCGAAGCACCGGCTGCGGAAGAACCGCTCAAACTTGTGGAGGAAGCTCCCTTGGAAGAACTTCAAGCAGCACCTCCTGCCATTACCCCTTCAGCAGAAGCAGGACTTCCAGAAACTGTTTTGCCGGAAACCCTCCCGGCAATGCAGCCGGTCGCCATGGCAGCCCCTGTGGATCCGGCCACTGCAGCATGGGGGTTGGCTATGCTGGTCCCCTTTGCTTCTTTAATTATTGCAGCGATCGCCCTGGGGGCAGGACTTCGACAAATCTGGCCAAAATTGCTAACTGCTTTGGCGGGTTCTCAGTTGATGGGAGTAGCCCTTCCTTGGTGGATTGCAGGCGGTCTTTTTCTTCTGATGCTGCTGACGCTAGCTGTCTTTAATGCTCTCTTGGCCGAAAAAAAACCCGCAGCAGCAGGCGTTTATCAAAAGCCAAAAAAAGAAAAAGCCCTAAAGAAAGAGAAAAAGAAGAAAAAATAAAACAATTTGATGTTCAAAAACCGATAAAAACAGGTGGAAAATCCATTTGTATCGTCGATAAAATAGGTTGACTTGTTTATTGTGGAGATTGTGGAGCAAGAAAGGGATTGAATATGAATATGGGCAAGGTACTTACCGGACTCTTTTCCTTTGCGGCAATTTTGACTCTCACCGGCTGCTATCAGCAGGGCATGGACGAACTGCGTGCCCAAAATCGCCTCCAGCAAGAGCGTATTTCCAGCCTTGAGAATGAATTGAATCAGTGCTCTGTCAACCTCGAGCAGTGTCGTAAAGAAAAAGAGACGCTGGCAGGACAAACCAATGCGGATTTAGAGGCCAAAAACGCGCTCATTTCCGCTCTTGAAGCTGACTTGGAAAAGAAAAAAGCCCTCATTGCTCAAATGCAGGCCCAATTGCTCCAAACGGGAGCCCCCCTGCCTCCAGAGTTGAACATGCGGCTCAAAGAATTTGCCAAGACCAGCGATATGATCACCTTTGATGAAAGCACCGGCATGCTTAAATTCAAAAGCGACCTGCTCTTTGACCTTGGCAGTGATAAAGTGGCTGCAGGGGCAATGGACGCCCTCAAGCAGCTGGCAGCAATTATGAAAACGCCGGAAGCAGCCGCTTTTGATATGGTGATCGTCGGCCACACCGACGATGTCCCGATCAAAAAATCCAGCACGCTACAGGCACATCCCACAAACTGGCACCTGTCCGTCCATCGTGCCATCTCGGTTCTGAATGTCCTCACAAGTGCAGGCATTTCGCCGGAACGCATGGCTGTCAAGGGATATGGCGAGTACCGTCCGGTAGAACCCAACAAACCTAACAAGGGCGGCAATCCTGCCAATCGGCGGGTCGAAATCTATATCATTCCCAGTACTCGCTGAGAAGGCCCTCTGAAATCCAGCGGAACACAATGGCGGAACGGACCTTAATCATCCTGAAACCGGATGCCGTCCAGCGGCATAAAATAGGAGAAATTATCCAACGGTTTGAGGATAAGGGGCTTAAACTCGTTGCCGCCAAGTTTATGCAGATTCCCGAGCCGCTGGCCCGAAAGCATTACGCCGTCCACGAAGGAAAACCCTTTTTCGAAGGGGTCGTCAAATACCTTGCCTCCTCTCCTGTCTTGATCATGGTCTGGCAAGCCGACGGCGCCATCCAGATGGCTCGAAAACTGATGGGGGCCACCTTTGGCTATGATGCAGAGCCAGGCACCATCCGCGGGGACTTCAGCTGCAGCCGCGGATACAACCTCGTTCACGGATCCGACAGTCCCGCCTCCGCTGACTATGAAATCGGTCTCTACTTCCGGCCCGAAGAAATTTTTGACTACTCCTTCGCCGATGAACAATGGCTTTACGGCCAAAATGATTAACCGTTACCGTTTTCAGACATCGATTCCTTGACAAAAAGCCGTAAATCACCTAAACTTTTTTCTGCCGGGAAAGTAAAGAAATCAGGGCATAAAAAATTGCAGTGTTTTTGACAATTCCCTGGAGGAGTGACCGAGTGGCTGAAGGTGGCGGTTTTGAAAACCGCTGTGCCGCAAGGCACCGGGGGTTCGAATCCCTCCTCCTCCGTTTTTCTTTCTTGTCCTGAAGCGGGGGTTTGCCCCGCCGCGGCATTTCTCATCACCCTTTGGTTCCGGCCCTCGTACTGTCGCCGTATGAAGGAGCAATGTCCGCCGACAGTACCCCCTGAACTCATCCATTGTGCAGCCAAAACGGCGCCCCCTGCTTGTTTTTTCGCGGATTCAGCAGGGCCCCATGATATCTATTTAAATCCTCAATGAACCGCTTGTCCTGCTGAGCAATCAACAGGAAACCGTCACACCCTTGGTCCTTTAGACTACAACACAACTTATACTTGGCGGATCGATAAAGCCAACACAGATGAAAAGACAATTGAAGGTGTCCGGACTTTTACGACAGCAGCAGATGACCTTGATTGAAATGGTGAGGTACAGGCCCGAACCCAGCCGCTGCCGCCATACCGGCTGACCTGATTGGCATGGACCATCAATGCTCTTCAACTTCTTGTAATTCAGAATTTTGCAGTCGGCACAGAGGGTTTTAAGGCAGCCCCAAAGCATTCTTTCCTTTGTATAAACAGGATGGACTTTTTGCCTTTTTCACAGTAGACTGCTTTTATGAAGTACCCGATGAAATACATCTTCCGGGAAGAAGTACAGGAAATTTTGGATATTTTTACAGAGTTGTTTGATATCCGAATTGCTTTTTTTCGACAGATGGAACAGAATTAAAGGTCGGCAAGCGCAAAGGATTGTGCCGGTATTGTTCGCTATTGCGGCGCAAGCTCAATTACGAAAGCACCTGTCTGGATTTGGACCGAAAAATGCAAGCCAAAGCCGTCATGGAAAGGCGAATGATCCACTATCAATGCCATGGCGACATGACTGAAGCGATCACCCCCATCTTCATGGAACAAAGCCTGGTCGGATTTCTTATGATTGGGCAATTTCGTACCTCAAAGCAGCAATTGAACACAAAAATCGCCAGGGCGTGGCAAAAAGTTCGGAGCTGATGAATTGACAAAGGCGTTCCTAATACTACAACGCTATAAAAGCTCAAGTTTTGTTAAGCAGCCAGTCGATAACTTCTTTGTGAAAAGTAAGTTAACGACTTTTTCAGGAGGTTATCGACATGGACGCAAAAACGATTATGAAAATCAAACCGACACTGAATCGATTTTTGAGTCAGTTTGATGACTGTTTCGGACGCAGTGTACCGTTTTTGCGAGACTTGGACCAGACGGGACAAAATTATGTCGCGGAAATCCCGCAGGATACGAGGGTTCGAACGGCCCGTCCGCAGGTGTTGTATAAAGCCCATCGTCGAGACCAGAGACGGGGACGGCAAAAGCAGTATCCTCGCCTGAAGGTCAAAAACAATCCGCCCGCTCAAGTCCGTCATATTCTGAACCATTCGCCGCGGCTGCGTCAAAAGAAGTGGCAAACCTATCATGTCAAAGACGGTACCAAAGGGCCGATGGTCTGGGAAGTCAAACGGCTGACGGTCTGGCAGGAGGATGAAAACGGCCTGCCGACACCGCCGTCTCAGTTGGTGATTGCCCGCAACGTCCTGAATCCCGATGAAATCAAGTATTTCCTGAGTAACGCCCCGGAATCGACGCCGACGGAAATCCTGTTGCGAGTCGCCTTTACCCGCTGGACGGTGGAGCGAGCCTTTGAAGACAGCAAGACGGAATTGGGGATGGCTCATTTTGAGGTGCGTCAGTATCAGTCGATCCAGCGTCATCTGATTTTGTGTTGCCTCAGTCATCTGTTCCTCAGTGAATTCTGCCTGAACCATCGGGGGGAAAAAACCAGACCTGACGGTTTGCCAGGTACGGACAGCAGCGGCCCGATTGGTCCCGCTGTGGATTGCCGGACAGCGTTGTTCCCTGAAATATGCCCAGGTCATCAGCGGCGCACTGGTCGTCACGCAGCAACGAAATGCCAAGGCCCAGCGATGCCATCATCGCCGAACGATCCGGAAATTACACGATGTCGGTATCTTGCTCAAAGACACAATTCCTTGTCATTGGAGTCACTTGTAGCGTTGTAGTAATAGTTTTAGGTGTATTGCCGGCAGGCCGCCGCAAACGCCGGCACACGCTTGAGCATGGCAATCGGGTTGATATTGGGAGACCACCGGTTGCCGCACCAACTGACTACCAGGTAGCCGCCATATCGGCTGCTCAGTTCCAACAGATTCGCAAAATGGTTTATGCGATCCGTCCATCTGGCCGAGAGCGGATCGGTTGTGCTGTCATATCCCCAGAACTGTTCGCAGTAATTAAACCCGATGAGGTTTGGATAGTCCCTGTAAAACTCTTCATAAACAGTCAAATCAAAATCAGAAAAGTGGCTGAAGCCCCCGCTGGACGGCTGGATCATCGCCCACACCTGGTTTTCGGCACAGGTTCTCAGCCATGACTTAGCGGTCTCATAGCCGTATTCAACTGTCAGCCATTGGCCGGTCTCGGCATCATGATTAATTGAAAGCGAAATATTGAACACCACATAAGGACGAACATCCATGGGAACCAAGTCGATAATTTTCTGGGGATCCGCCCAGTTCCACGTATCAATATGGACCAGCCACATCGGCTGCTGCGGCGAGATGGGACGCCTCAAAGGTGAACCCAATCGCAGGTCGGCATACGACAGCACAGCCAAGCAGATCCATAGTAAAAAAACAATGAATCTTTGTATTGGTATCCTATTCATAATAACACCCCCACTTGAAAGGCAAGAGAATTAACCGTTTAGGAACACACCGCTGCGACCAGTCCCCCATCTTAGCGGTATAGAAAAAAACGCCCGCATGATAAATCACCCGATTCTTGACAGTTAAAATCAGGTTTCCGGGCATCTGAGAAGACGCCCGGAAACCTTAAAAATCCTTTTACCTCCGGAGTTTAGTTTTCCGGATAGATGCGGTAGCTATCCAGCCATTTTTCTGCAAATATCGCGAAATCAGCCAGATCGACTATGCAGTCATTATTAAAGTCATACGGCAGGTCATACAACTCATAGTTGCAGACCCAGCCGCCCTTGACCTCCAGATAATCCTGAGCAATCTGTTCGGTCGTGCGGGCATAATTGTAAATCTTCAGATCATCCAGCATGCCATTGAAGTACCCATCACCGGCGCCCCATTGACTTCTACCAAGCCAATTGTGCACAGTCGGACCGTATCTAACCGGTTTATTTGTGAAGCTTGTATTCGTACCGACAAGTTCACCGTTGATATAGATACGGCCTGTGCTGCCGGTCAGTGTTGCCGTCACATAGATCCATTCATTATCCGGAAGCGATTCTGCCGGAGACGTAACACTTTGCTCAGTTCCGTTGACACACACAGCAAAACGCACCGCACGGTTTACGCTGCCGGGATTGACACAAAGGAACATATAGTTTGCAGTGTCATTGCCGTAATCCAGGATTCGGTTCCAGTTAGAACCGCCGCTCGAATAGACCCACACGGAAATTGTGATGTCCGAATAGGAGCCGGCCCACCCTTCGCTGATCTCTGCGTACTGGGCATCCGCACTGTTCGGATCGGTCCTTCTGGGATTATCAAATTTCAGAGCAAAGCTGCCTTCGAGTTCCGGAATCCCGGCAGCCAAAACAGGAATGTCTTTTCCGGTATCATTGCTCAGCAGCATCGCATCGTATCCGCTGATGATATCCGGCGTTATACTGACACCTTCTACTTCATACGTCTTTTCAAACGGATAGTGGTTCACCAATCGTGGATACCAGAACCAAGCCACCGCCGAAGGGGCCGAAGGAATGCCTCCATCATCCGGATCGCCGTTATAAGCAATAGCATAAACACGGGCATCATCCGAACCATCGGATGCGGCGCCTGTGATGAACAGCGTTTTTGTTGTAGTTCCGGAAAAGATGCCGGAATCGGTCAGCATGATATCATCGGTCTCTCCATTTTCCGCCGTGTCCTGCTGACCGACGACTTTAAACCAGCGATAGTGGTTTGCGATAACGCCGGTTTCTATTGTCAACGATGCATTTCCGCTTGCGTCCGTTAACGTGTGAGACGGAGAGGTCACGATAGCAGGCGTAGCGGAAGCTGTTGTGAAAGACCAGACCGGCCCCAGAATGTTGTTGGGGTCGCCGGATTTGAAAGGATTCCCTGTGCCGTCATCCACAGCGCATTCAACCTGCCATTGGTATGTTGTCGCCTGCTTCAGTAAATTATTAGGCAGCGGACCATACGAAACTTCCGAATTGGTCTCATACGGATCTTCTGCATGAACCTGCACTACATAATCATACAGATAAAGATTGGGATCCGTCGGAGCGCCCATCTGGAGATAAATATAGTGACCCACAATGTCTGGGTTTACAGGGTACCCTCTCTCTTCATCAATATCCGGAGGAGCTTTAAAGTTGAGGTACACGTCTTGAACTTCCCACACAACCGGATCCTCAGACACTTTAACTATCCTGCCGACGGAGCCGTCTGGATTTTGCGGCGTAACCACCGGGTCGTAAGGTCCGTACTTACTGCCAATATCTGCCTTGTATTCCGGAGCCCTCGCCCCTTGCAAGGTGCCATAAGCGATGATGCTGGCAAGCCCCTCAGTCATGGGTGCATCGTAATTAAGCCGGCGGGTGCTGATTTCGCTGCCGCCAAAATCACCGTCATTCTGACTTACCTGATATCGGAAATAAAGTAATCCCGTCCCTGATCCGACCACATTATCTACAGTTACCTCAATGCCTTCAAACTCCCACGTAACCCATTCATCTTGGGCAACCTTTCCAAAATCAATTGCATTAATGGACGCACCCAAAAAGCCTCCGCCGTTAACACTTTCCCTATACACCCCAAGGTAAACAACGGCAGGACCAGCAGTAACTGAACCGCCATATTGTATACTAATAGAGTTCAAGGGATGTGTATCGCCGGCAACCAAAGGCGGCTCCCAGCCGGTAGTAACATTTTCAGGGGCCGCTGGGGGTGTTGCGTCAAAATCAATCGCAAAACCTGCGGCGTTACCATAAGAGTTACCGCCCGTTTCGTCATCGTCCACCGTAATGGTATACGCCGAGGTTAACCCTGCAATCAGCAGGACCAAAATAAACCATGCCATAACTTTTCTCATGTCCAATACCTCCACAAAAATCAATAAAACATTAACAATACTTCGCATTACCTTTTTCATTAGCGGTACTTCTGTCATAATTAGGAACGTTGCTTTTTTCTATACACAACACTCTGTTTTTTGACACCCTCCTTTCGCAAATAATTTTGAATTTTGTACTAATATTCAATAACCTATTTGGGGCTCAGCACAAGAACCGGATCAATAAATATCCCCCAATCACTGTCTATCGCAGTTAAAACCATGTCTTCCAAAAACCGAGTTTCCGGGTCATCGCCTTCTGTGATCATCAGTGTCAGAAAACGGTCGTTTTCTGATAGTTCAATATCGATTGAATGAAACTGGCCTATTTTGACATGCTCTTTTTTGAATTTTAACTTTCCGTCAACCAGCACCCAGAAATCCGCATTGCTGGCGCTGGGACGAACAGCGTAACGTCGGATGCCAAATTGAGACTGGAAACGCTGAATATCGACCCCCTTTATAAGGCCGCGCATCGCCTGAAGATCAAAGGTAATCCCCATATTTGCATGCATTGAAATAGCGCGTAGCGACGCATCAGAAACATACTGAGTCTGTGTTACTAAAAAATCAACATTTGCCGTCACGTTGATAATGTTCTCGCATGTTAAACCGGTTGTTTCCGGACATTCCTGGAACAGATGCCCCTGTGAACTGACGATTTGTTGGGACCGACCATTGGGAACGAAGACGCCGTCAACATAGGGTATAGAAGCAACAAGACGATAATCATTGGATGCCCCGCGCCTTCCCTCCGGCTTACTGGACAGTTTGCCGGAAGTCGGATCAATTGACATGCCAGTTGTTCCACTCCCAAACCCATTGCCTCCACCGACAATATCCGCCAAGTCCAGATTCTGTCCTCTCCAGACACAGTTCGATTCGGAGTTGATAACACGAACAAAGTGATTGGGCCGGCAGCAGATATCTGAAATCTCACCGGTTTTACCGGAGATCTTCCTGGCATCTCCCTGACTGATTTCCATATTTACTCTATCGGTCTTGCCGGCCATCAGCATCGTCTTGCCCTTAAGGACATGCAGTTGAGTATTGCCGCCGATTTCCACCTGCACGCCGAACTCGGTCCCCAGATCAATGATTTTCGCATTGGGTGTGTACACAGAAAAGCCCCCGGCGGTTTGGGGAACCCTTGCATACACCTTGCCATAACTCAGACCAATCCGGTCCTCGGCAAGAATCTGAAATTCCGCGGGACCTTCCAGAACAACCCGTGCCTGATTATCAAACAGCAACTCCGCGTATCCTTCCCGCAGCAGCCACCGCTTTTCTCCGGTTACCAGCCGGGTCCCCTTTTCCACGGGGGAGGCAATGTCTGCCCATTTTGCATTCATGCTGTCAGTCAAGGTAGCCGTCTCGATTCCGCGCCGCATGGAAACAAAATGAGCATACACAATTACAAAAAGCAGCGCCGCCGAGGACAGTACCAAGGAAAAAACCGAAAATTTGCTAACTTTGGGATGAACCTTTTTGTTTTCAGTAGGTTTCTTATCCTCTTCAGGTTCTTTTGGGGCCGCAGGAATTTCAACCTCAGGAGCTGTTTTCTCAATTTTTAAAAGTTCATCCCAGATTTGCTGGCTGGACCAGTTTTCCTGTTCCTCATTTTGCTCAGACAGAATCCCTAACTGATCCAGACCAATATACGAAGCAATAAAGTCGTAAAAAAACTCTCGCGCAGCCGTGTTTGTCTTTAATATGTTTGTCAATATTCTAAATTGCTCCTCACTGATCGTGCCATCCATCGATAAGACAAAAAGATTTGTGAGTTGGTCGACAAAGTGCGGCTCTTTCTTATTCATGCTCCTTCTCCAAAACGACACGTTGCCGAATACATTGAATAAGACGGCTATGAATCTTAGAAACCTTCTTAAAAGCGGCTGTAGAAGAAATACTTAAACGGTCAGCTATTTTTGCAAATGATAAATCCTGCTCATACCGCATCTTCAATATTTGAATTTCATCAGAGATTAATTTCTTAAGGCATTTTCGAAGAGCATCAATTCGGTTGTCAAATTGACTATTCACCGTTTCCATGTCAGCATCAATGATTCGCTGCATTTGTTCATCAAAATGAATTTTGCCGTCTCTTTTTTTCTTCTTGTAGTAGGACATGACTTCGTAACGAGCAATGACAGTACTCCATGCAATGAAATCTGTGCCGGCCGTATATTGGTCAAATTTCTTCCAGAGTACCGAGGTCGTGTTCTGAAAAACATCATCGGCATCCGCACGATTGGGGATATAACAAAGGATGAAGGAAAGAATTCGTTTTTGATTGGGCAAAAACACCTCCAAAAAGGTCTCGGAAACATCTTTTTCACTATTTTTCATCTTTTTATCCATAAATATACCCGTACACTCTATAATGAAACATCCTGTAAATCTGGATCATTAACCTTTTTTATGGAATTTACAAAAAATATGCGACTACATTGTTTGAAGGTGTCCCTTTCCCAGTTGAAGAATGAAAAAGCGGATGTTCCGGAGGAAAATTGGATACAACACCCCCAAAATCTACAATGTTAACCCTTACTTGAAAGAAGCAGCCATACAGAATCGAACACGATTTTGAGTAAAAAGACATCTAAGGATTAACCATGATAAATGTGTGGTTCTTGTCCACCCCCCAAATTACACCAATCTGGACTGGTTTACCCCTGAAGTAGATACTCTCAAAAACCGGTATAATACGCGCAAGAACTGCAATGGGGTGCAATCGGGTGCAACAAATGCAATGAACGCAATAAAGCCCTTGACCCCCCTTCCCAGAGTTATATCCTTTTAGACAAAGGGTTTACGACTTTTGCCCCGGTTTTGACATTGAGGTAGATCGCAATGCCTGTTAACCGCTAGGTCGCAAGTCGCGGGGATTACGGCGGTGTGGAATCGATGAAAATGTCCGACAGAAGAAACAGTCTGCCAAGTCGATGTTTGTCGAGTCAATTGAGAAGGAAAATCCCTACGCCCAGATGTCAACTCGCCGGTTGATTCCGCTGGTTAAGGGACTTTTTCAACGCTCAAGATAATTTCAATTGTTAAATGATATACTCATTTTGCCTCTACAGTCAGCCAATTTTCACAAAGGAGATGCAAATCCAAACAGTCCACCGTACTGTCGCCGTATGAAGGAGCAATATCCGCCGACAGCACCCCCGAACTCATCCATTGTGCAGCCAAAACAGCAAAGTCTTTCAAATCTACGCGACCATCCTCAACAATATCAGCCGGATTGAACTTAGCACCCGCCAGTTGAATAGCAGGCGTCGGCGGCGTACTCATGCCGTCGCCCAGATAATAATCCAGGTGATGAGACTGCATATATCCTTTGACCGTCATACAATTGCGATATTCCGGATTGTGCGCCAGCGTATAAAGGCGTCTGCTTGTCGGAATATCAGTCGTGAAGATGCCCAGTTTCGTATTGTCGCCATTTACAAGGATAACCTCTTCACGCCAGTCCCCCAAGATATCCCCATAGAACTTCGGAAGACCGCCATCGCTTCGCTGGTAGGTATCCGTAGTAAACTTCCAGACCGACGCCAGACGGGAGACACTCGCGGCATTGTAATTCCACTTCTCAATCTTACCGTCATTGAAAATCTCGCTCAAATCATCGCCGTCCCACCAGAGCCGCAGACACGGCCACGGCTGGCCGGACGCTGTAATCTGGGTACCGCTGGGACCATTCCAGACCCCATCAAAGGCCCAAACTTCAAAGCCCCGATAACGCGGATCAAGATCACCGGCATCGCCGCGTCCAACATCGCCTACTTCCCCGGAATAAGACCATAAGATTTCCCCTGTTCCAGCATCATAATAGTAAAAATGCAGGCCGCTGGGATTGTCTTGCTGGATGCCATACCCATGCAGGCCGGCTCGGTCGGGATCAAACTTGCCAATGTGCCAGCGGTCACCGTGAACAATCCCGCTGTCAGCCAAGTTGTAAAGCAGCGTGCCATTATTATCCAGCACAAAACCAATATGGCAAACTTCATCCATCCCGTCGCCGTCCACATCCACAATACGCAGATTGTGGCCATCGGCGCAATTCTGAGAACCTCGGAGCCATTTCCATTTCTGTTTCAGCGAGGAGCCGTCAAAGTCCCACGCACAAATCATCATATTGAAACTGCCGCTGCCGATACGATTTTTCATAGAAGCAATCAAACTGGGGGTGCGGCCGTTCAGATAACCAATACCCATCTGAGCCCCCATCGGACCGTCCGCAATATAATCTGTTGGGATTTGAATTCTTGCGCGCTCAACGCCTCTCATCCCGTCAATCACCGAGATAAACTGAACGTTGTCGTCCGGGTGCACCACCTGCCTGCCGTCAGCAAAGGCAACACCATTGGCCGTGCGAATCATCACTTCGGCCCTGCCGTCACAGTCCATGTCATACACCGTAACACCATCCCAGTGTCCGACATCGATAGTCGAAGAACCCGGTTCAATGTTATTAACATTCTGGCTGTTCGGCCCAAGATTGACCGACCACAAAAAGGTGCCGTCGCGAAGATAGGCCTCAATCGACTGCGGTCTTGTCCCATCTGTACGACGATCCACCACAAAATCATACTCCCCATCACCGTCCAGATCGCCGACCCAGACAAATTTAATATCATCCGTGCTGCCCCCCTGCAGCGTTACCTCGATACACGGCTGCACAGGGGTGTTTGCAGCCAGTCTAAACGATCCGCTGGCATCTTTCTCAACACCGTCAATAACGGCCTTGACATAATAGATATTGTCCCGAGTAAAATCAGCAGTCGTATCGGTCCAGCAGGTCCCGCCGGTTAAAATCGAACCATTCAATTTGACCGCCGCCCCGCCGGCTGTGGAGCGATAGACATTAAAGCCGATACCCGCAGGATCCAGCGCCAGCAGACGCCAACTTATGAAGGCACTGGTGCTGCTTTTCCGAACCGCCGCCGCGCCGCGGCCCAGGTTTTCCATATAACGGCAAACCGGAAGCGTTCCTTTGGTTTCAAATCGCCACGTTGAACCACGAACCATATCAGGATCGGTTGGTCCCGAACCACGAATGGATTCATCCACACGCCAGTAAACCGCCTGAGCCGCGCCGAAGGACAGGCCCGCCGCACCAGCCGCCGGATACCGATCCCGATCACCTCCGCCCCGAGGCACATAGATAGGACTTATCGCCCAAAAATCCGTATCACAGGGATCACAGACAAGGTCATAGTTAGCGATATAAAGATAGTATCCGGTAATAGACGGGTCCGGAATTGTCTGGCCGGGATTGGCCGGATCCTCAACCTGACCAGGGCTCCAGCTCAGAACCACATTCGTTGCAGATGCAGTTGCAGAACCGCCCGGCTCGGGCAGGACGGCCTGTCCGGCTAAAGGCTCCTCCGAACGAGCATTCGGCAGTATCAGGGCCGGCGCAGTCCGAAGCGGATTCGACGCAGCGCCTTCCTTAGTGGCCGTATAATACTGCTTGCCGCTGCCGTCCGCAGGGCCGATAAGCACCAGTGTTACCAGGCCGTTCGTGTCACTCCCCAGAAACGAATCCAGATTTAAGAACGTCGGATTAGAGGTGTGCAGCCCTGCCTGACTTGTTATGGGCATGAAACCAAGTTTTGTTAACTTCGTTTCGTCAATAGCATAATAACCCAGCTCTGCCGGCAGCATCCCGGGCGCCGTATTATAAGTGATGGCCATCTCATTCCACATATCATCGACATCATGATCATTCAGACCATAAATGTCCCAATTCCTGCTGCCCTGAGTTGTGGTGATGTCCAACTGCAACCGTGCTCCTGTCAAATCACCGCTTTTTACGCCGCTAAGGTCAAACCTTACATACCCAATATGAGCCCGTACGCCGGTATACCAGCGGATATCCATGGCACTTTCACCGCCAAAGTTTCTGTCCGGCCTCCTGTTGGAGTCATTCCCGACACAAGTATCGGCCCCATTGCCCTCGGCTGTTGAAATCACCATTTCCGCCTGGGCGGAAATCCCAAGCATCCACATCACGGTAATTACCCAAAAGACATTCTTTGCGGTCACGGCAGACCCCCCGAAAGGTTAACGACTTTTCCTAATCCAATGCATCAGCCCGCTTTACCCGCCGGGCCGTATACTTCAAATTCAACGATTTTCAGTGTGCCTTTGGCGTTTGCATCCTTCTTTGCCCGGCCGGCTTCATCTTTCTTGCCCGTAATTTCAACAATAGAAAAAGCATCACGATCGGAACCGGCTCCGATCAATTCAATGGTCAGACTTTTTCCATAAACGGGCTCAAATCGCACGGTATAATAGCCCAGATTTTGTTTGGTTTCGCCTTCAAACACCCGCTTTTCATCCACCAGAATACGAATGGGATAACTCCGTCTGCGCCCATCTCCAAATTTGATGACTGCTTCGCTGACAGCGGCAGCCGCCTCAAAGTCGTATCTGAGCCATGCTGTTGAAAGCTTGCCATCGTTGGCCCATGACGTCCGTTCATTATCATCCAGAGTAAAAACAGCTTTTTCCTGATTCGCTCCGGCCGTCACATTTGCAATTTTTACAGGAATGCGCGTAACGGCAAACGACGGCCCTTCGGGAGTAGGACCTCGATCCAGATTACACGCCAGGCCGGCATCCGGCATTTCAAAAGACAGTCCGCCGAATACAGCAGCCGGCCGGGAGGTGATTTCGATCGAAGCCGATTCCAGCCCTTCACAGGAGGCAATCAAAGTGATTTTCCCGGGCTGGGGCGTCGATTTCAGCATCACACGATTTACCCCGCACTCGACAGGAAGGGTTTTGGACAAGATGCAGTTTTCCGGACCCTGTGCGATACCGCCTCGCCATTCGGCCGGACCGGTCAGATCAAAGTGGATTAGATGAAATGCCGTCGGACAGCGATTGCCTTCGGCATCCGCCACCTCCACATCGATAAGAACGATATCAGCCCCATCAGCCCGAAAACCGCGCGGGCCGGTACGTGCCGTAAGCCGAATCTGCTGCGGCTTACCGGCGGTTTTTCTTTCCGTTTCGCAGACTTTATTGCCCTCGCCGTCATAGTCGACAGCCCGAATGGTTCCCTCCTTCCATTCAATATCTTTGAACGTATAAAGAAAACGGCTGCTCTGCTCGCCGAAACCCATGGAAACATCATTCACAAACAGCTCCGCCTTTTCAGCATTGGATACAACATAGATGTTTTTTCTGACACCCGGCTCATAATTCCAGTGCCCCATCAGATGTATCCTCGGCCGTTCAGCATCCACCCAGCCGTCCCACATCACCTGGTGAGCATAAAAACCGTCCTTGGGAATTCGCATCGCATCCACTTCGCCGCTGCGGCGATAATTCTCATCACCGCGAAAATGGGTATTGGTATCAGAAAAAATGATATTCACACCACCGGAACTGACGCGGATACCCGTTCCCGGACGCTGCTCCCAATAATCATACCAGCGAACCACATTTTCAATTGCATGGGAATCCTGATTGCGGTTATAGGCAGGGCTGTCCTTATGATAAGGAGGCGAATATTCATCCCAATACTTGCGAAGACCCTCATCCCGCGAATACTCCATCGCCCACATTGGAATCCGTGCACTCTTGTTGATATACAGCATTTCCCCGCCGTACTCGGCCACTTTGCTGTCGAGCATCTCCCGACTGCCGACCACCCGGCCGCCATAGGGATCATATTGGTCCCGAAGGGCTTTTATCTCCTCCATATGGGCCTCGCTGATGCCCTTATTGCCCCCTTCATAAAACAAAATGCTCGGGTTGCTGCGATTATAGATAATTGCATCCCGCATCAATTCGACCCGCTGCTGCCAGCGGCGGCCGGAAACATCTGATTCAGAATCTCCCGCAGGCATCGCCTGGATCAGTCCTGCACGATCGCAGGACTCCACATCCTGCTTGCTGGGGGTGATATGCATCCATCGAACCAGATTGGCATTGCTCTCAACCATCAGCCGGTTGCTGAAGTCGCTCATCCACGGCGGAACAGACATACCGACCGCCGGCCACTCGTTGGTGCTCCGCTGGGCATAACCCTTCATCTGAATGACCCGCTCATTCAATTTAATCATGCCGTTGCCAAACTCCGTTTTGCGAAAACCGGTACGTGTCCTGACAACATCCGCGACAGTCCCATCAACCTTCAACACCGTATATACATCATACAGATACCCATAACCCCAGCTCCAGAAATGCAACCCCTCCACAGTATCGGAAGCCCGTACAACAAGGGTGCCCCCAGGGGCAATCGTGCAGGGGTATCCTTTGAACGTCTTGACAACAGTCCCGTCCGTTTCTTTCAGGACAACCTCATATTCAAAGGTCTGGGCGGTCGGGTGTTCATTGCGAACCTGAGATTCAGCCGTAATCCGTGCAGTCTTGCCGGCAATATCAAAGTCCTGTGCATAAATATACACACCGGTCGTGCCGAGGGTGGAATACAGCGGCAGGGTCTGATACAGTTTGCCAGTCGCATGCAGTTTTACATTTTTGGTAATTCCGCCGTAGTTGGCATTGAAGTTCCTGTCATTCCACTGAAATTTAGTATTGGTAAACTTCTCTCGGTAGTCCCAGCCATTATCAATCCGCACAGCCAGCACATTTTCTTCAGGAGAGACTTTAACCAGCGGGGTAATATCAAAACCGAACGCCATCACACCATTTTCATGTCGGCCGATAAACTTGCCATTGAGATAAAACTCACCCCCCTGCCGGATGCCTTCAAGCTCCAGAAAGATTTTGCAGCCGGCATGTTCAGCCGGAACCCTAAAATGCTTTCGATACCAGGCAATACCCGTAGAAAGACTGCGAATGTCTTTTCTGAATGCCTCCTTCTCATTCCAGGCGTAAGGCAGCGTCACTGTCTTCCAATCCCCATCGTCAAAATCAGCCCCCTCCGCTCCTTCGGGATCTCCGACAAATACCTTCCAGCCGGGATTGAAATTATACTGCACGCGAACATCTGCCCCCCGATTCTCCGCATCCACAGCGGCAGAAAATAACAGGAAAATCACAAAACCCCATACAATATTCAATCGCTGCACAATCAAAGCTTTTGGATGCTTCTTCATTTTTCTATATCTTTCATTCCCCTTTTATTCATCTTAAACGATCACTGCGGCAGTTTTTGTCTCCAAGACCGATCAGCCCACCCCCGGGACAGCCAGTCAATATCCTCGCTCGTCGTGCCCGACGGAGGATAGGTAATACCATACAGTTCACCGGGACCCATCTTCGCCCCTTTTGCATAATGCCCCAATACAATGGAATCCTTCCATTTATGCACCTCCGAGTGACCATCCAGAAATCCAAACACCGCACTGTTGCCATGGCTGATCGCCAGGGGATCATGCAGACCCCAGGGTTGTCCCGCACTGCTGGGAGCCGCAAAAGACCACCAGCCGTTCCAGGTCCAGTTGCGGGAACCGTACGTCCCTATCTCAACAAAATTAAATCGAGCCCCCGGCATCGTGATATCCCCAAACTTCGTGATAGAATTGCCGCCGTCATTATTATTCAGGCAGTAGGGAACCGCATAGCTGGCAAACATTCCTGTGCCGTCGCACCCTTTCCGCAGTTTATCCGCCGGGCAATGATAAACATCATACGATCCGAGATACGAATACAGCTTGCCTTTTTGGATGCCCCTGATTTCGTCTTCATCGGTTACAGGGTCGGTCTGAGTCATCTTAAGGGAGGAACTGGTAGTATCCGTTTCCCTATGCGGCTGACCGATCCACCCTTCCTTGCAAAAAGTGGTCGTGCCGACATTTTCCATGCGGCAGCTCATAATCTTGCCGCCATTCTCCTCCTGATACATATACCACGCCATCGACATCTGTTTGCTATTGTTCAAGCAGACAGCCGAGGCCGCTTTCTTCTTGGCCATGCTTAAGCCCGGCATGATAATGCTCAAAAGCAGTCCGAGAATCGCAATGACCACCAGCAGTTCTATTAACGTAAATCCGTTCCTTTTCATCTTTTTTTCCATAACTCTAAGGTTATCGTTCCTGCTGTTTTATCTGCACGTCAAAAAACGATTGCTCCCAATTCAAAAACATTTCGCAGCCCCGCATTATTTCAGCTCCTGCCGTCTTTGCAAAAACAGACAGGAGGAGAGGGCACAAGCAGCCCCCTGTCCTCTCCCCCGTTTTATCACAAATCCCCTCTTACCATCAAACATCCGAAAAACATTCATCAACCATGTTGCTCAACGGCGCTTTCGGCGGATGGCCAACAGACCCCCGCATCCGAGAAGAATTATGGCAGCCGGCTCCGGTACAGCATACGGCAAAATCAGAGTCGGTGCTGACCATGCCGGATTGGAGTCCAGACCTTCCTTTGCGGCAACATAAAATTGCCGATCAGCACCTGTTGCAATCAGCACCATTGTTACCAGGCCGTTCGTATCCTCTGCCAGAAAGGAATCCAGGTTCAGGGTTGTCGTGTTTGAGGTCACTGTCGCATTGACAGCCGATGACGGTACCACCAAGGTTCCCAGAAGGGTCAGCTTGGTCTCGTCGATGGCATAATTGCCCTGTGAAGCTGAAGCCATCCCAGGCGCTGTATTGTAGGTGATGGACATTTCTCCCCAAGCATCATCCACGGCGTCATCATTCAAACCATAAATGTTCCATGTCCGCGTGGCACCGCCTTGGGTAATGTACAGCTGCAATTGAGCACCGCTTCGGTCACCGGTTACACCGCTGATATCAAACCTTACATACCCTATATGTGCCCGTACACCTGGATTGATTCGGATATCCAAAGTTGACGAAACGCCGTAATTCTTATCCGGCCCCTTGTTAGAGTCGTTGCCGACATATGTATCGGCTCCCTTGCCCTCAGCGGTAGTGATACTCATAGCCCGCAAGACCGAAACGGACATCGCCACAAAAAGAAATAGAATACACCTTTTCATCATCTTTCCATCCCTCCTCAACAATAAGTAATGTTTCTGTCCACTATATAAAACACACTTCAAACAACCTTTCCGTCATCAAACTCTGCCTACAAACCATCATCAGAAAATGAACCTCTTACCGTTAGGGACACTGCAAACTCGTGCAAGCAAGCCATTGAGAGACAAGCCTGACAAAATCGTTCAGGTCCACAAAGCAGTCCGAATTAAAGTCCATAGGGTTGGCGTTGTAGCCGGGTACAGATTTAGCCGCGCTGCACGCATCTGCACTCACAACAACCGTAACGGCATCTGAAGCAGAGATCATACCGTCACTGGCCGTCAGCCGAAAGACATAGGTGCCCGGCTCGGTAAAGACCACCGTAATGTCCTCCGTATCATTGGGGCTTATAGTTACTTCCGGTCCGCTCACCTGCTCCCACAGATAAGTTAAGGGTTCCGGCCTGCCATCATCCGTAACAGTCGCATCCAGAACAGCTGCTGCCGTGGCAGGATCGCCCAGATGACCCAACCAGATATATTGGGTTGGGCCGACTTCTACGGAAGGCCCGACATTAAAGGTATTAAAGGACCATATTCGGCCTCTGTGGACAATATTGGGCTCAGTGGAATTATGAACATCAACTACCCAATAATATCTTGTCATGGGCTCCAGAACACTCGGCAGGGAAACACAGGTCTCCGTCGTACCGGTCGCTAACGTATACTCCAGACCATAATCAGGCTCATTGAGGTTCGGATCTCGGCTGCCAAAATAAACATCACAGGTAATAAGTCCGCCGGGAGCACTGGGTTCAGGATTTGTCCAGCACACCTGCCCCAATGTCTCCAAAACCGAATTATTCATGGCAGGAACTGGATTGGATACCCAAAAAGGATCTGGTTCAACCGGAAGAACCAGACGAGGAGCCACCATGTTGGGATCCGTTGAGCCGGCCTCCCCTTCCTTGGTGAGAACATAGTATTGCTTGCCGCTGCCGTCCGCAGGGCCGATAAGCACCAGCGTCACAAGATTGTTGGTATCCTCTTTGAGAAACGACCCCAAAGGCAAAGCCGTCGGGTCAGAGGTGTGCAGCCCTGTCTGGGCCTTGATGAACATGGACCCCAGCTTTGTTAACTTTGTTTCATCAATACCATAATACCCCAGGTCTGCCGGCACCATGCCGGGCGCTGTATTGTAGGTGATAGACATCTCATCCCAGGTATCATCTGCATAATTGTCCTTCAGCCCGTAAATATCCCAATCTCGGCTGCCTTGACTTTGAGTTAGGTACAGCTGCAACTGAGCACCCGCCGGATCCACACCGCCGATCTCCGTAATATCAAATCTCACATAGCCGATGTGAGCACGGACACCGGTATACCAGCGGATATCCATGGTAGTTGAACCGCCATAGTTGTTGTTCGGACCCTTGTTAGAGTCGTTGCCGACATATGTATCAGCCCCATTGCCGTCCGCTGTAGAAACCGCCATTTCTGCCTGAGAAGCAAACCCCAGCAGGCACAGGAATAGAATGGCAAACCAAACATGCTTCCTCATGACCAGGCCCTCCACGAATAAGTAAGTGTTTTTTGATTATAATCCATTAGAAACTCCAGGTAATGTTTCTGTCTGCTGTACGAATAACCTTTCCGCCATAACGCTGCCGGCAAATCATCATCAGAAACGTTAGGGACACTGCAAGCTCGTGCAATCAAGCCATTGAGAAGCAAACATGGCAAAATCATACAGATTCACAAAACAGTCTGAATTCAAGTCCATGGCGTTCGCCTTATAGCCGGGCCTGGCTTTAGCCGCACTGCATGCATCCGCACTCACAACAACCATAACGGTATCCGAAGAGGAGCTCATGCCGTCGCTGGCCGTCAGCCGAAAGACATAGGTACCCGGCTCGGTAAATACCACCGTAATATCCTCCGTATCATTGGGGCTTATGGTTATTTCCGGACCGCTCACCTGCTCCCACAGATAGGTTAGGGGTTCAGGCATGCCGTCATCCGTAACAGTCCCATCCAGAACGGCTGCTGCCGTGGCAGGATCGCCCAGATGCCCCAACCAGATATATTGATTCGGGCCGGCATCCACAGAAGGCCCGACATTAAAGGTATTAAAGGACCATATTCGGCCCCTGTGGACGATGTTGGGCTCAGTGGAATTATGAACATCAACTACCCAATAATATCTTGTCATGGGCTCCAGAACACTCGGCAGGGAAACACAGGTCTCCGTCGTACCGGTCGCTAACGTATACTCCAGACCATAATCAGGCTCATTGAGGTTCGGATCTCGGCTGCCAAAATAAACATCACAGGTAATAAGTCCGCCGGGAGCATTGGGTTCAGGGTTTGTCCAGCACAACTGACTCAATGTCTCCAAAACCATTTTATTCATGGGAGGATTTGGATTGGATGTCCAAAAAGGATCTGGTTTAACCGGAAGAACCAGGCGAGGAGCCACCCTGTCAGGTTCCGTCGAACCGACCGCCCCTTCCTTGCTGAGAACATAGTATTGCTTGCCGCTGCCGTCCGTAGGGCCGATAAGCACCAGCGTCACAAGATTGTTGGTATCCTCTTTGAGAAACGACTCCAGAGGCAAAGCCGTCGGGTCAGAGGTGTGCAACCCTGCCTGACTCCTTATGGATATGGACCCAAGCCTTGTTAACTTGGTTTCATCAATATCATAATAACCCAGGTCTATCGGCACCATGCCGGGCGCTGTATTATAGGTAATAGACATTTCGCCCCAGTTGTCATCTGCATAATTATCCTTCAACCCGTAAACATCCCAAGTTCTGGCGCCTTGAGTTTGGGTTACATATAACTGCAGCTGAGCACCTGTCAGATCCACACCGCCGATATCCGTAATATCAAATCTCACATATCCGATGTGAGCACGGACGCCGGTCCACCAGCGGATATCTATGGTACCTTCGCCGCCAAAGTTCCTGTCCGGCCTTCTGTTAGAGTCATTCCCAACACAGGTATCAGCCCCATCGCCGTCCGCTGTAGAAACCACCATTTCCGCCCGAGAAGCAAGCCCCAGCAGGCACAGGAATAGAATGGCAAACCAAACATGCTTCCTCATAACCAGGTCCTCCAAAAATAAGTGAATGTTTTTGATTATAATCCATTTGCTTACGTCATTTTTATCAACCGCCGCTCCCCTGCTCTGCTCTGAAAATCAAATCTATGAACAATCCATCCCTGTCCCGGATTAGGAGTGCTGTCATCGTCATTGCACCCCGACCTCTATTCAATAACATTGTCAATATGAATCCTTGGCTTCACAAACAAACACAGATCATTATCAATGGAACGATCCGTCCCCTGGGCTGCAATGAGAGTCAGATAACGCTGCTGATCAGCCAAGCGAACTTCGATGGCTTGCGGCTCGTCCTCCGGCCCCAAATCTACAGCCGAGAAAACTTCTTCACCGTCCAGAAGCACATAGAAACTTGCACTCGGGCTGTCTCCTTCCTGCACATCCTCCAGAGCATCGGGAGAGGCCACACCGCAAAGAGCAGAAAATAATTTCAGCGGACCATATACTTTTCGAATCGCATCCAGGTCAAATGTAATCCCGGCGTTGGCATGCATCAGAATGGAAGGATTATCTGGCCCCCCGCAAGGCCGGCCGGCAAGCCGCAGGGGGATCCGCTTATCAAATGCAGAAGGGACAGGAAGTCCGTCAGCATTGGTAATGGCATAAGCCGTCTGATCCAACGGTTCCGGCACGCTCCACCGCAATGTTCCATTAGAAGTCACAGGTATCGGCTTGGAAACCCCGCGGTTATCAACCGTGCGGAGCGTCCCCAGCCGAATACACAACGTTTCATCGAATTCATAGTTGCCCAGAGGCGCGGGCTGCAGTCCGGGTGCTGTGTCATAGCGGAGGGTTTCTTCATCCCAGAAATCCGCCGGGCCGTCCTTAAGCCCATAAACAGACAAGGTGCGTTTTCGATTGCCGCTATCAAGACAAAGGTTTAAAACCGCTCCGGAGACATCCTTCACCCCGCTTATATCAAATCTCAGATAGAGCATTCTCATCCGTTCATTTTTAAAGTACCGGCATGGCAAAAGGGAAGATGCACCATAACGGCGGCGAGAAGGGTTCCGCACATCATTGACAATGCAAGTATCCGCCCCCCGACCGTCAGCCGTCGTTACAATCACAGACTGCCCATTTGCTCCTTTGGGAAATGACAAGAAAGGCATCCTGCTTCTATCGCCACCAGACCCTTCCTTAGAGCGAAACCAGCAGGACAAGGCATCATCTGAACTCTCTCTCAGCACAATCAATGTAATCAAACCATTCGAATCTTGCTTAAGGAATTCATCAAGATTCAGCTCCGCAGTCTCTGAAGAAAGATTAACCGCTTTGCTGCTACTGGTCGGGACAAAGATGCCGTCAATGAAAGGACTAAAATGAACAGGAATATACGACTGGGATACTGAGGCGGTCGGAGATATCTCCCTTACAGGAACTAATTCCCCTCCATCCCAGGAAATGGCCATGTTCCGTCCGCCGCTGCCGGAGCCGTTGCCGCCGCCGACAATATCCGCAAGGTCAATCTGTGTCCGACCGCGCCACGTAGTGTTGGTTTTCGAATCAATCGACCGAACAAACCCCCGCTCCTCAAATGGGATTTCATCAATTCGACGGCTGGCCGCATCATAACGCACGGCCCTATTTTCCATCACTACCCGACCGGTTTTCGCCTGTTCCTTCGGGCCGGCAAACAGCTGAACCTTCCCTTTGAAAACATACACATCCGAGGAGCCGGCTGCATCAGCACGCACCCCGAATTCCGTCCCCAGATCGATAATCTTGGAATTAGGCGTACTGACGGTAAAACCGAATCCCTGGGGAGCCACCCGGGCATAGACCCGTCCGGATTTTAATTGCAGGTCTCCATTAGACATCATCTTAAATTCGGCAGGGGCTTCAAACGTTAACTCAACCCCCTGATCCGTCTTGACCGCAGCAAATCCGTGGGTCAGGACAAATCGCTGCTCCGTCGAAAGACGACCGTTCTTCGGAATAGACATAGCCGGCTCAGCCCACCTTGCCTGCAAACTGTCCGTCAGGGTGGCGACCTCTACTCCTCTTTTCATGGAAACAATAGTGCCGTATGCAATCACAAATATCAGAGCGGCGGAAGACAGAAGTAAGGAAAAAAGAGAAACCTTGCTGACGCTGGGCCGAGCCGTTCTGGTTTCTGTCAGCACCTTCTTCCCAGCCGACTCCTCAGAAATGTCACGTATCTCAACATTGGGGGCCGTTTTTTCCTCAAGCGACAGAGCATTCCACATCTGCGCATTTATAGTTTCGTACTGAGCATATTCACTTTCAAAGTTCAGGGCTCCCCAATCAATCTTGCGAATGCACTCCGCCGCCATCAGCGCCTTAAGATAATAATCCCTTGCCTCAGAGGAGGCGTTCAAAATGTCCTTGAGTTTTTGCAAATCTTCGCCGGATGCCTCCCCTTCCAGCGATAGGATCACCAGATCCATAATTTGCTTCTGCTGTTTGGGTTCAAGTTCCATTATAAAGCATCCTTGAGTGTTAATCGCCTTTGCAAACAGGCAAGCAGCAGCCGATGAATCCGTGAAATATTCCGATAAATATATTGGACAGAATAGCCGTAACGGGCAGCCAGGTCCTTGACCTTATGATTTTCATAATACCTCAGCTCTAACAATTTACGGTCCTGCTGCTTTAGTTTTTTCAGGCATTCTTTCAAATAGACCTGGTACTCTTGTGAAGAATCAGATATGTGCTTTGAATTCTGCTCCAGTTTCTGAATCAGCTGCTCATCGAAACAGGCGGCATAAATCTTCTTCTTGTTTCGATAGTAGTCCATAATAATGAAATAGGCGATCTTCTTAGCCCATGCAAGAAAATCCGTCCCAAGCGCAAATTCATCAAATCGTTCCCACATAAACTTTGTCGTATCTTGAAGAATATCATCAGCATCATTGAAATTCGGAGCCAGGGACAGAATATAGGCATAAATACGGGCCTGTTGGGAAGTCAGAAGGGACACAAACTCTCTCGCCCTTTGTTCCAGATTCGCTTTGTCCTGATTTTTCTCACCCATAACTTTTTGTTTTTCCACTTAATTTAGCAGAGGGCATTTTCGGCCTCTTATTATTATGTAAATCAGCAAGGTTTTTTAAACTGACCAGGTTTTCAGAAATGTTCTATTTCCTTATCAATAAAGAACTTGCAATTTTTGCACGCCAGCCGCAATGCTCCGGTTCCCAAACCGGAAATTTTCTGACAAAAGGATTTTAACGGATATGTCCAATAAGGAGAAGGCCAATGAACTTTGATAAGAAATTGCCTGTCTTTTTTCCGTAAAATCTCTTTTTGTTTGAATTGACGTTTTTACCTTGCTCTCTCTTTTGCTGCTTTTCCCTAAAAAACCGCCCCCCGCTCCGCCGAAATCCTCCGAAGCCGGCCTGCTGCCCCGGCTCTTCGCAAGTGCTTTGCCCAACAAGAATTGCAAAGTCTATCTCCCCAAGACCTTGCTGCGAAATCCGCAGTTCTTACCTTTGTATATCTTTTAGCAAGCGCTTGCTAATCAAAAATATTTAACTTTTTTGCGTTTTTTTCTTGATTAAGACCAACAAAAAAGTGTATAGTAAACTTTGACGTTGCAGCAGATTGTCCGATCGGAAAAAACGTCAATTTAATCGGAAATTTTAATCCAGGAGGCCAAAGTATGAGCAGCAGAACACAAACCTTACTTTTATTCTTCATCTCTATCATCTCTCTTGCCCTCTCCACCCAGGCGGATTATTTAGTCATTAACGGCGATTTCGAAGGAGGCATATATACCGGACGCGGCGGCCAGACCCTGCCGCTCCAGTGGGATGCCTACTGGAATCGACTGGATGGCTGGGGGTCTCCAGGTGTGGCCCATTGGTCAACTGACGGCTCCAACGGCTACGTCGTCACCGATGTAGATGGAACCACCGGCGGAGGCGGCTACGCAGTGGCCTTCGAGGCCCCAACCGGCCGAGCAGGGGAAGAATTGTCCGTCTGGGGGATTCCAGTCGGCACAACCGTTCGACTTTCCGCAGATATTATTGATTTGATTCCTGGCGGAGGCGGTGGCGGTGCCATCCTCAAAATGGAGGCATGGGAATATGGGGCTACGGCCTCTTTTAACGCTCTGGAGGTGCCTATCAGCGGGGTAACCGGCGACTGGAAACGGTTTTCAATGAACTACACCATCCCCGACGGCACCGACATGCTCAAAGCCGTCGTCGGCACCAGCACCGGCTGGGGCGGCGCCAATCCGTATCCAAGTTCCTATGGCTTTGATAACGTAAAACTCGGACTTCTCCGCCCTGCCGCCCTGTTCCCCACTCCGAATGTTGGTCAGGCCGTTCCCCCCGCTTTTGACGAGCTGAGATGGACCAATCCGGAGCCCAATCTTCCCGGCCACATCATCACCTGCGATGTCTGGTTTCGACAGAGCCCCACCCCTCTGGCCGAGCCCAACCTCGTTGCCGGCCAGCCCGGCGTCATTCAAATCGCCTCCCAGGAAGCAATCGATTCACTTTCCCTGGCTTCCTGCGGAATCACCCTCCAGGACGATTACTATTACTACTGGAAGGTCGATTGTCTCGACCCGAGTGCAGGGAAACTGGAAGGGTTCACCTGGTCATTCAACACCGGCGATCGTCTTCCTGTCCCCGATGCCGGCCCGGACCAGTACCTCTGGATAACCATGGATGACGGCACTCCCAACGACGGCAAAGTCACATTCACCTTGTCCGGCTCTGTCATCGACGACGGAAAAAGCCCTCTAACAACCACCTGGTCCCTGGATCGCATCCTCACTCAGACAGACCCCGCAACCCAGGTGATCATTGACCACCCCAACAACCTTACCACAACAGTCACCATTGATAATACCGGCTGGTTCTTCTTCCGTCTGACAGCCGCAGATGCTGCCGGAAGCAATGACGACTTGGTCAATGTCGGGGTCTATGCCACGGCCTGCGAGGCGGCCTATGAAGACCCCCAGGATATCTCCGTCCGCTATGAAAATACCCCCCACGGAGACATCAATAGAGACTGTGAAATCAATTTGGAAGACCTGGCGATCATTGCCGCCACCTGGCTGGACTGCATGAGCAGCAAACTCAACTGCATCCCCTGATTTGAAAACACCGCTGAAGATCAGCGAACAGCGTCGTTAACATGGAAGGCCGGTTCAATCGCCGGCCTTCTCTTTTCTGCATACACAGCATAAAATCACCCTGCCGCCTGCCCAAGACCGGCCGACGTGCCTGCCGCTACAGCGTAAGTTTGCCGCGTCGGGCCTCCAGTTCCATCCGGATTTGCCGGGCCCTTTCCTCGGTAATTTCATATCGCGAAAGAATCACAATAGCCGCCGCCGACGTCAGCAGCGGAATCCCAACATCAAAAACCCGCAGCAGCAGCAGCGTCTGCGCCGGCTGAGCCGGCCCCAGCTTCACATCAAACCCCGACGCCCAAAGCAAAACACCGGACAGCAATCCCGCCAACGCCATCCCGACCTTAACCATCCACCAGTAAATCGCCCCAAACATCCCCTCCCGACGCCGATAACTGGTCAACTCGTCATAATCGCACACATCTGAAATCATCGACCCCATCAGTGTAAACAAAGACCCCGTACCAAACGCCGTCAGCGGTGCTGCATACAGCAGCCAATACGGATGCGCCGGGTTATACCCCACCCACTTCAGGGCATACCCAACCAGCGAAAGCCCGATAGTGCAGAAAAACGTAGTGCGTTTGTCAATCTTTTCGGCAATCCAGCCGGTCAGCGGAATCACAACCACCAGCGTCACCGCCGAAGTAAGCATCCCAAACCAACCCTGAAGCTTCCCCGCCAAACTGTCGCTGCCGCCGAACACATAATAAATCATCACATACAAAGAAAAGGAAATCCCCAGCTGGTAGCCGTTAAAAACCAGAAAAGTCGCCGCACAGAGTTTTACAAAGGGCTTACAGCGGAACGTCTCCGCAAAGGACTTGAAAAAATCCTTCAAGTTCCCCCAAACCCCCTCCCCAATTTTCACAGGCGGCAGCGACCCAAACCGTTCCCGACAGAAAATCGCCGGAACCACCCCCATCACCGCCACAATCACCCCCACGACAATCGCCAGAAACCTGGCCCCCTGCACCTTGTTTTCAAAAAGTCGCGGATCAGCCATAACAGCATAAAACCACGGCACCATCAGCCAGGCAATCTGGCCGACAACATTAGCAAAGGTATGCAGACGGGTCCGTTCATGGTAATCGGCCGTCATTTCATATCCGAAAGCCACAAAGGGGGTCGCATATACCGTATAAGCCCCGAAAAACAGCAGAGAGGCCGTCAGAAATATCCAGAAATAAAAGGCCTGGCTGCGCCCCTCCGGCAGCTGCCACATCAGAGCAAAAATCACACCGGCGGCAATCGCACCGGCAAAAATATAGGGACGCCGCCGGCCCCACCTTGACCGGGTATTGTCGGAAATATACCCCATGATCGGATCGGTTACCGCATCAAACACCCGCGGAATCGCCGCCAGAAGCCCCACCCAACGCGGATCCACACCCAGCCCCAGATTCAGAATGACCGACATCGCCGGCAGAGCGGCCGCCTGAAGGTTGTTCACAAACATCCCCACCGCATACGCCAGTTTCTGCCCGAACGCAATGCGGTCTTCAGGGGCCGTCTTCAAAGAAGCACCGAAAATCATAGGGTCCCTTTCTGTAAGGGGCTGCCGTCTGAACCACCTGTCCAAATGTGTTTTTTAACCATAAACAATTTATTCGATAATAGCAAGCGGTTTTTATTGAAAAATCCGGTCTTCGGAAGCGGGGAGTTGGGGGGCGGGGGTGTTGTCAAAAATTGCTGTTTTCTGGGTTTTTGGGCTGGAAATGGGGTTTTTGGGGAAATTTGCGCACCGCGGCGCGCAGGCGGCGCGCATTTTAAAGCCACTTAAAAACGGCCGCGCGCATTTTAAAGCCGGATTTTGGACCTGCGGAGGCGTCGGCGCGCATTTTTGAGCCAGTTGAAAAGGGCTACGGAGAGGGGTTGGGGAAGACTGCTGATAATTCAATGGAGGCGGAGATTCTTGAGCCAGAGGGGAAGGGGTGAGGGGTTGCGGGGGCAATTGGTAAGAATCCAATGGAGAGGCGAGGTTTTGAGCTGGTTGGGAATGGCTGCGGAGAGGGGTTGGGGGCAGGTGCTGATAATTCAATGGAGGCGCGGGTTTTTGAACCATCGGCCGGGGCTGCTTTTCGTTTTCGAGGTCGTGATGGATTTTGACCAGGTCCATGCCGGCCTGACGGACGATGTCGTATCGGCCGGCGTGTGCGGTGATGCGGGCGAGGGTGTGGACGGCCTGACAGGCGGCGCGGGCGGCTTCGATTCGGGTTTCGAGGCGGTACTGGGCCATGCGGATTTCGACGGCGTGGAGGAAACGGGGCTGCTGGAGCCAGCTGTGGAGGAGACGCGGGGTGATGCGGCCGTCGGCCATGGCCTGTTCGAGGGGACAGCCGACATCTAAGACGGTTTCGAGAAACCACTGCTGCTTGCGGGTGAGACGGGGCGGGTTTTGGGGGGCGGGGTGATTGTCCATAGGGGACTCCTGTTGAGGGTTGGTGTTGGATGGTTTGTTTTGGGGGGAGCGGCAGAAGGTTCGATAGGTCTGCCAGATGTCGAGGGAGGCGCGGCGTGCGTGTTTGGGGTTTTGGGTTTCGGTGAAGATGAGCATGGTGCCGAGGGAGACGGGGATGCGGTGGAGGGCGACGAGGCGGGCCTGGCGTCGATAGCCGGTCAGGAAGGTGTGGAGGGTTTGTCGGAAGAGGGGGCTTTGGAGCCAGTTGTGAAGGATGAGGGGTCGGAGGCGGAGGTTGGTTCTTGCCTGGGTGAGGGTTCGGCCGTTGTGGAAGATGTCGGCGAGGAAGGCCTTTTGTTGGGGTGAGAGGCGGCGTCGGGCGGGCTGTGGGTTGTCAGCGGGCGGAGGGCACGGCTGGGCGGGGTGTGTGCGGTGGATAAGGAAGGAGCGGTGGTGTGATGGGACGGGGCTGTACTGGGCGGCTGCCTGCATTGGTCTGGTTCCTCCGTTAAGTGAATGGCTCTCTACTTTGGGGCGGGGGTGCGGGAATGGGCTGAAAATGCGGGGGTTTTGGG